>Ga0326727_10000039_pt1 | contig 525408 bp, 433 predicted proteins | sample MB2enrmetagenome_FD_207643 | JGI IMG/M metagenome (GOLD analysis project Ga0326727, IMG submission 207643) | Lab enriched peat soil microbial communities from McLean, Ithaca, NY, United States - MB29MY | ecosystem: Environmental > Terrestrial > Soil > Wetlands > Peat | place: USA: New York... | reverse complement strand
GCTCAACTACGAGTGCGGATGGAAGGGTGGCGACAGAGGCGGCTTGACTGAACGGGAAAAAGAGAGAAGAACTCATGGAAAAAGCAAAAAACTCTTGACATGGATCGGCCTTCTCATGGAAGGAGTTGACCGCGCCCACTTGGCAACAAAACCTATTTCAGGCTTCTGGACTGCGCTCTCTGTGTGGTAGTAGGATTTTGGAAATGCCTTACGAGTTTAATGAATGGGAAAACGAACCGGAGACGCAGACATCCTCTTCGCGTGGAGGTGGTCCGCCTCGAAAAATCACGGGCGTTGGCCTGGTTGACCCGACAGTGCCGCCGAAAAGACAAGGTCCATTTCTCCCAATCTCCGCAACAATGCTCCTGCGCATTTTCGCAGCAATCATTCTGGTGGGCATGCTTGTGGGCATCCTTCTACTATTTCTGCCACAACATTGAATTCCACTTCTCCGGTAACGGCGTTTACCAGGACCTCAGGATTCCACTTCGGGGGAATTCGACAATGAAAGTGGCGCTACGCCAGTATGTTTTCTTGGCAGAGAAGTGCTGACTTAGGGCTTCTTCACTTTTGGATGACCCGGCAAAGCGCGCGAGATTGCATTGTTCCGGAAATCGAGATACCAGCGGCTATCCCCAAAGCATGCCTTAGTTCCGGGTTCACGGTCCTCGTCGGTTGACATGGCAGAAATCAGAACTCTTCCGTCCTGCGCAAAGCCCAATGGGCGGTAGACAACGTGGCAGTCGGCGTGGATGAACTTCTTGAACAGCGGATAGAGTTGCGGACTCCAGTGCTGGCCAGTGTTGAAATCATAGACAATCGGTGTGGTCTCGTCCCAATCACCCTGAGCTTCAATCTGCGAGGCTAGCAGAATGCTACCGTCTGATGACCATGCATTGACCTCAAAAGAGTTTTCCTGAACCCATTCGTTGTCCTCTGGAGCGTCCTCGCGTTCTGCAACGGTGATGCTTTCTGGCTGACCGTTCTGCCTCCGAACATGTAGAATCCACGAAGTCGTACAGTGACGCTGTTTTTCTGCTCCTACAATTTTCACCCGAAGTTCAACTGCTGCCGCGAAGCCCCGATTCGACGTTACCCACTTCCCGACACCACCCCCGGATTGGGGTTCGGCGCATGTCGTGGTACCCGCGTCGGCAAGTGGCCTGCTGTCTTGAGCCAAGGCAGACTTCCATCCCAGCACCAGTATTGCGATGACCAGCAGTTTGCGCATGGGATAAGTGTACAACGGACTTCAAAAGGGTGATTGGCCTCAGAGCATGGCCAACTCCTAATTTGTCGGCTAATCGGAAACTGACCCACTACCGAAATCCCTTTTCAGTCGCGCCACCCATCCTCCGCCCTTTCTTGACTTACTCCCCTAGCGAGTCGCAAACTTATTTCATGCCCCATACCTATCTTCAATTTGACTTCGCTAAAGACGAAGAAAAAGCTCAGCAAGCACGCCACAAACTCGAAGGTTGGAAGCAAGCCTACCGCCTCGACAAAAAGCTCCTCTTCAAATTTGAACGCATCGCCGCCCCTGCCGAAGAAACCGCCAAAGCCAGCAAGTCCAGGGAAAAGGCCAAAGACAAGCCCGAATCGCCAGTTCCCGCTGAAACCGTCAAACTCCTCGTCCGCCTCGACTTCTCCAACCACGAAAAGCTTTCCGGACAGCGCTGGCTTGACCGCATTCCCTCCGAGGAGCCCTTTCAGGGCGCTTCCCCCACGATCGTCAAGCCCGCGGACCCGCAGTTCGCCGACACTGAAAAGCAGTTTGACGACCTGGTATAGTACTGCCGTTTGCGCGCTATCCACCTCGCTTTCCTATCGCCCGGCCGCGCTCCTTCGGTATAATGAAAACTCGCGCGCGATTGAATCCTGTCCGTCACGAGGGCGAACCGAATGGCCGTGCAAACTCGCGTGAAGATCACCAAGCTCGAATCGCCCAAGTATCACGGCCTGGACCGCGACTCCCTCGTCCGTCTCTACCGCACCATGTATCTCTCGCGCCGCCTGGACGACCGCGAAATCCAGCTCAAGCGCCAGAACAAGATCTACTTCCAGATCTCCAGCGCCGGTCATGAAGCCGTCACCGCCGCTGCCGGTCTTCTTCTGCGCCCTGGCGTGGACTGGCTCTACCCCTACTACCGCGACCGCGCTCTCTGCCTCATGTTGGGTGTCACGCCTCTCGACACGCTGCTCCAGGCCGTCGGCGCCAAAGACGATCCTAGCTCTGGTGGACGCCAAATGCCTTCCCATTGGGGCCATCCCCAATGGAACCTCGTCAGCAAATCTTCCTGCACCGGCACGCAGTTTCTGCACGCTGTCGGCGCTGCCGAAGCCACGTTGTACTACGACCATCGCCAGAAGGCCCTTGCGCAAGCGCAAAAAGCCCCCCTTGGCGAACACGTCAATCATCAACCCGAAGAGATTGTCTACGTCTCTTCCGGCGATGGTGCCACCAGCGAAGGCGAATTCTGGGAATCCCTCAACGTGGCTTGCGCCAAGAAACTCCCACTCTTTTATCTCATCGAGGACAACGGTTACGCCATCTCCGTTCCCGTCGAAGTGCAAACCGCCGGCGGTAGTATCTCCCGCCTTGTAAAAGGTTTTCCCGGCCTGCACATCGCCGAATGCGATGGCACGGATCCCCTGGAAAGCTACGCGGTCTGCAAGGAAGCCATCGCCTATGCTCGCGAACGCCGCGGCCCTGCGTTGGTTCACGCCCGCGTTACGCGTCCTTACTCCCACTCGCTCTCCGACGACGAAAAGCTCTACAAAACTCCGGAAGAGCGCGAATCCGAAGCGCGCCGCGATCCTCTCTCCAAATTCTCCCTTTTCCTGATTCGCGAAGGCCTTCTCGATCAGAAAGAAATCGAAGCCCTTGAATCCCAAGTGGATCGCGAAGTCCGCGAAGCCGCCGATCAGGCCCTTGCCGCGGAGCCTCCCGAAGTCTCTTCCATCCCGCTAAACGTGTATTCGCCGGACATTGACCCCACATCCGCAGCCTTCTCCTCCGAGCCCAAATTCCAGGGCACTCCCAAGACCATGGTCGAAATGGTCGCCGTCACGCTCCAGGACGAAATGGCTCGTGATGAGCGGATCGTCGTCTTTGGTGAAGATGTCGCTGATGCCAGCCGCGAAGATACTCTTCGCGAGGTGAAAGGGAAGGGTGGCGTTTTCAAAGCCACCGCCGGGCTACAGCGCAAATACGGCGCTGATCGCGTCTTCAACACGCCTCTGGCCGAAGCCGGCATCGTCGGCCGCGCCATCGGCATGGCCACTCGCGGTCTGAAGCCTGTCGCCGAAATTCAATTCTTCGATTACATCTGGCCCGCCATGATGCAGATTCGCGATGAACTTTGCGTCTTGCGCTGGCGCTCCAATGGCACGTTCAAGTGCCCCATGGTCATTCGCGTGGCCATCGGCGGCTATCTTACCGGTGGCGCCGTCTATCACAGCCAGAGCGGGGAATCCATCTTCACTCATTGCCCCGGGCTGCGCGTCGTCATGCCTTCCACGGCGCTTGATGTTGCCGGTCTGTTGCGTACCGCCATCCGCTGCGATGATCCCGTGATGTTCCTCGAACACAAACATCTCTACCGCCAGCCCTACAATCGCTCCGAATATCCCGGGCCCGATTTCACGATTCCCTTTGGCAAGGCCCGTCTCGTCAAGGAAGGTCAACAGGTCAGCATCATCACTTACGGCGCCGTCGTCCGTCGCGCCGAAATTGCCGCCGCCGCTCTCGATCGCGAAGGCATTTCCGTCGAAATCATCGATCTTCGCTCGCTATCCCCTTACGACTGGGAAACCATCGCCGCCACTGTGCGCAAAACCCATCGCGTCATCGTCGCCTACGAAGACATGATGAGCTGGGGGTACGGCGCCGAAATCGCCGCGCGCATCGCCGAAGAACTTTTCTCCGAACTCGATGCCCCCGTCAAACGCGTCGCCGCCCGCGACACCTTCTGTGGCTATCACCCCCATCTCGAGGACGCCATCCTCCCCCAATCCGACCACCTATCAGCCGCCGTCCACCACCTCTTAGCTTACTAACCATGGCACAGTCACTCCTGCTTGCCCTGAGCCTCGAAGGGACCGTGCTTTTGGGATTGAGCCGGTTGCCCCAGGCACGGAGTGTGTGCCTGGGTCCAGGGGTTCTCTTCTCTCTGCGCTCCTCCGCGAACTCTGCGCCTCTGTGTTAACTTTGTTTTCCTCTTCCTCCGACTCCTTTATTTCCTCTACCTCCTTTGCCTCATTCACCTCTCCTCTTCTGCAACTTTTTGCTCCCTTTTTCCGTATATACGTTTAGAATCCTATCGATACGGCTCTGTGGGGGGTAACCTTATGTTTTGCCCATCATGTCAGAAGGACATCGCCCCAGGTTCCAGATTCTGCTACAACTGCGGCGCAAAACAGCCCGACACTCCAGGCGCGGCGACTCCCTATGGCGTCCCTGCGCCCAAACGTCTCATGCGCTCCAGCAGAGACAAGAAAATTGCCGGTGTTTGCGCCGGCTTGGCGGACTACTTCGATCTTGATCCCACGCTGGTTCGCGTAGTCTGGCTCCTGGCCATTCTATTTGCCGGCACCGGCTTCTTGGTCTACCTGATTTTGTGGATTGTGCTCCCGGTCGCGCCGGCAACCCTGCCCATCACCGTCCCCAGCACTCCCGCGCAAGTCTGAAGATCTCCGAGCGCCTCTTCTCTGCGTTGTTCAAAAAATTGTCATCCCGACCGGAGGGATGGCGCTCTTTGCCAGCCCGGAGCGGAGGAATCCCTCCGCTCCTGATGATTTCAGCCTCACTCTCTCCCGCTCTTGGCAAACCGCTTCTTCCTCCCACCCTCCCCAAAGATCAAATGGTCCATCGAAATCACGCCCGCTCCCACCGTAGCCAGCGCGAAGCACGCCGCCCCCACTGCCAGTGGGAATTCATACTCCTTCACCGCCAGGTACCCGTGTCCACTGTGCACCTTCCAGATCGCCACGCCCATCTCAATCGCCAGTAGCAACGCCGCGGGCCTGGTAAAAAGTCCCACAATCAACAACCCTGCGCCGAAGCTCTCCAGTATCCCCGCCACCGGCACCAGGTATCCCGGCAAGCCGTGCACCACGAAAAACTCTCGCATCCCCGCGTTCGCGTGGACCAACTTGGGGTATCCGTGGTACACGAAGATGATTGCCAGGCACACGCGCAACACCAGCAGCCCCAACGGTTGCAATCCATTCAAAAGCTTCATTTTGTCCCCCTTCGTCTCCCACCTTACTTTTCTTTCTTTTCGATTGCCACACCCACAAAAGTGCGCTGGGTCACGTCGACTACGCCTCCGAATCAGGTACAATTCGTCAAGCAGTCAAGTGTCCTTTGCGAGGCTCCATGAAATCTTCCATTCGTACCTTAGCCATCGTCAATGGCGGCGGAGACGCTCCAGGTCTCAATCCCGTCATCCGCGCCATCGTTCGCTCCTCCATCTATGAACACAGTATGCGCGTCGTCGGCATCCGGAACGGTTTTGATGGACTCATCTGGCCCGAAGGCGCAAAAGAAATGACCGAGGAAACTGTCAGCGGCATTCTTCCTCGCGGCGGCACCATTCTCGGCACCACCAATCGCGGCAATCCCTTTGCCTACAAGTCCATCGAGAATGGCCAGGAAGTTATCCATGACTACTCCGATCTGTGCATGGATAACGCTCGCCGTCTTGGCATCGAAGCCATGATCGTCATTGGGGGTGACGGTACCCAGCACATCGCCCGCGATTTCGCTCGCCGCGGCGTCAACATTGTTGGCGTTCCCAAAACGATTGACAACGATCTCGACGCCACCGAGGTTACTTTCGGTTTTGACACCGCTCTTGTCATCGCCACCGAAGCCATCGATCGCCTTCACACCACTGCCGAAAGCCATCATCGCGTCATGCTCATTGAAGTCATGGGCCGCGACGCCGGATGGATCGCGCTCCACTCCGGGATTGCTGGCGGCGCCCACATCATCCTCGTCCCCGAAATCCCCTTTAAATTCGAGGCCATTTGTGACGCCGTCCGCGCCCGTGAACTTCGCGGCAAGCATTTCAGCCTCATCGTCGTCGCCGAAGGCGTGAAGCTTCCCACGTATGATCCCCGCGGCAAAGCGCTTCCTCCCGTTGGCCACGGCGGCGTCGCCAATGTCATCGGGGATATCCTGCGCGAAATGCTTCACAAGGAAATCCGCGTCACCGTTCTCGGCCACGTCCAGCGCGGCGGCTCCCCTACGCCGTTCGACCGCATCCTCGGCACCCGTTTTGGCGTCGCCGCTACGGATCTCGTCGCCAAAGGTCAATTCGGACGCATGGTCTGCCTCAAAGCCGGTAAAATGGCTTCGGTGTCTCTCGACGAAGCCCTGGAAAAGATGAAGTTCATCGAACCTAATTGCGAAATCATTCTCGCGGCGCGTGCCGTAGGAGCCACCTTCGGGGATGGCGCATGAAGCGGAGGTTTCTCGTCGCCGTGCCGATTTTGTGTCTCGTGGTTTTGTTGGCCTGGTATGTCCGGCCAAAACACGAGTCGCTCGGCGCAGCTTATGTTAGCGAACGCAGCGTCACTCTCTGGAGTGGTGTTGCTCAAGTGCGCGAGCAACTTGGTGTGCTGCTCTATGGTGATCGCGTCGAAGTCCTCGCCCGCCGCAACGATAACGTAAAAGTCCGCACCACCGCCGGCCTCACCGGATGGGTTGATGGCCGTTATCTGATGGAGCCCGAGCTCTGGCAACGCAGCGCTGAACTCCTCGAGCAAGCCAAATTCTTGCCTGTTCAGGCTCGCGGCCGTACCAAAACCACCACCAATCTTCGCGTCGCGCCGGGACGCACGGAGCCCCGCCTCTACCAGTTTGGCCGCGGCGCCGAACTCGAAATCCTCGGCCGCGCCGTTGCCGATTGGGTGCAAGTCTCCGACGAGAAGGAATCCTCCGAAGACACGGAAGTCACCAAGAAAGAAGATTGGTTCCTCGTTCGCGGCGTTGCCACTCGCCCTCCTGGTGAAGGCGTCGTTCGCAACTCCGCTATCACCACCACAACGCAGCCCGGTGATCAAACCATTCCCATCGCCGGTTGGGCCGTTGGCCGCTTCGTCTCTCTCGATATTCCCGATGCCGTTCGTGAGGGCACCAACTCCGCCAACGTGCGTCCGCTCGCCTGGTTCGAACTCAACCGCGTCACCGATCCCACTGGCGATCATCCGCAATATCTCGTTGCTGGCACCCGTAGCCCGGAAGGCGAACCATGCGATTTCACCACGCTCCGCGTCTTCACCTGGAATGCCAGGAAATCGCGCTATGAAACCGCCTACATTGAGAATGATCTTTGTGGCGCCTTCCCCATCCAGGTCGGCAAAGGCCCCAAAGGCAATCCCGAGTTCCGCTTTCACCTGATGGATAACAACAAGGATGAACGCGCTTATCAGCTCATCCAGACCGTAGTCCGCCGCATCCGCGAAGAAAACCCCTCCAAGAAATCCTCCACTCGCCACTAAATCCCTGCCTCTGTAGCGGCCGCCTTTCGCCTGTGGCACAGTCACTCCTGACTGTGCTCTAGGGTTTGTAGGGCCCGTCCTTCTGAGGCGGGCCGCTCTTGGGTCGCTCCCACTCCTCATTTCCTTCCCCTCTTGGGTTTCCCACACTACGCCATAACCCAAAAGTACTTGAGGCTGCCCCACCCTTGGTTTATAAGGGTGGGCTCTTACGATCAAACGCCACAAAATCTCCGCTCCTTTTCTTCGCTCCCTGATTCCTCTGCGAACTCTGCGCCTCTGCGTTATCTGTTTCTTTCGTCCTGATCGCTGAGAACCTTCCTACCCACGCACATATCTTTTCTCCCCTCTCCTCCGCCCACTCCCCTATGCTAAATTACTCTCCGAAACCCCCATGACCCTTCATATCAACGAATCCGAAGTTCGCCAACTTCTCACCATGCCCATGGCCATCGACGCGGTCGAGGACATCTCCCGCAAACAAGCCCTCGGCAACGTCCTCGTCCATCCGCGCCGCCGTTTCCAACTCGGTGACGGCGGCTTCTTTCATCACATGGCCGCCCTCGACAAGGAAGCCGGTTTCGTCGCCACCAAGCAATATACTTACGTCAAAGGCAAACTTTGCTTCCTCGTCACGCTCTTCAGCGCCACCACCGGTGAACTCCTCGCACTTATCGAAGCCGATTACCTGGGCCGCCTGCGCACTGGTGCCGCTTCCGGTGTCGCCACCAAATACCTAGCCCAGAAGGGCGCTCGCTCCGCAGCGATCATCGGCACGGGTGACCAGGCAAGAACTCAACTCGAGGCGATTAACTCCGTTCGCCTGCTCGATTCCGCCTATTTTTATGGCCGCGATCCGCAACGCCGTCATCAGTATTGCGAGGAAATGTCAGAACGCTTAAGCATCAACGTCTATTCCATGGATTCCGCCGCCGCCGCCGTTCACAACGCCAGCATTGTCTCCACTGCCACCACGGCTTCGCACCCTGTCCTGACCGGCGAGGATCTGCCTGCCGGCATTCACATCAACGCTATCGGGGCCAATCACGCGCACAAACAGGAATTGGACGCCGCCGCGATCGCCAAAGCCAATCTCATCTTCGTGGATTCCATCGAACAGGCCAAACAGGAAGCCGGCGACCTCATCATTCCGTTCCACGAGCATCCGGAACGCTGGAACGCTGTCCACGAACTCGCCCAACTCGTTGCTGGGCAGGTTCCCGGTCGCGCGTCAGACTCGCAGATCACCCTCTTCAAGTCCAATGGCATCGCTGCTTGGGATCTCGCTGTCGCCGTCAAGGTTTACCATCTTGCCAAGGATAAGGGCCTCGGTCGCGATTTACCTTTCTATTCCTCACTCGGATAAACATTTTTCCCGTTCAGCCAAAACACAGATTATCCACGCCCGTTTGCCTCTGTGACGCAAACTACACCCCCGCCCCGTTTGTGAGCCAAGAATATCGTGCATGAATGGGCACAGGTACTGGAGTTTATAGTACTAGTCTGCCTCGCAGTTTTCTATGCTGGTGTCCAAGTTCCAGTGGTTGTCTTTGACCCGGTCCTGAGGGCACGCTGCGGTTGGCGCAGTTGACTCATCGCTCCCCTCACATCGCCGGTTCTGGAGCAGCGGGAAACTTGCCTTTCCTCCGAAGTTTCTCTGTGTTGTGCAAGCCGCTGCCAGTAGTAAAGGAGAGATACGACAATGAAGTCCGCAGCGAAGATCGTTTCCCTAGCCTCTCTCGCCTTGATTGCAGTTCTCATGGCCGCGTGCAGCGGCGTGAAGCCCACCAGCGGCGGCGGTGGCGGTGGGGGCGGAGGCACCGGCCCCTATACGATCAGTGCGGCTGTTACTGGCCTTACTCAAGGCCAAACCGTCGTTGTTGCGGACAACACCACTGACACGCTCACCTTTACCACCAACACCACCACCCCCTTTGCGGTTGCCATTCCCGCCAACGGCGCCTACAACGTTACGATTATCACGCAACCGGCGTCGGACAGCTGCACTGTAGTCAGCGGCTCTGGTAAGGCGACTGCCAATGTTACCGTTCAGGTAAACTGCACCTTCGTCCCGGTCACCGCCACGATTGGCGGCACGGTCACCGGCCTCGTCGCGAACTCGACTTTAGTCCTGCAGGACAACGGCGGCGACGCCCTAACGCTTACCGGTACGGGCAACCCCATCAGTTTTACTTTCAAGACCCCTGTTACCGGCCCCACGGACGCCTACGACGTCGAGGTCAACACCCAGCCGCTCAACCCTCTTCAGATCTGCACCGTCTCCAGTAATAAGGGCACGGCTACCGCCAACGTCACCAACGTCGCGGTCTCCTGCGTATTGGCTTACACCATCGGTGGCACCATTACCGGCGTGGTTGGCACTGGCTTGACCCTCCAAAACACCGGCGCCGAGCTACTCAAAATTACCGGCAACGGGGAATTCACGTTCGTGAATCCTGTACCCATAAACTTCGCCTACACGGTAACAATCTCCACGCAGCCCACAAACCCGGCGCAGACGTGCGTTATCACGCCCGGCACAGGCAGCGGCACCGCTACCGCTAATGTCACCACCGTGGCGATCACTTGCCCGGCGATCACGTATAGCGTTGGCGGAAACGTAGTCGGACTGGCCGGTGTCACGCCAAACAATGGCCCAGAGACGGACGGGCATTTCGTTATCGAGGACACCTTGGGCAACTCCCTGACAGTCTCTGTAAACGGGCCTTTCACCTTTGCCACGCCCTACGCTCTCAATGACCAGTACCAGGTCTCCATACTCCACTCCCCGAGCACCCAGCCGCAGGGTTGCTCCCTATGGGATTACAAGGGTGTGGTCACCGGGAACGTCACCAGCATCGTGGTGGATTGCGCGCACAACGACTGGACCTGGATCGACGGCTTGAACGTAGCCGGCACGATTTCCACGCCTAAGTACGGTCAATTCCCCACTGCGCCGCCGCCTACGATTCCAAATCCCTATACCAACACCCCTGGTGCGCGATACGGTGCTGCGGGGTGGACCGACAAGTACGGAAATCTCTTCTTATTCGGTGGAGACGGCTGGGAATTAACAGGAAACGCCTCGCCCGATACGCTGAATGCGCCCATGAACGATATGTGGGTCTGCATCATGGATCCTTACTCTCCCGATGAATGCGAATGGCAGTTGGTCGGTGGTTATGACCCGACAGCCTCAGGCAACTCTCTTCTGAACACAATTGGCGCGGAAGTTATAGCCAACGCTCAGACCGAGGCCCAACCCGGTGTATATGTTGCGGTTCCCGCACTCCCCTATCCTACTCCCACCCCCGGCGGTCGCGTGGGCGCGGCTACTTGGACCGACGGCTCTGGAAATCTCTGGCTTTTTGGTGGAAAAACTCCGGGTGCCCACTTTCTGAACGACCTCTGGGAGTACAACACCAGCGCCTTCAACGGCGCAAATCTGAATCCTTATCTATACACAACTGCCCTGGGCCAGTGGAATTTCATTGCTGGAGCGGACGTGGTCGACCAGCAGGGCACATACTCAGGAGCCGGCGCAGTCCCTGGCGCTCGCGTAAACTCCGTTTCCTTGCAGGATAGCGCCGGGAATTTCTGGCTATTCGGCGGTTACGGTTTCGACGGTAGCGGAAATATTGGTTACTTGAATGACCTGTGGGAATACACAGCCGGCAAGTGGGTTTTTGTCTCAGGCTCTGCTCTGGCTAACCAAAACGGAGTCTATGGCACGCAAGGAACTGCTTCCGCAACCAACATTCCGGGCGGTCGCCATGAAGCGGTTGGCTGGATCGATGCCAGCGGAAATATCTGGATCTTTGGCGGAGAAGGCGAAGATTCCGTTGGCACGGCTAACGGGATCCTGAACGATCTCTGGATGTACAACGGCAGCGAATGGACGTTCGTAACTGGCTCCGTCACTGCAAACCAGACCGGCGTTTATGGACTGCAGCCTTTGGTTGGTCCACCTAGCACTACAGGTGCTGCCGGCACAATCGGCCTGACCGGTGCCACACCCGGTACCTTCCCCGGCTCGCGCTGGGGGGCTAACGCTTGGGTCGACCAGGACGGAAATTTCTGGCTCTTCGGCGGATGGGGTCTGGATTCCACCGGAACAAATGGCAACGGCGCCCTGAACGACCTATGGGTATACACTCCAAACTCTAACCCAACCCAAGCCGGCACGTGGACGTGGGTTAAGGGTTCGAACACCGGCAGCGATAACGGCATTTATGGCCCTGAGACGCGTCCATATTTCACCTATGAGATCTGGACTCCAGGCGGCCGCAGCAGCGCGACCCACTGGTATGTCCCCCAGCCAAACTATAACGGTTTGCCCCAGAACGGTTTGCTCTGGATGTTCGGCGGTGAGGGCTACGATTCCACCAGTACAACCGGAAACGGCTACCTCAACGACTTGTGGCGCTATCTGCCATATAAGGACTGAGCTGAACCCAACTGACGGCATCACATCCAAGGCCAGAGTCCATTGAGCAGCATTTGATGACTCTGGCCTTGACACTTTTGCACCATCGCCCTAGAGTTCTCCAACGCTCATTCGAGGCGTCATGGCCACCTCGCTCCCCATTCCGTGCGATTCACAGGCCAACCTTCTCCACTTCCTTCGTCAATCCGCCGAACTCAGTGCCGCACGTAGCTTCGCTGGTCTGTCCCTGCGGGCCATCAGCCCCTCCACCAGTTCGGGGGATACTTAACGGGCAGAACTAGATGACTCAAAAGATGGAGAGACAGGACAAAAACATGGCGACCACCACTAGCGCTCCAGCGAAGGAACTCGTCAAATACCGCGTCGAGGATGGCATTGCCTTCTTCGAGTTGGACGATCCCCCCGCGAACACTTACACCTACGACATGATGCTCCAGCTGGACTCCGCCATCCTCAAGGCCCGCATGGATGACTCCGTCCACGTTCTCCTCCTCCGGGGCGCCGGCGAAAAATTCTTTTCCGCCGGAGCCAGCATACCCATGCTCACCAAGGCCGACCCGCAGTTTAAGTATTACTTCTGCCTACACGCCAACGAAACTCTTTGCCGCCTCGAACAAACGCCCAAACTCGTCATTGCCGCGCTCAATGGCCATACTGTCGGCGGCGGCTTGGAGATTGCCCTTGCCTGTGACATCCGCATCGCCAAAAAAGAGGGCGGCAAGATCGGCCTCCCCGAAGTCAATCTCGGCGTCCTTCCCGGTACCGGCGGCACGCAGCGCTTTGCACGCGCCGTAGGCCGCTCGCGTGCCATCGAGCTCATGGCCACCGGTCGCACCTTCAGCTTCGAGGAAGCCCTCGAAATGGGCCTCATCCATTACCTCTACGAGAAGGACTCCTTCTGGGAAGACGTGCTCGCCTATGCCCGCCAATTCTGTCCTCCCAACAAGGCCTCCCGCGCCGTCGGCCGCATCAAGCGCTCCGTCGTCACCGGTACAGAAATCCCCTTCGCCGAAGCCCTTGGTCTCGAACGCGAACTCCAGCAGTTACTGTTTACCAGTGAGGATGCCAAGGAAGGGCTAGCGGCCTATGTGGAAAAACGTGCCGCAACTTTCAAAGGCAAGTAGAATCGATGCACGGCTCGCGCGGCTTACCATCTCGTCGTTCCGAGCGCAGAGAGGAATCTGCTTTTCCGAACGAGTGAACTTCGCATGAAGACACTTCCTGACTATCTCCGCAAAGGTATGAAGCTCGTGATCGTGGGGTGCAATCCCAGCGAATCTTCCGTGCGTGCCGGCCATTATTACGCCGGACGCGGCAATCTGTTCTGGCCCATGCTCTATGAATCGGGTGTCGTCCCCGAGCCATTTGATTACCCCGATGACCGCCGCATCATCGAATTCGGCATCGGCCTCACGGATCTCGTCAAGAAGCCCACCAAGGGTGTCGAGGAACTTACACGCGAGGATTTTGCCGAAGGCCGCATCGTGCTCTCTCAAAAACTAGGCGAATTCACGCCGCACGTGGTGGCCTTCAACGGCAAAATCGTCTACGAACAATTTGCCCAGCGCAAATGCTCCTACGGCCTGCAAAAGACCAATCTCTATGGCGCGCAGGTGTACGTCCTCCCATCCACAAGCGGCCAGAATGCTCGCGGCAAAAGCGACCGCCTGAAACATTTTCGCAAACTAGCCCAACTCGTCGAACGCACCCAAAAAGCACGCGAATCGCATCCTGGCTGATACGCAGCCAGGAGAAGGAAACATCCGATGAGCCATGCCCCGCAGCCCGCCGCTCCGCTGGTTCTTGAATCACGGCACGGTGCCGTCACTACTTTGACCTTGAATCGCCCCGATCGCCTCAACGCCCTCAACAACGATCTCTCCAGCTCTCTCAACGATGCCTTGGCTCGCATCGCCAACGATTCTTCCACGCACGTCGTTATCCTTACCGGTGCCGGGCGCGCTTTCTGCGCTGGTGGCGATCTCGGCGCCATTGGGAAAGGCCGCGAACGCGGCGCCGCCGCCGAACTCGCTCCGCTCCTCCGCTCCGGCATGCAAGCTGTTCTGAAAATGCGCACCATGCCGCAACCTGTCATCGCGGCTGTCAATGGCCCCGCCGCGGGCGCGGGCATGAACCTTGCTCTTGCCGCCGATATCCGCATTGCCGCTGAGAACGCCGTCTTCGGCCAGAACTTCGCCAAGGTCGGCCTGTTTCCCGATTATGGCGGCACCTACTTTCTCCCGGAGTTGGTCGGCCCGTCGATCGCCGCGGAGTTGTTCTATCTCGGTGACATGATCGACGCGAATACCGCCCATCGTCTCGGCATCGTCAATCACGTTGTGCCTCCCGATAAACTCGAAGCCGAAGCCGGCGCCCTGGCCCATAAAATCGCCACCGGCCCTCAGGTCGCCATCCGCGCGGTGAAGCAAGCCATTTTTGCGCGCGACCAGCAAGCTCTAATCGAAGCCTTGGAAAGGGAAGTCGAGCATCAAATGAAGTGTTTTCATTCGCGCGATTGTCAGGAAGGCATTCGCGCTTTCCTCGAAAAGCGTGCCCCCAATTTCCAGGGCCACTGAAGTTTTGTTTTGTAGCACAGACACTCCTGTCTGTGCTCTTGGGGTTTCTTGATTCTTTGTTGTTCGACTCTTCAGGAGGCAAACGCTCATGCCTGCAACTCGCCTAGCCACCTTCGATGATTGGGTTGATCTCTTCCGTGTCTGGCAAAAAGATATCGGTGTGGACTATCCCGAGATTACCAACTACAACTTCGAGGCCAAATTCGGTCCTACCCGTTCCAACGAAATCGAATTTGGCGCTTACAAGGGCCGCCCCAAATGGGAAAAGGTCGTCAGCATTCCCGACCAGCGCATGCGCGACGCCCTCCTCAATCTCATCGTCTATCAGGGCGACACGGAATTCGCTTCCGTCGAACAGCAGCGCCGCCTCTTTGAAACCGCTCCCAGCGAACACGATCGCCAGTCCCTTTGCCGCGTCGTCACCGAAGAGATGCGCCACGGCTGGCAAATGTGCCACCTGCTGATGAATCATTTCGGCTATAGCGGCCGCGTCGAAGCGCAAAAAATGCTGGAGCGCCGCGCCTTCGATCAGAAACGCCTGCTCGGCGCCTTCAATCAGGACGTCAACAACTGGCTGGACTTTTTCGTTTACACCGATTTCGTGGATCGCGACGGAAAATACCAGCTCACTATGCTCAGCTATTCCGGCTTCGCGCCCCTTGCGCAATCCATGATTCCCATGCTCAAGGAAGAATCCTTTCACCTCGGCACCGGTCAGGACGGCATCAAGCGCATCGTCAAGGCCGGCGTCATTCCTCTTCCCATCATCCAGAAATACATCAACAAGTGGATTCCCGTCAGCCTCGATCTCTTTGGTGTCGATCGCTCCAGCTCTGCGCACTGGTTCTACGTCTGGGGCCTCAAAGGACGTTACGATGAGCCCACCGCCCGCGTCGAAGCCAATCTCGAGCGCATGAACGAGCACAGCCGCGAGCTCTATCACCAGGAATGCGTCAAGCTCGTGGACATGATTAATAAAAATGTCCCCGCGGGCCAACCGCTGCTTTACGTCCCCGACGTCAAGTTCAATCGCCACATTGGCGAACACGCCCACAAACCTTACGACGTCCATGGCGAGCTTCTCGATGAAAGCATCTTCGGTGACTACATGAAAGAAATGCTTCCCCAGCCCGCCGACCTGGCCACCATTGAAGACATCCAGTCCCTGGAAAAACTATGGATCGCCCCCAAAACCGCCATCCAATGATGTGTGGCACAGTCACTCCTGACTGTGCTCCCGGGTTTGTAGTGGCCGACCTTCAGGTCGGTTCTAGGGTTCCTCTTCACTCTTTCGGGTGCCCCAGGTTCGGTTTTTTACCTGGGTCTTGGGTTTTCTTTCCTTTACAGCGGTGGTGGCCGCTTTCGTCTTGGCCTTTTGCAAAATTTCCAGATTTGCGTTTTACTCTTTGACGCACAATTCCATCTCAGGAGCCTCAATGAACGATCTCGAAATCACACCGCGCCAGGTGAAGGATCGTCTCGACCGCGGCGAAAAGCTTCTCCTCATTGACGTCCGCGAGCCCCACGAACACGCTCTCTGCCGCATCGCTGGCGCTGTTCTTATTCCCATGGGCACAATCCCCGCTAATCTGCAAAAGCTCGACACCGACGAAGATGTGATCTGCTACTGCCACCACGGTATGCGCAGCCTGGATGTTGCCAACTGGCTTCGTCAGCAGGGCGTCAAATCCGCCAAATCCATGGCCGGCGGCATCGATCGCTGGTCCACCGAAATCGACCCCGCCGTCCCACGTTACTGAATTCTTGTAGCGCAGGGCGAGTCTTCGCTCTTTTCAGCCCGCCGCCTTCTGGCGGAAGTCCTGTGGGTTTTCGGCCCCATGGATTTTCGCACCCGTCCCTTTGGAGTGCGGCGGCTAGCCGCCGCTTTTACAACCGCAGCCCAACGAACCAACCCAAATGGAAGCTCCACCCACGTTCAGGAGTTGCTTCCTGATCGCCGATCGCGGGTCGCCGATCGCCAAGTCCCGTCTCCTGAAATCTGATAACTGATATCCCGCTCCATTCCTCCCAACACCACCCCCACTCCCACTAACTGTTCTACAATACCCTTCATGCCACCCATCACCGACCGCATCCTCATCCAGCAAGGCGATATCACGGAAATGGATGTTGACGCCATCGTCAATGCCGCCAACAACGATCTCATTCTCGGCGCAGGCGTAGCTGGCGCCATCTATCGCAAGGGCGGCGAATCCATCCAGCAGGAGTGCAACGAAATCGGCAGCATTCCCGTCGGTTATGCCGCCATTACCGGCGCCGGCAAACTCAAATCGCGTTTCGTCATTCACGCCGCCAGCATGGGTCTCGGCGGTGTGCGCACTACCGCCAAGACGCTGCGCACTTCCACCGCGCACTCCCTGCGCCTCGCCGCTGAACGCAAACTCAAATCCATCGCTTTTCCCGCCATCGGCACCGGTGTTTCCGGCTTCCCGCTCGACGAGTGCGCGCAAATCATGCTCACCGAAGCCATCCAGCACCTGAAAGGTGAAACCTCCCTCGAATCCGTCTACTTTGTTCTCTTCGATGCCCGCGCATGCGACGTCTTCCAATCCACCTGGGACACTCTCCGCAAAGATCTCTCCACGGGAGCCGCTTCCGCGTGACCCCACTCGCCGCACTCCTCGCCGAACGCATCCGCCGCTTCGGCCCTATCACATTTGCCGAGTACATGCGCGAGTGCCTCTATCATCCCGTTCATGGTTACTACAGCAAGCCCGAAGCCGCCCGCTTCGCCGATTACTACACAAGTACGGACGTTCATCCCATTTTTGGACGATTGCTGGCCCGTCAATTTGCCGAATGTTGGGAGCAACTCGCTCGCCCCGAAGAGTTCCTGATCGTGGAAGCAGCCGCCGGTATTGGCCGCTTGGCAAAACACATCCTCGAATTCGCACAATCCCAATCGCCGGAATTCTACGCCGCCCTGCGCTACGTTGCCGTCGAACGTTCCCCCGCGCGCTGCGACCAGATGGCCAGCCAACTCGCGCCGTTCCTCCAGGAAGGGAAGTGCCACCCCTCCATCGAAATTCCAACGCACATTCCCGCGGGTTGCGTTTTCTCCAACGAACTCCTCGATGCCCTCCCCGTTCATCGCGTCCGCCAAAACGAAGGCCGCCTGCAGGAAATCTTCGTCGGCCACGACGGCAACTCCTTCCTGGAAATCCTGATGCCCCTTTCCACTGAAGCCATCGCCGACTATTTCGTTGCGCAGCAAATCACTCTCGAGGAAGGCCAGCAGGCCGAGGTGGGCCTGGAAGCTTGCGATTGGATTGCGGAAATCGCGCGGCGCTTGAATCGCGGCTTTGTCTTCACCATCGACTACGGCCATGAAGCTGCTGATCTCTTCGATTCCCACCACATGGCAGGCACCATGCTCGCGTATGCCAAGCACAAGGCCAGCGAAAGTTTCTTTATCGCGCCCGGCGAACAGGACCTCACCGCCCACGTCAATTTCACCGCGCTCCGCCTCTGGGGCCAACGCCACGGCCTCGAAACCCTCGGCCTCATCTCCCAGACCGCTTTCCTCCTCGCCCTCGGTAAGCGCAACGAATTCGCCGACCTCTATGACGATGGCATGGATGAAACCGATCGCGTCCGTGCCCGCCTCCAACTCAAAACGCTAATCTATCCCGAAGGCATGGGCGAGCGCTTCCAGGTCCTAATCCAACATAAATCCGTCCACCACTCCAATCTTTCCGCCCTCCATCCCCTGTAAGCGCTGGGCTTTAGCCCGGCCAGCACCCCGCTTTCTCTTTCTTACCTCTGTGACCTCTGTGTTACCGTCCCTCTTCCTTCCTCCGCGTACTCTGCGCCTCCGGGTTATCTTCTTTCCCATCTTTCTTTTTTCAAGTTATTTATATTTATTCTCTTGACATTGTAATTACCTTATGCCATACTCTTTCCTGTAGAGATGTGCGCCCCGCGGTCTTTCCTTCCCCGGGGTCCCCCAAGATCCATTTCCATCATCCGGAGTTCTCTATGTCCAACAAACTTTCCAAGGACCGCGTGTCCTTGTGCACCTTCACATTCGCCGATGGCCGCCGCTGCCGCTCTCCTCGTTCCGGCACCAAGTACGACCTCTGTTTCTTCCACCTCGTCAAACTCCGTCAGCGCCGCGCCGCTGAACAAGCGGGCGAGGATGTCGCCGCCCCTTTTGATACTGATTTTTCCACCGCCTGCGATCTCAATGCCGCATTAACCAGGCTTTTCTCTGCCGTCGCCCAGGGTCTCATCAAGCCCAAGGTCGCCTCCACCCTGGCCAATATCGGGCAACTCCTCATCCGCAATCAGCCTCTCGCCAAACAAGAAATTCTTGCCGCCGGCGGCCAACGGGTTTGGACCAAGTTCGTCCGAAACTCCGTTACTCCTCCAGCTCTGGAAGACTCTTCCGACGATAATTCCGACTCCGAAGACGAACCCGACTCCGAGGATGACTCCGGCTCCGAAGAGGAAGCCGAAGCCAACGACGAGCTCCCTTCTTCCGACGCCCCCTGCGTCCCAGCCCTCACTTTTCCTCCGTCTCACTGACCCGTTCACCCTGTACCTCAGGCCTTCAGGTCTGAGGCCTTCCCCAACCACATCGCGATCCCTACGTCCCGCGCAATCCGCGGCAAGGGATCGCTTCGCCACCGTCATTTTCCTGGACCCGTGCTATATTCGTCTTTTCTTCGCTCTGCACCGCCTCAAATCTCCTTCACAATCATCACTTTCAAATCTGTATGAAAACAAACCACTTCATCCCCCTGTGCAATCAACACTTTCCAAAAAAGGGGGGGAGGGTCAGCACCTTCTCATTCCCTCCTTTTCTCCCTCAGCTTCTTTAACATCTCCACCGCATTCCCATTATTCGCTTCCAACTCTAGCGATTTCTCGTAGCTCCGAATTGCCAATTCCTTCTCGCCATGGTTCATGTACGCCTCACCCAGGCTGTCGTAGGCATTCGACGATCCCGGATGCAACCGCACATTCAACTGAAACATCTCAATCGCATCTTCCATTTTCTTCTGCCACATCAATCGGTAGCCCAGCGAATTGATCGATCTTTCCTCGATCGCTCCCGCCCTCAGTTCCTTATCGAATTCCGCGATGGCCGCCGCAGCGCCGCGCTCTCGAACCGCGTTCGCAAAACGCACGGATGCCGAATCGTAGCGGTCATACTTGATCCAATGAAACGCCGGCAGATCGTCGCCCAGTGCCGCTTGCACCACGTCTTCCGCAATCGCCAACCCATTCTCGCTGTTCGTGAAGAACACCACGCCACTTTTCCGCATCGGATTCGCCGCAACGAAGCAGCGGAACGCGCCATTGTCACCCCAATGCCATAACACCTCTCCCTGGCCCGTCTGCGCGATACCCCAGCCCAATCCCCAGAAAAGCTCCTTGGAGAGTTCCTTCACGGGATGCTCCGTGCAGTTTGTACAAGTCGGGTCCACGGCAATTTGCGGTGTTTCCATCTGCTTCACCGTCTCGCGTTTCAGTCCTGTGCCGTTCAAGATCGCTTCCACAAACCTCGCGTCGTCCGCGGCTGTGGTGTGCAGGCTCGCTGCTGCATTTGCCTCTTTCGGCCTGGATTTCTCCTCTACCTGTCCGTCGGTATCGTGTCCCGAAGCTGTTCGCTCATCAAACTCCGTCCGCCAGATATAGCTACTGCTCTTCATCCCCAGCGGCAGAAACACCGCCTCCGTCATGTAATCATTCAGTGGTTTACCCGTGATCTGCTCCACCACTTTTTGCAAATAAACAAATCCTTCTCCCGAATAACTGAAACGCTCTCCTGGCGTGAATCGAATCGTCAAGGCGTGCCCCTCTCCGCGCCAGTTGGGAAATCCCGTGCGGTGGCTTAACACAATACGTGCTGTAATCAGCTTTAGCCGCTCGTCCCCTTCGATGTAGGGCTTCGGCAGATATCCAGTCAGAGGCGCATCCAGATTGAGCTTTCCCTCCTCCACAAGTTTCAGCACGCCATACGCGAACACCGGCTTGCTCAACGAAGCTGCTTCAAAAATCGTATCGTCCGTTACGTGTTGGCCTGTGCTCGCATTCTTTACCCCAAAATTGCCCAACCACGCCGTCTTGCCATTTTGGATCAGCGCAATCTGCAACCCCGGCACACCGCCCTTGCGCATAAGGTCCGGAATTGCCGCTTCAAGTTTTGCCTTCGGATTTGTTTGCGCAGGCTTAACCGGTCGAGTCTTCGAGGTAGTAGGCTCTTGCGCGCGGCTCGCCGCACCCCATGCCCAGCAAAGCGCTGATAACACCACCATCCCCACCATGCGTCGCATGACACCTCCGCTCAAGCCTGCCAGGCAATTGTTCCCAATTGGGCGAAATGTGCTCGAACAAGCCAGACCCTTCCCTGGGTATAGACGGATTTTTCGTGGAATAGTTCCGCTCTATGCGTTCTTCTGTGGCGATTCTGTTCTGAAGTTGCTCCACCGCCCGTGCAGGCGTGCTACGGATTCGGCCTCTTCAAGGTAGGCCTTTCGCCGGAGGCTGGTTCGGGCATATCAGCAGCCTTTCCCTTCGCCGGTGTCGTGGCATTTGCATCCGTCGCCGGCGTCACCGTCGGCGTGCCACCTTCCGTGTACGCCTTCTTCACCAGCGCTTCCACTCGGTCCTGCGCCCCACCGGTGTTGTCATTTGTTTGCCGGGCCTTGCTGTATTCGTTCAGCGCGCGTTCCCGCTGGCCCAGCAAATCGAAAATCTCTCCCAGGTAGATGTGCGCCCAAACTTCCGTCCACTTCTCCGAAGGCTCCGGCACGGTGGCCAGCGCTTCGCGAAACGCGTTCGCCGATGCCTGGTAATTCTTCTGGTTGAAAAACGCCTCGCCCATGCGGAAGTTGGCCAGCGAACGGTTCGGCTGAATGCTCAGCGCCCGCTGGTATTGTTTTACCGCATCGTAGTACTTGCCCAGCATGGCAAGTTCCTCGCCGCGCGCAATGGCCGCCCGCGCCCGCAAATTTGGCGAACTCTTCAGAATCAGATTGTTGGGATCGATGTGGATGCCACCGGATTTCGGCCGTCCGAAAGTTTCGATTGTGAAGTCCGTCTCCGTGCCCACCACATCTATAGTCTTTAGCTCCGGGTTTCCTTCCGTATCAATGCGCAACTGCACCGGCATCGCGAATGTGTCCAACGGCTGCTTGATCTTCCCCACGATGCGGAAACCCTTCCGGGTACGATAGGTGATGTACTCCACCGTAAATTCCGGAATGCCGGTCGAGTTCATCCATTGCGCGAAGTATCCCTGCAAGTTCGGTGGTGTCTCTCCCGGCTTCATGGAAGCATTGGCGGCGGCAATCGCCATGCCCTCAAATTCCTGCACCGTCGCCGTTTTGCCTTTGTATTTCTCGTAGAAGCCATGAAGCAGCGACTTGAAAGCCACATCGTTCAGCTGCATTCGCAGCATATGAAACAGCATCGCGCCCTTATTCATCACCACGGAGCGGTATTCCGCCGAATACGGGATCAGCCGCGCTGATTGCGCCACGGGAGCCGCATCCTCAAACATCAGCGAACCCACCGCAAATTCGTCAACCGCGCGAAGCCCCGCTTCTTTCCCCAAATTCTGCTCCGCGTAAAGCTCCTCGCAATACCGCGCCAGTCCGTCACTGATCCACACGTCTCCCGTTGAAGCCGGCAGCACCTGGTTTCCCCACCACTGTCCGGCCACCAGACGGCTCATGGTGCGATCGCTGAACTTTGGATCCCATAAGGCATGTGCCAGCATGATGACCCCGGGCGCGGAGAATTCCCGCACCGTGCCGTCAGGCAATTGCACCACCGTCAAATCAGAGTCTGGCAACTCTCCGAACATGTCCGCGAAAATAATTTCCTGATGCGCGACGAGGTTCGCGAACACCTGCGCCTTGCCGGAATCCGCCCGTGGCGCGTACACCGCCACGTTGATTCCCTCCGCCTGTTGGGGATTCAACTGCAGCGGTCCCCCAACGAATGAACCATTGGGCTCCGCGCGGTCGCAGCGGAAGGTGTACATCAATCGCCCGCCTTCAGCCGGTGCCCGCGGCGCCATCGGTTGCGCCGCCGCAGCTTTACCCGTTCCCGCCATCGCCATGGTGTCCGGCACATTCAGCCGGAATGTTCCCGTGTAGCGGTTCGCCGGGTAATTCGTCAGCGGAAACCACCGCGACGGCAGCAATAAGTAAACCCATTCCTTGCCGATGGACGCCACGCGGATCCCCGGCACCGGGCTATTCTCTTCGTTCACCAGCAGCCCCGCGTAGCTGAACGTCAGCGTCACTGTTTTCCCAACCGCCACCGGCGCCGGCAGAATCACGTTTACAAACAGCGGATTGTCATTGTCCCGCTGAAACGTCAGCGATTTTCCCTCCGCTGTTTTCACATCCCTGACGTCAAGATTCTGGTGCAGTTCCACGCGCAGATTCGTCGAAACATCCACGGCACGAAAGTCGATCTTCACCACCGCGTTGATGGATTGCCCGGTTGTGTCCAGATATGCGGCTAGGTCGTAGTTTTGCGCCAGATAACTCGGGGGGTGCACCGTCTGCGCGCGCAGGGGCTCGCAGAAGAGTGTGAAGAGCAAGAAGAGGGCTGGCAGCAGCGCAAGGCAGCCCATTTGGCGTCGCGTCATCATATACCTTTCCGGAAGAATCATGTCCGGTGCATGTAGATAGGATAGCAACGCCTTAGGAAGCGTTGCCAGTGCTACGTCCCAGCAAATCCGCAATGCGGTCCGCGGCGCGCTCCACGGCCCCCGGCGGCCCCAATCGCTGCCGCACTTCGGCCAGCCCGCGCCGCATTTCCTCTCGTTCCTTGCGGTCTTCCAGCAGGCGCAGAGCGCTGGCAGCCACGCGCTCCGCGGTAAAGAATTCCTGCACCAGCTCCGGGACTACTTTCCGCTCCGCGATCAGATTCGCCATGGCAAAAAAGGGTGTGCGCACCAGCGGCCCCGCCAGTGCTGCTGTCAGCGGCGAAACCTTGTAAATCACCACCATCGGCGCATCCAGCAACGCCGCTTCCACCGTCGCGGTCCCGCTGGAAACAATGGCCGCATCCGCGGCCGCCAGCGCGTTGTACGTTTCCCCCTCCACCACACGCACCTTCAGCCCCGCGGGCCACCTGCCCTTCAATCGCTCCACGATCTGCGGGTGCGCCGCCGCCACCACGAATTGCGAGTTCACCTTATCCTGAAGCAGCGCGCAGGCTCTTTGGAGCACAGGGAGATGATGCGCCAACTCTCCCGTGCGGCTGCCTGGCAATACCGTAACAATCTTGCAGCCCGGGTCCAGTTCGTGCGCCGCGCAAAACTCTTCCCGGCTCTGTGTCGCGCTCACGGCCCCCACCAGCGGATGCCCGATGAACTCCGTGGGAACCCCGGCATTCCGGAAAAACTTCTCCTCAAATGGAAAGATGCACAGCGCCTTCACAAATCGCTCGCGGATCAGCCGCACCCGCCACGGCCGCCAGGCCCAGAATTGCGGGCAGACGTAATACACATTGCGTATGCCACGCGCCGCCAATTTGCGCGCCAGCCGCAGATGAAACCCGGGGAAGTCCGTCAGGATTGCCAGCGCGGGCTTGCGGCGCTCCGCTTCCTTTACCAGGCGATCCATGGCCCGAAGCAGCGAAGGCAAATGTTCCACTATCTCTGTAATCCCCACAACCGCCACTTCCGAATAGTCCGTAATGATTTCCACGCCCGCCGCGCGCATTTGCGGCCCGCCCATCCCGAAAATCTGCACATCCATTCGCGCCTGCAACGCTTTAGCAAGTCGCGCCGCGTACATGTCCCCGGAGGCTTCACCGGCCGAGAGCAATAGAGGAATTGGTGGCATTTGCGAGAGATGCTGCTCAATCGCTGGTGGGCAGCGAAGCCGGCAGCGACGATGAGCCTGCCAGGTGATCGGTGGCCAGCGGTTCGTGGAGCTCCTGCTCCTTATATTGCAACTGGTACAGCCGGTAGTAAATCCCGCGCTGCGCCAGCAATTCCTGGTGCGCGCCTTGTTCGCGCAAGCGCCCTTTGTGGAACACCAAAATCCGGTCCGCGTCCTGAATCGTGCTCAGCCTGTGCGCAATCACTAGCGCGGTTCGTCCCGTCAGTAGCCGGTTCAGCGCTTCGCGAATCAGCAATTCCGTCTTCGTATCCACGCTGGACGTCGCCTCGTCCAGAATCAGGAAGCGTGGATTGTGCGCCAACGCCCGCGCAAAGCTGATCAGTTGCCGCTGCCCCACCGAAAGCGTCGAGCCTCGCTCGTTCACGTCCGTGCCTACGCCTTGCGGAAGCGCGCGGATGAAATCGCCCAGCCCGATTTCCCGCACCGCGTGCTCCACATCTTCCCTCGTGATTCCCGGCGTGCCCAGCCGCACGTTTGATTCGATTGTGCCGCTGAACAGGAAAGGATCCTGCAGCACGATGCCAAACTGTTTGCGCAGTTCCTGCAGATTCAGCAGGCGTATATCCACGCCGTCCAGCAGAATCTGCCCGCGTTGAATATCGTAGAAGCGCAGCAGCAACGAAATCAGCGTGGTTTTCCCCGCGCCCGTGTGTCCCACGATGGCGAACGATTGCCCCGGCAACATGCGGAACGAGATGTCGCGCAGCACCCAATCTTCATCTGCGGGTTCGGCCACATTCCGGTAGCTGAACCACACATTGCGGAATTCCACCTCACCGCGCGGCTTCACGATCGCTTGCGCGTTGGCATTCGTATCAATGGTGATGGGCTCATCCAGCAGCTTGAAGATGCGCTCGGAAGCCGCCATCGCCGATTGCAAAATATTGAATTTTTCGCTCAAATCCTGAATCGGTCGGAAGAAGCGCTGCGCGTACATAGTGAACGCCACCAGCACGCCCAGTGTCAGTCCGCCGCCCAGCACGCGCAATCCCCCCGCCCAGTAAATCAGGGCAATTGTCGCGAAGCTCAGAAATTCCACCGCGGGATAAAAGAGTGCATAGGCTAAAATGGCGTCGCGCCACGCCAGCATGTTGTCCTTGTTGCGCCGCGCAAACTCTTCCCGCGCTTTTTCCTCTCGATTGAAAAGTTGCACGACTGCCATTCCGGAAATGTATTCCTGCAGGAAGGCGTTGATGCGCGCGATCGCCGTGCGAATTTTGCGGTTGGCATCGCGAACGTATTTCCGGAAAATCAGCGTGACCACAACGATGAAGGGAAGGACCGCGAAGGCGTCCAGCGCAAGCTTCGCATCAATGCGGAACAGCAGCGCCGCCATCACCACCAGCAGGAAAAAGTCGTTGATCATCGTCACGACGCCCGCGGCAAACAGATCATTCAGCGCATCCACGTCCGTGGTCACGCGTGTCATCAGCCGCCCGACGGGATTCCGGTCGAAATAACTCATTGGCAAACGCTGCAGCCGCCCGAAAATCTCCGTGCGCATGTCGTACATGGTCTGCTGGCCCACGCGCTGCATGATGCGGATTTGCACGTATTGCGCCAGGAAATCAAAGATGAGCACGCCCAGGTACAGAAAGCAGATCAGGATGATCCCATGCCACGCCGCGGATTCGGGCAACTTCCCGTTTGCGCTGGGTTCCAGATAGTTGTCAATGGCACGGCGGAAAATCCAGGGTGGCGCCAACTCCAGCGGAGTCACGATCGCCACCAGCGCCAGCGCGATGATCACCCGCCAGCGGTACGGCCGCAGATACTCCATCAGCCGCTTCATCAGGCGCGAATCGTATGCCTTACCGAGGGCCTCTTCTTCCTGTTGCACGTTGCTCATGCGTTCTCGAGCTCTTCTTCCAACAACTGCTTCTGATACAAGTCCGCGTAATACCCCTGCCTTGCCAGCAATTCATCGTGCGTGCCGCGCTCGATGATCTGCCCGTCTTTCAATACAACAATCTGATCGGCATCGCGCACCGTTGAAGTGCGGTGGGCAATCAGTATCGTGGTGCGTCCGCGCATCACTCCGCGTAATTGCCCCAGGATCTTCTCTTCCGTCTGCGTGTCCACGGCGGAAAGGGAATCATCCAGGATTAGAATCCGCGGGTCGCGCACAATTGCGCGCGCAATCGCGGTCCGCTGTTTCTGCCCGCCGGAGAGCGTGATGCCGCGCTCGCCCACCATCGTCTCGTACTTATTCGTGAACCCCTGCACATCCCCGTGCAAGCTGGCGATTTGCGCGGCCTGCTCGACTTCCTGCGGATCCTGTTTCGACAGCCCAAACGCTATGTTCCCGCCCACCGTTTCGCTGAACAAAAACGTGTCTTGCGGCACGTAACCGATGGCTCGCCGTAGCGTTTCCAGCGGCCACTCGCGAATCGCGTGGCCGTCCAGCAACAATTCGCCATCCGGCACTTCCCACAATCGCGCCACCAACGCCGTCAGCGTCGTTTTGCCGCTGCCCGTGGGCCCCACAATTGCCAACGTGGACCCGGCCGGAATCGTCAAATTGATGTTGCGCAACACTGGTTTCGGAGCGTGGCCGTTCGTGGCGGGCACGCCGTCCCCGGAAAGCGTTGTGGGATACGTAAAATTTAAATTGCGAAACTCAATGTTGCCCTCGGGCTGCGTCCCGGCTGGGACTTTGGCGTCGCAATCGTCAATCCGCGGTTGGGCCTGCAATATGTAATTCAACCGGCCCATGGACGCCGCGCCCCGCTGGAATATATTCGTCACCCAACCCAGTGCGATCATGGGCCACACCAGAAATCCCAGATAGGTGTTGAATGTAATCAGCGCGCCCAGCGTCATCTGTCCGTGCAAGAAACGGTTGCCGCCCTGCCACAGCACGATCAGGAACGTGGTCCCGATCAGCGCCTGCAGCGACGGCATGAACATGCTCCAGGTGCGGATCAACTCCATGTTCTTCGCCACGTACTCGCGGTTCGGCCCGTCGAACCCGCGAATCTCCGCCTCCTCCTGTGCGTAAGCGCGAATCACGCGCACGCCGGAAAGATTCTCCTGCACCTTTGCGGATAATGTGGCCAGGGAAGCCTGGATTTTTTCATACAGCGTGTGGATCACCTTGCCAAAGTGCCGCACGACGATCGCCACCACCGGAACCGGCAGCATTACCCACAACGTCAGCGAAGCCGAAAGCTTCAGCATTACCGCGATCGCAGGTATCATCGTCACCAGCGTCGTGGCGCTGTACATGATTCCCGGGCCCAACACCATGCGCACCGCGTTCAGGTCGTTCGTTGCGCGAGACATCAGCTCGCCCGTGCGGTTCCGCACGTAGAACTCCGGCTCCAGCAGCAGCAGCCGGTCTAGCAAATCATTGCGAATGTCGAATTCAATATCCCGCGAGATTCCGATCAGCACCCAGCGTGTGGCAAAGGAAAGCACGCCCTTGATGGCGATGCACACAACCACCACAAGGCAATAGATCAGCAGGGTTTGCCGGCTACGCGGGGCGTAATACGGGACCAGGCGCCTGAGCCAATCCACCCCCACAATGGGCGCCGCGTGCGCTCCGGCTTCCGCGGCAATGGCCGCCGGTTTTTCAAACGGCGCGGGGCTCCCCGTCAGCGTATCCGTGATGACGCCAGTGGCCAGCGGCACGATGTTGCCGATCAAACCCATCAGCACCACCGTGGTCATGCCCAGTACGATCGCGCCCTTGTAGCGTGCCAGGTAGGGCAGCAGGCCCCGCAGGTTTTCCCACGCGGAAATCTTGGACCCCTTATTCGCGGGCCCACCAGCGCGCAGGACTGCCGCCGCCGTGCTCATCGCAAAGAAGACCTCGGATGATCCAGCGATGCGCCTTCCAGCAGAAAATTCGTGTACGAAGAATCCATCGACTGGTAGCGCTTCGTCGCCGGATTCCACCGCACGGCGATCGGCAAAGTGCGCTCGCTTGCCCCCGCCTTTATGGGCGTGAAGTAGAGCGACATTCCTTCCGTCGGGCCGTTCTCATACTGCAGTTTCCAGCCGGTTACCGCTACCAGCGGCGTCAGCGCCAGAAACCCTTTCGAGTTCTTCAGGTACTCGTCACACCGGAGCAACTCCACCCACTTGCCGTCGTCATTCTCCGCGACTACGGCGCGTGTAACCACCGTGCCCGCCACCACGCTTTTCGGCGTGTTGGGAACAACGTTGGCCACCAGCACCTGTTGCTTACCGGTCTTCGCCAGATCGCCGTACAGCAGAACCTGAGCATCGCTTCCCAACATCACTTTCGCGGCATCCTGGACATCTTCAGGAATGGCGGGCTCGGCAGGCTTCGTGGTGTCTGCGGCAGGCTTTGGCGCCTCGGAGCTACAACCCTGCAAGCACGCGGCAATCACCAGCAGCCCGATGCACGCGGCATGCAGCGGCAGACGAAAACATCGCTCACTCAAGGAATGGGCATCTTCCACTTCGGACTTACTCAATTGCGAACGGGAACGCAGCATTCTGATCCTTTCCACTCCCACCCCAACGGTTCAACGCTTACACTCTTCTACTCTTACACCCTTATACTTTTGCACTCTTACACTTCCGAACTCTTCATCATCTTAATAGACGCGCAAACCAGCCGCGCATTACACCCGATCCCACTCCTGCATCTCGCGTTACAAGCTGGGCGCCGCCAGGGTGATCTCCACAACTCGTCCCGGCTGCCCGTCTTTCTCCTTTGTGCAAAGCACTTCCATCACCTGCGGCACGTCCGGGCCTGCCCAGTCGAACGCGTAATACCACAATTCTAACGGTTGCCCGTCCTTCGTGCTAGGACTCCGCGAATCCGGCTCCCCATACAATTGACTCAACTTGGCTGTCGAATCCTTCAACTTCAGCCCACGCCCGGTCTTCCATTGGGTATGCAGCGCAACCGTGCAATCTCCCGTGGAACAACAATAAACTCCCACCCGAATTACCTGAATCCTTTTTGCCTTATCATAATCCAAGGTCAGTGATGAATCCGTGCACGGGTCAATCCAAACTACCTGATCCCCCGGCAATTCTTTCCCCTTGCCAAATTGTCCATTCAGTTTTGCAGCTCGCTCCAGGCCGCCCTGTCCTGGCTGTAATCCCGCCAGCGTCAATTCATTCGTCCGGTGCGCCACCTTCTTTCCCGCGGGCTTCTGCGCTGACTGCGCGGCCGAGAGTGTCGTCACAAGTAAGACCGCTGAAAGCGCACTCCACAAACTTGGGCGATGCAAGCGTGCGCGAACCCGCATAATTCTGTCCTCTGTCTGTACTGAAAACCGAAAACTTAAAACTGAAAACTTACGACTATCTCTGGCCCAAAATCGCATCCAGCCGCGCCTCGAAGTTTTCTTCCCCTTCGCTCCACAATTCGCTGCGTTGCACCGGCAATGCGTGCTCCACCGCTTCCACCCAAGCAAATAGCTTTTTGATGTTTTCCCGCGTCTTCTGGTGATACTCCTTCAAGTTCTCTCCGCTGGCCATCCAACTCCGAAACCTTTTTTCAATAGGGTGATCGCTACCTGCAAACGGGTCGGAAGCCGCGCCCGGCGCCAGCATCCCCGCATGCCCGGTAAACAGATGCTCGAAGCCCAGGTCCGCGGAAAGTTGCCCATCGCTGTCCGCCGCACCGCCGTCGTACTCCTTCCCTTGGCAAAGCAGCACCAGCGGCTGCGGCCCCAGCTGCCACTTCAGCGTCTCAACATCGAAGGCCCACAAATCCCACTTGGCATTCACGATGTACGCCACGTCCGAATACAGTTGCTGCGCCGCCAGCGCCGCTACTTCCGCCGCGCCGTAATTCTGCTCGCGCATATCCCACTCCACCACCGGCGTTTCCGTGACATCCACCGCCTGTACGGTAAGCTGATCAAAGCCAGCGTGGGACTCGGATAGGGGGACGCTGGCGAGGAATCGCGCAAACTCCGCGATCATCGTCTCCAGTGAAAAGTCGCGCGTCCACACGCGCAGATATGCTCGATTGGCCATGGCTGAACCCAGGAATTGTACAGGTGAATTATACAGGGCTTACCCGAGGCCCGTGTAGCGTGCTGGAAGAGAGAACGACTGTGCAGCGGCTGCTTCCGCCGCCTTTCGCCAAAGGCTACTTGGATTCCGTGGTCGGCTTCACGTTCTGCACGGTGGACTGACCCGCTTCATGGCGTGTAGGACCCGGTTTTGGCACTTGCTTCTTGGGCTTCTTTGCTTCGCGTCTTCCTTTATCTCGGTTTCCCATGCGAGCTAGGTTGCCACAACTCGCCACTCATAGCCAGCGGAATCAATTGACCACGGCCAACGACACGCCACGCACTGTTTGGGAGAAGTACCTATGATTTCGTCAGGGCATGGCTTCAGCCTTGCCATATAAGGTTACACATTCAGGTCGGCTTCAGCCGCGGAGGGCCACTTCTCCCAACTATCGCATTGGCCTGAATCTGCCGCTCAGTGGCTTGCCGGCGGCGCGGGCTTATCAAAACCCGCCGCAATCTGTTGCAGCCGCTCGCGCAGGGTCTCCCCAAATCGCGAAAACACTTCACTGGTCGCTTCCTTTAATCGCTCTTCCGCCGTTGCCGCAATCTTGGCGATAACGTCGCGAGACTGATGATCGAGTGTAGCCACGGTTGCCACCATCCAGGAGTTGGTGATGTTTTCCAGCCGGCTGCGGTACTGCGCCGCCGTCTCTTCGCTGATCTGCGTCAGGCTGTTGCGCATTTCCGTTTGCTTGGCGTCGCCCAGCGCGTTCCACGAATTCAGCACGCTGCCGAAACTCGACTGCACCTTTTCCTGCGCTTCCGCCAGCCCCCGCTCCACCGCGCCGTGCATCGAGCCTTGGAAGCGCCGCAAAAACTCTTCCTGCTCGGCGGTCAAGTGCTGGCCAAACTCCAGCCGCGCCGCATCCAGCCGTTCCCGCGATTGTTCGGAAGTTTTGTGCACCAATTCGTTAAAGCCTTCCAGCTCTTGCCGGGCATTGCGCTGAATTTCATCGGTGAACGCCGCGGACGTGGTATCCGCCGCCTCGGCAAATAGGACTCGCACGCGCTCGAACGCGTCGCGCACCGATTCCTCCAATTGCTGCTGCGTCTGGTTCACAAAACCGCGGCTCGCCTGGTTCAATTCGCTGCTGAACACGCTGGAGACTTCTCCGGCCTTCTCTCGCAATTGCGCGCCGGATTGTTCCACCATCTTCTCCGCCAGATTCTGCAGCTGCGTTTGCGATTTCTTCTCGTACCATTCCGCGGACTTGAACATCTCTTCCAGCGTGTGATGCTTCAAGTCCGCCGTCTTGCTTTCCAGTTCTTCCATGTGGCGCGCGGTAATGGCCTGCGCGGACTCATTCAACACCTGCTCCACGCTGCCCAGATTCTCCCGGAAGCGCGCCAGGGAATCGGCGAACGCCTCGTCGGCCGTGGCGCGCACGCGATCCTGCTGCATGGTCATTGCCGCATCCAGCAGCGAACGCCCACCCGCCAGCCGGTGGACCGCTTCCTCCGCGCGGGTCACGTGCGGTTGCACCAGGGATTCGATCTGACCGCCGAACTTCTCCAGCGCCGCGCTGTTGGCTGCTTCAAAGCTGTTGCGGATGCGCGTGTGAAGCTCCTCAAACAAAGCTTCCGAGCGGCGCGGCAGTTCGTTGCGGTGCACGTCCAGAACATCGTTTAGCTGGGTTCGGAAGCTTTCGACCGCCTGCTGCTGTACGCTCTCAATGCGCCCTGCGTGCTGGTCCAGCCGTTCAGATACGCTGTTGGCACGCGCCACAATCTCTTCCAGTTGATGTGTGTGTGCTTCCAGGGCCTCGCGCACACTCGCGCTCTGCCGCGCGCCCTCTTCCTGCAGTCCCGCACGCAGCCCCTGGGTTTCTTCGCGCAACATTCCCGAGGCATGCTCCTGCGCCGCTTGCATCGCGGATTCCAGCGAAGCCTGCCAGCGTGCCTGGGCGGATTCGAGCTCCCGGGTGAGCTGCTCGCGCAGCGAATTCTGGGCTTCCGTCAACGTGCCGGTCACGCGTTCGTGTAATTCGTTCACCGCGCTGGTTAACGCTTCCCGCTGCGACGCCGCAGTCTCTTCCCGCCGTCGTGCTTCCTCTTCGGCTTGCTGTGCCGCCGCATCCAGCCGCGCAGCCACGTGCGATTCCGCCGCATCGGCCTGCGACCGCAGTTTTGATGCGGTTTCTTCCGCCTGCCCGCAAAGAGTCTGCAAGGTTTCCTGCGCGGCAGAGAGTTGCTTTTCGTGCTGGTCGCGTTGCAGAGCGCCTTCGCGCGCAAGTTGCGCCGTCAATTCGTGCGTCAGTTGCTCCAACTGCGGCGCCAGCCAGCGTGGCAATTCCGTTTTTAATGATTCGGCGGCCGCCGCCTGCGCGGAGCGCGTCCGCGTTTCCGTTTCCTGCTGGATCGTGCCAATCGCCTGGGCCGTTTCCCGCGCCACTTCATCGCGGAACGCGACGTACTTCTGTTCCCACTGCTCAAAAGCCAACCTTCGTTCGGAACTGACAGCTTGCGCTGCTGCCTCCCGCGCTGCCGCGTGAATCTGCTGCTTCGCCTCCGCCAGCAACCGCGCCACTTGCCTCGCCAGTTGCAATGACGCGTCCGTGGCGCTCGCCGGGGCAGGGAACACCCGCAAATTGTCCGGCAAAGGTCCGCCTGGTTCCGTTTCGGTCAGCGGTAGCACCATCTCTCCTGTCGGCGGTGCAACCGGGCTGGGGGGCAATTCTCCCCCGATACCGCCGCTCGTCAGCGAAGCCGATTCTTCCGGAAAAACAAACCAGTCGTCCGGCGGGAATGCGATTCCCCACGCGTTGCCGGGCTGCTCTAATTCCAGCGCCACCTGGAAAAGCTGGCGCACCGTTCGCGGCCTTTGGATCCACGAAACCTTGCCGCGCACACGCCTCGGCGGATGTCCTTGCTCCGGGTGGGGCACTTCCAGGTTCACCCACATGTTTTTCAGGACATAATGCTTGGACTGGTAGCGGCACCCGTGACAATTGATGATCAGCGTCGAGGTGCGCTCCGCAAAGGGGCGTCCGAGTGCGTCCACACCCGTCACCATCAGCGGCACCGCCTGTACGATTCGGGTGCTTCGCCGCTTCCGCAATTCCGAGCCTGTGTTCACTGCACCTTCGCTTGCCATGTCAGTCGCCATATCGCTCGCTTCGTCCGTTGGATGAGACTCCTCACCGGGTACCGGGCCGGGCCCCTCTTCTTTGTTTTGCATCGTCGCCGTGTCCTGACTAAAATCTGCTCTTACAATGGCTTAGGACTATCGGGAGGCAAGGCATCTTGCCCCTGTCCTCGGTTCGCACCGCTCAGAATCGTCCATATCTCCTTGGCGACCCAGATCGGCCCTACCAGCAAATAGATCGGTCCCTGAAAGAACGCGGGGTTATTTCCTTCGACCCGATGTCCGACAAACAGGAGAACCCAACCGCCCAGAAAACACGGTATTCCCCAGCGCCATTTCAGCAGCACAAGAAGGATGATCCCGGCAAAAATCAGCGGGATTCCAATGCCATGGAGCAACTTGTTCCAGGGCGAACCATGTTCGTGGTCGTATTGAGCCATGTAGTGCGCCAACCCGGGCATAGCGCACCTCCTACTGCTGGTTCCTGGTGAACCAGCCGCGATTTGGCGGGGACCTCTACCGCGGAATTGGACTTTATCCTGAATTGCTCTGCTTGCCTAGAGGGAGAAAGATGCTAGACGTACTAGGGCTTCTGGTTCACAAGTTTTTCCAATTTTTGTGTTGCATTTGAGTTCAACTCGCGGCAATTCCCGCCTGCTGACGCACCGCCTCCGAAATATTGCGCCCCGTCACCAGTAAAACTGTTTGCCCGGCGCGCGGCCCGCTGCTCAGATAAGCGGCCACGGTCGCGGCGCCCGCCGGCTCTGCCAATACTCCCTCGTCCAGTCGAAGCCTCCGGATGGCGTCGAGCATCTGCTCCTCTTTTACCAGCAGCACTTCGTCCACGACTTCGCGAATGCTGGCCACGTTGCCCTCATCGGGTGTGCGCGTCGCCAATCCATCGGCACACGTATCGCAACTCTGCGTTGGCACGGCCTTGCCTTGTTGCCAGGATAAATAATAGGAAGGTGCACGCTCAGCTTGCACGCCCACAACTTTCACGCCAGGCGCGCGCTGCTTTAACGCCCCGCCGATGCCGCGAATCAAGGCCGTATCTCCCATTGGCACGATCACGGTGCTCATTGCGGGCAATTGTTCCAGGAGTTCCATCGCAATCGTGGCAGGCCCCGCCGGAAGATCGGCGTCGGTGGCGTCGTTCAGGAAATACACGCCTGGGCGCTGCGCGTATTCCTGCGCCATTTGAAACGCGGCAGCCAGGTCAATGCCTCCCGCTTCCACGATCCTGGCCCCCCGCCGTTCGATGCTTTTGCGCTTCACCTCATTGCAGTTCCGTGGCAAAAAAATCGTGGCGGGCACACCCAGCAATTTCGCGGCATAGGCTACGGCCGCGCCGTGATTCCCGGTACTGGAGGCAATCACTTCTTCGATGTGCCGCCGTTTCAGGTTACAGGCCAGCGCGAAGAGAGCGCCGCGCGGTTTGAACGAGCCCGTCGGCAATACCGTCTCGTTCTTCAGGTAAACCTGTGAGCCTTCACTCCCCAAGGATTTTGCCTTGAAGAGTGGTGTCGGCCCAAAATATTCCAGCAGGAGTTTTTGTGCCTCGCGGATGGCAGAAAATGGCGGAGAAATGGGCATAGCTCGAAACTTTCTCGCAGGCCGGGGACTTACCCTAGCAACGCAAGATGGTACTTTGTCACTCTATCTTTTTTCCCAGACCCTGGCCGTCAATCGTCAAATTCTCAAAGCGTCATTCGCCGCTCTTCACTTCACTCCGTGCCATCACAGTTCGCGCCGGCCCTCCATGGCTTTCAACATGGTGACCTCATCCGCATATTCCAGGTCCGCGCCCACGGGAATGCCCACGCCGATGCGCGTCACGCGCACACCCAGCGGCTTCAGCAATTTCGACAGGTACACGGCTGTCGCCTCACCCTCCGCGGTGGGATTCGTGGCGATAATAATTTCCTCCACCGTGCCGCCCTTCAGCCGCTCGATCAGGCTTTTGATGTGCAACTGGTCCGGCCCGCGTCCTTGCAGGGGCGAAAGCGAGCCTCCCAGCACGTGATACATCCCGCTATACGTCCGCGTCTTCTCGATTGCCAGGATGTTGTGCGGCTCTTCCACCACGCAAATGGTGCCCTTGTTTCTAGTGGGTCCCACGCAGTAGAGGCACGGGTCGGTATCCGTGATGTTGTAGCAGACCGTGCAGGTGCGGATCTTTTCCTTGGCGTCGCGAATGGCTTCAGCCAGCGAAAGCGCCTCTTCCGGCGTGGCCCGCAACAGGTGGAACGCCAGCCGTTGCGCGGTCTTCTGCCCGATGCCGGGCAGGTGCTTCAGTTCGTCGATTAGTCTTTCCACAGGAGCGGCAAAATCAGGCATGTCCCTTGTGTAGCACAGGCATGCTAGCGGAAGCAAACGCGCCCCCGTTTTAGGAGTATCCTTTTAATAGAACCTCTCATCTAATCAGCAAGTAAGGCTGTGTTTAGAGGATATGGCGTATCTACTCGATGGAATCCGCTCCCCGGCGGACGTGAAACAACTCAACTTCCCGCAGCTCGAGCAGCTTGCGGTGGAAATCCGCGACGAACTCATCTCTGTTCTCGCGAAGACGGGGGGCCACCTCGGCCCGAATCTCGGCGTTGTGGAACTCACCATCGCCATGCATTACGTCTTCAACACTCCCGAGGACCATTTTGTTTTCGACGTCAGCCACCAGGCTTACGTGCACAAATTGCTGACTGGGCGCCGCGACCAGTTTCACACGATTCGTACGCCCGGCGGCTTGAACGGCTTCATGCTGCGCACGGAGAGCGAACATGATTGCTACGGTGCAGGCCACGCCGGCACGGCGCTTTCCGCGGCGCTCGGCATGGCCGTGGCGCGGGATAAACAAGGCGGCCGCGAACACGTCGTCGCGCTCGCGGGCGATGCCGCATTCACGTGTGGAATTACCTTCGAAGCGCTGAACAATATTGCGCATCATACGGAAAAGCTGTTGGTCATCTTGAATGACAACGAATGGTCCATCGATAAGAATGTCGGCGCCGTCGCGCTTTATCTGAATAAGATCGTCACCCATCCGCAATTCGAGGCCCTGCACGGCCACGCCGGCAAATTCCTGAAAATGATTGGCGGACAAAGCGCGTTCCGCATGGTCAAAAAAGCCGAAGAAGCCGCGAAGAGCATGCTGCTGCCCAGCGTCATTTTCGAGGAGCTTGGTCTGAAGTATTACGGGCCCGTTGATGGCCACGACATACCCACGTTGATCCATACTCTAGAATCATTGAAGCGTCAGAAACGGCCTACCCTGCTGCACGTGCTGACCATAAAAGGGAAGGGTTTCGAGCCGGCCATGCGCAAGCAGAAAAAGTTTCATGGTCTCGGCCCCTACGATCCGGAAACGGGCGAAACGCAGCCGTCCGGCAAGCCGACGTACTCCGAGGTTTTCGCCGAGACGCTGATCAAACTCGCGGATCGCGATCCCAACATCGTGGCTATCACCGCGGCCATGCCGAACGGCACCATGCTCGACCGCTTTCAGGCCCGCCATCCGGGGAAATATTTCGATGTGGGCATCGCCGAAGAACACGCTGTGCTCTTTGCCGCCGGCCTTGCCACCAAGGGCTTGAAGCCGGTTGTGGCCATCTATTCCACATTCCTTCAACGCGCTTTTGATCCCGTCGTCCACGACGTTTGCCTGCAGAATCTTCCCGTCGTTTTCTGCATGGACCGCGGCAGCCTTTCCAGCGACGATGGCCCCACCCATCACGGTCTCTTTGACGTCAGCTATCTCCGCGGCATCCCTAATATTGTCCATATGTCCCCCAAGGACGAAGACGAGCTTGCGGACATGCTCTACACCGCAACGCTTCACGATGGGCCCATCGCCATACGCTATCCCCGCGGCACCGGCATTGGCGTCGAACTAAAGCCATTTCCCAAAGCCATCGCCATCGGCAAGGCGGAAATCCTGCGCTACTCCGAAACCGATCGTGTGGCTATTTTTGCTTTGGGCGCCATGGTGCCGCTGGCGGAAGAGATTGCCGCGCAACTCGAAAAGCAGGATGTAAGCGCGGCAGTGATCAACGCGCGCTTCAGCAAGCCCCTCGACACCCAGACGCTCGAGTTTTTTGCCCGGAATGTGGACGTCATTCTTACGCTGGAAGATCACGCCTTGATGGGCGGTTTTGGCAGCGTGGTGCTCGAGGAACTCAACAACCTGGGCATTCAAAAGCCGGTTGAGCGCATTGGCTGGCCCGACCAGTTCATCGAGCATGGCAAGCCCGAGCAATTGCGCGAGAAATATGGCCTTACCGCCGCCGCTGCGCTCGATAAACTGCGCCCGCATTTGCGACTCCGCGAAGCACTTCGCGCGCCCATCCCCTTCCGCGCCATTTCCCACCAGCGTTAAACCCAAATCAACGGGCGGCATCTTCTGCGACAAAGTTGACACTCGGCGCGACGCCAAGTAAGGTTTCCAAAGATCATTTGCTGGCAAATCGTTAAGGAGCCACCCATGGGTTTCTTCCGCCACTCTGCTGCCTCGTACCGTCGTGTGCTCCTGCTTCCTTGTGCCGCGCTGCTGGTCTTTCCCGCGCTTCTTCACGCGCAAGCGAAGCCGGATACTCCGCCCGCGTACGACGTAAAGGCGCACTACACCAAGTACGAATTCCGCATTCCCATGCGCGATGGCGTGAAACTCTTCACCTCCGTCTACGTGCCGAAAGACACCTCACAGGCATATCCGTTCCTCATCAATCGCACGCCCTACAGCGTTGCTCCTTACGGACCGGATCACTACCGCGGGTCGTTGGGGCCTAGTGAAAGCTTTGAACGCGAAGGATTCATTTTTGTGTTCCAGGATGCTCGCGGCCGCTTTCTTTCCGAGGGTGATTTCGTGGAAGTCACGCCGCACAAGGAGATTAAGAAGTCCGCAAGAGACGTGGATGAAAGCACGGATTGCTACGACACCATCGAGTGGCTGCTGCACAACGTTCCCAACAACAACGGCAAGGCGGGCATCTACGGCATCTCCTACGACGGCTTTTACACCGCCGCCAGCATCATCAATTCGCATCCCGCACTGAAAGCGGCGTCGCCACAAGCACCGGTCGTCGATCTGTACATGGGCGACGACGCCTACCACAACGGAGCATTCATGCTGGAAGCGAATTTCGGTTTCTACGCGGTTTTCAAGCCGCGCACAGAAGTCGCGCCTCCGCCAGAGGAATGGCCGATCTTCGATTACGGCACGACCGATGGCTACGATTTCTATCTTCAGGCAGGTACGCTCGCCAACCTCAGAGATCGCTACTTGAAAGATTTTAGCGGTTATTGGGACGACCAGGTCAGGCATTCCAACTATGACGATTGGTGGAAGGCGCGCAACATTTCCGCCTTCATGAAGAATGTGCATTGCGCCGTGCTTGCGGTGGGCGGGTGGTTTGACGCCGAGGATCTTGTTGGCCCGGGAAAGGTTTTCCAGGCTGTCGCGAAATTCAATCCCGATACGCCGGACACGCTGGTGATGGGGCCGTGGGTACATGGCGGCTGGGCGCATGGAGACGGCGACCATCTGGGCGACATCAACTTCGCCAACAAAAACACGCCGTTCTTCAACGACAACGTGCTGCTGCCATTTTTCCGCCAATATCTGAAGGGCGAAGGCAACGCCAATCTGCCGCGCGCATTCATGTTTGAAACGGGCACGAATGTCTGGCGCCGCTACGATTCCTGGCCGCCGAGAAATACCGAGCCTCGCTCACTCTATCTGCACTCGGGCGGTCAGCTTTCTTTTGACTCGCCCACGGAAACCAGCAGCAGTTTTGATGAATATGTCAGCGATCCCGCGCATCCCGTGCCGTTCGTGAATTTCCCGTCTCTCGGCGTTCCGCAGACATACATGGACGCCGACCAGCGTTTCGCCGCAAAGCGGCCCGACGTGCTGGTCTACCAGACCGCGCCGCTGAATGAAGACGTCACTGTCTCAGGCGCCGTCTCGCCGCATTTGTGGGTTTCCACCTCGGGCACCGATTCCGATTATGTCGTGAAGCTTATTGACGTTTATCCCAATGATTTTCCGAATCCCGATCCCAATCCAAAGGAAGTGAAGATGGGCGGCTACGAACAACTCGTGCGCGGAGAGCCCTTCCGCGGGAAGTTCCGCAATAGCTTTGAAAAGCCCGAACCCTTTGTCCCTGGCCAGCCTACCGCCATCGACTTCGCTTTGCCGGATATCAACCACACATTTCGCCGCGGCCATCGCATCATGGTGCAGATCCAGAGCACTTGGTTTCCGCTGGTGGACCGCAATCCGCAAAAATTCGTGAATATCCCCGATGCCACCGAAGGCGATTTCCAGAAGGCCACCGAGCGCGTGTATCACTCAAAGTCCAACGCCTCTTCGCTCGTTCTTCCGGTCCTGCACTGAGGCTCAGTGCAACAGTTTCGTCATCCCGAGCGAAACGAGGGATCTGCTTTTCGCGGAATTCAGTTCTGAGGGAAGGGAATTCGTTTCTTGGTTTCTGCAGCAACCGCTAGAACAATCCGGGAATCTTCAAGCCCGCCATGCCGGGTATGCCGCCTGCCAGGCTCTTCATCTGGTTGGCCAGCTCTTCATCCACGCGGCGGGCCGCTTCATTCACCGCGGCACGCACTAAATCCTGCAGCATCTCCTGATCCTTGCTCGCAAACACTTCCGGTTCGATTCTCACGTCCAGCACTTGCTTCTGGCCGTTCATCTTCACCGTGACCATCCCGCCGCCGGCGGATGCCTCCACCGCGACGGAGTTCACCTGCCGCTGCAGATCTTCCTGCACCTGGCGCAGCCGCGAAAGCATCTGTTGGAGAGCGTTGACTTCCATAATTTTAAAGCCCCACCTTTCAATGCGACTTCACTCCTCTTCGCGCCGCCGCACTTCGGAAATCCTTCCCCCGAAACGCTGCAGCATGGACTTCACCATCGGATCGTTCTCAAACTGCGCGCGCATTTCCTGCGTCGCCGATGCCGCGCTTGTCGAAACGGAAGCATTCGCCGCACCAGTTTCGAGTCTAGCACAGACGCGCACCGCGCGCCCTAGTACCTTGTTCGATGCGGCACGAATCTTTTCCAGCGTATCGCGCCCTTCGATTAATCCCGCGAACGTGCTCTTCTCCGGCGGAAAACAAATCCGCAATTCGCCGCCTTCCAGTTCCCAGCGCGACACGTGCTCCAGCAATTCCGCGATAAATTTCTGCTGTGCCTGAATTGTGGATTTGATTTCGGAGACTTGCTCCATGGTCAGCCCCGCCACTGCCAATTCGCTCGCTACAGTTTTGATGGGCTCGTGCGAGGGGATGGATGCCTTTTCGTTTGGCGCTGTCGCAGCGTTTGATTGTCTCGCCATTTCCGGAGTGCGCGCAGGCGCCGCTGCGGCGGCAATGCCGTTTGCGCCCCACGCGGTCGCCGCCATCGGCTTGGTTTCCGATTGCGGGGAAAATGCACTGGCCGACGCTGTGCGCGAAGGGAACGACGGAGTCGCGGATCCAGATCCTGTGCTGCGCGGTGCCGCGCCACCTTGCGAACCGCCGCCAGCACCACCGCGCGCCTGCGCCAGCAATTCTTCAAGCGGGGCCAGCCGCGCCGCGTTCACCATGCGCAGCAATCCCATTTCCAGGTGTACGCGCGGATCCGATTTGTGCCGCAAATCATTTTCTGTCTGCAGCAAAATCTGGAAGTAGCGCGTCAAATCTTCTTCGCTGAAAAGCGCCGCGGCTTTCGCCAGACCCGGCCGTTGCTCCGGCGTGGCGGCAATCAAGTCCGAATCCGCGCCGCACACGCGAGCGATCAGCAGGTTGCGCATGTGACGAATCGCTTCACGGCAGAAGTGCTGCAGGTTGCGTCCTTCCTTCTGGAAGGTGTGTACCAGGCCCAGCGCGCGCTCCGCCGATTGTCCGGCGATGGCTTCCACCAGTTCATTCAAGGCATCTTCGGGCACAACGCCGAGAAGGTTGCGCACCGGCTCGTCATGAATGTCGTCGCCGCAATACGCGCGGGCCTGCTCGAGCAGCGAAAGCGCGTCGCGCATGCTGCCTTCCGCCATGCGCGCCATCACGGAAAGCGCGCCGTCGTCAATTTTCAAGCCTTCTTTTTCCGCGATGTATTGCAACCGGCTGGTGATTTCATTGAACGTCAGCGCGCGAAAATGAAAATGCTGCGAGCGCGAGCGGATGGTTTCTTCCAAATCTTCGGGCTGCGTCGTGGCCATCACGAAGATCACGCGTTCCGGCGGCTCCTCCAGCGTTTTCAGCAGCGCGTTGGAAGCCTCGCCCGTCAGCATGTGCGCCTCGTCGAGGATGACCACTTTGCTGCGCGAAGCGGCCGGAGCGTAACGCACCATCTCGCGCAACTCGCGAATCTGGTCAATGCCGCGATTCGAAGCCGCGTCAATTTCAATTACGTCCAGCGAAGAACCGGCCGCGATCTCCTTGCACGAATCGCATTCGCCGCAAGGCTCCGCCGTCGGCCCGTGTACGCAATTCAACGCCTTGGCCAGGATGCGTGCCGCCGTGGTTTTCCCCACGCCGCGCGCCCCGCTGAAGATGTACGCGTGCGCCACGCGATTCATCTTGATCGCATTGGCCAGCGTCTCCGTCACATGCTCTTGCCCAACAAGGTCCGCGAAGCTCTGCGGCCGCCATTTTCGCGCAATTACTTGGTAAGTCATACGTCTTGCATTTTCGGTGTAGGGATTGAAAAAGTCAAAAGGTCTGTCGGGCCACCCAATGTCACCGCAGATGCGAACCCTGCATGCGATTACTTTCCAGAGATCACCGAGCCGTTGAGTTCACCGAGAGAAAACGCAAGATCTCGCGCATCACACGCTCGCCTTGGTCTGTTTGGAAGAGATACTGAGCGTGTGCCGAGCCGTCGAGGATGATCAACTCCTTCGGCTGGGGAGATTTCTCGTACTGTTGCTTGATCCCGGGAAGGCGCGGTCCATCGCCGCTGGCGTCGTCGCGTGCCACGATGTACAGAATCGCTGATTTAAGTTTGTCGGCTGGGCCGTTTGGAGCTGCGCCAAGCAATACCAAACGATCGATCTCGCCTCGCTTCGAAGCGATCGATGCATCGCCCGCGGCGCCTCCTCCCATGCTTGCGCCGATGATTGAAACACGCCTCGCTCCGTTCCCTCGCAAGTAGCGAACTGCCGCCAGCACATCCAGGTGCAGCGGCGCACTCAAAGGGTCGGAGTCGCCCGGCCCACGCGATTTGCCGTAGCCTCGGAAGTCCAGCGCCAAAACTTGAAATCCCGCGGCTTCCAGCGTGCGGACCTGGTTCGCCCAACTTCCCTTGTTGAAACGGCCTCCGTGAGCCAGGACGATTGCCCGGTCACCCGTTCCATAGAGATCAGCAAAAACGAGGCCGCCGTCTTCCGTTGGAAAGGAGACTGTTTTCTGCGCGCCCACCGCGTGCGAAAAGAGCAGACCTGCGAGGATGGCAATGACGCTGCGCACGGCTTGAGAGAGTAGCACTGTAGGGATAAGTTTGTGCACTCATCGGACACTTTGAAATGAGATTGAAAGACTGCTGTCAGCGGGAAACTTCTCGGGAACTGATTACTGAAAACCGGTTACCTATGACTTCTTCTAAATCGAGGAACTTCGGGATCTCCGCGGCACACTCGGCTTACCCGGTACCGTTGCTCCCTTCCGGGCCTGGCGGGGTTCGCGGGACCTCGTTGCACAGAGCCCGAAGTTCCACGCTCCGGCAGTCGCGCAACGCGAGACTGCTCTTACAGCTTAACACAACCCTCTCTCGTGCCTCACGCGCTGTGCACAGCAGGCCCTTCTTCCAGCTATACTCCAATGACCGGAAGGAAATGCCCGCCACAACGAATTCGCGCAAGCGCGCCGCCATACTGGTCAGGCAATTCGCCATGCTCCTGATTTGCGTCACCGCCGCAACAAGCGCGCTGCACGCAACCACTCGCCCTGCCGAGTATCAGCAAGTGCAAAAGAGGCTCGCCTTCGGCTGGAACACTTGGGATCCACGCAGCGTTCTCATGCAGGTCTTGCTTCCTGAAGGGCTGGCAATCCGCACGGAACTTCACGAGCAGCAAGCTTCGGGTGAACAAGTCTTGCAGTATGCGCAGATCGGGCGCCCGGAGAAAGACGCGGAGGTTGTCCGCATGGGCGATCACGCGATGGATGGCAGCTACACCGATGTGACCGTGCAGTGGCGACAGATGACAGTGCGCGTTCAGAGTGCGACGCTCGATGGAAATCTTCTTCTGTTGATCACTCCACTTCAACATGGTTCAGCCCCCGTGCGGATTTCTGTGGTTGCCGAAATGTTGTGGAACCGCCCCGGCAGTCCGCATCGCAGAGATGACCAAATCGAAGCCAGCCTTCCCAGAAGGACCATCGGCATTTTCTCTACGGTGTCCGCTCAGGCCGACCCCACTCATCCGCCGCTGGAACCACGTCTCACGTTTGATCTGAACGAACCACTCGGCATTTCCACTGGCAAGAAGCTCAGCCTCCCTGAACTCTCTCGTCTCATCGAGCAGCGCCGTATTGCCCACGAGCAGCAACTCTCCGCTCGGGGAGGTGATGTTGAGGTCTTGCGCGCAATCGAAGCCGCCGTTGCCTGGAACACCGTCTATGATCCCGCGGCGAATCGCGTCATCACTGGTGTAAGCCGTCCGTGGGACGTCAACTGGGGCGGCTACGCGCTTGGCGAGTGGGATACGTTTTTCGCGGCGTATATGGCGGCGGAATTCGATCGCGATCTCGCTTATGCAAACGCGATTGAGATGCTGAATGAAATGACCCCAGCGGGTTTTGTGCCCAATTACTCGGCGCCAACCATGTCGAAGAGCTTCGATCGTTCCGAACCACCGATCGGTTCCTGGGCAGCCCTGGAACTTTACAGAAAATTCCACGACCGCTGGTTCCTCGAAGCCGTGTTCCCGGATTTGCTGCAATGGAATCGCTGGTGGCAGCAGCATCGCGTGCAAGATGGTTACCTTGTTTGGGGCAGCGATCCCGTTGACCCGGGCCTATCGCCCCTCGCTGCTTCCGATGATTCCATCAACGCGCTTCTCGGCGCAAAACTTGAATCCGGCTTGGACAACCTCTGCATGTGGGACAGCACGGCCTTCGATCCGCAGACGCATCACATGCTGCTGGCGGACGTGGGGCTGATCAGTCTGTATATCGCGGACTCGGAAGCGCTGGCAACAATTGCCGAAACACTTGGCCACGCACAAGAGGCCGCCGAGTTGCAAGCGCGCGCAAAGCTCTACCGCGGCAAACTGGCGGAACTCTGGAGCGAGCCGGAAGGGATCTATCTGGACAAAGACCTGCGCGACGGTAAGCCCTGGCCACAGTTTTCTCCGACGACGTTCTACCCGCTGCTAGCGCATGCTGCCACGCAACAGCAGGCCGAGCGCCTTGTCCGACTACATTTGCTTAACGAAAAGGAATTCTGGGGCGAATGGGTGATTCCAGCCTGCCCGCGGAATGCTCCCGCTTTCAAGGATCAAGACTACTGGCGCGGCCGCATCTGGGGCTCCATGAACTTTCTTGTCTATTTGGGCCTGCGCAACTATTCTTTGCCCGAGGCTCGTCATGCGTTAGCGCAACGTTCGCGTGCGCTGCTGATGAAAGAGTGGACCAGCAAGCGTCATGTGCACGAGAATTACAATGGTTCTACGGGCGAGGGCGACGATGTTTCCAGCAGTGACCGTTTCTACCACTGGGGCGCTCTGCTCGGAATGATATGGCTATTGGATCAGCGCGATGCCTTGCCGGGAGCCGTGAAGTAGCAACGCCGGCATGGGTTGCAACGCAGCGCAGTTTAGCAAAGGACACTTCGCACAATGAAAGACCTCGCCGGGCTTAAGCCACAAGAGATCAAGCAACTCCATCAAGAAGTCCGCGGAAGCTACGATGCCTTCAAAGCAAAGAGCCTGAAGCTCAACCTGACGCGCGGGAAACCGTCCTCGGCTCAACTCGACCTGAGCGCGGAGTTGCTCTCATTGCCTGGCGCCGCCGATTATGTGGCCGAGGGCGGGACGGATTGCCGCAATTATGGTGGTGTGCAGGGACTTGCCGAAGCACGCAGATTATTTTCCGGCATGCTCGGCGCTCCGGCTGAACAGGTCGTCGTCGCCAATAATTCCAGTCTCGCGCTGATGCACGACACGGTTGTCTACGCGCTGCTCAAGGGAACGTGTGACTCCGCCGCTCCTTGGTCGAAACAAGGTGAGATTGCCTTTCTGTGTCCCGTCCCCGGCTACGACCGCCATTTCAAAATCTGCGAAGATTTTGGTATCCGCATGATCCCCGTGGCGCTCGGGGAAACCGGCCCGGACATGGACCAGGTGGAAAAACTGGTCGCCCAGGACGCCGCCATCAAAGGGATGTGGTGCGTTCCCAAGTACAGCAATCCCACTGGCGCTGTTTATTCGGATGCGGTCATCGAGCGTCTGGCGGCGATGCCCACGGCGGCGCCGGACTTCCGGCTTTATTGGGACAACGCCTATGCCGTGCATCATCTGACAAACGAGCGCATAGCGACCGCCAACATCATCGAACTCTGTGCGCGCCACGGCCATCCCAATCGGCCGCTCGTTTTCGGCTCAACCTCCAAGATTACTCTGGGCGGCGCCGGGCTGGCCCTGTTTGCCTCTTCCAAGAACAACGTGAACTGGCTCCTGACTCGGCTGGCTACACGCACGATTGGGCCGGACAAAATCAATCAGTGGCGTCACGTGCGCTTTCTGAAAAATGAGGCGGGCATCCTGCAGTTGATGGATCGCCACCGAGCCCTGATTGCGCCCAAATTCCAGAAGGTGCTCGGAGTCTTTGACGAAAAAATCTCCGGAATTCCCGGCGTGGCATGGACTCGGCCCAAGGGAGGCTACTTCATCAGCCTCGATGTTCCGGAAGGCTGCGCGCGTCGCGTGGTCGCTCTGGCCAAAGATCTCGGCGTCGAACTCACGCCCGCCGGAGCCACGCATCCCCTCGGAGTGGATCCAAGCGATCGCACGATTCGTATCGCTCCCACTTTCCCCGAACTGCCCGAAGTCACACAAGCCGCCGAGGGCGTGGCCGTTTGTGTCCTCCTCGCGGTTCTCGAGAAATGGCTGAAGCATTAGCCGGCGTGACCGTTGGCCTGCGCCCGGGTACGAAGCCCGAGAGTGCCTAGAGGTAACGTCGGATGGCTTCGGAATACCGTGTGTAGAGAAAGGAAACGAATAACAAGGCGACACCAAGGATGATCAGTGTGATGTAACGGTCGGAGCGTTCCTGGCGCCAAACGTCCAGCACAATAATTTTGCCGACGCAGACAAGCAGAAGACCGAGAGCGGCGAGGCGGAAGCTGCGTTCGCCTACCAGGAGAGCGAAGAGAAATGCTGCGACCGCTTCAATGCCCCAGGCGATGGTTACACGGCCCTGAGAGACCTCGTTGAAGATAAGAAGCGTGACGGGAATCATGGCGAGGAAAAAATAGACTTGTTCGGGGCGCTGGAAGACGCGAGAAAAATCAGATTCGGGTGCGCTACCAGATGTTGTTTTGCCGGAGCGGGCGACAAAGCGTGCGCGCAGGGGAAAGGCGAAACCTTGCGCCACGAAGAGGAGCGCGGCTGCAACGGCCACATAGAAGGCCCGGCTCATGTTCCATGGCGCGCCAGGAAGAGGCTCTGCGAGAAATTCAAGAATAAGGGCCCGGAAGAAAACGATGAAGGCGAGCAACAAACTCTGATGAAGGAAGACGTCCTGCTGCGTGGTCCAGGCAGCGCCGATGAAGAGCAAGGATAGAGCGGCCCAGACGATAAGAGCCCAACCTGTGGGGAAATAGGAGCGGGCGAAGAGCACGAGAGTTGCGGAGCCGAGATAAGCGAGGGCCGGAGCGGCCTGAATTTGGCGATCGAAAGCGAATTGTTCCAATGAAGTGCCGCCGGCGATGCGAGTGAGCCGCGCGTAGGCATAGTAGAAGACTAGAGCCAATGGCAAGGTGGAAAACAGGAGTTTGTGGGGAGAGGCATCCAGATTGAAGAAGGCCAAGCGAATGAAGCTCAGGCCGAATGCGACATAGCCCTGCAACCGCCAGCTGCGCGATAGGCGAAATATGCCAATTTCGAAAAGTATCAAGCCGAAGACTGCCAATCCGAGCGCAACGGCGTTCGCGGGGAGTTCGTAGAACAAGAGCAGTCCAACAAGAGACGAGGCGGCCCAAATGTAGGCCGCGCCGATAAGTGGAGCTTGTTGAAATTCGCCTTTGGCGGCCCAGCGTGAGCACAGATAGAACAGTCCGGCCACGAGCGCCACGGTTACCAGGCGCAAGGAGACTCTGGAGTAGAGGCTGAAAGGTCCGGCAACATTGAGATTGACGGTGAGAATCTGAAACAGGCAGGAGACAGAAAGAATGTAGGCCTGGAAGTGAAGTTGGATACGCTTTACGCGGTCGCCGATGACGAGCAAGAAGAACGCGAAAAGCGCCCATGCGACGGCGATCCACGGCGAAGAGACTTCCTTGAATGCAAGCACGGCGATGAGGAGGGAGCCAGCCCAAGTGTGCAGGGCGGAGAAGAGCCGCGCGTAGTCCGCATCGCGCGGGCCGCTGAAATAGGCGCAAAGATAAAGGAGTGCTGCCATCGAAACAAAAGTAACAAGGCGGAGAGTGAAGTGACCGAATTCCTGGCTGGCGTCGAAGTTGAAGAAAATTGTGCGAACGAAACCGGCGAGAACCAAGACGTGCGCCTGCAGGCTGAAATCGCGGCGATTGCGGACAAAACCGAGAATGGCGAGAACCAGGGCGAACAGACCCCAAGCGGCGCCAATCCAACCCCAGTGGCACTCCTGATAGATAAGAGTGGCGGCCATGAAAGCCGCCGCGGTGGTATAGAGCTCCGAAGGATGGAGGACGTAATCGCTCGAGTCAAGGCCAAGCCACCACGCGCAAAGATAGAGGAAAGTGACGACCAAAGAGAGTGTGACCAGACGGAGCGAGAGGCCGGAATGGAGGAAAGGAACGCTTACCAAGCAATTGACTGCGAGAGCACGGATGAAAGCTGCCAAGGCGAAGAGATGTGTTTGGTAGCGGAGATCTTCCGCGGAAAGCGCGCGACCCAATACCGCAAGCAGGAAGGCCAATCCCGCCCAGAGCACCGCGGTCCAGGCATAGGGGAAAGCCAGCCAGAGGCTGATGAAGAGCATGAGGCCAGCGAGATAGGAAAGAGCCCGGAAAGCAGTTCCTTCGGATTCGGCAGTGAATAAATCTTTCCAGTGGCGAGGCAGGCCGAGAGAATTGAGATAGAAAAGCAATCCGGCGATGAGGAAGCTGATCGAGAGTTGGTAGTCAGGCGAGGGCATGGACAGGGATAAGCGCAGAGAGAGGGTGGGGGCGGCCTGGTTAACGAGCATGTCCCCGGCTGTCAAGGCGGCGACGAGGAGGCCAAAACCACGAAAGAGCGTTTCGCGCACGAAAACGCCGGCAAGAAGGAGCATCTGTGCTTCGGCAAGCCAGATGATGGCCGTATCCATGCCCGAGAATTTGAAGGGAATGGCGGCAATGAGGAGAATCGTGCCGATGCTGGAGAGAATGACGAAGGCAGCAGAACGCCGGCGCGTGATGGGAAGTTGGCCCAGAGCGAGTTCCACGGCGCCGAGAACGAGCAAGGCATAGAAAGCGAACTCGGGGCGAACGGATTGGTACTTGAATAAGAAAAGCAGAAGCGAGGTGTTGAGGATGGCAGCGAACGTGGAAACAGCTTCCTGTGTGTTCGCCTGAATGCGCCGCGCGATGTACGACCAGCGATAAATTGCCCAGTAGAGGCAGAGAAGAACGGTGCTAGGAACGAATTCCGGGAAGATGCGGTGGTGGTGACCGGCGACAGGCATGACAACGTGGGCGAGCCAAAGAAAATGGTTGAGATAGGACGCCAGGAGCCCGAAGATTTCGAGTTCGTACCACTGGCGGCGCTGCACGATTGCAACAAGGCACACGGCGAGAATGAGGCCGGCGGAGAGCGAGTAAACCGTGTTTTGGCTGATAGCTACGGTCGTGAAAGCGAGTAGAAAGGCCAGGCCGGTAACGACTTGGGAATCGTAGCGCAAGGTATGCACTACCATGACCGCCGCGACAAGAAAAAGGAGGACCAGGTCCATCCATTGCGTTTCCAAGATGCGCGTGTAGGCCACAAAATGCATGGCATACGTGGTGAAAAAAGTGAGCGCCCAACCGCCGCCAATCAGTGCGCGCGCAAAGACGCGGTAGCGATCCTTGCGCTCGAGGTACACACCAGTACCGAGGATGGCAAAGCTTACCAGATAGCCGAGGCCGATTTTTTCGGGATTGCTGAGCGATGGAAATTTGATGGCGAGAAAAAGAGAGACGCCGATAACCAGAATGATGATGCCGATTTTGTTCAGCCAGTTCGCGCCCAGTTTTTCTTCGAGCTCGGAACTGAGCTCCCGCGCAGAGCTGGCCGCCGGCTTCGGAGGTTGCGAGAATGGGGGTCGCATTGGAGACGCAGGCGGGGGCGGCAGTTTGGCGGACGCAGACGGCGGAGTCGTGGGAGTTTTCAGTGGAGTTGCAGGCACAGCATGAGCTGTCGCAGGTGGGCTGACGTTTGGTGAAACGACGGGCTCGGGTAATGCTACGTGCGGCGGAGGAGTTTTTGGAACTTCTGGCCACGGAGGGAGTTTGACGGAAGCGGGCGCGTCAACAGGTTTTCGCGCGGCTGCAGGCGGCGCGGGAGCTGGAGCCGGGGTCTCAAACGGCGGGGAGGCGGGAGAACTGGCGAGGCGCCGCTCGAGTTCCTGGACACGGGCTTCGAGACTCGTGAACTGATTTTGCCTGGTTTCAATTCGATTCAGCGCTTCGATGACGCGTTCAAATCGTTCATCTTCCTTCCGACGCCAGATGCGGGAGTGCACCCAGCGATAGAAGGCCCACAGCGTAAGGATAAAAATCCATAGCTCCATGGTGCCTCGGGGCCCGGGTTATCTGGCCATGGTTTCGTTAGCGCCAGCTTATCAGGAGCCACACGCGGAATGAAGAACTCCAGGCGGACGTGTGTCGCAACGTACAGAAAGCGGCTAACGCAAGCGCGCCTTGCCCATCACAACACATCCCCAAAACATCTTGCCTCCCTCTCCCTCTCCTGATTTATGCTACATGTCGGTTGGAGTTCCTCCCCAACCCCCTTGCGCCTGTTCGCAGCAGACGCAGGGTCCGCGCGCCAGCGCAGCGTCCCGTTTGCGGGACCTCCCCTCGTTACGGGGACATCACACCTGTACGCACAGTGCAGGCAGGAGGATTTACATGAAAGCCGTAGTATCTGTTCTTTTGGTATTTGCCCTTGTGTGCTCCGCGGCGCCACCCACCTACGCCGAGCCGCGCCAGGTCCTGCAGGGCACGGAAATCCATCTCACGCTCATCAATGGCATCAACTCCGCCACCGCAAAGGAAGGCGATCCCTTCATTGCGGTTCTGGCGCAGCCGGTGTCGTTTGACAGCCGCATCGTTCTTCCCGCTGGAACGCGCGTGCACGGCGTCATCGGCACCATCCAACGCGCCAAGCAGTTTGCAATGTTCCGCGGCCAGGCCTACATGAACCTCACGTTCAAGAGCATCGAGATCGACAGCCGCCTCATTCCGGTACAGATGAGCTTGCTGGCCATCGGGCAACCGCGCGTCAATTCGGATAGCAAGCGCCGCAACGACGTGAAAATCGTCGAAGGCGAAGTGGTCGAACAGAAGCACGACTACAAGGGTGACGCGGAGGGCATGGTCATCGGCGGAGGCGGCGGTTCTGTGGCCGGCTTGGTCTTCAGCAACCTGGCCCGCGGCGTGGGAATCGGCTTTGCGGCCGGAGCCATTTACGTGGTTGCGCGCAAAGGCAAGAACGTTGAACTCCCCGCGCAGACAGGTATGCTGGCCCGGCTCGATAGCACAGTTACGGTACCGTTCATCGCCGCAAGCAATGAATCGACCAGTGGCACAGCAAATTCCCGGTAGAAGTAGAGTCAATCCTCCTGAGAACTCGCCCGCTCGTGACAACACGCGCGGGCGAGCTTTATTGCGGAGTGACTATAGTTCCACTACAGCTACGGAGGAGTGGCGGGAGGTGGGCGCCGCAACTCCATCAGGGGAGAATCGCGACGCCCGTAGGGGGTTCTGGCTGGGCAATTCGTGGACTTTCTTTGGGGTGAGGAGTGACTCGGAAAAGCAACGCAGTCTGGCCGAAACCAGTCCACTTTGTTTTCGAGTCATGTAATTCAACTTCTGGACATAATGTGTGCAGGAAAGTGGCCACTGTGAGGATTTTCCAACTCGCTGCAAAATCTGCGTTTACGAAAAGCCCCCGTGGGCTTGCTTGCATCAGCACGGGAAGCCGTTCCATTGCGGCACAATTCCTGTGGAAATCCTAACGTCGTTGCTTTGCGGAGAGCCTTATTTTACTCTTCTCCCCATCTCCTCCATTCACTTTTTGTATTCGCTGCATTGATTTTTTGCGCCCTGTTCACCGCCTTTTTCCAATTGACGCTCCAGGGAACCCCGCGATACCTTTTATCCATCAAGGGACAGTATGTTTAGCAGCAAACAAACCAAAAAATTCCGGATCGCTCCATCTCAAGGAGATACATGTCCAACGAACTGCGTAATTTTCTAGCCCTCAGCTATGAGGAGCTGGAAGAACTGAATTTGAAAGCGAAAGAGCAGCGCAAGAAACGCATTCCCCTCGGCAAAATCCAGGAAGAACGCCTGAAGTACCTTACCGACGAAAAACGCATTAAGGCCGTCACGGTTCTCTTTTCCGACCTCGAGGGCCGGCTCCACATGCTCGACTATGACAAAAAGTTCCTCATCAAGAGCTATGACAACCTGACCTTCGACGGCTCTTCCATTCGCGGGTTCACCGCGCAACGTGAAAGCGATCTTCGGCTCGGCATGGATTGGGCTTCCTTCTACTGGGGGCCGGCGGACATCTTCGGCGGCGGCAAAGTCCTCATCTTCGGCGATGTCATCGATAAGGATGGCACTCCCTACAGCGCCGATATCCGCGGCGTCCTCAAGGGTTATGCCGACGCTCTCTATAAGAAGGAAGAGTACACACTCAACGCCGCCAACGAAATCGAGGGTTTCCTCTTCAAGGGTCCGGACGCCGAACGCACCTACCATGAGACCGGCAAGTTCGAGTACGTCAATACCGGCGGCTACTACCACTCCTTGCCCGGCGATCCTTTGCGCACATTCATTGACACCACCGCCGAAGTGCAGCGGGCCATGGGCTTTCAGAATGAGAAGGACCACCCCGAAGTCGCACCTTCGCAGTTCGAGATCAACTATGGCTATACCGACGTGGTCGGCGCGGCCGACCAGATCCAGCTCTACAAGCTGGTCTGCCGCCAGGTAGCCAACAAAATGGGACTCACGGCGAGTTTCCTGCCCAAGCCCGTCGTTGGCGTTAACGGCAGCGGCATGCACACCAACGTTTCCGTCAGCAAGGACAGCAAGAACCTCTTCTGGGATCCGAAGGGCGAAGAAAAACTCAGCAAGTTTGGCTGGGCCTTTGTCGATCGGGTTCTCACGCACGGCAACGATCTCTGCTTGCTGATGAATTCAAGCGTTAACGCCTATCGACGCCTGGATCCGCACTTCGAAGCCCCCAATCAGCTGAAAGCTTCGCCCGTGGATCGCGGCGCCATGATCCGTATTCCCATCGGCAACGAGCGCAGTATGCGCATCGAGTTTCGCGCCGTCGCGCCAGACGCCAATCCCTATCTCGTGATGTACTCGATCTTCAAAACCGGCCTCGAAGGGGAAACCGCGAAAATCAAGAATCTCCGCTCCGCGGAGCGCTATCTGCCGGACAACATCTACACGGCCATCGAGAACTTTGAAAAAACGGAATGGACCGGCGAGTTGCTCGGCGCCGACGTCAAGGGCCGCTATGCGGACTTGAAGAGGGCTTCCGCGGATCGCTGTGCCCGCTCCCTCGGCACCGTCGTCAAAGCTCCCGAAGTGCAGTTCCACCACGAGGTCTACAACCAGTTCCTCTGGAACCTGTTCTAGGCCTCGGTCAGATTCACATTTCTGCAGACCCCCTGGCTCTTGCCAGGGTCTCCGAAACGCCTGCCAGTCTTCCCGGCGGGCGTTTCGCATTTCCGCGCCTGCGTTCGCGCCGTTTACTTGTACTTGGAGGTATGTGTCGTGGTCAGAAACTCCACGCCGCAACGATACAATTTGCCGTTGGGGAAATCAGAGACGCTGGCGATGCGCGCGGAAACAAAGATGGCGGGCGCCTGCGGCGACTCCGGCGAGAAGGGCACAGCGATCTTCACCGGGATGTTCACCAGATAGAAGTTCTTGGTTTTGAAGCTCATTCCCCCGCGGGACATATCAATGCACGCCACGATGTCATCGCCAAAAGCCTCGCTGCGCACGCAAGCAAAATAATTCACCTTGGCGCGCACGCGTTGCCGCCGTTCTACGAGTGGCGCCGAGGCGAGAGGTGTTGCTGGGCGCGAAGCGGGTGGCGGCTGCTGAACTGGCTGCGGAACAGGGGGCCCAGGCGGGTCAATCGGCTCGGCAGGTGCGGACGGCGGTTCCAGAACAGCGACAGCCGATAACGCCGGCGGATGCATTGCCCCTGACGAGAGCGCCTCAACCACGGGACGCAATGATGGCAGGTGCGTGGTTTGTTTCCATACCGTGGCGAAGCCGCAGTTGTCGCAATGACGCACCAGCCCTCCATGAATCGCGCACACATCGAATTCAAAATCGCCATTCTCTACGGTAAGGGGCGCATGGCAACCGCAGCACTCCAGGGAGAGAACCAACGGATGTTCTTCGGGCGGCGGGGGCGGCGGGAACTCGGCTTGCCAGAAGTCCAGCGACTCATCCAAAAGAGCTACGCCATAGGTGTGTACCCCTTCGCTCTCCGCGATCTCACCCACGACGCGGATTTCGGTTTCGCGATTGCTCACCATCGAACGCAGCGTGAGCTGCTGCTCTGCAGTCAGCTTTTTCGCGGAGACAATCCCCGCGCCGTGCAGGCTCAGCACCACTGTTTTGGTGACTTCAGAGAAGATGCGGCCTTCGGAATCGCTGCCCATAAGGAGGATGGGGACTTGTTTGGAGATGCGTCCGCTACGACGCGCCCTTTGGTCGGTCATCTTGGCAACCTGGGGAAGGGGCCAAGAGTTTTGCTGGATTCATGATAGCCGAGGGCATAGAGCGGGGTCTAGGAATTCAAGCGCATGTTGCCTGATAGGAACGGCAAGCGCGGCCCACAGACCAGCGAACCACCGAGCACGAACCACGATTCGCGCCGTCAGCGGCTCGTTTCAACCTACGAATTCAGGATCAGCCCGGCAGCAACGTTTCCTGACTGGCCACGGCCTGCCAACCGCGTTGGCCATACACGAATATCTGCATGACACGTGACTGCCGGCTGAAGATGCGGCCCGCTTGTGTGCCGCGCGCCGACCAAACCGAAGTGATTACGGCGGTATCTTGGAAGATGCGGATGCGCACGTCAGACACGACAAAAGTTTCGTACGTTGCGGGAGCATTCGCGACATAAGCCATCAGTGCGGCTTTGTCCAACATCATGCCGTTGGGCGCTGTACCGACGAAGTCCTCCCCATACACGCGGTGGAAAAAGGAAGGATTCTTGAGTTGCACAGCCCGCGCACTTTCCCGCACCAGATTGACGAGTTCCTCGCGGTGCAATTCCGCCTCAGCGGCCAACTCCTTGGGATCCTCGAGAAGGCATTGTGCGCGCGTGGATGGACAAAGGAACAGGCAGGAAGCGCACAGAATCATCAGCGTGAAAATCGTTTTCATCGAAAAACACCTCAACCGTCTGACTTTGAGCGTCCGTGTCAGAAAGCCGGCTCTTTTCCAGGGGTGGCCGGCTCCTGCTGTGAGTATAGCGAGGAAAATACGCGCTGCCGGGCCCTGGTGCGGTGAAAGTAAGCAGGAAGAGCAGGAAAAATAAATGGCGCGTCCCGGCGGAGTGAATTGAGGTTCAGGATCGCCGGAACGTGCCCGGGAGGAAACAAGGATTGTTCTAACTCTGCAGGCAATCGCAAATTATGCGGCGGCGCCCGTGGTATGAGTGTGCGGACGGATGTCCATGCCGTCGCGTTTCAGGTAGCGGTACAGGCTGGTGCGGCCAATCCCTAGAATCTGCGCGGCGCGCAAGCGGTTGCCGTTGCACATTTGCAGAACTTTCTGGATGTGGTGTTTGCGCACTTCGTCCAGCGAAAGCGGATGCCACTCCTCGTCATTGGCCAAGCGCGTGTTGCGATGCTGCAGGTGCTCGGGAAGATCGCTGATGTCAATGAAATCGCCGGTGGCGGTGATACAGGCGGTGGAAATCACATTCTCCAATTCACGGACGTTGCCGGGCCAGGGATGCTGCAACAGCAGCGTTTGCGCGCGGCGCGTCAGACCGGCAATGGTCTTGCCATAGGCATCGTTGTATTTCTTGAGGAAAAACTGCACTAGCAGCGGAATGTCTTCCAATCTCTCCGCCAGCGATGGAATACGGATCTGTATGGAACTCAGCCGGTAGAAAAGATCTTCGCGGAAGCGCCCGCTAAGAACTTCAGCGCGCAGGTCCCGGTTGGTGGCGGCGATCAGGCGGACGTTCACCTGCTTGATCTCAGGGGAGCCCACGCGCTGAATTTCGCGATTCTGTATGACGCGCAGCAGCTTGGCCTGCATGGGCAGGGAGGTTTCCCCCACCTCATCCAGGAACACGGTGCCCCCGTTGGCGTATTCGAACAAGCCGGGGCGTGTGTCCGTGGCCCCGGTGAAGGCGCCTCGCACATGGCCGAACAACTGGCTTTCCAGGAGCGTATCCACGAGCGCGGAACAGTTGCACACGGCCATGCGTTGCTGGCTCACCGGGCTGATCTGGTGGATGGCGCGGGCAACGAGCTCTTTGCCCGAGCCAGTGGGACCTACAAGGAGGACGTTGGTGTAGTGGCGTGCAACCTTGCGGGTAAAATCAAAAACTTCCAGCATGGCGGGGCTTTTGCCAATGATGCCGTGGAATTCCAGGTCCTTCAGAAGTTGCTCCTCAAGTGCGCGAACGCGGCGCCGCTGATCGTACAGGGCCGCCACATCATCCAGGGTGCGCTTCAGCCGCACATGATCCACCGGTTTGGGGAGAAAATCCGTGGCGCCGCGGCGAATCGCTTCCAGGGCGTTGTCCAGCGTGTAGTCGGCGGTCATGACAATGATGTGCAAACCGGGATCGCAGCGCAGCGCGCGCTCCAGGAATTCAAAGGGCTCGGCATTCTGCAAGTGAATGCTGGCCAGGACCAGGCGGCAGCGGCCAGAGCGGATCAGACGGAGGGCTTCCTCGGGGTCGCCCGTGGGTATGGGCTCATAGCCGAAATCAGAAATCAGTCCGGAGAGCGAGTCGCGCTCCAGGGGCTCGTCGTCAAAGACACAAGGGGTGAGTGAGGTGTGAACGGTTGCGACTTCCACTGATTTGTAAGTTGCGTATGCCATGCATGAAGCAAAGGCAACAAGTGTGCCAAACCCGACGCGGCATGTTTCGCGCTGGAGAATTTGCGCGACAGCGCACAAACAAAACGGCCAGCAAACATAAGTAGTGTGCAATGAATGAACTGCTGGTGTGCGCTGCGGAGAGAATCAGAATCCGGGAAACAATCTAGAGAGGGAAACATTAGAAAAAGAGAATAAGTGTCTCCCAATTCGGGCCATTGTTCCAAAACGGCAGGGAATCCTAGTTGAGCGGAAAGTGATCGTGCCGGTGGCGCGGCAGTACTTGGTTCAAGCGGAATTCGTGAGCGCCTTGTGCGTCGCAGCCGATGAATTCGGTCTCATAAGCGATGGGGAAATAAGGCTCAAGAGAAGTTGGCTGAAGCGTGCGTAGGAAGACGAGGGCGCCCTTGGCGAGCATGCGTTTCAACGAGATGTGTTTGCCCGCAAAATCGTCCGAGGAAAGTTCGGATTGTTCCACGAAAAAGATTTCATCTTCGTCCCAACCGGAGACTTCCACCTGGGAGCTGCTGGCAATGGGCAATGTTTCCGAGAGCACTGGATTTCCTCCGGTGAACAGAAGAGCAGTTGTTTTGCCAGGGAAAGAGAAGACAAATGCAAGCAAGGAAAGCATTTAGGCGGGATTAGGAGGAACCAGTGCGCGAATTGGAAACAGAACCGCGCGCACTTGATTCAGAATGAAGCATTCCGCCCAAGCAGATTCTTCGAGCCCTAGAACAAGATGCGGAACGCCGTCCTCTCCACGATGGGGAATATTCGCTGGAAGATTAACAGGCCCACAAGCAGACCGGCAATCGCGTAATTGTTTCCGCGAATCCAGTCCAGATAGTGTTGGGCGTGCTCCTCGGACATGAACACCATGATGCCGGTGCTGCCATCCAGCGGCGGAACGGGAAGGAGATTAAAAGTACCGAGAAGAAGATTTAACGAGAAAAGAATGAAGAGTGCCGCTGGGACAAAGCCCGGTCTGCCAGTAAGGGGGTCGATCGCGAAGAGGTGGTAGGAGCGGCCGATGCGCAGCGCCAAAGCAGCGAGGAGCATCAACGTGAAGTTGGCGGCGGGGCCCGCCAGTGCCATCCAGGCTGAGCGCCGGGGATGACGGCGTTCCCAAAGAGGATCGTAAGGAGCATTCGCCCAACCAATCATGCGTCCGGCCGCGAAAAAGCCGAGAAGCGGCATAACTACCATGCCAAAGGGCGCTCTACGGATGTGTGGGATGGGATTCAGCGAGAGCTGACCACCCAGAGCAGCCGTGCTGTCTCCCCCGAGTTTGGCAACGAGAGCGTGCGCCGCTTCGTGGCACGTAGTTGAGAAAAGAAAGGCGACATACCAGATGAATCCGAGCGCGAGTGTTTCCGGAGAAAGGTCGGGCATAGAGAGCTTAGGTTAGGGTGTCAGGCCGCCGAATGCAAGGAAGGCTGGGATGAATCTGAAAACCAAGGGGATGCCAGCAAACAGCCTGCATCCTCCGGGATTCACGAGGGAATCTATCGCAAAAAACGCACGAAGCAAACGGAATTACCGGGCCTGCCAGAGATATGGGAATCTTCTAGTCAGGGATGGGAGATTGCGGTATCGTGGAGGCAATCAGTGTGTTGGCCGCCTTATTATGGTGTGCTGAGGATTGCCGGTTGAGGATTCACAATGAAGGCATGTTTCCTTAGCACACCTGCGGCCGTCGAAAGCCATCCCCTTCAATACGGAGAATTCCAAACGCCGGAGCCGGGCGCGGGCGAAGTGCTCGTGCGCGTGCAAGTCTGCGGCGTGTGCCGCACGGACCTGCACGTCATCGAAGGCGAGTTGCCTGCAAAGCGCTCTCCGGTGATTCCTGGGCATCAAGTGGTAGGGCACATCGTGGCGAAGGGAACCGCTGCGGAGCGATTCGCTACCGGCATGCGTGTGGGCATCGCCTGGCTGCACAAGACGGATGGCACCTGCGAATATTGCCGCCGCGGTGAAGAGAATCTGTGTGATTCGCCGCTGTTCACCGGCTATAGCGTGAACGGCGGGTATGCGGAATTCCTTGTGGCTCCGGAAAACTTTGTATACGCGATGCCCGACGGATTTCCGGACGAGCAGGCTGCGCCGCTCCTGTGCGCGGGAATTATTGGTTACCGCTGCCTAAGGTTAAGCGGGATTCAAAGCGGCGAGAGGCTGGGCTTTTACGGATTTGGCGCGGCCGCGCACGTTGCCATTCAGGTGGCGCGGCACTGGGGTGTCGAAGTGTACGCTTCGACGCGTGATCAGCGGCACCAGGCATTGGCGCGAGAACTGGGGGCCAAATGGGCCGGCGGGACGCTCGAATCTCCTCCGGTGAAGTTGGATGCGGCCATCGTGTTTGCGCCCGCGGGAGAAATCGTACCCGCGGCCTTGCTGGCTTTGCGGAAGGGCGGGCGTTTGATCCTGGGCGGCATTCATATGAGCGCCATACCCTCTCTTTCGTATGACCTGTTGTACCAGGAGCGGATGATCCGCAGTGTGGCCAACAACACGCGGAAGGATGGCGAAGAATTCTTGCGCCTCGCCGCGGAGATCCCGGTGCGGATGCGAGTCCAGGTGTTTCCTTTGGAAGAGGCCAACCGGGCCCTGAACGCGTTAAAGAATGACGCGATCCCCGGTGCAGCCGTTCTACGGGTGCATGCCTAATTCCCCTGCCGGGGCGAGCTCAAAAAGTCCGGGAGTCTTTGAGACAAGGCAGTACCAGAAATAAGCAGGAGAATTCCCCTCCCAGAGTAATCTCGCAGGATCTCAATCCACAACTGATCACCGTATGGGGGCTCGAGTACTGCCCAGACGCGACCTAGCGGAAACAGCGTGTGCCGAACCGGTGCAGGAAACGGGGAAGACTTCATCGACCAGAGCCAGTGTTAAGTTCTAGTAGTAGTAATCCCAAGTGGAAGGAATCGCAGACTTTATGGCCATAGCTTAATAATTCAACAGCCGTCTGTGTGATTTCGCATCACAAAATGGGGGAAATCACTCAAAAGCCATAATCAGACCCCCCTTCGGTCACCCTATCGCCTTTGTTAAGTGGCAGTAACCCAACGGGTTAGGTCCAGTTTATCGCTTTGCCTCAGTTCGGCACAGGGGGTGCACATAGGGACACAGAATTGGGGTCAATGAATGAGCGCTTCCCTCGTTCAGGCTTTCTCGATGAAGCTGGGGTTTCCGCAGGGTGCAGTTCTTCCGACTCGCTTCATAAGCCTTCAAGAGCATGGGTAAGCGTAATTCCCGGGTACGAGGATTGGATGAATCTTGTTGATCCCTGTAGCAGTTAACGGGGAGAAGAGCATGACGGTGAAAATGACAAATCGCTCCCGCCGCTTGGCGTATTTGGTATTGCTCTTGATGGTGGCCGTGGCATTGACCTCGGCTCTGGTTCTCGCCGGCGAACGCAACCGGAACGGCGAAAAGAACATAGTCTCCCACCGCTATCCTGCCACCACACAAACTACAAACATGAAGGCGGAGTTGAATGGATGTCCATGGGCCTAGCCACTACCGCACGGCACCTGGCCTGGACGCTGGGAGCTGCGGTTGTGCTTTTGCTGGTGGGCGTTACGCAGACCAAGGCAGACATCCACCCGGTACCTCTCGATAAGAATACGGACTCGGCGAAATGCCTGGAATGCCACGCCGAGAAGGCCAAAGGGAAATCGGTGCACACGGCGATCTCGATGGGATGTACCACGTGTCACGAGATTCGCAACAACAAGGATGTAACCCGCGTGAAACTGACCACCACGACGCCGCAAGCTTTGTGCTTTACGTGCCACGCGGACAAGAACGCCGCGGAGCTCAAAGGGTTGGTACACAAGCCTGCGGTGCGGGATTGCCTGAAGTGCCATGACCCGCACGCTTCGGATAATAAATATCAATTATTGAAGCCGACCTCGGGCGGCGCAAAGGAAAACCTCTGTTTGGGCTGCCACACGACCGGCCTGAACGTTCCGCAAAAGGGCAGCCGGCACGCCGCGTTGGATATGAGTTGCGAGACGTGCCACGTCACCCACAAGACGGGCGAAGACCCCACCACTGAGAATCGGAACCACCTGACCAAACCCGCGCCCGCGCTTTGCGTGGATTGCCACGATCCCAAGGACGCCGATCTGCAGAAAGCGCACCAGAATCAACCGTTCGGCACCGCGGATTGTTCGCAGTGTCACGACCCCCACCAATCGGCAGCGCCAAAACTGATGGCCAAGTTCATGCACCCGCCCTTCGCGGACAAGCAGTGCGAGGTATGCCACGCGCCCGCGCAGGACGGAAAAGTGGTGCTGACACAGACGGACGCCAAAACGTTATGCGTAATGTGTCATGACGAGAAGGCCAAACAGATTGCTTCAGCGAAAGTGCAGCATCCTGGGGCGGGCGGTGATTGCACCGACTGCCATTCGCCTCACGCCAGCAGGACGCCCGGGCTTCCCAAAACCGATTCGGTAAATATCTGCCTGCAATGCCATGCCGACATCGCCGAGCTGGGAAAGAAAAAAGTGCGCCACCAGCCCGCGTTCGTGGATGGATGCGGCACCTGCCACAATGCGCATGGCAACGATAACGAACATCTGCTGCGGGTCAAGGACGTCAACACGCTCTGCCTGGAATGCCACGGGCCAGACACCGTGCCGGAGCGTTTGGAAAGCCAGCATCTGATCGCCATTTTCGATGGAAAGGTGAAGCTACCGGAAAAGTATCACGTGCCAATCCTGCCGCTAAAGTACAATGCAGGGCACCCCGTCGAGTTTCATCCCGTGGCCGGGCCGGTGGATGCAAAGAATCCTGCCGCCGGTCAGATGAACTGTCTCACCTGCCACCAGGCGCACTCCGGAAATCAACCGGGAATGTTGGTGAAGGATCAGAAGGCGGGGATGGATTTCTGCAATACCTGCCACAAGGGCAGATTGAATTAGGAGAAACGTAGGTATGTTCGCTCATCGCTCAAATACGAATCGCGGCTGGAAAGTCTTGGCCATTCTGGCGGGGTTATTGGCGCTCGCCCTGACTCTTCCCGGAATCACGGGCGCGGCCCAGAAAAAGAAGAAGGCTGACCCAAACGCGCAACTCCAAAAGCGCGTGAACTTTGATATCAGCAAGATCGTCTGGCCGTCTCCGCCGGATATCGCGCGGGTCAAGTTCGTAGAACAGCTCACTGGTCAAAAAATCGATTTCAATCGGCCGCTCAACAAGCCCCAGAAACAAAAGCAAAGCTGGATGGACCGCCTGGCGGGCACCAAGCCCCAGATTGACACGACCCAGGATCTGCCTTTCCAGTTGGTGCGTACCTACGGACTCGCGTTTGATTCCAAGGGATATATCTATGCGGCAGACCAGGCGGTCGGAGCCATCTTCATCTTCAATCCAGATGAGGACAAGAAATTCGATGTGACGATGATCCGCAATGGCAAGGAAGCCCGTTTCGGTTTGATCAACGGTCTGGCCATTGACGACAACGACAAACTCTTCGTCAGTGACGATAAATCTCACAAGGTCATTGTGATCAACCCGCAGCACCAGGAGGAGTCTTCCTTCGGCGCCGATGTGCTGGTGCGGCCGGGCGGCATGGCCATCGATACGGAGAACCGTTTTCTGTATGTGGTGGACACGGAGAGCGACGTTGTGGATGTGTTCGATGCAGACAGCTACAAGCTATTGCGGAAGATCGGAACACCCGGGAAGAAACACATGTTGACCGACCCGGGAGATTTCTCTTTACCGACGAATGTGGCCGTGGACAAAGAGGGCAACGTCTACGTGACGGACACGCTGAACAATCGCGTGGAAATCTTCGATGCCGACGGAAAATTCGTCAGCATGTTTGGAAGAAGCGGCGATGGCCCGGGGCACTTCGCGCGGCCCAAGGGCATTGCGCTCGACAGGGATGGCCACATCTGGGTAGTGGATGGGGTACAGCAGCGGGTGCAGGTTTTTGATAACCAGGGGCGCTTGCTGATTTATTTTGGCGAACCCGGAAATTGGCCGGGGCAGTTTTCCGCCCCCTATGACATCGCGATCGATCCCAAAAGAAACCGAGTGATCACCTCGGAACAGTTTCCCGGACGCGTACAAGTGTTTCGCTACGTGACCGACGTGGAAGCGGCCGCAGAGAAGGCCAGCCGCGAAGAGCAGCCCAACAGCACAACACCAAAGCCGGCATCGGAGCCGGCACAAAAGTCGCCGGAGCCCGCGCCAACAAAGACTGGCGCCGCGGACAAGGCGCAAGGATTGGTGACTCCATGAGTCGCCAAGTTCTCTGGTTGTCTCCGGACAGCCAAGACAGGAGGGGATGGGTCCGGCCGGCCCGTCCCTTACTGATTCGGAGAAGTATTCGTTCGAACGAAACAGCAGTGCAGTGTTGCAACACAAATCAGGAGGTTCTTTCAACCATGAAAAGAATCATGTTGGTACTCATAGGGGTCCTGGCGGCGGCGACGTTTGCTTCCGCTCAGGTCAACTCCAATTATTCGTCGCCGACGGACGTATTGGGCGCGCACCTCGTTTATGGCCGGGGTTGCGTCGCCTGCCACGCACCGCACAGCGGCGCCCGGGGCAACGGTATCGCCACAACGGACACCACCAGCGGTGATGCGGCGTTGTGGGGTGCGAATGTGGTCCCGTACTACAACCAGACCTTTGCGTTTGGCGATGCAGGCGGCTACCCAGTCACAACTCCGGCGAACATGGCTGCCGGCGCGCATGACCCGACAGTGGTCATCATGCTCTGCCTCAGCTGCCACGACGGCAATATCGCGGTGAACGGAATGATGAAGGGCACTACCGTTGAAACAATCCCGAACGCGATCGGCGGAAACGCGCCCACGTGGCTCGGCAACGACGGCAATACCAAGGGCGACTATAACAACGACCACCCAGTGGGACCCAAGGCCACCATCGGTTGCGGCGGACAGTACAACTGGGATTGCACGATTGCAGGCGGCAAGCTGGTTGCCCCAGCGGGCAGCAAGTTCGCTCAGTTCCAACTCGACTACGGCTTCACCGTGAGCACCGTCTCCTTTGACGGCGTCAACCCCGCGGTGAATTGCACCACTTGCCACGACCAGCACAGCATGACGGCTTATGCCGGCACGATCGGCAACGTCAAGGGCGTGTTCCAGACCATGTTCTTCGTTCGCGGCTACTACAACCCCGGTAGCCCGACCAGCAACTCGGCGGCGCAATTCTGCCGTCAGTGCCATGGTGGCGAATCGAACGAGATGCACAACACGAACCTCCCAACGACCTAAGTTGGAAGGTTTGCAAGCGGGGGGAGGAAGTTTCTCCCCCCTCTTTTCGGGCAGTGAATCCTCGAAGGCCAGCGAACTAAAAGAAAGAAAAGATGGAAAGTTTGTAGAGGGAAAGATGAAGAAGGCGCTGATAACAATGATGCTGGTGGTGGCGGGCATGGGGTCGTCTGCGAACGCGCAGATGGCCGTTTCTCATGAGCCGACAACCAATGCCGCAGCGCCGAATACGGACGCAACAACGATTCCGCCGGAGAAGCCGGTGGCCCGGGTAAACGGCGCGGTGCTTACGGACCGCGACCTGCTCCGCGAGATGTTCACGATCTTTCCTTATGCGCGCCAACACAACGGTGGATTCCCCAAGGCGATGGAAGAGGACATCCGCAAGGGCGCGCTCCAAATGATTGTGTTTGAGGAGTTGGTGTACCAGGAAGCCCAGCGGCGCGGTATGACGGTTACCCCGGCGAAATTGGATCACGCCGTGGCAGAGTTCCGGAAGCAGTTCAAGAGCCCCGACGATTACAAAGGTTTTATCGCTTGGGAGTGCCACGGCTCGGAGCAAGTGTTGCGCCAGAAGGTGCGGCGTTCTTTGTTGATCGATCAATTGTTAGCGGTGGAAGTCAAAGATAAATCCACCGTTTCGGCGGCCGAAGCAAGGGCCTACTACGAAAAAAATGCGGCCACGTTCCGGCTGCCTGAGTCTTTTTCTTTCCAGACAATTTCGATCTTGCCCCCGGAAAAAGCCACGGACGCGCAATTGAAGGACGCGCGGAAACGCGCGGAAGATGCGCTGAAGCAGGCCAAGGCCACCACGAATTACGAAGAGTTTGGCCTGCTGGCGGAAAGAATTTCCGAAGATGACTACCGCGTGATGATGGGCGAACACAAGAGCGTGGATCGCGACAAATTGCCCCCGCAGGTGGTCAGCGCCGCGCTGGCACTGCAACCCGGCCAGGTAAGTGGCCTTATCCAGGTGGATCAAGCCTTGACCATCGTGCGGCTCATCGCTCACAACCCGGGTGGCATGCAGAAGTTTGAGGACGTAAAGGATTCGCTAACTACACAACTACAAAAATTGAAGACCGAGCAACTTCGCTCTGCGCTCGATAAGAAACTCCGGGCAACAGCAAAAGTGGAAGTCCTGTAGGGGGAGGGCGGCGTTTTCGTGAAGTGGCGCGCAACATCGATCGGATGCTTAATCGTGCTGGCTGCCGCCGCCCGCATGCCGGCACAGGTGACCGTCGGGAACGATGTCAGCATGAACATGAACGGCGAGCTTTCCTTCGGGTACACCGGGGAGTACGGAAATCAGACTGCTTCCGACCACGGCATTACTGCAGGGGGGGACGCCACTTTGACCGGATCCTATTACACTCCTAGTTTTCTGTCGTTTCTGGTAAACCCTTATTACAATCAGTCGCGCGACAATTCGACGTCATCATCCATTACCGACAGCAGCGGCGTACTTGCCAGCTTCTCTCTTTTCAGCGGCAGCAATTATCCCGGTTCGATCAGCGTATCCAAAACCTACGATAGCGTGGGCACGTATAACATTCCTGGTTTGCCCAATTTCACTTCCCACGGTAACACGGATGGGTTCAATATTGGCTGGGGTGTGAATGTGCCGGATTGGCCGCAGTTAATGCTGAATTACACGCAAGGGAAGAATGATTATTCCATTTACGGGACCGATACGAATGGCACCTCGGACTACCACAACTTCAATGCCCATGTGATCTATCGCGTTGACGGGTTCAACTTGAACGGCGGCTACGTCTACAACCAGACGCATTCCGAATATCCCCTGGTGCTGCAAACCCAGCAGCTCGAAAACCTGGACAACAGCGGGAATTCCTATACGTTTGGGGCCAGCCACGAGCTGCCGTTTCACGGAACCTTTGGCGCTAACTTCAACCGCTCCGATTTCACCTCTGATTTTTCCGACGGCAGCTACACGGGGACAGTGGATACCGTCAACTCGAATGTCAATTTCCATCCTACCGCCCAATTGACCCTCGAGGCCAATTTCAACTACACGGACAATCTGCTTGGTACGCTGTACCAGAATATTATTACGGCAGGCGGCATCCTGCAGCAGAGCACCAGGGGGCAATCGTCCGATTCCTGGGATAGCAGTGGATTGGCGAGTTACAACCTGACCAAACACTGGATCCTCTCCGGGTCGTACGAGCACCGCCAACAGAGCTACTTCGGAAGCTCATTTGGATCGAATTCAATGACGGGCACGGTGAATTACTGGGACCGCGTGCTTGGCGGTTCGCTGAATACCGTGTTGAGCGTCACGCGCATGACGGAGGACAGCACCAATCTGAGCACGGTCGGTTTGCTCTCGGTGGTCAACTACTCCCGCAGGATCAAGCTTTGGGATGTCAGTGGCACGGGACAATACTTTCAGAATACCCAGACCCTTCTGGTGGGTTATACCAATTCCGGTTGGGGCTACTCCGGCCAGTTAGGGCGCAAATTTGGTGGAGTGCATTGGAATGCCAACGCCGGCGGATCACGCAGCCTGCTGAACACGACTGCCGGCTACGGCTACAATTCGCAGAATTACGGCACGGGGCTTAACTTCAGGTGGCTCGGTTTCACTGCTACCTATGCGAAGTCCAGCGGTTCCGGGTTGCTCGGGGTGAACGGCGTGGTGACGAATCCACTGGCCGGCCAGTCGCCACTGCCCACCGATCTGATCCTGTACGGAGGCCATTCGTACGGGGGCGGACTCGGACTCAACCCGTACAAGCGCCTGACGATCACCTTCAGTTACGCTCATGCCTTCAGCGATACCGTCAGCAACAGCGTTGGCTCGCACAACAATTCCGAAAATGTCTTTGGCCGCGTACAATATCAGTTCCGGCAAATGTTCTTCGATGCCGGATACAGCAGGTTCGTTCAGGGATTCAGCGCTTCCGGCACCGCGCCTGCTCAACTAAACTCGTTCTACGTCGGTCTACAACGATGGTTCAATTTCTTCTAAATCGGGCAGCAAGAAGTTGGCGTTGCCCGGTTTTGGAAGTGTGCGGAGTGATTCTCCTGCTGGTTTCTCCTGCCTGGGCCGCACAGAAAAACAAGAAGGCGGACAAAAAAGCTTCGGTGCAGACGAGCGTCCCGGACTTGCTCCTGGAGGGCGGGCGCAAGCTGGTGTACGAACGAAACTTCGGCTGGGAACGCGACGTGAAGCCAAAGAAAGGATTCTGGGCGCGCGTCGTGGACGTTGTGGCCGGGCCGCCGGAGTACCACACGATGATGAGACCGTACAGCGTGGTAACAGACTCGCGCGGCCGGATTATCGTCACCGACCCGGATGCGGCGGGAATCCACATCTTCGATTTTGCGGAACAGAAGTACAAGTTCATCTCGCGACAGGAAAAAGGCAAAAACTCCCTTTTTGCGCCGCAATGCGTGGCGGTGGACGCGAAGGACAACATTTACGTGACCGATTCGGAGTCCGGCAAGATCTTTGTGTTCGATGCCAACGGTAAATACGACCGCATGATTGGGGCCTTGAAGTTTGGCGAGGGCATCTTCAAGCGGCCAACGGGAATTGCCATCGATTCCGCGGCCAGCCGCATCTATGTGTCCGACACGCTGCGCAACAAAATCTATGTGATGGACATGCAGGGAAGCGTGGTGCAGACCATCGGCAAGCCCGGCGGCGGTGAAGGCGAGTTTAACTTTCCCACAGAATTGCGCCTGGACGGGAACGATTTGATTGTCGTGGACGCCATGAATTTCCGCGTGCAGGTGCTGGACAAGTCCGGGAACTTCCAGTACGCCATCGGCAAAATCGGCGACACCTCGGGCGCCATGTTCCGGCCAAAGGGAATTGCCGTGGATTCGGAAGGCGACCTGTACGTGGTGGATGGACTGTGGGGCGCCATACAGGTCTTCAACCGCAAAGGCGAATTGCTGTATTACTTCGGCGGGCGCGGGACGGCAGCCGGGAAATTTCAACTCCCAACCGGACTCTTCATTGACCGCAGCGACCGCATCTATGTGGCGGATTCGCTCAACCGCCGTGTCCAGATTTATCGCTATTTGGGATTGCCGAAGCAAGCCGCTGGAGGAGCGCAGTGAATAGGTCATTGTGGATCTGCGCCGCCTTGCTGCTAGCGAGCGGGATGGCGCGCGGCCAGCAGGTCACCGGAGACGTGCTGGGCGCGCATGATTTAACTCCCAGCGGGATTTCGCCGGTCAAAGGGGGGCTGTCCGCCTCCTGTCTCTATTGCCATGCGCCACATTCAGGCGTTGGGGGGAATACGCCGCTGTGGAACCAGCAACTCTCCACGAGTGTGTATACGACGTACACGAGTACCACAGAGACGGACAAAACAACGCAGCCTCTGCTGGGCGCGGACAGCAGCCTGTGCTTGAGTTGCCACGACGGGACCGTGGCGCCGGGCCAGACGGTGGCCTACAAGACCATCCCCATGACCGGGCAGATGAATGCCGCTGACAAATTCTCAACGAATTTGGAGGGCTCGCATCCCTTCAGCCTGGTGCTGCCCTTGATGGACGCGCCGGACCTGGCGGCATCGCTGGTGGCGCAGGGCAAAACGTTGGATCCCACGGGCGCGATCAAGCTCATCAATGGCAACGTCGAGTGCACTACCTGCCACAATCCCCACGTGCAATCCACCGATTTACTCTCTCCGAATTTTCTCCTGATCAACAGCGCCAACGGTCAACTCTGTCTGGATTGTCACGATCCAACTCGCGTGATGACGGGCAAACAGAACCCGCTGATGGGCTGGGCCGTCAGCATTCATGCCACCGCCACGAACAAGGTATCTTCGGCGGCAAATGTGGGCAGTTATCCTTCGGTTACGCAAAATGCCTGCCTCTCCTGCCATGCGCCGCACAACGCACAAGGCGGCTCGCGGCTGCTGCGTCAGCCGAATGAAACGGATTGCGTGGCTTGCCACAACGGCGGCACGAACATGGCGCCGGCCACGATGAACGTATTTGTGGAGTTTACCGCTCCCAAGGTAGGCCATCCTTTTTCCACGGGAACGAGCATTCACGACGCGGCTGAGTCCAACATTTTGAATAACAACCGCCACTCTACCTGTGCGGACTGCCACAACGGACACGCCGCTGGCCAGGTTAGCTCCTTCCCCGTGCCTCCCCTTACGCGCGCTTCCCAGAACGGTGTCAACGGCGTGAGCGCGACGGACGGCATCACCGAGGTGAGTCCGACGGTCAATCAATATGAGAATTGCCTGCGTTGCCATGGAACGAGTGTGGGAAAAGTGGTCAATCCCATATATGGCTATTTGCCTTTGCGTGAGGTCTCCTCAGGTGACCCGCTGAATGTGATTCCGCAGTTCGCGCTGTCCAGCACCTCGAGCCATCCGGTTACCCATGTGCGCATAAGCGCCCTGCCGCAGCCGAGTCTGCTGGCCAACATGCTGAACCTGGATGGAGCGACACAGGGACGCAGCATGGGTGTGCAGATTTTGTGCACGGATTGCCACAACAGCGACGACAATCGCGAGTTCGGCGGAGTGGGACCCAACGGCCCGCACGGATCAAAGTGGACGCACATTCTGGAACGCCGTTACGAATTCTCGCAGACGACCGCGCCGGGACAACCAATCACGAACCTGTTTCCCACACCCGACTTGTCCATCAACGGTCCGTACGCGTTGTGCGGCAAATGCCACAACTTGAGCGTAATCCTCTCGAATTCCAGCTTCAGCGACCACGCGCGCCATATCAATGACGGATTTTCCTGCTCCACGTGCCACACGGCGCACGGCATGGGCTCTGTGAATGGAAGCATCTCCGGCGAGCGGCTGGTGAATTTTGATCTAAACGTGGTCGCCCCCAACAGCGGCATTCCAGTCACCTACAGCCGGGCGACAAATTCCTGCAACTTGACTTGCCATCAACATCCGCACACAGCAGTAGGAGTGAGCCCTTCAATGGCGAGGCCGCATTCCTAGACGCGCCCCGGGACAAGAAGCGCCCCCGGACTGTACGAGCCGCTGCCAGCTTATGTATAATTAGCAAGTTCTCCAAACGAGCGGGCGTCGTACAATGGCAGTATAGAAGCTTCCCAAGCTTCGGACGTGGGTTCGATTCCCATCGCCCGCTCCATATCTCACGATGATTCAACTGGCCTTACACGGCTAACCTACCTGTATTCAGGGTAAAAATGGGGCGTTTTGGACCCCAAATGGACCCCAGTGGGTTCAATTGGACCCCAGCGATTTTGCAGAGTTTTGTGAATTGAACTGACATATTTGACGACTCCTATAGCGAGATTTGCAGTGTGCTCAAGTCCTTATCAGACGGGGACGGTAACTTCTCTTAGATGGGATGAAAGAAACTCCTCCGGAGAGATTCGGCCTTGCATGACGGCGCCTGTTCCGCCCGCTTGGACGAAGCGCACGTCGCTAATGCCCATGTAACCGAAAATGAAGCGTAGGTAAGGCACCTCGAAGTCCATTGCGGTCATACCCGAACCTTCGATGTAGCTGCCTCCGCTCGCAACTATGGCGAGAACCTTCTTGCCTTTGCCAGCAAGCAAGCCTTCGGGCCTGCCGTTAGCCGCGTAGCGGAAGGTTTTCCTGGCCCGGACTACGTGGTCGATCCACGCCTTGAGGGCAGCCGGAACCGCAAAGTTGTACATGGGAGTCGCCAAAATAATCTCGTCGGCATCAATAAGCTCGGAAACCAGTTCGTCCGAGAGGGCCAGTGCTTTTTTATGGTTTTCTTTGTGGTACTCAGGCGGTGAGAATGCTCCAGCAATCCAGTCAAGATCGACAAACGTAAGTGCAGTCTTGGCCAAGTCGCGTTCGATGACGCGCCCTCCGGGATTTCTTTTTTTCCACGCCTCAACGGCGGCATTTCCGAGTTGTCGGGACATCGAATGACTTCCCCGGGGGCTGACACTGATGTGAAGTAGAGTCGGCATTTCAAAAACCTCCAATCGATTTGATGTTTTTTTACTTGCTCCAAGCTTGAAAACCAGTTGTCAGCGGTTTTACCAGTTGCCATGCCCTCTGACCTGCTTCGCGAAGGCCGCGATGGCCGTGCCAATCTCGTCGGGGCTGTCTTCCTGCAATAACTTTCGGCCTTGAACGGTAATTTCGGTCTGGTTAGGCCAGCGCTGGATAATCTCGCGCAAGCGGCCACGGGTGAGCGTACCTGGCTCACCATTGATGAACAATTTCGGAACATGGCTTTGCGCTAACCAACTTCCATTCTCGATTACGATGTTGGCTACATTCGCGGGCTCACCGTCGATCGGCAGGCTTCGGGGCCAAGACAGCGTCGGCCTGCGATCTTCACCCGCGTTTCGGAAAGGTTGCCGATAATTATGGAGCTCGTCGTCGGCCAACTGCCGTATGACGGCTTGGGGCAGAATCTTTTCCATGAATATGTTCTCTTCCAGCACCATTCGCTCGCCCTCCGGCGAACGTAACGCTTTGAATAGGGGATGCGCGTATTCCGGTAGGTCCGACCAATGCAACGGGGCCGCGAGGGCTTCCATGTGAACGATGCCCTGCAGTCGGTGACTATTTTGCCTGGCCCAATCAAATCCGAGGACGGCGCCCCAGTCGTCGAGGACGAGCAGCACACGCTTCCCGAGATTCAACTGATCCCACAATTCAAAGAGATAGCGTTTGTGACTTGCCAGACTGTATCGGTCTGGCCCAAGTGAGGGGTCGAGCTTGTCGGATCCGCCCATGCCAATGAGGTCGCAGGCGATGAGCCGGCCCATTCCTTCCAAATTTGGGAGGATGTTGCGCCACACGTACGACGAAGTGGGTTGCCCATGCTGAAATACGATTGCGTCGCCGTCGCCCTCGTCGATGTAAGCCATGCGGGTGCCATGGATCTTGCGGTATTTGAGCTTCGCGTATGGCTTACTGTCGATCATGAGGTTCTCCCAATTGACCGGGTTTCCAGGAAGGCGAATTCATCACGCGCACGCAGCAGCGGCCGGAATGCCGCGCGGTAGGACCAGGCGAGGAATATCTCCAGCAGGGTGACGAGAGCCGCGAGACAGATTTCTGCTCCGGATGCCGGAAGGAAAAGGTGCATAACGGCAATGTTGAAGATTATTGGCGCGAGCATGGTCAGCGCGAGGGGCACGAAGCGGCCGATCAAGAGCGCTGCCCCGGTGAGCAAATAGGCAATAAACAAGAGTGGGAAGAAGTACCGGCTGGCGCTCAGCCCATTGATGAACACTGCGGCCGCGCCCTCCGCGGGTGGCAGCGGGAACAAATGGAGCAGCCCGTTCAACCCCAAGCCGAAGAACACCAGCCCGAGAAGCACGCGCGCCGCAGTTGTAGCGTTGGACTTCATCCTAGATAGCCTGCCTTTCCCGTAATGACTACCAGCGCGTCGTATGCAGTTCGTATGAGACCGCTGGAGTGAACTCTCCAGCCAAGGCACGCTCGTGCAGCTCCCAAGGGGAAGAGCCTGTCTTGCGAGCAGCAATCATCCTTTCCGGATCGATATTGACGTGCAGGCGAGAAGGCAAAGCCTTCAACTGCTCGGTGACCGTCCAGTCGTTGGTGAAATTGTTGACGTTCAACTCGACGATGTTCCCGTCAGGGTCCTCGTAATAGATGGCCGTCTGGATGAACTGGTCCGCGGCCCACAACAGCGGGATCCCGAGTTTCTTGAGCCGAAGGTAAGTGCCGAGCAGATCGTCGAGTGTCTCGTATTCGAAAGCGAGGTGTTGTACCCGTGCATGCTGGTCTCTCTCACGATCGGTCGTGAGGCCGGGTGTCTCAAAAAATGAGAGGCGATGATTGACCTCATCGTTGCTGGCGAAGGCTACAGTTTTGAACGGTGTACCCGCCGGCGCTGGAACGCGCTTATTCACCGTCATACCCAGCACCTTGCCATACCACTCAAGCACGCCGTCCAGGTTGCCGGTAGTCAGTCCGCAGTGTTGCAGCTTGGGATGAATCGTGATTTCAGTATTCATTTGAATTCTCCTGTTTATTTGAAACTGAACCTGATCGAGAAATCAGCGGGAGCGCCGCGCGTCAAGGCTGAAAGGGCCAGCGCCAAACTGGGAAATCAGCAAGGCACCACCAAGCATGGAGATGTTCTTCATGAACATCATCATTTGCACTTGCGCCATCATGGGATCGCTCACCGCCCAGAATCGGTGCATCGTCAGGGTTACTGGAACCAGGAAGACTACGATCAGCCATGCGCCGAGTTTCGCGTGATAACCCAAGAGAATGCTTAACCCGCCGGCGATCGCAATTAGCCCAGCGACGGGCACCGCTACGGGCGCCAGGGGCACGCCTTGCGACGCCGCGTAACCCATAAGTTGCTTGGTAAAGTGAAAGACCCCTGACGTTAGAAAGATTGTCACGAAGAACAATCGCCCCAGAAAGATCACTCCGCGATTCGCCACGGTTGTATTTTCCACCGCATAGGGAATAGCCGTAGAACCTGCTGCCATATCCTTCCTCCTTATCGTTTCCGCGCCGTTCGGTAAAGCAAGTGGTATGCCAGAGAACGGATGAGGTTAAATGCTTCAAAGAAAAGGAGAAGGGGGGACTTCAAACGGATGAGCGTGTTGAAAGTTGAAGGTGTCGACTGTTCTCCGACACCATACTAACTAGCTGCCCGGGTGCTGGTCAGACGATATGGCCCAACACCTGGATCGGATCAATCATTTAGATGGTATGGGATATACTCTGCAAGAATTACGACGTGGGTTCTTTCATAGCGACATGAACAGAGACCTAAACAAGCCGCTCGCGAGTACACAGGCCGACAAGTGCTTGCAAGAACAAAATGAGCGCCTGCAGTTGCTCCTGAAGCTGACGAACAGCATCACCTCGAACCTGACACTAAAAGAGGTGCTACATTCAATCGCGTCGAATGTACGTGAGATGATGCACTGCGATGCGGCCAATATTGCGTTGCCTGCGAGCGAGCCAGGAACTTTCCGCCTCCATGCTTTGGATTTTCCCGGCAGCAAGGGAATGTTCAATGAAGAGCGGATCTTCACTCCCACTGACGACAGTCCGCCGAAGCGTGCATTGGCTACGCTGAAACCGGTGAGCGGGCGAGTGACTTCGACGCGCGCAGCCGCTGAAGGTCTAAAGACGGTCTGCTTCATTCCGTTGGTGAATCATGGCCACTCATTGGGGTACATGTCGCTTGCGCGTACGACGGAGGATGCATTGACCCAAGAAGATATCGAGTTTCTGAGCCAAGTCGCGGGGCAGATAGCCATCGCGATTGAGAACGCCTTAGCATACGAAGAAATCTTGAAACTGAAAGAAAAGCTGGCGCAGGAGAAGCTCTACTTGGAAGAAGAAATTCGCAGCGAAATGAATTTCGAACAGATTGTCGGGAGAAGCCCGGCGCTCAAGCAGGTTCTGAAACTCGTTGAGACTGTCGCTCCCAGCGATTCCACGGTTCTGCTGCTCGGGGAGACCGGCACAGGCAAGGAGTTGATAGCCCGCGCGATTCACGAGCATAGCCGGCGCAAGGAGCGCACCTTCGTGAAACTGAACTGCGCAGCGATTCCGACCGGTCTGTTGGAAAGCGAATTGTTCGGACACGAAAGGGGCGCTTTCACTGGGGCAATTACACAGAAAATCGGACGGCTGGATCTTGCTGACCAGGGCACTCTGTTTTTGGATGAAGTCGGGGACATCCCGATCGAAATCCAGCCGAAGCTGCTGCGAGCGCTACAGGAGCGGGAGTTTGAACGGCTAGGCAGCACCCAAACTCGCAAAGTGAACGTTCGGCTTGTCGCAGCAACGAATCGCGATCTGGAAAAGATGGTCGCCGACCGCGAATTCCGCAGCGATTTATTCTACCGTCTAAATGTGTTTCCGATTCGTATTCCTCCATTGCGCGACCGCCGGGAGGACATTCCCCTGCTGGTGAGCTACTTCGTGCAGAGATTTGCCAAGCAGATGCAGAAGAGAATCGATTCCGTGCCTGTTGCCGTAATGAAGGGGCTAACTGCATGGGACTGGCCGGGAAACATCCGCGAACTGGAGAATTTCATTGAACGGGCGGTGATCCTGACCAGTGGCAAGGTGTTAGAGGCGCCTCTGGGAGAACTACGCAAATTGAAGAACGGCAAATCGGCGCAGGCCACACCGGTCCAAGGCCAGCAGGACATTGCTCGGATCGTCAAGGAAACGATCAACGCCCTGCATGGCAGCAAGACATCTACCGACGAATATGCTAAAAAGCAACGCGAGGAGATCGTTCGGGCGCTTACGGAAAGCAAGGGACGCGTGGGCGGCGCGGACGGGGCTGCCGTGCTGCTGGGCATTAATCGAACAACGCTCCTGTCGCGCATGAAAAAGTTCGGCATCGACCCACGCCAGTATGCCTGAATGATGAATGGCAGCGGGCATTGGAAGCGCGTGAATTCGACCCGAGTGCGCATGCAGCACTATTGCGTGTGTCGCCGCCGGAGAGGTTTTCACCTTCGAGACCGTCCATCGACGAGAGGCTAGGAAAGATGGCCCGGAAGATTAGCGAACACAAGCGGACCGAAGGACAATCCGACAGCAGGAGATCGAGTTGCGACAGGTAGTCGATCTCACGCCGCAATTAGTGGCTGCACTCGGACGCGACCGGCGTCGTGCTCTTGAGGCCAAAGCGTTGAACTCCCTGCTGACATGGAGACGAATCATAGGTGTTCTTGTAACCTTTGCGTCGCTCTGTCCGTTTGTGTTCGCCTCGAACTCAGAAGCTTGGTTATGGCATTACGCGCACCGCTCGTGGACCAATCAAAACAGCGCTTTGAAGAGCAGTGTACGAACGATCGCTCAGACGACCGATGGTTATCTCTGGTTAGGCACTGACTCCGGTCTCATTCGCTTCGACGGTGTGCGAATGGTTCCGTGGACGCCACCACCCGGCCAAGAGCTTCCGGGCGGCGTGTGGCGCATGGTCGGAGCACGCGACGGCACCCTCTGGTTCGCCACCACGGGGGGCCTGGCGAGTTGGAAGAATGGCCGACTGACTCAATACCCGGTACTCTCCGGATTCTTCGTCTCAGTCCTGCTCGAGGACCGGGATGGAACCGTGTGGGCATCGGGCGGATGGGGCGATGCAAGGGGAAAAGGCAAGCTCTGCGCGCTGCGAAACGGAATTGCCACATGCTATGACGACAACGAAGGTCTCGGCAACGGAGTTAGCTCCCTTTATGAGGATGCCAGCGGCGGATTGTGGGCAGGAACGGCAACCGGACTGTGGCATTGGAAGCCAGGACCACCGATCCGTTACGCGGCAGACGTAATACCGTGGTCTATGACGGAAGGCGAGAATAGTTCAGGCATCACGTTCTCCGCCGATGGCATGGTCCGGCAAATCGCCGCCGGAAAGATCACGAACTACCCACTTCCGGGCGCACCGTCGCCCTTGACTGCCCGCTTCCTTCACCGTGATCACCACGGTGCATTGTGGATCGGCACATCGCGCGGACTCTTGTACTCCTACCAGAGCACGACGCGCCTGATCACCCGCAGTGATGGCCTATCGAGTGACGAGGTGGGCGAAATCTTCGAGGACCACGAAGGAACCATCTGGATCTGCACCTCGGAGGGTTTGGACAGCTTCCGTGAACTGCCATTTTCCTCGTTGTCGAAAAGGGAAGGGCTGTCCAGCGACTCCTTCCGGGACGTTCTGGCTGCTAGCGACGGGAGTATATGGATCGGCACTCATACGGGTCTTGACCGCCGGGAAGACGGGCATATCAGAGTTTACGGTGCGCGAACTGATCCAGGTTTGCCGGGCGACGACATCGGAACGCTGTTTGAGGATGAGCGCGCCCGAATCTGGGTTCAGGCGTATCCCAGAGTAGAGATATTCGAAGCGGGGAGGTTCCGTGCAGTGCCCTCCGTGCCCCCGGGGACCATAACCTCTATGGCCAGCGATCATCAAGGAGGCTTGTGGCTCCAGCTTCTGGGCAACCCGAATGATTATGGTTTGGTTCACCTTGTCGACGGCAAGGTGATAGAGAAGGTCCCCTGGAAGGCGCTGGGTGGTGGGCCAGGCGCAGGACTCGTCGTGGAACCCGACGGCGGCGTCTGGACGGGGTTGTTTATTGGAGGGATCGCGTACTTCCGTGGCGGCCAAATCCGGCACTTGCAGTTGAGCGGACAGGATACGGGTAGCAGAAGGGTGTTCAACCTCTCTCGCGCGCCTGATGGGGCACTTTGGGTCGCAGGGGAACAGGGTCTCAGCCGGATAGCAAACGGTCGTGTGTCTACGCTCACGACCGCGAACGGGTTACCCTGCAACGTAGTTCACTGGATCATGGAAGACGATGTGTCCTCGTACTGGCTCCTCACTTCGTGCGGGCTATTGCGTGTCGCCCGAAGCGATTTGGACGCCTGGATCACTGATCCGAACCGGAAAATTCAGCCGACCATCTTCGACAGTGCCGATGGAATTCCACTGCGCGACATGCTGCTTCCCTGGCGGCCTCACGTTACAAAGTCGCTCGATGGGAGAATCTGGTTCGTAAACGTCAGTAAGGTGAGCGTCATCGATCCGTCCCATATAGCTGTCAACACGCTCCCCCCACCCGTCCACATTGAGCAGATTACGGCCGATGGCAAGCCGGTGCAGGAGACGGGGCGAGGCTTGCATCTGCCTGCGCTCATCCGAAGTGTGGCTATTGAGTATACGGCGCTCAGCCTGGTGGCACCGGAAAGGGTTCGCTTTCGCTATAAGCTGGAGGGCCAAGATCCAGACTGGAGTGAGATTACCAGCGACCGCAAAGTGCAATACTCGAACCTTGCACCCCGCAACTACCGCTTTCGCGTGATTGCCTCTAATAACAGCGGTTTGTGGAACGAAACCGGCGACACCCTCGAGTTCTCTGTCGATCCGGCTTATTACCAGACCGGCTGGTTCCGCGCCCTCTGCGTGGCAGTGTTCCTTGTCTTGCTTTGGGTCCTGTATCAGCTCCGGTTTCAACAACTAAAGAGTCAGGAAAGGAAGCTGCGCGAAGTTGTCGAAACGATCCCGCAGTTGGTCGCTGTGTTTGGACCGGACAGGAAACGCCTCTACGCCAACCGGCCCTCGCTCGATTATCTGGGTCTAACCCTTGAGGAATGGCAAGCCATATCTGATCCATTGTGGTTTTTTCATCCGGATGATCGGGAGCGTCTGGCCAAAGATGTCTACACCGACAGAGCAAGTTACGTTGCGCACGAGTTCGAAGCACGATTTCGCGGAAAAGACGGAACGTATCGATGGTTTTTATTCCGTGACAACCCGCTGCACGACGAACAGGGACGTGGCCAGCGCTGGTATCTGTCGGCGACCGATATCGAAGATCGCAAGCGGGCTGAGGATCGGTTACGCAGCACTTCAGGCGAATTGCAGCGAGTGATGGCGTCGATTTCTGACTGCCTCTGGAGCGCCGAGATAGACGAAAATTGGAAATGGACCTACCGGTATTACTCGCCGACCGTGGAGAAGATTACGGGCCGGCCGCCTACGTTCTTTGTGCATGACCCGTCTACTTGGATCGGTATGGTCCACCCGGACGACAGAGGGCAAATACTAAAGGACTTCCAGCTGCTGGCATCTGGGCAATCGGAACATGTGGAAGGCGAGTATCGCATTCTGCGCCCCGACGGGGAGATTCGCTGGGTTCGCGATTCTGCTGTGGCGACGCGATCTGGGCGACTCTTGCGGATTGATGGAGTGGTGAGCGACATTACCTACCGCAAGCGGGCCGAAGAAGAGCGCGAGAAATTGCACGAACTGGAGGCCACGCTCGCCCATATCAATCGCCTCAGCGTCATGGGCGAAATGACTGCATCGATCGCACATGAAATCAACCAGCCGCTCTCCGGTATTGTGAGCAACGGAAGCGCCTGCCTACGCTGGCTGGCAGGAGATGCGCCGAACCTGGCGGAAGTCCGTGAGGCTGTGAGCGACATCGTCCGCGACGGGAAGCGAGCCGGTGAAGTGATCGCTCGCGTTCGGGCCTTGACAAGAAGGACTGCGCCGCCTAAAGAAAAACTGGATCTGAATGAAACAATTCGAGAAATCCTTGCCATCGTTGGGGACGAAGCGAAAAGAAACAGGGTGACGGTCCGGACGCGGTTTGCACAAGACTTGTTTCCGGTTTTCGGCGATCGAGTGCAGTTGCAGCAGGTAGTCTTAAACTTGGTCATGAACGCTATAGAGGCTATGAGTAATGTGGCTGAGCATGCGCGAGAACTGGTCATCACGACTCGGAATGTGGATGCAGACCACGTGCAGGCAACAGTTGAAGACTTTGGGATAGGTCTTGACCAAAAAGCGATCAATAAGGTGTTTGACTCTTTCTACACCACAAAGGCCGACGGCATGGGCATGGGACTTTCTATTAGCCGTTCCATTCTTCAGGCCCATGGGGGACGGTTATGGGCCACGGCCAAAGACGGCCCGGGCACGATGTTCCATTTTACGATTCCGAAGTGTCACGAACGAGGAGGAAATGCGCGGGTCTAGCGCTCTCATCGCGATTGTGGACGACGACAGCTCGGTTCGGAGGAGTCTGCAGCGGCTGATCGGGTCTGCAGGTTGGAGAACTGAGACCTTTGCATCCGCTCAGGAATTCTTGGCTCGCCCTCCGGCTGATGTGCCCAGTTGTCTGGTGTTGGATTTACAATTGCCAGATCTCAGCGGGCTCGACCTGCAAAAACGGATGGCCGAGGTGGGTTTGGAAATCCCCATTGTCTTCCTTACTGGGCACGGTAACATCCCAGCCTCGGTGCAGGCAATGAAAGCAGGAGCGGTTGAATTTTTGACCAAGCCGATTAATGAGCAGGATCTCTTCAGGGCAATTCACGAGGCCATCGAACGCGATCGGCAGAGTCGCCAAGAGCATGCGGAGACGCGTGAGTTGCGTGACCAGTACGAATCACTAACCCCACGCGAGCAGGAAGTGATGCAGCAGGTGATCTCCGGCTTGTTGAATAAGCAAATTGCGTCTGAACTGAAGATTACGGAGGACACTGTCAAGTTTCATCGCGGGCACATCATGCGCAAAATGCGAGCCGATTCCCTTGCCGATCTGGTGAGGATGGCAGAGAACCTAGGGGTCCTTCCCATAAGCGACTCCCCCAAAGGCAGAAAGAAGAACTAACGTCGACTGGGTTCCGAAGCGGCATCGACCCAGAAGCGCTCAGTAGATCCACCACTAAGGTGTAGTAGTTTTATTCTCTCCCGCCTGCTTAGATAGAGCCTCCATGGCGCCGCTTGTTTCAGTCGTCGATGATGATGTCTCGGTCCGCAAATCGCTGGACAGATTGCTCAGGTCTGCGGGCCTGGAGGTGAGAGTGTTCGCATCGGCGGAAGAGTTCTTGAACGCGGAGCATTTTCGTAATGCAGACTGTCTGATCTTGGACGTGCGCCTGCCGGGCATGAGCGGTGTAGAACTCCTCCAGCAACTGGGGGCCCGCAGGTGTAACGTACCGGTTATCTTCATTACGGCACATGGATCTGACGAGGGTGCGAGGTCAGCAACTGCTTCGGAGTGGACGGTTGCTTACCTGATTAAGCCCTTCAGTGAAGATGAATTGTTTGATGCCGTCAACGCGGCTTTGAAATGGGAGCCAGGTCAGCTAAAGCAGGGCAGTTAAAAAAGGGGGCCCCCATGAGCGATACGGAAGCTTTGGTTTACGTGGTGGATGACGATGCGTCCGCGCGCGAAGGAATGGCGCGTCTGATCCGCTCCGCTGGACTGATGACGAAAACCTTTGCGTCGGGCGAGGCATTCCTGGCTACCCCACGGCCTAAGATGCCAAGTTGTTTAGTCCTAGATGTGAATCTCCCAGGGGTAAGCGGGCTCGAATTGCAGCAGGAGCTTACCAAATCGGAAGTCCAGGTTCCCATCGTATTCCTGACCGGCCACGGCGACATCCCGATGACCGTACGGGCGCTCAAGGCAGGTGCCACGGATTTTCTAACAAAACCCGTTGATGATGAACTTCTGTTGAACACCATCCGGCAGTGCGTCACCCGGCAGCAGACGTCTGATTCTTTAATCGGAGTCGAAGATGAGTTTATCGATGAGAGCATCTACGTGGACGAGGAAGTCCCGAGCCACACAGGTTTTGAGCAAATCATCGGCACAAGTCCGTTACTTCAGCGCGTCCTCAAAATGGTCGAAACCGTGGCGCCCAGTGACTCTACCGTCCTAATGTTAGGTGAGACCGGGACCGGAAAGGAATTGATTGCCCGCGCGATCCATCAACACAGCCAGCGCAAAAACAGGGCTCTTGTGAAACTGAACTGTGCGGCGATTCCCACCGGCTTGCTCGAAAGCGAGCTATTTGGCCATGAAAAAGGAGCATTTACTGGGGCGATCGCGCAGAAAATCGGGCGACTGGAACTGGCTGACCAGGGCACACTTTTCTTGGACGAAGTGGGGGACATTCCCATTGAAATCCAGCCGAAGCTCTTGCGTGCCTTACAGGAGCGGGAATTTGAGCGCCTGGGCAGCATCCACACGCGCAAAGCAAACGTTCGCCTGATTGCCGCAACGAACCGCGATCTGGACAAGATGGTCGCCGATCGCGAATTCCGGACCGATTTGTACTACAGGCTGAACGTGTTCCCCATTCGAATACCACCATTACGGGAACGCATTCAAGACATTCCATTGTTGGCCAGCTACTTCGTGCAAAAGTTTGCGAGACAAATGCATAAGAATATCGAAGCGATTCCTGCTCAGGTAATGAAGGGACTGACCGCTTGGAAATGGCCCGGCAACATTCGGGAACTGGAAAACTTCATTGAACGCGCCGTGATTCTGACTACCGGCAAGGCTCTCGAAGCCCCAATGGGGGAGTTGCGCCGGTCGGACCATGGGGAATCGGCACAACCCATAGCGCCGCACGACCATGAAGACATCGCCCGAATCGTAAAGGAAACCATCAACGCGCTGCACGGCAGCAAAAGCCTTACTGACGAGCATGCCAAGAGGCAGCGCGAGGAAATCGTGCGTGCACTTATGGAAAGCAAGGGGCGTGTGGGCGGGGCGGACGGAGCCGCCGCCCGTCTGGCAATTAATCGCACAACGCTTCTATCGAGAATGAAAAAGCTTCAAATCGATCCGCGCCAGTACACCTAAATCGCACATCTGAAGTAAGCGTCAATTTCGGATCTTAGACATAGCTCCCTCATACGGCGCATCTTCACTGGGCGACCTCTGAGAAGACCCTTCGTTTGGTCGCTGTTGTGCCCAAACAGAACCGTCGCCAATGTCGGCACGACCTCGACACTCTCGACTCTGGTAACACCTACGTTGATCCCGCGCTGAAAAGTCAGCTAGTTAAGACTTCCAAACTTTGGCATCGGTATTGCGTCTATCGCGAGCGAAAGCCGAAGGCGCAATTCGAGAGTTCGCAAGAGAGGTGTCGTATGGCAAGGATTTTCGAATCGGGGCGTCAGTGGATCGCGTGGTACTGGGTGCTCCGCTGCCGCAAGGGGTTCAAGTTCTTTGACTCCGTGCGCTATGGCCTTTGGTTTGCACAAAGCTGATTAGGGAGATTCGGTCATGAATACTATACGCCCCACCAATGTGAGACCGGCGCCACGACCAGAATTGGCTAGAGTCAAATCTGAAGCGACCATTGCTAATTTGAATCATCCAGAAGCGCAAAGAGCACTTGCGAGCATCCGGCGGAATCGATCCTTGCTCGAAATTAAAGCTTGGATGCCGAGCGAAATCAAAGCGATCTCGCTGCTCGTGGATCAACTGATGCGACTTATCGAAGGATGGCGTTGCGTTACGGGCAATGAGTCGGCCGTCGAACTCGCGCTTCGCGAAGCTCTAAGCAATGCAGTCATTCACGGTAACGAAATGGACGCTCACAAGCTGGTTCAAGTTCGTTGCCGCTGCGAACGGGGAAAAGGAGTCTGGCTGACGGTCAAGGACCAAGGAAAAGGGTTTGACCCGACTGCGATTCCTGACCCTGTGGCGGTGGCGCGGCTGGAAGAGGAACACGGGCGAGGTATCCACCTCATGAAGCTGGCAATGGACCAAGTCTCTTTTGAAGGTGGCGGCACTGTCGTTCACGTGTGGAAAAGGGTCACTCGTGACCTAAGAGCAGAAGTGCAAACCAAAAATGCATCGGCACGCCACACGCAAACGACCAAGTTGTAAAAGGAGTCCCAAGTGTCGCAGCGCATGCAAGCAGCTTGAAGACGGCCATCACCGGTCGGGAAGGAGAAGGAGAAGCGTCATGGCATCCAGCGTTGTGGAGATCAATGAACCAGGGACAATCATTGCTGCCCTGCATGAGTTTGAAACCGAAGAAGTGCTCGTCGCTGCTGCTAAGAGAGGAGATGCACACGCATTTGAAATACTCGTCAAGCGCCACGAATCAAGGATCCTCGCGCTTGCGCTGCGTTACACACACGTGCGAGAGGACGCCGAAGACGTTGTCCAGCAAACGTTCCAAAAAGCCTTCCGCTACTTACATAGATTCGAAGGGAAATCGTCGTTCTCCACTTGGCTGACCCGGATCGCCATCAACGAGGCACTTATGTCCCTTCGCAGAACTCGCGGGCAGCGCGAGATATCCATAAACGATTCGAATAATGAGGAAGGAACAACATCCTATCTGGAATTAGCAGACGGAAGTCCAGATCCGGAAGCCAGGTACCTCCAGCTTGAGACGGCTCAAATGTTGATGGCCGTGATCCGGGATTTGAGCCCACAAACGCGGACAGTAATCGAGCTTTGTGAACTACGTGAATTAGGCACCAGAGAAACCGCCTGCCGCTTGGGCCTTTCCTTGGCTGCGGTTAAAGCACGGGTGCTCCACGGGAGAAGGAAGCTACGCGAGAAATTACAGCACCGCATGAACTCCCATCGGACACCACGAAATGCAATGACATGGACGCACAAAATCCTGGACGTGAACACTCGACAAGAGCGACCCCAGATGAAAATGCCGGTGCAGCCAAATGGAGGATTCCAGCCCAAGCCCAATACGGCGGCAGCTTGAATGAGACGTTACTCGGTCAAAAAAAGCTTGAGGAGAAAAACGGACATGAAGCGCAATGGGGCCAGTAATTCCGAGACTACGCCGAAGGCTGTTGCAGAATTAGGCCGCCAAGAAAAAGAAAAGTCCACCGCACCGTCTTTAGAGCAAATCGCTCAGCGGGCATTCGAGATCCATCTCGAACGCGGCGGAAATCACGGCCGTGACCTAGACGATTGGTTGCAGGCCGAACGCGAACTCCAGGAGAAATAGGGCAAGAGCGCAAACGGCTCGAGATAAAATCGCGGTTCATTCAAACCAGTCTGCTGTCACCCCGTCGCGCAGCATGCCGCCTCACAGATTCTCCACGGCCTTGCGGATGTCTGGGGAATCCGGCACGCAGGAGAAAGCGCCGTCCGGATATTGCCGGAACATGTTCTCATACGCAAACCGCTCTATCTCGTTGCTCGGCGCATCAGGAAATGTCGGAACCGCTTCGACACTCTCAACTTTCCACACTGTTTAGTTTCACTTTCGCACTGAAAATTCATGCAGTTAAGGGCTTATTGGCTTTGGCACGGACTTTGCCTTCCTGTTACGTACGGAAGGCAAGGGCTCAAGGAAAACATCATGTTGAAGATCAGCTTTAGCGAAACGGCTACCGAGGAAAAATGGATTCTGGAGGGGCGACTGACTCCTCCTTGGCTTCGCGAATTCCGGGCTACGTGGAAGAAGAACCACCGAACCGGCTCAACGCGGACCTGCATTGTCGACCTTAATGAAGTCACCTTTATCGACAAGGGCGGGGAGCGGCTTTTGCGTATGCTGGCGAAAGAAGGCGCCCAATTCACCGCGAATGGCATTTACACCAAGCATGTTATTGAGCACTTGAACAGCAGGAGGAAATACACGCTGTTTAGCACTTTCCTCGCTGGACTCCTTAGTGTGACATTCGCCGTCGTTGTGCCAAACGCCAACGCTCAGAACACAACGGTCAATGGAAGCGTTCCGAGTGGCCCCGCGACCGACCAGGTCATTCGCTTGGCGCTCCGCGATGCGATCAAGATGGCGCTGAAGTATAACCTTGGCGGAATCGAGAGCGGAGAGAATGCCCAGATCGCACGCGGCCAACGACTGGTCGCACTGAGCAGCCTCTTACCGCAAGTCAGTGCGGGAGCTACCGAGAATGTTGAGCAGTTAAATCTTGCGACGCTCGGTATACAGATTCCAGGCGTTCCGACCATCATCGGGCCGTTCGCATATACGTCAGTTACGGCGACGGCGAGCCAAACATTGTTTAGCTATGAATCCATCCAGCATTTTCGATCAGCTCGAACGGCGGAAGAAGCTGCGAAGCTCAGCTATCAGGACATCTTGGATGTCGTAACGCTCACCGTTGGTAACGCGTATTTGCAGATCATTGAGGCCGACTCGCGCATTCAGTCGCAGCAGGCCCAGGTGCAGAATGCGCGGGCACTTTACGATCAAGCTCGCGATCAATTCCAAGCCGGCACCGCTCCACGCATCGATGTCACGCGCACAGAAGCACAACTGCGCACCGAGGAGTACAACCTCAGCGTCGCTCGCAACAACTTCGCACTTGCAAAATTGGCGTTGGCTCGCGCGATCGGACTTCCTCTTGGTCAACAGTTTGAGCTTGCCGATCAGTTCCCTTATTCCGAAATCAACCCGCCCAGCGTCGAAGACGCCCTAAACATCGCTTATAAGTCACGCAAGGATTTCCGTTCCGCTCTCGATTCCCAAAAAGCTGCGGCGCAGGCGCTGTCGGCCGCGAAGGGCGAACGTTATCCCGTATTGGCCATGAACGGCGACTACGGGGATGAGGGAAAGACGCTGGGTCATTCCCACGGGGTTTTTACGTTTCAAGCTGGCGTGAATGTTCCGATCTTCACTGGCGGACGGATCAAAGGCGACATAACGCAGGCTGAAGCTACACTGCGGCAGCGCAAAGCCGAGGCGGAGAACCTCCGCGGACAAATCGACCAGGACGTCCGTACTGCTCTTCTCAATCTGAATGCCGCGAAAGATCAGGTAGAGGCCGCCAGGGACAATGTGGACCTAGCGAACGAGAGCCTCGCTCGCTCAAAAGATCGTTTCGCTTCCGGGGTGACTGACAGTGTTGAGGTGGTGCAGGCCGAGCAGTCGGTCGCCAGCGCCAACGATCAATACATCACCGCACTTTACAACCACAACTTCGCCAAGCTCTCGCTCGCCAGGGCGCTCGGGTTAGCAGGGACGAATTATCAACAGTATTTGGGAGGGGGAAGGTAAATGTCGAACACTCACAGTAACGACCCAAGCATAACAGTTCTTCGCGAGCAGGTAGCTCCCACTATCCTCGAACTTGCGGAAGAACCCAAATCGGAAGAATACGCCAACGAAGATCGGCGCAAGCCGATCTCGCGCGGTAAAAAGATGATGGCAGCATCGCTCGGCGGCTTACTGGTTCTCGGCGCCGCGGCCTATTTCGTTCGTGTTGCGTTGCTTTACGAGAGCACGGACGACGCACAGGTGAACGGGCACGTTATGCCGCTCAGTGCGCGGATTTCTGGTCAGGTACAGCAGGTCAACGTGGTTGAGGGCCAGATAGTTCACGCCGGCGATGTGTTAGTCACGATCGACGCGAAGGATTACCAAATTACTGTTGACCAGGCTCGCGCCAACTTTGCCGACGCCGAGGCCACTGCGGCAAGCTTGCATTTCAACGTTCCGATCACCTCCGCTACAGCGTTTAGCGGGCTCGATTCTGCGCACGCAGCCGTCAGGAACGCCGAAGCCGGCGTCTCCGCCGCCGAGCAAAATTTGCAAGCAAGCAAAGCGGCGTTGCTTCAAGCCCAGGCGAATGCTGCTAAAACAGATTCCGATCTGGCTCGCTACGAGCAACTCGTCGGCAAACAAGACATTTCGCGCCAACAGTATGACGGAGCTGTTTCTGCCGCCAAAGCGAATCAAGCCGCCGTGAAATCGGCTGAGGCCGTAGTCGCAGGTACGGAAATGGCGTTGCAGCAGGCCCAGGGCAGGTTGGTACAAGCGAAGGCCGATCTGCGCAACGCGCAAACTGCGCCCCAGCAGGTTTTGCTGACAACCGCCAAAGCGAAGGCTTCAGACGCCCAGGTACTTCAGCGCAAAGCCCAACTCGAACAAGCCGAGTTGAACCTCAGTTACACGATCATTCGCTCTCCCGTGACGGGCATCGTGGGAAAGAGAAGCGTTGAGATTGGCCAAAACGTCAGCGTCGGCCAAGAACTCGTGAGTGTTGTGCCCCTGGATGATGTTTGGGTCACGGCCGACTTTAAAGAAACACAACTCGCGCACATTCGGCCGGGACAGCCGGTCGAGGTCAAGGTGGACGCCTACGGGCGCACCTGGAAAGGCCATGTCACCAACCTGGGCGGCGGCACGGGATCGGTGTTCAGCCTACTGCCTCCCGAAAACGCCACGGGCAATTACGTGAAGGTTGTGCAGCGTCTGCCGGTGCGAATCGATTTCGAACGACCAGCAGGCGAATCATTCAACGTTGAAGGACTGCTGAAGCCGGGTCTCTCGGTAGAACCGAAGGTTAGGGTGCGATGAGTACGGCGAGCACTCTTACGGTTGATCAATTGGTCTGGAGGCCGCAAGTCAACCCCTGGCTCATCGGTGGAGTTGTCTCTATCGCTGCATTCATGGAAGTGCTCGATACCAGCATTGCGAACGTAGCACTCCCGCACATTTCGGGGAATTTGGGCGCGAGCAATTCTGAGAGCACTTGGATCTTGACCAGCTATCTGGTAGCGAACGCGATCGTACTTCCGATCAGCGGATTCCTCGTTAACCTCTTCGGACGCAAGCGATTCTTCATGATTTGTATAGCATTCTTCACAGCAAGCTCTTTTCTTTGCGGCATTGCGCCGACGCTGGGGCTCCTCCTTCTGGCCCGGGTTTTGCAAGGTGCATTCGGAGGCGGCCTGCAGCCTATGGCACAGGCCATCCTGGTGGACACCTTTCCTCCGGAGAAACAGGGTCTGGCCTTCTCGCTGTATGGAGTAACCGCCGTGGTCGCGCCTGCGATTGGCCCGACATTGGGCGGTTGGATTACCGACAATTATTCATGGCGCTGGATTTTCTACATGAATGTTCCGGTTGGCGCACTTGCACTACTTCTGGTCTATCACTTAGTAAGTGACCCGCCCTACCTCAAGCGGCTCAAGGGGGGAGTAGCCAATTTTGACTACATCGGATTCTCCCTGCTTGCTTTGGGTGTCGGTGCGCTACAGATCCTATTGGATAAGGGACAAGAAGACGACTGGTTCGGCTCGCGATTCATCACCACTCTGGCGGTCATCGCTGTTGTGGGGTTGATTTCGCTAGTGATCTGGGAGTGGCGTCACAAGAAACCCATCGTTGACGTTCGATTGTTTGGCAGTTTTAATTTCGCGACCAGCAATGCCATGTTCCTGATGTTCGGGGCATCTTTTTTTAGTGCCGCCGTGCTAATGCCGCAATTCCTTCAGACGCTTATGGGATATAGCGCGCAGCAAGCCGGGCTGGTGCTTTCCGCCGGCGCCATGGTCATTCTGTTCATCCTGCCGGTGGCAGGTCAGCTCACGACACGATTGCAGGCTCGATATCTGATTGCCTTTGGCTGGTTCATCTCGGCGGTGACCCTGTACATTTCCGCGCGGCAGATGGACCTGCAGGTCAGCTTCTTATCGTCGACCTGGGTGCGGATTCTGCAATCTCTTTCGCTGCCGTTTCTTTTTGTTCCGCTGACGACGGCGGCATACAACGGGCTGCCACGCGAAAAAACGAGTGCGGCAGCCGGTTTGATGAATTTTATGCGCAATATGGGCATGAGTATCGGGACTTCGGTAGTGACTACGCTGATTGATCGGCGCACGCAATACCACCAAACGGTTCTCGCGGGACACACGGGAACGGGCCATTTCCAGGACAGGGTTGCGGGGCTCGCTGCGCAGCTTCATCATCTCGGCCTAAGCGAGCAGGCCGCGCACAATCAAGCGCTCAGCCGACTGTATGGCATGGTGCAACTCCAGGCGAAGACGCTCTCTTACCTTGACGCCTATTGGCTGCTTGCCGTGGTGTCGGCTGCCATGTTTGCAGCATCGTTCCTGCTGAAGAAAAACGACCCGGGCAAAGCCAGCCACGTTGCCGCTCACTGAAAGTGCTTCGCCGAACTCCTGCGCATGATCGATGACTACCCAAGGGAAAACTCGGCTATCCGCTGTCAATCTGGCTGCTCGCATCACACCTTCAGACCTGTTAGTCGCTACGCTTCCAGCAGAGTTTGTTGGGGTCGACTCCGTTCAACCCGGCAGGGGAAGCGGCGTGTGATTGGTCTAACTGTCAAATTGCCTTTGACACTTTCAACTTCAACACTTCCTCGTGCATAAACTACCGGGATTACCCCTTGAATTCCATGAGCTTACGGGGACCCCTATTTTGGCACGCTTCGTGCGTTTAGTCCGCATAGATTTCAATCGAGGGTTTGAAACAGGTGTTTCGCCCGAATTGGAGCGGACAAGCGCTATGACCAAGTTGATCAAATCGCTGCTCCATGCGTCGCCGAGGGCAATCCCTGGAAGAGGAGAAATGAAATGAATACCGAAGTCACTGTGCATCCGAAGCTGCAGCATTATGGACTCGTCACCGCCAACCTGGACGCCATGACGGAATGGTACCGGAAGGTGCTCGGCATGACGGTCAATCATCGTTCAAAGATCCCGGCAATCGCACGCCTCACGCACCAAGGGCCGCCATTTTCGGCCTTTGCGTTCGTCAGCAACGATGAGATGGATCATCGGATCGTTTTCTTCGAAATACCTAAGGCCGTGGTTGATCCGGACAAACGTCAGCACACCGGCCTGCAGCACGTCGCTTTCGAATGCGAGACCCTCGACGATTTGTTGGGCACCTATGTCCGGATTAAGGGTTTAGGCATTACGCCACTGTGGGCCGCCGACCACGGAGTTGGAACTTCGTTCTACTGGGAAGATCCTGACCGGAACGTGGTCGAAATCTACGTTAACAACTTTGGCAGCCCCTGGACGGCTACGGAATACCTGAAAACAGGTCATGCGGGGATCCCTGCTCAGATCGATCCTGAAAAACTGGTTGCGGCGTGCAAAACCGGTGCCTCGCCTTGGGAATTGCACGAGCGTGCTATGGCCGGGGAGTTCGCTCCGGCAGAGCCATTCGATCCGAGGACGCATTTCTGAACCGCTTTCAGTGCCAAGCCGAATGGACGGCAGTATAAGTCCAAGCTGGACTCGAAAAAGACAGGTGAGTAGAGCGATGAGTTCCGCCAACATAGGCGCGCGGTCGGAAGAACAACTGGAACGGGGGACTGGAGAGCTCGGACACTCCGACCCGGCCGCAGTAGGCGCGGCAAAGGAGGCGGGAAGGAGACGGACACGAAACGTACTCCGTGTGCTGGGGAACCGCGAGTTCGCGCTCTTCTGGAGCGGACAGGCGATTTCACAGACCGGCACCTGGATGCAACAGTTCGCTCAAGGCTGGGTCGTCACTACTCTGGCGGGGTCCGCATTAGCGCTGGCGTCAGTCAACTTCGCGGCCTCGATCCCTATGTTGATCCTGATGCCGTTCGGCGGGGTCGTCGCGGACCGGATGGAGCGGCGCCGGATCCTGCTGTTTACACAGTCCGTGATGGCCGTGCTCGCCGTGTTGCTGGGTCTGCTGATCCAGGTACATCACCTCCACCTTTGGCACATCTGGATAATAGCGCTCCTGCTCGGCCTCGCCACTGCTTACGACCTGCCGGCGTATCAGTCGTACTATCCGCAACTCGTCGAAACGGAAGACCTGCCCCAGGCGATCTCGCTCAACCAGGCGACCTTCCACGGCTCTCGTATAGTCGGCCCGGCCATTGCCTCCTGGTTCGTGGCCCTGTGGGGAATGGCGGCCGCGTTCTTTGCCAACGCCGCCAGCTTCCTCGCCGTGATCGGCAGCCTCCTGCTGATAAAGCCCAGGGCCGCGACGGCTACAAGCCCACTGAAGACGCGCCAATTTTTGGCGGAGGGTGTGCGGTATGTCTGGGAGCGCCAAAACATACTGGCTTTGTTCGGGCTCACCGCCATCACAACGATATTCGTGTTCCCGAACGTGGCGGTCCTCATGCCGTTCTACGTGAAGCACTTGCTCCACGCCGGGGCGACCGGCCTCGGCTGGATGATGGCAGTTTCGGGCATCGGCGCGTTGCTGGGTGCGACCTGTCTGCTCGCCCTCCCGCGCAGCGTTCGCATCGGGTGGATCATGACCGCACTCGTCGTGGTTACCCTCACGCTCTCCGCGCTCGAATGGTCTCGCCACCTGCCTCTGTCTGCAGCAGCGGCGGCAATCGCCTCGTTCGGCGTCGCCAGTTCGCTCGGGTTAGCGTCAATCATGGTTCAGGAGAGTGTCTCCGACGCGTTCCGGGGCCGTGTGATGAGTCTCTACGCGCTAGCATTCACTGGCGTGATGCCGTTTGCGGCGTTGGGCGTCGCGCGGCTGGCCGATGTAATCGGAATGCGTCGCGAGCTTCTATTTGCCGCCGTGGCCTATGCCATCTGCGGCATGCTACTGATGCCAATGCTCCGCAGAACCAATCGCGGGACGGAGTAGCCGCTTTCTCGAGCTGCCTAAATGAGGTGCGGACCCGCCGCTTGAGCTGTCCAGCAAACCCGCGCAAGACCACTCCGCGCGATCCGCGATTTAGTGGAGCGTAGGCGCTCTGAATTGTCAGGTCGGTTGCTGTTTTCCCTTGAGCGCGTCTCTTGGGCTCCTAAATCGCCCCCAGCGGTCAGTTCCTACATTGCGGCGAATGTTCTATCGCCCTGAAGTGTCAAGCTGGCGTTGACACTTTCGACTTCAACAGTTCCTCGGCGACTGACTACCAAGTTTACGGCTGGAATTTCAAGCATTTACCAGAACACCCGCTTTGGCAAAGCAGTTGCCTTCCTCTGGGCGGATTTCAATCGACGGTTTCAAACAGATGTTTTTTCGACAACTAGGAGCGGCCCGAGATGGCAAGTGGTTATGCATCGCTGGATCCAACGAGAGAGAAACTGATCGAGTCGGCCGGGCAGGTATTTGCGGAATTCGGCTTCCACGATGCAACTGTGCGAGAGATCTGCGCGCGGGCGGGCACCAATATAGCCGCGGTGAATTATCACTTCGGCGACAAGTTGGGCCTCTACACCGAGGTTTTGAGGTCCTCGATATTCGCAGAACAAGTCCCTCCGCTGAGCGTAGAGTTTTCGCATTCATCCGACCTGCGGGCTGCCCTAACAGCGCTGATTTATGAGTGGTTCGAAAGCATCCATGCAGGCGGAAGGCCGGCCTGGTACGCGCGCATCCTGGCGCACGAAATGGCGCAGCCTACCTTGGCTCTAGATCTCGTGGCAGAGGCCATGGGACCTAACTATCTGCGATTCCGCACGCTTGTCGGCAAACTGACCGGGTATGGGCCGAACGATGTACATACGCGCATGTGCGTGCACAGCGTGGTCGGCCAGATCCTGCATTACGTGCAAGCGCGGCCGATGCTCGCGCGGTTGTGGCCGGATTTGAAGCTTGAGAACCGAGAGCAGCGCCGTGCCATTGCGGAGCAAATCGCAGAATTTTCGCTGGCCGGAATGGAGAGCGTCGCGCGAAAACAGAATCACGAAGGAGAAATCAGTCATGAGTGAGCAACAAACACTGGCGTCCGAGGCTTCCAAGAACGCTCCGGCGACCCGTCCGCTAACTCCTCGGCGCAATTTGATGCGAATGCTGGCGCCCATTGCACTGGTGGCCCTGATTGCAGTCATCAGTTTTGCGCTACTGCGCAAGGATTCACGGGCAGCTCAGGTGGGCGTGGATCAAATGCCGACGCCGAACATCAGGACGGCTACGGTGCGGCAAGGGAGCATCGGCCAGTACATTGAAGCGCTCGGAACAGTGACGCCACTGGCAACCGTTAACGTGTACAGTCAGGTGAACGGGCAGGTCATTGCCGTTCATTATGTTGAAGGCCAGATCGTCCATCGTGGCGATCCCCTCGTTGACATCGATCCTCGACCCTACGAGGCCCAACTGCAGCAATATCAAGGACAGCTACAGCGCGATCAGGCTTCGCTAAAGCAGGCGGAACTAGACCTAGCGCGTTATCACGAAGCATCGGCTGAGGAAGCGGTCGCCAGGCAGACCTATGAAGATCAGGTACAGATCGTCGAACAATATCGAGGGGCCGTCAAGAACGATGAAGGCCAAGTTCAGTACGGACAGGTCCAGCTAAGTTATTGTCACCTCACATCGCCCATCAACGGACGCGTAGGACTGCGCCTGGTAGATCCGGGCAACACGGTATTCTCCGGCGGCAGTAGTGCGATCGCTGTCATAACTCAGCTGCAGCCCATCTCCATCGTTTTCAACGTTGCCGAAGACAACCTTGACCAGGTTCGTTCCGAAGTAACCCATCGTCATGCTCTGACTGTAGAAGCCTACGATCGCTCCCGACTCGCGCGAATCGCAACGGGAAAACTGCTTACGCTTGACAATCAGGTGGATACATCAACCGGGACCATCCGTTTTCGCGGAGAGTTCGACAACTCCAATCTGGCCCTGTTCCCGAACCAGTTCGTTAACGCCCGTCTGCTGGTTCGCACGCTTCGAGATCAGCTCTTAATCCCTACGGCAGCCGTACAACACAACGGAGTCCAGACCTTCGTATACGTCGTGCGCAATGGAGCAGTCCATTTGCAGTCCGTCAAGGAGATTGCAACGGAAGCTGACAATGCCGCCGTCGATGGAGTTCAGGTTGCCGATGTCGTTGCCATCAGCGGCTTCGACAAGATTCAGGATGGCACCAACGTTGCTGTTCTGAACCCCGAGTCCTCTCCGAATGGTTCTTCCACCGAGCACACGAATGGAGCAGGCAACCCGTGAATCCGTCAAAGATATTCATTGAGCGGCCGGTCGCCACGGCGCTGCTGATGGCAGCGATTCTTGTGATTGGTATTGCTGCGTATCTGAATCTTCCTATTTCTGCTCTTCCGCAGGTGGATTACCCGACGATCCAGGTGCAGACGTTCTATCCGGGCGCCAGTCCGGACGTGATGGCATCCTCGGTGACGGCTCCCCTCGAGAGACAATTTGGGCAGATGCCCGGCCTTTCGCAGATGACTTCGACGAGTTCGGATGGGAGCTCCCTCATTGTTCTGCAGTTCGCGTTGAGCCTGAGCCTGGACGTGGCCGAGCAAGAAGTCCAAGCCGCCATTAATGCCGCGCAGGGCTATCTGCCCACCGACCTCCCAGTGCCACCGGTGTACAGCAAGTCCAATCCGGCGGACGCGCCGGTGTTGACGTTGGCTCTTACGTCTTCAACGCTGCCGCTAGCTAAGGTGCAAGATCTCGCCGATACTCGGCTGGCCCCGAAAATTTCTCAGTTAAGCGGCGTGGGGCTCGTGACGATCAGCGGAGGGCAGAAGCCCGCGGTTCGCATACAAGTCAATCCAGTTGCTCTTTCCTCCTACGGGATCAATCTCGAAGACGTCAGAACCGCAATTGCAAATACGAGTGTTAACTCCCCAAAAGGAAGTTTTGACGGGCCCGCGCAAAATTTCCAGATCAATGCAAACGATCAGCTCATTTCTAGTCTGAAGTATCGCGATGTGGTGGTCGCCTACAAAAACGGGTCCCCGGTGATGCTGACCGATGTTGCGAAACTCACTGACGGAGTTGAGAACACCAAACTGGCGGCGTGGATGAACGCGACGCCCGCGGTAGTGGTGAACGTGCGCAAGCAACCAGGCGCAAATACCATCGCGGTCGTCAATGAAATCGAAGAGCTGCTTCCTCAATTGCGTAGCTCGCTGCCGGTTTCCGTTCAGGTGCATACCCTGACGAACCGCACGACGACCATTCACGCTTCGGTCAAAGACGTTCAATTCGAACTCATGCTCACAATCAGCCTCGTCATTCTGGTGATCTTTCTGTTCCTTCGGACGCTCGCGGGGACAGTCATTCCGAGCGTGGCGGTGCCTCTCTCCTTAATCGGGACGTTCGCGGTGATGAGCGCGATGGGCTACAGCATCAACAACCTCACCATGATGGCCTTTACCATCTCGACGGGGTTCGTGGTCGACGACGCGATCGTCATGATCGAAAACATTTCCCGTTATATCGAGAAGGGAATGCGTCCAATCGACGCCGCGCTGAAAGGAGCGGGCGAAATCGGATTTACGATCATCTCTCTAACGGTTTCATTAATCGCCGTGCTGATTCCGCTGCTGCTCATGGGAGATGTGGTGGGCCGACTCTTCCGCGAGTTTGCTGTCACGCTCGGCGTCACGATTGTCATTTCTGCGGTGGTTTCGCTGACTCTCACTCCGATGATGTGTTCGCGGATGTTGCGGCACACTTCGGAGGAGGAGCAAAGCTGGTTCTATCGGCAGACGGAAGACTTGTTCAAGCGAACCATCGACGCATATGGGCGCAGTCTGCGGTGGGTGCTGGCCCATAAGGCGCCAACTCTCATCGTTGCGGTCGGCCTCATTGTACTCACCGTCTTTCAGTACATCGAGATTCCCAAAGGTTTCTTCCCGCCGCAGGATACCGGCATCATTCAGGGGATTACGCAGGCCCGGGAATCGATCTCCATAGGCGCGATGGCGCAAAAGCAGAGCCAACTGTGCACCGAAATCCTGAAAGACCCGGCGGTCAAAGACCTTTCCTCGTTTATTGGCGCGGATGGAATCAACACCACCGTGAATAGCGGGCGCATCCAGATCGACCTCAAGCCGTTTGAGGAGCGCCACGAATCCGCGTCCAAGGTGATCGCTCGCCTGCAGAGGCGGGCCGAGCAAGTACCCGGAATTCATTTGTACCTGCAACCGATTCAAGATCTCACCGTCGACGATCGCGTAAGCCGAACACAGTATCAATACACACTTGAAGATCCGGACGTGGATGAGCTCAACCAGTGGACCGCGAAACTTGTCGCCGAATTGCGTAAGCTTCCGGAAGTCTCTGACGTAGTCACCGATCAGCAGCCGAATGGGGTCAGCGCGCGTCTCCAATATGACCGCGCGACCGCATCACGGTTTAACATCACAACAGACCAGATTGATTCGACACTTTACGATGCATTCGGGCAGCGGCAAGTCAATACGCTCTATACGCAATCAAATCAGTACCACGTCATTTTGGAGGTTCAGCCCCAATTTCAGACGGGCCCGGATCGCCTAAACGATATTTACATCCAAGGATCAACGGGGACGTCGACTCAGGCACAAAGCGTTTCGGGACGCACATCGGCAATGAGCAGCGGCTCTCAGGCAACGCTAACGCCGACTTCCGGATCGGCACTGGCTTCTTCTCCAACCAATTCGCTTGCAAACGCCAGTGGTAACACCAGCGCACTCTCCTCCAGCAGTACATCGGCTCTGACGACATCCGTGCAAACATTGGCCTCATCGACCCCGACAACAGCCCTGGCAAGCACAGGGGCCACAAGCTCGGGAACGTCCACCGGCGGATCCGGTGGCAGCTCCAGTTCTTCGACCTCTTCGGCAACCCAAGCGACTCCGGTACCTCTTGCGGTGGTCAGTCATCTGGTGACCGTGCCGTCCCCGCTCACTGTGTCGCACCAGGGGCAATTTCCCGTCGTGACCGTGTCCTTCAATGTAGCGAACGGTTACTCGCTCGGCCACGCAGTAGAAGCCATTAAGAATGCACAACAGCGGTTGAAGAAGCCGGCTAGCGTGCAAACGGATTTTCAAGGCACGGCGGCGGCATTCAACTCGATCGGGTCAAATCTGATCGTTCTGATCCTCGCCGCGCTGGTGGCGGTCTACATTGTGCTGGGCATTCTGTACGAGAGCTTCATTCATCCGATCACGATCTTGTCGACCCTGCCGTCTGCGGGTGTAGGTGCGCTGCTAGCATTACGGCTATTTCATCAAGACCTGGACATTATCGCCGTCATCGGAATCATCCTGCTCATCGGCATCGTCAAGAAAAACGGAATCATGATCGTCGATTTCGCTCTGCAAGCACAGCGATCTGAGAACCGGCCTGCCGAGGAAGCGATTTTCGAGGCTTCCAAGCTGCGCTTTCGTCCGATCCTGATGACAACGCTCTGTGCGTTATTCGCGGGCATCCCGCTGGCTTTTGGTACCGGCATCGGTTCGGAGTTGCGTCATCCGTTGGGTATTGCAATGGTGGGCGGTCTTCTTGTCAGCCAGCTTCTCACGCTCTACACCACCCCAGTGATCTACGTCTTCTTTGATCGCTTTGCCAATCATTTCACTGCAAGGCATACAGAGACGGCTCGAAAAGATATGTTGGCGGACGAGTCATGAACCTCTCGGCCATTTTCATCAGGAGGCCGGTAGCCTCAACTCTGTTCGCGGTGGCGGTCACCATCGCCGGGCTGGCAGCATTCCGAGTCCTCCCGATTGCATCGCTGCCGCAGGTGGATTTCGCCACCATCACCGTGACGGCCGCTCTACCGGGCGCAAGCCCGCAGATCATGGCGTCTTCCGTGGCTACGCCGCTGGAGAGACAGTTCGGGAGGATCGCGGGGGTCACACAGATGACCTCGAACAGTTCGCTCGGTCTAACGACGATCACGCTGCAGTTCGATCTGACACGCGATATTGACGGCGCGGCGCGCGACGTGGAAGCCGCCATAAATGCCGCACGCACGTACTTGCCCGCCAATCTTCCGTCTAACCCTGCCTACCGAAAAATCAACTCAGCGGTGGCACCAATTCTTGTTCTGACTTTGACCTCCGACACCAGAGATGGCGGGACGCTTTACGATACGGCTTCCTCCATCATTCAGCAGAAGATCTCTCATCTGGAAGGAGTCGGCCAGGTGCTGGTGGCCGGGAGTTCGCTTCCAGCGGTTCGTGTGGATGTTAATCCACAGCAGCTCAACAGCTACGGTTTGGGGATGCAGGATGTCGCGCGAGTCATCTCGTTGCAGAACTCAAACCGTCCAAAGGGGCAATTCAGCAACGATCAGACGACGATGGACATTGCGGCGAATGCTCAGATCTCGAAAGCGAAAGACTACGCTCCTCTGGTCATTGCCGCCTCGAATAACGGTGTTGTGCGTCTCCAAGACGTCGCACATGTTTATGATTCTGTGCAAACTGTCCGCTCGGTAGCTTTTTCGAACGGCAAGGCGTGTGTCGTTCTTCTCGTATTCCGGCTTCCTGGCGCCAACGTCATTGAGACCGTCGATCGGATTAAGCGCGAACTACCCTCGATCCGGGCATCGATCCCTACCGGCGATAACCTGCAAGTCATCAACGATACGACCACAACGATCCGGGCTTCGGTAAGTGACGTGGAGCAGACGCTGGTTTTCGCTACGCTACTGGTCATTGCGGTCGTCTTCGTTTTCCTGCGGAGTCCACGGGCCACTTTGATTCCGGGAGTTGCGGTGACGGTGTCGCTGATCGGGACATTTGGCGTGATGTATCTCTGTGGTTACAGCTTGAACAATCTGTCGCTCATGGCGCTCACCATTTCGACCGGGTTCGTCGTGGACGATGCAATCGTCGTGATGGAGAACATCGCCCGCTACATTGAGGCGGGCGTCGAGCCCTTTGATGCGGCTCTGAAAGGGTCACGAGAGGTTGTCTTCACCGTGATTTCCATGAGTTTGTCCCTGATCGCGGTGTTTGTACCGATCCTATTTATGGGCGGGATCGTCGGGCGGCTCTTTCATGAGTTTGCAGCGACTCTCGTAGCCGCGATCGCCATTTCCTTGGTGATTTCACTTACAGTCACCCCGACAATGTGCGCGTACGTTCTCACTCCGACAGGCGATGAAAAGCATGGGCGGTTGTATCGCATGAACGAGAAGGCCTTTGCTGCTCTCTTGACAGGATACCGCCATTCGCTCGCGTTGGCGCTTCGGCACCCCGCGACCACTTTCGTTCTTTTCCTGGCAACGTTTGTCCTCAATGGAGTTCTTCTGGTGAGAGTTCCCAAAGGCTTTTTCCCGCTGCAGGACACGGGCACCTTAATGGGCGGCTTTCAGGGGTCTCAGGACGCCTCCTTTCAATCCATGAGAACGTCTCTAATTGGCATCGAAAGAGTCATCCAGGCTGACCCAGCCGTGAAGGTGGTGTCAGGGTTTACGGGAGGCCAAGGCGGACCCGGCGGAGGCACCATCAATTCCGGATTCCTCTTTGTAACTCTCAAGCCGCTTGCCGAACGAAAAATCAGCGCTGCAGATGTTCTGAACCGGCTGCGTCCAAAGCTCAACGCGCTCCCGGGGGCTTCCACCTATCTGCAACCGGCGCAAGACCTTAGCGTCGGTGGCCGGCAAAGCAACGCGGCATACCAGTATCAGATTTCCTCGGACACGATCGAGGATTTGAGCACCTGGGGGCCAAAGCTCTACGAACAGATGCGCCGCTTGCCTTCGCTGCGGGACGTGACGACCGACCAGCAAGATCGAGGCCTGCAAGTATTGTTGGAGTACGATCGGGCGAGCGCGGCGAGGCTGGGCATTACAACGCAGATGATCAACAACTCGCTCTATTACCAGTTTGGCGAGTCTCAGGTCTCAACGATTTATACACCAATTAACCAGTATTACGTGATTCTCTCGGCGGCGCCGCAGTTCCTCGACAACCCCGCATCGCTGAATTCGACCCTCGTGCATTCCACCGGCAGCGGCTCGGTTCCGCTGTCAGCTATTTCTCACGCCCAAGCTTCGACGTCGCCCCTCGCCGTCAATCACTCCTCGTTTTTCCCCTCGGTGACGATCGCCTTCAACCTCGCGCCCGGAGTGTCGCTGGGTCAGGCAACAAATGAAATTAATCGACTGCAACAGCAAATGGGCATGCCGTCCTCGATTCGTGGGCAGTTTGCAGGAACCGCGGAAGCTTTTCGGAAGTCCATGTCCAGCGAGCCCTTTCTCATCCTCGGGGCACTGCTCGCAATCTATATCGTTCTCGGTGTTCTTTACGAGAGCTTGATTCATCCCATTACGATTCTTACAACCCTGCCGTCCGCGAGTGTCGGTGCTTTGCTTTCGTTGATCCTGTTCAAGAGCGAACTCGATGTCATCTCGTTTATTGGAATCATTCTGCTTGTCGGCATCGTGAAAAAGAACGCCATCATGATGATCGACTTCGCGCTGCAGGCAGAACGCGAACAGGGCATGAACACTCGGGACTCGATTTTCGAAGCCAGTATGCTGCGTTTTCGCCCCATTCTCATGACCACCTTCGCGGCGATTTTGGGAGCACTGCCGCTGGCCTTCGGACGCGGAACGGGCTCGGAACTGCGTCATCCGCTCGGAATTGCCGTCGTCGGTGGACTGGTGTTCAGCCAGATTCTGACGCTCTACAGCACGCCTGTAATCTACCTGTATTTCGACCGCATCGCCCAAAGGTTCAAGCGATCCGCGAAAGCTCGCCTCATTCAGGAGCCTGACAATGCGACAGCGTAAGGAGTCAACCATGACCTGTGCCTCACTTTCCCCAACTCGCGGTTGTGTTCAATTGGTTCTGGTTTGCGCCGCGCTTTCATTGGCCGGATGCACCGTGGGCCCCAAGTACAAACGCCCCACGACCGCAGCGCCACCAGCATTTAAGGAGGTTGCGCCGCAGCAAAGCCCGGACGGGACTTTGTGGAAGCCGGCGACACCACAGGATGCAGCGTCACGTGGCAAATGGTGGGAGATATACAACGAGCCCGAACTTAACGATCTGGAGGATAAACTGAATGCTTCGAACCAGACGATCGCGCAGTCTTACCAGAACTTCATGGCTGCGCGTGCCCTGGTCCGGGATGCACGTTCGAATTATTACCCGACGGTCACGGTCGGTCCCTCCTACACACGGTCGCGCAGCTCAACTAGTTTAACTGGAGGGTTCGGAAACCCGAATAGCAACGAATTCAATCTTCCCTTCAGCATTTCCTGGGAGCCGGACGTTTGGGGCAGAGTGCGCAGCACCGTACGGCAGTATGCGAACCAGGCGCAAGCCAGCGCAGCCGATCTTTCCAATGTAAGGCTTTCCCAACAAGCGAATCTCGCCGTCTACTATTTTGAGATCCGGGGGCAGGATTCACTGATCGCGTTGTACCAGCGAACGGTACAGGCTTATAGCAAATCTTTAGACCTTACGAAGAAGCTCAAAGCCACTGGCATCGACAGCGCACAAGACGTAGCACAAGCGAATCTAAACCTGCAGACCGCCGAATCGACCCTGATTAATCTGAGAATCGCCCGTGCGCAGTATGAACACGCAATCGCCGTTCTGATTGGGGAGGCACCGCCTTCGTTTTCATTGCCTGTTCGGGATCTAACCACAGCCGCGCCACTCGTTCCTGCCGTGGTGCCTTCCGAGTTGCTGGAACGCCGTCCAGACATCGCCGCAGCTGAACGCACGATGGCAGCGGCCAACGCTCTGATCGATGTGCAGGCTACCGCGTTCTATCCTTCGTTCAGCATTTCGGGCACAGGTGGGTTCCAGAGTAACAAAATTGGCAACTGGCTCACATGGCCGAGCCGGTTCTTTTCGATCGGGCCCTCCGCGTCTTTCACAATTTTCGACGCGGGTGCCCGCCGGGCGGTTCTTGCAAACTACAAAGCGCAGTACGAAGCCGATGCCGCGTCGTACCGGCAAACGGTGCTGACAGCGTTTCAACAGACGGAAGACTCGCTGGCCGCCCAACGATACCTCGCAGAACAACTAACCCAGCAACAAGCGGCAGTGGACGCCGCGCAAAAATATCTCGATCTCGCAAATCTGCGCTTCCGCACTGGAATCGATTCTTATCTGAATGTCTACACGGCGCAGACCTCTCTTCTCGCGCAACAACAGACATATATCGACTTACGAGTGAGCCAAATGACGAGCAATGTCCAACTCGTCGAAGCACTTGGAGGCGGCTGGAACGTCAACCAACTCCCCTCCGAGAGGGATGTCGCCGCGAAATGATTGTCTAATCGCAATGATGAGGCTAACAATTTCTTACATGTCTCTTTTAGGGCCTGCGGTCGTATCTCATAATCGTTTGTGGTATAGGCGATTGCCATGACAGACAGCAACGGGACGACGCCGCGCCTCGAACAAGCGAATGATCAGTTACGGCAGCAGAATGACCGCTTGCAGTTACTCCTAAAGCTAACTAACAGCATCACTGCTAACCTGGAATTGCAAGAGGTACTACGGGCGATTGCCGCAAACGTCCGTGAGGTGATGAGTTGTGATGCAGCGGGCATTCTATTGCCTGGACCCAAAACAGGCACTTTCCGCAACTATGCAGTCGATTTTCCCGGCGGTAGAGGATTCCTCAGGGAAGAGCAGATAGTTACCCCAGGCGAAGACAGCCCACCTCGCCGGGCGTTCGAAACGCTGAAGCCGGTGATTTCCTCAAACCCCCTCGGTCCTAGTCCCTACAGCCACGCACGCGAGATAGCTACCCGTGAAGGCCTCAGAACCGCATGTTTCATACCTCTTGTGAACCGTGGCCGGCCGCTCGGAATACTGGTACTAGCACGCGCATCCGCAGATATGTTCACCGAACATGATGTCGATTTCCTGAGCCGAGCTGCCGGCCAGGTCGCCATAGCGATCGAAAATGCGTTAGCGTACCGGGAAATCTCAGAGCTTAAAGATAAGCTGGCGCAGGAGAAGCTCTATCTCGAAGAAGAGATTCGCAGCGAGTTGAACTTCGAGCAGATTATTGGGACAAGCGCAGCATTAAAGCATGTCCTAGACCTTGTTGAGACAGTTGCGTCTAGCGATGCGACCGTTTTGCTGCTGGGAGAAACGGGTACGGGAAAAGAGTTGATCGCCCGCGCGATTCATGACCACCGCGGGCGTAAAGAGCGCACGTTCGTGAAGCTGAATTGTGCCGCGATCCCGACCGGCCTGTTGGAAAGCGAGTTGTTCGGACACGAAAAAGGCGCCTTTACGGGAGCGATTGCGCAGAAAGTCGGACGGCTGGAGCTTGCCGACCAAGGCACTCTGTTTTTGGATGAAGTGGGGGACATTCCCATCGAAATTCAGCCGAAGCTATTGCGCGCCTTGCAAGAACGCGAATTTGAAAGGCTGGGCAGCACTCGTACACGCAAAGTGAATGTTCGCCTTATCGCGGCAACGAACCGGGATGTGGAGAAGATGGTCGCTAACCGCGAGTTCCGTAGCGATCTCTTCTACCGGTTGAATGTGTTCCCGATTCGTATTCCGCCGTTACGAGACCGCCGTGAAGACATTCCGCTCCTTGTCAGTTACTTCGTCCATAAGTTTGCCAAGCAAATGCAGAAGAGAATCGATGTCGTTCCTATTGCTCTAATGAAAGGCCTAACGGCGTGGGAATGGCCAGGTAACATCCGCGAGCTGGAGAACTTCATTGAGCGAGCGGTGATCCTGACGACGGGCAAGGCGCTGGAGGCGCCGCTTAGTGAACTCCGCAGAATCACAAATGAGGAACCAATGCGTGCCAATCCGCAGCCCGCGCACGACGATATTGCCCGAATCGTCAAAGAAACGATCAGTGCTCTCAACAGCCAGAAGGATTCTGTTGGAGAGTTTGCCAGAAAGCAGCGCGAGGAAATCATTCACGCACTTACGGAAAGCAGGGGAAGGGTTGGCGGTGCAGATGGAGCCGCTGCACGAATGGGAGTCAATCGCACAACTCTACTCGCACGAATGAAGAAACTCGGAATAGACCCTAGGCAGTATGCCTGAATTGGCTCGGCCCTGTTTGCCCGTAATCAACTTCTGCACCTATCCTCGCATGTCAGTCGCGTTATTGACAGTTTTGACAGTCAACACTACAAACTCCGCTCTGCGCTGAAAATTCATCACTTACCTGCTGAGAAGTTTGGCACTTGCTTTGCTCCTCTTACTACGAGCAAACGCCATGCTGCGGATTTCTACCATCGAAGCGAGTAACGAACTGAGGCTGGTCTTGGAAGGCAAGTTGATTACGCCTTGGACCATCGAAGTCAGAAATGCCTGCGAGAAGGCCAAAGAAAACCTCGAGAACCGAGAACTGGTAGTCCATTTGAAAAACCTGACGGTCATTAGCTCACAAGGCGAAACTCTGCTAGCAGCTCTGATGAATGAAGGCGTCAAGTTCCGCTGCTCTGACGTGTTCTCGAAGCAAGTGCTGCGCCAGGTTACTCGCTGGACCGATGCTCAAGTTCAGGAGCAACGCCATGACTTCTACTGAGTTCCAGTTGCACAGACGGATCCCGTTCTGGATTGCAGTAGCGGCGCTTTTGCTGACTACAGGGGCTGTTGCGCTCAGTTTTGCTCGGCGCATGAGCTATGACCGACAACCGATCTACCTGATTGGCGAAGCTGAACGTGGTGCGAAGCTTTTCTACGGTGACAAGCAATGTAGCATCTGCCACACAGTCAACGGTCGGGGTGGCAGCCTTGCACCGGATCTCACAAGGGATCGTCCCGAGACCCCGACGATGGGCTGGCTCATCAGCAAGTTGTGGAACCACGGGCCTGTAATGTGGCGCAGGATGCGGCCCGAAAGCAAAATCCGGGACTTGAGCGCTCAAGATATGGCGGACCTTTTGGCTTTTCTTGGCGGCCCAACATATTCCGAGCCACCGGGATCGCCTCTTATCGGCCAGAAGGCTTTCGCCGAGCGTGGTTGCGCGGCTTGCCACGGCACGGCTGCTGAGGGTACCGAGTGGGGTCCTCGGGTACGCGCAGATCGCGAGGCTTACACAGCAGCAACTTTCGCTGCCAAGCTGTGGCGCCACGGGCCACGCATGAGTGATCGCGTGGAGCAAATGGGCATGCAGTGGCCACATTTGGAGCCTGAAGATATCGGCAATCTTGTCAGCTTTGTGAATGCAGTACCGGATTCGATCGGGAGGTGAGTCGTGACATTTTTCTCCGTAGTGCTATTTCTGCACGTAGTTTCCGCTCTGTCGATGTTTGCGGCTCTGGCTGTGGAAGCGGTCGCGCTCAATCGCATGCGCCGGGCGCTCACGGCCGAAGAGGCTCGCCGCTGGCTCGATTTTGCGTCCGGACGTCCGGCAATCGTGATCGGGTCGGCCTTGGTCCTATTTCTATCGGGTGGATACATGGCGGGGCAGTTGTCTGTGTGGACGCTTGCGTGGCCCAAGGCAGCCGCGCAGGGCCTGCTCCTGGTTGCTGTACTCGGAGCTATTACGGGCAGGCGCATGCGGGCGATCCAGCGGTCAGTCGAGGATGGGAGTGGCATTGAACTTTCCCGTCGACTCCACGATCCGTTGTTGAAGATTTCTCTCTGCGTGCGAATAGCGATCGTGCTCGGGATTGTGTTCCTGATGACAGCGCAACCGGGTCTCATTGAATCCGTCGGAGCCATTGCGATACCGGCGGGCTTAGCCCTCGGTTGGGCATCTCTGAGTGGAGGGCGGCGCACAGGCTCGCCGCTCACAGCGAGGCCCGGGAATTTACAACCGTCGGAGTGATCGGAACGCATGTGTCAGAAGCTCCTAGCGACAAACATATGCCATTTCTGATCGCGGAAGGGCGAAAGTTATGGGGTTCTTAGCGGTTGCTCTACTCGCGGGTGCAGGTTTCTGTTTGTTGGCGGTGCTGGAAACGCGAACCCAACGCGACGCCCGCCTGGAAGGAATTCCAATAAAAGCGGCCGCCCATTGCTCGCGAGAGTCCGCACGCGACCGCAAAATTTCGGAAACAACACAAGCAGCCGAGTTCCCAGAAGAATGGTGGAAGAACGTCGATGCCGAGTATTTCTGGATTGTGTTGTGCAAAAACGAAAAATTCCATCGGCACCTAAATCCTGCCCACTCACACCGTATTCCTCTCGGCCAGACTGAGACGATTACAGGCAAGCCAGTCAACACGCCGTTCCGTGTCCGCTGTGACTCATGTGGAAGCGAAGATGTGTATATGCCTTCCGACGTTATGCGCTGGGAGATGGAAGCCCCGCGGAGTTTCGAACCCCACCCGCTTTTCCGAGACTGAGCGTGGGCTAACAGCTCGTAAATGGAGACGGAAACATGACGATTCGCAGCTTGATGTTTTCCTATGCGAGGACCGCAGGAAAAGCGGCCATACAGCTGGCACTTCTCCTCAACGCGCCCACGTTGGCGCACTCCCAGACCATAGTTCCGGTCGATCGGAAAGTTCCTCCTCCGAAAGGCTTCAGCTTTCAAGGGACATGGAGCTGTAGTGACGCTCTGACAGCCGGCAAGCTTATCGTCAGACCAGTTCGCCAAGTGGGACAAGGCGCTCTTGGACTCAGCAACAACTGGACGGAAGTCATAGAGGAAGACGGCAACACAACTGGCCATTATTTTATCGCCTACGATCGCGATAAGCGGCAGTTTGTAATCATAGACGCCGACGATCCCGCCTATGCGGCATACTCAACGGACGGTTGGCATGACCGACAGCTCACGCTCACTCCCGTTGTGAGCAAAGAACAAAGCCCACCATGGCATCGCCTTGTTTATGAGGTGCGAAGCTCCGCCCAATTCATTGTGACTTGGGAATTGTGGCAGGAAGGGGGTTGGAATGCGGAGTCTATTTTCGCCTGTAACAGAAAACAAAACTTGTCCAGAAAGTGACAAAAGGCATTCACACGGTAGCTTCGCAACGCGAAAGCGGGGCGCAACATGACAATGTACACGCTGATTCTCTTCAGCCACGTCGCGGCGACATTTTTTCTCTTCGCGGGACTCGCCCTCGAATGGCTGGCAGCCAACAATTTGCGTCGCAGGCTGGACCGTGCACAGGCGGATTCGTGGATACACCTCGTCAGAATTGCCCCGTGGTTCTACGGACCAGCCTTCGGTGTAGTCCTGCTTTCCGGCTGCTACCTGGCCGCGACAACAGGCTGGAATCACGGTTGGATTGTGGTGTCTTTCGTAACCTTGTTGGTCATCGGCCTGATTGGGGCTTTTTTCACTGGGCCGCGTGTCCGTGCTATTCACAAAATCGCGAAGGAGGCTTCGGATCAGATCTCGACCGCCCTGGAAAACCTCCTTACTGATCCGGTCTTGCTTGCTTCTGTCCGGTTGCGGGTTGCTCTCGTGCTCGGGATTCTTGTGTTGATGGTGAGCAAACTGGACGTGTGGTGGAGTCTTGCAACTGTGGCTGAGGCCGCATCCCTTGGCCTAATCATGACAGTTTCTGGTTGGTGGGAGTCCAGCAATCCGCTCCGCGGAAACAGTCAGCTAACCGTTTCCGCGAAACAGCTACATCGGCAGACGAGGGAGGATGATGCGAGTTCATTGTCGGGGAACGTGGCGATCGTGATCGGTCCAGTCGCGGAGAAGAGGCGGCAATCGCAATCGACAATCAGTGAGTCCTGAGGAGAGGGAGGTGTGGGAAGACAGGCGGTTGAGCCTCTCGAACATGCGCTTGAGCAAATGATGTCAGAATTCGTGAATCAGTCGGATCTTGTCTTCCTGAGGGAACAGGTTGGTAATCAGGCAGCAAGAGGCAAGCTTGGGTCGAGCACCAAGCCCGAGAGCTCACTAGTTAGAGTGTAATGCTGAGCAGTTCCCTCCAGGGAGTTGCACAACAGTGCCCGATCGGGGGTATTTGGCTCCGAATAGGGATCTCTCAACCGAACCCTACTCACTGATTCCGAACACCAAGCGTTGGAATCGGAATTTGCTAAACCGTTGATGTTCGACGAAACAAGCAGCCTCCAACATCACTCAAACCGCTGTCCTGCGAAGGAATTCGTGAGTAGAATTGATGATATCGAGCGTGCGTGGTTCAATGGCAGAACGGGACCTTCCCAAGCTTCCTCTAGCAAACCCTAACACGCTGAATTGGCGGTACTTACTAGATCACGAGCGGTCGGCAATTGGAAAACAGTGGAAAACGGACGGTGGATCGACGCCGCAAGGACACGATCGCGAAAAAGACTTTGTGATTCGCTCTCGCCACCGCGGGTTTACACAGGGAATCTTGTCGCGAGGCTCTCCCTCGAAACTGATTCGGTTCCCCTAGCACAGTTGATTCGCGCGACTAGGCTGCAATTGGGCGTCGGGTTCGATCCCCACCGCCCCTACCAGTTTTCTCAAACAGCCAATTGGACTTGCCAAAAGCACGAGGCAGCAAAAGGCAGCTTTAAGAAAATGGCGTCGGCTCCGAGATGCAGGTTCTGCGGTGCGGATGGCGGGCCGACAACCAAACAATTTCGCTGGAAGGTGACGCAGACTTGATGGCCAGAGTGCGTCTTCAGTGACAGGGTACCGACACTTGGTATTGCTGAAACAAAGCGGCCTGGATGGCTACGAAGCCGCTCTAAGGAACCCCAAAGGGCATTCTTAATTGGCCCTAAAATCGAGCCTCGACTGAGCCCCAGAGGGGGAAAGACGAACACCACAGAGATTGGCCACCGCAGCCGCGAGTCTGTTCCAAATAAGGGCAAGAGCGCGTCAATGCGCACCACTCAATGGAACAGGCTTTGCAAGGCGTCAAAATCTTTGCTCAAGAGCCGCTGTTGCCTTCATAGGACGACGCGTTTTTTGGCAATACTGACGGTCCGTTGGCAGATCAAAGTTCGGTCATAGTGTTGTAGCTCAACGTGGTTCTCTCACCCTAACGGGAAATGAAAATGTCACTCCCCTCGGGACACGGTGTGTTCCAGCCGGATATCGCCGTAGTAGTCGCTCCACCAATTCACGGTGTGGCTGCTGCTCTTCTAAGCTGAGCCAAATTGGAGTACACTCAACGGCAAGCAAGTTGGGCTCAGATTCTGAACAGGTCCGGAAGCTTTATGAACAGAACGTGTGCCCCGACCCTCATTCTCTTCTTGGTGCTCGTTCTAATTTGGGGAAGCCTTCCAGCATTCGGTCAGTTCCTAAGTGGAGTTGAAGGGACGGTCCGGGATCAATCCGGCGCTTCAGTCGGCGGAGCTAAGATAACGGCGACGGATTCACGGCTTGGCGTAACAAGAACAACGACAACCAGCGCGGAGGGGTACTTCCGGTTTGAGAGCATAGCGGCATCCACATACACGGTGCGGATTGAAGCGGCTGGTTTTCAAACCTGGGAACAGAAGGGCCTCGTTGTCACGGTTGGCCAACTCCGAACGCTCACCCCTGTGCTGACCATCGCGCAAGCGACCTACCAACTTACGATTGCGGCGGAACAGCCGGCAAATCTCGCCACCCCGCAAACAAATTCCGTCATTCAAGGCGTCACCCTGGAACAGACACCGCTTCCCGGCCAGAATATCTTCCACTTATTACCTCTCGGGCCCGGGCTGACGGGCAACGGAATCACCTCAGGAGACATATTTACAACCGAGTACGCCATCAACATCAACGCCGCGGGGCTGCGACAAGAGCAGAATGGATTCACCATTGATGGCGTGCAGACGAATACCCCATCCCGCGGCGGCAGCACCTCCATCACTCCCAGTCCAGCCATTGTTCAATCCATGGAGGTTACAACCAACGATTTCGACGCTCAAAAAGGAAGAAACGCCGGCGCGATTACAAATGTCTTCACCAAGTCAGGCTCCAACGAATATCACGGCAGCATCGATTACTTCTTTACGGACGATGCACTGACCGCGCTCACGCATTTTCAGTCGACCCTTCCGTCATACAACCGTAACGAGGTCAGCGGCGCGATGGGCGGGGCGATTATCAAGAACAAGTTGTTTTGGTTTGGCTCTTTCGATGTGCTCCGTTCAAAAGTAACCCAGTCCGGCTCGGTCACGGTTGAGACGCAGGATCTCTATAATTGGGTGAAGACTAACCTTCCGAACACGGTCGCATACCAGGTTTTTACGCTGCAACCGCCTGCCTCTTACGCATCAGCAAGCAGTCCCGGCGGGCTGACGGTCAGTCAGATAACAGGAAGTTTCTTTCCGCCTCCGGCAGGTATCCCTGGCAATTTGGATGCCCTTGGCAACGTTAATTACACGAGCGTCTCACCCAAGGATGGACACCAAGAGAGTTTCCGAATCGACCATTACTTGAACGGGAGAAATCGGATTTACGTGAACATGATTCGAACTGACGACAACACAACGTACCCATCTCCCCGGCCTTCGTTCAGCGTGCCCTCCAACGGCAACACCACCTTCGCCAACATCAATTGGACGCACACCTTTTCTTCGCATCTGCTGAACGAGGCAGGTGCGGATCTCATCCGTCAGTATGGCGAGAATTTGGCAAATCCGCAGTTTGCCGTCCCAAATATCAACGTCACTGGAATGCAGGGGTTCGGAAACTGGGGGCCTGGAAATTTCACCCAGCAAACGGTTGGGTGGCGCGATGTCATGACTGCGATTGTCAAAACGCATACGCTTAAGTTTGGTTTTGAGCAGTTCAATATACGCGAAAATGATTCGCAAGGCGGAGCGTTCGATCGCCCAACGTACAATTTCAACAGTTTGCTTGACTTCATCCAAGACAAAGCAGTGACGGCAACGGGAACTCCTGTCGACCTCCTAACACACCAAGAAGCGCCTTACGACCGGCGCTACCGGGAACTCTTTTCGTCCTTCTATGTGCAGGATGATTGGAAGGTCGTTCCAACACTGAGCTTGAATGGCGGACTTCGCTACGACCAGATGTCGAATATGTTTTCCATTTACAGTCCGCAATTAACAAATTTCACAGTGGGAAACACTGGCGACTTCAACAGCAGGATTGCGCAGGGCATCGTCGGTTTAAGCCCCAATCACAAAGTTCTGGACCATAATCTTTGGGGTTTATCTCCGCGCCTCGGGTTCGCCTGGGATGTTTTCGGAACAGGCAAAACTGCTTTACGCGGCGGCTTTGGCCTGTTTGCAGATCAGCCGCCGTACTTACATATAACAGACCTCGTAGCTGGCAATCCCCCGAACATCTTTACACCCTCGTTGGACGTGCGATCAGGCCAGACAATCGACTTTCAGCTTTGCCAACCGCCCCACGGTTTTAGCATCTCCTGCCCGGTAGTGCCGACAGCCAATGTCACCGTTGACCCGGATACCGGCGCAGTCTATATCGGAGGGGTGCTCTCGAGAGCCGCACTCGGAGGATACTCGCCAAACTACAAAATGGGGCAAGTGTTGTCTTGGACCCTGAGCCTACAGAACCAGTTAAGAAGCAATCTCACGGCAGAGCTGAACTATTCCGCAACGGTTGCTCATCACCTTCCGACCTATAATCAGGACCTTAACCGGTTTGCTGGGGACTTGATCGTAAACAAGGGATCGTTGGAACGCCTCAATCCGAACTTCGGAGCTATCAACTACGCTACCTCCGAGGGCAATTCCTCCGGCAACTATTTCTCTGCGGTGCTGTTACAACGCGCCTCCCATGGGCTTTCGTTTCGGGGCATCTATACCTTCGGGCATGCACTGGATTCTCTGAGCAATTCGGGTTCACTCGCCAATGGAGCAATTACCTCCTCGAATCAGAATGGTCCAATCATCGAGAATGGGCATTTGCCGTTTCAGCGTGGACGATCCGACTTTGACATACGTCAGCAATTCGGATTCGGTGGTTCCTGGCTGGCTCCGAGCGGGTCCGCGAGTGGTTGGGCGAAAAATCTTCTAGGCGGATGGCAGTTCGGTGCAATGTGGATCATGCAAACGGGATTGCCCTTCTCGGTTTACACGAGCGCTGCCTTTGTTCCGGTGTTCGACGCAAACGGGAACGTCGTTGGTAATACTGGAGGCGATTACAACGCGGACGGAAGCAACTACGACGTACCGAATGTTCCCAGCTTCGGCAACCACTTGAGCGGGCAAAGCAAGAACAAGTTTTTGAACGGGCTGTTTCCTGCGTCGGCATTTCCGGCTCCCGCTCTGGGGACGGAGGGCAATCTCGGCCGAAACACCTACGATGGTCCGGGATACAACAATGTCGATTTCAGTATGGGGAAGTTCTTTTCGTTGCCTTGGTTTTTCGGAGAACCACTGAGATTAGAGGTTAGGGGTGAATTTTATAACGTCTTCAACCGCACCAATCTCACTGCGGTGAACGGAGATTTATCCTCAGGAACCTTTGCGAGAGCCACGAGTCAGCTCCCAGCGCGGAACATCCAGTTGCATGTGCGCGCCACTTTCTAGCGGGTCTTTTCCCTTTATATAATGGCGGGCAGACTCGAATTCGTTCCATACTACAGCGACATTCCTTGAGAACTCGATGTGTACGATGCGACCAACCTGGCGCAAATTACTGTACCTTGCGCTACTCGTCCTCTTCTCACCCCTAGCTGCCAAGGCACAGCAAGCAAGTACATCGGTCGCCTCCATTGAGGCCCTCATACGCGCTAAGGATTACGACCAAGCATTAGAAAGGACGCGTGGAGCCCTGCGGCATGCGGCTAGCGATTATCGGCTCTGGACGCTGCAAGGGATTGCACTTTCGATGACCGAGCGGAAATCAGATGCGCTAAACGCGTTTGATAGGGCACTTCACCTTGAGCCAACTTACCGGCCCGCTCTGCAGGGAAAAGTAGAACTGCTCTATCAGACACTGGATGACCGTGCAATCCCGCTGCTCGCAGATCTGTTGAAAACGGATCCAAATGATGCGACCGCGCACGAAATGTATGCCGTTCTCAAAGCAACGCAGGGAAAATGCTCGTCCGCCATGGTTCATTTTCGCGCGGTCGAGAAAGCGATGGCGAGACATCCGACATCATTAGGGGCCTACGGATATTGCCTGGCTCGTACTAAAGAAACCGAGAAAGCCATCGCGGTCTTCACGCAGCTCGTTACGTCGAGCCCGAACTCGACTTATCGATATGATCTTGCGGTCCTGCTAATCGAAACCAAGCAGTACGCCGGTGCCACCAACGTCCTCGAACCGTTGCTCACGGCTAGTGAACCGGATCCCGACATCTTGAGCCTGGCATCCGAGGCGTACGAGGGTTCCGGCGATACGCCCAAAGCAGTAGCTCTTCTACGGCAGGCGATCGTCCTAAGCCCGTCCACTGCGAGCTACTACAATGCCTTCGCTTTGCTTTGTCTCGATCATGAGTCCTACCAGGTAGGCATCGACATGATCAATGCTGGCATGCAACGTATTTCCGCCGATGCTTCGCTATACCTCTCCCGCGGCTTGCTGTACGCGCAGCTTGCGGAATATGACAAGGCCGAGGCGGATTTCCGAACGGCTGAGACTCTGGATTCAAAGCAGACCCTCAGCTCTTATGCCATGGACCTTTCAGAACTGCAGAAATATGAGCCGGAGAAAGCAATTGCCCAGCTACGCTCGCAAGTGAAGGCGCACCCTGACAGTGCCAGGCATCATTACTTGCTGGCCGAACTGCTGGACAGGGCCATTACTGGCGATCGCACTCAAGCTATCCAAGAAGCAATAGCCTCTGCACAGATGGCCGTGAAACTCCAGGCGGATTTCGTCCGCGCAAGGGACCTGCTTGCTCGTTTGTATCAAGACTCGGGCCAGTATGCGCTCGCTGTCGAACAGAGTCAGCTGGCGCTCCGGTACGCTCCTTCCGACCAGAGCGCAATTTATCGGCTAATCCTGCTGTTTCGGCGCTCCGGTACAAGCGAAGAGCGGGCCAAAGTTCCAGGGCTCGTACAACGCCTTTCAGCGTTGCAGCAGGCGGCTCGTCAGCAGGAAACCGACCGGAAGCGATTCAGATTAATCGAAGAGTGAAATCTACTGCCGATCGAGCAGCCACAGATCGCCACGATAGTCTGCCTGATTGAAAACCAGAATGCCAGGACCGACTGCCAGTGATTTTGAATGCCGGAACAGTTAACAATCGGCTTAGAATGTATCCATTATGGGGAAAGGGCGCAGGCACGTAGTCCTCTCGCGGGCCATCCTGCTGGCGTGCTGCGCTTGCTCATTTGCTTCAGATCCCTCAGTCGATGTCACCCAGTACGCACATACCGCATGGACTAGGCCGGACGGGTTCTTCCTGGGCAACATTTACGCCATGGCGCGGAGGCCCGACGGCAATCTCTCGTTCGGCGGGGAATCAGGCCTGTTTCGCTTCGATGGGGTTCGCAGCAGCCCCAGGCAAGCACCTGCGGATCAGCATCTCTCTGACGAGAACACCCGCGACCTGACAATCACGGTCGGCCTCCCTGGGCAACGCGAAGAAAGAGCTGACTCGACTCCCCGCCACTTTCAGAATATCCACGCTCAGGGCGGCCATGCTCCGGGGAGGGACCTCAAATTCACCCACCTCACAAGCTACGATGGTCTATCCGACAATCGAATCAATTCGATTTTGCAGGATCGCCGCGGCTTTATGTGGTTTGCCACCGAGGATGGACTCAATCGCTATGATGGCAACACGTTCGTGGTGTACAAAAACAATCCCGACGATCCGAATGCGTTAAGTGCAAACTTGATTCAGAATCTGATTGAAGACGGCCATGGCAATCTGTGGATTGGCACCTGGGGTGGGCTCAACAAGTTAGATCCAACCACCGAACGCTTTACCCAGTACCGCTACAACCCCGACAACCCCAACAGCATTAGCGACGATCGGGTTAAGAGCCTCGCCCGAGACAGTCGCGGCTATCTCTGGGTTGGCACCGTTGACGGCGGCCTGAACAAATTTGATCAGGCCACTGAAACCTTCACTCACCATCGCAATGACAGCGATGGCCAATTTGTTGGGGAGATTAATTCCATTATCGAGGATAGCCATGGGGATATCTGGTTTGCGGGCACGGGTGGCCTGTTCCATGTCAGCCCACAAACAGGACAGATCATTCGCCAGCCTGCAACCATAGATGGCTTAGCCGCGGATTATCTCCATGAAGACAAGGCCGGCAATCTCTGGATGCTTGCCTATTCTCCGGTCGCGCTACTGGTCAAATACGATCGTCAAGCGGAGCGATTCACGGCATATCCACTTGGGGAAGGCGCTGTCGGCGTACCCTTTAGCAACATTCTGGAGGATGGACAGAATGGACTGTGGGTGGCATCGAGCCAGGGGCTTTATCACTTCGATCTGCAAACCGAGCAATTCACGTATCGCGTTCAACGCGATGAGACCAACCCGGACAGCCTCAGCGATAACAGCGTTTCGTCAATTTATCGGGATAGGGCCGGCCAGCTGTGGGTAGGTACGGAAACTGGGGGGCTTAATATTCTCGATTTCTCGCAAGAACAGTTCGGTTCTTACCAGCATCGTCCCGGTAACCCCGGTAGTCTATCGCACGGATTGGTCACAGCAATACATCAAGACCGCAACGGCATTTTGTGGGCAGGTTTCACTCCGTTGGGCCTGGATCGATTGGATCGAAAGACGGGGCAAGTCACCCATTATCTTCCCGGCGCCGGAAGCAAGAACGCGCTGGGCAAAGGCGGCACTCTTGTTGGGATTTACAGAGACGCTCAGGGTTATCTCTGGTTGGGTGGCTGGGGCGTTCTAAACCGGTTCGATGAACGAAGCGGGCAGTTTAAACATTACCAACACAAGCCCGATGATCCCAATGGTTTACTTTCCAACGAGATTCTCTGCATCTACGAAGATAGAAGCGGCGAACTGTGGTTGGGGCAGGTTAGCGGTCTCAGCCGTTTTGATCCAGCGACGGAGAAGTTCATCAACTACCAGAATAATCCGGCTGACCCGGCTAGCTTGGGGAGCAATGGCGTAGACGCCATCTATCAGGACCGGTCTGGCACGCTGTGGTTTGGGACGTGGAAGGGCACATTGAGCCGATTCGACGACAAGACCAACACCTTCGTGAACTTGGGGGCCGATTCGCGTGACCCTCACAAACTCAGTGGTGGACGCATTTATGCTATCCACGAAGACCAAGCCGGAATATTGTGGGTGGGAACCACGGATGGACTGTATCGCTATAACCGGGAAAACGAAACCTTTACCCATTACACGGAGAAGCAGGGCCTGCCCAGCGGCGTAGTTCAGTGTATTCTGGATGATCAGAGCGGCAGGCTTTGGCTCGGCACCAAGAAGGGGATATCCCGGTTCGATCCTCAGAGGGAAACCTTTAGAAACTACGACGTGTCCGACGGCTTGCAGAGCCACAATTTCAGTCAGGGTTGTTACGAAGACAGCCAAAGCGGGGAGATGTTGTTTGGCGGCAACAACGGGATTACCACTTTCTTTCCTGAAAAAATCCGGGACAATCCCTACGTGGCCCCCGTTGTGCTGACGAATTTTAAGATCTTCAGTAAACCCGTTCCCATCGGCCCCAACTCGGTGCTCAAGAAAGCCATCCCATACGCCGATTCCTTGACTCTCTCTTACCGCGATAATGTCTTCTCGTTTGAATTTGCAGCCTTGAGCTACGCAAATTCCTACAAGAACCGTTATCGATATAAGCTCGAAAGCTTAGAACCTGGCTGGAACGAGGTGGGCAGCAAGCAGCGCCTCGCCACCTACACCAATCTAGATCCCGGCAAATATGTTTTTCGCGTGCAGGCATCAAACAGCGACGGAGTGTGGAACGAAGAAGGGGTATCGCTGCCTATTCTCATCACGCCCCCCTGGTGGAGAACCAACTGGTTCATCGCGCTGTGCGTAGCCGCTTTCTTGGCGTGCGTGTGGGCACTTTATCAACTGCGCCTGCACCAGATGGCAGCGCAATTCAACATGCGCCTGGAAGAGCGCGTCGGCGAGCGCACACGTATCGCCCGAGACCTGCACGACACGCTGCTGCAGAGTTTTCACGGCATTTTGCTCTTTCTGCAAAGCGGAATCCATCTGCTGGACGAGCATCCAGCCGAAGCCAAGAAAACTCTGAAGACCGCGGCCGAACAGGCGGAACGAGCGATCATCGAAGGACGCGAGGCGGTGCAAGGGTTGCGGGCATCGACGGTGGAGCGCAATGACTTAGCGCTGGCGATTAAAACGCTTGGCGGAGAACTTGCGGCGGCGGACAGCAACGGGCAACAGCCACAATTCGTGGTTCAAGTGGAGGGCATCCCACGCAATCTGCATCCCATTCTTCGCGACGAAGTGTTTCGAATCGCCGGGGAAGCCATGCGCAACGCTTTTCGTCACTCGGACGCGAAGCAAATTGAAGTGGAAATCCGCTATGACGAGCGGCAGCTGCGTGTGCGCGTGCGGGATGACGGCAAGGGCATCGACCCAAAGCTGCTGAGCCATGACGGGCGCGAAGGACACTTTGGCTTGCGGGGCATGCAAGAACGGGCCAAGCTCATCGGCGGTAAGCTGACCGTGTGGAGCGAACTCGATTCGGGCACCGAAGTGGAATTGAGTATTCCCGCGAGTCGCGCGTACACGGTGCCCGATGGACAGCGGTCGTGGCTCGCCGAAAAGCTTGCGAAGCTTTCTGGGAAAGACACGGAACTAAAATCATGAGCGATGAGCCGAGCCCGATTCGCATTTTGGTTGTCGACGACCATCCGGTTGTGCGTGCTGGCATAGAATCTCTCATGACCGGGCACGCAGACATGATCGTCGTCGCGCAAGCCACGAATGGCCGCGAAGCGATTCAGCAGTTCCGCACGCACCGTCCCGACGTTACCCTGATGGACATCCAGATGCCGGAGATGAATGGTTTGGACGCGTTGATGGCGATTCGCAATGAGAGCCCTGAGGCGCGAGTTATCATGCTGACCACGTACGCCGGCGACGCACAAGTGATGCGCGCGATAAAAGCCGGGGCCCAGGGTTATTTACTCAAGAATGCGTTACATCGGGAACTACTCGACAACATCCGAGCGGTGCACGCGGGGAGAAAGGCGCTCTCCGCTGAGGCCAGCTACGAAGTCGCCGAGCATGCCGCCGACGATGCCCTGACACCCGCGGAAATCCGTGTGTTGCAGCTGATTGCGAGGGGCAATGCCAATAAGGAAATCGCCGAGCAGTTGTCCATAAGCGAAGAAACGGTGAAAGGGCAAGTTCGAAACATCCTCTCCAAATTGGGCGCCAAAGACCGTACACAAGCGGCGATGATCGGGCTGAAACGCGGAATCATTGGGTTGTAGCTCTCTCCAAAGAGTCCCCCGTGTAGACCTTCCGAGGGTTGTCTCCGTTCGGGCGTTCGTAATCTGATTGTGTTGTGCGCAGACTTTTCTCCACTTTCGCCCACGGTGCGCCCGGCCTGGGACTCCTCGTGCTCCGGTTGGCTGTCGGCATCGCTTTGGCTTCGCACGCGGTGATGGCACTGCGCAGCGGCCCTGCGGCTGGGCCTACGGTACTGAATGCGCTCGCCGGCGTGGTTGGAATGCTCTTGCTTGTCGGTTTGTGGACCCCCGTCGCTGGGGCCATTCTAGCGATCCTAGCTGGGTTAAGTGCCGTCATGCATCCCGCCGATCCGTGGAACTGCATCTTCTTGGGTGCTCTCGGAGCCGCCCTAGCTCTCGTCGGACCGGGAGCATGGTCGGTGGACGCCTATCTGTTCGGGTGGAAGCGCATTTGATCGTTTCACCAGAGCGGCGTCCCGATTCAGGTAGTTCTCGAAAGGGCAACGTGGTCGGGTCAAAACTGAAGCAAAGGACTATCCGATGAGCACCTATCTTCCAGAGCCACTCCCGCTTTTCTGGCAGCTCAAACCAGTATCTTCGGCTCGCGCCGGAGTCGAGGTGCTCAACGACGGTCGCAGGAAGTACTGGATTAAGCACGACGTCCTGAAGAATGTCACCCCGCGGATGCTCGCCTGGTGGTTCGGCCACATGGAGGGCGATGTCGAGATTCATGGGCAGCAGTTCCCGCGCTACCGCGTGTGGCATCCGCTGGACCATGTGTACGCGCGTTACGTCCGCCGCATGCCTGATGAGCCGGTGCGTCCCGGAACGCAGATCGCCTTGTGCGAATACCTGGGTCGCAACCCCCGTTATAAGATCGAGGCCGTTTCGACGATCGAGAAGCTCGACGAGACCGGGTTCATTCATGCCGTGATCCGGGGCGGTGTCCAGATGGCACGAATGGAGCACGTCTTCACAAAAGCTGCGGACGGAGTGCGGGACGAGAATTGCCTGATTGTCCCCGGCACTCCGCGACTTGGGCCCTTCGCCAGACTGCTGGGTCCGTTTCTGTTCCCTGACGGAAAAGGCCAGGCTTGGCTTAAGCACAACATCGAAGAAATGGGCAATTTGGAGAACTTCTTGCCGGAGCTCTATGAGCGCGAAGCCAAGCAAGAGTCTGTTGACCAGGTCGCTAGCGTTTAAGCCGTTGGAGACTGGCGCGAATTCGAATAGATTACGCCAGTGGACGCCTACCTGTTCGGATGGAAGCGCAGCTGATCGTCCCGCCAAAAGAGTAATCCCTCACCCCTTTCGAGCGTTTTTCCTACCAAAAGGGGCTGCCATCCGCCCCAGCATCAGTACACGGCGCCAACCGACGTAGTCTCCTCAAATTACCGATGTGGGGTTGCCCGCTGGCGGGACTCCGAGCACACTCGCGTCCAGAGAACGGGGCCGTCCAGCAAGAAACAATCGAACTCCATGGGGCAGCTGGATAGGGTCACTGAGCGGGACGTGGTTATGAATTACGAAAAAATGAAAGCGTTGATGGAAGCAAGCCGCGATGAGTCAGCGGATCAACGCAAGGCGCAAGTCAAAGAGTTTCCCAAGCCGGATTCTGAGCCGGATTGGAAATACTTGGATTCCGTACGAGAAGAACAGATTGCAGCTTAATGGAGTTACTAGTCATGAAAACCCCGACGAGATTTCAGTGGTTCCAGATTCTGCGCAGACACCATGGATTTACCTTGTTCCAGGCCGTGCGAGGCGCACTTTGGCTGGCGAGCTCAACAATTTAGGGGTGATCCGATCCCCAAAATGAGCGCCGCAACTCCTCCGTTGAGGGTTGCCCAAAATACAGATTCCGACGAAACTCTGTTGCAAAGAAAATCATTCTAAGTAATCTTGAGGGGGCCAAGATGAGCGCAGCAGCAGCCAGTTTCACTGAATTCAGCGGGTATCAGCCAATTCCGCCCATGAACGGCGGATTTCCTCTTTCCGATATATCACTCGCCGACGAGCCGGACCAGGCTCCGACCTCGTTTTTGGACACAATCGTCGGAAGGCACGGTGGCTTGCGGCCAGTCCTTGCGCAAGTAGCGCTAGTGGCGCCCACCGACGCTACGGTTTTGATTTGCGGCGAGACCGGGACTGGAAAGGAAGTGATTGCGCGGGCCATTCACGAACTCAGTCCTCGACGGAAGCGCAACCTGGTAAAGGTGAATTGCGCAGCGATTCCGGCCGGCCTGCTGGAGAGCGAACTGTTCGGGCACGAAAAAGGCGCGTTCACCGGTGCACTGATGCAGAAAAAAGGGCGATTCGAACTGGCGGATGGAGGCACGCTTTTTCTGGATGAGATCGGCGACATTCCCCTGGAACTGCAAGCAAAATTGCTGCGGGTGCTGCAGGAGCAAGAGTTTGAACGGTTGGGTAGCACGCACACGATTCGTGTCAATGTTCGGATCATTGCGGCGACGCACCGTGATCTTACGGCCATGATTCGCGAAGGAAAATTCCGCGAGGATTTGTTTTACCGCCTTAACGTTTTCCCGGTTGCCATCCCGGCACTTCGTGATCGGCGCGAAGACATACCGCTACTGGTGAACTATTTCGTATCGAAGCTATCCCGGCAGATGGGAAGGCGGATCACAACCATTCTTCCGCGCACAATGGAGCTATTGAGGAATCACCCGTGGAGAGGGAACGTGCGGGAACTCGCGAACTTCATCGAACGCGCCGTCGTCCTCTCACTGGGCGAAGAATTAAAAGTGCCGGCTGGGGAATTGACTACGTGCTACTCGTCTGAGATCACTTCAATCTCCAGGTTTGAACAGGCAGAGCGCAATGTCATCATAGATGCGCTGAAAGCCGCTTCGGGAAAGATCGCCGGTAGGGGCGGAGCCGCGGAACGGTTGGGGCTGAAACGTACTACCCTGCAAAACAAAATGCACAAATTGGGTATCACGCGGGCAGCGTCCTGATTGACGGTTTCCATAGACCGGATCACACCTGGACTACTAATTTAACAACGGGTATCAACCGAAAGTGGCGAGTATTCAGCGTTGCCACGGAATATCCGAGATACAAAGCTGTTGCTCCGATCAGCAAGTCCGGAAGTGCAATGACCACACCTTTTGCAGCTTGTTCCCCCTCAATCTTCCCGGCAAGCTGGGCAAGCTCAATGTCACTCGCAACCGCCGAGGCATTTCCGCCCCGCTTTGTAATCTCGGCGGTTCTGTTGCCCGATCGCTCGGTTAGAGTTGCACGACAGAAAGGCCGGGAATGGCTTGAAAGTGCTTCGCGTTGAGAGTGACGACACCGAAGCCGAGATGCAAGGCCGTGGTGCCGATGATCAGATCCGGAAAATCGATGCCGGTGCCCCGCGCCATCTGCTCACCATGGATTCGCCCGGCCAGTCGCGCTATCTCTAGTGTGAGTGGATGTACGGCCACGGCCTGATAGAGTTCCTCGCAAAACGCCTCGCGGCGCTCGCGGTCTGCATCGCTCTTGGCGCGATAGATGCCGTGCGTCAGTTCCACAACTGTCACAGCGGAAAGAGCTGCGGCAGTCGCTCCACACACAGCTTCGACGCGTTGCAAGACCTCCCAAACACTGTCCCTACGCCTTTCACCTGCAATCAGGATGCTGGAGTCGAGGATCACTCCCATGCGGGCGGGTTCCACGGTTTGCGGTTGCGGATAATCTCTTCCAGGTCGGCGGCAAACTCTGGGTCCATGCGTGGTTCGTAGCCCAGTTCTTGGGCGTGTTTCTTAGCGAGAGCGATGGACTCGGAAAGCAGGCGCGGGCGAAGCTCATCAGCGACGGCCCGCACGACAGCCACAGGCTTAGCATCTCGCTCGATGATAACTTCTGCGCCTTGTCGTACTCGGTCTATCACCATAGTGAAGTCGTGTGCTGCTTCTGCTTCTGAAATGTGGATCACTTCCTTCGTCATAGCGGCCATTATATAGCTTCCCCCTTTCTTACTGATAAACGTTGGCTGGAAAAGAAGCTCAAGACACTCAACATGTCGCCAGAAGTCAGTTTAACAGGGCATACAGTCCTATATAGTTGACATGCAGACTGTGATAGATTACCATGGCTGGATGGGAAGGAGCAATATGACCATCCAATCCACCAGTCCGACTGCGAAAAGCCGACGGAGGAACACGCTGCGCTTGTTTTATGTCTTCGTTATCGCCGCCCTCGTCGTTTTCACTCTGGCTGCGGGCTCGCATGCAGCCCCGCAACAGGGCGTGCTGATGGCAGTCGGCATTGTCCTGGCGGCTGCTGGCATCTGGAGCTTCGTGCAATTCCTCAAAGCGGCAGACACGCACCAAAAGCTCATCAATCACGACGCCACGAGCTTTGCCTTTGCTGCCTCTTTGGTGCTCACGCTGGTGTTCGGCCTTCTGCAACGATTTGGATTCCTACTCAGCGCATCGCTCCTGCTCCCCGCGCTAATGATTGCCCTGTGGAGCATTGGCCTAATCCTGTTCTCTTGGCGGTATCAAAGGTATGAAGAATGAAGACGCGCCTTCGGGTTTTGAGAGCGGAGAAGGAATGGTCGCAAGCTGAGCTCGCCGACAGCGTGGGCGTGACCCGCCAGTGTATTAACGCGATTGAGACAGGCAAGTACGAACCCGGCCTCGACTTGGCCTTCAAGATCGCTCGCACTTTTGGAAAGAACATAGAAGAGGTTTTCCTGTATGAAGACGGCCAAGTCGCTTCGGAACGCCGTTAGCATTCGCTGCGGCAGGTGGCCCTAGCCTCCTCAGTGTGCGTCTTCCATTCCGAGACTGTCACCCGTTTTGCCGAGTTAAGTCCACAGGAGTGATCTCATGTCGCGTGGTTTTGATGGATTCGAATTCTTTGATTTTCGCGATTCCAACCGGGGATCGGGTTCTGACAATGAGTCCTACACGCTCGAATCGTTTGGCTTTGGCCGAGAGATTGGGCGCGGGAGCGGTGGCAGTTCGCCAGACCCCAGCGCCAGATTGCGTCTGCAAAGACTGCGAGATACAGAGTCCGCGTCGGATCGTGCTGTGATTCCAGAACAGCGGCGCCAAGATGATAATCGCGCTCGCGGGGCGCAAGATTGTCGCCAGGTTAGCAGTCTCCGCGAGACAGGCCGCACGCGGCATACGGACCGTGGCCGAAGCTATTCCCTGCGAAACTCGGAGATTCAGACACTCACCGAACTCGGGAAGTTTCGTGTCGTCAGTGTTGAGGACCTTGCCCGATTCGGTTATGCAGGTGACCGCGAACGGCTCAAAAGCGACCTTCGCAACCTGACGGAGCAGGGGCTTGTTCAACGACGTGGAACCAGTGCTCTCAAGAAGGAATCACGCCAAGCCCTCACGCTCACGAGAGAAGGCGAGCGCCTTCTCCGGCGCCAAGGTTTTGTTCCTGAGGATCAGGCCGTCTACTCAGGCCTTGTAAAGCCAAAGGAAGCCGACCACGACTCTGCACTCTACCGGCTCTACCAAAAGGCAGCCGCAGAGATCGAAAGCAAAGGCGGCAAAGTTCTTCGCGTCCAGCTCGATTATGAGCTAAAGGAACAGCTCTACCGCAAGCTCGGACGCGCCAAAGTGCAGGATAAGAACGAGGCGTTCCACCTGAAGAACGGCTACGCGCAGCAAATGTACCTTCCCGTGGTCACTGGCAAAGTCAGCTTCCCGGATCTGCGCATCGAGTATGCGAACCAGGAGATGGAAATCGGTCGTGTGGACCTGGAACTCGCCACCGGACACTACCATGCAGGGCATCTCGCGGACAAGGCTCGCGCCGGCTTTCAGATTTACGCTCGCGCTGAGGATGTGTCAGGCCTTCGCCGCGTTCGAGACGACCGCGAGATCATGACTTCCATCCTGAGCCTCTGACCATGCAATTTCCTGAAACCAGCATCGAGAATCTCCGCGGCCTCGGCTACACCGAGGACGAAGCTCGATTCCTCTATGTGGTCGCCACCCATTCGGGCTTTTTTTCCACGCGACAATACCTGACTTTCACGGGAGCGAAGACCGGCGAGAAGAGCATGGCTTTGACGAAAAAGCTCCTCGGAAGGGGGCACGCCAGCGCCCGGCTGCTGCTGCGGAATGGCCGCGTCTACCACCTGTATTCGCGGCTTGTTTATCGCGCCATGGCCCGTGAAAACCTGCGTAACCGACGCGAGCACTCGATCGAGCACATTCGCATCAAGCTGGCCATTCTCGACTTTGTCCTGGCGCATCTTGACTACCGCTATCTGGAAACCGAGGCCGACAAACTCGACTACTTCTGCAAAGAGTTGCGCCTCAAACGCGAAGTTCTCCCGTCCAAGCGCTATGCGGGAGCGATTCGGGAGCGAACGACGGACCGCTATTTCGTCGACAAATTCCCGATGTTTTTCGCTCCCGATTTTCCTGATTCCACTGTGGTCACCTTCAGCTTTGTCGATCCAGGGTTGCTGAGCCTAACCGCCTTCGACAGCCATATTTTTCATTACCTCTCGATCTTTGCGGCCGTTCCCAAGGTGAATCTCGTCTATATCGCGACCCGCTCAACTCACTTCGAAGCCGCAAAGAAACTGTTTCTGGCGATGGCTCCGACCGTCACAAATCCGGATCCTGGCGTGGAAGGCTTGCGCTATTTTCACTACCGCTATCTTTGGGAGAGCAAGCAGTACGGTAAATTGAAGACGGAAGAGATTGCGTTCCTCAGCGATGCCCAAAAGCGGTTCACTGACCATCGAATCGAAGCTTTGTACCAGCCATTCCTGCACGGTCAGATCACGACTAACGTGGTAAGCGAGCAATTTCGCAAGCTCGCGCCAAAGCGCGAAGTATCGTTCCGCCCCGAGCTTGTCGATGGGCAAGCGGCACTTTTTGAACCAAATCTTGCACGCAGGAGTTCTCACCAAACGGAAACGAGGGTGACGGGGTGCTCGGGAGCAACTTTCGGACGTGCTTTCAACGGAGCTTTCGGAGCAGAGGCGCAGCAAGCGCAAGAGAAATAACGAGATGAGGAGCAAAAGGACAGCAAGAGTGCACGCGGCTAGAAACATCTTCACGCCGGGAGCGACCCCACTCTGGACGGCTTCGGGCCGCCCAAAGTTCTGTGGGGTCGCTCCCGGCGCGATGTCTCGCTGTATGGCCGCGTGCATACAGCGAAGAAAGCGGTCCCAATGCAGCACGAACCGATTCCGATTACAGAAAGGGGTCAGTCTGAATGCCAGTCCTGAAAGCACCACCCAAACAACTCAAAACTACAGTTGTGCAACTTCGCTTGGACGAAGAAGCGCGCTCGACCCTTACAAAATATGCTGAGTTCCTTGAATGCTCGCCGTCGCACGTTGTGACCGAAGCGTTGAAGCTCATCTATCGTAAGGACAAAGAGTTTCAGTCCTGGCTTTCACGCCAACACACGCAAACTTCCGAACCAAGCAAGAAGGAGGCATCGTTCCAACTGGAATTGAAATAGAAACCCATGCACCGCCGTCTCCAACTCGGTGTGCGTGAGAACCCAGCGTCCGACCGACGACATGGCTCACGTCAAGGACTGCGCGACGTGTCCGACGGAAATTACGCGAAACAAGACAGCGGGGAACAATCAGAGCCTACAGCGGGCCTGAATCTTTCGGCTCCTCACCGTGTCGGCACCAATGCCGCGAGACCCCACGCGGCCACAGCAGGGCAAAACGAGCAAACGGAGCGGTCAGCTGACCCGATCACCGGAACATCTTCGCCGAGTTTTGCGCATGCATTTGAACCTTTGATTGCCAGTACTGCGGCAGCCAGACTGCTCGGCAACATACACGTCAAGACCCTCCAGCGCTATGCGCGACGAGGCAGTCTCCCTGGATATCAAATTGGTGGCCACTGGTATTTTCGCGCATCGGAACTGGACTCCTGGCTGCGTTCTCAGATAAATTCATCGTGCCATCCGTGCCGCTTATCAAAGGAGGCAAAGTGAATGTTTAAGCGGACACGGTATCAGTTCGGGTGGTTACGTAGGAAGACCCGCAGGCGAGGCCCCGACGTTTGGGTATGGACGTATCGTTCCACACTCTCAAGCGGCGGCCGCAAGGAGAATTCGGTCATCGTGGGAACAGTGTTGCAGTATCCATCGAAAACCGAAGCTTGGAGAGCAGCAGAAGGACTCCGCCTTGCAGTTAACGATCCTAAGCCTGCAGAGGAGATCACCTTCGGAGCAGTCATTGACCGCTACGTTCGGGAAGCAATTCCCAAGCGGCGCACAACTCAGAGCCGCTATCAGTCATGGATCAAGAACTACATTAAGCCACATTGGCGGGACGTGCCTCTTGCGAAGATAAAACCTCTGCCGGTGGAAAAGTGGATCGAAGGTCTCAACCTGGCCCCCAAAAGCAAAGGGCATATACGCAGCATGATGCACCTGTTGTTCAACTGGGCTATGCGGTGGGAACTGATTCCATATCAAATCAACCCAATGAACCTAGTCTGTATCAAGGGTTCGTCCAAGCGAGAGCGGGAACCTCGGACGCTTACAACTGAGGAATTTCGCCGATTCATCGAGCACATAACCGAACCTTGCAGGACAATGTGTATCGTGACAGCTTGTCTCGGACTTCGCGTCAGCGAGATGTTAGGACTCAAGTGGGGTGATTTCGATTGGGATGACCTGCGCGTGAGAATTCAACGCTCATGGGTCGCAGGAGCCGAAGAAGATGTGAAGACGTTGTACTCGAAGAAATGGATGCCCGTTGACCCGACGCTTGCGAACTTGTTGCAGGAACACAAGGCGCGAGCAATTCCGAATGCAATGGCAAGTGTTTGGGTCTTTGCGAACCCAGAGACTGGAAAACCGTACTGGCCTGGCCGCTTACAGGAACATCATCTCGTACCTGCTGGCAAGGCCGCCGGAATCGGTCGCGTCGGTTGGCATACGTTTCGCCACACGTATTCGACTCTCTTGCGAGCTTTCGGTGTCGACATGAAAGTGCAGCAGGAACTGTTGCGGCATGCTGACATTCGGACAACCATGAACATCTATACGCAGGCAGTTCCACAAGCAATGCGGGAGGCGCACGGAAAAGTCGTTGAAATGTTGTTGCCGCCGATGCGGAAGGCGGGATGAAAAACGAGGCAGCTTTAGGGCAGCATTAAGCCGTTCCTACAGTGCTAAGTTGTTTCTTTGCGTTCCGCAGAGTGCTTTGCAAGTCCTTGAGAAGACTGGAAATGCGGATTTCGATCCCCACCGCCCCTACCAACCATCTGCTTGATGGATGGACACTTAACAAAAACACGCGGGGGCAAAAAGGGGCAGATTAGGCCGATAATCCGGTTTTGTGTTTCTTTCTAGCGGCACAGGTGACAGCCGGATTCGCAGGCTTAGAAACTCAACAGGCTTTAGAATGCCGTTTGTGGACCGTGATGGCAGCGAGCTTCCCGGGAATTGCGGTCGTTTCTAAACTGGACCAGTACCTGCCTCATGCTTCGCGCTCGCGCTGGGATCTCCTTGAACCCCAATTCCGAGTTGCAGACTAGTGTTTGCGGACTTTGATATCGTCGTAGACGATGATGGAGAGGACGACGAGAACCCACACGGGGAAGACACCCATTCCGGGGATGGCTTCCACAATCAAGCCCGGAAAAATCGCCCATCGACGGCCGAGGATGAGGAACAGGAGTAAAGCCGTTCCTAGGTCAATCACCCATTGCATGGGTGGGGCAAGAACAAACCAGAAGGACAGAAAGTCCGAGATGGCAGCGATCAGGAAAGCGATGGCCTGCCGTTTGCGTGAGGGACGGTAAACGGGAGCCAGCACTTCCGGGGGTATCAAAATGGCTGGATGATCAGTCGGCATCATGATGACCCCGTTGCGGTCCTCAAGCTCACCTCAAATTATCGTGACACGTGTATAGGCGAACCGCAAGCGATGAGCGCAAGAGCTTCGCTCCATGAGAGGCGCTGCGGAAGGCCGGCAATCAAAGAGACTTAGCAACCACTGCTCCGTTCACCGCACGCGAAGCGTCCGCTGCGGGATGGCTTAGTCCAGGTCTTGCTCGAGGAAATGCGACACTACGGAGTGCAACTCACACTAGGATCTCCTTGAATGCCGTTTTGTGGACTGCAAGAAGCGGATGCCGGTTTTCCGTGCGACTCGGGAGTTGACTATTGTCCGCGCTAATGGCCGCAGTAACTTACCTACCGCAAACGCCTATTTGCCCGAATTGACTCGATGTAGTCGCGAACGATTTTGATGCGCTGGCAAATAGCCACGTCGTTGTAGTTTTTAGAGTATTGAAAAATGGGGCCCCTGGCTCCTCAGCATTTATCTCTGCCCAAGATATGCGAACGGAAAACAATGAGTCTAGCCTTGTGATGGAGTTGGTGGGGAATGAATAAACCTTACTAAGATACTTTCCTCAAGTCTGTGCGGAAGTGGACAGTTCTCAGTTTTGAGAACCATTATCATGTCTTACTGGATGCCGACGAAGGCGACACTGACCCGAGAGACAAGGGTGCTATGGCTCCGAATGTAAATCCTTTTGGTGAGAGCTGTTTGTCCAAGGACGTTCTGGTTCCAACTGTCGCTCCCGCTGACCTTAAAAGCGTGTGGGCGATGCAAAATGATTTTCAAGCACGTCACCCCGGTCAGCAAGGTGCGATTAGCACCGACCTCTATACGCGCGCATGTAGTCCGCAGGCAGATGTCGGCGCAGTTTGCAGCCGGGTATCAATGCTTGGAAGGGTGCAACACGAGGCCGAAGCCGGACATTTTAGATTCCCTTGGATACACGACGGCGAGCCTGAGGAGGTTGTGTTCAAGATTGTCGCGACCATTCCGATGGTCGAACTACAACCGGGCGTGGTGCAGGAAGGATTTCCAATCGATGTCGAAGAATTGATAAGGCAGATTGAGAACGAGTCGAGGGTGTGAAGTCAAGCCCGCGACGACAGCAGATTGAATGCGTGGCCTCTGCCGTTCCGGACAACGTTCAGCTGGATGAGGGCGACATTTCTTTGTTGCTTGAGAAGGGGGACCCGGCGTGAACTACCATATTGTTTTTGATGCCCTGCAGAACGGCTCTCAACTCGCCATCTGTCTTTTCATCCCCTTGTTCCTGCTTGTACCTGGCGCGGTGGGCTGGGCATTGAAAAGGTCTCCCGACCCACACTCCGTCTTGCAAGGAAAAATCTTCCTGTTTATTTCAATTGCCAGTTTTGGGGTTTCCCTCATGGTAGCGACGATCAGCTTTGTCGAATACCACCGAATGAAATTGGCGCTAGCCGAGGGTGATTATCAGGTGACAGCAGGAATCGTGAAGGAGTTCGTCCCCATGCCTCCTAGCGGACATCTTCTTGAGAGTTTCAGAGTGGATGGAGCGTCTTTTCACTATGGCAGTGGCTGGGACTCCATTTTTTTCAATTCGGCATGGAATCGCGGATACATTCACAATGACGCGCAGGTCAGAATTACTCACAGGGGAGGTAGTATTCTTCGTGTCGAGGTAAAGTGACGGACTGCGTGCGTTATTGTGGTAAGTCTCGGCCCAGGGTGGCGTCGAACGATGCCGCCGAGGGCCATCGTGCCAAGCTGGTCGTCTCCGGAGAAGTAATGTCCTCCAAGATCGTTTCCCTCTCCGTGGGGATTAGGATGCAAGAAAGTATCGAGCAGTCGACTCTTCCAGAATCATCATTTCGAGCTCAATTCGAGGCCCGCAAGAGCAAATTGGTTCGACCGACTTGTTGAATTCCTTTTGTGTTAAAATTCCGTTAAATCCGCGGAACCCAATTGACCGGACCGCTGGGCGGCATTACTCTCCCGTGATCATGAGCAAAGCGAATCTTGATCAATTGCGTCTTGCATACAAGAAAGCTATCGATGAATGGGTTGACACCATTCGCGCTGAAGAAGCCTTGGCTACTCCCGACCACTCAATGGTCGCTATGGAGCACTGGGACGTCGCCCACTTGAGGGAACACGAAGCGCACACAAGAGCCACGAAAGCGCGGGACGCCTACAAAGACGGCCTTCGCGGCGTGAACTATGACATCTAGCTGAGCTCAATCAGGATTGAGTGTGGCGCGGTTGTCGAAGTATGCATGTTTTCGTGCGGACTTCTCTGCCTACCGATTTCTATGTCCGCTTTCTGCGCTTACTTCCCCCCCAGAAGTAGTAGGTCACCGCGACAGCGGCGACCAGCGACAAGATGATTGCGATTACCATTGGGTGTCCGTGCTTCGCGATTACGGCGATTAATTGCCGCCCATAGCGCTTGGCCAGGTAAGCCAGAATCATGTATCTGGAGATTCGACCAAGCGAGAGTGCAACCAGGAACTCTCTTACCGGATATTGCAAAGCGCCCGCTGCAAGCAGAAAAGGAACCATAGGCATGGGCGGAGGCAGCAAAGCGGGGATGGCAATAGCGCCAAAGCCCCAACGCTCAAAGATTTTGCAAATTTTATCCACTTTCCGGCGCGAGAACCTGTGTTCCAGGGCTTCTTTCCCTCCTTTGCGAGCGAGCCGGTACGAGACGAAGCCTCCAATCACCGAACCAGCGGTCGCCATCAAGGCATAGTAAAGCCACAACTGCTGTTGCCGCGCGGACAACACAATCGTTGCCACATCCATGATGCCGGGAAGCGGAATGGGGGAATTGTCCAGGAGCCCGAGGGGAATCAGACCTAGACCGCCGAGGTGAAAGAGCCAGTGCCGCATACTTCGTAGTGCACTGGGAAGCACCGCCCCGATTAGATCACCTGTTGTCAATGGCCCAAACTCGTGCACAGAGCAACCTTCAGCATGGCGTCATCAAAGCATGTTTTAGGGTTACGCGGCAACACCCGAGTCCGCGTTAGAGGAAATGCGGAACTACGGAGTGCAATTCACACTCCGATCTCCTTGAACGCCGTTCTGTGGACCACAAGAAGCAGATGCCTGTTTTCCGGCTGATCGGGCGTTACCCCTTCTTAGAGCGTAATGAGAGCTATAGTGCCGGGCGGTTTGTGTCCCTTAAGGAACAGACAGGTAAATTCTCAAAGTGGTATCTATTGCTCCTAAGATCTTGGTTTTTCTCAGGCCCGTTGCATCAGCCATCCTCGATCGCAAAATGGAAGTTCCGGGCAAGGAGAGAATCTCACATGAAGATGCTTCGGTTTATCCTTTTGCTCTTCGCGATGCTCGGCCTGGGAGTTCTGACACCCGTCGAAAAAGCGCAATCTTCGGTCGACTCACGTTCATCTTCGTCCTCTATTGCCGAGGCGCCACCCGCACCTGAACCCGCGATCAATTACGCGCCGCCGGACCTGTTGTACAAGCGTCCGACGGAGAAAATGAAGCTCCGGACCTACCTATTCGATGCGTTCGGTCCGTATCCTATCGCAGGGGCTGCAATCATAGCGGCCGTGGATCAATCAAGAAATACCCCGCCGGAGTGGGGACAAGGGACTAGAGGCTACGGCGAACGATTTGGTTCCAATCTTGCCATTGCGGCGGTAACGACGACAACACGCTATGGTTTGGCGGAAGCGTTTCGGGAGGACACCGTGTATTACCGTTGCGAATGCCAAGGTCTCTTTCCCAGGTTGCGGCATGCCATGATTTCGACAGTGACGGCTCGCCACGGCGAGCATGGTCATCGCCGCATATCTTTTCCGGCACTCGTTGCGCCTTACGCGGGAACGATGACGGCCGTGTACGGATGGTATCCGGACCGCTATGGGGCCAAAGACGCCTTACGCATGGGGAACTACAATCTCCTCGCGTTCATGGGAGAAAACCTTGCCCTCGAATTCATCTATGGAGGGCCGCACACGCTCTTCAGCCATATTCATCGCCCGGCAATTTCGGGAACGGACTCGACCAGCGCCTCGGTCCGCTAGGCCCGAACGATGAACCCCTAAGCCTGCATACATATGTTTAGTGTGCTCCAAAGAGCTGATCTGCATGACCGTGTGCGTGTCCTGATTTCAGGCAAAGTGCAGGAGAGAATGGCATCCCTTGCGTAGAACTTGTGCTAGATCGGTCGCGACGTCCACATCTCGAGTGGTCATCACGCGTTGGCCAGCCCTACCGAGGGCCTACCGATTACCTTCCAGAGTGTTCCGGATGGTCGTGAGCGCGTCTTGGAGGTCTGAAACGGAGCGGCCCACCACGACTTTGCGGACGATCGATCCCTCGAGACCAGTCAGGCCCGCCTGCTCGGATTCCATGGCCATGATCAGATAGAAGCCAGGTTGTTTCGGGTCGTCACTCCCGCGGACACAGAAGGAAAGGTCCAGAGCAGTCTCGAAGTAGTGGCTCGAATAGAGTTGTTTTTCGGCGATGGCGTAGGCGATGTGGTCGGCAGGTTTGCCGCGCAAGGTTACCATCTGCACGACACGCAGCGTAGGTTTTAGTCCGAACTTCACTCTTTCCCAGTAGAACGCGTCTTCGACATTCGCGGGTTTCGCGCTGGGATAGCCGAGAAGGTAGCGGTAGAAATCCGGCAGGTACACTGACAAAGCCTTGTCATAGCTGAGCATGTAAGCGAACTGCTGAGGCACCTCGGTGGGGTTACGCTTATCGTTATAGACTCCCAGGGCCTGATCACCCTCATGCTGGTAAACGAGCAGAAGCTGCAAGGCCGTTTTCTGCAGGAGTTGATTCACTTGTTCGTTCACGTCGGCGGCAGACCAATTGATGGCCTGCTGAAGCTCTTCGATGGAGCTCGTCGGCATCTGAATCAGACAGTCACCGGGCTTACAACTCTTCAAGGCCTTAATGTCATCATCATCGAAAGAAAAACCTTTCAAGTCAGAAATCTGTGGAGGAGTGCTGAACACGCCGAGTGCCAGATAGTCGGGAAGCCTGCGAAGGCGTTCAAAATCGCGGGCAAACTTTAGGTAGCTCTCCGGAGCAGCGTGAATGTAGACCGCGCCAAACAAGAAGACTTCGGCCGGCGTGCGAGATGGAAGGGTTTTCGTGACCGGCTGTCCGCCTCGAATGGCGGCGATCTGAGCCGGAGTCAACCCGATGTCCTGTTGAAAGAATGTTTGCAGATCAGGATTCGGCTGACAAAGAGCAGGCAGCGCGGCCGCAGCAATCCAGAAAAGCAATGCAGCGGCGAGGAGAACAATTCGGGTCATGGCACCTTTATCCCGAGCGCTGTCCACTTCAGAACCGACGTAAGGATGGATGCACTCTCGCTTCATTTGTCCGGCATTAAACATCTTCTCGGCAGGCTACCTTGTTGGGATCAATGTGGCCATTGTTCTTTTTCGAGGGCGCGATAGCTCGCATCACCTGCGGGTGGCCACACGATGAGGCATCTTGCCAGAGTGTGCAGTTTTGAACAGACAGGCGCTCATCGGTTGCTTAATTTGCGTGAGCATAGCTAGGCCCTAGTGAAGGGCAGTCTCAACTCGCATGGCATGGATCACCAAGTCATGACGGGTATTTTGTGTGTTGGCTGTTATGCACGCCGTGCAACGGCGAACCAAATCCAGCTTGTAAAGATCCAGAGGATGATGCGGCCATGCACTCCCCCGCCGTCTTGTGCATGGATGCCCGTCGACAAGTGTTTGAGCTCGGGGATCAGGGGTCGGCAGTGGCCGCGAAGAATCCAACGAACAAAAGAGTCCGACTGCGGTTCCTATTGGGCGGGATGCTCTGGAACACCCAACGCGCGTGATAACGAAGGGCAGGATTCGGAGTTGAAAAAGGAGATGCCGATTGACAGCAGACATCAACGAGCATTCAGCCGTCGCACCTGACCATGCTCTCCCGGTTGCTCCGGCACGTCCCCGACATAAGGTCAGGCGAATCGTTTTGTGGAGTCTGTTGCTTCTGGTCCTCGCGGTTGTCATCGCACTGGTCATATACCACCACGAGGAGGCCCAAAAAGCGGCGGCTGCAGCTGCGGCGCGCGTCAAAACGGGCATTACCATTACGAGTGTGACAGCTCAAAAGGGTGACATTGGGGTCTACCTGAACTCAATCGGCACGGTCACCCCGGTCTATACCGCTTCGATTACCAGCCAAGTGAATGGCATGGTTCTCGCGGTGAATTTCAAGGAGGGTCAACGGGTAGAGAAGGGGGATTCGCTGCTCGAAATCGATTCGCGCCCGTACCGCGCAACACTTTTGCAGGCGCAAGGGGTGCTGCAGCGAGACGAGAACCTGCTTGCCCAAGCGCAGATGGACCTGGAACGCTATCACGACGCGTGGGGGCGCAAGGCGATTGCCAAGCAAATTCTGGATGACCAGGAAAAACTTGTGCTTCAGGACGAGGGGACGGTAAAGAATGATCAGGGAACGGTGCAATTCGACCAGGTACAGGTGGACTTCTGCCACATCACCGCTCCCATCGCCGGACGGGTGGGCTTACGCCTGGTGGATCCGGGCAACGTGGTGCAGTCTTCTGGAACCGCAACCCTGGCGGTCATTACGCAGTTGGAGCCCATCACCGTAATTTTCACAATACCGGAAGATAGTCTCGGCCAGGTTGTCGCTCGCCTGCACAAGAACGCCAAGCTCACCATTGATGCCTTCGATCGCACGGCACAGACCAAGATTGCCAGCGGGCAACTGTTGACGCTCGACAATCAGATTGACACTACGACGGGCACTGTGAAGGGGCGAGCACTCTTCGACAACAAGAACGATGCACTCTTCCCGAATCAGTTTGTAAATACGCGCCTGCTGGTGAATACCTTGCAGGGAGTGACGCTGATTCCGTCCTCCGCCATTCAACAAAATGGCCAGGCATCGTTCGTGTACGTCATTCAAAATAATTTCGCCCATATGCGCAGCATAAAGCCCGGGGTGACAAACGGGGGTGTAACCCAGGTTGACGGCCTCAATCCTGGAGACGTTGTTGCCAACAGCAGCTTCGATAAGCTGCAGGACAACGCCGCGGTCGTCATTGCCAACAAGCCCGTCTCGGCCAACTCAAGCGGGGGCAAAACGCAGTGAGCCCATCCCGCCCGTTTATCTTGCGGCCCGTAGCCACTTCTTTGCTGATGGCTGCAATCCTCCTGGTCGGTATTGTGGGCTACACACAACTGCCGGTCTCCGCATTGCCGGAAGTTGATTATCCGACTATTCAGGTGCTCACGTTTTATCCCGGCGCAAGCCCGACGGTGATGGCTACGACGGTGACGGCGCCACTCGAGCGGCAATTCGGCGAACTGCAAGGCTTGAGCCAGATGACCTCCACCAGTTCCGGAGGCACTTCCGTCATCGTGCTGCAGTTTAATCTCACTCTGGCCATTGATGTAGCCGAGGAAGAGGTGCAGTCCGCCATAAATGCGTCGCAGAGTTTGTTGCCATCCGTCCTGCCCGCGCCGCCCACTTATAGCAAGACGAATCCAGCCGATGCCCCGGTGCTCACCTTGGCTATTACCTCTAATTCAATTCCACTTTCGCAGGTCGAGGACCTTGTGGATACGCGCCTTGCGCCAAAGATTTCGCAACTGAATGGGGTCGGTCTGGTTACTATCAGCGGCGGCCAAAAGCCTGCCGTGCGCATTCAAGCCAACCCTACGGCTCTGTCATCCTACGGCATCAATCTTGAGGACCTGCGCAGTGCGTTGACACAAGCCAGTGTGAATGCCGCCAAAGGGAATTTCGATGGGCCGCGCCAGGATTACCAGATTGACGCCAACGACCAGCTGGTCACTAGCGATGATTATCGCAACGTTGTAGTGGCCTACCGTAACGGTGCGCCGGTGATGCTGACTGAAGTAGCGCATATCGTGAATGGCGTAGAGAACAATAATCAGGCCGCGTGGATGAATCAGACTCCTGCGGTCATCCTCAATGTACAACGGCAGCCCGGGGCCAATACCATCAGCGTCGTCAAGAGCATCAAGCAACTAATGCCCCAGTTGGAGGCCAACCTGCCCGCGGGGATTCAGGTGACCACGCTGACCGATCTTACAACCTCCATCGAAGCGTCGGTCTCCGACGTCGAGTTCGAATTAATGCTGACGGTTGGACTCGTCGTGCTGGTCATTTTCCTCTTCTTGCGGAGCCTGTATGCCACGATTATCCCAAGCGTGGCCGTGCCGCTCTCGCTCGTTGGCACGTTCGCCGCGATGTACGTCCTGGGTTACAGTCTGGACAACTTATCTCTGATGGCTCTGACCATCTCCACCGGTTTCGTCGTGGACGATGCCATCGTGATGATCGAGAACATCTCCCGGTACATCGAAGCGGGCGATCCTCCCCTGGATGCAGCGCTCAAGGGTGCGGAGCAAATTGGCTTCACCATTCTTTCTCTGACTGTGTCACTCATCGCCGTGCTGATTCCGCTGTTGTTCATGGGCGACGTGGTCGGGCGCCTGTTCCGCGAATTTGCCGTGACGCTTGCCGTCACGATCGTCGTTTCAGCGGCGGTTTCCCTTACCCTCACGCCCATGATGAGTGCGCGAATCCTGCGGCACAAATCAAAGGAACAGCAGGGGCGCGTCTATCGAGCCTCGGAGCGCGTTTTCGACGGGATGATCGCGTTCTATGGACGGACGCTGAAGTTTGTCCTTGGCTACCAGACGATTACTCTCTTGGTCGCCGTGGCCACGCTCCTGCTAACGGTTTCCCTTTACATCATCATCCCCAAAGGCTTTTTCCCGGTTCAAGACACCGGCGTCATCCAAGGCATATCACAGGCGCCGCCGACGATCAGCTCACGGGCCATGGCAGGGAAGCAACTGGAGATTACAAAGGCCGTTCTGGATGACCCAGCCGTGGAAAGCGTCTCGTCGTTTATCGGCGCGGATGGAACGAATACAACGATGAACAGCGGCAGATTGTCCATCAATCTAAAGCCCCTGGATCAGCGCAAGATCAGTGCGTCGGACTTGATCCGCAGGCTCAACTCGAGAGTGAGCCAGATTCAGGGAATTCAGTTGTTTATGGAACCTGTGCAGAACATTACGGTGGATGACCGAGTGAGCCGCACGCAATACCAGTACGCACTGGAAGACGCCAATGCGGATGAACTGAATGAGTGGACCAACCGCTTCGTTGACCGGCTGAAGCAGTTGCCGGAACTGGAGGACGTGGCCACCGATCAACAGTTGGGTGGGCTGGCCGTATCCCTGGTGATCGACCGGGTCACCGCTTCGCGGCTGGGCATCGCGCCTTCAACCCTGGATAACACACTGTATGACGCTTTCGGACAGCGGCAGATTAACACCATGTATACGCAGGTGAATCAATATCATGTCGTTCTCGAGAGTCAGCCGCAATTTCAACTGGACCCCAACAAGCTGAACGATCTTTACATTCAATCCAATGCGTCTTCCGGCGCCAGCGGAGCGGGAGCCTCTACTTCCTTTTCGTCTTCCGGATCATCTTCTGCGGGATCAAACGCTGTGACGAGTTCTGCGTTATACACTCCAGCAGCAAGTACCCTTGCGCCACCTGCGAACGCGCTCACGCCGAACAATTCCACGGCGTCCAGCAAGGGAGCCGGCTCTGCGGGCGGCACAAGCTCGGCAATGAGCAGTGCCGTGCCGCTGAGCGCTTTCGCGCACTTTGAGAAGACGACAGAACCGCTCGCCATTACCCACCAGGGTCAATTTCCGGCGATCACCGTGTCGTTCAATCTCGCGCAGAATGCCGCGCTTGGCAGCGCCATTACGGCGGTGGACAAAGTGCAGAAAGACATGCACATGCCTCCGAGCATGCAAGCAGGCTTTCAAGGGACTGCGGCATCCTTTACGAATTCGCTGGCCAATGAGCCATTGCTCATTCTTGCCGCGCTGGTCACGGTGTACATCGTGCTTGGTGTTCTGTATGAGAGCTTCATCCACCCGATTACGATTCTGTCCACGCTACCGTCAGCGGGCGTAGGCGCTTTCCTCGCCTTAATTCTTTTTCACCAGGATCTAAGCGTGGTGGCAATTATCGGCATCGTCCTGCTGATCGGCATCGTGAAGAAGAACGGCATCATGATGGTCGACTTCGCGCTGGAAGGCGAGCGCAAGCATGGAAAGAACGCGACAGATGCTATTTACGAGGCCTGCCTGCTCCGTTTCCGCCCCATTATGATGACTACAATGGCCGCGCTGCTGGCTGGGCTGCCGCTGGCGCTCGGAACTGGATTCGGTTCGGAGTTGCGCAGACCACTGGGAATCGCCATGGTGGGCGGACTGCTGCTGAGCCAGGCACTCACGCTTTACACCACGCCCGTCATCTACATCTTCTTTGACAATCTGGCGCAGCGCTTTGGCCACAAATTGAACAAGCCGGAAACCGGAGGCGCGGAACTGGCAGGTCCGGCATGAACATCTCTGAACCCTTCATTCGCCGGCCAGTCGCTACGACGCTCCTCACGGTGGCGATTGCTCTGGCCGGGGGAATTGCGTATGAGGTACTGCCAGTCGCTCCCCTTCCGGAGGTCGATTTCCCCACTATTTCCGTCGGTGCAGGTTTGCCGGGAGCCAGCGCCAACATTATGGCCTCGTCTGTCGCCACTCCCCTGGAGCGGCAGTTCGGCCACATAGCCGGTGTGACGGAGATGACTTCCGCAAGCAGCCTCGGCAGCACATCCGTCACCATCCAGTTCGATCTCAGCCGCGACATTGATGGCGCGGCGCGCGATGTGGAGGCCGCCATCAATGCGGCGCGGAGCTATCTGCCCGCTAACCTGCCGGGCAACCCCACCTATCGCAAGGTCAATCCCGCCGATGCGCCGATTATGATCCTCGGACTTACCTCGGACAAATACGGCCCCGACAAGTTGTATGACGTAGCCTCCACCATCATCGAGCAGAAATTGTCGCAAATCCAGGGCGTGGGGCAGGTCACGGCCGGCGGCGGCGCGTTGCCGGCCGTTCGTGTGGACGCAAATCCCACGCAATTGGCCAGCTACGGTCTTACCCTTACAAATTTGCAGTCGGTGTTGAGTCTGCAGAACTCCGACCTGGCCAAGGGCCAAATCTCCGATGGGATTGTGACCGCGGACATCATTGCGAACGACCAGATCTCGAGAGCGGATGACTATAAGCCGCTGGTTGTCGGTTATAAGCATGGCGCAGCTATCCGCCTGTCGGATGTGGCTGACGTGACAGATTCCGTGCAGAACATTCGCGCCGCCGGCTATCTGAACGGTAAGCGCGCGATTACGATCACCATCTTCCGTCAGCCTGGCGCTAACATCATCGCTACGGTTGACAACGTCCGCGCGCAACTTCCGCTTATCCAGGCATCCATCCCCCTCGGCATCGATACCACCATCGTCCTTGACCGCACCACGACCATCCGCGCCTCAGTCAGTGACGTCGAGAAAACGCTGCTCATTTCCATCGGCCTGGTGATCGCCGTAGTGTTCGTCTTTCTGCGAAACGGCCGCGCAACGCTCATTCCCGCCGTCGCTGTGCCGGTCTCGCTGCTCGGCACGTTCGCGGTGATGTATCTGTTCGGCTATACCATCGACAACCTCTCGTTGATGGCCATGACCATTTCCACGGGATTTGTGGTCGACGATGCCATCGTGGTGATGGAAAACATCGCGCGCCATCTGGAAAATGGCGTGAAGCCTTTTGCGGCGGCGCTGGAGGGCGCGAAAGAAATTGGTTTCACCGTCTTCACCATCAGTATTTCGCTCATTGCCGTCTTCATCCCTCTTCTGTTGATGGGCGGAATCGTGGGCCGCCTCTTCCGGGAGTTTGCCGTAACGCTCTCGACGGCCATCGTCGTGTCCATGGTCATCTCGCTGACGGCCACGCCGATGATGTGCGCCTACCTGTTGAAGAACGAGCGCGCGGAAAAACATGGCCGCATCTACATGGCCAGCGAAAAGTTCTTTGACTGGGTGCTGCGGCTATATCGCGGCAGCCTGCATTGGGTGCTGGACCATTCTGCCCTCACGCTCACCGTGCTTTTCCTTACCATCGCCCTCAATTTCGTTTTGATTGTCAAGATCCCCAAGGGTTTCTTCCCGGCGGAGGACACCGGAGCGATTTCCGGCGGAGTGCGAGGGCCGCAGGATTCCTCCTTCCCGGCGATGAACAATTCCATCCAGCAGATTGCCGCCGTGATCAAAAATGACCCAGCCGTCGCCAATGTGATTTCGTTTACGGGTGGGAGTGGGGCAACGAATGCCGGTTCACTTTACGTTGCGCTCAAGCCGCTGACAGCGCGCAATGTCAGTGCGGCTGAGATCATTGACCGCCTGCGCCCCCAATTGAACCGTCTGCCGGTGGCTTCTGCGTTCCTCCAGCCCGTGCAAGATCTGCGCATCGGCGGCCGGTCGAGCAATGCGATGTACCAATACACGATTCAAGCCGACAACGTGCAAGATCTTTCCAAGTGGGGGCCGATCCTACTGAAAGAGATGCAGCGCTTGCCCGGTCTGCAGGACGTGAGCTCCGATCAGCAAAATGGCGGCCTGGAAGTACTGATGAACTATGATCGCGTCACCGCGGCAAAGCTCGGCCTTACCGCAAAAACTCTGGACTCGGCTTTGTACAGCGCTTTCGGCCAATCGGAAGTGTCCATCATCTATACGCAATTGAATCAGTATTACGTGGTGCTAGAAGTTGCTCCCCAGTATTGGCAGAGTCCGGAAGGGTTAAAAGACATCTACCTTCAGACCCCTGGTGGCGGCAACATTCCGCTGCTCGCGGTGGCCAACGGGCAAGCCAACACGACACCGCTGGCCGTCAACCATACGGGCTTATTTCCATCAGTCACCGTGTCCTTTAACCTTTCGCCGAACGTGTCCTTGAGCGATGCCACCTTGAGCATCAACCAGATGCAAAAGCGGCTCGGCGCGCCTTCTACACTGCAAGGCTTTTTTGCCGGCACACTGCTGGCCTACCAGCAATCCCTTGGCACTGAACCCTTGCTGATTCTGACGGCGCTGCTGGCGGTGTACATCGTTCTCGGTATTTTGTATGAAAGCCTGGTCCACCCACTGACGATCATTTCCACCTTGCCGTCGGCGAGCGTGGGCGCAATGCTTGCATTGCTCCTCTTTAAAGAGGATCTGAATATCATCTCCATCATCGGCATTGTGCTGCTGATTGGAATCGTAAAAAAGAACGCCATCATGATGATCGATTTCGCTCTACAGGCGCAGCGCGAGGAAGGGAGGAGCACCACCGATGCGATCTTTGCGGCGTGCATGCTGCGCTTCCGCCCGATCTTGATGACCACGATGGCGGCGTTATTGGGTGCTCTGCCGTTAGCGTTGGGGGCGGGCATGGGGTTTGAGCTCCGCCGGCCCCTGGGCATCACCATTGTAGGGGGACTCATCTTGAGTCAAATGCTCACGCTCTATACAACGCCGGTCGTCTATTTGGCGTTCGACCGGCTGCGGATAATGATGCAGAGAAAGCAGCATCGCATGCTTGGCCATGGAGCCGGACCAGTTCCCAGCGCCGCAGACTAATTTCACCGACCAAAGCGATTCACGTTGCGAGTCGGGGATACAATCTCGCGCCAATCAAGACCAGCACGGTGGTTGGTAGGAGAATGACACCATAGTCGAGACCCAGGCCGAAGACGCTCGTACTACAGGCAAGCATGCAAGTGCGCAGGGCGTCGACGACGTAAGTCAGCGGATTTAGATGAGAAATCATCTTTAACCAACCGGGCATGATGTCGATGGGGTAGATCGCATTGCTCGCAAAGAACAACGGCATGGTCAGCACCTGGCCGACTCCCATAAAGCGTTCGCGCGTCTTCACAATGCACGCGATGATCAGTGAAAACGTCGAGAACAGCGTCGTGGCTAGCACTACAATAACGAGCACGTTAAGGAGTGCCAGCGGGCTCCAGTTCAGTCTGACCCGCAGAATAAGCGAGAGACAGTAAACAGGGAAGCCTCGACGGTGTCTCTTGCGTTCTGTATACGGTCCAAGGTGCTTTAGGCACAATCCGAGTTTACGAAGCGGCCTTCGCTCGCGCCGCTTCGGGCTCGCCGACGAGTTCCTCAAATAGCGCCCGGTAATGAATCATGGCTTGGCGCAAGTCTTCGGTGTTGGCCTGCCCCTGCGATTGACGAAGCGCGGTTTGGTGTGCTGCGCGGTAATTCTCTAGAACGCGTGGATGATCCACGGATAGATCCGCGGCACGCTGTTCAAAATCGCTTACCGGATAGCCGCGAGTGGACATCACCGCTCCCACTAGTTGGTCAGCGTCCGTAACTGCACCACCGGGGCCGTCTACGAACCTAGCTTGAACTCTGGCCCAAGACTCGGTGAATCGTGCGCGATCGGCCGGAGCGAGCGGCCGGATGTGCAAGGCCTCCACGTGATCCGCGCGCTTGTCAAGCAAGTCTTCGGCTTTCCGCTGGCTCCCACCTTCCTTCAGGGCGCGCGCATACTCAGCGCTGCCAAACTGCGTGCGTAGTTTTTGCGTTCGGCGCTTCTGGAAAAAGAACGCAACAACGATGCCTGCGGCCAACACCACAATGACTCCGATAATTGCTAGTATTTGTGCCGTGCTTAATGCTGATAGGTTCATGACTCTCCTCCAGTTACTGACCGATACCATCGCCCAAATCTAAGAGCCCCCACGGCTCGCTCGCGCGGAGCCGTACCGCTTTACGGTTTTTCGATTACTTTTTCTACTTGGCCGATTTTCTTTTGAATTGTCCAAGCTATCTTTTCGCAGGTTCCCTGGCCTTCCAAGTCCGGATTGTTCGTCAGTAGGGCTATTTTTCCTTTTATCTTGCCTTTCAGCTCGTGGATCTTTCCTGCGACTTCATTCTCAGTACCTGCCTTCATACTTGTTGCCTCATCCGCAAAAGGTCATCTGACTCATTCCGGCAGTGTCATGTTAAGGAAGGTGAGGGCAGATATCTGTTCACATCGAGACAGTTTCAGATCTTATTTACTATTTCGGGAGTGGGACTCCCCTCCCCATCGCCAAGGAAGAAATAAGGGTTCGGCGCGAGCAGAAAAGAGGAGGCGGAACAGGCAGATCGGAAAGCGCGGGAAGGAAAATGTGCGAAAGTGAACAGACACCCTTATTCTCGGACCTTAGCATGCGGGTTGCATCGGAAACGAAGCAACTGGTCAGAACCACGGGAGGCCATTTGAGATACAGACATGGATTGTTGTTCCTAGCGCTTGCCCTTTCTACCGCCGTGCCGGCTTTTGCCGACAAAGTCCAGGTCGATTTTAGGGACGGAGATAAGGGTTCGGTCTATACGCAATCTTTGCCCAATGCCAAAGAACTGAACGGCGCATCCGTGTACCGCAATTCCGGTTTGAGCACATCAAGAGGGGAAGAATTCCGGAGTGAATTTAACGGTGTCGTCCTCCTGGGTGAATTTAGCAATGAGAGCAAGATTTCAGATCTTGACACGCTGCTGAACTCTGGCTTGGGCGCGAACGGCTATCAGGTGAGTCTGTTTGATCTACGATTCAATCATGGTGAGTTTTGGGAGAGGGATGGCGGAAAAGACTGGGACAATCACAATCGCTGGGACCGAGATGGCACTGGCGGCACCCTGTCCGTGGTTAGTACTCCAGAACCTGGGTCCCTTACGCTCCTGCTGTTTGGTTTGGCAGGGTTGGGGATGATTGTATACCGGCGCGATGCTCTGAAGGACGCAGTTTAGGAGTTCGATTGAGCGTGGCCCGTCAAAGGAGTTCAGTTTGTACCGACAAGAGTTCCACAACATACAAACCTGGTTGCCGGACGAAGACCGCCTCCTGGAATTGATTTTCACGGACGCTCCTCTCGCCCAGGTGCTGAATAAACTCTGCACCGCGTTCGATCTCCAAGTAGGCAATGTCGTTTCGTTGGTGTTGTTCCCGGATGACGAGGAACATGCCGTGCACACGATTGCGCGGAGTGCAGTTGATTTTGGACTTGTTGTTTTTTGTTGTGCAGCCATTGTTTCACCCGACGAAGAGTTGCTGGGCACATTCGAGGTGTACAGCTGCTTTTCGGGAGGTCCAACCCCCAGTGAGTGTAAGCTAATCGAGCGGGCGGTGCGCCTCGCCGCACTCGCAATTCAACGCGAGCATATCCAACAGGACTCCGAGAGTTTTCCCTTTTATTGGAAGGGTCCGATGGGGGGTAGTCCTGACAATATGCCTCCCTCCAAAAACTGATTCACAGCAGATCTTGCAAGGGAAGAGCAAGTCGAATTCTGCGCCCCGAGCCATGATTGAGTCGCGAGGTATAACGACTTCTTTGGACTGCGCGAAAATCCATTCAATATCAATCCCGATCCGCGATTCCTGTACTTGCCTCCACAGACTCAAGAGACTCTGGATCAGTTGACCTACGGCTCAACCCCCGTCTGAGCGTTAAGCCTTTGGCAATGCCGGCATCTTTCCGTAGAAGTTGTATGTTTACTTAGTCGTTCAGGACAACACTTAGAAGGGAATCGTTGACTTGGATCTCGCCGTCGTACTGGATGAAACCCAGTTTCCTGAATTTGTTCATGAAAAAATTGACCCGGGACCGCGTTGTGCCAATCATCCCCGCCAGCACCTCTTGCGTTATTTTCGGAAGGACCTTTTGGGGCTGGCCCGGTGCGCCATACCGCGCCAATAGCAACAGAGTGCGCGCCAGGCGTTTCTCGCTGGAGTTGAAAAGGTGATCGATCAGGTCCGCTTCGACTCGGGCGTTTCGAGCCAACGTGTACGCGATGAAGCGATCGGAGAACTCGTGTTCCCCATGGAGCACGCGAATCATCTCGTTTTTCTGGATAAGGAGCACAGTGGTGGGTACAATCGCGGTCGCCGTGGCCATGCAAATGGACTGGCCCGCCAAACATCCTTCCCCAAAAAAATCACCCGGTCTCAGAACCGCCACAACGGCTTCTTTGCCGGACTCATTGAGTACAGTAAGCTTCACGCTGCCTTCCTGAATGTAAAGGACATTCGCCGCAGGATCGCCCTGCGCGAAGGCGATATCTTTTGCTCGAAATTTTACAACCCTTCTCCCCACACCAGCCGAATCGAGAAATAGTTTCACATCGAAAGCAAGGCTATTTGAATTTGCTTTTCTTGGGGGAGGGCGGACCTTGGTGGATGCATGTCGAGTTGAGGAAGACATGATCAAACCCGGACTCGGTCCCAAAGGGGAGGCATATGAAGTTGATCTCATCGCTCTGTTCTCCTATCGCGGTTGACTGCATTGTGGCCCGGGGGCAACGGAAAGCTACACTTACACCCGTCACAATACTGTGCTACAAATGGAATCAGTGGGGTATCGGGGATGCTGCTAATAAGGAAGGGCTTTGTCCGGGGAAACCCTGACAAGAGGGCGCAGTTGCACCAGATATCGGGGCAGGGGGCCCGGCTGAAGCCAAATTCTTACGGAGCCGAGTGGCCCGGCTCACTCTCCAGTGTTTCTGGGGTCAACAGACCCATTTGCATGGCAAAACGAATCACATCACTGCGCGTCCGAAGTCCGAGCTTCTCAGCAAAGCGTGAACGATACGTCTCGACGGTTTTCACGCCCACAGCAATTTGTTCGGCTATTTGTGCACTAGTGTAACCCCGCGCCACGAATCTGAGCACCTGCAGCTCGCGGTCGCTGAGAATGTTTATCGGCCGTTTGGGACCGGCTTTTGTCCCTCTCTTCGCAAGCACATCCTGGACAAGAACGCTGGCCAAACGCGGGTCCACGAAGATCCCTCCGCGATGCACCGCCCGTATAGCGGCAAGCAGCTCCGCATCTACCGCCCTTTTCAATAGGTAGCCAGAGGCTCCGGCCGCCAGTGCCGATCGTAAGTATGCGGGGTCATCGTGCATCGTGAGCACGAGCACCCGGGTCCCGCGACAGTTCCGCGCTATCTCCTGCAGCGCCTTCATACCCCCGACCCGGGGCATCGTGAGGTCAAGCAAGGTCACATCGGGTTTCGTTTCCCGTACCTCTTGAACCGCCTTTTCTCCATCGGGGGCTTCTGACACAACTTCCATATCGACCTGGGCATTCACGAGCATTCTCAGTCCAGCGCGAAGAATTGCGTGATCATCCACGATCATGACTCTGATCTTGTGCGTTCGCGCCGCCATTTCAGGTGCTCCTCGGCTCCGCCAATGGCTGGAGATTCTGCTTGGCAAGAGGGACTCGCACCAGAATCTTGGTTCCCTTGCGCTGGGACGGGAAACTGACCGTTCCGCCCAACATTGCCGCTCTCTCTCTCATACTTTGAATGCCTAGGCGGTGCGATGAGACAGCCACGGCCTTAGCGTCAAAGCCACATCCGTCATCGATGACCGCCACTTCCAAAGTCGTGGGCAAGCGCGCGAATTTAATTCTGACCGCCTTGGCTCCCGAATGTCTGGCAACGTTTGTCAGGGCTTCCTGAACAATGCGATACAACCCGATCTGGACTGCTGACGGCAGGTTGCTGGAGTCAAGTGCACTAAGTTGGAGATCCACGGCTATATTGTGGGTCTTTATGTACTCGGTAACATATCGGCTCAGTGCAACACCCAGGCCATGATCGTCCAGCACCGTTGGGTGAAGCCCGCGGGCGAGCCGACCGACCTCGTCGATGGCCTGGGCGGTAATTTCCCGCAGCCGATGTCCTTGTACCTTAACATCTGTTAGGTTTCGAGAGCCTTCCAGCGTACGGAGCCCGACCAAAAGAGACGTCAGCAATTGGCCGGCCTCGTCGTGCAATTCGCGCGCAATCCGGCGCCGTTCCTCTTCTTGCGCCGAAAGCGTGCGTTCCAGGAGGAGCCGGTGCATTGCTTCGGCCTGCTTGATTTCCGCGGCCTGCGTGCGTTTTTGCTCGCTCAGATCGGTAATCACCATGCCCAGGGCGTGGCCCTTGTATCCGCGAAACCGGTTAAGAGACAAATAGACGGGAACCAGACTTCCGTCTCCGCAACTCAGGTTGAATTCGGCTTTCGCAACCGCCCTCTGAGCCTCGGCAAGGAATGCTTCAAATCTGTCTCGCTCTGTTTTGGCAACCAGCGACTGAACCGCAATTCCAATAATCTTCTCTTGCGTCCTGCCGATCAATTTGGCAAAGCTGCGATTGCAGTAGAGCACAGCACCATTCCGGGACAGAGTCGCCGCGCCTTCGCTCATGGCCTCTACCAGCATGCGATAGGCGGGTTCGCCGCCTTTCAGAGAAACCACCTGTTCTCCGCGACGACCGGAAACCATTAAAGCATCCACTTCGCCGGACTGTATGGCGCGAAGAGTCTCCTCCGCAGTTTTCAACCGAGCGAGGAGCTTTGTTGGCTGATCCGGCGGCGCGGATGAAGGCAATTCGCGTGGAGAGGGTCCGTGGCTTTTGCGAGCCCCTTTCGGCGCACCTATTTTAGCGGGCAGCTCTCCTTGAAGGACTCGGCCATCGCTACGTGCTCGCTTGTTAGGCATCTGCTATCTGAGCCCTTACTTCAGCGTACCGGTTGAAGATCCAACCCCACAATGACACTCTCGGTCTTTGAAAGGTTCCCGATGATTTTTTTGACCGGCGGCGGGAGCCTTCTCACGAGGGTCGGAATGGCAATAATCTGATCACCCTTGGCTAGTTGCGGTTTCTCCAGCAAGTCAACCACTTCGATATTGTATTTGCCCCGCAGCTTGTCCTCGCAAATCCTTTTGAGGTTGGCGATCGCAGCAATCGAATTGGGGGTTTGGCCCGCAATGTAAAGCCGCAATCGGTAGAACGCACGCTGGCTGCTCTTGGCAGGGCGGCGCTTCCTCGGTGAACTCTTCTTCATGTCGGTGCTCGGTTTCTGGTCCAGATGGGCCAAACTCGCTAATCAGCCGGCGCGACTGAACCCGGGCCCGCGACCGTCGTGGCTAGCGTGTGATCCCGCAAAACGTTGCCCAATTCGAGGCCTCTTTCACTCACGATTAGCTCACGAGGCTCGCGCGAATGGGCCATGCCGCGGGATTTCAGAACGTAAAGCTCGCGTCTCGGTCGCCCATTGGGTTTGCTGTCCCGCAACACAATCCAGGTGTCCATAAGAGAGGAGACGGCCGCCGCAGTTCTCTCTTGCGGGTCCCCTGCGAATGTCAGATTCGTGAACATTGATGTAATCTGTTCCACCTTTAGAAAATCGACCAGGCGCATGAGCATCGATTTAACGTCATAAGTGCCCGAGATCGAAACCAGGTTCGTGATCGGGTCGATAACCACGACGCTTGGTCGAACCTTTTCGATCAATTTGTGAACAGCGGCCAAGTGTGCTTCCAGGCCGATGCTGGTTGGCCGCATCGCGTGGAAGTGCAATAAGCGCTTTTTTACCGACGGTTCCAGGTGAAGGCCAACCGAGCGCATGTTACGGAGAATCTGGCTAGGAGATTCTTCAAAAGCGAAATAGAGGCACTTTTCCTCACGGGCGCAGGCGGCCCTGGTGAAATTCGCCGCCAGGCTGGACTTCCCAGTTCCCGCCGTGCCCGATACCAGCACACTGCTTCCACGGAAGAATCCCTTACCTTCCATCATGTCGTCCAAAGCGGGAATTCCCGTTGAAACACGATCCGTCGATGCCTGGTGGGCAAGTGCCAGTGAAGTGATCGGCACGACCGAGATGCCCTCGCGATCTATCAGGAACGGATACTCATCGGTGCCGTGGGAAGTGCCCCGGTACTTGATGACCCGCAGCCGCCGAGTGGAAATCTGTTCCGTAACTCGATGGTCTAAGGCGATCACGCAATCGGCGATGTATTCCTCAAGTCCGTGACGGGTCAGCGTGTGCTCTCCGGCTTCCCCGGTAACGACAGCGGTAAGCTTGTGGTTTTCCAGCCAATGAAACAGACGGCGGAGTTCCGCTCGCAGAATCGTTGAGTCCGTTAATCCGGAAAAAAGTGCCTCGATGCTGTCCAGGACCACGCGCTTTGCTTTGATCGCTTTGACCGCGTGGGCCAAACGGATGAACAGGCCCTCGAGGTTGTACTCTCCAGTTTCGGCGATCTCGTTTCGCTCAACGGAAACAAAGTCCACCAACAGCTTCTTATGTTTGGCGAGCGCACGCAAATCAAAACCCAGCGATGCGACGTTGGCCCTCAGCTTCTCCTGGGTTTCTTCGAAGTCCATGCATACGCCAGGCTCGCCGTATCGAACAGCGCCGTGCACCAGGAATTCCATTGCGAGTAAGCTCTTGCCACATCCTGCGCTGCCACACACCAGTGTCACACGACCTTTCGGCAGGCCTCCCCCTGTGACTTCATCCAGCCCTTGGATTCCTGTCGGGGCCTTGGCGAGCGAGGGGCGAACGACTTTCGGCCTGGCGCGGGGCATAGCGAGACTCCTGAACCGGAATTTGGGATTTGGACCTCTAACTTCTGCATCGTACCCTTTCTCCTTCCCTCGATACAACGAATTTGCCACCCGCTTCTTGTTGGGCGTCAGAAGCGCGCAGACAGAATTCAGGGTGAAAACAACTGAGATCGTCACCGCTGATGGAGGACAGGACGACGCGTTTCTTCACTCTTTGCGCGGGTCAGTGTCCCAAAGTGGATAGACGAAGGCCTGAGAATAGGCTACTAATCCAGCGACGGAGCAAGCGAGTGAACTTAATACTCGGGATGTGGAGATGCCATTGGATAAATTAGCGGCGGGCAGTCTGAATGGTCAGCGGCGAATCCTGGCTGCGTGCTGGCTAGTCTATGGGGTCCTCAGGGTGATCGCAGGGATTTGCCTCATTGCGTTTAGCGGAACGGCCACGGTCATGTTTGGCTCCCTTCTGGATCGCGTGCCGAACCCTTTTGCGATGATGCGCAATTTCCACGTTGTTTATACGGGTATCGTGGTCCTGGCGTTTCTATGCGGTATTTTCGGAGTATTGGCTGGACTGGCTCTCCTGGCCAATCAACGGGTGGCCCGGACGCTTGCGCTTCTTGCAGCGTTCTTCTCGGTCTCTGAAATTCCCTTTGGTACCACTCTGGGAATTTATACTCTTATCGTTTTTCTTCCATCGCGCGCTGTTTCTCCGCCAAGCCGGCCCTGAGAAGACACCCGTGAAATCGCCGGCAAGCCCACTTTGAAATCTCGTCAGTGTGCCCTCGCTTTGTTCTGATACATCTGTGGCCCAGCCGATTCTGCTTGCAGCCCCTCACGATCTGGAGGATAGCATGTGCCATTCCTGCCCATTGCCAAGTCCGCGCGATAGGAAGCGGTCGAGTGCATATCGCAGGGGAAGCGAGTGCGCAAAGAAGATTTCCGGTGTTGCGCCCATTTTTACTTGCGAAACGTGCACTATCGGACAGTATTCAAGCTTGTGAGGCTTGATACTCAGGTCTCGAAGCTTTTGGAAGGAGACTCATGTTCAAGATATCAGGCATCACCTTAGCAGTGGCAATGACGCTGTGCGCAGCAGCGCAAGCACAAACGCAAGCGCCGGCAGACGCCAGCAATCCAACGCCGACGTACCGGGTCAATGTAGTGAGCCGCACAACCCGGGCAGTGAGTTACAGGCATCACAGTGGGAGCACAAAGGTCGATTTTCAGGGCACGAATTTGATGCCCACCGCAGCGGGCGAGGCCAAAGTGAATAGCAAGCGCGGAACCATGAAAATCGAAGCGGAATTCTCCGGACTGGACAGGCCCAACAGTTTTGGCAACGAGTATCTGACTTATGTTTTGTGGGCGATTTCACCGGAAGGCCGCCCAGTGAACATTGGCGAAGTATTGGTGGGTGATAACCACCGGAGCAAGCTGGACGTGACCACCGACCTTCAGGCTTTCGCACTGATCGTCACGGCGGAACCTTATTATGCGGTACGGCGCCCAAGCAACGTCGTGATTCTGGAAAACGCGGTTCGTTCTGACACGCGTGGCGCCACCGAGGATGTGGATGCCAAATATGAATTGATCGATCGCGGTGGATACATTCCCACGGGCTATAACTTTGACCCGGTGGTCCTGAGCGCCGAATTACCATTGGAGTTCTATGAAGCGCGCAATGCGGTGCGGATTGCGCAATCTGCCGGAGCAGAGCGCTATGCTGCGGAAAGCTACGGGAAGGCCGTTCACCAGATGGTTGAGGCGGATGCGCTGGCCTCCAGGAGGCATGAAAACAAGAAAGCGCTCATCTCGCTGTCGCGCGAAGTCGTGCAGACTTCCGAAGACGCACGCGAAATCTCCGTGAAGCATATTGACGAAGAGCGCGCCGAAGCGGAACGCAACGCGGGAGCGGGTCGTGAAGCCTCCGCAAAGGCACGTGCCGATAGGGAGGCACAACTGCGGCTAACCGCCGAAATCGGAACCGCGGATGCGGATCGCCGCCGGAATGAAGCAGACCGCCAGAATAAGGAGGCGCAGGCCGCCGCCCAGCAGGCCGCTACCGCCCAAGCCGATGCCGAAAAAGCGCGCAACGACGCTCAACAGGGGCAACTAGCCGCGGAAGCCGATTCCGACCGCAATCGCGCCGCCGCAGCTTCTTCCGATGCGCAGCTTCAACAAGCCGTGCATGACCGCGAAGAACTTCGCGCCCGTCTCCTACAACAGTTCAGCCTCATCCTGGAAACTCGCGACACCGCACGCGGACTCGTCGTCAATATGTCGGATGTGCTTTTTGACACCGGCAAGTACACGCTCCGCCCGCTGGCCCGCGAAAAGCTGGCCAAGATTTCGGGCATCGTGCTCGCTTATCCGTCGCTCAGGCTGGCGGTCGAAGGCAACACCGATAGCATTGGCACCGAAGCTTTCAACCAGACACTCTCAGAGCAGCGCGCCGAAGGTGTGCGTAGCTATCTAACACAGCAAGGCGTACCGGAATCTTCAACCACCGCGACGGGCTTCGGTAAGTCCCGGCCCATCGCGTCAAACGATACTCCCGAAGGACGTCAACAGAACCGCCGAGTCGAGTTGATCGTCTCCGGCGAAGTGATCGGCACCAAGATCGTTTCACTCAGTCTGCAGCCCGTCGCTGAAGTCACGGCTCCTCAGTAGTCCAACCAAGCAAGGGAGCCGGCCTTGCCCCCCAGCCGGCTCTTTTTCTTTGCTTGGGGAGGCGTTTTTCGTGTGCGCCCAGGACGAATGGAACTCGTGGTATTACGATGGTCGCGGGATCTCACCTGAAGTAACAAATGCACTAGCGGGGTTCTTATCGGAATCGGGAACAACTCTGCGGACATAGAAACGATTCAGTTTTCCCATCTTGCCACACACAGCGATTCAGCCGCGCGGAGTGTCCTCAAAACGAGGCTAGACTAAAGCGCCCGCAAACGGCTGAAAAGCCTGTGATCTCAGCCTTCGTTAATCGTGGTCCGGATGACTGTGACGCCAATTCCAGTAATGCCTCTGCACACTGGAGTGCTGCCTGTTGTACTCGCGATAACTCCTGTGTTGTTCCGCCAGGTAACGCCTGTAGGCGCGGTCTTCGCGGTCGTCCCAGTTATGGTAGTCCCGGTGGTCGCGATCATAGACGCGGACCTGGACCGCGGCCTCTTGAGCTTTGGCTTCGGCCACAACCAGGGCGGGCGCGACAATGGCAGCCGCCAAAAAGAACGAACAGATGAAACGATCTATACGATGCATGAGGTGTTCCTCCGAGTCCGAGCTTCCTCAAATGTGAACCTCGGTGATAGTGACTATGCGTGCCTGGCGCCACGCTGTATGTTCCGTATAGCACTTACGCAAAAAAGATTTCCCCGGAATAGACGCTTCTTCCCTTCGACTGGAATTCCGGCCATTCCTGAACCTCTGTAGGAGCCCATGCGTAACCGGTGAGACGGATGTGACTCATATCGAACAGACTTCACTGCCTCGATCTGCCAGCATCATTGGCACGAGCTCGCATCCAGTAAGAACTGGAATCCGTGCTCTGCGTGACGATTCGAATTCTGGTTGGCACGCTCCAAAAAAGAAAGAGTTAATGACATGCTCGGATTACTCGCTGCAGTTCTCATTATTCTTTGGTTGCTGGGATTTTTCGCATTCCACGTCACCACCGGACTGATCCACATCGTCCTTATCGTCGGCCTCATTCTGCTCGTCTTCCATTTCGTGAGAGGCAGAAGCGCCACAGCATAAAAGGCCATTGGACTCCGGGAGAATCTAATCGGGCCTTAGGTGTGCGGCAGCAGTGCTCCAATACGCTCTTTATCACAAATACCCGAGCGCTCGAACTGATGGTCGGGGCTGCCCGAATCGCGAGCCATACATGAAGCGCTCGGGATAGAGCAATAAAGAAACACCTTGTTTTTTGAGCGTGGCAGATCTCATGCTGAATATTCATGACTCGATTCGACAGTTGCCTGCGTTGGTTCACAACGCAATTGTCGCATTGCGGAAAAATCGTGCGGCGCGCATCGTTCTCCGGGTCGTCGCGGGAATCGTCCTGGTTCCAGTGATGCTCGCGGTCCTCATGCTTTTCTATGTCAACTATGATCGCTCTGACCTTCCCGATCTAGATGGATTTATACGTTTTGAGCCCCCCACCACGGGCCACATCTATGATGCGAATGGCCACGTCCTCATCGAATTAGGAAAGGAACGCCGGGAAATCATCCAATATAGGGAGATTCCTGACGTCCTGCGGCAAGCTCTCCTTTCGGCGGAGGATGAGAACTTCTTTGCACACTCGGGAGTGGACTATTCCGTCTTTCCTCGCTTACTCAGCAAGACCAACATCCACGCTTTGCTCGCTCGCGCTGCGGGCCTCAACGGCTCGAATGCAAGGGAGCACGCGCCGTTGTTCCCCCAAGGTGGCTCGACGATTACTCAACAGCTGGTGCGCGGTTACTTCCTGCAAGATCTTACGAGCACCAAAAACAGCAATACACTTCAACACCAGGGCCTTCTATCGCGCCTTCTTGCCTTCGTTATTGGCGTGCCCGGCGCCAACAGAGTTTTGCTGAAAGTGGAGGAAATGCGTCTTTCCTCGTGGATTGAGGGAGAGATGCGGAAGCGCTATGGCTCTAAACGCAGAGCCAAAGAGGAACTATTCGCACGTTACGCCAGCTTCATCTACTTGGGCAACGGCCGGTACGGCTTCGCAGCTGCCTCGCAGTATTATCTCGGCATACCGGTGACGGCTCTCACTGCAGATGATGCCGATAAGGCGGCACTTCTGGCGGGAATCACCAAGTCGCCGGGCGAGTATGCCCCTAACTCGGCCGACAATCAAAAACCGCTGCGTAGACGAAATCAGATATTAGCGCTCATGGTCAAAAACCATTTTATTTCCCCACAGACGGCTGGACGCTGCCAACAAGCTTCCATTCGTCTGGCAGTTCATGTAACTGGCCCGAGCGAAGTGGCCGCAGCTGTCGAAAATGTTCTTGAGGAGCTTAAACAGCTCGACTCTACGCTCGCCTCCGATATCGGAGTGAATCAACTCTTTGGGGGCCACATCCAGGTTTACTCAACCGTTGATGATCGGATCCAGAGTCTTGCGAACGCTGCTCTCGAAAACGGCTTGAAACTTTATGAAAGGCGTCACCCTAAGTATGCGGGGCTTATCCAGGGTTCCGTAGTCGTTCTGCGAAACAGCGACTCCGCGATCCTGGCCGAGGCAGGCGGGCGACGGATGTATAAAGGCCACGACACCACGTACAGCGACTTTAACCGAGTAACTCAGTCCCTGCGGCAGCCTGGCTCGGCCATGAAGCCAATTGTTTATCTGGCGGCATTTCGTCAAGGCGACCTGGATCTCGATACTCCCGTGCCCGACGAGCCCATTTCGGTTGTCGCCCCCGGAAACCCTCCGCTCAAGTGGATCTCCAATTTCGACGGTAAATTTAAGGGGATCATCCCAGCGAGACAGGCTCTGGCGGAGTCGAGAAACGCTGTCGCCATTTGGATTACTCAACAGATCGGAATCGATTCCGTCTTGACCACGGCACGCGAACTTGGCATTCGAACCCTACTACATCGCTATGACACAACGGCCCTGGGCGCATCCGAAGTCACCTTGCTCGAACTCGCAAACGCTTACCGCATGATGGCCAGCGGCATTCATGCGGAGCCTTACGTGATTGCAAGGATCAAGCGCAGTGTGGAAGAGGTTGTTTACAGCCACGATTCGCTGTGCTGCTCAATCGACGAGAACGAATTGGGGCTCTCTACGATTCAGGAAGGGCTGCGCGGGGTGGTGCGCATCCCATCTGGCACTGCGCATGCGCTTGATTCCCGCGCCTTCCCGATTCCAGTTATGGGCAAAACCGGCACAACAAACAATTATCGAGACGCCCTTTTTATCGGATCCACTTACGGCGTCAACGGAATTACCGTGGCAGTGCGCATCGGCTTTGACGACAACCGTTCCTTGGGCGTGAAGGAAACCGGAGCTCTGGCTGCGCTCCCGGTGTTCCGGGAGATTATTCTGAAGGTCTATCAGGCAAAGCTGGTGGGGCCAGCGCCGCGATTCCCGCTAGAGATGGAACAAAACATTGATGCCTATCTGAGGGGAGAAGTCCCACCTAAAGATGCGATAGGGTTCCTGAATCCGCTCGGTGTGACAAGACTCGCTGATGATGGAACGGCAGACTGTTCCGCGAAGCTGGTCCTGTTGCCGGCAAACATCTGTGAATCGGCGGCGAAGCAACGATATGCGATCTATCCCAGTAAGAATGAAAGTGGCAAATTGATTTTTGCAAATGATTGAATTCTGCCGCTTTGGATCCGTATCTTCCGATATTGAGTCTTCCCTGCGGATCAAAAATGCGGCGCCCACAAGGGAAAATGTCTTGTCTTGATTGCGCTCCGAAGATCAAGAAGGCCTCGAGATGCTTGTTGGCGGCAAGGAACTACACCATACCGGACGCATCGCTTGGTTGCGCGCGGCGGTACTGGGCGCGAATGACGGCATTCTTTCCACATCGAGTCTGGTGCTCGGAGTCGCAGCCGCGCATGCCACTCACAGCAGCATCGTGGTCGCGGGAGTCGCCGGTCTGGTGGCTGGGGCCATGTCAATGGCTGCCGGAGAGTACGTATCTGTGCACTCGCAGGCAGACACAGAAGAGGCTGAACTGAATCTTGAGCGTGCGGAACTCAGAGCAGACAACAAGGGCGAGCACAAGGAACTCATGGCAATCTACGTGGCTCGCGGCCTGGAGCCTGCCCTTGCAAAACAGGTCGCCAAGCAGTTGATGGCCCATGATGCGCTGGGTGCTCATGCCCGCGACGAACTCGGCATCTCCGAGACTTTCCGTGCACGTCCCATTCAGGCGGCCTTGGCATCGGCGGGCAGCTTTGCTGTCGGAGCAGCGATGCCTCTCCTGGTTACTATCACTACGCCAACCACGGGTTTGATCCCGCTTGTATCCGCAACATCGCTGGTGTTCTTGGCGCTCCTGGGTGGGCTGGCCGCCCGTGCGGGCGGCGCAGGAGTGGTGATCGGCGCAATGCGCGTTACGTTTTGGGGTGCCCTGGCTATGGCGCTCACCGCAGGAGTCGGATGGTTGTTCGGATCAGTTCTGTGAGCGGAGCAGAATCAATTGCGCTGCACGTGCATGTTGAGCTTGTATCAACGTCATTCGCTTGATCGGCTGGAATAATTACCGATTGTCGTTGCCGTCCGGGCTGCATTGGGATTCGTGGTGAAAGACCAACGGAAGAATCGCAGGTTGCAACTCTCGCACCGAAACGGTCTGACGAACAGCAGAGCCAGAATTCTTCTTTCGATAATCCCTTTGCGCTTTGATCGACGAATGTGTTCGCTGTGGCACCGCGGGCAGTTCATCATCACGGTTCTCCTAACGCGAGAACTCACTTGCCGAACAATCTTCTGTCATAGGAACCCGGTGGTCTGTCCTATTTTGAACACTCGGCTCCATTGCCCTCAATAACTTGGAGTTAGCCCAAGCTGAGAGTTTGTTATCGAGTTGGGGACATTTAGACTTGCTTGAGGGTCACTAAGATAGAAAGTGTTCTGAATTGTACAGACACGACTTTCTCGCCCGCGTACGTTTGGTAGGAAAGGACCCCCTCCTTCCTAGCCGCGCATCCAGGTGTCAATGGATGGTGTCGCGGCGTCAGTTGCAAAAAACCGATGGCAAACCTCGCTCCAAGCCGAGCCTTATCTGTTCAAGGAAGTCTTCGCCCGGAGAGCGCAACTTCCCACAGACGGCGCCCGGTGCGCGTTCTTTTCGTCCACCGTGACGCAGACGCGATCGACTGCTGCCTGCAGGAGCTCGAAAAGGGGCAGTTCGCGGTGCGCTCCGACTTGGTTTTGAACTTGGCACAGTGCGCGGCACAGCTCCGCACGCAATCCTACGATGTCATCATCGTCGAGTACCCCAGCCCGAGCTTCAAGGGATCGCAGGCATTGCAACTCCTTCGTCAGACAGCGCAGGAAATCCCGCTAATCTTTCTGACGCTTGGCGTTGGAATCGAATCCATCGCGGAGCTGGCCGCGCAAGGAGTTTTCGAGTACGTGGAACTGGAGCACATCGCCCAGTTGCCGATGGCGGTTCGCCGGGCGTTGAACGAAAAGAGACTTCGCACAGAGCTGCAAGAGGCAGAAAAGGCCTTGCGGCATTCGCAATCGCTTTACCGCGCGCTGGTGGACAATCCCGCTTACGGAATTTGCCGGTGCGAGGCAGGCGGGAAGCTTCTGGACGTCAACCAGGCGCTCTTGACGATGCTTGGGTATGAAAGCAAAGAGGAACTGCTTGCGGCGAACCGCGCGTCGGAGATTGTCCTGGATCTTGGTGAGCGAAAGCCATTGGCGGGAAGCTCCGCCGAGGCGGCCCGAGTCGAGCCAATCGAAATCGAGTGGAAGAGGAAAAACGGCACGGTTCTGAAAGCCCGGCTCAGCGGCCGCGATGCCTTTGACGAGCATGGAAATTATAATGGCTGCGAAATCATCGTTGTTGACATTACAGAACAACGGATGCTTGAGGAACAACTTCGCCATCAGGCCTCAAGCGATTCGCTAACCGGCTTAGCCAATCATCGCCGCCTTTTCGAAGCGTTGCAGGCAGAGATTTGCCGATCCAAGCGCACCGGGCGGGAATTCTCTCTTGTGCTGCTTGACCTCGATGGATTGAAACGGATCAACGACCAGTATTCGCATCAGGCGGGCGACCGTGCGCTCTGCCGGCTGGGACAAATCCTGAGAGACTGCTGCCGGTCCGTGGACACCGCGGCGCGGCACGGCGGGGACGAGTTTGCCGTGGTCCTGCCGGAGACCTGCATTGCTGCCGCCACATTGGTAGGACAGCGGATTTGCGAACTTCTTGAAAAAGACGCCGAGAAGCCAGCGCTTTCGGTGAGCGTTGGAATTGCCTGCTATCCGAAGGACGCCGATTCCATCGGAACGCTTCTCTACGCAGCGGACAAGTCTCTCTATTTCATGAAATCCCGAAAGCCTGAAACCCTTTTGCGTGCGAATGCGATGCACGGCCATTAACCGTCTTTTTCCCATCTTTGTATACAAGTGAACAGACGTGCGCCTTCACAAGTCCTACGATTAGCTTGCCGTAAAAGAATCGGTTTGTTGTCCGGTCCATCCCCAGAGCTTGTTCCCCTCGGTCTTCACAAGCGTCAAGGGCATCGAACGACAATTGAACCAGACACTCTGGCCGAATAGGCAGTCAGGCGATTTGCAGAGTGCATGAGGTTCATTGGGTCCTCCGTATCCGGCAGTATCCAGAGTAATTCCGGGCGGCATGCCAGAAGTGTCTCGCTGCAGAGTCAGAAAGGAAAAGAACTATGCCTCTCATTCAGATTTTATTGGCCCTGATCGTGGTGGGCGTTCTTCTCTGGTTGGTGAACCGCTTCATCCCCATGGCCGGCAGTATCAAATCCATCTTAAACGCCGTGGTCGTCATTGCCGTAGTTCTTTGGCTGTTAGACGTCTTTGGTCTATTTCATTCTCTCTCGCGTATCCACGTGGGTACGTAGGCATCCGGCGATGAACGGCGCAGTCCAGCGCTGCGATTCGCGAACAGCAACTCAAGGTCGGCCAAACAAAAGCGTCAGCTTCGCAATGTGGCGCGCACACGAATTCGCGGTGAGGAAGGCAACATCATGAAACCTTTTAGAACGATAAGTACAACAGCACTGTTTCTGCTTCTAGGACTTGCTGTTCCGGCCCACGCACGCCAGGAAAAGCAACAAGAAAATACCAAGCCCCCGAAACAGGAGCAACAAGCTAAGCCTCAAAAGCAGGAACAGGCCAAGCCTCAAAAACAGGAACAGGCTAAGCCAGAAAAGCAAGCGCAAGCCAAGCCCGAAAAGCAGCAACAGGCCAAGCCCCAACAGCAGCAGAAGCAACAGCAGCAGGCAGCCAAGTCCGAGAAGCAGCAGGAACAGAAGACGCAGCAGCAAGCCAAGGGCCAGCAGAAACAACAACAAGAACAGGCCAAGTCTGAAAAGCAGCAGCAACAGCATTCGCAGCAGCAAGCCAAGGGTCAGCAGCAACAGCAGCAGAAACAAGAAGCCAAGTCCGAGAAACAACAGCAAAACAAGTCCGCGAAGCAGGGACAACAACAGCAAGCCAAGTCCGATAGGCAGCAGGAACAGAAGACCCAGCAGCAAGCTAAGGGTCACCAGGAACAGCAACAGAAACAGCAACAGAAACAGCAGCAGCAACAGGCGAAATCCAACAGACAGCAGCAACAGCAAGGCAAGTCCGCGAAACAGGAACAACAGCAGCAAGCCAAGTCCGGCAAACAGGGGCATGAGCAGCTGCGGACCGTCTCTTCACATGGCGCTCCCCAACGCTCCGAGCAGGCCATGGCCACACAACGCTCCCAGCCCGAGCTTCGACTGAGTGAGCGCGGCAGCGGCCGCATCCCGGATGATCGTTTCCGCTCCCACTTTGGCCGTGAGCACCACTTCCACATGGGCAACCCAGTTATGGTCGACGGATACTCTCGCTTCCAGTACGGCGGCTATTGGTTTGGATTCGTTGATCCCTGGCCGGCCGACTGGTACTACACCGACGATTGCTACATCGATTACGCCGATGGCGGCTATTACATGTACAACCCGTACTATCCCGGCGCTCGCTTCGCCATCACTGTTGTGATCTAGCCAGTGATCCAGACCGCTCGTTGAGTACATCCCAGCCCGGCGTGCCATTCTGCAACGCAATGAGAATGCCGCCGGGGCAGGGAACTTAAACTTCGCTAGACCAATTCGCTTTGCAAGGAGAATCTCATGCTCGGAACCGTATTGATCGTCCTTTTGGTTTTGGCGCTTTTCGGGGCACTCCCGCGGTGGTCCTTTAGCCGCAACTGGGGCTATGCCCCGACCGGTGGCATAAGTCTGGTGCTCCTAGTTGTTGCCATTCTCGTGCTTCTTGGGCGCCTCTGAGCTTTGCCCTGGCGGGTCTCAAGAGCCGTTTTCGCTCCCTCTCGCGGGCGGGGCCTCATTAGCCCGGGTAATCCCGCCCCACGCAGCTTGGAGCCATCAGTTGCGTGTCGCGGGCTGCCTCCATCTTTTCCCAGCTTGACCGTGCCTATCAGGTCGAAGGTATGCAATGAATCAGTCTAAACGGCGGGTAGTCAAATTTCTCGAAAAAGAAATCAAGACCTACACGGCCTTGTCTCTCTTCTTGTCCAAGAAGGGCATTAAAGAACAGCTGCATGCGGGGCAGAAAAAAGTCCTGATCAGTCCCATCTTCTACAAAGAGAGAATTAAGGAAGCGAGAAAACTTGTATTTGAACTCAAAAAACCGGATTAGGACGCGGACCATTCAAGATGTCGTTATCCGTGGCTGGGCCCGATGTGCCACCCGCGTGTTGTTTATCCTACTCGGCGCGCTCCTGTGCGCCAGTGGTTCCTTAGCATACTCCGTACTCACGCACGAAGAAATCGTGGACTTGGTGTGGACAACGGATCTCCGTCCGCTCCTTCTCCAGCGGTTTCCATCTCTCACGGAGGAACAGCTCAATGAGGCGCACTCTTACGCCTACGGCGGCGCGGTAATCCAGGACCTTGGCTATTACCCCTTTGGCAGCGTGGAGTTCAGCAATTTGCTCCACTACGTTCGCAGCGGCGATTTCGTTCGAGAGTTGCTCGCGCAGAGTCAGGATGCCAACGAGTACGCTTTTGCCCTGGGCGCGCTTGCTCACTATGCCTCGGATATCTCCGGCCATCCCGCGGTGAACGAAGCCGTTTCCCTCCAATATCCCAAACTGCGCGCGAAGTATGGCAATTCCGTCAAATATGCGGAGGACCACACCGCGCACCTCAAAACCGAGTTCGGATTCGACATGGTGCAGGTGGCGAAGAATCGTTACGCCTCGCAGCAATATCACGATTTCATTGGATTCCAGGTCTCCAAGATTCTTCTCGAGCGCACTTTCCCCATTGTTTACGGAATGCAATTGAAAGACGTGTTGACACATGAGGATCTCACTATCGGTTCCTATCGCTTTGCCGTCAGCCGCATGATCCCGCAAATGACTCAGATCGCGCTGCGCACCCACGAGAAAGACATGATGAAGGAAACGCCTGATTTCGCGAAAAAGAAGTTTCTCTACCGGTTGTCGCGCTCCGATTATGAAAAGGAGTGGGGCAAAGACTACACGAAGCCCGACTTCGGCACCCGTTTTTGGGCCGTGCTCTTGCGATACATGCCCAAAATTGGCCCTTTCAAGGCGCTGGCCTTCAACAATCCCACCGCGCAGACCGAAGACCTGTACTTCAAAAGCATCAATCTTACCGTCGACCAGTACCGCATCTATCTCCAGCAAGTTCATGCCGGCTCACTCGTGCTAGTCAACTCTGATTTTGACACGGGCAGGGAAACCAAAGCCGGCGAGTACTCCTTGACGGACGAAACCTATGCACAATTATTAGGCCAATTGGCGCAGCGTAAGTTCGATCTAACCTCGCCGGGTCTCCGCGACAATATCCTTGAATTCTATGGGGACCTCTCTCTTCCTCTCGAAACCAAAAAGAACCCTGCTCGCTGGCAGTCTCTGTTGTCCTCTCTTGACCAGTTGAAACTGGCCACCCCACCTCCCATTCTCGCTGCCGCCCCTGCAAATTGACTCTGCTTGTGCCTCTTCGTTTCGTACGAGCCCATTGCTGCCGGCAATTCTTGACTTCTACTCAAGCGTGCCGCTCGCAATTAAATTCGATTGTGTGCGCAAGTGAACAGACTCTCTTTCTGGGAACATCTAAGATGAGCCCGTAGGATAAACGAAAAAGACTTTCGCGCAGAGCCCATCACCCCCAATCGGATCGTCTCGTCTTCGTCCTACGCAACCAAGTGCCTAAAACGTCTCGCAAATTTCAGGAGGAAGTTCGGATGAAAACCGCAAAAGTATTAATCTGTTTGCTCGCACTCACACTGTTCGGCGTCATACTGCTTCCCAGCGCTCAAGCGGATGTATCGAATAAGAGAACCGTGGTCACCTTCAGTCAAGCCGTGGAAGTCCCCGGGAAAATTCTCCCGGCCGGAACGTACACTTTTCAGCTTTTGGATTCGCCTTCCGACCGTAACATCGTTGAGATCTTCAACGCGGACGGTAGCCAGATCATCGTCACTACCCTCACCATCGCTGACTATCGCTTGCACACCACCGGAAAAACCGTCATGACGTTTAATGAAACACCAGGCGATTCTCCGGAAGCTCTCCGCGCCTGGTTCTATCCTGGCGACAACTACGGCCAAGAATTCGTCTATCCAAAGGTTCGTGCCATTCAGTTGGCGAAAATCACAAATGTGGTTGTTCCTGCCGTCGCTGTTGACACGCTTGACGAAAACACAATTAAGACAACTCCCATCGTTGCTGTCACGCCCGACCAGCAAGAAGTTGAAGTGACCACGGTCATCCAGACCACTCCGCCCGTCGTCACACCAGTGACTCCTGCACCGGTCGCGGTTGCCCCGGTTGCGGAAGCACCGGCTGCCGTCACTCCGGTTGCGGAAACCAAGGAACTCCCGCAAACAGCCAGCTTTCTGCCGTTAACTGCACTGCTTGGCGCCTTGTCCATCGGCCTTGCCATCGGCTTGAAGCTCTTCCTCAAGCTCGCCTCGTAACCAAATGTAGCTCTTCCGCGCCGCAGGCGTGATCTCTAGGTCACGTCCTGCGTCGCGAGAAAGACCTTTCGTGGCCCTCCCTCCTTTTACGCGCAATGATAGTCCTACTAATGGACGCCTGTTCCTTACTTCTTTTTTGTTTTTTTTCGGCCTCCTCGGCTTCTCTCCCTCACACTTGACGCAGCATTTGCCGGCACCCGTGGACTCCCAGACGAAAATTGACCTGTCTGTGAATCTTGTTCTGCTTCCTGTTAATGTGACTGATGCGCACGGCACATCCATTGCCGATCTCAGGTCCGACGATTTTCGGGTTCTTGAAGACGGGCAATTGCAGAAGATCACGGTATTCGACGAGGGAAACACCCCTGTTACCCTGGGGCTCGTCGTTGATCACAGTAGGAGCATGGGTCCCAAACTCGCTGGTGTCGTTGCTGCGGTATCCTCCTTCGCACGTTCGATCAATCCACAAGACGAAATGTTCGTCGTGGATTTCAATGATGACGTGTCGATCGAACTCATGAACGGAAAGGCATTCTCCAATGACACAAGGGAACTCGAAGAAGCCCTCAACGCCGTTTCCGCGCGCGGACGAACCGCACTCTACGACGCCGTGAGTGAGGGACTCCACCATCTCCAGTACGGCCGCTGGGGCAAAAAAGCGCTCATCATCATCAGCGACGGCGGCGACAATGCCAGCCATCTCAAATATTCCCAAGTCCTGGCTCAGGCTCGCCAATCACAGGCTTTGATCTATGCCATAGGCCTCCTCGGTTCGGGTGACAGGGAAGAAAATCCGGGTCTCCTCCGCCGGCTCTGCAAGGATACCGGAGGCATCGCGTACTTCCCGGGCGAAGGAGAATCCATCGCCAGCGTCTCGGCACGAATCGCTCGCGATCTTCGCGAGCAGTACACTCTTGGCTATGTGCCCGAGAACGTTGGGGGTGCTCTTGCGTTTCGAAAGATCGAAGTGAAGGTCACTGCGCGAGGCCATGGCAAGTTGCATGTGCGGACTCGGCAAGGTTACTCGCCTGCGGCGGAGCAACAGCCCACAGCGCAGTTGGCCACGGGGACCAAATGAACCGGCTTTTTCATTCAACGCGGGCACTCTCGTCAACGCAAACGCACCTCCTCCGCGGTGCTTGCTACTTTTTTCTTGCCTTCGGCTTTCTCGCCCTCGGGTACGCAGGCTTTGTCCTCGCTGATTCGTACGCCTATCAGACCCTCGAAATGAAGAAATTAGAGCCACAGGGCCTCCTCTACGAACCTCACATTCTGGCCGAAGGTGATGTGATCGGAGAAATTCAAGTCCCGCGCTTGGGTCTGAATATAATAGTGGTCCAGGGCGATTCCCGCGCTAACTTGCGGCGAGCCGTCGGTCACCTTTCAAAATCGGCATTGCCCGGCGAATGGGGCAATGTCACGTTGGTTGGTCACCGAGACACTTTTTTCCGACCACTGCGCGACATTCGCCTGGGCGATGAAATCCGATTCAAGACTAGACAGCGCAACTTCGATTACCTCGTGGAGTCGATTGAAGTCGTTGCCCCAACGGACCTTCGTGTCTTGCAATCATCGACCGGCCACGATCTTACCTTGCTCACCTGCTTTCCCTTTTACTATGTAGGTCCGGCGCCCAAGCGTTTTGTCGTGCGTGCTCGTGAAGTTGACGGAGTGCCGCAGGAACAACCTGCGGGGAAAAGTGAAGTCAAATCACCAACCGGCCAAATGTCGTTCCCTCGGAACGCCGAGCCGGGCACCCCACAATGAGGGCCATCCTGCCTGGCAGCACGCCCCTTGCCTTCCATCCACGTATCAGGAAACAGTCGAGTGTGTACGTAAGTGAACAGATATAAAGTTTCAAGCTGCCTACTATGGGTTATCCGGAACTCTCGGAGACGATCTTCCGGTGGGGCACAAGCGAAGTAGGCACGGGCCCCTTGTGAAATTGGAACGGCAGTGCTTTGGAGGATTCGCGTCGTGTTGCATGCCATTTGCCGCCCGGGCATGCTCACGTCTCACACATTCGGTGGCTTTAGCTCCATCCACCCGCTTGTGGCTCAGGCCATCTATTTATTTTGCGCGATTCAGGGCCGAAGGCGCATCGTCTAGTTAGGAAAGCTGACAATATGAAACCCATTCTTGCAATTGGCGTCTTCTTGATTATTCTGGGCGGCCTGGCCCTTGCCTATCAGGGTTTCACCTATACGCATCGGGAAAAGGTTCTTGATGTTGGCCCGATCCATGCCACTGCGGATAAGCAGGATCACGTTTCGATTCCTCCCATACTCGGTGGCTTGGCGCTGGTGGGTGGAATTGTCCTAGTCTTCGTCAGCACAAAAAAAGTTCTTAGCCCATAACCTAGAATTTATCCCGCCGGAGAGTCGGGTGACGCATAACCCTCTCCTGACATAAACGAGTTGAAAGTTCTTCAGCCAGAAATCGGCAACGAAACAAACGTATAGAAAAGCAGTTTGATCCTGGAGGTTAGTGATGAAGAAATATCTAGTAGCCGCAGCATGTCTTTCGCTCGTCGCAGGTGTAGTGTGCGCCAAGAAATTGAATAAGGAACAAAAGCGTCTTGAAGAGGCTGGCGTTGTCATGCAGGAAGTTCTCAATATTCCAGACAACATTCCTCATGATCTTTTGGAAAAGGCGGAGTGCGTCATCGTGTACCCGTCCGTCAAGAAGCTGGCTTTCGGAGTTGGCGCGGACTACGGTCGCGGAGCCATGGTCTGCCGCACCGGAGAGCATTTCCGCGGACCCTGGGGAGCCCCCGCCATGTACGCGCTAGAAGGTGGCAGTTTCGGCTTCCAGATCGGCGGCGAAGCTACCGACTTGATCCTGCTGGTCATGAACGGCAGGGGCATGGATTCGATTCTCAGCAGCAAGGTCAAATTAGGCGGCGACGCTTCCGTTGCCGGTGGGCCCAAAGGACGTGATGCTTCTGCCGATACGGACGCTTGGATGCGCGCTGAGATTCTCAGCTACTCGCGTTCCCGCGGTTTGTTCGCCGGCGTCTCCCTCGAAGGCTCCACGATTCGCCCCGATGATGACGCAAGTGAACAGGTCTATGGCCACGCCATCAAGGCTAAGGACATTGTGAGAGGCGAACATATCGGCGTGCCTGCAACAGGCCGCCATCTCGTTAATGTTTTGCAGAAGAGCGCACCCCGCAACGAATCGGAACGCGCTTCGAATTAGTGGTTGGGAGTCACCAGCTTGCCGGGGTTAATTCATCCCGGCAAGCAACCCTTTACCAATCCCCACATCCTCGCCTGTAGCTCACTCCATCAGGGGTGAGGTCCTCCAGCGCCGAACCGCCTGCCTTCAGGCCTTAGACTTTTCACAACTCCGACTCACACCGTCAAGAAACTTTGTCATCCCGACCGGAGCGCCGGCGCTTCTCAGCCGGCGCGCAGTGGAGGGATCTGCCTTTTCCATTATTCTCTGTGGCTTCTGTGTTTTTCCCTCTGTGAACTCTGTGTTACCGTCCCTCTTTTCCTTTTTCTGCCCCAACGTACAACTCCAGCCACGCCACAACTCTGAGCTCTTAGGTGAATTTTTCGCGATGCCCTGTCAGGTTAACCCGAAGCGCGTCCTACTCGTGCAACACAACCGTCAGCAGTGACTTATTGACCTTGATTTTGCCGTTGTATTCGATGAAACCGAGTTTTCTGAACTTGTTCATGAAGAAATTCACGCGCGATCGTGTCGTTCCCACCATGCTCGCCAGCGTCTCCTGGGAGACTTTCGGCAGGACGGTGTCGGGTTGTGCTTTTTGTCCATAGCGCGCGAGGAGCAAGAGCGTCCGCGCCAGGCGCTTTTCGCTGGAGTTGAAAAGTTGGTCGATCAGGTCTTCTTCAACCCGGATGTTGTGCGCCAGCATATAGGCGATGAAATGATCGGATAACTCATGCTCCGCGTGCAGCACGCGCAGCAACTCGTCTTTTTGCATAACCAAAAGAGTGGTCGGTGTGACGGCTGTGGTCGTGCCCATCCGAAGCGGCTGACCCGCCATACATCCCTCGCCAAAGAAGTCCGTCGGACCAAACATCGCCACCACCGCTTCCTTGCCGGACCCGTTCACCACCGAGAATTTCACACCGCCCTTCTGAATGTACATGACTGTATGGCCATGTGCAGACTGCAAAGAGCAAAGCGAGCGAAACCGTACTCCCCTTGCCTCTGCCACTAGTTGCAGTCCTTAAGAAGTATTATGGACAGTGGAAACCGAATCTGCAGGGCTTCCTATTTGTGACCCGGAACGGACGGCCTCCGTCTCCCAACAAAGTTGTGGAGTACCACTTGTGGACGATCCTCGACGCGCCCGAGATTCCACGGTGTGGTCTGCACGCATTTCGTCATTCCCACACGGCGCTCTTTCTCGATTCTGGAGCTACGCCGAAGGTGGTTCAGCGGCAACTTCGACACGCCGATGCTCGCACGACGCTTGAGATTTACGGTCATGTCGTTGGAGAGGCACAGCGTGAAGCTGTCGAGAAGGTGGCCTCGATTGTGGACGGTAATGGACGGCAATCGGGGGCCATAAATTAATCGATTCAGAGACTTAGCCGTTTTCGGCGTTGGGTTCGATTCCCATCGCCCGCTCCAAACTTCGCAGAAAGAGCTCTGCGGCTGCGCAATTCTTCTGAGTTGTCGGCATGCGAATACAATCGCGCGCATGCTACTGCACCGTATCTACGCAGTTCAAAGCATTTCCCGCCAGGATTCTCTTTGAAAAGATCCCCAGTTTCGGGATGAAGTTATGTGCATGGATGACAACAGAGTCGGTAGCAGCGTGGATTTCCATCGCGACTGATTTTGCAGGCGGGAAGAGTTCCGGCGAGGTTCACCAGAAGTAGACAACTAATACTTCAGGTGCACCGGGAGCACCGGCCACAACCTTGGCGGTGAGCACGATCTGCATGTTCTTTTGCTCCCACCCCCGCGGCGCATTCCCGACCGCTGCATCAATACATTCGGATGACGTAACGCATTCTGCAGCGGCTATTGTCCCCGCAGAGTTGATACCTCCCAGTGCAAGGAATGGCTGGCCCGTCCCCTTTTCGAAAAACCGCGTGATGAGCGCGTAATCCCGATCCGCCGGAGTCTTGAGGAGAGACTGGTCCAGAACCGTCCAGCTTCGAAAGGGCGCTGCCTGTTCCCGAATGGACCAGTTCTCTCCGCGCACACGCCCAAACACATATCGCAGTTCCTTTGTCATTTGTATGGTCCACTGGTTCGAATAGGCGCCGACCATGACAGTGGGAGACTCGCGGACATCCGTAAACGACACGGCTTCGACGGTCCGCAGTAGTGTTGCTTTACCTCTTCGCCCTAGAAAGGAAGAAAGCTGCACTGTTACCCCGGTCTCGGCTGGAGTGACGACCTGGATGGAGTAGTCAGCGTTTCCAGTTCCGCCCGCACCGCCCGTGAAAATGGGCTTTTCCAGCAAGTCGTCAGCGCTGGCCCGCGCGGTTCCACCAACACACAGGAGAACCGGCGAAGAGGCCGTGACCATTGGCCTCCAAAAACGGTCGAGTGAACTGGGTAAGAACGTCTCCCTAAGGCCGTGGCCGCCCCAAACCGCGAGCACAAGACCCAGCACGACTGCCAGCCCGGCCCACAAATACCAGCGTGAAAATGTGTTAAACCGTTTAGCCACTCGTGGATGGGGATATGGCGGGAACAGGAACATCGGCGCGTACGACCCCAGGGGGAGATCAATCTGTACAGCCCCCGGAGTCGTCAAGCTGGCATGGTAGCGGCTGAGCCGCTGGCGAACCTCCTTGGCAGCCACCCGCACCACCGAATCCTCGCCCGTTTCATAAGCGGAAGGCCGGCCAAATAAGGTGACCCCGATCAAGCGTTCCTTCAGCAGTTCGCTGTGTCCGGCCAAGCTGTTCTCTACGACATAGGCGAGGAACTGCTGGCTGCGCTTGCTGCCGAGAAAGGCGGCGCTATGCAGGATCGTTTGGAGTTCATCCAGGATTGCAGTGCGCTGGGCTGCCGAATAGCCCTCAGGGGCAGGATTCACCGAGGTCGGAACCGTGGAAAGCATTAGTTAGCGCCATTGTATTCCCGTGCAGAAACAAAGGCAACATCCACTCCAAATCTCTGACAAACGTGATCTAACAATGTTTAACACTGTTAAACCACTGTGCCATACCTTGCGGAACTAAAATTCCCGGCGCACGCTCGCTGCAACCCTGCAGGTATACGCTCCCGGTCGCCTTTCAGCAGTTGCTCGGTAACCACATTGGCTTCCGGCTTTTCAGGGGTCGGTCGAAGACTAATGATAGATAAACACTTTAGGAGAGGGGTGCTAACCTTGAGAGTACAAGTACTTCTATGGCTAATGCGGGCGTGCGCGTTCGCAGCGCTCGTCCTCGTAGCCTCCTTGCTTTTGCAGCCGGTCTGTTCAGCGCAATCACAGTTCGCCACCCTTAGTGGTACGGTCACAGATTCCAGCGGCGGCGCTGTTTCGGGCGCTAACGTGACGATCAAGCCGTCACATTCCGAGGACATACGAAAAACCGTTTCCAACACCGATGGCTTCTTCAGCGTGCCTGCGCTTCCTGCTGGTACCTACGACGTCTTCGTTGAAATGAAGGGCTTTCAAAAGTGGCATGCCACCGACGTCGTTTTGAATGGTTCAGACAGTCGCACCATGAGGATCGAATTAAAACTCGGTTCCGCTTCAGAGACTGTAGTCGTTGAAGCGAGGATCACCGAACTGGCAACCACGGACTCCGGGGAAAAGTCCGCCCTCATTTCCTCCAACGATTTGCAGAATCTCTCTCTGGTCGGACGCAACGCAACCGAGTACCTCAAGATCCTGCCCGGGGCGACCCTGGGCAACAACGACTCTCTGAACTCGCCAGGTGATTCGGGCCAAGTCGTACAAATGGCCCAGTCGCCGAAATCGCTCTCGGGGCAGCTCGGAAACGTAAATATCAACGGCCAGACTGCCGACATCACCCAGGACGGCCAACGCATCGCCGACACCGGCAAGGGTACATTTACGCCCGTCAACCAGAACCCCGAGATGATCTCGGAACTGAAAGTGCTTACTTCGAATTTTTCGGCTGAGAATGCCAAGGGCCCCGTGGTGGTGAACAGCGAAACGAAGGGGGGGACGAGCGATTTTCATGGCGCAACCTACATGTACGCGCGAAATTCAGCGCTGAACGCCACCGATCATCACAACCTTGCGCTGGACGTGCCCAATCCCAAGACCCCGAGTTCCTACTACTACCCTGGGGCCAATATTGGGGGACCTCTCATCATTCCGGGAACGGGCTTCAACAAGAGCCGCAAGAAGCTCTTCTTCTTTGAGGCTTTCGAGTATTACAAACAGACGCTGGATGCCGGCGTGGCGCGCGCCTGGGTACCCACGCCCGCCATGCTCAACGGTGACTTCAGTTCCTTAAGCAGTTACACCGGGCCCACCTTTGCCGACTTGTACAATGTCCCGACAGCGCCCAAACCTGGGAGCTTCCCGGGATACGACATTCGGCAGGCCGCCGGCTGCACCATCGCAGGCGGGGTCCTTTCGCCGGCTTGCATTTCTCCTGCGGCGCAGATTTTCCTGAAGGACACGGTACCTACGGCCAACGCCAATCCCCTAACCAACAGCGGCTACGACTATGTTCAGACCTTCTCGACATCCGACAATTCCTGGCAGAACGTCACTCGTGAGGACTGGAATATCAGCGACAACACCAAAGTCTACGTCACGTGGAGCCACCAACACGAGACGCAAGCTTGGCCCGCGGGCCTATGGGTGACTGTCGGTGACAACATGGTTCCTACGCCGAGTCCAATTGACGGGAAGAACACGTCCAATGTCTTCAACGGTACGTTTGTTCATGTGTTCTCGCCGACCATGACGGTCGAGGTGCGAGCTGGATTCATGAAGTCGAGTCTGACTAACACTCCAACGGACCTGAATAAATTCACCCGCGCCGGGACCGGCTACCCGCTCACCGGGGTCCTGAAAGACGCGGATATTCCGTCCGTCTCGAGTTGGTCGAACACAGTACCGAATTTGGGGGACGTTGGCTACACCTATAACCCCAGTGTAGTCGACAACCAAGGCATTCCCAGCGCTTCCGCAAATCTCACAAAAGTCGTGAGAACACACACGGCGAAAGTCGGCTTCTATTACGAACACGCTTACAACAACCAGGATAATTGGGAGCAGTATCAGGGTACCTATCAGTATGCTGATTGGGGACCTCAGGCGACCGGAAACGAGTGGTCGGACATGCTGATGGGCATCGGCATGCAAGGCTACTATCAGCAAGGCCCGCCGCCGATCGTGAATGTGGCCCAGAACATTGCCTCCTTCTACGCTCAGGACGATTGGAAAATCACCCACCGCTTGACCGTGAATTACGGTTTGCGCTTCGAGCATTATCCCAAGCCGTTCAATTCGCAATTCGGCATGGCCGTGTTCAACCCCGCGAATTACGATCCCAATGCTCCGGCAAACGTCAATACTGGCGTGGCTTGGCACTCCATTGATTCGAGCGTCTCCTCGTCGGGGTCTACGGTTCCCATCTTCTTCTACTCTCCGCGCGTTGGCGGAGCGTACGACGTGTTTGGCACGGGCAAGACGGTGATTCGCGGTGGTTGGGGAAAGTACCGCGCCTTCGATCCCTTCCAGTCGCGCAACTACACCGATCCTGCCGGAACCGCGATGGGCATTGTGGCGTGGGGCAACTGTGGATTTAACAGTTCCTACTGCCCCACTTGGGAGTCGCTCGACCAATACGCTTTTACTCCCGTATTGGGCAAATCCCTCCTGCAAAACACCGCCTTCACGGTGGACGACCCGAATAACCACGAGACGCCTCTGGTCGACGCTTATAGTTTCACCATTGACCAGACTTTGCCCGGCAAGTTCAAAGCAGAAATCTCTTATGTCGGGAACCAAGGGAAATTCATCGACACGGAGGCGAACGCTGACTCCGTTCCCCTCGGCACCCTGAACACTGCCACTCCACCCCCATGTCCGACCGGATTCAAGGTCACGGACCCGCAATGCCAACAGATTTACCGCCCCTACGCGCTTTACCAAGGCATCACGGAGGTCCGTCCCGTCTTTAAGTCGCGGTTTGACTCCCTACAGGCGAGCCTGCTTCGCTACTCGGGCTGGCTGACCTTGCAAGCCAACTATACTTTCTCCAAGAGCCTGGGCGACAACAACCTCGGTGAAGGCGCCCTGCCGGATTGGGGTAAGAGCGAGCTCTATGGCTATTCGACCCTCAACCGCAGACATACTTTCAGCGCTGCCTATGTTTTCGCTCTGCCCAAAACCAAGAGCAGCAACTCCTTAGTTCGCGGCGCTCTCGATAACTGGGCGATCTCAGGCATCACGCAGGTTAGCAGTGGCCCGCAGCTCAACGCTCAGTCCGCCAATTTCAATTATAGCGGCGCAAATCCGGTCAATCTGGTGGGCACTCCAGATGTAACGCTGGCCCCGGTGATTACCTGCAATCCGCGCTCGCACTTGGGACACGATCAATTCATGAATCCCAACTGCTTTACTGCCCCTGGCAACGGGCAGATCGGAACCCTCGCGACGCCCTACATCCCAGGCCCCATGTACTGGAATTCGGATCTGACCTTGCTGAAGGACTTTAAGATCGGCGAGCATCAGAATCTGCAATTCCGCTTTGCGGCCTTTGACTTCCTCAATGCCGCCCTCTTATCCTTCAACGGTACTTACACCACGAGGGATCAGAATCTGACGGCGAGTTTCAACGACCTCGGACAGATGATCACCGGCACGACTTGCCCGGGCACATCGGGTGGAGTCCGGTGCACACAGCAATCGACGTTCGGCACCGCCGACACTCGTTTTGGACAGCGCGTCCTGGAGCTCGGTGTGAAGTACACGTTCTGAACAACACGTAGCACACCCCAGCAGGGGGTAGCCGTCACTGACTACCCCCTGTATATTCTTCTTATGTTTGCGGCCATTTCCCTATTTGTACTTTTATCTCTTCCTCATTCCGCCTTTCCGGATACTGCCCCCAAGAGTTTCCAAGCGATTGCCAGAGACGCCGATCATGCGCGGCAGGCAGATCATCTGGTTGACGCACTGAAGCTCTACTCGGATGCTGTTCGCCTGCGCCCCTCTTGGGCCGACGGTTGGTGGTGGCTCGGTAGCATCCTTTACGACCAAGATCGCTTCTCCGAGGCCCAGGCACCTTTCAAGCACTTCATCGCGCTCTCTCCCAAGCCCGCCCCCGCCTATGCGTTCCTGGCCCTGTGTGAGTACGAAACGCAAGATTATGCTCGGGCTTTGCGCCATTTCGAGCTTTGGTCGAACGCACGCTCCCCAGGTAATGGTGCGCTTCTCGACGTCGCAGGCTTTCATTGGGCACTGCTCCTGACCCGTGCCGGACGCTTCAATGAAGCGCTCCTTCTTCTCAATGCCAAGGCTAAGCAACGGGGAGCCACTCCCGTCCTGACGGAAGCCATGGGCTTGGCTTCTCTGCGCATGGCTTTCTTGCCGGAAGACTATCCACCAGAGCGCCGTGAGCCCGTCTGGCTGGCCGGCATGGCAGCGGTCTACAACGCGCAAAATGAGTTCCGCCTCTCGGACGACTACGCCGAAAAACTCCTCTCGCACTACGGTCAGGAACCTAACGTCCATTATTTCCGCGGAGTATTGCTGCGTTTTCAGGGAAACGAGGATTCCGCCGCGGAGGAATTCCAGAAGGAACTTGAAATTTCGCCCCGTCATGCCCCGGCACTCACCGAATGGGCTGCATCTTGCCTCGAAGCCGGCCACAATTCCGAGGCGCTCGCTCTGGCGAAACGTGCCCTCGAGATAGACACACAGAGTGCCAGGGCCCATTACATTCTTGGCCGGGCTTTGTTAGAGACCGGGTCGTTCCACGAAAGCGCACAGGAGCTCGAGACCGCGAAACGCTTGGCGCCGGAGAGCTCGCGCATCCGCTTCGCGCTTTCCACCGCTTATAAGCGACTGGGAAGAAAGCAGGATTCCGAGCGCGAGCAGACCGCCTTCCGCGCACTGAAAGACAAGGATAATGCGTTGGCACCACTGGATGACAAGCTCAAGGCACCCCGAGCGACTGAGCAGCCCCAATGATTAGTCCGAAAACGGTCGTCCTGCTGACCTGCTGGTGGACATTTGCGATTTCCTCAGTAACGGGCCTCTGCAGTACTGCATCGGCTCAGCAGAAGCCCTCAGCGTCCGCGCCCCATGCTTCCGCCAACTTCGCTGCGCTGTCGGAGGCTGCGCAGAAAGCCAGAGAAGAGAATCGGAGCGATGACGCCATTCGGTTGTACCGCCAAGGATTGAGCATGCAGCCGGACTGGAAACAGGGGCTCTGGTTCCTGGGGATCCTCTTGTATGAGAAGGAACAGTACGTCGAGGTTCGCGACCTGATGCGTCGATTTGTTGCAGTGGAGCCCCTGGCTGGCCCAGGATGGGCTTTGCTTGGCTTGAGCGAATTTCAAACCAGAGAGTACCCTCGCTCTCTCGAGCACCTCCAGCACACCCGCGCCATCGGCCTTGGTGAACAGCAAGAAATGTCCGAGGCCCTCTTCTACCATGTTTCGGTACTGCTCACGCGATTCGAGCAGTACGATGCTGCCATGACCCTGCTTATGGGCATGCGCAAGTCTGGGTCGTCGGCCGACCTGCTCGTCGAACCAATTGGTCTCAGTGCTCTGCGCTATCCATTGCTGCCTTCCGAGATCCCTGCCGCCCGCAAGGACATGTTTCGCTTGGCGGGTCAAGCGGCGTTGGCCGACGAGTCACAGCAGCGGGACGAAGCCGAAAAACTCTTTTCGGCCATGGCCACGGCCTATCCCAATGAGCAGGGAGTGCATTTTCTTTACGGTGTGTTCCTTCTGAACGTACGCCCTGATGACGGAATCAAAGAAATCGAACGCGAACTGCAGATTGCTCCATACAACTTCACGGCCAAGCTCCGGCTTGCGGACGAATATCTAAAGGAAGAGAAATTTGATGATGCCCTGCGGCTAGCGAGCGAAGTAATTGGACTTGATCCCGACAACGCCACCGGATTCCTGGTTTTTGGAGAATCGTTGGTGGCCAAAGGCGATCTCGATCGTGGAATTGCAGCGTTGGAGACTTCTCGCAAACTCAGACCGGAAACAGTCCGAACCCACTGGGACCTTCTTCGTGCCTACACTTCAGCTGGCAGAGCAACGGATGCCAAGCGGGAAAAGGAGGAGATTGAACAACTCCTTCACCCAGTTACGCCGCAATAGCGCCAGCCGGTTGTTCTTCAGATTACGGTGTCCGAATCACTTTGTGGGTTGTGCCGGGGGGATGCTCACGTTGCCGTTAAGGGGTGACAGAATTATGGAGCTAAGACACATAGGTGTGGAACTGTTGTCAAAGGCTGGCTTTCGGAGTAGAAATAAAGCAGGCCATCCTGGTTGTCTACCATTTCTTCAGCTAGACCCGTTCTTCGTTCCTCCTGACGTGTTTATGCTGGAGTCGCTCCATAGCCGGGCGACTCAGGATGCAAAGCGGCAAACAGGCATCGAGCGTTGGATATAGAGACGGACCATGGTGCCGATGAGATAGGACGCCGTGGGCTCGGCCGGGTTTCGTCGCTGTTGCGTGGATTGGAGCAGGCCGGTTCCTGAGATTCGTGGACATGGAACTTGGAATCGGCCGTGGGGCAATGAACCCATCAGGTATCGGCACGAGTAAGCCCGAAACCCATCAGCGATCGGGGTTGCTGCGCCTACTCGATCTCCGGCACTACGGGCTTGCAGTTTTTTCCGTCGCTGTCGCACTAGGCGTCGCGTTACTCCTGCAGTTCCTACATTTCCGGAACGCCGCGGTTCCCTTGCTGCTGTTTGCCGTGGCGGTAAGTTCCTGGTACGGCGGGACAGGACCTGCGGTGTTGGCGCTCATCCTGTCCATAATCAGCTTCTACTGGTACTTCGTGGAGCCCGTCCGCACCATTTACATCTACCCCTCTGAGATCCCGTTTTTCATCACTTTTGTGGGGTTCGCTGTACTGCTGTCCTGGTTCGGTACGGTTCGGCGACGCGTCGAGAAAGATCTGCGCGAGCGGGCGGATCTCCTGAATCTCACGCACGACACAGTTTTTGTGATGGATATGGACGGGATGATCAAGTACTGGAATCGCGGCGCGGAGGAGCGGTACGGCTGGACCGCCGAGCAGGCGGTGGGCAAAGTCGTTCACGACCTGCTGCTTACAGTCTTCCCAGCGCCCCTCGAGGAGATCCACGCGGAAGTGACGCGTACAGGTCGCTGGGAAGGCGAGCTTCTGCACACCAAGAGGGATGGAACTCAGGTGGTGGTGGCGAGCCGCTGGTCGCTGCAGCGAGGCATGCGGGGTGAGCCGGTTGCTATCCTGGAGACCAATAACGACATCACCGAGCGCAAGCGGGCGGAGGAGGCGTTGCGTCGTTTGAATCGCGAACTGCGTGCGATCAGCAACTGCAACCAGACCCTCCTGCGCGCCACCGATGAGCAAAGCTTGCTCGAAGAAATCTGCCGGATCGTCTGCGAAGAGGCGGGCTACCGCATGGCCTTCGTGGCCTTTGCCGAAGACGATGAGGCCAAGAGCGTGCGCTCTGTCGCGTGGAACGGTGCCGAGGCGGGCTACCTCGCAAGCGCCGGCATTACTTGGGCGGACACGGAGCGTGGGCGCGGCCCCACTGGAACGGCCATCCGGAGCGGGAAGAGTTGCTGCGTTCAGGATATTGCAACGGATCCTCGAACGGCGCCCTGGCGGGACAGCGTTCTGCAGCGCGGTTTTCGTTCCAGCATCGCTTTGCCCCTTAAAGACGAAAACGACAGCGCATTCGGCAGCCTTACCATTCTTGCCGCACAGCCCAATGCTTTTGCGCCGGAAGAGATTCGGCTTCTTGAGGAACTGGCTGGCGACATGGCGTTTGGCATCGTCACCTTGCGTTCCCGGGCCGCACGCGAACGGGCGGAGCAGGAAGTCGCCCTCCTCCGTTTCGCATTGGAGAATGTCCGCGAAGCCGCCTTGCTGATAGACGACACGGGGCGCATTCATTACGTCAACGAGGAGGCTTGCCGGGTCTCGGGTTATAGCCGTGCGGAACTGCTCGGCATGGCCGTACCGGATATTGACCCGGGGTTCCCGGCGGGGCGTTGGTCCGACCATTGGCGCGACCTAAAGGCGCGGCGGTCCCTGAGCTTCGAAAGCCGCCACCGAACCCGGGATGGCCGCATTTTCCCGGTCGAGATCAGCGCGAATTATTTCGAATATGGAGGCCGGGCTTACAACCTGGCCCTCGTTCGGGATATCACCGAGCGCAAGCGGGCCGAGGACGCCCTGCGGCAAAGTGAAGTGTATCTAGCAGAAGCGCAAAGACTGAGCCACACCGGTAGCTGGGCTTGGGACATAGCCAGCGACAAGTATGTTTACGTTTCCGAAGAAGACTCGCGGATTTGGGGACTCGATCCGCAAGAGGGATCACCGGCCCGGGAGACAGTTTTCCGGCGGATCGTCCCCGAGGATAGGAACAGGGTGGAAGAGAGCTTTCAGAAGTCCCTCCGCGAAAAAGTCGATACGGTGGATGAGTACAGGATCGAGCTGCCAGACGGAACGATTAAGCATGTTCACACTATCCGGCACCCTGTCCTGAATGACGCGGGAGATATCGTTAAATTCGTGGGCACTTCAATCGATATTACGGAACGCAAGCGCGCCGAGGAAGCTCTGCGCCGCAGTGAAGCCTACCTGGCGGAATCGCAGAGACTGACCCATACGGGCAGTTTTGCCTATATACCGGGAGGAGCTATTCTCTACTGGTCTGAGGAATCCCTCCGAATCTGGGGTTTTGATCAGCAGCAAGCGATACTGAGTCACGAGATGATCCGGCAACGCATTCATCCAGACGATCGCGGCAGAGTGCGCGAACGCGCCGAGGAGGCAGTGGGGACGAAAACGGGCTGGTATGACGAGTTCAGAATCGTGCTACCCGACGGAACGGTCAAACACATTCATGCCATCCACCATCCGGTTTTCAGTGCGAGCGGAGAGCTGGTTGAAGTGGCGGGAACCCACGTCGACGTGACGGAGCGCAAGCGCGCCGAGGAAGCGCTGCGCGAGAGCGAAACGCGCTTCCGCACATTTGTGGACCACGCGGGTGACGCCCTATTCGTCCAGGATCTCGAGCAAGGAACCATTGTTGATGTGAACCGGCAGGCCTGCGAGAGCCTTGGTTACACTCGGCAGGAACTGATCGGTGACACGGCAGTTGCTTTCCACCTGGAATCGGATCGAGCAGGGATAGAATCAGCTGCGAAGCGAGCGGCGACGGGTGAAACCGTGGTCGACACGCACTACCATCGGCGAAAGGACGGCACGGTGTTTCCTGTCGAAGCAAGCACGAGTTCTTTTTGGTATGGCGGGCAGCGCTTCCTGCTGCATGTCTCCCGGGACATCACTGAGCGCTTGAGGGCCGAAGAAGCTGTCCGCCAGAGCGAAAAGCAGCTTCGCGACGTAATCGAAGGTATCCCGGCGATCGCCTCGACTATTCGCTTGGATGGATCGGTTGAATTCATGAATAGACGTTGGCAGGAATATACGGGAATGTCTTCGGAAGCGTCGGTAGGCCTCGGATGGCGGAGTGCTGGTCACCCCAAAGACATCGACCATTATGTCGAAAAGAGGCGTGCCGCACTAGCCAGCGGGGATCCATTCGAGGATGAGGTTCGCATCCGTTCTAGAAATGGGGAATATCGTTGGTTTTTGCTTCGCGGAGTGCCACTGCGGGATGAACGAGGAAATATCGTCAGGTGGTATGCGACCGCGATAGATATCGACGACCGCAAGCGAGCCGAAGAACAGCGCGAGAGGTTGCGCCAACTCGAGGCCGATCTTGCGCACATCGACCGGGTAAGTCTACTGGGGGAACTGGCCGCCTCAATCGCGCATGAAGTCAACCAGCCGCTATCGGGCGTAGTGAGCAACGGCAGCGCTTGCCTGCGTTGGCTGGCCGGAGATGCGCCCAATCTGGAGGAAGCCCGGGAAGCCGCCCGCCGGATCGTCCGCGACGGGAAGCGCGCCGGTGAAGTGATCGCCCGGATTCGCGCCCTGACAAAGAAGGCCGTAGCACCTAGAGAAAAGCTGAACCTGAACGAAACCATCCGGGGAGTCCTTGCCCTCGTCGGCGACGAAGCAAAGAGAAACACCGTGGTTATCCGAACGCGGTTTGGGGATGACCTTTTTTCTGTTCTCGGCGATCAGGTGCAGTTGCAGCAGGTGGCCTTGAACCTGGTCATGAATGCTATCGAAGCGATGAGCAAAGTAGGCGACCGGGCACGAGAACTAGTGATCACCACCCGGAATATTGACCCGGATCAAGTGCTGGTAACGGTCGAGGACTCGGGGACAGGTATTGACCCTCAGATGATAGACAAAATCTTTGACTCTTTCTACACCACCAAGCCCAGCGGCATGGGCATGGGACTTTCCATTAGCCGTTCCATTCTTCAGGCCCATGGAGGCCGGCTATGGGCTACAGCGAAGGACGGCGCAGGCACAATCTTTCACTTTACTCTGCCGAAGTACCACGAAGCGGAGTCACATGAGGGTGCCGCGGGAACCTAAGGCGATCATCGCGATTGTGGACGACGACCCCTCGGTTCGCGAGGGTTTGCAGAGCCTTATCCGGTCTGCGGGCTTGCAGGTCGAGACCTTTGCGTCCGCGCAGGAATTCCTGGCCCGCCCACGGGCTGACCTGCCGAGCTGTCTGGTATTGGACTTGCAACTGCCAGGGCTGAGCGGACTCGACCTGCAAAAGCGGTTGGCCGAGGTCGAACTGGAGATCCCCATCATTTTCCTTACAGGCCATGGCAATATTCCTGCGTCCGTACAGGCCATGAAAGCGGGGGCGGTTGAGTTTCTCACCAAGCCGTTCGATGATCAGGATCTCTTGGGGGCAATTCAAGAGGCGATCGAACGCGATCGGCGTACCCGGCAACAGCACGCGGAAATGCGCGAGTTGCGGGACCGATATGAATCCCTGACGCCGCGCGAGCGGGAAGTCATGCAGCAGGTGGTGTCCGGCTTGCTGAATAAGCAAACTGCAGCCGAACTGAACATCACCGAATATACGGTCAAGATTCATCGCGGGCACGTAATGCGCAAAATGCATGCCGAGTCTCTGACGGATCTGGTGAGGATGGCGGAGAGCCTGGGGATCCCCACGCACAGGGGCGCGGCTCGGACATCGGATCAATAACTTCGAACTTTGACGCTCCAGAGAAGCTCCCCGTCGTCGGAGCTGGAACCCGCAGAACAAGCGCCAAGGTGTTATGGATTTTTGCTCCCCTGACTGCTATTCAAATAACGCCGCCTCCATGGACAAAATCATCGAGACCTTCCCCGAGGAGACCATGCAATCCCTGATTCGTACCAATGACCCGGAAACATCCGGGAACCGCAAAACTACGTGGCCCGCGGCGTAATCCTTTCCTCGGTCGGGGTCTTTGAGCTGCCGCCACCCGAACGGCACGAACCGGCACCTGTCGAATTTCAAATCCACGCGCGGGCTTTTCGGCTTGCAAGGAGCGCAGGAAGGAGCCAATGAGATGCCGGATAATGGTGGTGAGGAATAAGGCCCTCAGCCGTTATCCGACCGGGTCACCATGCACTTCCAGACCTTTCTCGTCTATGCCCGCGAATTCCGGCTGCGGGAGTCTGCCGCTCCAATTCGCCCAGCCCCAAAAAATGGCGGTGGTGGAACTCAGCAGGCCGGCCACCGCGCCTATGGTGCGCGTGCCAAAGTGTGTGGAAGCAATTCCCGCGCCCATCAGCGAGAGCATCATCATGGCCCAAGTTAGTGTCTCCATGGTGGCGAATACGCGGCCGCGGTACTGGTCCGAAACTGTGCGGAGCAGGTACGAATAGTTCATGACGGAATTCACGGCGATACTCGCGCGGGAAAGTGTGATGAATACCAGCGCCAGATCAAATCGTCCCATTTGGCTGAACAGTACGTACGCTCCGCCATGAACGATGTAATCGATGAAAACAGCCAGCTTGTAGCCGTCAAACGAAAGTCGTTTGCCTAGCCACGTCGCCAGCCCCCCGCCTAACAACAGCCCTATGCCCGCGCATCCCCAGATTATGCCGATCCCTGCGGCACCGCGGTTGAAAACGACCTCTCCGAATAGCGTGAACAAAATCTGCGCGGCGCCTCCACCTGTCGCCCAGCCGACCGAAAGCAGCGCGATGGCCAGCACAAGTGGAACGGAGCGCATGTAGCGCAGGCCTTCGCGGTATTCATGCCACGGACGGACAACTTCGGCTTCGGTCAGATCCTTGCGTTCCGGGAGAAATCCTTTGCCTTTCGGCGCGCGTAATTTCCAGATGGCCCACGCCGAAAATACGAAAGAAAGCGCATTAAACGCGAAAGCCCACTTGTAACCAATGGCCACCACGGTTGCGCCCAGAAACGTCCCAATGGTGAGCGTCGTCCACTGTGTGGTTTGCGTCAGCGAATTTGCGGCATGCAGTTCTTCAGGGCTCGCGATGGTAGGCAGAATGGCAGAACGTCCCGCGGTGAAAAACGGTGAGGCGATCATCAGCAGGGCACTGAACAGATACAGCAGCCAACTCTCCTGCCGCACAACCGCCAGAATGAATCCAAGCGCCACCACGGCGCGCACCAGGTCGCTCGCGATCATAATCTGCTTGCGATCGAGCCGGTCCAGGAGCACCCCTGCCAGGGGCCCCATGGCTACGGCGGGGACTGCCCGGGACAACATGATCCCGGTGACCACCAGGCCGGAATGCGTGAGCGCCATGGCCAGGGAGAAAACGGCGATGTTGTTGAAATGATCGCCAATCTCACTTACGACTTGTCCCATCCATGTGTATCGGTAGTTACGATTCTGGCGGAGAAGGTTGAGGAATTGACGCATCGGTTCAGGAAGTCTTCGCTGAAACTGAAGCTCGTTGGCTCTCCCACGTCGGAAAATGCGAAACTGATACGCTCAAAAATCTTAACACCGAAGTGCCCGGGAATCTTGCGGCATAATACGTTCCAAGTGCAAGTCCGCTCTCGCGTCAGGAGATTCATCCGATTGCCTTCGATTGCGGCTCTGCTCTAGGTTGAGTCCCCATCGCGCGGTCCAGCAGCAGCTTTTCTTCCGCGCACAACTCTCGGTGTGCGCCCTTTCTCAAATCTCCCAGCTGCAGCGGCCCAATCGCCACGCGCACTAGTCGTAGCACCGCAATTCCGTGCGCTTCCAGCATCCGGCGTATCTGCCGATTCTTGCCCTCCTCCAGAATTATCTCCAGCCAGGAATTTTTTTCTCCCGTGCGCAACACGCTGACTTTCTTTGCCTTCAGCACTTCGCCTTTCGGAGTCTCCACGCCGCGCTCCAAAGCTTCGGCGAGCCGTTCCTCCGCTTTCGCGGCAATTTGCACGTGATAACGCTTCTCCATGTGAGTCGCCGGGTCCGTGATCCGCGCGGCCCAATCCGAATCATTTGTCAGGAGCAACAGTCCTTCGCTGGCCTTGTCCAGCCGCCCCACTGGCGCGAGCCAACCCTCGCCCCGGGGCAAAAGCGAATATACCGTGTCGCGGCCCTTCTCATCGGCAGCGCTCGTCACAATCCCGCGCGGCTTGTTCATCACCAGATAGACCTTCTCCGCCGCTCTGACAGGCTTCCCCGCGATTTCCACTCGATCCACTCCCAGCCGCACGGGCGTTTCTGGATTGCGTGGCGTCGCGCCATTCAGCCGCACTTTGCCCTCGCGAATCAAGGCAAACGCCTGCGCCCGCGAACAAAACCCCATCTTCGAAAGTGCGCGTGCAAGCCCCACCTTCTTATTCTTGTTCGAGCCGTGTTCCTTGGATTGCAGCGCCGCAGGTTTCTTACTAACCATAACTGTAGCTCAGGCCTTCAGGTCTGAGGTCTTCCCCAGCCGAACGCACCCCTTAAAAAACCGAGTTCCGCCAATACAAAAGGAAACCCAGCTTAACTTTTCTTCTCAGGCGCGGGCGTCGCATGCTGCACTTCGCCGTAACGTGTCGCCAGCCACGCCCGCACTTCCTTCGGGTCATATTTGAATGGGCCATTCCCGCCCTTGTAGGAAATCCGCCCATTCTCATCCACGATGTAAAGCCGCTCTGGCCATGCGGCATAGGCATCATTTGCCGCATCGCTCATCTCATCGATGCCAACGGGCAGGGGAAACTTGAACCGCTGTGTGAAATCGTTGGCGATCGCGATGCGCTGCTCCAACGTCTTGGGCTGGATGTAGCACACATCGTCCTTATCCTTTTCATTGGACTTCATGCGCCACTCGTCAATCGGGTGCGCTTCTCGGATGTAGACGGTGAGAAAGTCCACACGGTCTTTGTAGTCGTTATAGATTTGCACGATGTCGCCCAACTGGCGACGGAATGGTGGTCAAGTAAAACTGCCGAAGATGAGCACCAGCGGCCGGCCCTTGCTACGTTCATGGATCTGAAAACGCGTTGCGCCATCCAGCGCCACCAGCCGCGCGTCGGGCGCGCTGTCTCTCACCTTTAATTTCCCCAAATGCATGTGCGGCAACGCGAACCGCACCATCTCGATGGCGTCCTTCGGCCCACCGGCCAAAATGCTCAGCCCGATATAAGTAAGGAGTAGCAATCCTCCAGCAGTGATGAGTGTCCATAGAAGCGCACGATTCATAAGGGTCCCCGGTTCAACGTCCATCTGCCGCGCGAAGTTGGTCACGCAGTTCTTTGTACCGTGCCAGCGCCTTTTCAATCACGATGGTCGCCGCGTATGCCGGCTTGATGTCTTCCACCTGCACCTGCTTGCCCTCCAGCAGCTTGTAGTCTTGAAAGAACCGCTTCAGAACAAGTAGCCGGTGCGGCGGCAGATCGCGCGCCTCAAGATAGCTGCTGAATTCCGGATCATTCGTGGCCACCGCGATAATCTTGTCATCGCTTGCACCCGAATCGATCATCGTCATCACGCCGATAGCACGCGCCTTGATCAGCGCCAGCGGCTGCACCGGTTCCTGGCACAGCACCAGCACATCCAGAGGATCGTTATCCTCCGCATACGTTTGTGGAATGAATCCGTAGTTCGCGGGATAAAAGACCGCCGAGTGAATGATCCGGTCAACCTTCAGCAAGCCCGTGGGCTTGTCCAATTCGTATTTGACGTTCGATCCCAGCGGTATTTCGATCACCGCCTGAAAATCCCGCGGCACTTCCTTGCCGGGGGAAACGTCATGCCATGCATGCATCACGTGGGCCTCGCTCTCGGTACGTCCATCCTTATTATTGCCCGGGAACCCACCGAAGCGTAAGCCCGGTTCGTTAGGCGGCTTTCTTGGTCCACGCGCCCAGGATCACGCCCATCAGGACGAGCCCCGCCAGCGGATAAAACTCATTAATTGCGAAAAGAGCCGGGGGACGCATCTCAAACATGTAAGTCATGACCGCGATGGGCCCCACGAAGCCAATCCACATCAGCACGCCCACGGAGGCGCCACGCCCCGCCGTGTTGGCATTGCGCCAGATGCACAGCTGCGCCAGCGAGTAGGCAATCAACACTTCCAAAAGAAACGAAACAATGTAGGGAATTGCGGGGTTTACGCTTTTCGCCTGTTCGACGGTCATGTGCTCCAGGGCCATCCAGGGCTTGTTAAAGATGAGGCCGTACCAGAGACCTCCAAGAATCCAGTAGGCAATGGCGGCAACCACCACGGCCAGATAGTTGGTCTTCATTTCGATTTTCCCCCACGAGGCGCGCACCGCCGGAGTTTTGGCCCAAAGGAGGGCGGTGGCTTTTCTGGCAGAGTCTGTAGCGGGCTCACGGCAAAGTCAAGCTACTTCACGCGATAGAAAACCTGCAGCAGCCCGCTGGGGTACGCTTTCGAGCGCAACAGCTGAAGCTCCGTCTCCGGATAAGGTTGCGCGAACAAGGGAATGCCGTCGCCCAGCAGCCGCGGGTGAACGGATATCCCGATTTCGTTCACCAGCCGCTTTTGCAGGAACTCCCGGACCATTTCCCCGCCGCCCACCAGCCAGATGTCCTTTCCTGGCGTGGAGCGCAATGCTTCGGCCCACACCTCGGGCGGATCGGAAACCACTTCGATGTGCTCCTGCTTACCTTTGGGCAATAGGTGCGAGAAGACGTATTTCTCCAGTCCGGGGAACAGAGTGACGCGAGGCGCTAGTTCAATGGCTTTCTGATAGGTCTTTCGCCCCATCACCGCTACATCCACGCTGGCAAAAAACTCTTTCATGCCGTAGTCCTGGTCCGTGAACAGCCAGTCCACTCCGCCATCTTTGCGTGAAATGAAGCTGTCCAGGCTGGACGCCACAAAATATTTAATGAGTCGCATGGTGTCGAGAGAATATCACTATGCCCGGGCTTTTTCGATCATCTCTTCCCAAATCCCTTTGGATTTCAGGATGAGTTCAACCGCCTCGCGCACCGCGCCATGGCCCGCATGCGAGCGCGTCGTATAGTGCGCGATTTCCTTGACGTCGGCGACCGCATCGCCCACCGCCACCGCCAACCCCACGCGCCTCATCAGCGGAATGTCCGGAAGGTCGTCGCCCACAAACGCCACCTCGGCATCCGGCAGCCCGGCTTTCCGCAGAATCTCCTCATACGCGGGCAGCTTCACCGGAATTTTCATGTACACGTAATCCATGCGGAGCTCGCGCGCGCGCCGCTGCAGCGAGGGACTTTCCCGGCCCGTGATGCAGCCCGTCTTGAGGCCGGCAGTCTGCGCCAGCGTCAGCCCCTGGCCGTCGTGCGCATCAAATGTCTTGATCTCCAGGGCCGTGCCGTCGGGTTGCGACAGCAGTGATACGCCTCCATCGGTCATTGTGCCGTCCACGTCCATCAGCAGCAGCTTGATCTTCGACGCACGCTTCTTCAGAGCGGGTGAAATTTTTGTCGCGCGAGCCAATGATTCCTCCAATCCAAAATCATCCGAATGTTATCAGGAAACTTCAACCCGCGTGAAATCCGGGCAGGGAAGCGCGCCTAGTTATCCCATATGAAAGCAGTCAGCACGCTGCCTTTGAATTCCACGTCAGCCAACAGGCAATAAGGCCCGCCCGTCCGCGGGTGCGGCGCGTTCGGGTCCGGTTTCTGGCTTGCCGCTTCGCTGGCCGTATCATTTTTGTCGACGAGGTCGTGTGGATTGCGAAAGTAGACCTGAAACTTATAGTGGTCATTCGCGCCATCGGCTTCCTGTTGCACCACCCTCCAACTGTTTGTGCCGCTGTCGGCCGGGCCGGTCATTCCTGCATCCTTGAAAAAATCGCTCAGCTTGGTTTCCCCAACCTTATAAGAAGCCAGACGCGCAACCATGGCGCGTGCCGGAAGGCTGTCCTGCGGTTGTTCTTCGGGCCCTCCACCTTCGCCTCCATGCGGGCGCGGCTCGATCCTGGCGATCTCGATTCGCCCGCTGTAGAAATCGTCAAACAGTCTGTAAGCCTCAGGGTCGTATTTCTTCAGTCCTTCCGGGCCATTTTCCGGCTTGGGCCCGCTCATACCCAGATCGCCGTGCGTCCCGAAATACCACATGGTCAGTTCGGCGAAGAATTCGTCGGGGTTTGACCCGGCGTAGGAATTCAGCCACAGCCCCTTCGATTTTGATACCTGGTATTGTTTGTCGAACATCGCGCGCACGGAGCGCGGCAGGCCCGCCTCCTCAATGTCGTGAGCGAACTCATGCAAGCAAATATCCCGGCCGCGATAGCGATCCTTGGGAAGCTGCAGCAGATTTTCCTCCCCGCACGAAGTGATCAGGCCGCCCATGCCGCGCGTGCGCTGGTCCCGCGTCAGTCCGAAATATTCATCGAGCGGCACGTGTTTGTCCTGGCGCCATTCCGGCAAATCCGTGGTGCCCTGGTCGCGCCCGATGATGTGCAACTCCGCTCCGGCGGCGGCAAGATTGGCCACAACCACCGGCAGGTGCGCGGTCTCCATGCTGATACGGTCGTACGCGGCGTAAAGCGCCTCGTCCACAACCACGCTGGGAGCCTTGATCGGAATTCCGTTCACGAAAATCACTTTCGTGAAGAAGCCGCTTTCCGGCGGATTGATCGCCTGAATCTTCGGGTAAGACTTCGCCTGCGCCTCCACTTTGCGAAATTCCTTAAGAGAGGAGGTCCCTCCCACTGTCGCCAGAAGTACAACAAACGTAACCCACCTCGTGGGTTGCGAGAATCGGCTTAATTTCGGTTTCATTGGTTATTTCTTCCCTGGCATCGGCCTAAATCAATTCCAGCGTCCACAAATCATGGAGATGCACGACGCCCAAAACTCTGCGCGCATCGTCCACCACGACCACCGATGTGATCTTCTTCTTCTCCATCAGATTCAGCGCCTCGCTGGCCAGCAATTTCGGCCCGATCGTTTGCGGCGTGCGCACCATGCAATCGCCCGCGGTCATTGCCAGCGTCGCGCCGCCGTGCTTCTCCATCAAGCGGCGCAAATCGCCATCCGTCAATATGCCGGCTAGCTTTCCATCAAACGTGGTCACCGTCGTCATCCCAAGTTTCTTGGCGGACATTTCATGAAACACGGCGGGCATCGGCGTCTCGCACGCCACGCGGGGCAGGGCTTCGCCCGCATGCATCAGATGTTCCACGCGCAGAAGTTTATTCCCCAGGCGCCCCGCTGGATGCAGCGCCGCAAAATCGTCCGGGCGAAATCCGCGCTTTTCCAGAAGGGAAATGGCCAGAGCATCACCGACGGCCATGGCTACGGCCGTGCTGGCTGTGGGCGCAAGGTTTAGCGAACAAGCCTCTTCTTTCACGCTGACGTCCAGCGCCACATCGCTTGCTCCCGCCAAGGTCGATTTCAGATTTCCTGTCAGCGTGACAATCGAGATCCCCAGCCGTTTCAACGTCTCTAGTAAATTCAAAATCTCCTGAGTTTCTCCCCCGTAGCTGATCGCCAGCACGGTATCGCCCCGCGCCAGCATGCCCAAATCGCCGTGCAGCGCCTCCGCCGGGTGCAAAAAGAATGACGGCGTTCCTGTGCTCGACAGCGTTCCGGAAAGTTTGCGCCCAATCAGCCCGGATTTTCCCATGCCCGTCACCACCACGCGGCCCTTGCAGGCAAAAAGCAGCTCGACCGCGCGATCAAACGATGTGTCCAGCCGCGCCAGCACGTCTAGGATGGCTTGTGCTTCAATGCGTAGAACCCGGCGCGCGGTTTCCAGGCTCATGCCATGCTCCAGCGCCGCACCAAGGTGGAAAGTTCCTTGAGGCGCGAAAGGAGTTGTGGCAATTCCGACATGGGCAGGGCGTTCGGCCCATCGGAAAGAGCCGCGGCGGGATTGTCGTGCGTCTCCAGGAAAATCCCGTCCACACCCGCAGCCACGCCCGCCCGCGCCAATGGCTCAATAAATTCCGGCTGGCCGCCGCTCGCATGTCCCTGTCCCCCGGGAAGCTGCACGGAGTGCGTCACGTCATAGACCACGGGATACCCGAATTTCCGCAGTACTGGAAAAGTTCGCATATCCACAACCAGATTGTTGTACCCGAAGCTCGCCCCTCGTTCCGTGAGAATAATCTTTGTATTGCCCGCCGCGGCGATTTTCTCCGCCACATTCCCCATGTCCCACGGCGAAAGAAACTGCGCCTTCTTCACATTGACAATACGCCCCGTTTTCGCCGCCGCCACCAGCAGATCGGTCTGCCGCGAGAGAAAAGCTGGTATTTGCAATATGTCCGCCACTTCGGCTGCCGGCGCAGCCTGCGAAGCGTCGTGAATATCCGTCAGTATGGGCAAATGCAAATCCGCCTTAATCTTGCCAAGGATTCGCAAGCCCTCCACCATTCCCGGTCCGCGATAGGATTTGACCGAAGACCGATTGGCCTTGTCGTACGAAGCCTTAAAAATGTACGGCACACCCGCATCCGCCGCGATTTTCGCCACGCGCGCCGCCATCATCCGCGCGTGCGCCTCAGATTCGATCACGCACGGCCCCGCAATCAAAAAAAGCGGGTTACTCCCGCCAAGCCGCAGCGCCCCCAGTGAAATTTCGTAAGTATGAGTCATTGGAAACATCGAAGATACCATAAACGCAAGAATTCCAAGCCAGGCGTTACTCTCAACTCATGAGTAAAGCAAAAGGTGCCCTGCGTTTAGCGATAGTGTTTGGCGCAGCATTTCTCTTTTTTGACCTCACCACAATTGTTGATCGCCGAAGCTACTTTGCAGCTTTTTCTACTTATGTCCACGACCGCACGCCTGAAAACGAAGCACGTTTGCGCTCGGAAGCACGAATGAACGAACTCGTAAAGGCTGAGGATGCTGCGGTCGAAGCCGGGATAGTGACCGCGTTTGTATTTGGAGTGTTCACGATTTACCGAGCATTACGACGGCGAAAGAATGCTTGCGAGTAATGGTCGACGCGACTGCAAAACACCGGCTCTAGAATTGCTTGAGTTAGGTGCCCCGCTGCGCTGGTTAACTGCCATGTTTGCGCGACAGACGTTTGCGCACGCTCTCCCGCACGGTCTGGGAACCACGGTAATTTCCGGAAGCGAACACGCCAATAAATCGTTCCGCATTAGCGTGGAGTCTCTCCTGCTCTTCGTCGGCGGCAGTCTCTTGGGTATATTTGGCCAGCCATTCTCGAACAGCCAGATTCAGAATCGTGGAGACGGTTACCTGGCGTGACCGCGCGGCCCGCTGCAAATCAGACTTAAGCTTGGGGGAAAGACGCCAGCCGTAGACGACGGTCTTCATGGACTAGATCACGCCGCCGCGTGGGGCGTTGCGCGCAGCGTAGTCGCAGGATGCGTGGCTTCACCGACGGGTGCCGGTGTCGCCGCGCCTGAAGCCACAGCGCTCGGCCGCGCCTTCTGCACCCTATGCTCCAGCGAAGCCCCAATAAACGCCGCAAACAATGGGTGCGGATCGAATGGCTTCGACTTGAACTCCGGGTGGAACTGGCAACCCAGGAACCACGGATGGTTGGGTGCTTCCACGATCTCCACGTAATTCTCGTCCGGCGTGCGTCCGGTAATCTTCAATCCCGCCGCCGTCAAAATCTTCTCGTATTCGCGATTGAATTCGTAGCGGTGCCGGTGCCGCTCGCTGATCTCCAGCTTCCGGTAAGCCTTGTGCGCGAACGATCCCGGCTCCAGTTTGCATGGCCACGCGCCCAGCCGCATCGTCCCGCCCATTTCGTCCACGCCCAGAAGTTCGCGCAACTTGTAAATCACGCGGTGCGGCGTCTGCGGTTCGAATTCCGTGCTGTCCGCTTGCTTCAGGTTGGCCAGGTCGCGCGCATATTCGATCGTGGCGCATTGCATCCCCAGGCAAATGCCAAAGAACGGCACGTTATTTTCGCGCGCGTACTGAATCGTATAAACCATCCCCTGGATGCCGCGTTTCCCAAACCCACCGGGCACCAGGATGCCGTCGTACCCCTTCAGGCGTTTCTCCGCCGTTTCCAGCGAATCAATCTCTTCAGACTCAATCCAATCGATCACCGTCTTGTGATTGTGCGCCAATCCCCCATGCAGCAGCGCCTCGCGCAAGCTCTTGTACGCATCCTCGAGCTGCACATACTTGCCCACAATCCCGATCCGCACTTCGCCGCGCGGGTGATGCAGGCGATCCAGCATCTCCAGCCACGCCTGCATGTCTGCCGGCCGCTCTTCCAGCCTTAGCGAACGAATGATCTGCTCGTCCAGCCCTTCCTTGCTCAATTCCACCGGCACTTCGTAAATCGCCTTCACATCCTCCATGGAAATCACGCGCGATTCCGCCACGTTGCAGAACAGCGCGATCTTTTTCTTCAACTCCGCGGGAATGTGGTGATCGCTGCGGCACAGCAGGATATCCGGCTGAATCCCGATTCCCAGCATCTCCTTCACGCTGTGTTGTGTCGGCTTGGTCTTCAGTTCGCCCGCCGCCGCGATGAACGGCACCAGCGTCACATGTACAAACAGCGTATTCTCCGGGCCAAGCTCCAGCCGCATCTGGCGAATGGCTTCCAGAAACGGCAACGATTCGATATCGCCCACCGTCCCGCCAATCTCTACAATCACGATGTCAACGCCATCGGACACTTTCCGGATGCAGCGTTTGATTTCATCGGTAACGTGGGGAATCACCTGCACGGTTTTTCCCAGGTAGTCGCCGCGCCGTTCGCGCGCCAGAATCGTCTCGTAGATGCGCCCGGTGGTCCAGTTGTTGTCGCGCGTCAACTTCACGTGCGTGAAGCGCTCGTAGTGCCCCAGGTCCAGGTCTGTCTCCGCTCCATCGTCGGTGACAAACACCTCGCCGTGCTGAAAGGGGCTCATCGTACCCGGATCCACATTCAGGTACGGATCGCATTTTTGGATGGTGATTTTAAAACCGCGACTTTCGAGGAGACAACCGATGGAAGATGCTGCAACGCCCTTGCCAAGTGAGGAAACTACACCACCTGTTACAAATATATATTTTGGCGCCATCCGGGTCGCTCGCGTCCGCCGTAGGCAGATCTGAGCTTGTCGAACCTCCCACTGGATTGACGTACGAATAATTATGGGCGGAACCCCCCAGTGTGTCAATGCAATCTCTTCGCTCCCGAACATCAGTCTTTTTTATGGCCACATGAAACCTTTTTCCTTTTCGCGGGTTCCTACCAATGGCAAGTGCGCCAAGGTCTGCTTAGTGGCTGGTACGGCACAGGGGGGCCATCCAGCCGAGGTTCGGATGTAACGTTGTCCGAACATGGAAACGTCCATCTCTTTGGGGCCTATGACCGCTTTCGCCATAGATTCATGCAAATGAGGAAAACAATGCCAATCAGTAAGACCATTTTGTGGATTGCCGCTGCGGCGCTATTTTCCGCTTCGGCGCTGGCACAGGAAAAACCCCCGCAGGCTTCGGCGCGATTCGGTGCCTACGACATGAACCACGAGGGCACTCTTGTCGGCACGGTCATTGATTTCAAGCCGTCTCCGGCGACTTCCCCACTCGGCGCCCGCCTTTCCTTGCAAACCAGCGCGGGTGTGGTCGACGTTCACCTCGGCGATCCCCGGTTGCTCACCGCGAATCATTTCAACATCCAGCCCGGTGATACTCTCCGCATCATCGGCGCTTACACCTCTAACGGTTCGACCTCGCTGTTCCTGGCGCGCATCGTGCAAAAGGGCACTCAGGCAGTGACGCTTCGCACCCAGCGCGGCATTCCGGTTCGCTACGCAGCCCCAAAAAATAGCTCGAATGCAAAATCCCAGGGAGGTGTGCTGTGAAGCGTCTCCTCTGGCTCCCTACCCTGGCCTTCTCTTTGGCGCTGGCTGCTTGCAGCGGCGGAGGTAGTTCCTCGAGTACAACTCCCCCTCCCACTAGTGGCTTCACGCTAAGCAGTCTAAAAGGCACTTATGCCTTCTCGATGAGCGGCATGGATCCGAACAACGGCGCTTATTTTGCGCGCATCGGCAGCTTCGTTGCCGATGGTGCCGGCAACATCTCCAGCGGCGTGGAAGACGTGGTCGATCTCAGCACAGGAATCTCTCAGGTTACTTTCAGTGGGAAGTACGCTGTGGTGACCAGTGGTCGCGGCAGCCTTGCCCTCACCGCCAGTTCAGGCGGATCCTTGACGTGGACCATGGACCTGCAGTCCACCAGTCAGGGTTTGCTGGTGGAGACCGATGGGAATGAAGCCAGCAGTGGCAGTTTCAACCTCCAGAACACCAACGACTTCCTCGCCAGTTCCATTAATGGAAATTACGTCTTTGATTTCTCCGGCGTCAACCTGACGGGCACAAACGTCACCAACATCTCCATCATCGGAAATATTACCGCCAATGGCAGCGGGAGCATCACCGCCGGCGTCCTCGATACCAATGATGCGAACAACGGTCACGTCGGCCCCACGCCCCTTACTCTGCAAGGGACCTATACGATCGATTCCACCTACGGAGCGACTTATGGTCGCTTTACCGCGTCTTTTGGTGGCCGTACGTTTGCCCTTTATGTCGTGGATTCCACGCACCTCAAATTCATCGAGGAAGACTCAACGGGTGGAGAAGGTGTTTCGGGTGATGCCCTTGTGCAAACCGGCACCATTCCTGCCACCACTGCGGCGTTCACCGGAAGCTTTGCCTATCTCGTCGGCGGATCGTCCTTCAATACCAGCACGTTTGGCCCCGACGCCTCTGTTGCTCGCTTCACCGTAAGCGGCACCGGCACCATTGGCACCATTTCGTACGACGAAAACAACGATGGCACGCACATCGCACAAGGCACCAACATTACCAATGCCACTTACGCCATTGATACCAACTACCCCGGCAGCGGCCGTGGCACTTTCACCTTCACCGATTCCACCAACGGAACATTCTCTTATGTCTTCTACCTTTACTCCCCCACCAGTGGCGTAATCCAGGATGTTAGCGCCAATATCATCGCCGATGGTACATTGCTGGGACAGTCCGGTTCGTCCTTCACTCTCTCTGGCCTCGCCGCCAGCTACGCCTACAATTGGAATGGAGTAAACGTCACCTCTTCCAACGAGGAAGATTTCATTGGCCTGTTCAGCTTGGCCAGCAGTTCCACGAACAACATCACTGGCGTCCTGGACGGAACGGTCATCGGCACTGGTGGTGGCAACTCCTACTCCGATATCACCACGACAGGCAATTTGACCATCACTTCTGCTGGCACCGCCAGCAACACGTTCACCATCGTTGGTGTCAGCCCCCTTTCGGCCACCTTCAATTCCGTGGCCTACATCGTCGATACCAACACGGTTCTTATTCTCGACACGGACGAAAGCCAGGTGCTTGCCGGCATTGCTACGCGGCAGCAAATTCCAACTAACTGAGCACCAGGGGACTTACTCCCCTTGCCATCCCAATCCGCCGCCCGGCAAGATTGCTCTCCGCCGGGCGGTTTTATTTTTGCATCAACTTTTCCACCCGCGCCACATCCTCTGGCACATCCACGCTCACCGCGTCATGGGCCACTTCTGCCACGCGGATCTTCCAGCCATTCTCCAGCCACCGCAATTGCTCTAGTTGTTCAATCCTTTCCAATTCGCCCTGCGGCAAAGTCGTATACTCCAGCAGCGCCTCGCGTTGAAATACGTACAGCCCCAGGTGCTTCCAGTACTTTACATGTAGTTTTTGCTGTGTATCCCGAATCCACGGAATCGGCGCTCGCGAAAAGTAAAGCGCATTGCCGTCAAAGTCCAGCACCGTTTTCACCACATTGGGATCCATGATGTCTCCCGCGTGACGGATAGGCGTGGCGACCGTGGCAATCTGCGCCTGTGGTTCCTCGAGCAACGCGCCAACCGCCGTGTCAATCGCCACTGGATCAATCAGCGGCTCATCTCCTTGCACATTCACAAAAACATCCCCCTCTTCATGCACCGCCACCTCCGCGATGCGCTCCGTGCCCGTACGGTGATCCGTTCGGGTCATCCGCGCCTCGCCCCCGAACGCCTTCACGGCATCCACAATCCGCTGATCATCCGTCGCCACCAATACGCGATGCACCGTCTGCGCTTGCTTCGCCCGTTCGTACACATGCTGCACCATGGGCTTCCCCGCCAGTGCCACCAGCGGCTTTCCCGGTAGCCGCGTCGAAGCGTATCGCGACGGGATTACTACAATCACTTTGGGATCAATCATTTTTCCGTCTCTTCTCATCTAATCCTTGAGCCGATGCTAGCATATACTGCATTCTTCGTCGGTCTTTACCCTCTCGTTTCCCCTTGTGCGTTCGGGGCTTGCCTTCCCGAACCCCAGTGCTATTATGATGTCTCCGCGCGGCCCTCCCGGCAAACCGGGAGAAGGGGGAGCCGTGAAGCGCGCTGAGTGTGAGACCCGCGTTCTGTCTTTGCATGCGATTTCCCGCCTGCTCGCTTGTGCGCTGGTGCTTTGTTTCGTTTATCCCCTTTGGGCGCAAGACGCTCCGAAGGGGCTAGTACCTCCCGAGCCATCCGCCGCCCCAGCCAAACTCGACAACCTCCTCCACAACACTCCCCCGGTGAAAATCGTCCCCGGTAAGATCATTCGCACCGACGTGGATCTCGCCCTGGTTAACGTAACCGTCACCGACCCCTACAATCGTCTGGTCACCGGTTTAGACAGCGACAATTTCCGTGTCTTCGAGGACAACATCGAGCAGGAAATCGTCACCTTCTCCGCTGAGGACGTGCCCATTTCCATCGGCGTCATCTTCGATTTTAGCGGCAGCATGTCCAACAAGATTGATAAAGCGCGCGACGCCGCCCTGGAATTCTTCAAAACCGCCAATCCCCAGGATGAATTCTTCCTCGTCAGCTTCAATGAGCGCGCGGAACTCACCAGCACCTTCACCAACAGCGTGGAAGATTTGCAAAGCCGCATGATGCTCACTGCACCACGGGGCAGAACCGCCCTCCTCGACGCCATCTACCTGGGCCTCAGCCAGATGAGGGGTGCACACAACGCCAAACGTGCCTTGCTCATCCTTTCCGATGGAGGTGATAATCATAGTAGGTACAACGAGAACGATATCAAACGCTTGGTCAGGGAAGCGGATACCCAGCTCTATGCCATCGGCCTTTTTGACCCGTTTGGATATCGCAATCGAACGCCTGAGGAGCTCAACGGCCCCTCGCTTCTCAGCGAAATTACGGAATTGACGGGTGGCCGGGTCTTTGCTGTCGAGCATCTAAATGATCTGCCGGACATTGCGTCCAAGATCGGCATGGAGCTGCGAAACCAATATGTTCTGGGATACCGACCAAGCAATCACGTTCACGATGCGCGCTGGCGCAAAATCAAAGTCAAGCTGCGCACGCCAAAGGGCCTCCCGCCCCTCACTGTTTACGCCAAGACCGGCTACTACGCTCCAGCGCACTGAGCTCCATCATCACTCGCGCTTTCCGTTCTTCGCTTTCATCGCTCTTTCTTTGGCGTTGCTCTTCCTCGCGGGTCCCTTGCTCGCTCAGATTCCTGTGGACACGCCACCGCCTCCCCCGCCGCCAGATGAGTCGCAGACCGGTAGCCACATCAAGCTGCAAGTCAACCTGGTCGTGCTCCACACCACCGTTCTCGACGACCGCGGCAAATTTGTGGAAGGCCTCGGCCAGGATAATTTCCGTGTCTACGAAGACAAGGTCGAGCAGAAGCTCAATCTCTTCAAGCGCGAGGACATTCCCGTCAGCATGGGCCTTGTCATTGACAACAGCGGCAGCATGCGCGACAAACGCCCCCGCGTGAATGAAGCCGCTCTTACCCTCGTCCAGAACAGCAATCCCCAGGACGAAGCTTTCGTCGTCAATTTTAACGACGATTTCTACCTCGACCTCGACAAGGACTTCACCAACAGCATCCCCGAACTCAAGGAAGCTCTCGAACGCATTGACGCCCGCGGCAGCACCGCCCTCTACGACGCCATCATCGGCTCGCTCGACCATCTCAAGAAAGGTAAAAAAGAAAAGAAAGTTCTCCTCATTGTCACCGATGGGGAAGACAATACCAGCCGCAATTCACTCGAGAAAACTATTCGCGAGATTCAGAAGACCGACACCGTCATCTACACCATCGGCCTGCTAAGCCAGGAAAGTAAGCGCAGCGCCAAAGCTGCCAAAAGAGCTCTCAGCGAAATCGCTGCCGCTTCCGGCGGTGTTGCCTATTTCCCCGAAAATGTCGCTGACGTTCATGACATCTGCGAGCAAGTGGCCCACGACATTCGCCATCAGTACACGCTGGGCTACTATCCCTTGAATGTTGCCCGCGATGGCAGCTTCCGCACCATCCACGTCGACGTCATTCCCCCCCGCGGCAGGGGCAAGCTCGTCGCCCGCACCCGCAACGGCTACTACGCCCCTCAAGCCTCCAAATCCACCGCCTCCGGCAAGTAAGCCTTCTTCTCAAGTAGGCCTTATCCTCAAGTAAGCCCTCTCCTAAAAACTGTCATCCCGACCGGAGCAACGGCGCTTTTTGCCGTTGCGCAGTGGAGGGATCGTGGCACAGCTTCAACCTCACCTCGCCGCCCGCCATCTGGAGGGAGCCCCGCGCCCTTTTCTTACCTAAGGGGTGCCCCAGGTTCGATTTTCTACCTGGGTCTTGGGGTCAAACTTTCTTATCCTTCCATCGCACCAATTGCGTTCAAACCTCCCTCATGTCATCGCCCTCATAACCGCAAACGACGCGACGCCCAGTTCCACACCCGCTACCAACAATGTACTTTGCGCGAATGATATACTCGCCCCGTGGCCCATGAACCAAGACTCGCAACAATTCTCTCCCCCACCCGCCAGAAAACGTTCCGTCTGTCCCTGGGTTTCCATCGAGGACCGGGCGCCGACGTCCATTTTTCAATTTTGAGTTCGGTCCACCTGCCCTTGGCTAACCGAAATTGACATTCGCTTTTTCTTCCCGTAACGTAAGAATCGTGCATCTAGAGCTTCACTGTGCCCACTACGCCCCAAAACAAAAGAAAGATCGGTAGGAACGATCCCTGTTGGTGTGGGTCCGGAAAAAAATACAAGAAGTGCCACCAAAATCGAGAATTTGAAAAGCCTCTGCCGGTCGAAGCCCTTGAGGGCGCACTCAGGACTGCTTGGCGTCACAAGCAGTGCCTACATCCGCTCGCTTCGCCAGGCATTTGCAACCGAATCGTCTCAGCGCATTCGGTGCAGAGGTCGCAGACTCTCGAACAGATCTTGGACGCTGGCAATCACGTTTGCAGCTTCTACCCACAAGGAAACCTACCAGATGGGAGCCTGAGGTTACATCGGATTGGCTGGCGTGAGGCTTCTACTTTCACGGGATTCTGCGCCAAACATGATGCAACTACCTTCGCTCCCTTGGACAACGCTCAATTCACTGGCTCCGCTGAACAGTGCTTCCTAATTGGATATCGGGGCCTGTGCCAAGAAATTTATCAAAAATCTGGCGCCCTGAGAGCCGACCCGATAGTCCGTCAAATGGTGGACCGTGGCCTTCCACTCGAAGCACAGCTCGACATACAAAAGATATATGCAACTTACGGAGCAGGTACAGCCGCAGGACTTCAGGATTTCAATCGACTCAAAGCCGTCATGGACAACCATCTCCTAGCGCGCGAGTACTCTGGATGGTCGCGAGCAATAATCCGATTCACCGGGCCGCTTTGCATAGCCAGCACGGGCGCCCTCTCGCCAGATAGGACCATTGACGGGGCGCCGTTACAGGCTCTGCATGCCCTTGAAACCCCTATTGAAGAATTACCCTTCGGCGTTGTCACAGCGCCGAAGGGCGGTGCCGTCGTGTTTCTATGGCGGCCCTGTGAGCAAAAACCCAGGCAGTTCGTCGAGTCCCTTCTGAAAAACGGGACTCGAAGGCTCGCGGGTCTGCTGGTGCAATTCATGTTCGCATATGTCGAGAATACGTATTTCTCGAGTCGGTGGTGGGAGTCGCTCTCGGAATTTGCACGACAACACTTAAACGCGCTAGCGGCAATATCGAACCCCTACTACACACCTTTTCAGTATTTGCCTCTCAAACTTGTGCCATGGGAAATCACGAGTGCGTCTATTGAAAATGTGTCAGTCGCTGCGCCTTCGGGATAAACTACGGTCGGATAAACACTGAAACATGGAATCCGGGGAATCCGGGGAAAGACGGGACGTTCCCTCGTGAAAATGGCGGAAAATGTCCCGACTGTCCGTGTGTACCAGGACTGTCGGACTTTCCGACGTGCCCGCTACAAGGTAGCGAAATTTTGAGGATGGCCTTATCCTCGGAACTGTTGAGCTAATTTGCAGGCTGGACATATATGCACACTTGTGCATATACTAAAGAACTGTGCGTTACGAATGGGACCCGACGAAAGGCAAAGCGAACTTCGCCAAGCATCGAGTCCGTTTTGCTGACGCCGTGACGGTGCTCGAGGACGAGCTTGCTTTGACCATGCGCGATCCATTCTCGGAAGAAGAGGAGCGCTGGATCACTCTGGGAAGGGATGTCCTTGGACGCCTGCTCGTCGTGGTTTACACCTGGCGGGGGGAAAGTGTGCGCTTGATCTCGGCACGCCCGGCCACAGCGCGAGAGACTACTCAGTACGAGGAACATCATGAAGCGTGAATACGATTTCCGTAAGGCCAAACGTGGAGCCGTCGTTTCCGTTCCCAAAGGGAAAACGCGAATCACCATCCGCCTCGATGACGAAATCCTTGCCTGGTTTCGTGAGCAAGTCGAGCTTGCGGGTGGCGGGAACTATCAGACCGTCATCAACGAAGTCCTGCGCCAACACATCCAGCGCGCCCAGGAACCACTCGAAAAGACACTCCGCCGCGTTATTCGGCAAGAGATCCGTCGGGCCTCCTAGTTTGGGCCATCACCTGGCATCAAACCGTCACTTCCTGACACGAAGAAATCCGGGGACAGCTGGGACGTTTGCTCCTCGCGCTCTAGCCGAACATCGCTAAAAAACTCTTCCCATGCCCAATCGCCACCGCAAAATTCTCCGCAATCGTCTGCCCCATGTCCGCCAGTGTTTCTCTTACGCCCAAGTCAGCGCCGCGCTGCGCAGCCGGCGTATACGCCAAAATCGGCACGTACTCTCGCGAATGATCCGTGGTTTCCCAACGCGGGTCCGGATCGCATCCATGGTCCGCGGTGATCACTAGCAAATCGCTCGTTTTCAGTCGCGGCAAGTAGCCCGCCAGCCACGCGTCAAATTCCTCCAGCGATTGCGCGAACCCCTCCACATCCTTGCGATGTCCATACAGCATGTCAAAATCTACCAGGTTGCAAAAAATCAGCCCGCTCTGCCGCTCGCCCAACGCAGCCGTCAACTTCTCCATCCCATCCGCATTCGTTTTTGTCGTAACGTAATCGTCCACTCCCCGCCCATTGTAAATATCGTGGATCTTGCCCACCCCAAACACAGGCACGCGCCGTTCCTGCAGCACGTCGAGCAGCATCGGCCAGGGTGGGTCCACGGCATAATCGTGCCGCCGCGATGTCCGCGTGAAATGTCCCGGAGCGCCCATAAACGGCCGCGCAATCACGCGCCCCACGCGATGCTTTCCATCCAGCAATTTCCTGGCGATTTCGCACATGCGATACAACTCCGCAATCGGAATCACCTCTTCGTGCGCCGCAATCTGAAACACGCTGTCCCCCGATGTGTACACAATCGGCTTCCCCGTCCGCACATGCTCCTCGCCCAGTTCCTTGATAATCTCTGTCCCCGATGCCGGTTTGTTCCCCAGCGTCTTTCGCCCGATCCGCTGTTCAAATGGCTGCATCACCTCCGGCGGAAATCCCTGCTTGTACACGGGAAAGGCCTGCTTCAGCCATACTCCTGCCATCTCCCAATGTCCCGTGGTCGTATCTTTTCCCGGCGAAACGGTTGCGCCTTTCCCATAAAATCCCCGCGGCGCCTCGGCCGGGGGAACATGCTGCAATGGCGCAATGTTTCCCAATCCCAAGCCCGCCAGCGTAGCTATCTGCAATGGGCGAGATTCAGCGATGTGCCCCAGCGTGTTGCGCCCCGTGTCGCCATACTCCGCCGCGTCCGGTAGTTCGCCAATCCCCACGCTATCCAGCACAATCCAAATCACCCGCTCAAACTTCCCCATTTCCCGCCTCCCACACTGCGCGTTCCCCGTCGCACACTAGCATAACCCTCCCCGCCTCCGGCAATTGACCCCTCTCCCCAACTCGCCCTACGATGTTCCCAGCAGCTTGCTCCCGGTGAACTTTTCACCCAATTCTTGCGTATTAAATAGATAGAAGGAGTACCCATGCCTCAACAGGGTCGCCCGCGAAGCGGTTCGGTCGTCTTTCCGCTTCTGCTCATAGCTTTTGGCACCATGGTTTTGCTCCGGCGTTGGGTTCCGGATTTCGATCCCTGGCCCGTTCTCTGGAAATACTGGCCGCTCTTCCTGATTCTCGTGGGCGCCGGAATGGTCTGGGACCGTGCGCAAAGCCACGGCGATCCGCAGGCAGCCCCATCCTTTCCAGTCGGCTCCATGCTCGGCACGCTCGCGTTTTTGCTCGTTCTTAGCCTTTTGCTCTGGCACCATCACTCCATTCATCGCCTTCACTGGACCGATTGGGATACCACTTCCGCCGGCAGCAGCCACCACTCTACTAAGGCCGTGTCCCGCCAGGGCGCGAAAACCGTTCACATGAACCTGGATATGCCCGCGGGCGAATTACGGCTGGAAGGTGGCGCGCACCAATTGCTGGAGGGCGAATTCTACAGCAGCGGTTCCTGGGGCGAACCGGAAGTGGCTTATACCGTCGAAAACGGTGTCGGCTCTCTGACCATTACTCAGGAAAAAGGCGGCCAGATTGTCGGTCATTCAGACAATACCTGGGCCCTGAAAGTGGACGATGAGACGCCTCTAGAGCTCAAGGTGGATATGGGCGCAGGCAAAGGCGAATTTCATCTCGCCAAAGTAAATCTGACGCGCCTCGAACTCAACATCGGCGCCGGCCAGGCCAATGTGGACCTCACCGGCGAGCGCTCCAAAGATCTCCACGCTGAAATTCACGGTGGCGTCGGCGAAGCCATTGTTCGCCTTCCTAAGAACGTCGGCGTTGTCGCCACGGTCCATGGTGGCCTAGGCGCCGTGGATGTCCATGGCCTCAAGGAAGAGGATGGCGAGTACACCAACGCCGCCTACGGCAAATCCCCCAGTACCATCCACCTCACCGTAGAAGGCGGCATCGGCCACATCCGCCTCGAGCAGGAATAACCCCGCTCGCCATTCGCCACTAGCGTCACTCGGCGAACAGCTCACGCGGTCCTATACCAAATATCGTTCTATTGCTTCTTCGCAGGGTGAGCGTTCAGCCACGCGACGACTTCCTTTTCGGCCGCCTCAACTTGTTCAGGAGGGAGAAGTGGTTTCAGCTTGTCGATGAATGACTTCGATTCTGCATCACCTGAAGACTCTGCCACACGAAGCCAGAAGTATGCCTTCTCCGGTTGCCCCGAGCGGCCAAACAGTATCCCGAGGTTCCGCTGGGCCCTTGTGCTTCCGGCTTCCGCAGCCTTCGTGTAGAAGTTAACTGCCTTACTGTCGTCCTTCTGGCCGCCAGTGCCGACTTGGTAGCAATACCCGGCATTGAACATCGCCCTGACATGTCCCTGCTCGGCTGCTTTCTCAAACAATTCGCATGCGTGAGTTTTGTCGATGCTAATGCCGCCGACGCCGTCGTTGTAAAGCACCGCGAGGTCATACTCGGCAGGGGCATTGCCATTATTCGCAGCCATTTGAAGAAACTGAATCGCCTGGTCGTGCGACTTCTCAACCCCCGCCCCCTGCTCGTACATCATCGCAACCCAATATTGGGCCAGAGCCTGACTGCCCTTGAATCCATCGTCTACATGTTGCGCTTGCGCTACCCGAAGCAGATACTTCGCGGCAAGCTCGCGGTTCTTGGGTAGCTTAGTTCCGCTGAGGTAAGCCGCACCAAGGAACATCTGTGCTTCCACTGAACCTTTTTCCGCAGCGCGTTCGAGCCAAACCTGTCCCTTGTCCACGCCTGCGGTCACCCCGTTGCCGTCCAAGTAAGCTTTGCCCAACTGCACCATGGCAGCCACATCGCCGTTCGATGCTTTAGCTTCAACGGCAGTGGCGTCGAAACCAGACGTGTTTTGTCTTTGTGAGACCACAGGGGCACAGATGACGGAGCAGAAGAGAGAGACTGCCACAAATCTCAGGATGGTGTTCAAATTTGCCTCGATGAAATGCATTGTCATTTCACCGCAGAACGCAGTTCGTGTCCAGAGTTCCCATCACCAATCGGGAGGTGCCTGGCATACACTGTAGACGGAGATGTTGACATTGGAAGGAAGTTGGTTGGTCCGGCGGCTCATTGGAGTCAGCCTGCCGCTGCGATGGATGCCATCAGAATCCGGAGGAAGCTCAAGTGGAATCTCCTGGCGTAGTAAGCGATCTGATTGAATGTGTTTACACTGTTGCGTGCGCCCACGATACATCTACAATTCCGCCCTTTCTTGATATCAAAAACGAATTTCGTGATTAAATGCTTTTAAGTGTGATCTCCCCAATGTCTTCATGAGAAGGAGCCAGCCTTGTCACTGATGCTCGAAGAAATCCGCCAGCAACCCGATGTCCTGGAGCGCATTCTGCACCAGGAGCGGCTCAAAATCCGCGAACTCGGTGAAGCGCTGCGCAAGCGCCCCATCCGACTGATTATCCTGGTGGCGCGTGGCAGTTCGGACAACGCTGCACAGTTCGGCCGCTACCTGCTCGAAATCGCCACCGGCATCCCCGTCTCCCTGGCCGCGCCTGCCATCTACACGCTTTACGGCGCGAAACTGCGCCTGGATCATGCTCTGGTCGTCGGCGTTTCCCAATCCGGTGAAGGCGAAGATATCAACTGTGTCTTGGCAGAGGCCCGCTCAGCCGGCGCCTTTACCATCGGCATCACCAACGAACCTAGCTCCACCATGTTCCGCTCTGTTGACGTGCCTCTGCTCATTCACGGCCAGCGGGAACGCTCCGTCGCCGCCACCAAAACCTTCACCGGCCAGATGATGATCTTCTATCTCCTGGCCGAAGCGCTGGCGGGCGCTTGCGCCATCACGCAGGACTTCGAACGCATTCCCGAATTTTGCGAGAAAACCCTCGTTCACGAACCAGCCATTCGCGAACTGGTCCAGCGCTACACCTTCATGGAAAACTGCGTCGTCATCGGGCGCGGCCTTCTCTACGGAAACGCTTTTGAACTTGCGCTAAAGCTCATGGAAACCTGCTACGTTGTGGCGGATAGATTCTCCTCCGCCGACTTCTTCCATGGCCCGCTCGCCATGGTCGAGCGCCATTTTCCAGTGATCCTGTTTGCCGCGCCGGGAGTCATGATGCCCGGAGTGAAAACCCTGGCCCATCGCCTCCGGGAACTGCGCGCGGAAACGGTTGTCATCACCTCAGACGAGGAACTTGGCACCATCTGCACGCGCTCCGTGCCCATGCTTCCAGAAATTACGGAGTTTCTCGCGCCCATCCCCTACATCATCCCCGCCCAACTCTTTTCCGCGCTCCTGGCGGAGTCAAAAGGGCTCGATCCCGATACCCCGCGCTCTCTCTCCAAAGTAACGCGCACCCTCTAAGATAACGGGGACGGATCGTACCACCTGTCCAGCGTAGGCTCGCTAGCAGATTTCCTGTGGCTGCGTTGTCATCCCCCTCTATTGATCCTTCCACGCCGTTGCGTCGCAGCCGTTCTCAAAAGTCGAGCCGCAGCGCAAGCTGCCCCGTGCGATTGCCGCCAGAGCCTTGTGGTAGTGCAGCTTCCAGTATCCCGAAAGTGCTCGGGTTACTCACGTTTGTCGCTGGTGGCGCGTAGTTCGTGCGATTCAGCACGTTTGTAAACGAAGCTTCAAAGCGCAAACGAAGCCGCTCCGTGATCTGGAAGTGTTTGGCCAGCCCCGCATCCACATCAATCATGCCGGGGCCCTGCAGGATGCCCAAGCCGCAATTGCCAAACCTGCCCGCGCCGGCAGGCGTGGGTGCGAACGCATTGATGTTAAAGAAATCCGCGGGTGTCTGGTTTGCAGGGATCGGATTTCCAATGCAGTCTGGACGCGCAATCGCACCACCACCAGATCGCACGATCATGTCCGTGTTCGACTGATCGTAGATCGGGCTAATCGTCGGTGTAAGCCACTGTCCAGTCTGGATCGTCGTGACCGTGCTTGCGTTCCAGCCTTCCGCGACAGCCTTCAGAAGTCGCGATCCTGTGGCTTTGAAGGGGATTTGATAGATGCCAGTCACCATAAGCCGCTGGCGTGGTGTTGCCACCACGTTGCCGCGATCCGCACGGAGGTCGAAGCGATTGGCAATCTCGACCGCATACGGTTCCTCGCCTCCGAATGTTACCGGTGCGTCCGTGCCTTGCGCGTCGCTGATGTTCTTCGCCCAGGTGTAACTCCCCTGAAAGGTCAAGCCGTGAGAGAATTTATGCACCACCTGCGTTTTCATCGCTTGGTAGTTTGCATTGCCTTCGCTCACTGAGGTCATCAAGAGAAGCCAGTTTTGATACGGTGCGCGCGGGTCAACATATGCGCCCGCGGGCACGGTGTAAGGTGTCGTGCTGGCGGGAATCTGATTCAAGTCAATCGTATACGGCAGGCGGTACGAAGCCATGCCGACATAGCTGACCTGAGCTACGGTATTGACCGTAATTTGCCGTTCAACCGTCAGATTCCATTGCGCCGATTGCGGATCTCGCCAGTTCGGATCATTGGCCTCCTCCAGGCTGCCTCCGCCATACGTGATTGATGAACTGGCCGGAGCCGTCTGCGGGAACTGAAATTGTGGTGTGCCATTGGAAATGGAATTCACGTTGGTGATCAAATCCGACGTCGGGTTGCCGGCATTGTTCCAGGACATGGGGCCCAGCGTGGTCATCGTAAAAATACCGAATCCGGCGCGAATCACCGTTTTGCTATCTTTGAATGGCCGGTACGCCACACTGATTCGCGGGTCAAAATCACGCAAGTAAAGTTTCCGCAGCCCTTGCGTAACTCCCGCTTGGCTGGCCGTTGCCACATTGCTGCATTGCAGGGACATATTCCTCCCGGGAAGCGAACAGGCATTAAAGGACTCCAGAAACCCGGTGTATTGGTTTTGCAAGTCGGGATTGTTGGCAATGGTCTGCAAAAACTTGTTCGGAATGAGGACGCTGTTGGTCTGCTGATCGAAGCTGGCCAAGTCGCCAATGGTTTCGTCAAAGGGCGGAAGCACTTCCCAGCGCAAGCCGAAATTCACCGTCAGATGACTATTCACCTGCCACGTGTCTTGACCATAGAGGCCGTACTGCGTCGCGCCCGCGTTAATCTGGGGACAGGTAACCGCGAAGAATGATTGCTGCGGCATTCCCAACAGGAAGTCGCCGAAAGAATAGTTCGTGAACAGACCCGGGCTGAAGGTAAAGTTGCCAAAGTCATCCGACGGCACGAAAAACATAACCCCGCTGTAACTTACCTTCCGTGCATCCACGCCAAACCGCAGCGTGTGCTTGCCCATGACATGGGTGAGGTTGTCGGTGAACTGCATATTTTTGGAGATGGTTTTTCCCGTCCGATCCTGGCCGATGGATGAGAATGTACCGTCCGAGAACGTGAATGTCGGGAAAGCATCGCCCGTTGGGTGTTGAGATATATTGATGCCTTGCAGTCCAAGTTGATTGATTGCAGAACTCCCCTGAATCGGGAAATTGTCATTTTCATTAAAGTGCGTAAACCCGAAACGGAATTCGTTCACCAAATTCGGCCGGATTACATAGTTGTAGGAAATCAGGAAACTCCGATTCTGATCGTGCGCCGCCACATTGGGCAGAAACTGGCCCGCCGGAGCCCCCATCGCGCCTTCATTGTAAAGCGCATTTTTCCAGCTAAAACGCGCGTAGATTTGCTGCTTTGTGGTAATCGTCTGATCGACTCTCATGTCCCAGCCATTCGTGCTCGCAGGGATGGGCACCAACGTCTGGTAGTTGTAAGAAGGGTTGGCCACGCCAAGATTCGCGTTCGGCAGGGGATAGTAGTTCAGCAGGGCTTGTGCCACGGGATTGACACAGTCCTGTGGATTGCTACATGCACTTCCACTCGGAATGGTGTTGTTCGCATAGGGCTTGCCGGTAAAGGGATCCATCAAGTTGCCCCCCGCTTGTTGGGCCACGAGAGCGCTGAGGTCGCCGTTTCTTTCCGCCTGCGTCGGAACGAGGAGCTGTTCAGGAGCAGATGTATGTCTGCGGTTTCCCTCATAGTCAAAGAAGAAAAATGTCTTGTCTCTCCCGTTGTAGAGTTTCGGAAGGGTTATAGGGCCACCCAGGCTGCCGCCAAAGGTATTGAAATGTTTGGGCGCCTTCTCCGTAAAGTTCAGAATTTTGGCATCCAACGCGTCGTTTTGCAGATACTCGAACAGACTGCCGTGATACTGGTTGGTGCCACTCTTCGTTGTAAACGTCACGTCGCCGATCTGCGCGAACTCCGCATTGTTATTAAACGCGGTGACGCTCATCTCCTGAATCCCCTCCGAAGAGGGATAAGCGTCTTGCAGCGCGCCGTTCTTCAGCACATTGGCCGTCGAGATTCCATCCACGGAGAAGCCCGTCTGCGCTGAACTCGCGCCGGCCACCGCAATATTCCCCTGGGTGTCCTTCACCACGTCCGGAGAAACAGCTAGGGCCGCCAATGGACTGCTTGATACGGCCCGCGAATTCAAGGGCAACTGGGTAATGTCGCTATTGAGCTTCGAATCGCTCAGTGTCGCGTTTTCCGTGTTCACCAGCGCCGCCGCCGCGCTGACTTCGACCACTTGGCTCTGCGTGGCCACAGCCAGCTTCACATCCAGGCGCAGGTCTTGCCGCGCCACCAACTCTACGTTGTCGACAATCGCCTTGGCGAACCCTTCCTTGGTGGCCGCCACACTGAAGTGCCCCGGCTTGATGTTTTCAAAGGCGAAGTTTCCCTGGTCGTCGCTGCTCACCGTGAAATCGGTGTTCTCATCGACACTATGGAGAATGACTTGCGCCTGCGGGATGTACATCCCGGTTTGGTCCAGCGTCGTGCCGCGAATGCTGCCGAAAGTCGATTGACCCATGGCGCATGGCCCTGACAACCAGATCAAAATCAAGAGTGTCGATAGTTTTGCCGGCATGATGAGGCTCCCTTTTCTGATTTGCACAGTTGGCGTGCAAAGCTTCGCGCGAAGATAGAGGGACGCACATAATGAAATCGTGAGGATTTTCAACAAAGAATATATGGCCTGTATGAGTTTTTTGAATCGTGCGCCGAACTATTGATTGTTTGCATTCATGTTACCGATTGTTCTTCCTGGGACGTACCCGCGGCAGTTATCGGAATGCTTGGAAATTTCCTGGCAATCTTTCAGGCATGATTCGACGCCTTGTTCTTGATTTGGCTGGTGATCCGAAACTGAAGCACGGGCACACGGGCAGTTGAGTTGAGAAGAATTCATGCCACTGACGTGTGGCGCTACTCCAACGCACTCGCGCGGCCTAGACTCCGTAGAGCAGGCGCTCGAGTATAGGACCGAGAGCCAGGGCGGGAAGGTAGCTAAGCGCCACCATTATGATCAGGCAGGCCGTAAGTAAGACCCCAAACAAAAACGAATGGGTCGGTAAAGTTCCGGTCGAAGAAGGCGTGTTTCTCTGCCGCGCAAAACAAGCTGCGAACGTTAACGCGGGGATGGCTAACGCAAACCTTCCCGCCATCATGGTGATTGCAGTGGTTAGATTGTAAAACGGCGTGTTGGCATTCAGACCGGCAAAGCTCTGGCCATTGTTCGCGAAGCACGAAGAATACCCAAAGAGAATTTCCGTAAATCCGTGAGCTCCACTGTTTGTAGTAAGTCCGGCGAGCCCCGCCCGCGTGCTCACGGCAATGGCTGTGAATATCAGGACGAACATGGGCGCGGCCAACGCAAACAGCATGATCATTTTGTTTTCCGCCGGTCCTATCTTCTTCCCCAGATATTCCGGCGTGCGCCCAACCATCAGCCCCGCCAGAAACACGGCAATCGCAGCGGTCATCACTATGCTGTAAAGCCCTGTCCCCAGACCTCCAAAGACAAGCTCTCCCAGCAACAAATTGACTAGCAGAACCATGCCACCGAGCGACGTGTAACTGTCATGCGCGGAATTGTTTGATCCCGTGGCCGTATTGGACGTGACGACGGCTGTCAGCGTGGACCCCCCGATGCCAAAGCGCACTTCTTTTCCCTCCATGTTTCCGCCGGGCTGGAGAGCACTACTACGGAAATTCACTCCCGCCAGATGTGGATTCCCCTCCTGTTCAAAGTGACCGGCGAAAAGCAATCCACAAGAAAATACAAACACCATCACGAAATACAAAAGCCATCCCTGCCGCTGCTGCCCGACCATCCTCCCAAACGTGTTCGTTAATGCTGCGGGCAGAAGCACGATTGCCAACATTTCAATAAGGTTTGTAAGCGGGGAGGGGTTCTCATACGGATGAGCTCCATTCGCATTAAAAAAGCCCCCGCCGTTCGTGCCCAGATTCTTGATGATCTCCAACGCGGCCACTGGGCCCTGCGGTATGACCTGCTTTGCGCCCTCCACTGCTGAGGCAGTCACGTAGGGGTGGAAGTTCATCGGCACGCCCTGCCAAACCAGCAGCAAAGCGCCAAGCAATGCTCCCGGCAACAGGATCCACAGCAGTGTGCGTGTCACGTCCACCCAGAAATTGCCCAGCGTGCCGGAAAGTTGTCTTGCAAGCCCCCGGATAAAAGCAACACCCACCGCCAACCCCGCAGCACCCGCAAGAAAGTTCTGCGCGCAGAGCCCGGCCATCTGGCTGAAATAGCTCATGGTGTTCTCGCCAGCGTAGGCCTGCCAGGTTGTGGTCGTCGAAAAGCTAATCGCGGTATTCAGAGCCAGGTCCGGGGACATTGGCGTGGTATGGTACTGAGGAAAGAACCGGGGAAGAAACTGCTGCGCTCTGAGGATGCCATATAGGAGGAGAATGCCGGCAAGTCCAAAGAGTACGAAACACGTGGCGTACTCCTTGCTGCCCATTTCCACATCCGAATGAATCGCCGCAGCGCGATAGATCAACCGCTCAACAGGGAGGCATAATCGATCGAGTGCAGTCTTCTTCCTGAAAAAGACCCGCTCCATGTACCCGCCCAACGGCTTCACGAGAGCCGTCACAATTGCCAGAAACAGCAGGTACTGAATTATGCTGAGAAGATCCACCGGCCCCACTCAAGAGCAAGTCGAGTCAAACATTTTTGTAAGTTTGAGGGCAATCTCGACCCAGCTCTTACGTTGTCTGTTCATTGAAATCATTGATTGAACGGGAGCCCACAGGAAGCCAGAAGAATTGTACTCCTTCCCCGGTAGCTATTCTCCTTCGCCCGCAAGATAAAGAATCGAAAAGAGGGCACTGAAAAGTCCTGAGAACTTCATCAGGAATTTGTTAGGACCTCATTCTAGCGGGACCAGCGAGACCAGCGGATCGCACGTGCGTTACTTCGTAGGGAAAAAGGGGAACAGCACGCGAATCTCTTCTTCGCTGGGCTGGCGTCCATACTCCGTGATTTCAAAAGCTTCGGCGTGCTGCACGCGAGCGGCCTCAGCGCCGTACCGTTTCTCCAGCGCCTCCCGCCACTCGGGTCTTACTTTGCTGTTCGCAAGCATCTGAGTCGCCAGCCACGTCTTCCGTGCAGCGGGATCTTTAGGAACATCAGCGAGCTGCCCCTCAGTCCACGGGAGCCATTCGTAAAATTGCGAGACGTGCGCGTCAAGCATCTCGATCTTCTTCTGGTACACGTCATCGATCGACACCACGATGTCCGCCCGGAACGGTTGCGGCCGCGTGAACCGGTCGCTGTAATAAAGGAACACGGGATTCCTGCGCAGTGCCGGCGTATCGCTCACGATATTCGGCACGATCACCATGTACGAGGCATCCTGCACCAGCACTCCGGTGTAGCGATGATCCGGGTGATAGTCGTTCGGGCGGGGCCCGATGACAATGTCTGCCTTCCACTGCCGGATCTCGCGGATCACCTGCTCGCGCGCCTCAAGAGTAGGCAAGAGCCGCCCGTCATGGTTTTCGAGCACCTCGTATTCCACGCCGATTCGCCGCCCGGCTTCTTGTGCTTCCGCGCGGCGGCGCATGGCCAGTTGGCCTCCGCCCTCCGATTGATGTCCGGCATCGCCGTTGGTCAGCGAAACGAATTTCACTTTATAGCCGAGCGCCGCGTACTTTGCCGCAAGTCCTCCCGCGCCCAGGTCGCAATCGTCAGGATGCGCGCCAAAAGCTATGACGCGCACAGACTCATTCTGCGCCTGCACCGGCAAAGCCGCGAACCACAGCGCAGCCAGCAGGCATGCGCGCCACATCCATCCAAGCACCGTGGCTGCAAAAAGGAATCGCCGGATTGGTTTCAACATGGAGATGTACCTTTGGAGGAAAAAGTAACTCGAGACATCGCGTTTTCAATGGGGATCTTCTTCCTGACCTCAAAGCTGGAAGGATTATACACCCGCCAAAACCAACGAAGACCTGCACAAGCAACGAATTATCCCCGTCCCTTTCCCCGCCATTCAGGTTTCGGTTGCATCGAGTCTTTGAAGTGGTAAGATTACCGCCCACTGGGAGGTGAGCCATGAGATTAGTCCTCTGTTCCGCTCTGTTCAGCGTCTTAGTCCTCGCGAGCCTTTTTGCTTCGGCTCAAAATGCCTTCACTCCGGACAAAATTCCCTATGGTCCTGTACCGGCTTTCATACCAGCCGGCGCACAGCTGGCAGTCCTTGAGGGTGATCCCACTGCTGCCGCGGGAGATTTCACAGTCCGGCTTAAGATGCCAGGTGGTTACCGCATTCCCCCACACTGGCACCCGCATCGCGAAAACGTCACCGTGATTTCCGGTAATTTTAAGGTTGGTATGGGGGACAATTTCGACGAAAGCAAGATGATGACGTTCGGGACCGGTAGCTTCGCTTACTTGGACCCGAGCATGCACCACTATGCAATGGCAGATGGGGAGGTCGTCGTCCAAGTGCATGGCATGTCGCCCTTGCAGTTCAACTACGTCAATCCCAACGACGATCCCAGTCATAAAAAGTAACTCGCCACTCCCCCGATGCTGTTTGGCATGAATTCATCCGCTCTTCTGTTATTTCAATTTGCCGCATTCTTGCTGGAATCGTATACTCTTGGGCCAATCGCCCATGAACATACTCGATCTCGTTGTTGGCAAGCCCATCAAAACCAGTGACGAGCGCGCCGAACGAATCGGCCCCGCCCAAGGCGTCCCCATCTTTGGCCTCGATGGCCTCAGCTCCGCCGCCTACGGCCCGGAAGCCGCTCTCAGCCTTCTGATTCCGCTCGGCCTGCTCGGCGTTCGCTACATCGTCCCCATCAGCGCCGCCATCATCACTTTGCTCGTGATCGTGTACTTCTCCTATCGCCAGACCATCGCTGCTTATCCCTCCGGAGGCGGCTCCTACACCGTGGCGCGCTTCAACCTGGGCGCATCCGCATCCCTTCTTGCCGCCGCAGCGCTCCTCGCCGATTACATTCTCACCGCCGCCGTGGGCATTTCCGCGGGAGTCGGCGCCTTGGTCTCGGCCGTTCCGTCCTTACTGCCTCACACCGTGTCCATCTGCGTCGGCATTTTGATCATCGTCACCATCGTCAATCTACGTGGCGTGCGTGATGCAGGCCTGGCCTTTGCCGTTCCCACCTATCTGTTTGTCGGCACCCTTTTGATCACCATCGTCGCAGGCATCATTCGAGTTCTCCTCAGCGGCGGACACCCCACTCCCGCGGCTCCCCTGCCGCCTCCCCCACCCATGACCCAGGCCGTCACCTTTTGGCTTCTGCTGAAAGTTTTCGCCAGTGGTTGCACCGCATTGACCGGCGTCGAGGCCGTCAGCAACGGCGTCAAAGCCTTCCGCGAGCCCGCCGTGAAAAACGCCAAGCGCTCCCTCACCGTGATTATTTTCCTCCTGGCGGTTCTGCTGGCGGGCATCTCCTATCTCGTGAAAGTCTACGGCATTGCTGCCACCGATCCCGGCCAGCCGGGTTACCAGAGCCTCCTCTCCATGCTCATCGCTTCCATTTTCGGCAAGGGCTATTTCTACTATCTGACCATGGGCTCGATTCTTCTTGTTCTCTCGCTCTCTGCGAACACCGCCTTCGCTGATTTCCCCCGCCTCTGCCGTGCCATCGCGCAAAATAACTACCTCCCGCACGCCTTCGGCTACCGCGGGCGCCGCCTCGTCTACACCTACGGCATCGTTGTCCTGGCTGTGCTCAGTGGCGGCCTGCTCATACTTTTTGGCGGCGTCACCGATCGGCTCATCCCGCTCTTTGCCGTTGGCGCTTTTCTGGCCTTCACGCTTTCGCAGTTAGGCATGGTTATGCACTGGCGCAGAGAGCGCGGCCCCAGCTGGGTCAGGAGCGCTCTCGTCAACGGTCTCGGTGCGCTCGTCACCGGAATCACTGTCATCGTTGTGCTTGTGGCGAAATTCGTGGATGGCGCTTGGATTACTCTTCTTTTCATTCCGCTGACGATTCTTCTCTTCACCGTCGTCCGCCGCCACTACCACTCCGTAAAGCTCCTCACCAACTGCAGGGTTCCCGTCAACCCGGACAGCATCAGCCAGCCTCTCATCGCCGTTGTGCCCATCGACCGCTGGAGCAACATCACGCGACAGGGGCTTGAATTCGCCGCCCGCCTTTCCTGTGAAGTGCTAGCCCTCCATGTCGAACCTGCCGAATCCTCCGAGTTGCTTGATGAAGACTGGCAGCGCTATGTCGAGCAACCCTTCCGCGCAGCAGGCAAGGAGCCGCCTAAACTCCAGGTTCTGCCTTCACCGTACCGCTTCATCATCATTCCCATCATTCAGTACATTCTCGATCTCTCGAAGCAACATCCCGATCGCAGCATCGTTGTCGTTATTCCAGAGCTCGTCGAAGACCGCTGGTATGAATACTTCCTCCACAATCAGCGTGGCCGCCTGTTGCAGTGGCTGCTCCTGGTGCAGGGCAACAAGCGCATCTTCACCGTCAGCGCCCCCTGGTACGTCGGAGAACAAAAAATAGAATCGGCGCAGGCGCCCGCCTCATCACTGTTGCGCCGGGAGTAATCCCAGCTGCCGCATCACGGACAGCATGTCCCAGGCGCTCCACTCTTCGCTGATTTTCCCTTTTTTGAAGCGGAACAGAGTCATGCCATCAATCTTCACCGTTTTGCCTGTTGCCGGAAATCCCATTCCTGCCTGCGTGTTGGTTCCTGATGCAGTCCAATGCACCATCACGAGATCTCCCTCCGCAACCATATGGTTGACGCTCATTTTCATGTCCGGTAAGGCCTTGCGCTCCTCCCTGGCTGCGGCCATGTCCTCCTCCAGAGTGGCCTCATGATCCCCGGCGTGCGCCACGAAATCCTTGGCGTGTGACTCCGCATAATTCTCCAAGTGCCCCTGGTTGAGCACCTCTTCGAAAAAGCTTCGGGCAACCTGCTTGTTTCTCTCCTGTTCACTGGCCGGCTGCGCCAGTGCGGGTATGCAAATCGCCAACAAAAGCAGTAAGAACGATCCTTTGCGCATATGCTTCTCCTTGATCGGTCAAACTCTCCGTGCTCTGCTCCTGTGAATCAAGTGGGGCGGAAAGTTTGCAAACGCTGTCCGATTTTGTTAGTGTAACATACGTTACAGTAATTGGCAAAGGAGTTCCCTATGGCCAGACCGCCCGATCCCCGCATCCGCGCAAGGCTTCGCGAACAAGCTGTTGATTACGTTCTCTCGCATGGCGTAGCAGACTTGGCGTTACGGCCCTTGGCAAAAGCCTTGAACACCAATGCTCGCATGCTCGTTTACCACTTCGGCTCGCGCGAAGGATTGATGCGCCAGATCCTGATTGGCTTGCGTGAGCGTGGCGACGCGCAAATCCAATCCTGGTTCCGCAAGGGTAAGAAACCGCGCACCATGCCGCAGTTCTTGCGCTGGTACTGGAAGCGAATCAGCCCGCCCCAGTTCAGACCTATGATCCGCCTCGTCTTCGAGCTGTATGCGCTGGCCCTTCGAAACCCCCAGGACTACCCTGGCGTCCTCGAAGATCCTCTCGCCTATTGGCAAAAGCTCCTACCGAAAGCCGGCATTCCCTCAAAGTTGGAGGCTACCGAGGCAACTCTGCTGCTGGCCGCTACCCGCGGCCTCCTCTTGGACCTCGCCGCCACGGGCGACCGCGCCCGAGTGGGACGGGCCATGGAGACGCTTTCGCAATTTGTCGAGTGGCGCAGCCCCTCAACAAAATGACCGCACACGTGGCACAGGAATTCTTTTTAACTCCGCACACTCATTCAGCAACGAACGGCTTTAGCCGGGAACACGCCGCACGCCTGCACATTCACGTGGTGCCTGAAATGTCAAAACACAAACTTGGCCGCAACCTGCACAAGCCGCGGGGGCATGCTGTTGACGATTTGACCGAACGTGGCGTCGCTGATGTTACCATCGACCGAGGCTGCGCCGAAGAATTGTGCGTGATTGAACGTATTGAACGTTTCCATCCGGAATTGCAGCGATTTTGTTTCCGTGAGCCGGAGGCTCTTCTGCAGGGCCACGTCGAAATTTAGCATTCCCGGACCCGAGAAGAAGCGCCGTGAAGCCGTGCCAAACTGGCCAAGCACGGGCAGCGAAAAAAGGGCCGTGTTGAAAGCCGGCAGGCCATCGCGCGGATTATTGTTGATCTGCAAATTGCCCGGCGCGCGGTTGGGGGTGTCCAAGCCGTTGTTGTTGATCCCGTTCGGAATGCTTCCGAGCAACGAAGTGTCATTATTGTTGTAGAAGGTGACCGGGAGTCCCGTCGCCAGCCGCGTCACGCCGGAAAACGACCACCCTTCAGTCCAGTGGTTCTCCCGGCCGAACACGCGGCTGGGTAAGCTGTAATTGTAAGACACCACAAAGTTGTGCCTCAGGTCGAACGCGGAGAGCGCCCTGTTCAGCGCCGGATCGAACGGATTTACCTCCTCGGAAAGACTCGAAGAGTCATCCAGCGATTTGCTGTAGGTGTATCCCGCAAGAATTTCCAGCGACTTGCTGTGGTGGCGCAGATTCACTGCCAGCGAATTGTAATTGGAATCGCCGATGGTCTTCTGGTACGTTACCGCGTCAAATTGTGAACTGAACGGCCCACGCACCTGTACCACTTTGCCGTCGGCTTTCGTGAAAAGACCGCCTTCGCTGAACGGCCCGCACGTGGGGCTGCCCGGCGCTACCTGAGAAAGTTGGCTGACGCTCAGGCAAAGCGCCGCGTTGCCCGGGTTCGCAGGGACGATGACGAGAAGGTGGTGGGCCTGCGAACCCACGTAGCTCATCGTCAGCAGTACGTTCTTGCCAAGCTGTCGTTCCAGCGAAAGCGTATAGGTTTCCGCATAGGGCGGAACGTTTCCGCGGTAGAACGCCGGAACTCCCGTAATCGGCAAATACTGTGACCAATCCACTCTTGCATTTGGCCGGCTTGGCAAAGCTCCATACGCAGGTATTGGTGACGGGAAGGGCTGAACGAACTCCTGCCCGCTGGCCGCGGAGACGAATGGCGTCGAGAACAGCACCGGCGCAAGACTGGTGTAGTCGTAGCCGTACGGCGGATTGGCGCTCAAGATGCCCGCGGACAAGCCCTCGAACGCCGTGTAAAAGATTCCGTACCCCGCCACAAGCCGTGTCTGGTCCTCACCCCCGAAAAGCTTCCTCAGCAATCCATTCTGAAATGGCGGCGAGTAGGCCAGCCCGAAACGCGGCGCAAAATTAGTATATTTCGTCGGCGCCAGCGTCGCTGGAATCCCCGGATCGCCTGGATACACCAGGCCCTTGGGTGCGTCCGGAAACGTCAGGGACTGTTCGCCCAGAACGAGCCCCGGAAACTGATTGTACTTTTCCCGCCACGCCGGCAACGCGTCCCAGCGCAATCCGTAGTTCCAGGTGAGGTTCTGCGTGATGCGCCAGGTGTCTTGCGCGAATGCCCCGATGTATTTATTTCGTGGGTAAAAACTCCTGGAGTCGGCTTGCGAGTAGCTGCTGGCCACCCCCAGGAGAAAATCCGCAAAGTCCAGCCCCGTCTCCGTTCCACGAAACGCGAACGAACCATTCGACGCGGTGTCCGGGTTGGTGTTGATCTGGTCCAAGTGCAACGATGCGCCGAATTTCCACGTGTGCCGCCCAAAGATTCTCGTGAAATTGTCGGACCATTGATACGTGTTGCTGGCCTGCGTCAGTCCTGTAACGTCCACGCCAAACGTAAGATCGTTCAGGGAAATGTTCTCGATGCCTTCGATGGAAGGGTTAAGCGGCACGATCCCCTCGGTCCCTTCCCCGGTCAGAAACCCCTGCGAAGTCAGCGATGGTCCGACGCCGCCCACGGGTGCGCCAATATTGTTGGCGTTGCGCATAAAGCTGAAGTGAGATTCATTAATCGCATTCGAGCTGAAAACCTTCGTGAACCCCAGGCTAAGTAATTGCGCGCGCCCTTGGGAAATGGCGTTGAAGCCCGGGACGTTTGCGCCGCCTTGACCGGTAGGGTACGGATTGTTCAGCCGGTAGTCATCCGCAAAGTAGTAAGCGGAAAACGTACCCAAGCGCGTCGAAGCATCCATCCGGATCGCGCCCTTGTCGTCCCGCAGAGACTCGTTTTCCGACGACGAGGAGAAAATCGTGGCGCCCTGATTGCCCTGCGGGATGTACTGCAGCAGCGCCAAAGCAGGCGCGGACCATGCGCTCCGCGGTATCTGGGCATTGGGGAAAACACACTGCGAAGCGCTGGTGCATCCTGAAAAATAATATTGCTCGCCGGAACTTATAGTGTAACCGAGCTTCTGCGCGAGCAGCCCCGCAAGATATGGCCCGCTGACGGTTCCCGTCAGAGAGCCCGCCCGGTCAGAGAAATCCCCTTCTCGTTCCTGTGCCGATGGAACGGAGATCAGTCCGGTTTCGACTCCTTGGGTCATTCTCGTTCCCTGGTAGTCGGCGAAAAAATGGATCGTTTTTTTGCGCACCGGACCACCCAGCGTCCCCCCAAATTGATTGCGATCGAACGCGGCACGGTCAGGCGAAAAATAACCTTTCGCGTCCAGATTGGTGTTGCGAAGAAATTCAAACACGCTGCCGTGGAATAAATCCGTCCCGGACTTTGTCGTCAGCAAAACCTGCCCGCCGCTGTAGTTGCCGTACTGCGCGTCGAAATTTCCCGTCAGCACGCGAAGTTCCTGGATCGAATCGAGGTTCGGCACGATCGCCGTGCCCATGTTCACGTCTTCCTCGACGTCGCTTTCGTTCACAGCGAACCCGTTCGAGGTTTCGCGTTGGCCGCTGACGGAAACATTCCCCGCATCCAGGTCCCCCGAGGGAGGCGTGTTCGTGACGCCCGACATCACCACCGCATTCGGCTGGGCGCTGCTGGCAGGCACAATTCCAGGCTGCAGGCTCATTAGATCCGCAAAATTACGCCCGTTCAGCGGTATGGAGGAAATCTTCTTTTCCTCCAATTCCTGGCCCAACTGTGTCGAGGACGGATCGGGAATAAAAACCTCTTCCAGCACGGTTACCTGCTCCGCGTGCGCTTCCAGGGAGAGCCGTGCATCCACGCGTATGGGACGTGCGCCATCCAGGACAATGCCCATCTGATGGTAGGGAACGAAGGCGGGGGCAAAAACGTCCAGGTCGTACCGGCCTGAGAGCGCGACAAAGGCGTAGTACCCCTCGTCATTCGTCCTGGCCGTCTGCTCTTTGCCCGAATCGAGTACTCGAAGAACAACCGTGGCGCCCGCAATCGCAGACCCGCTTGGATCGGTCACCTTCCCTGACAGGGTAGGGGAGTCAGCTGCAAGAATAACGGCCGAGAGAAACACGAGCAAAAGGAGCACCGCAAGGAATCGCGGGCCTGTAGTCCGGGTTTGAGTGGTCAAGCGTCCTCTCCATTTGCAAGTTACTTGCAATTATACATGCAAGTCATTTTCAACTACAAGTCCTCCCTCGTCTGTGACATTGCTCACAACAGGCATGCACAACTGGTGATTGCGTCCCGTCGGTTCTCCTAAGCTCTAGTCTTACGATAATTACTATCGTGCTACAATTCGTCCTGGGGAAAGCCCCTCCTGCGTACCGTGCTTTTCCTTAAGTTGGCTGAAGCACGAGGCATTTGCTATGGGAGATTTGAGCCGCACCGGTGTTTCGATTGACTCTGAACTTCTGGAGCGGTTTGACCGCTTTATCGAAAGCCAGGGGTATGCAAATCGTTCTGAGGCATTCCGTGACCTCATTCGCGATCGCCTTGTGTCGACCGCAGTTCTGGCCCCTGATACTGAAGTAGTCGGGACGGTCACGCTGATTTACGATCACCATTGCCGGCTGCTACCGGAGAAACTGACGGAGATACAGCATCAACACCACGCAGAAATTATCTCCACAGTGCACGCCCACCTCAATCACGACACCTGCCTTGAAGTGGTCGTTGTGAAAGGCAAGTCGAAACCCATTCAACAGCTAGCCGATCTGCTTATAAGCACAAAGGGCGTCCAGCACGGACGCCTGGTGATGAGTTCTCCTGCCATCGCTCATTCGCTTCCAGGGCACACCCACAAATAGAAACGAGTCAATTCGATGCGGTCTCTCCCCGAAGCAAGGCCGAACAGTTCCAGCCAGTGTTACGAATGTGCGAAATGTAATAATCATTTCCGGGGTCTGGCGCTGTTATCTCTGTTTCTCTTCTGGGCAATAGCAGTGATGCCCGCCCTCGCGGATGGCCAGAGCATCACCGGCAAGGTGACCGACCCGCAGGGCAGCGCGGTAGCGAACGCCTCGGTAAGCCTCTTCGCTGAAGAGGGAAAGCTGCTCCAGCAGAAGTCCACAAATTCGGATGGACAGTTCACCTTCCAGAGCATCCCGCCCGGCAAATACGCGCTGAAGCTCAATGTGACTGGCTTTGACCCGGTAAATCAGCCCCTCGCCGTTCGCGACGCCCAGCCTCTCACCGTCAATATTCAATTGAAGCTCGCAGCCGCCAAGCAGGAAGTCCGGGTTTCCACCGATGTCCTTGATGTAAGCGTAGCCTCCCCCGATCCCGCGCAACGTCTGCTCATTCGAGAGGAAACCCTCGACGCCAATCCCGGTCGCCCCGGCGCGCCCGTCTCCATTCCCGGTCTTCCCATCGAAACCGCTTCTGGCGGCATCAAGGCCCCTCAATATTTCGCGCCCGGCGTAGCGGGTGACCATGGCGAACCCATCGCTTCCTATCTCCAGGTCGGAAGCTATCTCGTATCCAACAATCTCTCCGCCAATGCTCACGGCAATGGCTACGCCGACCCCAACATCCTTGTTCCCCAGGTGATCGAAAGTGTTCAGGTGGATGGCGGCGCGTTCAACGTCCGGGAAGGGAATCATTCGCAGAATCTTTCCGCCACGTACGGCCTGCGTTCCCACCTCGATCCTTTCGTCACGCTAACCGGTGACTATCGCGACCTCGATCTCGTTTCTGGCTGGAGCCCCGCAGGGCCCGCCGGACGCTCCTGGATTGTGGTCCAAGCCTCTTACGGCAACGGTTTTCTGGATCGCCTCGAACATCGCCAGCAATACAAGATCAGCGGCTTTCGCGAATTTCACTTCGCCAATCATGACCTCACGCTGTTTGGCATCGGCTATTACGGTTTTTCCGATGTACCCGGCCTCGTGCCCATCAGCATCCCCGATTTGCACGACACCATCGACCCGCGTCAGAAGGACCAGACCCATACCGGCCTGCTCGCCCTCAACGATGTCTGGCATCTCACCAGTTCCCAACAGCTTCAGCTTTCCGCTTTCTTCCGCTCCTACAATCTTTCGCTCTTCTCCAATTTCGGCGACGGCCTCATCCGCCAAAGCGAATTCCGCACCGTGACTGGCAGCAATGCCACCTACACCAATAAGTTTGGCGATTTCCTCTCCCTGTTAGTCGGCGTGGATTTTCAGCGCGATGCCCCTAGGCGCGATGATCTCGACCATTACGCCTCCACCGACCCCTCGGTCTATGGCCCCTTCGAAAAAGTCGCTGCCAACAACATCACCATTGCCGACCTATCGCCCTACCTCGCCCTCCAGGGCGCTCTCGCCCGCTATTTCCGCTATTATTTCGGATTTCGCCGCGACGAAATTGATATCAACAATGATGATTTGCTCGTTCCGGCCCATTCCTTTCAAAACTGGGCCGGCGTCAATAATCCCAAGGCCACCATTTCCTTCCTCCCCAAGGATCACTCCTGGCTGCCCATTGTTTCCCTCAGCGGCGGTGAGGCCTACTTCACCAACGACCCCAGAATCGGCACGGGCACCACGCAAGGCACACTTGTCAGCCGCTCCCACTCCTATCAACTGGTCGCCAGTAAAACGCTTGCCGCAACCGAATTCCGTCTCACCCTGGCCCACACCACCACGGAAGCCTCTCTCGCCAAAATCGATCCCGATACCGGCCTGCAGTACAACGAAGGCCCCGGCCGTTTGCGTTATATGACGCTCGCCGCTCGCCACTATTTTGGCTTTGGCATGTTGCAAGCTTCCTATTCCCAGGCGGACGCGCGCGACTTGTTCGATGGCACGCCAACCCCGGAATCGCCCCGCCTGATCGTGGACGCCCTAGCCACCTTCGATCGCCTCCCCTTTCACCTGCGCGCACGCAGCGAATTTGAATACGTAGGCGCAAAACCCCTTGGCGATAGTTTCACGGGCGTGCCAAACACGGAAGTTCGCGGCGCCCTTCTTCGTTCCTTTCACCAAGGCCGCATGGATCTTGGCATCAACTTTCTGATTGCTCACGGCTACACCGGCCAAACCACCGAAGTCCTCGCCCTACCCGATGATCCCGCCCCCTTCGAGCGCGTCGTAGGCGTTCGCCTCCCCTCCTACCTCAGCGTCTCCTACACCTACCGCTTTCAACCCCACCAAACGCAGTAGCTGGTTTCTCTTCCTAACAAAAGACGCCGCTCGGATAATCCAGGAACGACTGGTTACGGCTCATGGACACTTTCCCGAGCCCAATTTGCCGCTTTCCCCCCGCTGGTCTGCCGTCTCCCTTAGTTGTCTGACCACCTTGGCGGCTCACTGCCAAACTGCCTCGAACGCCGTTTCCAGCCAACTTCCGGTTGGCCGACCACCTGGGAGGTGACCAGACCAGTCAATATATGCGCGTTTATCGGGACCCAGTTTGTCTGTCAAAGCACGTTGTATTTCAACTGCGATGGCGGGGGGAGACACCGAGGTGGGAAAGAAAAGGAAGGAGCTGGCGCAAATTATGACCAGCAGACAGGTGCCAAACCCGCTTGATTGACTTGCATGGAGAGATACCCCTAAGATACGCCGAGAATGAAGGACCCACGGACACCACCCAAGAGCCAGTCGACGACATCGCGATACCGCATTGTCGAGGAGCTTGGCGCTGGAGGAAATGGGGTGGTGTATAAGGCCGAGGACACCCGGCTGGGACGTTTCGTGGCTCTCAAGTTCCTCCCCCCTGAAGGACAGCGGGATGCCCATGCGCAGGCGCGTTTTCAGCGCGAGGCACAGGCGGCATCAGCGCTAAATCACCACAACATCTGTACTGTCTATGACATCGGCGAGCAGGATGGCCAGACGTTCATCGCCATGGAGTTGCTCGAAGGGCAGACGCTGAAGCAGAAGATCGGATCGCGTCCGCTGCCGCTGGAGACGTTTCTGGACTACGCGATGCAGATCGCCGCAGGGCTGGAGATTGCGCACAAGAACGGGATCGTCCACCGGGATATCAAGCCATCCAACATTTTTGTGACCAGCCGGGGTGAGGTGAAGCTGGCCGACTTCGGCCTGGCGAAACGCGTGATGCTGGATAGTACGCCAATCGGCGAGGCGCCAACGATTTCAGCTCCGATCACAGAACGCGGCGCAATTGTCGGAACCGTCGCGTACATGTCCCCGGAACAGGCACAGGACAAGGACATCGACGCGCGGAGCGACATTTTTTCGTTTGGGATTGTTCTCTATGAGATGGCGACCGGGAAGCGAGCGTTCCCCGGAGAATCTCCCGTAACGATCATCGGGGCGATTCTGCACAAAGAGCCGAAACCCATTTGCGAGTTGAATCCCCAGGTACCCGAAGAACTACAACGAATCGTTGTGAAGACTCTGGAGAAGGATCGCGAGGACCGTTATCAGACGGCGCATGAATTGATGGTGGATTTGCGCCGGTTGATGAAGAAGGAGACGGAACGGTCGCAGATCGGCTTGCCGGCAGAGTTGGCAAAGCAAGAGAAGTCGCAGAAGTGGATGTGGATTGGGGCGGCAGCGGTCGTCTGCGCCGCCGCATGGCTTGCGTTTACCGGCCGCAGCACGCCTGCCGATTCTGCGCCACTGCCGATGGAACAACTGACCTTTTCGGGCGAAACCAAAAGCCCCTCGATCTTCACGGACGGATCGCGCATTTATTTCGTCAGCGGAGCCATCCCCCTGGAGATGTCCGTAAGAGGGGGAGCCACGGCGCCTCTCCGCGCCGCGATTGGCACCATGAGTATCCTGGATATTTCGCCGGACAGCTCTGAGTTTTTGCTGCTGCAGAGCGACCTGAACGACGAAACACAGCGGGGAACAATTTGGACCATGCCCGTGCTGGGAGGTGCGGCGAAGCGGTTGGGAAATATCACGGGGCGCGGCGCAAGTTATTCCCCGGATGGGAAGTTGATTGCGTTCAATGAAAAGGAATCGGTCTATGTGTGTCACGCCGACGGACAAAATGTGAAGGAAATCTGGAACACTCATCATATGGTGCCGGGCAATCCCGTTTTTTCGTCTGACTCCAAAAAAATTCGTGTAACAGTGTCGAGAAGCACCCTGGAGGACGATCTTACGAGGATCTGGGAGCTGAACGTGGACGGCAGTAATCCACATCTACTTCCTCTTCCTCCGCATTGGCCAGAGGATACCGGCACTTATGGCGGAATCTGGACCCCGGGCGGAGAGCATTTTGTTTTTAACTCGTACAAAGACGGATCCAACAATCTTTACGAATACTTAGAGCCAAGGTGGTACGAGTTCTGGAAGAAGCCGTACGCGGTGCGATTAACGCCGGGCCAGCCCGAAGTAACCGCTTTGGCACCGAGCCGGGACGGCAACAGAATGTTCGTCGTGGGGCGCCTGGCGCAGGGATCGCTGCATTCCTACGACGAAAAGGAAAAGCGGTTTTTGCCGTACCTCGGAGGATTACCCGCGACGCAGCTGGTGGTCTCACCGGACCGAAAATGGATGGTATACACGGATTATCCGAGAGGTTATTTGTGGCGGTGCAAGGTCGACTGTAGCGAAAAGTTGCAACTCACAGACACTCTGGCGCAGATGCTCACCTGGTCACCGGACAGCCAGTGGATCGCGTATAGCGACTGGCATGAGCTTTATCGCGTTAGCGTCGATGGCGGCTCACCGGAAAAGCTGACGTCGGAGGGTTTCACGGAAGTACTGCCGAGTTGGTCACCGGACGGGAAGTCCGTTTATTTTAACGATTACCCAACCCAGGGACACCTGCGCATCCGTATTCTGGATCTGGAGACAAAAAAGGTGTCGACCATGCCGGGATCGGATGGCTACTATGCTCCATTGTGGTCGCCCGACGGGCAGTACCTGGCAGGAATTCAGAATCCACCGAAGAGTCTGGCGATTTATTCCGTAAAGACAAAGCGATGGAAGCAGTTGAAGGTTTTTGAGCACGACTGGGGATTTTTTGTGTGGGCTCCGGATTCGAAATCACTTTATTTGATGCGCGGCCCGTCGGAAGTGGCAACCGGCGAGCAAACCGGAATCTACCGGCTGACGGTGCCAGACGGGAAGTGGGAGTTGTTCACGAAGTTTACGGGGTTGAACGCACTCCTGGGTGGAGTGCAGGATTTCGTATCCATCACGCCAGAGGGCAATATCGCAACGATGAGCGATACCAGCGTGACCCAGATCTATCAGATGAAGTGGAAAAACGCGGAATAGGGCCACAGAGGTTTTCCCGGTTGCTTTGGCGGACATCCTCCAGTAAGAAACATCGGTAAAGTCAGGGGCTCATGTTCATGTGAGACAACCCAATAACGCGGGAAGCAGCTCTGCAAAAGAAAGGTGTGCGCTTTGCTGAAGGAGCGGTAAGCGTGTAAAGAACTGGCATGATAATTTCGCTTCCGGGGTTGGCGAAATCGGACGAGATGAACCGAGACAGCCGGCACGTTTAGGAAGGCAATCAGAGGACAGAAAGGATCTAACAAAAAAGCCAAAGAGTCACTAGCGCCCGACTATGTTTTTCCTTTGCTAAGTCCTGTTGAGTCAACTTGCAGGAAGTGCTCTCCGCGCTTGGCTTGGATTCTGGGCGGATTACGAGCCACTCGGTAACTATTCCTGTCCCGAAGTCCCGTTCTGGGATGTCGCGATGGACTTTGTCATGCTTTCTTCGTTGTGCATTTGGTGGCTTGCACCGCCAATTTGCCCCTTCGTCCAACGAGTCGTATACTTCAAGGTTTAGGCAGCACGCCTGAGGCGTGCTGACTGAGCTTCCTTTGGCCACGAACGAAACCATCGCTCCCACTCTCCAGCAACAGGAAGTCCTGCGTGTGCGCGGCGCCCGCGTCCACAATTTGAAGAACATCACCGTCGAAATCCCCCACGAAGCCCTCACCGTCGTTACCGGTGTCAGCGGTTCCGGCAAATCCTCTCTCGCCTTTGACACCATCTATGCCGAAGGCCAGCGCCGCTACGTCGAATCCCTCTCCGCCTACGCCCGCCAGTTCCTCGAGCGCATGGAAAAGCCCGACGTGGACGAAGTCACCGGCATCGCCCCAGCCGTTGCCATCCGTCAGAAAAACGCCACGCGCAACCCCCGTTCTACTGTCGCCACCGCCACCGAAGTCTACGATTATCTTCGCCTCCTCTTTGCCCGTTGCGGCCAAACTTTCTGCATCAAGTGCGGCGCGGAAGTCCGCCGCGATTCGCCCGACCAGATCGCCGACCGCGTCTTAGCGCAAGCTCCCGGCCGCCGCTTCTACGTTCTCTATCTCCTCCACGCGGCCACCCCCGAACCATCCGCCCCCGCGAAAAAATCCTCCCGAAAAAAGGCGAATGCCCCTCCTCCAGAAGATTCCCTGCGCCTGATGCTTCAGGACCTGCAGAAGCGCGGCTTCAACCGCCTCTATCAGGATGGCCGCGTCCACGAATTCTCCTCCCCCGAATCGCTGCTCGACGTCGATTTCGCCAAGCCCGTCTACGTTCTTGTCGATCGCCTCGCCGCCACTCCCGAATCCCGCTCGCGCCTCGTGGACTCCATCGAAATCTGCTACCGCGAGGGCGGCGGCGAAGCCATCCTCGAATTCCCCGCCGATCCCTCTGGCACTCCTGCCGAGCGTCTCACTTTCAACGAGCGCTTCGAGTGCAAGAACGACGGCACTCTCTATCAGGAGCCCGAGCCGCGTCTCTTTTCCTTCAACAATCCCTATGGCGCGTGCCCGCGTTGCCAGGGTTTTGGCAACACCATCGATTTCGATCTCAACCTCGTCGTCCCCGATCCCAGCAAATCCCTCGACGATGGAGCCATCGAACCCTGGACCAAGCCGCGCTACCGCGTTCTCTACCAGGAAGCACGCAAGTGGGCCCGCGTCCGCGGCGTTCCCACCAACATCCCCTGGCGCCAACTCTCCGCCGAGCACCGCCGCCTGATCCTCGAAGGCGATCCCGAAAACGATTTCGACGGCGTAAAAGGCTTCTTCACCTATCTCGAACGCAAAAAGTACAAACTCCATGTACGCGTCTTCTTGAGCCGTTTTCGGGGCTACGCCACCTGCTCCGAATGCGGCGGCACGCGCCTCCGCGCCGAAGCTCGCGCCGTGCGCATCACCGGCAAATCCATCACCGATCTGTGCAAGCTCACCGTGAAGGAAGCGCGCAAATTCTTCCTGGAACTCCGCCTCACCGAATCGCAATCCAAAATCGCCGACAAAATCCTGGAGGAAATTCGCTCCCGCCTGCAATTCCTCGACGAGGTCGGCCTCGACTACCTCACCCTCGACCGCCTCACTTCCACGCTCTCCGGCGGCGAATCCCAGCGCATCCAACTGGCCACCTCGCTCGGCTCCCATCTCGTCGGCGCTCTCTACGTCCTCGACGAGCCTTCCATCGGCCTGCATCCCCGCGACACCCAGCGCCTCATTGACATCCTCAAAAGTCTTCGCAATCTCGGCAACACGGTCCTCGTCGTCGAGCACGATCCGGATACTATTCAATCCGCCGATCGCATTCTCGATCTTGGTCCTGGCGCGGGCGAACTCGGCGGCAAACTGCTCTTCTCCGGCAACTATGCCGAAATTCTCAAGGATCCCAAATCCATCACCGGGCGGTATCTCAATGGCGAATTGCGCATCCCCGTGCCCACAAATCGCCGCAAGCCCGACGGGAAATTCCTCCGCCTGAGTGGCGCTACTCTTCACAATCTCCAAAATGTGGATCTCATGCTCCCGCTCGGCGTCCTCACCGTCGTCACTGGCGTCAGCGGCTCCGGCAAGTCCACCCTCGTTCACAATGTCCTCTATAAAGCGCTCGCCTCTAAACGCACCGGCGCCGGCATCAAGGAATTCTGCGACCGCCTCGATGGCGACGAGTTCATCCAGGACCTCGTCATCGTTGACCAATCGCCCATCGGGCGCACGCCCCGCTCCAATCCCGCCACCTATCTGAAAGCTTTCGACGCCATTCGCGACGTTTTCGCCGACACGCCGGACGCCAAGCGCCGCGGCTACTCCGCCGGACATTTTTCTTTCAACGTCCCCGGCGGGCGTTGCGAAACCTGCCAGGGCGATGGCACCGTCACCGTCGAAATGCAATTCCTCGCCGACGTCGAGCTAATCTGCGAGGAATGCCGCGGCCAGCGATTCAAGAGCAGCGTCCTCGAAGTCCGCTACCACGGCAAAAATATTCACGACGTCCTCGAAATGACCGTGCGCGAAGCCCTCGCCTTCTTCGTCAACGTTCCTAAGGTCGTCTCCAAACTTCGCATCCTCAACGAAATTGGTCTCGGTTATCTGCGCCTCGGCCAGTCTGCCACCACGCTCTCCGGTGGCGAAGCCCAGCGCCTCAAGCTCGCCTCCCACCTTTCGCGCACGGAAAATCGCGGCATCCTCTATATCCTCGATGAGCCCACCACCGGCCTCCATTTCGATGACATCAACAAACTTCTCGCCGCTTTCCGCAAACTCCTCGAATCCGGCGCCTCTCTCCTCGTCATTGAGCACAATCTCGACGTCATCAAATGCGCCGATTGGCTCATCGACCTGGGCCCGGAGGGCGGCGATCAAGGCGGAAAAATCATCGCCACGGGCACGCCCGAACAGGTGGCTCGCAACGCCCAGTCGCACACCGGCCGTTATCTCTCTCGCGTCCTCGGCAACGGCAGCGGGAACGGCAATGTCCAGGCAAAACGTTCCTCCAATGGCGCATCCAAGACTCCAGCCGCCTCCCCCGCAAAAAGTGACGCAGGGAAGCAGCCTTCCAAAGAGCCATGAAGCGCACTCATCGCAGCTTTTTGCTTTGTTCCGTGGCCCTGGCAGCGATTCTCATCCTTTCCTCTTGTCAGGGCACGGCTTCAGCCGTGCCGAAACGTCCCGAGTATACGGGGGTTTTAACCCCTGAGGCAGATCTACGAGCACTTCACAGCATTCCTGAGAAAAGTCCCAGCAACTCCCAGCAACCCAAACCACAAAAACTCCGCAATCCCCTCAACGACCTTCTTGACGAAGCCCAGGCCGACCTCGACAACAATGATTTCGCCGCCGCCATCATCCCTCTTCAAAAATTCCTCGCCGAAAAACCTGATGTAGCCTTCGCGCACTTTCAATTGGCCTACGCATTCACCGCTCTGAAACGCACCGACGAAGCCCGCGCCGAGTACCAGAAAGCCATCGATCTCGATCCGAAAATGGCCGAAGCTTACCTGAACCTCGGCATCCTTCAACTGGATAAGGACCCCGCCGCCGCCGTTGCTCCTCTTCGCGGAGCCACGGAGCTTCTGCCCGCGCAATCGCGTCCCCGCGTCTTGCTCGGTCTGGCTCTCGAACGTTCGGGAGATACTGCAGGCGCCGCCGCGTCCTTCGAAGCCGCCTCGCGCCTTGATCCAAATGATGCAGAGGCCATCACCCACCTCGCCGCCATGTACCTCCGCAATTCCCGCCCCGCCGACGCGGAACTCAAATTCCGCCAGGCTCTCGAGTTGCAGCCCAAATCGCCTTTCGCCTTGCAGGGTTTAGCCCAGAGCCTCGATGCCCAAAAGAAGCCGGAAGCTGCCGACGCCTATCGCAACTACCTCGCCGTGCAGCCCGCTGACGAAGCCGCCCGCAATCGCCTCACTCGCATTCTGATCGATCAGCAGCAGTACGACGCCGCGCTCGCCGAAATCGATCGCGCTTCGGCGGGCCAGCCCCCCACCTTCGATGCTTTAAAGCTTCGCGCGGACGTTCAGATCGCCCAAAAGAAATTCGACGACGCCATCGTTACCCTTCGCCAGGCAGTCGCACTGGCTCCCAATGATCCCCAGCTCCACGGCGCCTTGGGCCGCCTGCTTCTCCAGAAACGCGATTTCCCCGCCGCTGAAGCAGAGCTCAAAGCCGCGCTCCAACTCGATCGCAACAATCTCTCCTATTGGAAAGATCTCAGCTCCACCTACTACCTCGGTGGCAACTACCCGGCGGCTCTGTCCACTTTCGATGTGATCGCCAAAGTGGAAACGCCCAACGCGGGACAGTGGTTTATTCGCGCACTTTGTTACGATAAGCTTGATCAGGTTCAGCCTGCTCTCGATGCGTATCGAAAGTTTCTGGAGCTTGATCAAAACAAGAACCCTGACCAGGTGTGGCAGGCGAACCAGCGTATCCATGTTCTCGAGAAAAGGGCCGAAAAAAAGAAATAGGGCAGGGAACGCAAGCCTCGCCATTCCTGTGTTTGCCTCGATCCTCTTCCTCCTTGTTTGCTCCGCCCTCTCGGCCCCAGACAGGCTCAAGGAATTGCAGGACCGCTTCGATCACGATCCGCACGCCGACAGCAGGGTCAAGATACTCGACAAACTCGGCCTCGCGCAATTCGAATCCGCCTCCAAAGCCGGCGAGGCCGGCGATTATTCCACGGTCGGCTTCATCTTTGAAAAATACCGGGACAACGTTCGCACCGTTCTCGAGCTTCTTAGGAAGCAGTTGCCGGATGCTGACCGCCACGCCAACCCCTATCGCCAACTCGAACTCCAGGTGCGGCGTGGCGTTCGCGAAGTGGAGGAAACCATTCTCGTCGTTCCCGATCCTGTCCGGCCGCCCTTGCAAATTGTCCGGCAGGATCTCATCTCCATCGACGATGAGCTGATTCATCTTTTGTTTCCTCGCCGCACCAAGGATCCCGAAAAGGTTCCTTCGCCGCCGGAGGTCAAACCATGAGGTCGCCACACTATATTTTCCCGCTCGCCGTTCTGTTCCTATTCACGCTTTTTCACCCGCTCTCAGCTTGCGCGCAGCGCCCGGACAAGGATTACCTCTCCAGCATTGAAGCTGACAAAATTCGCGACGCTGAAACCACCAACGACCGCATCAAGCTTTTCCTCGAATTCGCCGACGATCGCCTGAAGAAGTTTCAGTACGAGCTCGAGCACCCGTCACCCACTAAGCACAGCGAGATGCTCAACTTCCTCATGAACTCGTATATTGGGTGTGTGGACGACGCTGCCGATTTGATCCAGTTGGGCCTCGAAAAGCAGGACAACATTCGCCAGGGCATTGATCTCATGGCCTCCAAGAGCAAGGAGTTTCTCCCCATCCTGCAAAAATACCAGGCGCAAGGGCCTGAACTCGAGATTTATAAAGAGAACCTCGAAGACGCCATTGAAGGTACGCAGGACGCCCTCAACGAAGCGGAAAAGGCCAAGAAAAAGGCCGCGCCCCCACCCGTGAGGCGCAAGAATTGAGCCCCAAGCCCCACAATCCGAATCATCTCCCCGGCGGTGAAACGCTCTTTCAGCGCGTTTTCACCCGCATTGGCTGCGAGGGCCGCCCGCCCCGTTTTCAGGTGGAGTTTTATCCCTACAGCAGCCTCGTACTCACCATTCGCCGCCGTCAGGATCTTCTCGTCGTGCGTCTTTCTGATTTGCTCAGTCGCGCGCCTGCTGCCGTTGTGGAGAGCGCCGCCGCGCTACTTCTTGCGCGTGTCTTCCGCCGCAAGCTGCCTCAAGCGCTCGTTCAGCCGTATCTCACTTATGCGCGTTCCGATCGCACGCGTTCCCGCATCAGCCGCATGCGCGGCCGTCGTGTGCGCCTGAAGCACACCGCTCCGCAAGGCCGCCAGTACGATCTCGCCGCCCTCTTCGATCAACTCAATACAAAATATTTTGCCGGAGAGCTAAACCGGCCCCACATTGGTTGGAGCGTCCGCGGATGGCGCCGGCAGTTTGGCTGCTATGATCCCGGCCCCAATCAGATCTTGCTCAATCGCCGCATGGACCGCCCCGGCATCCCGCAATTCGTCGTCGAATACGTTCTCTATCACGAGATGCTCCACGTCAAGCATCCCACGCGCCGCTCCGGCTGCTCCCTGTTGTCCCACTCCCCCGAATTTCGCGCCGAAGAAAAACGCTTCGAACACTTCTCCCTAGCCCGCAAAGTCCTGGATCACCTAGCCCGCTAGCCTGGATTTGCTTTTCCACTCAATTTGTTCATTTCCTCGGTCTGGTTGCCCCAGGCACAGAGTTTGTGCCTGGGTCTTGGGTTTCCCCGGGCTTAGAGGGCCCGTCCTTCTGAGGCGGGCGCCGTTCAATCCTATCTTCTCGCCGGGGTGCGGCACGCGACACCCCGTCCAGCCATCATTCCAAACGGAGTCCGCGAACTAAGGAATCCCTCTCCTACTCGCTCGCCCCGTCGCCCTCACCCTCGTTCTTTATCAATCTCCGCGTGCAATTTCTCAATCTTTTTCCGAATCTTGTCCCCATCCTCGGCGTGCGGATATAAATCCAGATACCGCTGGTATGCCTTCACCGCCTGCTTCTTCCTTCCTTTTTTCTCATACGCCTCGCCCAGATACAGGAATGGAATCGCGTACCCGGGTTTTGCCTCCGCGGCATCCTGAAAACGGTCAATCGCCGCGTCCAAGTCCCCTTTTTTCATGTAGTACTTCCCAACTTCCATGTCTTTTTCCGCGCGCAACGGGTCCCACTTCGGCTGGTCCGGCGCGGATTGCACCGCGGAATCCGTATTCGGCTTAGGTTTGGGTGCGTCCTGCTTTGGAGGCGGAGCGCCCTCCGGCGGTTCCTGCGCCAAAGCGGGCCATGCCGCAAACCACAGCCCCGCTCCTGCCAACAAATACGCCACAACCCGTCGTCGCCACTGTTTCACGTCGCCAATTCTCCCTCCTCTGCAATTCCAAAAACCGCGGAAGAAGTTGCCTGCGCAATTTCCCGAGCAGTTCATCCACCAGCGCCTGTGCATCGCGTCTGGCGGCGCTTCTCAGTATAGTACGCCTCCGCTGGTCACGGCATTTCCGCAGCCTCTTCACCAGCGCGCCAACTTCATATCGCAGTACGATATACTCATTCCAGGGAGCTCACGCCAGCCCATGCAGGAAGCACCGCAGGTTAGTCCCATCCGGAAAGCACCTTGGAGTCGCTGGACCTCCCTCGTTCACGATCGCGAGGAGCAGGTCTTCCTCGTCCTCACTCTCCTGATCGGCGCGCTTGTCGGCCTCGTTGTCGTTGCCTTCATTCTCATCACCGAGCGTTTTGGGGCGCGTCTCTATCCCGCTGGTGGTGCGGCCTGGCGTAGTCTCGTCGTCCCGGTCTTCGGCTCTTTCGGCATGGGCTATTTGCTCTGGCGCTTCTTCCCCAATGCCCGCGGCAGCGGGGTTCCTCAAACGAAGGCCGCCCTCTATGCTCACGAGGGCCGCATCAAATTTCGCACCGTCTTTGGCAAGTTCTTTTGCACCTCGGTCACTCTGGCCAGTGGTATCCCTCTCGGTCGTGAAGGACCCGCTGTGCAAGTTGGCGCCGGAATTGCCTCCGTTCTTGGACGAGCCCTCGGCCTACGCCCCGAAAAAGTGAAAGCCCTGATCCCCGTGGGCGCCGCTGCAGCCATTGCTGCCGCATTTAACACGCCTCTCGCCGCCGTCCTTTTTGCCCTCGAGGAAGTTGTTGGCGACCTCCACGCTCCCGTCCTCGGCTCTGTCGTTCTGGCCTCCGCCACTTCTTGGGCCATGCTTCGCTTGCTACTCGGCAACAATCCGCTCTTCCAGGTGCCGCAATATCAACTTGTCACCCCTTGGGAATTCGCAATCTATGCCGCGCTCGGGCTCGTTGGCGGCTTAGTTTCAGTTGCCTTCACCAAGGTGCTCACCGGCCTGCGCGAACGTTTTATGAAGTTCCCCGTCAACACGGTTTGGTTCCAGCCCATCGCCGGCGGCCTTCTCGTCGGCATCATGGGCTGGTTCGTGCCTCAAGTGCTGGGCGTCGGCTACCAACACGTTGACAGCGTGCTGAACGGGAGCATGGCCTTGAAACTCATGGTTCTTCTCCTCGTCCTGAAATTCTTTGCTGTCACGCTCTGTTACGCCTCCGGCAACGCGGGCGGAATCTTCGGCCCCAGCCTTTTTCTTGGCGCCATGCTGGGCGGTGTCGTTGGAACGCTGGCGAACAAGTTTTTTCCCGGTCACGTCGCTTCCCCTGGTGCTTACGCCCTCGTCGGCATGGGCACGGCCTTTGCCGGAATCGTGCGTGCTCCCATGACCTCGGTTGTGATGATCTTTGAAACCACGCGTGACTACGCCGTCATCGTCCCCCTCATGATCTCCAACCTCGTCAGCTATTTCATTTCTTCGCGTTTCCAGCGCGAACCCATTTACGAGGTCCTCGCCCATCAGGACGGCGTTCACTTGCCTAGCGCGCAGTCGCGTACCATCGAAGGTCAGCGCAAGGTCTTCCACACGATGAGGCCCGCCAAGGAGACTTTGTCCGCGCATCTCACCCTTCGACAAGCCGCGGAATTTGATCGCCAGAGTGCTTCCTTTGTCTGGCCCGTCCTCGATGACTGCGGCGTCATTGGCGTCCTCGGTTCCGGCACGCTGCTAGACGCCCTGGCTGCAGGTCCACCCACTCGCCTCATCCGCGACATCATGGAGCCCGGCCCTTTCCCGCACGTTCACGCCGATCAGCCGCTGCCATTCGCACTCGAACGCATGGGCGCCAATCAACTGGAAATGTTGCCCGTCGTCAGTCGCGCCAATGTTCACGAACTCGAGGGTGTCATCACCCTTCAGGACATTCTCGACTCCTACCACCATCCCCCGCCCAAGTCCGACGAAGAGTAAAGCCCCCATTCGCATTGCGCCTCCCTTGCCATCCTGCCTGCTTCCTTCCCCTTGACAGTCTAGGAGAACAGGTCTATGTTCCTAGAACATCTAGGAGAACAAACCCTGTGAGCAAACCTCTCGACCTCTTGCAAGGCACCCTCGACATGCTCATCCTCAAGGCCGTCTCCCTCGGCCCGCTGCACGGCTACGGCATCCTCTTGCGTATCCAGCAAATTTCCAAGGATCGCCTCGCCATTCAACAAGGCTCCCTCTATCCCGCCCTCTACCGCCTGGAACACCAGGGCTGGATCGCCAGCGAATGGGGCGAATCCGAGAACAATCGCAAAGCCAAGTATTACCGCCTCACCGCCTCGGGAAAGCGCAAACTCCAATCCGAAGCCGAAGAGTGGAACCGCATGGCCGATGTCATCGCCGCAATCCTGGAGACCAAGCCGGAGAGCATATGACACTCTGGACCCGCTTCACCTCATGGCTGAAGTCGACTCTCTGGCGCTCTCGCATCGAAAGCGATATGGACGCCGAACTCCGCTTCCACCTTGAAACTTACGCCGAAGATCTGGTCCGCTCCGGCGTCCCTCGCCCCGAAGCCGTGCGCCGCGCCCACCTAGAATTCGGCGGCCTCGAACAAACCAAAGAAGTCTGCCGCGACGCTCGCGGCGTAGATTTCTTCGTGTCAATTGTCCAGGACATTCGCTTCGGCCTGCGCATGCTGCGCAGGTCACCGGGTTTTACGCTTGTCGCAGCCCTCACTCTTGCCCTTGGCATCGGCGCGAATACCGCCGTTTTTAGCGTAGTCGAAAGCGTGCTGTTGCAGCCCTTGCGCTTTCAGGATTCAGAACGCCTGTTTGCGATCTGGGCGGCGCAGAAGGGCCAACCGGACAGAATGGGCTCTTCCATGCCGGAGTTTGAAGACTATAAAGACCAAACCCACTCCTTCGAATACATGGCCAACGTGCTGTCAGGCTGGACCTACACATGGACCGGGCAAGGCGAACCCCGCGACGTGAACTGCACGGGAATCTCCTACGACTTCTTTCCGATGCTTGGAGTCAAGCCCTACTTGGGGCGCCTGTACGAGCCCGAGGATTATCACGTGGATGGCGTACAAGTGGTGATTTCGCACCGCTTTTGGAAGGAGCAGTTGGGCAGCGATCCTCATGTCATTGGCCGCACCCTCAACCTGGACGGCACGGCCCAAACAATTATTGGTGTAATGCCCCCCCTTCCGGATCTCTTCCCGGAGACGGATGTGTGGGCAAAGGACGTTCCGGACTTCCGATGGATGCGAATAAGAGGGAACAAGTTCTTGGATCTTGTGGGACGGCTCAAACCCGACTTCACACGCGAGCAAGCCGAGCAGGAATTGACTGCAATCTTGCGCCGAGGACCCGGAGAATCACCTGAAGTTTCGGTGCATCTTGTTCCGCTCAAGGAGGAACTCACGGGAAATGTGCGTCCACAACTTCAGATCGTGATGGCTGCGGTCGCACTGGTTTTGCTGATTACGTGCGCAAACGTTGCATATCTTTTGCTTGCCAGGAGTTCAAGCAGACAATCGGAAATTGCGTTACGCGTTAGCCTGGGCGCAGGCAAAGGACGCCTGATGAGGCAATTCGTTACGGAAAATCTGATTCTTGCAGCTCTCGGCGGCATTGCCGGGCTCTTACTTGCACTGAGCAGCGTGAGATTTTTCGACCGCATAAGCAGCCTCCCGCGGAATGCGTCCATCAGCGTCGACGTTTACGCCTTGTTTTTCGCTTTGTCCATCACCGTCCTCACAGGTTTGCTTGTTGCCCTAGCGCCATCTACCGCGTTCTCGAGAGTTGATCTGATCGCCAGACTCAAGGCAGGGCGGCAAGAAGGCGGAAGCGTTGGAGGGCCGCGTTCCCGTTTATTGCTGGTTTCGGAAATCTCCTTGGCGGTTGTGCTGTCCGTTGGGGCCGGATTGCTCCTGCGAAGCTTCCGGCAAGCAGAACATCTTGACCCTGGCTTCCGCCCCGACCACCTCCTGACAACATATTTGCGCAATAACGATTGGCGCGTCGGTCGTCTGTTCTTTCCTAAGCTGGTCGAAGAGACATCCGTACTTCCCGGAGTGAGCGCAGCGGCACTGGGCAAGTGCATGCCAGGCGTATATGCGCCAACAGCCACGCTGGCCTTTAGTGACCGGCCGAATGACCCATTGAACGTCCCGAGTGCGCAGGCTTGCTGGATCAGCTCAGATTTTTTCCAAGCGATTGGTGCCCGCCTGGTGAATGGACGGTTCTTCACAGTTCACGATGATGCGAACTCACTCCCCGTCGTAATCGTTAATGAAGCATTTGCGGAATCCTACTGGCCAGGGCGGAATCCGATCGGCATGCAGATTGGAGTCGATTTTGTCGGAGCAGGGCGGAACACCGATGGTGCGCCGCCCTTTCGGGAGGTAGTCGGGATCGTTGCAAATGTAAAACAAAGCGGGCTCGACCGGCCTGCTGAACCAGCTCTCTACACTCCTTATCTGCAGGACGAAACCAACCATGCCTTTGCGGGTTTTAATCTATTCGTTAGAACCAGCGGCCCACCCATCTCGTCCGCGGAAACAGTTCGCGCACTTGTCCACTCGCTTCGCTCGGACCAACCGATTGACGCCATGCAGACAATGAACGATGCGTTATTCCGAGCGCTCGCGCCGCGACGGCTCAGCCTCGTTCTAGTCGGATCGTTCGCATGTTTGGCTTTACTGTTATCTGCTATCGGCATCTTTGGAATGATTGCCTATGCCGTCAGCCAGCGCACCCACGAGTTTGGTGTGCGGATGGCTTTAGGTGCGCAGCGGCAGGATGTGTTGCAGTTGGTTCTTGGTTACGGCCTGAAGATCGTCCTGACTGGCATTTTCGTTGGCGTCGGCGCGTCATTTGCCCTTACAAGATTTATGCGCAGCTTGCTCTATGCCGTAGGTCCGAATGATCCGTTGACATTCGCCGTCGTTCCACTATTATTCGCGCTCGTTGCTCTCGCTGCCTGCTACTTTCCCGCCCGCCGCGCCACCCGCGTCGATCCCATGACCGCCCTGAGGTACGAATGACTAAGGCGATTATCTTCGGTCGCTCTTGCCTCACATCGGAGGTCTTATGACTCTCTGGATCCGGCTACGTGCCTGGCTGAATGCGACTCTGCGCCGCTCTCGCCTGGAAAGCGAAATGGACGCGGAACTCCGCTTCCACCTGGAAACTTACGCCGAAGATTTGGTCCGCTCCGGCGTCCCTCGCCCCGAAGCCGTGCGCCGCGCCCACCTAGAATTCGGCGGCCTCGAACAAACCAAGGAAGTCTGCCGCGACGCCCGCGGCCTGAATCTGCTGGACTCCCTTCTTCAAGACATTCGCTACGGCTTGCGCATGGTGCGCAAGAACCCCGGATTCACCACGGTCGCTGTCCTGACTCTGGCGCTTGGCATTGGCGCTAACACAGCAATCTTCACGGTCATCAACGCCGTCATGCTGCGCGCTCTGCCGGTGCAACACCCGGAGCAGCTTGTGGCCGTGGGCAACCCCGCACGCGTCCATTCGTTTGGCACCGGCACTCCGCGCACGGATGTGTTCTCTTATCCCCTCTATCGCGAAGTCCGCGATAACAATCGCGTGTTTTCGTTCGTGCTTGCAAGCTCGAATCTGGAAAACCTGCGCATCACCATTGAACGCGGCGCGGAGAACATCAAGGGCAGGCTCGTGACCGAAAACTATTTTCAGACGCTGGGCGTCGGCGCGCTGTTAGGGCAGACATTTTCAGCGGACGAAGACCGCATCCCCGGTGCCGATCCAGTATTGGTCATTAGTTACGGCTATTGGCGCAGCCGATTCGCCGGCGATCCCGCCGTTATCGGTAGGAAAGTGCGCTTGAACAATTATCCGTTCACCATCATCGGGGTCGCACCACCTGGATTCTTCGGCGAAGTCGTGGGTGATCGCCCGGATGTGTGGGCGCCGATGATGATGCAGCCGCAGCTCATGCCGAGCCGCGGTTCCCTGGAAGATGTGAACAGTGCATCCCTGCTGCTGCTCGCAAGATTGAAACCCAGTGTCACGATCGAGCAAGCACGCGCGAACGTGAACGCCGTTGTGGAGCAGGCGCTCACGGTCACCCTGGACGCAAGGCTTTCCTCCGATGATCGCGATGCCATGCGCAAAATGAAATTTGCCGTGGAGGTTTCACCCGGAAGCCGCGGACTTTCCAGGCTAAGGGAAGAATTCGCGACGCCGCTGCTGTTGCTCTTGGCCATGGTTGTACTGGTGCTTCTCGTTGCCTGCGTAAACGTTGCCAACCTCATGCTGGCTCGTTCTGCCACACGCCAACGCGAAATCGCCATTCGTTTTGCCTTGGGAGCTGGGCCTGGCCGGGTCATTCGTCAATTGCTGACCGAATCGCTGGTGCTGGCCTCGTTGGGTGGCATACTCGGTCTACTGCTGGCCCAATGGGGTTCGCGCTTGCTCGTAAACTTGGTTTATGCCAACAGCAGCACGAGCAACCCTCTCTCGCTTGGAGTGGACTGGCGCGTCCTCGGCTTCACCGCCGCCATTTGTTTAACCGCGGGAATGCTCTTTGGGCTTGCTCCTGCCCTCAGAGTCTTGCATGTGAAACTCGGCCGGTCGCTTAAGGAAGGTGTTCGCGATCTCGGCGCAGGGCCGAAAAGCAGCCTCCGCTTTGTTCTCGCCGCATCGCAAATCGCGCTCGGCGTGCTCGTGCTCATGACCGCCAACCTACTCGTTCGCAGTCTCCGCAATTTGCAAGAGGCCGATCTCGGTTATAGTCGCGACCAACTCCTCCTCGTTCCCGTTGACCTTCTCTCCGGAGGCTATCAGGGCCCCACTTTCCAAAACGCCACGCGGGAGTTGCTCCTCCGCTTCGCCAACCTGCCCGGTGTTCGCAGCGTGACCGCGTCCAGCAACGGATTGTTCAGCGGGAATGAGTCGTCCGACGGCGTTCACATTGATGGCGTTGTCCTCAGCAATGACCTCGACAATGAAACCGCTGACGATGAAGTTGGACCCGATTATTTCAGCACCATCGGCGTCCCGATTGTCCTCGGACGCGAAATTACGCAACAGGATTTTTCTACCGCGGCCCATGTTGCCGTCGTAAACGAGACCTTCGCAAAGTTCTACCTTGCTGGACGAAATCCCCTGGGACACAAAATATTTATTCAAGCTTCGGAGCATCCCGATCAACCGCCCTACGAGATTGTCGGCGTTGCTCGCGATGTGCACGACCATAGTGTGCGGGCTGCTGTTCGGCGCCGTGTGTACGCGCCCCTCACCAGCGCCACGTTTGACGAACCCTATCTCCTGAATTTTGAAATTCGCGCCGTAGGCAATCCGGAAATGCTCACCAATTCGGTTCGCGAAGCAATTCGCGCGGTGAATCCGGATTTGGTGGTGGGCGAAATCCAAACGGCCGGCGCACTGGTCACCGATACCCTTACTTCCCAGGTGCTGGTCGCTCGGCTATCCTCATTTTTCGGCGCCCTGGTTCTCGTTCTGGTTTGTGTTGGACTGTACGGCAGCATGGCTTATAACGTGGCTTCGCGCACCAAAGAAATTAGCCTTCGCATGGCCCTGGGCGCCCCACGCGGAGACCTCGTCTGGATGGTCATGCGCGAATCCTGGATCGTGCTCGTGATTGGCCTAGCAGTAGGAATTCCCTTGGGCATCGCCGCCAGCCAACTCTTCAGAGCGATGCTCTTCGGTGTCAGCAAATCGGATCCGCTTTCGATTGCTTCGGCCATCCTGGCCCTCATCGTGATTTGCGCCATCGCCGCCATTGTCCCCGTGCGCCGGGCCACCCGCGTCGATCCCATGATCGCCCTGAGGTACGAATGATTAGAGTGAATATCCTCGCTCGCTCGTGCCTCACACCGGAGGTCGTATGACTCTCTGGATCCGTCTACGTTCCTGGCTGACTGCGATCTTCCGCCGCTCCCGCGTTGAAAAAGAAATGGACGCGGAACTCCGCTTCCATCTGGAAGCTTACGCCGAAGATCTGGTCCGCGCCGGCGTGCCTCGCCAAGAAGCCATGCGCCGCGCCCGGCTCGAATTCGGCGGCTTCGAACAAACCAAAGAACAATGCCGTGATGCCACAGGCACCAACTTTTTCGGCTCTGTCGTGCAAGACCTGCGCTTCGCCCTGCGCATGTTCCGCAAGAGTCCCGGCTTCACCACAGTCGCTATCCTCACGCTCGCCCTCGGCATCGGAGCCAACACCGCAATCTTCACCATGACGAATGGCCTGATGCTGCATACGCTCCCCGTGCGCGATCCAGGGCAGCTCGTCGAACTCCTCCACCACTACCCCGACGAGCCTGAACCAGGGTTCAATGGCTTCTCGTGGGACGCCTACCAAACCATACGCGACGGCAATCATGTCTTCTCGGAGCTGATCGTCGAGGGTATGAACTTTTTCACTGTCCGTGGGGATAATCTGCAGCCGCAGACTGTGTTCGGCGGAGCCGTAGGAGGAACTTTCTTCCAATCGCTCGGGATACTGCCCGCAGCAGGTCGCCTAATCGGCCCCGAAGACGTTCACATGGGCTATCACGCCCCAGTTGCCGTCGTCAGCTGGTCATTCTGGAAGTCTCGATTCAATCTGGATCCTGCAGTCATCGGCAAGCAAATCGTCATCAACGACGACCCTCCGCTTACCATCATCGGCGTGGCGCAACACGGCTTTTACGGCCTCAGCTACCAAGAGCAGCAAGATATTTGGTGGCCTGTATCGCTCGGCCCTTCTCCCGGTTGGGGATTCGGACTGTTAGCGCGACTGAAACCGGGCGCTTCCTTGGAACAAGCGCGCACGGAAATGGCGGTGGTGTTCCAATCCGTTGTGAACGCCCCCGACGTCGGTCCTTTTATGCGTCGAATGAAACCCCGCATCGTGCCGGCGGGAAACGGCGTTACGACGCCTTTGAGCCAGATGCTCTCGACACCGCTCACGGTCCTGATGGCAACGGTGGGGCTTCTGCTGCTCCTTGCGTGCGCGAATTTAGCAGGGCTGCTCTTGGCCCGCGGAGCTTCGCGGCAGCATGAAATGGCCATGCGTGCCTGCCTCGGAGCGCCTCGGGCTCGCTTGCTGCGCCAAACGCTCACCGAATCGCTGTTGCTGTCGCTGGCCGGATGCGCCGTCGGCATCTTCTTCTCCTATTTCGCAGCTCACGCGCTAATCCGGGTCCTCGCATCAGGCAGGTTCATCACCGGGGCGCCGGTGCATTTTGAGGCTCTGACAAACCCAGATGCGCACGTGCTGTTATTTACCCTGGCGATCGCGCTGCTCACGGGACTCCTGTGCGGCGCGGCACCTGCTTTGAGCGCCTCGAACACCGGACCAGCCTCCGCGCTGCGACAGGCGTCGCGCATCGGAGAATCCAAGTCCCGGCGGCTGTTCGGCAAGGGCCTCGTCGCTTCGCAGGTCGCGCTCTCCCTCGTTCTGCTCAGCACAGCCGTTCTTTTTGTAGGTTATTTGTCCAACCTGCGTAACCTTAATCTCGGATTCCGCCGCGACCATCTGTTGCTGGTCTCTCTCGATACGGACCACAGCAACTACAATCCCACCCAATTGGCGCATTTGTCCCAGGAATTGCTCGCGGAATTGCAAGCACTTCCGGGAGTGCGTTCAGCCACCATGAGCGGTATGACCCCCATGCTGGGCGCCGGAGCATCCAGCTTCGCCACTGCAAAGGGCCAGCCGGAATACCATCGCGAAGTTTCCATTAACTTTGTTGCGCCGAATTATTTTGATACGTACGGCACGCCATTGCTCGCCGGCCGCGACTTTTCGTTTCAGGACCAGACCGGCCCACTGGTCGCAATCATGAATCAATCCATGGCTCGCGACTACTTTGGCAGTACCAACCCCATCGGACGTTACGTCACCCTGGACCACGTCACTTTGCGTGGCAATGACACGCCCACCTACGAAATTGTGGGAGTCGTAGGCGACGCGAAATATAACGAGCTCCAGCAATCCACCCCGCCCACAATCTACCTGCACGCTTTCCAGGAAGACCGCACCGTTTCGCAGCTCACCCTTCGCACCACCATTAATCCACAAGCAGTGGCAAGCGCAGTCCGCCAGAAGGTGGCCTCCGCTCTGAAAACAGTCACTGTCGAGCGCATCAGCACCATGAATGACCAGATAGACGCCACGATCGTCCCCGAACGCCTCATCGCCACTTTGTCGACCTGGTTCGCTGCGTTAGGGGCCTTGCTTGCCGCGGTCGGCCTGTACGGCTTGCTCGCCTTCACCGTCGCGCGACGCACCAACGAGATCGGTATACGCATGGCGTTGGGCGCGAACAGTGGCGAAGTGCTGCGGATGGTGTTGGCAGAAGCACTGGGGCTGGTGGGAGCAGGCCTAGCCGTCGGAGTGCCGCTCGCTTACTGGAGCAGGCAAATTGCAAACAGATTGATTCCCGAACTCATGGGGAAAAGTGTGCAGGCAATTCTCTTTGGTATCGCAATGATGCTTGCCATCGCCCTGCTTGCCGCCTATCTGCCGGCACGCCGTGCCTCGCGCGTCGATCCCATGGTCGCCTTGCGGCATGAATGATGAGAGTGAGTATCCTCGGCCGCTAATGCTTCACAGTGGAGGTCCTATGACTCTCTGGATCCGGCTACGTTCCTGGCTGAATGCGACCTTGCGCCGCCGTCGCATGGAAAACGAAATGGACGCGGAACTCCGTTTCCACCTTGATGCCTACGCGGAGGATTTGATCCGCGTCGGCGTCCCTCCCCAAGAAGCCATGCGCCGCGCCCGCCTCGAGTTCGGCGGCCTCGAACAAACCAAAGAAGTCTGCCGCGACGCCCGTGGCCTGAACCTAATCGATAGCTTCACGCAAGACCTGCGCTTCGCCCTGCGCATGTTCCGCAAGAATCCCGGTTTCGCCGCGACAGTGATCATTACCCTGGCACTCGCCGTTGGCGCAAACACCGCGATCTTCTCTCTCGTGAACGCCCTTCTGCTCAAGAGTTTGCCCTACGCGCATCCGGAGCGCATGGGAACGATCTACCTCCGCGTGACCGGTTCCAACCCTTCCGATGACCCCATCGACCTTAACGGCGAGAGGTGGGAACTGCTGCGCGACAATGTTCCGTCCTTAATATCTGCTGTTTCGGGAGGCTCCTCGGGCGTCAACCTTCGATCCGGTTCTCACGTGCAATACGTGCACGACGGGCGCGTTTCGGCCCACTACTTCGAAGTCCTGGCTCTTCAGCCTTTGATCGGTCGCAGTTTTTCTCCAGACGAGGACCGTCCGCACGGACCAAATGTGGCCATTCTCTCCTACGGTCTCTGGCGCAATCTCTTTGGATTGGACCGCAGCGTCCTTGGGCAAACCATCCTGCTTAGAAGCGAGCCATACACGGTCATCGGCGTGCTCCCACAGGGTGCCACCACTCCCCTCAACGCGGACGTGTACACCGCGCTCCAGCCCACCCGCGAGGGAGAAGGTAGCGGCACAAACTTTGAAGTCATCACCCGGCTGAAATCCGGCGCGACTTGGCAGCAGGCGAATGCCGAAATCAACCATGCTTGGGCGCTCGATTCCCAGCGCATTGAAAAAAACAACCCAGGCGTGCAGTTGACCTATTACTCCGTGCCTCTCCAAAAAGGCCAGACTGACTCCCTGCGTCCGCAGGTGCTAGCACTGATGCTGGCTGCCGGATGCATCTTGCTGATTGCTTGTGCCAATCTGGCCGGGCTGACGCTGGTTCGCATGCTTCGTCGCATTTCAGAGGTGGCCACGCGGAAGGCGCTCGGGGCGTCGAGCTGGCGCATTCAGAAACAGTTCTGGATCGAAAACCTGCTACTGGCACTCGTCGGCGGATCAGTTGGAATCGGTGTGGGATTTCTCGCCTTGCGCGGCCTCTTGCTTCTGTTGCCCGAACACTTTCTCCCTGTCGCCAACGTGCCCCTTGACACTCGTGTGTTGGCCTTCACTCTGGTTCTCTCGGTGCTGACTAGCGTGTTGTTCGGCATGCTCCCGGCGCTCGCGGCGCGGAAAGTGGACCTGCGCTCCTCCATGACTGGCCGCGCCGTAACCAAAGTCGGCAGTGTGCGCTTGCGCCAAGCCTTGATTGCCGGCGAGGTTTCCCTCACCGTTGTGCTTCTGGCCGCTTCTGGCCTGCTCATTCGCAGCCTGATCCACTTGGAGACGCTGCCGCCGGGATTCAATCCTAACGGCGTAGTGATCGCCAAAGCCTCCCTCGACGACGATCGCTACCACGATCCCGCTGCCTTCCGAAAGTTATTGGACGCTAGCACGGCCGCGATGCACCAGATTCCCGGAGTTCAGAATGCCGCAGTTGGATTGAGCCTTCCTTATGAGCGTGCCCTGAACGACGGCGTCACCCTTAGCGACGGCAAAGAAAGCGGACAGCAGGATGCGACGGATGTGGTTTACGTCACGCCGGGATATTTCGACACATTGCAGATGCCCGTGCTAGCGGGGCGCGTCTTTACCAATGCGGATGGTCCCAATACGCAGCACGTCGCCGTCGTGAACCAATCCTTCGCGCGAAAGTTCTATGGCGGAACAAATCCCGTGGGCCGCTACATCAACAAAGACACACTGATCGTGGGAGAGGTAGCCGATGTCTCTGTTTCTTCTGGTTTGTACCAGGGCGCTCCGCTTATGAGCGAGCAGGCCATGTACATTCCCGCTGCGCAAGTGGAGGCGCAATACCTTTCGCTTGTGCATGTGTGGTTTCAGCCGGATTGGGTGGTGCGCACCGCAGGCCCGGTGGAGGGATTGCCGGCTGAAATGCAAAGCGCGCTGGCCAGCGCTGATCCAAACCTCCCCACCTCTGGCTTCTACGGCATGAAGGATCTTCTCGCCCGCACTTTGGCTACGCAGCGAATCGAGGTAGCGCTGCTGGGCACAATGGCAGCGCTGGCGCTGCTATTGAGCGCGGTCGGCATCTTCGCGCTGGTGGCCAACATGGTTGCACTGAGGACGCGCGAGATCGGCATTCGCATGGCCCTGGGCTCATCCGTCGGCCAGGCCATGGTGCAGATCGGGAGTTCCGGCGCGCTTGCCTCACTCTTGGGAGTCGTTCTTGGGCTGGTCCTTTCCGCAGGAGTGCTACGAGTAATGCAGAGCCTGCTCTATGGCGTAGGCGTCCACGACACACGAACTCTGGTCGCAGTTGTACTCGCCATGATATCGGTGACGCTGCTGGCTACAATCCTGCCAACCCTGAGAATTGCCAAGATCGACCCGGCCAATACCCTACGCGAGGAATAGCGCCGTCCTAGCAGACACCATCCAATTCATCCATTTTGGTTCGTTCCATCCCATCCCCAACCCAAAACTCGTCATTCCGACCGGAGGGACGGCGTTTTTTGCCGTCCCGGAGTGGAGGAATCCCTCCTCAATTTTGAATTTCAGGTTAAAGTTGCTGCGATCGCCTTCTCCTCTTGACAATCAGTAGGAATGGTCTATTCTTCCTCTTGGACCTCAGGAGGAGAGCGCGCATGGCGGACAAGCCCACTGACCTCGTGCAAGGCACCCTGGACATGCTCATCCTGAAAACGCTGTCGCTCGAACCCATGCATGGTTATGGCATCGCCGTCCGCCTCGAACAGATGAGCAAGGGCGTTTTCCGCCTCAATGCTGGTTCGCTGTTCGTCGCCTTTCAGCGGCTGCAACGAGATGGACTGATCAAAAGCGAATGGAAAGCCACCGAGAACAGCAGGCGCGCCAAATACTACGTCTTAACTGAGCTGGGGCGAAAGCGTCTCAACATCGAAACCCGGGAATGGGGAAGGCAAGTGGCGGCGATCGCTAGAATCTTGGAGGCATCGTAAGCGAAGATGTCTTTTCTGCGCACATTGGCGGGCGGGCTCCGGTCACTGCTCCGAAAAGAGCAGGTCGGCCGGGAGTTGGACGAAGAACTTTCCGGCTTCCTGGAGATGGCAGCGGAAGAAAAGATGAAGCAGGGAATGAGCCGCAAGGACGCGTTTCGCGCCGTGCGTTTGGAGCGTGGAAGCCTCGAAGTCACCAAGGAAGTCATCCGCGCCGCCGGTTGGGAGTCTTTTGTCGAGACGTGCTGGCAGGATTTGCGCTTCGCAATTCGCATGCTCCGCAAAAGCCCCGGCTTCACGCTTGTCGCCATACTGACGCTGGCCCTCGGTATCGGTATGAACACGGCAATCTTTAGTATGGTCGACCAACTCCTGTTGTGGACCGTTCCCGCGCACGAACCGAACCGACTGGTAAAAATAGAAGGCTTTTACAGCAGCAGCTATCCATTTTTCCGCGCGTACCGCGACATGAACCAGATGTTCTCTGGCGTGCTCGCCAGCAGCGATAATCTTCCTGTTGGTATCCGGCCTGCGGGTGCGCCCGGGGTGGAAATCGGTCGTGTGGAATACGTGAGCGGCGGCTACTTCCAAATCCTGGGAATCGGGTCGGCCGCCGGGCGAGTGATCACGCCCACTGACGACACTGCTCCGGGCGGCTCGCCCGTTGCGGTCCTCTCGTATCGCTACTGGCAGCGGCGTTTCTCGGGAGATTTAAGAGTGATCGGCCAGAAGCTCACCGTGAACACTTATCCCCTCGTCATCGTCGGCATCGCGGAAAAGAGTTTCGGGGGTCTGTTCAACGGCGATGAGCCTGATGCTTTTGTGCCCCTCACGATGTATCCGGTGACCACACCGTCCGCTGCCTCTAGTTGGAATGCACCAATGAACCCTTGGCTTTCCGTAGTGGCGCGATTAAAACCGGGCGTCTCGTATAAGCAGGCTCAGGCCGGCATGCCTGTGTTGTGGTCAGAAGCGGTCGAGAGTGTCGGTCACCCGGGCATTAAAAGGGTCAGCAACGCGCATCTGCTGCTGAAGGAGGAATCCCGCCTGGTGCTGGCGGCTCGTGCGCCAAGATTCATCCGCAACGAGAGCTTCCTGGACCCGATCAAAGTGCTGGCGATCGCCACGGCGCTTTTGCTCCTGCTGGCGTGCGCCAACGTGGCTAACCTCCTGCTCGCCCGTGCCTCCGAACGGTGGAAGGAGACCGCAGTTCGTCTAGCTCTCGGCGGAACACGCGGGCGCCTGATTCGCCAATTCCTGACCGAAGGTCTGCTATTAGCGGCCGCTGGAAGCGCGGTTGGAACGGGCCTGGCCTATCTAGGGATAAGAGCCCTCGCCGAACTTGGAATTCTGGATGCGGATTTTCGCTTTCGCCTCAGCCTGTTCGTTCTGGGATCTTGCGTCGGCCTCGCCCTGCTGACCACTATTCTGTCTGGCTTGGTCCCAGCACTCCGGGCCACCCAGCTGAAACTTGCGGAAAAGCTGAAGGAGGGTGGCCTAGCCACGCAGACCATTTCGCGGTCGCGGCTTTCCAAATTACTGGTCATGAGCCAGATTGCCTTGTCTCTGACGCTGATCGTCCTCGCCAGCCTTTTCGGCCGTACGCTGCAGAATCTCCATCATGTCGACGTGGGGTTCGCGCGAGAGGGTATCGCCATCTTTGAGATTGATCCTGCGAGCCTCGGTTACCGTGGGGAGCGCCTGCGCACATTCTACGATCAATTGTTGCAGCAAACGCGCGCGGTTCCTGGCGTCCGCTCCGCGGCATTCTCCGCCGTGACCCCGATGAGCAATTATATGCAGAGTGTCTCCGCGTCAAGTGATAGTGCAGCCGGAGATTACAAACCCAGTTTCTCTGCGTACATCAACCAAGTCAGTTCAGGGTATTTCACTACCCTGGGCATTCCGCTGCTCTTCGGCCGTGATTTCCGGCCTGAGGATGAACCGAGCACGATGCCCGCTGGCACGTTTACGATTGGCAAGTGGGTCGATACGTCCCGGGTCTGCATCATGGACGAAGCTCTTGCACGCCAGCAGTTCGGAACTGTTAATTCCGCAGGGCGATACTTTTGTTATACGGGCAACGATTGCTCCAGCGCGAACGGCATCGAGGTTGTTGGCGTGGTGAAGGCTGCACACTACGAAGGAGTAACCAGCTCAGATCACGAAGGCATGCTCTACGAGCCCAGTTGGGCCAACGGAGCCGGATCCCGTCGACTGGAAGTGCGATTTGCGGGAAGCGCCTCATCGGTCATCACGGGAATACGTCAAGCTGTGCAAGAACAGGATCCCAGCGTGCCCTTGTTGGGCGTTCGCATGATCGAGGATTACATCAGCAGCCACTTCGCCCGGGAGCGCCTGGTGGCCTACCTCTCCAGCTTCTTTGGAATCCTTGCTCTCGCTCTCACCTCCGTCGGTCTTTACGGTGTCATGGCCTATGTGGTGACGCAGCGCACCCGCGAAATCGGCATTCGCCTAGCCCTGGGGGCACGGCGGCGCGACGTTGTCACTGTTATATTCCGCGCATTCATCGTGCCGGTTGTTGCAGGCGTATTCATCGGGCTGGCGGCATCATTATTATGGAGTCTTTTCCTAGGCAGCCTCCTTTTCGGAGTAGATTCGTTCGATCTTCGTTCGCCGTTGCTGGCGGTGGCGGTCATATTGTCGACGGCTCTGCTGGCCGCAGCTATCCCAACTCGGCGAGCGACGCGCGTCGATCCCATGGTCGCTCTGCGCCACGAGTAGCCCCGCGTTCCCCTTTGCACCAAATTCGCTTTGCCATCTGACTCGCCGTAAAATGAATTTTGCGGCCAAACTTGCGCCGCACTCCGATTTGCATGGAACCACGCGAAAAAGCCGCGCAACTTCCCGAACAGCCCGGCGTGTATCTCTTCAAAGATGCCGGCGGCACCGTCGTCTATGTGGGCAAAGCCCGCTCGCTGCGCAATCGCGTGCGCTCCTACTTCCTCGAATCGCGTTGGGCCGACGCCAAAACCGGCTCGCTGGCCCGCGAAATTGCCGACCTCGAAACCATCGTCGTCGCCAACGAGCGCGAAGCTCTGGCCCTCGAGCACAATTTCATCAAGCAGTACAAACCCAAGTTCAACGTCGTCCTTCGCGACGATAAAACCTATCCCTACATCAAACTCACCCTCTCCGAAAAATATCCACGCGTCTATTTCACTCGTCGCGTCAAAAAAGACGGCTCCCTCTATTTCGGCCCCTACTTTCCCTCCAGCCTCGCGCGCCGCATCCTTCACTTCGTCCACAAGCGCTTCCTCATCCCCTCCTGCTTCGTCGATCTCACCAAAAATCATCCGCGGCCCTGCTTGCAGTTCTACATTCACCGTTGCCTCGGCCCCTGTGTCGCCGGTCTAACCACCGACGCTCGCTACACTGAAGCTGTCCGCGATGTCCGCATGTTTCTAGATGGCCGCCGCCACGACCTGATGAAGAGCATTGAAGAGCGCATGACGGCCGCCGCCGAGCAGGAGCACTTCGAGGAAGCCGCCTCCTACCGCGATCTCCTCCGCACCATCGACGACATCGAAGAGCGCCAGCGCATCGCCTCCGCGCAGGGCGACGATACAGACGTCCTCGCCTACTACGCCGAGCCCCCGCTCGTCGCCGCCAATCTCTTCCATTTGCGTGGAGGCCGCGTTGTCGATCGCCGCGAATTCTACTGGGAAGAATTGGAAGCCTTCGATCCCCACGAGTTCGTCCCCTCTCTCCTCAAGCAGCTGTACCTCGACGCCGAATACCTCCCCAAAATGATTCACGTCCCCATCGACTTCGAAGATCGCGAACTCCTCGAAGCCACTCTCAGCGAACGCGCCGCCCACAAAGTGGAAATCCACACGCCCATGCGCGGCAGCAAGCGCGCCTTCCTCGACCTCGTCGAAAACAACGCCAAGCATTGCTTCGAGCAGCGCTTCCGCGTTTTGAAGCCCACTTCCAAGGCCATCACGGAAGCCCTCCAAAGCACGCTCAATCTCCCGGAAGAGCCCAAGCGCATCGAGAGCTTCGACATCTCTCACATCCAGGGTACCGACACGGTCGCTTCCATGGTCGTCTGGGAAAATGGCCGCATGAAAAAATCGGACTATCGCAAATTCATCATTCGCGGCGACGAAACTCCCGCTGGCCGCCCGCGTGCTCTTAACGACGACTTCGCCAGCATGTACGAAGCCGTTATCCGCCGCTATCGCCGCCTTCAGGAAGAAAAAAAGCCTCTCCCCGGCCTCATCCTGATTGACGGCGGCCTCGGACAGCTTCACGCCGCTGCGCAAGCCTTGGAAGCTCTGCAAATCATCAATCAGCCCGTGGCCAGCATCGCCAAGCAGGAAGAGATCCTCTACGTTCTCGGCCTCGAAAACGAACCCATCACCCTCGATCGCCACTCCCCCGTCCTGCATCTCATCCAACAAATTCGCGACGAAACCCACCGTTTTGCCGTCACGTTTCATCGCCAGCGCCGTGCCGCCCGCCAGACCACCAGCGCCCTCCTGGAAATCCCCGGCATCGGCCCCCGTACCACACAACTCCTCCTGCAGCGCTACGGCAGCATCGCCAACCTGCAGCGGGCCAGCCTGGAAGAGTTAAGCCGTGTAGTTTCAAAGAAGAGTGCCGAGAAAGTCCTGCAGCATTTTGCACAACCGGCCAAGTCTAACTAACCGTTTAGATTTTATATACAGGTTAACGCGTGTTGCAGCCCCCTCTTCTCTATGCTACGGTTCCCTTGGAGGTTTCCATGGCTGACAACGTTGGTTCCAAGGTCTCTTATTTCCTCGTTGGTCTCGGTGTCGGTGCGTTGCTGGGCGTGCTTTTTGCTCCCAAGTCCGGTGAAGAAACGCGGGAGTATTTGACCAAGCGCGCTGATGAGGGCCGCGAATTTGCCCAGAAGAAAGCGAAGGAATTGCGTGATCGCGCCGATGATCTGATCGAACGTGGCAAGGATGTTGCCGCTCGCAAGCGCGACTCAATCGCCGCCGCTGTTGACGCCGGCCGCGAAGCGTTCCTCCGCGAAACGAAGTCCTAAGGGCCCGGTCGCTGTATCTTGGGGAATTTCCGCGCAGGCGGCGGAGAGGGTGGGGTGTGTATGCAATTCTGGATGGAATTCTTCAGTATTGTTGCGGCGATTGCGCTTGTCGTCCAGGTTGGCATTCTGATTGGTTTGTTCCTCCAGTTGAAGCGCACCACGGAATCCATCAATCGCATGGTCAACGATCTGCACTCGCGCATGGGTCCTATCCTTACGCGCACGCAGATTCTGCTGGATGATACTCAGCCAAAGATCGCCAATCTCGTCGAAGATGCTTCCTACATGGTCTATCTCGCGCGCGGCCAGGCGCAACGTCTCGATCGCATTGTCGGCGAGGCTTCTGATCGTTTGCGCGGCCAATTGGTTCGCATCGATCGTATCTTGACCGGCACTCTCGAAGCCGTGGAAGATGCGGGGACGCAAGTGCGCCGCACCTTCTGGGGACCGGTACACAAAATGTCCGCGCTCGTTCAAGGCATCAAGATTGGTTTGGATGTGCTGCGTTCGCGCCGCGATCCGGAACCCGCTCCCGATAAGATCGAGCAGGAAGACGAACTGTTTATTTAAGAGTGTACTGTTGCAAGAACCTCCGGCGGCGCGGATCGCAACAAGGTCCGCGCCGCTTTTTATTTGGAGAAGTGTGTTACCCCGTCGTTCCGAATCATCGCACTCTCAAAACTTGTCATTCCGACCGGAGGGACGGCGCTTTTTGCCGTCCCGGAGTGGAGGAATCCCTCCGCAACTTCAGATCCATGCCCACAACTCACAACCTAAAACTTAAAACCTAAAACTTAAAACTTAAAACTTAAAACTTAAAACTTAAAACTTAAAACTATTCAATCCACCCGCCCGCCAGCGCCACATCGCCGCCATAAATTACCGCCGCCTGCCCCGGCGTAATCGCGCGCTGCGGCGCATCAAACGTGATTCGCGCGCGCAATCCCGGCAAAGCCTCCACGGTCGCTGGAGCGGGTTCGTGCTTGTGGCGAATCTTTACCAGTGCGCGCAAAGGCGCGGCCGGCTCCACGATCGAAATCCAGTTCACGCCCGCAATCTCAAATGTGCTGGTGCGCAGCGCCTCATCTTCGCCCACAATCACGCGATTGTTCGCCGTATCAATCGCCAGCACATACACCGGCTTTCCCGCCGCAAATCCGAGCCCCTTGCGCTGCCCAATCGTGTAGTTGTGCACGCCGGTGTGCCGCCCTATCACCGCGCCATCTTCCGTCACAATATCGCCCGCCGTGTCGTGAATCGGTTCGCCGCGCTCTCGCGTATAAGCATGAATGAATTGCACGTAATTCCCGTTCGGCACGAAGCACAGCTCCATGCTCTCCGGTTTTTCCGCCACCGGCAATTGCACTTCGCGCGCCAGCGCCCGCACTTCTTCCTTCGTCAATTCGCCCAACGGGAATTCGCTGCGTGAAAGCTGCTCCTGCGTCAGCCCCCATAAAAAATACGATTGGTCTTTGGCGTCATCGCGAGCCCGCAGCAATTCCCACCGCCCGTTCCTTTCATTCCTGCGAATCCGCGCGTAGTGCCCGGTAGCCAGCCGCTCCGCGCCAATCTGCCGCGCCATGCGCAGCAGCGGCTCAAACTTCACGTCGGTATTACAATTCGTGCACGCAATCGGCGTGCGCCCCGCCAGATACTGCTGCACAAACGGCCGCACCACCCGCTCTTCAAACTGCTCCTCGAAGTTCACCACATAGTGCGGAAAGCTCAGGTGCTGCGCCACGCGCTTCGCGTCGTACACATCATCCAGCGAACAGCAGCGATGCTGCGCCGGGCCATCGCCCTGCAATTCCGGCAGCCGCCGCTGATTCCACAATTGCATCGTCAGCCCGACGATGGGCCGCCCCTGCCGCAGCAACACCGCCGCGACGGTGGACGAATCCACGCCTCCAGACATGGCCACAGCCACCAGCCCCGGCTGCACTTCCTTAGCCGCCGGCAAACTTTCAAGTTGTACTTCGCTATCCATTTCGTATCGACATACCTTCCGACAAGTGCTTTCCGTCAGGGCACGGCTTCAGACGTGCCGAAACGCCTCAATAACTCAGGGGTTTTAACCCCTGAGGTGCACTCTCCCCGCTCGCCCTTACGCCGAAACCTCTCTCCGATACGTCGGCGAAAGCTGCCGCAGTTGCGCCACCGCCGCCGGCACAATTTCCAGCGCCGCCGCAATTTCCTCTTCCGAAGTGTGCCGTCCCAGGCTGAACCGAATCGTCGCCCGCGCGTCCGCAGGCGAAAGCCCAATCGCTGTCAGCACGTGTGAAGGTTCCACCGCGCCCGAAGAGCACGCCGCGCCCGTCGAGCACGCCAGCCCCTTCAAGTCCAGCGCAATGATCAGCGCCTCGCCTTCAATTCCGGGAAACGTGATGTTGCAAGTGTTGGGCGTGCGCGGAGCGCCAGCCGCATTCGCTCGAGCATCCGGCACGCGCGCCAGCAATCCCCGCTCCAGCCGATCGCGCAACGAAGCAATCCGCGCCGCATCATTCTGCAGATTCATCCGCGCCAGCTCCGCCGCTTTTCCCAGCCCCACAATCCCCGGTACATTTTCCGTCCCCGGCCGGAATCCGCGTTGGTGGTGCCCACCATACAAAAATTGCCGCAGCCGCGTGCCGCTCTTGATAAACAGTGCGCCAACGCCCTTCGGCCCGTACAGCTTGTGCCCGGAAAGCGAAAGCAGATCGAGCTGCAGCGCCTTCACGTCAACGGGAATTTTCCCCACCGATTGCACCGCATCCGTGTGGAAGTAAACGTCCGCCTCCGCGGCGATGCGTCCAACCTCCGCGAGCGGCTGCACCGTGCCCAATTCGTTGTTCGCGTGCATCACCGTAATCAGAATCGTCTCCGGACGAATCGCGCGCCGCACTGCCTCCGGATCCAGCAATCCCGCGCCATCCACGGGAAGATAGCTCACCGCGACGCCTTGCTTTTCCAGCGCCTGGCACGCATTCAGCACCGCCTCATGCTCAATCGAAGAAGTGATGATGTGTGGTGCCGGCTCCGTAGGGGTGAGCGATTGCGCCGCCGCCGCAACCACGCCGAAAATCGCGTGATTGTCCGATTCCGTGCCTCCGCTGGTGAACACAATCTCCTGCGCCCGCGCATTCAGCAGCGCCGCCACCTGCTCCCGCGCAGTTTCCACCCCTGCCCGCGCCCGCTGCCCAAACGTGTGGATGGAAGAAGCATTGCCAAACTCGCCCGAGAAAAAAGGCAGCATCGCCTCCAGCACCGCTGGCTCGACGGCCGTAGTCGCGTTGTGATCCAAATAGATGCGCTTCATAAGGTCGAACATCCAGAATAGAAGGGAAGGGAGTTGCGCGCAACCAGAGCGATGGGATCCCTTTTGGAGTGCGGGAGCCTGCTCCCGCTTTCGCGGTGCTTGCCTCATCTCCCAAACGATTCGTATTGAGCCGCTGTGTCAACCGTAAAAGCGGCGGCGAGCCGCCGCACTCCAAACTGTCGGCGCGCCGACATCGTCACGTTTTTTCGCATGTGTTGCAGGGGCAGGAGTTAGGAGAAACGAGGTCTGCAAGTGTGGGGACTGCAAGGGTTATAGGTGGCCTGGAATGATACAGATGTGCATGTGTTGATGGCAGACGGGTTGCGAGGGGAGATTGCACAAGTGTTGAAAGGGGGAGGGTTGCGGCGGAAAATATTGAAGAAAGTGACGAGTGGCTGGTGGCGAGTGGCGAGCAAGAAATGGGAGAAAAAAGTGGCGAGTAGCGGGTCGCAAGTCACGAGTGGCGGGTGGCGAGAAGAAGGAAAACCGCGCCGCAATCCTGTTATCATGGGGCCATGGACTACGCCAAGATCATCACCCTGGAACCGGGAAAGGGCGGCGGCAAGCCCTGTATCCGCGGGCTTCGCGTCACTGTCTATGACGTGCTGGAGAATCTTGCCAGCGGCATGAGCCATGAAGAAATCCTGCGTGAATTTCCCTATCTAACGGAAGAAGACATACTCGCCTGCCTGGCGTACGCCGCGGACCGCGAACGCAAATTGGATTTGCAAAAAGCGTGAAGCTCCTTTTTGACGAGAATCTGCCGCCGCGCGTTGAGGGTACTCCGCCCACCCGCATGCCTTCCAGGTAATAAGTACTGCCCCGCAATAAACTAAAATATACTTAAAACTTTAGAGAAGGCATGATGGTAAAGATCGATCGGATTCAGCCCTGTGATCAACAGAAGAACTCTAAAATGTATTTCCTGCGGAACTAGGATCACGACCCGTACCGGTATCGGGCACGCCGCTGTCCAAAAGCATAAGTTTTCTTGTCCAATCTGCAAAGTGGAAATCGGGTACGTCCTAGACGTCGGCCAAGCGGAGCTTTCCTTAAAGTATAGAGAACCAACGAATGCAAAGTGGGACGACGCTGGCGGCGATAGCGAGCACATGCTCCTCTTCTATCCCGAAGTCATGATACCCAAGGACCTCGGGGGCTTTATGAGCCCCTTCGTAGTCACGGTGGGTAATCACACAGACATAGTGGCATACCAGAAGGCGGAAGCTATTCGTAGAAATTTCAAAGACAATCAATGGCCGGTCCTGCAGAGACTCTATGTACATTTTGAGAATGAGAGCCTTGATCTCCTGAGGAACGAATCTCAATCCTTGGCCGGGAAAGTACCGGATCTGGACGATGAAGAAAAACGAGGAAGTTGGGTTGTCGGCATGACACGATACTTCTTTGACTTTTTCATTGCTGATCCACAACGCTCCAGTCAAATCGAAAAGAGTATTGCTCTCGCTTATCGGAAGCATGAAGCTGAACTACGTGGCTTAGCCTCGAAATACGTCAAGACGGGAAGAATGTCGGCACTTTGGAAGGAGCTAAAATCAGTCAGGCGTCAATTCATGACCCTGTACGAGAGTCTGCTCCCCCTTCTGATGGTCAGGAGGTACTGGCGCGATGACAAGCAGGACATCGGGGAATACAAACTCTCAGTCAAGAACTTCGAAGATCTCAAGGGTCTTTACATCGACAGTGTTGAAACGTCCTTCCGGTTGGTGGTAATCGGGCTGGCGGTGGAATTGATTGCGACAACAGGTAAACCGGTTATCACGACAAAGGCGGGGGGCAACAAGAATATTTGGTGGTTCGAGCAGATGAACAACGGGATTAAAGATGGTCAGTTGAGCAAGTTTCCAGTTTTCGGCCCAATCACTGCTGTCCTAGATCTGGGGCTACGGAACGGGGTCGGCCACAATTCGGCACACTACGATGCTAATTCAGACCAGATAGTCTACGTTAAGGGCGACGATATCAATCTCAACGAAGTCCGCCTAGCTTATACAGTATTTGTGGATAAAGTATTTGCGGCATATTGTGCCTTTGAATTGTTGACAGTCTATTTCCAGTGGTTCTTTGTTGCGGGCGGAGGAAGGCTCTAAAATGGTGGGCTATTGGGTCCCACAAGATTGCTCCCAATCTGGACGTGGAATATGGGCGGGTGGGTCTTTCCGGATCCGGCTGGCCACGGCCTGACCTACAAGGTGTCCTTGTCAGGCAACAACGCCGTCACCGAGGGCATCACCCCAAACCACTCCGCACTTCCCGAGTTCAACTCGCGCAGAACCCACTGTGCGAAATTTGACATACGCGCCCTTCGTATTTCGTGTCTGCACTCAATTTCTACATCAACCGATACCGACTGAATATTAACTCGAGGAAAATCAGGCGCACCAGTTTGCAGGAATGTTGCCTTCTCAAATAGGTGCGTTCTTCGCCCCTGACGAAGCCCTTCGATGCTCATACTGTCAGTTATCTGCCGAAATACCTTTGCAAGATTGCAGATGACTGCTCCATCTTCGTTATACAGAAACGTCTCATGCAGGGCCTTAACCGGGAACTGGTGCTTCCAGATAACACTGACATCTAAATCGGGGTACTCGCTTTGCACCCAGGCAACAGGTATCTCAAAACGGATGTTCGAGAAATTGGGCGTGAAAACGTCAACATCGAGACCCAGTGCGTACCAGCTATCCGGCTTGGTTTCTGCAGTCGTCATGACTATTCCACGCAGAGGCATTCGTACAGCCCGAAACTGAGCCCATCCGGTAGTTGTAATTTGGAGATTGGGCAGATAATCAGCTTCCCGAAGTTCGTATAGGAGGATTCCGTGCGCGCGGGCATACTCTAGCGCCCCTTTTTGGTACCCTGAACGGCTGACATGGATCCCTTTGGGCTGTCCTGGTAAGTCATCCAAAACCGATCTGAACCTCAAGAGCTCGCCAACGTCGACAGGACTCTTCCAATCTTTTGCCTCGACAACTGTTTCATACTCCAAGCGATCAACCGCGAACTTCCAATAGATATCGATCTGGTGAAGATTACCGAACTTCCCTTCCAGTCTTACGTTGTTCCGGACTTCGACATTGCGAAGGTCACTCTGGTTAACGATAGATTGGAAGACTACCTGAGCTAAATCTTCGTAAAGTGCGCCGGCCTTTTTGCCCATATCTTCACCCCGAGCAGACACATGTTAACATCTCGCTGGTGGCTAAAAGGCGGAAACTGGGTGGCTAAGAGGTAGGCATTGGGTGCCGCATCCTTTGAGTTTGGGTCACAAAGCGTGCGGGTTTTGACTTCTCTTTCCCTATACGTTGCTTCAAGTACCAGTTTCGAATCTAGTACCCACTAAATAATAGTAGACAAACGGTAAATAATGTGCTATGCTCCACCTGATATGCTGAGGGGACGCGGCTCGTGTGCCATTTCGGAACGTCCCATTCCCTCGCCCTTCGTCTCCCCTTCGGTCTCGCACTCTCTAACTCCTTTGTTTCCCCTTGATGCAAGCCATTCTCCCGTAAGTCCTTTGTTTCCCCTTGATACGCAAAACAGGCCGGGTACCCCCACCCTTAAAATGGCCAATCGTTCCATTTCGGAATTTCTCACGCGCCCGTCAAATACGCCGCCAAACGAAATTGTCGGACCGCCGAAATTTTCTACCTCACCACTTTGTTTTCTGCCTCTTCTCTATCTTTGCGCCCTCCGTGTTCCTATCTCTGTGATCTCCGTGTTACCGCCCCTCTTTTTCGTCGGGCTACTCGCCACTCGCCACTCATCACTCGCCACTAACTCTAATCATTCCCGCACTTCCAGTCCATTCGCCCGTAAGTCTAATTATTCCCGCACTTACGCAAAACAGGGGGTGGGGGGTATCCCATCCGATGCGTCTACAGATAACTCACTTGTACGTATTACCCTTTGCCTACTTGCAACTAAGATACAAAATGTCGGCGCGCCGACATTTCCGTTCTTGTGCGGACATGGGGCGCAGGAGTCCTGCGCCCCTACGACGGTCGGAGAACCGCGCCCGCCTCAGAAGGCGGCTGCTACAACGGCGAGACGAACGCGGAATCATGCTGCGACTAATGCGTTACTTGTCCGCCCACGCCGGGTAACCCGTTTACGCGTGTTTTTCTTTTTTGCTCCATTCGCGGATCGAGCGGATCTCGTCCTTGGGGATGTGGAGGAACGTCAGGAATTCCTGATGTTCTTCCGGCGCGGAGCGCTCGAATTCCGCGTGCCACTTGTGCATATCGGCCTCGCTGAATCCGGACGCTTTCATGATGGCAACCCACTTTTCCTTGGTGATCACTTTCTTCCTCCCAAAAGAGATTTTGTGCTGCAACAGCTTCAGGATGGCGCGCTGGTGGCCGCGAAGGGCTTGAATCTCCGCGTTCAATTCCACCAAGCGGCGCTTCAGGATTCCGGACGCGTCACTTTCGGGACGGTCCAAAATCGCACGGATGTCCGCGAGCCCGAGGCCGGCGTTGCGGTAAACGCAAACCTGCTCGAGACGCGCCACGTCTTTCTCGCTGTAGGCACGGTAGTTCGACGAGGTCCGCAACGGTCGTTTCAGCAGTCCGACGGACTCGTAGTAGAGCAGAGTACTACGGCTGAGATGGCAACGTCGCGCGAGTTGGGTAACGGTCATCATCCCTGCTTTCTTAGGCTCAACCCTAAAGCGGTAGACAGGTCAATAGGGAAGTCAAGATTTTGGCGAGCGCCCCTGCCTTCTGCCGATATTGGGGATTCACGGGGGCAGAATAGCACTCCAAAGAGGGACCGAACTCACCAAATCCGGAGGAGAACAGAGCCGAGGCCAGAATGGCCACGCCGCCCACGTGAAGATTGGTGGTAAAGTAAGGACGAATACAGCGACGCGTCGAAGTCATGATGATCACCATCTCGAAGGAAAACTATTTGAAGGCCGTTGCCGAGGCTGAAGCGGAAGGCCAGACGGTAATCCCGGCGGTGCTGGCGCATTGGCTTTCTGTGACGCCGCCGGCCGTAACCGCTGCGCTGAAGCGTCTGAAAAAAGACGGCCTGGTCACGCTGGAGAAAGGCGTCATTCAACTGACTGCCGAAGGACGGAAAGTCGCGGAGCAAACGATTCTTCGCCATCACTTGATCGAGCGCATGCTCTTCGAGGTTTTCGGCATGGGCTGGTTTGAAGTTCACGAGGAAGCCGAGCGCCTGGAGCACGCCGTCTCTCCCGCCTTCGAGAAGAAACTCGTCGAACTGTTGGGGCACAAAGAAACCTGTCCGCACGGGAACGGTCTGGCGGTGATGAGTCCCAAGCAGCGGCGCAAGAAAGGGCAGCGGTTGCTCAGCGAAGCCGAAGCCGGCTTGACCTACCGCGTGTTCAGCGTGTACGAGCGGGACCGCAAGCTGCTGGAATTCCTGGAAGAACGCGGCATCCGTCCGGGGACACAAGTGAAAGTGGAATCCCGGAACTACGACGGAACCGCCATCCTGAAGGTCGCAAAAAAGCATATTGCCCTGGGCTCTCCCGCGGCCGAGAAGATCTGGGTGGCGCGCGAACATTAGGCAAACTACTATTAATCCCAGTTAATAAAATCTGATATACTGCGCTTTATTGCGGGAGAATGCAGTAGTATCTTCCGCGCATCGCGAAGGAAACGCTTGTGAACTTAGGGCCACTATCCAGATTGATGCCGCAACGCATCAACGAACAGGACGTCGTCATCACGCACGAGGACGTGGATCGCGCGCACGATCGCGTCCGTGTGTCCGCGGCGCGCGCCCAACGCGGCTTGTTCTCCAGGTTCCGTTTGCTGTGGCTGCTTGTCGGACCCGGCATCCTGGTCATGCTGGGAGAGAACGATGGCCCCAGCATGATTTCCTACGCTGCGACGGGCGCGCGATTTGGAATCGGGTTCTTCCTGCCGTTCGTGGTTCTTACGTTTTGCATGGCCATCGTCGTACAAGAGATGACCATGCGTTTGGGCTCCGCGACGCACCGCGGTCATGCGGAGTTGATCTTTGACCGCTTCGGGCCGTTCTGGGGCTGGTTCTCCATGATTGACCTGGCCATCGGCAATTTCCTGACGCTCATCACCGAGTTCATTGCCATCCGCGCCGGGCTGGGATTTTTTGGCGTGCCTCCATGGGCCGCGGTTGGCAGCGCGCTGCTGTTCCTGAGCGCGGCCGTAGCGATGCACCGTTACTGGACGTGGGAACGAACGTTGCTCGCCTTCGCGCTATTCAATCTCGTTTTTGTTCCCGTTGCACTGCTTACGCACCCGCAGTGGCACTCCGTCGGCCACGCATTCCTCACCTGGAAGCCGCTCCCAGGTTTTAGCCAGGACACTTTGATCATCATTCTGGCGGACATCGGGGCGACGGTGACGCCGTGGATGCTTTTCTTTCAGCAGAGCGCGACCGTGGACAAGGGACTTACCACAAAAGACATCCATCTTGGACGTATTGATACCGTGTTGGGCGCTGCTTTGGCCGCTATTGCTGCGGTCGCCACCATCATTGCCACGGCCCCGTTATTCGCTCATCACATGACGGCCGAAAATTTTCAAGGTGCGGAATTCGCGCAAGCGCTGCAGCCGCTGATCGGGCGATTCGGCGCGGCGCTGTTTGCGCTGGGCATCGTGGAAGCGGGAATGGTTGCGTCGGTCACGATTTCCATTTCCTCCGCGTATGCATTTGGAGAAGTGGCGCGCAGGCCGCACAGCCTGAACCTGCCGGTGACGCAGGGAAAGTCCTTCTACACGGTGTTGTTCCTGTGCGCGGCGACTGCGGGAGCAATCGTCTTAATCCCTGGGTTGCCGCTTACTTATGTGGTTCTACTGGTCAATGTGGTCGCGGTGCTGGCGATGCCACCGGCGCTGGTGTTTTTGTTCATGCTTGCTAACGACCGAGAAGTAATGGGCGACCTGGTGAGTCCGTTGTGGGCGAACTTCCTCGCTACCTGCGTCGTCGTTTTTCTGACACTTGCGGGGATACTTTTCGGCGTCAGTGTAATTGCGCCAAAAGCGTTCGCGTTTTTGGGCGGGAATTAGGAGGAACGAAGCATGACGCCAAAAGACAAAAAACCTATTGCGATCACCTCCTCCGATCAAGAGCTGGTGCTGGCTTCGCTGGAGCCGGAACAGCTAGCGGGGCTGAAAAAGCATTTGATTCCCAGGCGACACCTGAAGGGGCCGGAGAAGCTCGTGATGTGGTCGCTGCGAATCTATCTGCTGTTTATGATGGTGGTCGTCGTATACCAAATTTTGACGAGTGTGCACCAGTAGAACGTTGCGAGTGCGTTCACTCGCGAAGTAATCGTTCTACCGAGTGTGTTCTGAGGCTTGCTAGGTAAGCCAGCGAAACGCTTTGCGCTATGGCTTGGGCTTTGCTCCGGGCGTGTCTGGCAAGTTGGGCTGATCGGCTGGCTTGGCGGCCGGTGCATCCGCCGGTTTATCCGTGGTGGGATTGACGACCGGTTTTCCGCCGGGCTGTTCCAAGGCAGGCTTCGGAGGCGCGGGCTTTTCCGCGGGCGGCTTGATGGACATCAACTCCACCTCAAAGACGAGCGTGGAATTGGGAGTAATGTCCGGACCGGCACTGCGTTCGCCATAAGCCAGATCCGGCGGCAAAAAGAGTTGCCACTTGGAACCGACGGGCATGAGCTGCAGCGCTTCCGTCCAACCCTTGATCACTTGGGTCACGGGGAAAGTAGCGGGCTGGCCGCGCTTGTAGGAACTGTCAAACTCCTTGCCGTTCAGCAACGTGCCGCGATAATTGCAGACTACGGTGTCCGTGGGCTTCGGCTTGGGGCCGGTACCTTCCTGTAGAATTTTGTATTGCAATCCGCTGGGAGTCGTAACCACGCCTTCCTTGGTCTTATTCTCGGCAAGGAACGCTTCGCCTTCCTTCATGTTCGTTTCGCCCTGTGCCTTGGCGATTTCTTCCTGCTTCTTGCGTACTTCCGCTTGCAGAGCCGTCAGCGCGGTCTTGGCTTCCTCATCGGTCATCAGTGTTTTCCCGCCGGCGATCCCGTCTTTCAACCCGCGCAGCAGGATATCGGGATCCACGTCCACGGATTGCTGGTGCATCTGCTTGCCGATATTCATGCCGATGGCGTAGCTGGCCTTGTCCTTCGGCGTGGTCAGCATGAGTGGGGCGGCGGGCTTCTTCGCGGTGGAAGTTGTCGCGGGCTTTTTCGCGGCAGGGGCCGTTTGCGCCTTGGTCGCCGGGGCCGGCGTTGCAGTGGGAGATTGTTGGGTTGTGGCCGCCGGGGTCTGCTGCGCCGCGGCGTGGCCGGTGAGAAACAACCCGGCCGTTAAAAGAGTGAGGGCGTAAATTTGTGTTTTTCGCATGGGGATATTGTCACATTGACGGGCGCGCCGCGCAAATGAACACAAGGTGAACTGCGTGAGTCCCGACGCGGAAGAGTTTTTGCGCGCCTGTCGGGGGCGTGGTAGTGTGAGCGTTCGGGTGGCTGTGGATGTGTTGTGCGGAGGGACGAAGTGGCGTATCGCGATTTGCGGGAGTTTGTGCGGAAGCTCGAGAGCGAAGGGGAATTGCGCCGGGTGAAGGCGGAGGTCGATCCGGTCCTGGAGATTGTGGAAGTGGTGCAGCGTCTGCGCCGCGAGGCTTTGCACGGAGAAAATGTCGCGGCGCAAGAAACCATGGATGAGGGCGGGACTGCGCATGACAGGCCGACTCCTGACGGATTGGGGCCCGCGCTGCTGTTTGAAAGGCCCAAAGGTTCGCGGTATCCACTGCTAATCAACGCGTTCGGAAGCATTCGCCGGATGGAATTGGCGTTTGAAGTGGAGGATCTGCAGGACATTGCGGCGCGCATTCGCGGCTTCCTGGACATGCAGACGCCGCAAGGGCTCTTCGACAAATTGAAGATGCTGCCGAAGTTGGCGGAGCTGGGCTCGTTTTTTCCGAGGAGCGTGAAGGACGGGGCGTGCAAAGAAGTTGTACACAAGGGCGATGACGTCAATCTGCTGGATTTTCCGATTCTGAAATGTTGGCCGCAGGATGGCGCGCGTTTTATCACGTTCCCGCTGGTGTTCACAAAGAATCCCGAAACCGGGAAGCGCAATGTGGGCATGTATCGCATGCAGGTGTACGACGAACGCACCACCGGCATGCACTGGCAGACGCAAAAGCACGGCGCGGAACATTTTCGTCGGGCGCGCGCGAAAAATCCCGAAGGGCGCATTCCGGTGAGCGTAGCGATTGGCGCGGACCCCGCGACCACGCTTGGCGGCGTTTTGCCGATTCCGCCGGACCTGGACGAGATGATGTTCAGTGGCTTTTTGAAGAGGGAACCGGTGGAACTGGTGCCGTGCGAAACGAATGAGCTGGAAGTCCCGGCGAACGCGGAAATTGTTTTGGAAGGCTACGTCAATCTGAATGAGATGCGCACGGAAGGGCCCTTTGGCGATCACACGGGATTTTATTCGCTGGAAGGAGAATACCCGGTGTTCCACGTGGAGTGCGTGACGCACCGCAAGGATCCCATTTACTTGACGACCGTGGTGGGTCCTCCGCCGCAGGAAGATTTCTTCATGGGATATGCGATCGAGCGGGTCTTCCTGCCGCTGATGAAGATGACGCACCCGGAAATCGTGGATGTGTCGCTACCCGCGGAAGGCATCGTGCACAACTTGATGATCGTGGCGATTCGCAAGTCGTTTCCGGGGCACGCGCGAAAGGTGATGAACGCAATCTGGTCGCTGGGACAGGCGATGTTGACCAAAGTGATCGTGGTGGTGGATCACGATGTGAACGTGCATGACTATCGCGAGGTGGTGTGGAAAGCGCTGTGCGCCATTGATCCGGAGCGCGATGTGCAATTCATGTTCGGGCCCGTGGACACACTGGACCATGCAGCGCGGATGCAGGATTTAGGGTCGAAGATGGGGATTGATGCCACACGCAAATGGGCCAGCGAGGGGTTTACACGGCCCTGGCCGGACGAGATATTGATGGATGAAAAGACGAAGGCGCGCGTGGAGCGGCTGTGGAAGAGTCTGGGGATCTGAGGAAGGGTTGACCATAGACGACACGGGGAGCACAAAAACAAAAGCAGGAAGGAATAAAGATAACGCAGAGACGCAGAGGTAGCGCAGAGTTAGGAGAAGAGAAAAGCTAAGAGGGACGGTAACACAGAGTTCACAGAGGTCGGAACACAGAGGGCACAGAGAAGATTAGGCTGAAACCATTCGGAGAAATTCACAGCACTCATAACAGACTGGCGGCAGATAACTGGGCGAGTAAAGGATCCTTGAGGGTTAAGGCGGGGAGCGATCCCTCGACTACGCGGCCCGACGCGCCAAAATACGGCGCGTAAGAGAAAAATCGGGCCGCTCCGCTCGGGATGACAATTTTGGGCTGGTGCGGGAGACGCGCCAAACGCCGGCGCGGGGGAAAAAGTCGGGTCGCTTCGCTCCGTCCTGCGGCGGGCAGGCGGGATGACAGTGTATGGAGCGGCGCGGGCGCGGTGAGTTACTGGAGGAGTTGGCGCTTGCGACCGGCTACGGCCATGACGAACAGGATTGCGGTGAGCGCCAGATAGACTAGCGGATAGCGGGTGGCAGCGGTGGCGGGCGAGGTGCCCATGAAGTCAAACGCAGGCATGGCGTGCATGGGGCCGATGTACCAGAAGAGAGTGTAGAGAATTTCAAAGGGCTTGCTGCTGCTCGACCATACTCCCAGGCAGAGCGCGGCGGTGGGAATGAACAGGGCGCCTACCATCCACGCAAATAATCCAGGCAGATTTTTTTCCAGCAAGAGACGAATAGCGAACCCGCTTCCTGTCACGACCGCCAGCAGAACTCCCGCGAGCCAGACTGCCGGAAGTTGCCGGGCCAATGGGTGCGGCACAGCGAACAGGATTTGATAAGTCTGGTAGCGCATTTCGCGCATACCCATTGAGGACCAGAGCAGGATCGGCCAGATCCAGGCGAAGGCGAGGGCTACGCCGCGCCCATCGGCCTTCGGAACGAACGCTTGTACAAGAAGCAATCCGGCCGCAACCGAATACCACCACCAGCGCTGACCTTTGAGCATCAATCGGAGTTCCGCGACGAGCACGGCTGGGAAGCGGAATTTCTGCGAAGAGGCCTGAAGAGGGGCGAGATTTGCCGTGCGGACCTCAGGGGTTAAAGCCCCTGACATTCCGAGCAAGGGGAGGGATCTTTCGTTGGCGGAATCCCCAGAAAGGAGGGATTCATCGCACAAAAGGCGTGCGATGCAAAACCGTACCTCACTTCGCAGGCTCCGTTCGGAATGACGGGACGGTAGTTTCTCGGCAAGCTGCAACGCCGTGGCCTCCCGCGAGCCACTTAGATTACTTTGAGGCGCAGGCACAGGAAGCGCGGGACCGGGAGAAGCGCGCCGCGTTCGGTAAGATCGCGCGGGGTCAAAGCGGTCAAAGAGAACGGCGGCAAGGGCGCAAAGAAGCATCGCCACGACGCACAAAAGCAGGCGCGAAAACAGGGTTTCCGCGGTCCAAGGAATGCCGTCCCATTGAAACGCGGCCGCGGATTTGAATTGGCCGGAATCAATAGAAAGGGAAAAACTGTTTTCCGCCATGGGCGCGGCGTGGCTGGCAATCATGCTCTGTCGCAACAGGAAGAGGCCACTGATGTCGTAGAGGGGGGAATTGCCAAGAATCGGCGCGGTGAGCACGGCGGTCCACAAGAAGAAGTAGGCGACATTCCCAAATCCGCCGCGCAGGAAGGGAATCGTCTCGAATAGAATCGCCACAGCCGCGACCACGGTCATCGCCGGGAGCGAGAGGAGGAGGAAGGGAGAAAACAGCTTCCACAGATGAATGTGCATATCCTCTCCACTGACGAGTTGCATGGCGACGGAAGAAAGAGCGAGGACGCCGATCATCGAAGCAAGGACGGCGAAATTGCTGGCGAATTTGCCGAGGATGTAGGTGAAGCGGGAAATCGGAGTGGCGGCGAGAATCTCGCCGACGCGCGTCTCCGTATCGCGCTGGACTGTGTTTTTGACGAAGTAGAATCCGGCGAGCGAGAGGAAGGTGCTTCCCACAACGGCGAGCAGCCCGCCGATCCATGCCGAGTTGTAGACACCGCGGGAATCTCCAACGCGCAATGTCAGCTTGCCAACGGTGGCCAGGTAGCCGAAGTACAGAGCAAGTCCCAAGGTAAAAAGGAAACTGTAGCGGCGGACGCGTTCGAGGAAGTCCGCCCTAGCGGCAGCCAGCACCACTGTTGCCCCGCTCATGCTGCTGCACCTGATTGCGTGGCGCGGCCGGCAGCGATCGCGGCGAGGTAGGCATCTTCGAGAGTGGGCTCGAGAGGCAATGCATTGGGAGATGGCGCGGCATCCGCTACCACACGCGCGTGCACTCCATCGCTGCGATGGGCGACGCTGCTGACGAGATGGTGCTGCTGGAGTGCGGGCAGATCGGCACTGGGGAGGAGAACTTCCCAGACTTTGCCGTTGATGGAAGCAAGGAGCGCTTCGGGGGAGGCATGGGAGAGGAGGCGACCGTGCGAGAGGATGGCGATGTCGGTGGCGACAGCCTCGACGTCTGAGACGATGTGCGTGGAAAGGATGACGATGCGCTCGCCGGAAAGTTCGGACAGAAGATTGCGGAAGCGGACGCGCTCTTCAGGGTCAAGGCCGGCGGTGGGCTCATCCACGATGAGGAGTTGCGGGTCATTCAAAAGGGCTTGGGCGATGCCGACGCGCTGGCGCATGCCTCCGGAAAAGCCGCCGAGGGGGCGGTGACGAGCGTCGCTGAGGTTTACGACGGACAGGAGTTCTTCGATGCGGCGGCGCGCGACGGGGCCATCGAGACCCTTGACCGCCGCAAGGTACTCGAGGAATTCATACGCGGTGAGATGCGGATAGACACCAAAATCCTGCGGCAAATAGCCGAGGACGGCGCGAAGCGGATCAGGCGAAGAGAGAATGTCCAAATCGTTCCAGTGGATGGAGCCGTTGGACGGCCGCGTAACGGTGGCCAGGATGCGCATGAGGGTGGACTTGCCGGCGCCGTTGGGTCCCAGCAGCCCGAGGACGCCTGGCTTTAATTCCAAGTTGAAATCAACGAGGCCCCAAAGATTGCCAGAGTATTTTTTGCTGAGCGAGCGAATGGAGAGATTCATGCAGTGCGCCCCTTGGGATGCATGGTGCCAGAGCGAAGGCCGGAGATAAAAGGCAGTCGAGCAATAGTAAGGTTACGAATGAAGTTAGCATAATGTTTCGAGGGAAGAAGGCCGAAGACTTGTCATCCCTCGCTGCGCAGACTCCGTTCGGAATGACGGGGGATACCTTATTCCGTAAGCTGCTAAGCCGCAGACTCCTAAGGAAAGGACTTTTTACGCTCTGCGCAGCGAGCGAAAAGAGTTTCTTCAGTTTGCGGAGGCGAGGAAGTCCAGGCCGTCCACCCACGGCGTAAACTTCAGTGGTTCTTCCAGCTTCCAACTTTGCAGGTTGAGGACTTCTACCCTGGCTGCTTGCGGGCAGCTTATGTAAACGCGCGAGCCATCCGGGGTGACGAGGACTTCTCCAGTGGCTTTCGGAATGTCGAAGGAGTGCGCGAGTTTATCGTTCGTTGTGTCCACGACGAACAATTTGCCCGCGGGGGAAGTGGCGACCAGCCAGCGGCCATCCGGAGTGGACGCGGAAGAATAGACGGTGCTCGGCAGAGCGATCCAGTTGGTGACGGCGTTCGTGGTGGTGTCAATGACAGCGATGCGCGGGGAGTCCTGGTCATGTGTGTAAACGCGGCGGCCATCCGGCGAGATGGAAATACGCTGCACCATCTTGCAGATGGGAATGGTGGTAATGAGTGAGCGTTTTTGCAGGTCCAGGACGCTTACGCTTCCCGCATGCACGTTTGCGGTGTAGGCACGGTGGCCGTCCGGAGTGATGACCAACATGTGCGATTCGATCTGGCCAGTGGGAATTTCAGCAACGACTTTGCGGGCGGCGGTATCCACAACAAAGACAGAGTTGGCGAGTTCGGCGGAGACGTATAGCAGGTCGTCGGGACCAAATTTGGCGCAATGAGGGCGCACGGGCTTGCCGAGGGCAATGTGTCCGGCGAGCTTGCGGTCTTTCAGATCAATGATGTCAATGGAATCGCCATCGGTTCCGGGCCTGCCGACGCCGGAATTGCCGTAAATGGGAACGTACGCAAAATGGCCGTCGGGAGAGACGGCGAGTTCATGGCCATTAACACCGACCTCGACACGCAGCAAGGTTTGCCGCGTGGCCAGGTCCACAAGCAAGGCGGTGTGGTCGCCTTGATTGGCGATCACCAGGAATCCCGGGGAATGCGCTGCCGGTGAGTGTGCGTCACTACGCGCTTGCAAAAATAAAGTGGTAGCCAGTAAAGCGAAAAGAATGAGCAGGACAATGGCGAGTCCCTGCGAGCGTTTCATAGGAACCTCGGTGATTCGGCGCGGAAGCCGCAGTGTTCGAGCTTGCAGATTGTAGCGCGTGAAGACGGGGCAATCCCGCGCTTTTTTGCGGGGAGGCGGAAAAGGGGATTGCAAAGCAGGGGGAAACACTGACAAAACCGGGTGATTGCCGGTCATTGCGTGCAAAGGATAACCGTCCCCCGGGACAGGGTCGGAATCAGGGGAAAATGCAATCTATTGTGGTACCAGTAGGTATGTAGCGCTACATATAGGAGGACCTGCCTACAATAACAGGCGAACTGCCTAGAATTCCTTGTATTGTAAGCACAAATACAGGAGAGAAGTGCTTGACGGTCGGCTGCTCTCAATGACATAAAGTTCACACGGGCGGCACTCTCTGGATTACTATTGGTCTCCAAAGAGGGTGTGGCACACGCCGGGTCCTTAGGCGTGAACGAAACAGGGTGGACGTTCCTCGTGAGCGAATCGCGCGAAGTGATGAACGTACGACAGGCGTCCCAGTATCTGGGCATCAGCCCGGATACTCTGTACCGGTACATCACAGAGGGCGAAATACCTGCATTCAAGCTCGGCAATCGTTGGAAACTTAGGAAGACGATCCTGGACCGCTGGATGGAACGCAAGATGAGTCAAGTGGTGGCAAGGCGCCGCTAGGCTCGCACTGGCGTGAGGGAAAGAGGCCGCGATATGTGGTTACTCGGGGGAAAGAAAGCAAAGCAGTTGGTGGGACTGGATATCGGCTCCAGTTCGATCAAAGCCGTCGAATTGAAATCGACGAAGGCGGGGTACGAGTTGGTCAGCTTCGGGATGGAGTCGCTGGCGCAAGACACCGTGGTGGACGGAGCGATCATGGACGCGCCGCAGGTGGCCAACGCGATCACGAAAATTTTTGACACCGAACATATCAAGACGAAGAACGTGGCCACTTCCGTTTCCGGGCATTCGGTGATCGTGAAACGGGTGCCGCTGCCGCTGATGACCGAAGAAGAGTTGTACGACCGCATTCCCTCGGAAGCCAGCCAGCACATTCCATTTGACATCGCCGACGTGAACTTGAGCTATCAACTGCTGGAAGCGATGGACGCGCAGATGGACGTGCTGCTGGTGGCGGTGAAGAAGGATAAGATTCTGAACCACACCAACGTGCTGGCGCAGGCAGGCAAAACGCCGGTGGTGGTGGACATTGATGCGTTTGGCTTGCAGAACTGCTTCGAAGTGAATTATGAGCCGGATGCGGGCCAGACGGTGGCGTTGCTGAACATTGGCGCGAGCGTGATGAATATTAATATCGTGCGCGGGGGCGTGCCGCTGTTCACGCGTGACGTCAGCGTGGGCGGCAACCAATACACGGACGCGCTGCAAAAGGAACTGGACCTGAGCTTCGATGACGCGGAACGGTTGAAAAAGGGCGACACCCTGCCCAGCGTGACCGACGAGCAAAAAAGCCAGATTTTGCGGAGCGTTTCGGATATTCTTACGCTGGAAATCCAGAAAACATTCGACTTCTTCCGGGCCACGGCCAGCGGTGAGAATATTCAGCGCATTATGGTGGCCGGGGGAACGGCGCGAGTACCGGGGCTGGTGGATTTGCTGAGAGAAGAATTTGCCATGCCGGTGGAGGAGTTGAATCCATTCCGGAAGGTTCTGATTAATCCGGGGAAACACAGCGAGGACCAGATCCGGGATTTGGCGCCAAAGTTGGTTGTCGCGGTGGGACTGGCACTTAGGAGCTTCGACTAGCCATGATCCGCATAAACTTATTGGGACAAATACGGCCGAAGACGGCACGACGGCCGGTGGACACGGGAGCGGCATTGCCGCTGGTGTTCATCGGCGCGGGCGTGCTGCTTGGCGGCCTCTTCCTGTTTTACTTCTACCACTCCTGGCAGACACAGCTGAATGAAGAGAACGGCCGCATCAAGCAACTCACTGCGCAAAAGACGGAACTCGAGCAAATCAAGCTGCAAGTGGATGCGTTTGAGAAACAGAAGACGGTGCTGCAGCAGCGCGTCGCTACCATCGAGCAGCTCCAGCGCGACCGCACCGGCGGACAAGAATTGCTGGATCAAGTGGCCAATACGGTTTCCCGCGCGGAGAATCTATGGCTCACGTCCATGACCAAGAGGGGCACGAACGTGAACATGGAAGGAGCGGCGGCTTCGATCAATTCGGTGGCAAACTTCATTACCGCGCTCAAGCGCTCCGGGTATTTCCAGAAAGTGGAGATAAAGGACACCAAGCAGGACGATAAGAACACCGGCGTCCAGACTTTTACATTTTCGATCAGCGCAGAGATCGCGCCCAGTGGGCCCGCGGGCGCCACGCCGCAGGCAAAACCAGCGAGCGCCAGCGGCCCAAGCGGGCCAAAAAGCGCCGCACCGGCGAAGAAAGGATAAGGGAAGACCATGGCAAATCCTTTCCGAGACATGTCGGTGATCATGCAAGGGCTGGTAGCCCTGGCCGTCGCAGTGATTCTAGTTTTGGCGGGTTTGTATGTGCCGGGTTCTCCGGTGGCGCAAGAGCGGGCCGATTACGACAAGGCAGTTCAGGCGCGACAGAAGCTGAATCAGGAAGTCACGCAGTTGCAGGTGTACAAGCAGCGTTACGGCGAGCTGAAACAGCAGATGGATGCGCTGAACAAGCAACTGGACACGTTGAAGACGATCGTGCCGGAAGAAAAAGAAGTGGACGAGTTTATCCGGCTGGTGCAGGGAGCGGCGAGCGCCTCAAATGTGCAACTGCGGCGGCTGACCTCGCAAGCGATTGTAGCGAAGGAAATTCATTACGAGATGCCGTTTGAAGTGCAGGCCGATGGACCGTATTTTAATATTCTGGATTTCTTCGGGCGTCTAAGCCGGCTCTCGCGCATCATCAACGTCGGCGACATTCAATTTGACGATGCCACCGGGACACTACGCGGAGTGAAATACCCGATGCGCCCGGGCACAACGGTCAGCGGAGTTTTCACAGTGACGACGTTTTTCACGAAGCCGGCTGATACGGCTCCGGGAGCAGGTGGAGGGAAGGGTCCGACTCCGCCTGTGAAAAAACCGTGAGCAGGAATGAGCGAGCCATGCGTCGAGCGATCATACTAGTTAGTGGGATGCTGCTGGCGGCAGCCGGAAACGGCTTGTTCGCCCAGACGAAGCCGGCGCCCGCCGCGAAACCGGCGGCGAAACCGGCAACCACAACGCCTGCTGCCAAGCCGGCGCCTGCGGCGAAACCAGCGGCGAAACCAGCAAGCAGCCAGGCAGCTGCCAAGCCTGCGGCGAAGCCTGTTGCCAAGGCGCCGAAGACCAGCGCCAAGAAAGCGGCAGCCCCTGCCGAAGGCGCGGCTCCGGCTGAAGAGAAGGTGGCGCGTCGCGATCCGTTCGAATCGCTCGTGGGCCGCGACAAAGCGGCGGCCGCAGCCCGCGAGAATTTGCCTCCCGGCAAGGCGGGCTTACAAGTTTCCTCGCTGCGCCTGGACGGAATTGTGCGCGCACCGAACGGCATGATTGCCGTGGTCACCAACCCGCAATCGCGCACTTACTTCTTGCGAGAAGGGGACCAGCTCTACGACGGAAGAGTGGAAAAGATTGCCATGGATGGTGTGTCATTCCACGAAATTGGCAAGGACGCGTTTGGAAAGCCCGTGGAACGGCAAGTAAATAAGAGAATCTACTCCAGTGCAGGAGAACAGCAATGAAGACGAACTGGCCGGCCTCTCGATTTGGCTGCCTGATACTCGCGACGGTGGTGCTGGGTGGAAGCTCGGCGGCCCTTCGCGGACAGGAGGCCACTGCTGCGCCCTCAAGCGTCGCATTGATTTCAAGCGTGGCCATAACGCAGGACACGCAGCGCGCGGCCGTTCGCGTCGAAGGCGCTGGACGCCTCGACGTCCATGCGGCGCGGATGCAGAACCCGGAGCGTCTGGTGCTGGACTTCGCCGGGGCACGCATGGGCGTGCAGAAGAGCTCGATTCCCGGTGTGTCGGCGCCGGTGCGTGATGTGCGGATGGGGCAATTCCGCCCGGATGTGGCGCGCGTGGTGATCGACCTGACGGCCTCCGCACCCTATCAGATCGCACATGAAGGGGCGGCGATCGTGGTGTACTTCCAGGCGCAGAATGCCCCAGCGGAAGGAAACCTGACCGCACCGGTAACGTCAACGGCAGTGGCGAAGCCGGCGCAGAAGATTTCCTACGTGGCGAGCGCACCGCGTGCGAGCGCGCGTAACAGCAAGGTTTTGAATGTTTCGGCTCCTCGTTTTGGCTTGCCAAGCGAACTGACCCAGCCCTCTCTCGTTCTGGCATCGCTGAAAGAAAGCCCGGAACCCGCTCGCCCGGCAGGGAACACGCAACAAGCGGCCCAGCAGGCAGTCCAGCAGGCCAGCAATGCGGCCACGACGGTGGCGGCATCGCAGGCCACCGCATCAGCAACGCCCGCGGCGGCCGGGCACTACACCGGAGAACCGATTTCGGTGAACCTGAAGGACGTGGACTTGAAGGATTTCTTCCGGTTGATCCACGAAATCAGCGGGTTAAACGTGGTGCTGGATCCCAACGTCAAGGGCACGCTCACGATCGTGCTGGATGAAGTGCCGTGGGATCAGGCGCTGGACCTGGTGCTGCAGAATAACGGGCTGGACAAACAGCTCACCGGAAACGTTTTGCGCGTGGCCACCCGCGCGACGTTGAAGAACGAAGCCGAAACACAACGGGACCTGGAGAAAGCCCAAGCGGAAGCCGTTGCGCCCGTGACCGTCACGCGCGTGCTCAGTTACGCCAAGGCGACGACGATGATGGCGACGCTGAAGAAATTCCTCTCTTCCCGTGGCGACATTTTCTCCGATGAGCGCTCCAACCAACTGATCATTCGCGACATTCCATCCGTTATCCCGACGATTGATAACCTGATCCGGCAGTTGGACCGCAAGTCCCAGCAGGTGGAAATCGAAGCGCGCGTTATCTCTGCTTCACGGTCTTTCTCTGAGGATATCGGCGTGCAGTGGGGCATGGCCGGAACCACCACAAGCGGCCGCAGCGTTTTCGGCGGCCCGTCCAGCGTGGGTGTCAGCCCAGTTCAAACGGGAACGGGCATACCCTCTCCGCCACTGGTCGGCACACCGAATTCCAGTACCAGCGGTGGCAACACGACCCCGGGTCTGCCATTGAACGTGAACCTGCCTGCGGGAGTACCGACCAGCGGTTTCTACTTTGGGCACCGGTCGCCGAACTTCGCGGTGGACTTGTTCATCACGGCAGCGGAAGCCAAGGGTGTAGGCAAACTGCTGTCCAAGCCGAAGGTGATCACGCAGAACAATCAAAAGGCGACAGTGAAGCAAGGTACCAAGATTCCGATTCAGACGACCATCAACAACACCATTTCGGTGCAGTACATTGACGCAGTGCTGAAACTGGAAGTGACGCCGCAGATTACCGCGGAAGGCACGGTGTTCATGGACGTGCTGGTGGAAAACACGCAGGTGGACAATGGTATTCCGCGCATACAAGGAATCCCGGCGCTGGATACGCAGTCGGCAGAGACCAAGGTGCTTGTGGCAGACGGCGGCACAGTGGTCATAGGCGGCATCATCGTGACGCAGCAGCAGAATAACGTCAATCAAGTGCCGATCCTGGGCAGCTTGCCCTTGATCGGACACCTTTTCCGGGAAAACAGCGTCAACGTTCAATCGCAGGAACTGCTGTTCTTCCTGACGCCGCGAATCATCCCAGGGTGATTTCCGGGAAGAGTTGCAGCGGAAAACCGAAAGGCAATTTAAAATTCAGGTACACTGGAATCGAGGAGGCGAGAGTCTCCTCGATTCTTTTTTATGCGCGCCAACTATTCGCAAAGACGGCGGCAATTGGCCAGCACGCTGCGGCAGCGCGGCTTGGATTGCCTGCTTGTCACGCATCCGCCTAGCTGGTTCTACCTGACAGGATTCACCGGCGAGTCGGGTGCACTGGTCGTGGAAAAGGATCGCGCCACACTGATGACGGATGGCCGCTTCACGGTGCAAGCCAAGGAAGAAGCCATGGGGATCCGCATTGTACTTCAGAAGGGCGGATTGTACCCGGCGCTGGGCGAGTGGCTGCGGCAGAGGGGACTGCGGCGAGTGGGATTTGACCCTTTCCAATTCTCCCTGGGGCAATGGAATGCGGTGCGCAAGGCCGCAGGCGCCAAATGCCGCACGATTGAGGCGGGGGGCATCCCAGAAGCTCTGCGAATGCGCAAGGACGCACAGGAACTGGCGCAAATGCGAAAGGCGGCCGCTCTGGTGGGTGAAGTGTTCGAGAGCGTGCTGCGCGAGGTGCGACCGGGGGTGCGCGAAAGCGAACTGGCCGCAGAAATTGAATATCAGATGCGTCATCGCGGGGCTAGCGGGCCGTCGTTTGAGACGATTGTGGCGTCCGGGAAGCGCTCCGCACTTCCGCACGCGCGGCCAACCTCCAAAAAGTTGAGGAAAAATGAGTTGGTCGTGCTCGACCTGGGTGTTATACTCGGCCACTATTGCAGCGATATGACGCGCACGGTGCATCTGGGCCGGGCGCCGAAACGAATCCGGGAGTGGTACCAGGCAGTGCGTGATGCGCAAGCGGCCGGGGTTGCTGCAGTGGAAGAAGGAATCCCGTGCGGAGAAGTGGATAGCGCCGCGAGGGAAGTCCTGAGAACGGCAGGTCTTGAAGCGCACTTTGTGCATAGCACAGGCCACGGCCTGGGCTTGGAAGTGCACGAAGAACCGCGCGTCGCCCGTGGCCAGCAAATTCGACTCCAAGCCGGAAATGTGATTACCATAGAACCAGGCGTGTACGTTGAAGGAGTCGGGGGCATACGCATCGAAGACGACGTGGCGGTAGGCGCAACAGGGAATGAAGTACTAACCCGCGTAAAGCGGGATCTCATCGAAATCTGAAAAAGGTATGAAACGGAAAAAGCCGTCGAAAGCGAGTGGTAGTCCGTCGTTTGCTGAGCCTGAAATCGGGCAGATTGAAGAACTGCTCCGGATCATGAAAGAGCACAACCTCGAGGAATTCGAGTACTGGCGTGGCGAGCTGAAAATCCGGCTGAAAAAACCAAGTGCCAATGTAGTGCTTGCCGCGCCGCGAGCCGCCGCGGAGATCATTGTGCCCTCGGCACTGGCGCCGGTGGAGGAAGCCGCCGCGCCCCCGGAAAAGGCTGCCGACGATCTCAGCGGAGAGGAACTGCACCTGGTGAAGTCGCCGATCGTGGGCACATTCTACGGATCACCCAGCCCCGGCGCGGAACCGTTCGTGAAAATCGGGAATCACGTGGACTCCGGGCAGACGTTGTGCATCGTGGAAGCGATGAAGCTGATGAACGAAATCGAGTGCGAGGTAAGCGGGGAAGTGCTGCGCATCTTTGCGGAAAATGGGCAGCCCGTGGAATATGGGCAACCGCTGTTTGGGATACGACCCAGCCGGAAGCGGTAACCGGTCCGCGCGAATATGTTCCAGAAGATCCTTGTCGCCAACCGTGGGGAAATCGCCCTGCGGATCATCTGTGCCTGCAAAGAGCTGGGGATTGCGACGGTGGCCGTGTACTCGGAGGCGGACCGCAATGCGCTGCACGTGCGATTTGCGGACGAAGCGGTGTGCATCGGCCCGGCCCGCAGCAGCGAAAGCTACCTGAACATCCCGCAAGTGATCAGCGCCGCCGAAATCACCAATGTGGATGCCATTCACCCGGGCTATGGTTTTCTTTCGGAAAACGCGAATTTCGCCAAGGTATGCGAAGCCTCGGAAATCACTTTTATCGGGCCCAAACCGGAAGTTATCGAACTGATGGGAGAAAAGGACCGCGCGCGGCGCGAGATGAAAACGGCGGGGCTGGCCACGATTCCGGGGAGCGAGGGCGTGGTTGAGGGCGAGGAGCAGCTTGCCAGCGAAGCCAAGCGCATCGGGTATCCGCTGATCCTGAAGGCAGCGGCGGGAGGCGGGGGGCGCGGGATGCGCATGGTGCGCGCGCAGGAGGATTTGCTCTCCGCGTACCAGACCGCGCGCAGCGAAGCGCAGCAAGCCTTCGGCACACCCGACGTGTACATGGAGAAGTACCTGAAGCATCCGCGGCATCTTGAATTTCAAGTGCTTGGCGACCAGCACGGGAAAGTGATTCATCTGGGGGAACGCGAATGCACCATCCAGCGGCGTCACCAGAAACTGATTGAAGAAACACCGTCACCGGCGATGGACGCGAAGCGCAGAAAAGAGCTGGGCGCGAAGGTGGTAAAGGCGCTCGAGCACATCGGCTATACCAATGCCGGCACGATGGAGTTTCTGATGGACGATGATGGAGCGCTTTACTTCATCGAAATGAACACGCGCATCCAGGTGGAACATCCGGTCACCGAAATGGTGACCGGCGTGGACTTGGTGAAAGCACAGATTCGTGTGGCGGCAGGCGAGAAGATCGAGGACGCTGCCGGAGAAATGCAGTTCACCGGACACGCCATCGAATGCCGCATCAACGCGGAAGATCCGGATACGTTTGTGCCATCAGCGGGACGCATCACCACATTTCAGGCTCCCGGCGGAACAGGCGTGCGCGTGGATTCGGCGGCGCATTCCGATGCGGTGATTCCGCCGTATTACGATTCGCTGGTGGCGAAACTCATTGTGAGGGGCCGCGACCGCGGCGAATCGCTGGCGCGCATGAAGCGCGCGCTGGAGATGTTTGTCATCGAAGGGATCAAGACGTCCATCCCGATGCACTTGCGCATCTTCGCCGACCCCGACTTTGCCGCCGGGGAATTCGATACCCACTTCATTGAACGGTTTCTGAACAGCAACGGAAAATAAGCGGCCATGCGCCTTGTTATGCCGGGCTGCAATGTGGTATTAGACGCTGCAGCCATGACGGGAACCGCTCTGACCACAACAAGAAAACCAAGCCATTTCAGCGGGCGGTGGCTGCGATGCCGCAGCGTGAAGATACTGGCGGCGTCCCAGTGAGGAACGCGACGCATGGCTGATTCCAGCAACGTTTCTTCCCCGCACACCCCAGGGGCCGAGCACGGCTTCGTGCGCGCCATCGGCTTGTTCGACGGCACGATGATCGTGGTCGGATCCATGATCGGGTCCGGCATATTTATTGTTGCGGCGCAGATTTCCCGGGAGACTGGTTCGCCGGGGGGCTTGCTGCTCACGTGGGTGCTGAGCGGGCTGCTGACAATTGCCGCGGCGCTTTCGTTTGGTGAATTGGCAGCGTTGTTTCCGCATGCGGGCGGGCAATACGTTTATTTGCGAGAGGCATACTCGCCGCTGTGGGGCTTTTTGTATGGCTGGACGCTGTTCCTAGTGATTCAAACGGGCACGATTGCGGCGGTGGCGATCGGGTTTGCGAAGTATCTGGGCGTGTTGTTTCCGGCCATCTCGCCACAGACGTGGGTGGTGCGGCCGATCAATCTGGGTTCGTCGTTCGCCATCAGCCTATCCGTGCAGCAGTTGGTCGGCGTGGTGATGATTGTGTTCCTGACGTTTTTGAACACGCGCGGAGTGAAGCTGGGCAAGTGGATTCAGAATATTTTCACTTCAGCGAAAATGCTGTCGCTGCTGGGACTGATTGTTTTGTGCGTGTTTGTGGCACGGAACGCGGCGGCGATTGCCGATAATTTTTCGCATTTCTGGGCGATTCGAGGTGCGCAACCCATCGTGCCGGGCACGAACTTTCTGAAGCCGTTGTTGCCAACGGTGACAGCGGCAAGCGGCTGGTACGGACTGTTACTGGCGCTTGCGGTCGCGCAGGTGGGCTCGCTATTTTCCGCGGATGCCTGGAACAACATCGGATTTACGGCTGCGGAGGTGAAAAATCCGAAGCGCGATGTGGCGCTTTCGATGGCCCTCGGCACCATCATCGTGATGACGTTGTATCTCCTCGCGAATCTTGCGTATCTTTGCGCACTGCCGCTGGAGCAGATTCAGAACGCGCGCGACGACCGCGTGGCCACCGCGGCGCTCTCCGCCATATTCGGCGCGAAGGGTGCGTGGATGATGGCCGTGGCCATTATTATTTCGACGTTTGGCTGCAACAATGGATTGATCCTGGCGGGGTCGCGCGTGGCTTATGCGATGGCCAAGGATGGGCTGTTTTTCCGCGCCACCGGAAAACTGAACGCTAAGGGCGTGCCGGGGACGGCGTTGGTCTTCCAAGGAATGTGGATCGTCATTCTGATTCTGCTGCGCACGCGGAAGCCAGACGGCAGTTACGGCAATCTGTACAGCAATCTGCTGGATTACGTGGTCTTTGCCGCGCTGCTTTTTTATGTGCTTACCATTGGCGGGATTTTTCTGCTGCGCTGGAAGCGGCCGAACGCGGAACGTCCTTACAAAGCTTTTGGCTATCCGGTGCTGCCGCTGTTGTATATTGTGGCAGCCACCGGGATCATGGTGGTGCTCCTGCTTTATCAGACACAAACCGCGGGGATGGGCATGCTGATCGTTCTGGTGGGCGTGCCGGTCTATTGGCTGTGGTCGCGGCGGAAAGCTTAGCCGCTTGCAGGAAGAGTGGCTTGGTACGTCATTCCGAGCGAAGCGAGGAATCTCTCCTTGGGGGAATCCCAAGAAAGAGTGATTCCTCACTCCGCGGACTCCATTCGGAATGACGGTACGGTCCTTTTTCCGCAAACGGTTAGTGAACAGAGAATTTCGCAAGGACAAAAAGAAGGAGGAGTTGCATGGGCAACCCCCTGTTTGCAACGAAGTCGCTGGACACGCTGATGAAAGAGGCTGGGGACACGGGCGAACACAGCCTGAAGCGTGCGCTGGGTCCGGTCAATCTGATCACGCTGGGGATTGGGGCCATCATCGGCGCGGGCATCTTCGTGTTGACGGGATCGGCGGCCTCGCTTTATGCGGGACCCGCGATCATGTTGTCGTACATCCTTGCGGGAGTGGGATGCGTGTTTGCGGGGCTTTGCTATGCGGAATTTGCCTCGATGATACCGATCGCAGGCTCCGCGTATACGTACGGCTATGCCACGCTCGGCGAAATCGTCGCGTGGATTATCGGGTGGGACCTGATTTTGGAATATGCGTTTGGCGCGGCGACAGTCGCCAGCGGCTGGAGCAGCACGCTGGTGGCTTTCTTGCAGGATTACGGAATCAACCTGCCTCCGCAAATCTGTGATGTGCCAGGGGCGAAATGGGTGATGGTGGATGGCCGCTGGGCGCCCGAATCGACGTTCAATCTGCCCGCTGAGCAGTTGGCGGCGCTGCCGCACGCCACGGCGACTTTCAACCTGCTGGCGTTCCTTGCCATCCTGGGGGTAACCACTATCCTGATTATCGGCATCAAGGAATCCGCAAATTTCAATACCGGCATCGTCTTTGTGAAGCTTGCCGCAGTTTTGACCTTCATTGCGGTGGCCATCCCTTTCGTGGTTAAGCATCCTGCGATTGCCCATGCCAATTGGAAAGTGTTCCTGCCGCCGAACTCTGGAACTTTTGGTTTTTATGGATGGTCGGGAGTGCTGCGGGGGGCTGGCGTGGTCTTCTTCGCGTATATCGGATTCGATGCGGTTTCGACGGCGGCGCAGGAAGCCCGGAAGCCGCAAAAAGATATGCCCATCGGGATACTTGGTTCGCTCATCGTCTGCACTGTTCTCTATATCGTGGTTTCCGGGCTATTGACCGCAACGGTGCACTACTCACGGTTGAACATTGGGGCGCCGGTATCGCTGGCGATTCGCGAAACGGGCGTGAAGTGGGGCAGTTATGTGGTGAACGCTGGGGCGCTGGCGGGCCTAAGCACAGTGATGCTGGTGATGCTGCTGGGCCAGTCGCGCGTGTTCTATTCGATGGCGCACGACGGTCTGCTCTGGAAATGGGCCGGCGATATTCACCCAAGGTTCCGCACTCCCTGGAAGTCCACGGCAGTTGTGGGGCTGGCGGTGGCCATTGTGGGTTCGCTGGTTCCCATTGGCAGCCTGGGCCAGATGGTGAGTATCGGAACGCTTCTCGCTTTTGTGATCGTGAGCGCGGCGGTTTGGATTCTGCGTGTCCGGCGGCCTGAATTGGAGCGGCCCTTCCGCACACCGTGGGTACCGTTCGTTCCAATCATGGGAATCATCATTTCGCTGGGCCTGATGGCAGGGCTGAACGGGGTCACTTGGATTCGCCTGATTGTGTGGCTGATTATTGGCCTGGTTATCTACTTCACCTACAGCGTGAAGCACAGCAAGGTGCGCCACCCGGAGTTGCCGGGGAAATAAGTGCAGATGAGCGTGAATGGCGAAAGAGACATTTCGCTCCGGCAGTTCGTCCAAAAGAATTATGAAGGCAGACTCGTCGACCCGGGGAGAATCGGGTAAAGTGGGGTTGGCGGCTCTCTGCTCATGAACGGAAAAGGAAATTCGCGGACCCCCTTCTGGAAGAGCCTCTCGAAGCTCGATTGGGTCGCTCTGGTTGTGACCCTGTTGGGGATTTGGGCCTGGTGGTCAGGCAACCCGCTGCAGGGTATGCCAGGGATGCGGCTGCTTCGTTTTCTTGCGCTGGTAGCACTGTTCTACGCTGCGTATCGGTTCTGGAGCCGCTGGCGCAACGAACTCCTGTGGAGTTTGCGCAACCGGCTGATTGTTGCTTACGTTTTTATCGCAGTGGTACCGATCCTGCTGCTGGTCATTCTGGCGGGGCGCGCGCGGCAGATTATCTATGCGCAACTTGGCACGTACATCCTTCATGAAGAGATTCACCGCCGCGTGGATTTATTGGTGGACGCAGCCGCGCACATTGCGGCCGCGGAAGAGAAGCCGCCTGCTTCGATCAACCCTATAACGCTGGAGCAATCCCTCTCTGCGCAGATCGAGAAGGCTGATGGCAAAGCCCTGCCTGGGTTAAGCGTGAATTTTCATGCGCCGGAAGATTACTTCAGCAAATTAGCGGAACCGAATGCACACTCATTCGCGGGGCTGGTGCAAACTGGAAATCAGTTGAGTCTGGTGAGCTTGAAGGAAGTGGAATCGCCCCGTGGCCGGCAGATTATTGAGCTCAGCGTCCCAGTAACATCTGATTTGCTGGAAAACATGACCAGCGATCTTGGACCGTTCAATATTCTGCTGCTGCACCGCGTCGAGGATAGCAACGACCATGGCGAGGTAACCGTTCGCCTGCGGAACTACCGCGTCGTTAAGCCCGCCGTGAGTACTCGTAGACGGGTGCTGCCTCCTGCCGCGGGTTGGATGGATCCGGTGGTGGAAGACCTCTCGATTTTGGAGGTCAGCCATATCTCCACCGACGGTGTTGTGGTGCACGCCCACCCGGTGTTCGTTTCTTATCAGGCACGCATATCGCAACTGAATCACCGGATTTTCGGATTGGTCGGGGAATTCAGTATCTCCAAGGTGGTCTGGCTGGGCGTGATTTCCGCCGGCTTCTTCCTTTTGGAGGTCGCGGCGTTGATCATCGGCATCGTCCTCACCCGGGCAATCACGCGCACGGTTTCGGAGCTTTATCGCGCCACGCAGTTCGTTCAGGAAGGGAACTTCACCTATCGCGTCAGCGTGGAGCGCAAAGACCAGCTTGGCGCGCTGGGCGATTCGTTCAACTCGATGATGAGTTCCATCACCAACCTTATCAACGAACAGAAGCAGTTGCAGCGGCTGGAGAATGAAATTTCCATCGCGCGGGAAGTGCAGGACCAGCTTTTCCCGCGCAACGTGCCGCATGTGGCGGGCGTGGAGATCGAGGCGATTTGCCGGGCGGCGCGCAGCGTCAGCGGCGACTACTACGATTTTATTCAGCTGAGCCCGACGCACGTGGCCATCGCCATCGCGGATATTTCGGGGAAGGGAATTTCCGCGGCGCTTCTGATGGCCAGCTTGCAGGCGGCGTTGCGCAGCCAGTTGCTGGTGCCGGACAGCGAAAAGATGACCACGGCGGAACTTGTGGGGCGGCTGAACAAGCATCTGGTGCGCAATACCGGCGACGATCGCTTCGCAACATTCCTGGTGGCGATTTTTGATACGGATACGCGCACGCTGCGCTACACGAATGCGGGACACTTGCCGGGGTTCTGTCTTTCAAACGGCAAATCCATTCACTTGGATCAGGGCGGAATGGTGCTGGGAATTGTGGATGATTACCCTTACGTGGAAGGCATCGTGCAGGTACCGCCGGACAGCGTGCTGATTGGCTACAGCGACGGATTAGTGGAACCGGAGAATGCCTATGGCGAGGAGTTTGGAGTGTCGCGATTGGAAGCTGCCGCGCAACGCGTGAGGCAGGCGAGGCCGCGGCATATTGCGGAATCGTTGATGACAGCGGCGGAGGAATGGTCGGGGACGCCGGAGCAGGCGGATGATATGACGGTGATTGTGGCGCGGTTGGGAAGTGGGTCGGTTTCCGGTTGAGCTCGCAGCGCTAATCACGCGCGGGACACTCTGACTCGCTCCAGAGTATGGTTCGTTCGGGATTCTAAGAACATCTCATTGCGGGATTGGGCACTACATATGCCCTTTTTCATGCTGTCCCCACGTTTAAATATTCCGCTACTTATGGAGTCTGCCGTGACGGTAATTGGCAGTCCACAGTGACGAAAAGTGTCAGGTTTAAGGCTAAGGGGTAGTACGAATGGACGATGCGAAGAACCCTGGCCGCGCAATGCCCTGTAGGACAGTCAGTTAGAGTGCCATGGCTCTTTGAACACAGACTTCGATGGATGGCCAGCCCCGTGCCCTTATGTAAGAAGCCGATTTGTGACGGACAACACATCTTAAACCAGGAAACCTAAGAAATGGCAAAGCAAAAGGGTTTTTCTCTCATCGAACTGCTCATCGTCGTAGCGATTATTTTGATCATCGCGGCGGTCGCAATTCCGAACCTTATTCGGTCGAAGATGGCGGCGGATGAGGCTTCGGCGGTAGCCTCCCTGCGCACCATCAATACAGGTGAAGTAACCTACAACAACACTTATCCGAATACGTTCGCCACGTTGGCGCAGTTGGGCCCTGGCGGCGCGACCTGCGGTACTCCTAGTTCGACGAACGCCTGTTTGATTGACAACAAACTCGCGAGCGCTTCGACTTCGGCGACACCGAAGAGCGGCTACTACTTCACGATTACCGTGACCAACCCAACGGGCTACACAACGTTGGCGACTCCCTCTGGCGCAGGCACGACGGGCACCCGCACGTTCTGCTCTGACCAGAACTTGGATTTGTACTACAACGCCACCGGCGGAGCTTGCACGACGGCCAGCGCCACCCCGCTGTAAAAGTGAGGGAGTGAGAAAACTCAACTGAGTGCAACGGAGCGCGGCAGAGTTGCAGATGCTGGCTTCTTTTGCGAGGAGAAGAGTGCCACTAGATCAATTGGTCCGCCGTGGCCACAGACAGTATTGGTGGAATTGTGGGGTATACCCTCGGTTCAACTGCAATCGCTCGATGCCGGCGGTGTTACGGAATCAGCGAGGACGCTTCAGAAGTAAAATTCCGCCGATGACCGAGAGGATCCCCGCAGCGCCGGTGCTCAGGACCAAGGCCCAAAAAAGCAGCGTGTGAAAGTCCTCATGGGACGCATGAACCATGTGGTGGTGCATGATATGCCCGAAGGCCAGCGTCGTGAATAGCACGGAAATCCCGCACAAGATGTTCAGCGCTCTGATGGCCACTCTCCCTCCCGCGATAAGAGCCATGCAATGTTACACAAAATTCGTGTGACCACCATGGGATTTTCCAAGGGACCTTGCTTGAAGTGGTGGCCCACGCTCTCGGGGTGTAAAAGCGTGGGCCGTGCGGTGCGTGAGTCAAGGGGCCGAAACGGGAAGCTGATTCTTCAATCGACGGCGATGCGAGTTGCGGCCGTGGTTCCCTTCACCTCTGCTATTGGCTTTCCGACGCCGACGGCATCGTAGCTGGGAGGCCAGAGTTTGAAATCGAACATACCTGTGTAGGATTTGCCGTCGGACGCGACCGTGTCCGTTTCGTCCTCGGTGAAGATGGCTGAGAGGCTGCCGTCCGCGGCAAACATTAAACCGATGTGGTGCAGCTTGACGGTGCCCTTGCCCAAGTCCTTCCAGACGCCGTAGCAGATATTCCCGCCGGCGGGTGGTAGAAATGCATTATCAAATTCAGTTCCATCCGCGTGCCAGGTCTTTAAGGATTCGGCGAACGGGAATGGTGTGGAGGGGTAAGGTCCTCCCGGGGGGAAGTTATCATCGTAAGTTGCAGTGAGATTCACATGCCACAAACCTACGATGCTAGCCGGCTCGTTCCATTCTCCGTCCGCGTGAGGACTGACGAATGGAATTGCGGGTGCAGGTGCGGCTCCAGCTCCCGCTTTGAAAGGAACGGCGCAACCCCCAGCCTTGGCGCCGGCAGCGGTGAACGACAGCCCCAACGCTACCAATGCCACAAGAACGGAAAACCGCCTGCTCCGAAGTATTTTCAAGGTGGTTCCAAGGATCTGATTCATCGTTATTTCTCCTCTTAGTTGAGTTATCGTGTCTATGCTTTTTTCGAACCCTGGAGGGCCGAGCGAAGCAGAGTTCACGCAATTTGGTTGAAAAGGCGGTTGTTTGCAATGCTTGGGTGCTCACTTGGGGTTTAATTTTTTGTCACCGGATAAGTCATTGATATCAGGCGCTTATGCTGCGGACTCTCGTCCTTGACCGTACCTTCGCGGGGGTGCTAGCATCCGCGGGATAAACCGCAGAGGATGCGATTCTGGGGGAATTCGCACTTGGGGCGCTGGGTTGCGGCTCAAACTGGCTAACTTGTCCGCCGTCGGCAGGCTGGAGTGCCTGAAGACACTACGCTACCTTGCTTGCAGCGGAGGAAATTGAGAGTAAGCCATCAACCGTTAGGGACCGCCACATGCCTTTTAGGATTCGCAAAGACGCTCCGTCGCCCTCACCGCGGCCTCAGCGAATTGCCTTTGACAATTTCGAGGTGGATCTGCGGTCGGGCGAAGTTCGCAAGAATGGGGCCCGGATCCGCTTGCAGGCGCAGCCGTTCCAACTGTTGGTATTGTTACTGGAAAATGCGGGCGAAGTGGTCACCCGCGATGAGATCTGCCGCGAGCTCTGGCCCTCCAATACTTTCGTCGATTTCGAGCACGGTTTGGCCGCCGCAGTGAACAAGATTCGCGAAGCTCTGTGTGATTCTGCAGACAATCCCCACTATATCGAGACGCTTCCCAAACGTGGCTACCGCTTCATCGGCAAGATCAAGCATGAAGCGCCGGTAGTGATTGCGGTTGCGGAGCCACAGCGCTACCAAGAAGCCTCCGAAGCGCAGGCAGCAGTGGAAGCGATCAGACCGGATGCTGTGGCTGCACCAGCGGCGCGTCTCCGACTGAGTTGGGTGCCTATTGGCGTGGGTGCGGTAGCCCTGATCCTGCTGGCAGCGGGGGCCGTTGCGTGGCTTCGCGCCAAGCGATCGGCTCTTCCGGCCACGTCACAAAAGGCCTTGATACAACTCACCGATTTTGCCGATTCGGCTGTTTCTCCGGCGCTTTCCCCGGATGGACGCATCCTCACCTTTATCCGCGGACCCGACACCTTCATGAGCACCGGGCAAATCTACGCAAAGCTTCTCCCGGACGGCGAACCAGTACAATTGACGCACGACCCCCTCGCGAAGATGAGTCCACAGTTTTCGCCGGACGGCTCGACGATCGCGTATACCGTGTTCGCATTGGACGAATTTAATACTTGGATCGTTCCCGTGCTCGGTGGCGAACCTCGCCTCATGTTTCCAAACACTGAGGGCCTCACCTGGATCGACTCCGGCCATCTCCTCTTCTCCGAGATCGTTTCAGGCATTCACATGGCTGTAGTCACTTCCGCCTCCACGCGCGATCAAATCCGCAGTGTCTACGTTCCGCCGCGCGAACGCGGCATGGCCCACCGCTCTGCGCTTTCTCCCGACCACAAGTGGGTGCTCCTGGTGGAGATGGACAACGGCGGTTGGCTGCCCTGCCGGCTGGTCCCCTTCGATGGCAGCTCCGCGAGCAAGCCAGTTGGACCGCAGGGAGCCGCGTGCACCTACGTGGCGTGGTCACCGGATCAAGCTTGGATGTACTTTAGTTCCGACGCCGGTGGCCGTTTCCATATCTGGCGCCAGCGTTTTCCCGATGGAGAGCTGCAACAAGTGACCTCCGGCGCCACTGAAGAAGAAGGCATTGCCGTGACTCCGGACGGCGCTTCACTTATCACTTCCGGTGGACTCACCGAAAGTACCCTCTGGGTGCGCGACGCCAAGGGCGAGCGCCAAATTTCCTCCGAAGGTTACGCCGAGTTCCCAAAGTTCTCCCGCGACGGCAAGAAACTGTATTACCTCGTTTATCACCAAGGCGTTTCTGGCCAATCTTCCGGCGGAGAACTTTGGGTCGCGGACCTGGAGACTGGACGCCGCGTGCGGCTTCTGCCGGACACTTTAGTGTCAGACTACGACGTTTCACCTGACGGCGCGCAAGTTGTTTTTTCCGCCGCTGACTCCGAAAACCGGTCACATCTGTGGTTGGCTTCGCTCAACTTCGGCTTTCCTCCTCGGCAGTTCGCGTCGGCCGTGAACGAGGACGAACCCCACTGGGATTCAGCTGGCTACATTTATTTTCGCGCGGCCGAGGGCACGTTGAACTTCTTGTACCGCATGAGGCAGGACGGCAGCGAGCGCGTAAGGCTACTCCCCGACCCGATTCTTGACATCGAGGCGATTTCTACCAATGGCCGATGGGCGATCGTTGGACAAGCGAAAGGCCGGGATCCAACGGCGCAGACATTGGCGAGTCCCCTGGACGGCGGGACCTCTGTGACGGTTTGCCCCGGATACTGCCAGGCGCAGTGGACCCCGGACGGGAAGGCCTTCAGCGTCATCATGGGGACCGTGGCTGGAACAGAAACTCTTATCGTGCCCGTGTCCGGCGCCAAGAATCTACCGTCTTTGCCTCCCGCGGGGATCGCGTCCAGTGCGGAGATGCACAGTATCCGTGGTGCGAAAGTCGTGGACGAGGCTATTCTCTGGGGCCCGAAGTCGGGCCTGTCTGCTACCTTGCATCAGGACGTTCACCGCAACCTCTACAGAGTGGCCCTGCGATAAAACCCGATTCCGGGATGGAAGTCGAAGTTCTGTGCAGATCGTTGTCAATTCCGAAATAAGCCTTCCTTTCTCGGTGCGGCGCGATCCGGGCACCGTCGCCCAACAGCCTGGTATGAGATAGAGTGGAGGAGCGCAACGGAGTCGGATATACTGTCACGTTTTGCGAGGAGAAGAATGTCTCTACGGAACCGGGTCGCGGTGGTTACAGGTGGTAGCCGTGGAATCGGGCGGGGGATCGCGCTGCGGTTGGCGCAGGACGGGGCGCGCATTGCCATTGCTTATCGTGCCAACAAAACTGCAGCGCAACTGGCGCTGCAGCAAATCCAAGCGGTGGGCGCGGATTGCGTTGCGGTAGAGACGGACGTCAGCCAGTCTGGGCGCGCGGATCAACTGATCAGCACGGTGGTGGAACGTTTTGGGCGCGTGGATATCCTGGTGAACAACGTGGGCGATTTTCGCTGGGGCACGCTGGTGGAATCTTCGGCGGGCGAATGGCGCACGGTGTTTGAGTCCAATGTGATGACCGTTTTTTACATGTGCCGCGCGGCGCTGCCGGTGATGCGCAAGGGGCGCTGGGGGCGCATCGTGAATCTGGGCGCGGTGGGGGCGGAACGTGCGTTTGGCCAGGCCAAGATATCGGCGTACGCGGGAGCGAAGGCGGCGGTGGTGGCGCTCTCGCGATCGTTAGCGTTGGAAGAGGCGAAAAACGGGATTACGGTGAACGTAGTCAACCCTTCCAACATTGACGCAAAGGATTTGACGATTGAGGAGGCGCGCAAATTGCGCGATGCGCGTTATCCAATTGGACGGCCGCCGACGGTGGAAGATGTTGCGGCGAGCGTGGCGTTTTTCGCGTCGGAAGAGGCGGAGTACGTAACGGGGCAGGTGGTGAACGTGAGCGGCGGGTGGATGCTGTAGGGGCGAGCGAGGGAAACCCAAGAAAGAGGGATGCATCGCACAAAAAACGTGCGATGCAAAACCGTCCCTCACTTCGCCCGCCTCCGGCGGGTTCGGAATGACGGGCTAAGAGTCGTTGGCATGGCTGAAGGCATGCCCTGACGAGAATTAATCTCCATGAAAGCGTTGACTGCAGCGGAAATGCGCGAGGTTGACCGTCTGACGACGGAGCGATTTGGTGTGCCCAGCCTGCAGCTGATGGAGACAGCGGGCCAGAGCGTCGCGGAAGTTTTCCTGGAGCAATACGGTTTTAAGAACACCGAGCCGCCAGGGCGAGTTTGCGTGCTCAGCGGGAAGGGAAACAACGGCGGGGACGGCTTCGTGGTGGCGCGGCATTTGCGCGAAGAAGCCGAGCAGGTGGAGGTGTATCTGTTCGCGGCGCCGGAGGAGCTGCGTGGCGACGCGGCAAAGAATTTCGAGCGCTGGCGAGAGCAGGGCGGAAGCGTCACGATCATTCGAAATGAGGTCGATTGGGAGAAGGCCTGGCCACGGGTGGCCGAGGCGGAGGTAATCATTACCGCGCTGCTTGGCACGGGAATTCGCGGGCCGGTTGCCGGCGTGATGGCCCATGCGATTGAGGATTTGAACCGGCTCTCGCAGAATGCGACGGCTGCGCAACCGGCGTGGATTGTTGCGGTGGATATGCCGTCCGGCTTGCCGTCGGATGGTGAAGCTGCCGCTGGCCCCGTGGTGCGGGCTCATCTTACGGTGACGTTTACGGCGCCCAAGATCGGGCAACTGATTTCGCCGGATTCGGCGTGCTGCGGACAGCTTGTCGTGCGCTCGATTGGATCGCCCGCGGCTTTAATTGAAGAGGTAGGAAAGTCGCGGGTGCGCTGGGCCGGGCCGGACGAATTTGCGGGCTTGCCGCTGGAGAGGGCGGCGGAGGCGCACAAAGGTTCCTACGGGCACGCGCTGGTGGTTGCGGGATCGGTTGGCAAAACGGGGGCGGCGGTGCTGGCGGGGCAGGCGGCTTTGCGCGGCGGAGCAGGATTGGTGACGCTGGCCACGGCGGAGCCTGCGTTGCCCATTATTGCCGCAGGGCAGGCGGAGTATATGACCGAGCCGCTGCCTTCCACGGCGTCGGGCACGATTGATGCTGAGGCCATTCGCTCTGGGCGCTTCGCCGCAGCCTTGCAAGGCAAAACCGTTATGGCAATCGGGCCGGGCGTCAGCACACATCCGGAAACGCAGGAGTTTGTGCGCAGCGTGGTGGCTCACACGGATTTGCCTATTGTGTTGGACGCCGATGGGTTGAACGCGTTCGCGGGCCACGGGGAACTTTTGTTGAAGCGGAAGAGCGCGCATCTTGTGGTCACGCCGCATCCAGGAGAAATGGCGCGGTTGCTGGCCGTATCTACGGAGCAAGTACAAAAAGACCGGGTGCAAACTGCGGTGGCGGCGGCGAGCCAGTGGAACGCCTATGTCGTCCTGAAGGGATTCCACACCGTTGTGGCGTCGCCGGCGGGGGAGATCCTGATTAACACCACGGGAAACGCGGGCTTGGCGAAAGGCGGCTCGGGGGATGTGCTGACCGGGCTGCTTGCCGCGCTGGTCGCGCAATGTGGGACTCGTGAGTTTTTGCGTGTGGTCGCCCTGGGCGTGTATCTCCACGGGCTTGCGGCGGAATTGCTGGCGCAAGCAAGCGACCTTTCGGGCATTCTTGCCGGGGAAGTGGCGCACGCCATCCCGTTTGCCCGGCGCAAACTTCTTCAGGAGCTGCAGGAGCGTGCCTGACGAGGTCATCACCCGCTCCGCGGAAGAGACCATCGCGTGGGGACGCCAGTTTGCGGCTGGACTGGAGGCGCCGGTGCTCGTACTGCTTTCGGGGGAATTGGGCAGCGGCAAGACCACGCTTACCAAGGGCATTGTGGCGGGACTTAGCGCGGCATCCGAAGACGAAGTGACCAGCCCCACGTTTACGCTGCTGCACGAATATGGCAGCGGGAAGCGGGTCTTTCACGGGGACCTTTACCGCATCGAGAACTTCCACGATTTTGAGACGCTGGGACTGGAGGATGTGTTCTCTGCGCCCGGTGTACTGATCCTGGAATGGTCGGAGAAGTTTCCGCTGAAGGCCCCCTGGCCGGTCGTACGGGTGCGCCTGGAGCATTTGGGGGGGGATTCCCGGCGGATTACGCGGAGCTGAGCGAAGCCGGAACCCGAATTGCGGGCTGCGAATGCCCTGAATTCGTTTTGGCTTTAGGACGTTACCTAGCAAAAGCGGCGGCTAGCCGCCGCACTCCAAACATGACCAGGCGCTCGTTGCTTTCTCGCTACCCCTGTACCTCGGTTTCCTTGCCCGGTGCCGCTGGCGCTGCTAGGTTGGAAGGTGGCGTACCCAGGCGGCCCCCATGCCAGTGGAACTCTCGAATAATGTGACGGATAGCCAGCGCGGGGAGCTAAAGAGCTACCGCGTGACCCTGCCGATGGGCACGCTTTCCATCGGCGTGGACAATATCCACCACGACGTCTTCCTCAGCCCGAAGTTTGTGCAGGTGACCCGGGATTACCTGTTCGACCTGATCCGGCAGAACACCAGCAGCACCTATCTGTCCGGGATCGAGTTTCGCCACACCAAGCCGGTGGACTCGACGACCTTTCGCAAGCTGCTCACTGAGCTGCTGCAAAGCTCGTTGACCAATGCCAAGCACCAGAAAAACATCGAAATTGACCTGCTCTTTCGCCTGGCCATTTTGAAGTTCATCACCGGGGAGCTGCAGAACCAGTTCGCCAACGTGATCCTGGATTGCAAGGAGTACATCCGCAAACGTGGCGAGTATTTTGAGCGCAGCCAGGCGGCGCATGTTATCAAGGCGCGGCTGACAGAGATGCAGTCGGCGCGGCGCGATGTGCTGCGGCTGATCGGGCAGTTGGTGGCGCAGATCCTGATTGATATCGAGGAGAATGTCATTGCCAAGACCCGCCGGGCGCTGTTTGGTGAGGACTATGCGCCCTACTATGAAATCCTGAAAAACCGGCTGGTGTTCCTGGATGGCGGCAAGGACGATTCTTTCTTCCTGGAGCACTACATTCTGCTGGGCAACTACGCGCGCGATCCGGACCGCTTGGAAGCCATGGACGCCCTGTTCCACGAATTCCTGAAGGAGGCGGGAGCGAACATTCCACACGAGCAGCCCGCAGTGCCCGCCGCGAACAGCTACAAAGCGCTGTTTGCCGAAGCCGAGCATCGTCGCGCCGAGATTGTTTCGCTGGAAGAGCAGCGCGAGAATTTGCGGAAGAAACTGGAACGCGGCGACGGCCTGCTGAACAAATTCCTCAGCTCGACGGACCCCGCGGAGATGCGCGCTTCCTTGAGCGAAATCGAGACGCGGCTGAAGGTTCATCAAGCGCGGCTGGAAGAATTGGCGCCGCAGCTGGATCGCGCCAAGCAGCAAGTGGATTTCGTGAACAAGGATTATCAGGGGAAGATCGACGACTACCTGAATGAACCGGAGAATGCGCGGCGGCTGTTTGACGCGTCATTCGGGGAAGAGGGGGATCACTCGGCACGCACCCGGCTGCTCACGCAGTTGGTAAGCCGCCTGGAGGAGCGCGAGCTGATCGTGCACATCCTGGCCAGCTATGAGATTCGGCCTATCGCCGGCGACTTCTGCCCGCCCGTGCACTTGCAACAGCTGCGCAAGGCGCTGGTGTCGCGTGAAGAAGCGAAGCGCGTGGAGGAAATGCTCAAGCAGGTTCCTGCCAAGCGTTTGACGATGAAGCCGCTGGAGGAACTGACACGGCGCATGCGCCGCTACTCGCGAGACGAATTGCAGGGGGTCGTACTGCGTTTCGCCATTGACTTTTTCCGCATGCGCCGCGATTTGCGCGATGCGGAACACCTTTCCGCGTGCATGGAACGCGTCAACCTGATTTCCGCCGAGAAAATCCGCGAACTCTCGCGGATAAACAACCGCTTGTATGAATGCCTGCTGAGAGAAGAGGCCAAACCGGAGCAGGATCAGGTGGTCTCCCACGTGATCATCAAAGCGGACGTGCGCGGCTCGACGAAGATGACGCAGGACCTGCTGGCGCGCGGACTGAGCCCCGCTTCCCACTTCAGCCTGAATTTGCATGAGCCGGTGAAGCGGCTGCTGGATCGCTTCAGCGCGAAGAAGGTATTTATCGAGGGCGACGCGATTGTGCTGGCGATCTTTGAAACTGAAGCTACCCTCGCGTATGCTCGCGCGGTGGCCAAGGCTTGCGTGCTCTCGCGGCAAATCCTGAACGTTTGCAATTCCTACAACGACACGGCTGCCTCCACGCAACTTCCGGCACTGGAAATCGGGATTGGCGTGGCGTTTCAAGGCTCCGCGCCGACCTATTGGACCGACGGCGAATCGCGCATCATGATTTCCAAGGCGCTGAATCTTTCAGACCGGCTTTCGGGGTGCGCCAAACTTGCCAAACGCATCCTTGCCAAGCAGAAGACACAATTCTCCGTGTATCATTTCCTGACGGCCATGGAAGGCGCGTCAGCCGAAGAGCTGGACGAATTCCTGGTGCGCTACAACATGAATGGAATCGAATTGAACGAGGAAGGCTTTCAGAAGCTGGCCGAAGAGATTTCGCTGGAGACGTTGAACACCAAGCTCGAGCTGCCCTGGGGCAAGGAAGAAGTGACGCTGTATTTTGGCGAAGTGCCCATGGGCGAATCCGTGGAGCTGCTGGTGCTGCGCAAAGGGCGCGCGCGCGAATTGCTCCCCGACGGAAAGATCGGCAAGTTTTCCGAACACAATTATTACGAAGTGTGCACCAGCCCGGCGCTGTATGACCTGGTCGCCGCCCTCAAACGCACGCAAGACCTTGGACTGGAAGCTGTCCGGGCCTGACCTCTATACTGGCGTCTATACTTAGATTGGAGGCGAAAGGGGTCCGGTGACCTTCCCGGCCTTCAAAGCCGGCGATTCGGCCCTTCGCGGGTCGAATGGTGGATTCGACTTCCACACGCCTCCGCCAGGATCGGAAGAAGAGAAGAAGCAGAGAGGCAAAGACAAAGAGCGGACCCACCCTTTGCGAAACCTGTCTAGTCCCGACATATGGTGAAAACCGCAAAGGGCAGGCCGGAAAAGTTTTAAGTTTTCAGTTGTAAGTTTCAGAGAAGAGAACCCAAAGACCCAAGTAAAAAAATCGAACCTGGGGCACGCGGCACCCAGCGCTTGCTTCCCGTCCGACGATTGGGCCACGCGGTCTATTGTCGCCATGGTTGTTGAAGAAGAACCGCGAAAATTGCGTCCGACGCAAAACATTGACTTTCATTTGGTGAAGTCCCAACGTTTAAGCAGTGGGAGTTTTCCACACCGTAACGTGGAGAGCGCATAAAGCAGCAGGTGCCGGTGACGGAATGTTTGTGGAGATAAGGGCAGCGCCAACGCAGGAATTTCCTGACGGACTAGATATGGGAGGAACTCTTCCCTTGTCTGTTCGCTCTAGTAGTGGGCGAGCTTGGTGAGCAGCGCACCCAAGCCACCGCCGACGAGAGGCCCAAGAATGGGGACAAGTGCATAACCCCAATCAGAGGCGCCCTTTCCAGATATTGGCAGAATAAAATGAGCCACGCGTGGACCGAAGTCGCGAGCTGGGTTCATTGCATACCCAGTGGGACCGCCGAGGCAGAGACCGAGAGCCCAAACGAGCATGCCCCAAATATAGGGGCCGAAGCCGGCCGGCAGCCCGGTGGCAGAGACGTGCGAGGATCCGAAGCTGAAACCGATTGCCACTAGGAAACAGGTAGCGATGATTTCAGTCAGCGCGTTTGCAGGAATACTGCGGATTGCAGGTGCATTGCAGAAGACGCCCAGTTTGGCGCCTTGATCTGGTGTCTCCTGCCAGTGCGGCAGGTAAGCAAGCCAAACCAGCGTTGCCCCGACGACGGCCCCGGCGAATTGCACTCCCCAAAAGGGAAGAACATTTGACCAATTGCCCGTCAGAATGGCCACGGCCAGCGTGACCGCAGGATTGATATGAGCGCCTGGACTCCCGCACGCAATCGCGACGAAGATCCCCATAGTCACTGCGAGTCCCCATCCAGTGGTGATGACGATCCAGCCCGAATTCTGCCCTTTCGACTTGTTAAGCAGGACATTGGCCACGACGCCATCGCCCAACGCGATTAACGTCAAGGTCCCCATAAATTCTCCAAACAATGGCCCATGCATAGGTGTGACTCCTCCGTATTAAATTGCAAATCAAATGGTTCCTACAGCTAAAGCCGCGGACTGTCAGACCCAGTTGAAGGTCCGCGCTAAATCCTGGATTCAAAAATCAACCTTTTCCTGTGCCTGAAACGGCGGGTCCTTCCACCCAGTCGAAGGTACGGGTTACAGCCTTCTTCCAGGAGCGGTACAACGATGTTCGCTTGTCTTCTGCCATGATGGGGTTCCAACGATAGTCCTCGGCCCAATTGGCGATGAGTTCATCGGTGTCCTTGTAGAAGCCGGTGGCGAGACCAGCAGCGTAGGCGGCGCCCAGCGCCGTGGTTTCCTGAACGACCGGACGAACAACCGGCTTGTTCAGGATGTCGGACTGGAACTGCATCAACAGGTCGTTTTTAACCATGCCGCCATCGGTGCGCAGGTTGGCCAGTTGGATCCCGGAATCCTTCTCCATGGCATCGAAAACTTCACGGACCTGGAACGCCGTGGCTTCGAGAACGGCGCGGGCAATGTGGCCCTTGTTAACGAAGCGGGTCAGACCGCAGATAACGCCGCGAGCGGTCTCCTTCCAGTAGGGCGCAAAAAGGCCGGAGAAAGCGGGCACGAAGTAAGCGCCACCATTGTCGTCGACGGTGCGGGCGAGTACTTCGATGTCCGAGCTCTTCTGGATAATTCCCAGGTTGTCGCGCATCCAATGGACCAGTGCGCCGGTAATGGCAATGCTGCCTTCGAGGGCATAGATAGCGGGCTTGTTGCCGAGCTTATAGGCGACAGTGGTCAGCAAACCGGACTTGGAGGGGATAATCTTCTCGCCGGTGTTCATCAGCATGAAGCAGCCGGTGCCATAGGTGTTCTTGGCTTCGCCAGGCATGAGGCAGGCCTGACCAAACAGGGCAGCTTGCTGGTCGCCGAGATCACCAGCAACCGGAACGCCCTTGATCGAGTCAAGGCAGGCCTTGCCATAGATCTCCGAACTGGAGACGATCTTCGGGAGAACGGATGCCGGAATGCCAAAATCCTTGAGGATGTTCTTGTCCCAGCTCAGGGTCTTGAGATCCATGAGCTGAGTGCGGCTGGCATTGGACACGTCGGTAACATGTACGCCACGGGTTGCGCCGCCGGTCAGTTTCCAGATCAGGAATGAGTCGATGTTGCCAAACAACAGCTCGCGAGCTTCAGCGGCGGCGCGTGCGCCGGGAACGTTGTTCAGAATCCAGCGAATCTTCAAGCCGCTGAAATAGGTGGCCAGAGGAAGACCCGTCTTGGCGCGATAGCGATCCTGGCCGCCGCGGGCGGAGAATTCCGCAACCGCATCGGAAACGCGGGTATCCTGCCAGACAATCGCGTTGTAAACGGCCACGCCGGTTTTCTTATTCCAGACGACGGTAGTCTCGCGCTGGTTGGTGATGCCGATGCCGTTGAGGTCGCGGGGAGTAAGCCCCCTGGCGCCCATGGCTTCTGCAATAACCTCCTTGGTACGGCGCCAGATCTCTTCCGGGTCATGCTCAACCCAGCCAGGCTTGGGATAGATTTGTTCGTGTTCCTTCTGCGCCACGCTGACAATGCGGCCTGTGCGGTCGAACACCATGAAGCGCGTACTCGTCGTGCCTTGATCAATTGCTCCGATATAGCTTGCCATGTGTGTTCTCCTTGCCGAGTATTCGCTTTTCCGAGTCTTAACCTGGCAGTTTAATAGCTTTTCCGCCTGCCAACTGCTGGAGTTCTGTCAGGCCCGCGGTGTAAGCGGAAACAGCGTCATCCAGAGTTGAAGGACTCCACCCCAACTCTCTTGCCAGATACTGTCCCGCGACCGGCGCGGCCAGAATTGCGTTTTTCCACGAATAGAACTGCAGCCCCAGACGCCGGGCAAGGACATCTTCGATGGAAACCGCCATTTCATTGTGAATGGCGTAGACGATCTCGGCGCGGATCGGCGCCGCTTCGGGAACGACCCGCTGCAGCAACCCCGATTCCTGATGCGTGAGCTGGAGGACCGCTTCCGCTTCACCGCCGAACTTTTCGACGAGATGTTTAGCCGTTTCCTCCGGAATGGGATACGCGGAGGACAACTTCTTCCACAACTCGGGAGAATATCCCTTGCTGCCAGCAAGGGCATATTTCCTGGTTCGGCATGGCTTGTGCGTACCGCCAAGGATTTGGGCAACATGATTGATGCCGTCCTCGGCCATGGCGCGATAGGTGGTCCACTTGCCGCCAAGAACGCTGACCAATCCGCTGAGGGTATCCACCTCGACTTCGTGATCACGGATGAGTTTCTTCGTGTTGACGGCATCGCGCGACGCAACGAGCGGGCGCATGCCGGCAAAGCACGCCTGTACATCCGCGGGAGTCAGATGTGTAGCCAAATAGATGTTCACGTACTTCAGCAAGTAGTCGATCTCCTGTAAAGTGACGGCCATCTTGTCTTGTAAGTTCGCTTCATCGTCCGTGGTACCTACCAGCAGACGCCCAAGCCAGGGAATAGCAAAAATCACTCGGCCATCCTCGGTCTTGGGGATCAGAAGCGCAGTGTTGCCTCCGATTGCCTCAACGGGGAGCAGGATGTGAACGCCCTTGCTCAGGCGCAAGCGAGGCTTCAGCGCAGGATTCGCCATCAAGCGGATGTGATCGGAGAAAGGGCCGGTGCAGTTGACAAAAGCACGGGCGGTGATCCGATAAGTTTCCCCACTCAGTTCATCCACGATATCAACCGACTGCAGCTTACCGTCCGCGCCCTTGTTGAGTAGCGTGCCCCGCGCGTAGTTGAGGGCCACGCCACCCTCGCTGACAAAGCTCTTGATAAGAGCCATGCAGTAGCGGGCATCGTCGAATTGGCCGTCGGCGTAGGTGACGGCCCCGACCAATTTTTTCCGGTTGAGAGTGGGGATTTTGAGGAGAGCCGCTTGGGGAGAGAGGCTGCGGCTGGGAAAGAGGCTTGTGGAACCGCTTACCCAGTCGTAAAGCTTCATCCCCACGGTCATGTAGAAGAGTTCGAACCAACTGAAACAGGGAACCAGAAGTTCCTGCGGATGGGCGAGGAAGGGTGCGTTGCGCAACATCAGGATGCGCTCGCGGAGAGCCTTGTGCACCATCTTCAGCTGGCCGAGATCGAAATCAAAGACAGCCTGCTGCAGATAGCGGACCCCGCCGTGCACCAGCTTGGTCGAGGCACTGGAGGTTTTCGAGGCAAAGTCCGAGGCTTCCACAAGCACCGTACTCAGACCTCTGAGCTGCGCGTCGAGTGCACAGCCGGCTCCAGTGGCCCCGCCGCCGATTACACAGACATCCAGAACGCGACCTTCCAGCATTTTCCGGACATCTTTGCGAGTTCCCATGGTCTCCTCTCCGCGTTTATAGAGCGATGACGATTAGAAGAACACTTGCAGGCGCATGCCAGCCAGATAGACGGAGTTCTTCGTCCCGCCAACATTGTTGTAGTACTGCATGAGTGGCTGAAGAATCATCCAAGGCGTTAACCGCGCCTTATAGTTCCACTCGAATGCTGTTTCGTTGGTGTCGCTTTACGCGCCTGAGCCTCGGATTCAATAAAGCTTTGGAGCATCTGACTGCCGCGGTTCACCTGTACATGACCTACTTCAATTTCTGCCGCGTTCACCAACCCTTCGCGTCACTCCTGCGATGCAAGCCGGAATCGCGGACCACATCTGGGCCGTCCAAGAGCTGCTGACATGGGCCGCGAACTGAGCAAATGACTTGCCAAACACATTCGAGCGCCACCATCAGCAACACAGATTTAGAGCACTATCAGGCAGATACGACCTCGTGTGGCGGCCTCACAGGCGGACGCTCAAGCGAAGCACGACCTGCGTTCCTTACTTAACTTAACACTGTCGATGAGGGCGGTTCCGCTCTAAACGTGATTTATATAAGTTTGGTGAGGAGGAATGTCGCAAAACAGGACCTAACAAGGAGAGATTCCAGTCGTAACAGTGCGGAAGGTCAGAACGGCGACGTGCTCCGAGGGAGAACTTCGTTTAGTAATGCCGCATCAGACGAGATGGACGTACAATGAGGTTGCTTTCGAGGTAAAAGAAAAGAAATGTGAGTTTATCAATGAAAATCGAATCGGACCACTCAAACAAAAGCATGGAAGATCTGGGCCTTTACAATCTCGGCACAATCCATTGGAACCTTCCCACACCCGCACTCTACGAAGAAGCCATCCGGCGCTATGAGGGCGTCCTTAGCCACTTGGGGCCGCTAGTGGTGCGCACCGGCCATTACACCGGGCGGCTGCCAAAGGACAAGTTCTTCGTGCGTGAGCCTTCCAGCGAGAAAAAGATTTGGTGGGGCAAGATCAATCGCCCGATTGAAGCGGCGAAGTTTGAAACGCTGAAATCGCGTCTCTGTGCTTATCTTCAGGGCAAGGACATCTTCATCGATAGCTGTTACGCGGGCGCCGATGAACGCTACCGCGTGCCGGTGCGCGTGATTTGCGAGCACGCCTGGCACGCATTGTTTGCACGCAATATGTTCATCCGCGAGCTCGACCCGGAAAAACTGGCGCAGCACCAGCCGGAGTTCACCGTGATTCACGCGCCCAATTTCCACGCCGACCCGGAAATTGACGGGACGAATTCCGATGCCTTCGTGGTGCTGCATTTCGGCAAGAAGTTGATTCTGATTGGCGGCACAGCGTACGCGGGCGAAATCAAGAAATCCATTTTCACGGTGATGAATTATCTGTTGCCGCAACGCCAGGTGATGGCGATGCACTGCTCGGCAAATTATGGCCAGGACGAGAACGACGTGGCCATTTTCTTCGGTTTGTCCGGCACGGGGAAAACCACGTTGTCCGCCGATCCCGCCCGCACGTTGATTGGCGACGATGAGCACGGCTGGAGCGATAACGGCGTGTTCAATTTCGAGGGCGGATGCTACGCAAAAGTCATCCGGCTCTCTCGCGAGGGCGAACCGGAGATTTACGAAACCACCCGGCGGTTCGGGACCATCCTGGAAAACGTGGCGATCGACACGGCCACGCGCCACGTGAACCTTGACGACGCCTCGTTGGCCGAGAATACACGCGCGGCCTATCCCATCACGCATATTCCGAACATGACCACGAGAGGTGTCGGCGGCCATCCGAAAAACATCATCATGCTGACGTGCGATGCCTTCGGCGTGTTGCCGCCCATCGCACGCCTGACGCCGGCGCAGGCAATTTATCATTTCCTGTCCGGCTACACCGCCAAAGTGGCGGGCACGGAAGCGGGCGTTACCGAGCCGCAGGCGACGTTCAGCCCGTGCTTCGGCGCGCCGTTCATGGCGCTGCCGCCGCTGACCTACGCTCAATTGCTGGGCGAAAAAATCGCGCGGCACAACGTGGATGTCTGGTTGATCAACACCGGCTGGAGCGGTGGACCGTGTGGCGAGGGACACCGCATGAAAATCGCGCTGACGCGCGCACTGCTGAAGGCCGTGTTGTCCGGCGCCTTGAAAAATGTTGCCAGCAAAGCCGACCCGATTTTTGGATTGCACATCCCGCTTTCAGCTCCCGATGTGCCAGCGGAAATGCTGGAGCCGCGCAAAACCTGGAAGGACGCTTCCGCGTATGACAAAAAAGCGCGGGAGTTGGCGGCCATGTTTGAAAAAAATTTCCAGGAGAACTCTGCCGACGCGCCCCAAGAAGTCAGGGAGGCAGGACCGAAAGCATCCTGAGAGCAATGAAGCGCTTCACGTTCGCCGCGTATCCATTCGTGAACATTTAGCGCGGCGCATCTTTGACAGCTTGGGCCGTACGGCCGTAAAGCACTGGTGTCGTTGTTCTTTTCGCTTGCGGAGGCAGGCGCGACGAGCGCGAGCTATTCAATGAACGGGATGGCCGGCGGTGATCATTTAGCGGGGGAACAAAATTATCTCCATCCCGCTGGCGGAAGCGCTCGCTTCGAATCGTAAAGTGGACCAGGAAATTCTGGACGCCGTGTTTGGCATTCTCTAGCTTGACTATAGGGTGTCGAAAACTTCCTGAGGTGCCTTTCTGGTTATCTTCAGAGACGGACGGCATTCCGCGGATTGTTCTGCACTTCCGTCACATTCAGTTTTCCCCGTTGCTTGATGCGGTCGTCCAGCTGATTCCAGAATTTGTAAAAGTATTGGGCGGCCGAAATCAGCGCGCTGATCACCACCAGCCACAGCAGGACCAAACCCAAGGTTCTCACCGAGCGGTGCCTTGCCCCGGTAATCAGCACCGCCGCCGCGCAGACCTCCAGCACCATCTTCGTCTTACCCAAGGTGGAGGCGGGAATCGTAAATCCTTCCGCCGACGCAATATTGCGCAATCCCAATACCACCAATTCACGGCCGATGATAATCACCACCATCCACGCCTTGGCCAAGTGCATGTCCACCAGGGGAATGAACGCGGCGCAAATCAGCAGCTTGTCTGCAATCGGATCGAGCAGAATCCCCAGCGTGGTGATTTGTGAGTTGCGCCGCGCCAAATAGCCGTCCGCCCAGTCCGTTGCCGCGGCGATCAGGAGGATCAGCACGCCCCAGAACTCGAAGTGCATCGGGAATCCCCACAACTCGAAGTTTGGGCTGTGAGTCAGCAGCACCACAATCAGCACTGGCACGATAAATATCCGCAACAACGTCAATGCGTTCGGAAGGTTCATAGGGGGTGGACAGCGGCGGTGTTTTTGCACCCTTTTTGGCCGCAGTCCACACTATAGGCTTCACGTCCCTAACCGTCAACGTGACCGCCAAGCAGAATTGCGGTTTATCTACAGCCTGTTGCTGCCCTGGGAGGCGTAATGCAGCTGCTGACGGCTCACCTGTGTTTCAGCTCAAGCCGATGCTCGGTTCCAGACAGGAGGCGATGAATGTTCTGATGATGTTTGGCGATAATCAGCACTGAGGTTATTGCCGCAAAAGGAAGCAGCTGCCAACGCTCCTCGCGCGGCATCACGAAATACGCCACCAAGGGAAAGATTGCGGTTGAGGTTATAGAGGCGAGCGAGGAGTAATGCCAAATCGCAAAGATGATGATGAACAGAACAACCACAATCAGCACGGCCATGGGCACAAGTGCGAGGTAGACACCCATCGCGGTGGCGACCCCTTTGCCTCCCTTGAACTTCAACCACACTGGGAAGATATGTCCGATTACGGCGAACAAGCCGGCAATTCCCAGAATCACGGGCAAATCGTCTCGCCGAGCCGCCGGACCGATGGAAGGATGCCCAGCCAGGAGCCGGACGATGTAGATGGCGGCAAATCCCTTGGCCGCGTCGAGGAGTAAAGTCAAGGCGCCGAGTCCGGGAGCAAATCGCGCCACGTTCGCGGCGCCAATGTTGCCACTGCCGGTTGCGCGAATGTCGGCGCCTTTAAAGAGCCGGACCAGGATCAGTCCGAAGGGAATCGACCCTAAGGCGTAAACCACCACGGCGGCCATGGCGTAGGTTGGCATTGAGTTTTACTCCGTGCGGAGAAGCGCCTTGCCCAATCGGGGGATCTTCAGAATACAGGATATTGTACTCGCAGTCTGGGCGGAGCCACGAACACCAGTGGTACAGTCCACACCAGGAAGAGAAGAAACGGTGGAGTTGCTGGTGTCGCGCAGAGGACGCGCGCGAACTGCTGCCCGAGGGGCAGATCGGCAAATTCTCTGAGGACAATCATTATGAAGTGTGCGCCAGCGCGGTGCTGTACGACCTAGTGGCGGGGCTGAAGCGCACGCAGGACATCGGACTGGAAGCCACCCGCCAGATTAGGGCAGAAGAAAAGTCAAAACCCGCACCCTTGAAAACCACAAGGATGCGGCACCCAGGGCTACATCTGCTGCCCACGGAGGTGGTGCATGAATGATGAATTGGGGCGGTGCCTCTGAACCAAGAGCCGGGAACATTCTCTGCCCCACCCGCCGCTTCAGGTACCCATGTGGGCTCTCGACTGAGCCCGCCGCGGAAGCGATCAGAAGGTGAAACGACCACCGACTGTCGGAGCAAAGTTGTTGTTGTAGTTATAAGGGACGCCGGGGCCATGAGGAATGGCGATGGCCAGACCGCCGCTCACGTAGGAATACGCAAATCCGGCAAAACCGTCGAAACGCTTGGTGAAGTGATGATCCACATAGAGCGACACCTCGTTGAGGGTGCCCGCGCAGGAAGCGCGGAAACCGGCTGTGGCCGAGCAGGTCGGAGGTTGACGGAAGTCGTTCTGCCGCTGTTGATACCAGGCGAAAGTGAAGTCGGTTTTGCTGCGGTAGGTGTACTTCACGCCCGTCCACCATATATTCACCAACTTTTCAGAATCAAGATTATTGTCTTCGACCCCGCTCATGATGTAACCGCCCTGGTCTGAGGCGCCAACGCCCAGCGGGTTCGACGGGTTATTCTGCCAGATGTATTCGTAGCCGGCAAAAAACTTGAACGGGTCCCACGTATATTTGGCAGCGACCATAATGGCGTTGTTGTCGGTCACGATGCCATATACGGTGTTGTGTGTGTCGATCAGATTGACCCCGGTGATGGGGTTTGTATTGATGCTGTTGGTGGTCGACTGATATGGCGCCGCCGGACTCTGAGGCCCCAGCAAGGGGTTCAGTACGCTGATCGCCTGATTGTAATGTTGGAAGACGAAGTCGGCGGAGAACTTGCGGTAGTTTCCGCCGAGGTCGAATCCGTAGGCGTTGTTATGCGCCGATTCAGGCGTACAGGTCGCGGCAGTCCAGCCTGCGGTGGCCGAATAGCAGCCGGCAGAACCATCGGCGAATTTATACATCGCTCCGAAATGGACCGGGCCATAGGTGAGGTGATACTTCAGGGCGTCGTCCCAACGGCTGTCCTCGGTGTCGCCGCCGCCGGCCATCGTGCCGTTGTATCCAATGTAGGAAAAGGCATAAGCGCCACCGGCCGGATCGTAAACGAGCATCGCATCGGTACCGAGAGAGCGCTGACGACCAAAGGTCAGCGTGCCGAATTGCGCGGACGATATACCGCCATAGATTTCGTCATTGAAGGGTTGGCCCGCGCGCGCGCCGTCGATGGCGTACGAATAGCTGGCCCTGGGAAGACCGTTGTTGATGGTCTGGGTGGCCGAAGCGTTGGCGAGCAGGCCGGACTGCGGATTGATGCCAGTGGAAGCATTGAACACAACGGACCAGCCAGGCAGAAACTCTTCCTTGCCCCTGATACCCAGACCCGTCTGCTGCAGGTTGTTCGGTGCGACGAGGAATCGATGTTGATAGCCGTTTCGGTTCACCAGAGATGCGCCTTCATAGTTATAGCCGTTTTCCGGTAAGCCGTGGCTGACCCAGCCGACGCCGACGTCATACGCACCGTACAGCGTGATGCCATGCCAGGTCAGTGTGCAATCGGTGGTGGCGAACTCGTGGCCGCTCGCGCAGGCGTCGGGGGTCCTCAGCTGCATCTTAATGTCGACCGTGGCGTCCTGGCCAACCGCCAAGCTGATTCCCGTGCGCGTTTCATCGGCGAACCCTGGTTTTGCGGCTCGAATGGCGAAGCGCCCCGGAGGCAGGCCGGACGCCTGAAAGCGCCCCCCGCGGTCGGTTGCGATGGTGCGCGTTGCACCTGTGTCGACGTTGTTGATGGTCACCGCGACATCGGGAATGGCTGCGCCGGTTTGGTCGGTCACCACGCCGGAAAGGCTCGCTCCCGTTTGGGCCCACGCCGGGAACACGCCCATCACAAGCGACAAAAGCAGGAGGAAGAGTTGGGCCAGGGGCAGTGAGGCAGCCGTTGGAACGTGGCCGGCACGCGACAAAGTTTTCCATCGCCTCCCGTACCGGAAAACGATCTGCGAGCGGTCAGAACGTTTCACGATGGATCCTCTTTCTTGGAGCGCGAACGAGAAAATCGCAAAGTTGTCACCCCCGGATTAATTAGGAATGGAAGCTAAAGCCGGGCGACACTTTAACCCGTATTGATACATTAAAGCAATACGTTTTGATGTGGTCCGATCCAGGCATCCCGCAGGATGTCTTGATTTATGCCATTGGCCATAAGTTTCAACCGCTCAGCGCATTGAAAGTGTGACTGAGATAACTTCCAGTCAATCCGATAAGTCAAAACGAATTACGACAATTATGGTCGGGTGAAAGCGAATAGAGAGGACTAGCCGGATATTGCACCCGGAGCGCTCCAGTTACAGCTCCTGAGCGGCGCTGGCGTCACGGCAGGATGATCATAACTTCGGCGGATTTAATGAGGGCGCCGGCCGTCTGACCTTTTTTCAATTGCACTTTTCGGATTGCATCTGCGTTGATAATGGAGGTGATTTGTTGTTCGCCGATTGATAGGGTCGCAACGCCGGTAAAGCAAACTGCTTCTACACAAGGATCGCAGTTTTGACTTCCACACTCCTCCGCCAGATCAGAAGAAGAGAAGAAGCAAAGAAGCAAAGACGGACCCACCCTTTGCCAAAACCGCAAAGGGTAGGCCACCCGAAGTTGCCGTGCAGCAATAAGAATGTGCCACCCGCCAAATTTCCTTTCAGTTTGGGAGTGAGGAACGTCCCGTCTGTCCCCGGTTTCCCCCCGGTTTCCCGAAGAGACTAAGACTCAGCTCCATTTGACTCCAATTCGATTTCAGGGGCGAGGGCAGCATCGTGGTACCGTGAAATTTATTTACTCTCACTTCAATTTCGACTTCCACACACTTCCGCTAGGTCAGCAGAAGGGAAGAGACAAAGAAGCAAAGAGGAAGAGCGGACCCACCCTTTGCAAAATTCGCAAAGGGTGGGGCACCCGCGATAATCTGTTCTGAGACTTAGGAGATAAAGCGTCATTCCAAAGTACGCATATTCACGGGGGAAGATGTCTCGCCTAGCAGGAGGGTATGTCCTTTTTGCGACTTTGGCGGCGCTGCTGTTTATGGCGTTGCCTGGGGCGATTGGGGCGCAGACTGCGGAGGACAAGTACAAAGAGGCTTCAGCGGCGTTTGATCGCGGTGAATTTGAGCAAGCCGTTGCTTTGTATGAGCAGGCGCTGAAACTGCAGCCGGATTCCGTGCCGATTCGGACCGATCTTGGTGTAGCGCTGGTGCGGCTCGGCCGTTACACGGAAGCCATCAACAATTACGAGCAAGCGCTGAAGCACGAACCGGGAAACGCGGTGGTGCGTTTGGACCTGGCGTTGGCGTGGTACAAGCAGGAGGACTTCGCCAAAGCCGCCGAGGTCCTGACAAGTCTACGCAAAGATCATCCGGAGAACCGTCAGACGTTGTATCTGCTTGCGGATTGCTACCTGCGGGTGGGCAGGGAAGCGGACGTGGTAACGCTGTTGCAACCGGAATACGGCGCCAATCCAGAGGATCTTGCCGTGGATTATGCCCTGGGCACGGCGCTCCTGCGGCAGGGGAAGATTCGCGAGGGAGGAGTAGTGATCGATCGCATCCTGAAGCTCGGGGACACGCCGGAGGCAAACCTGCTACTGGGCCAGGCGCAGTTTGCTGCCGGTGAATTCAATGCAGCCGTGACAACCTTGCACAAGGCTGTGGATCAGAACCCCAACTTGCCGGAGGCCTGGTCGCTCTATGGGCACGCGCTGCTGAGCACGGGCGCAGAAAATCTTGGGGAGGCCAAGGCGGCTTTTCAGCACGCGCTGCAACTCGATCCCAACGATTTCAGTGCCAATCTCTTTCTGGGAGACATCCTGCGGCGGCAAGGCGATTATGAGCAAGCGATGCCGTGCGAGGAACGTGCAATGCTGTTGCGTCCGGGCTCACCGGAGGCGCTCTTCCAGGTTGCCGCGCTCCATGCGGTCCTCGGCAAGCAGGACGATGCGCGCAAGGAATTTGAAAGATTGGAGCACGATTATCCGGAATTCCTGGAGGTTCATATACAACTGGCGGCGCTATACGCCAAGATGGGCCAGCCGAAAGAGAGCCAGCGTGAACGCGAGATCGTTCAGAAGCTCAACGACAAGGCGCGGGAAACGGAATTAAAGCCAAAGCCCTGAAAACTATTTTGGCTCGACGACCTTCACGATTTGGTCGGCTTGCACGTTCTTCAGTGTCTGCACCGTCCCGGACGGCCAGCGAATCTCGATCTCATCCACGACCTTTGCGGTGCCCAGGCCAAAATGCACGGGACCGGCGCTGCTGGAGGCGTATCCCGACGAGGTCGTGTAGTGGGTGTACTGCGCTTGCCCACCGGCCATAAGCCGAATCTTCGCGCCGATGCCGTCACGATTGCTTTTCGTGCCTTGCAGCTTCAACTCGAGCCAGTGATTGTCGCCAGGGCTATCGTTGATCCAGATTTCCGCGGGTGCGCTGAGGGCGGTGACTACGAGGTCGAGTTTTCCGTCGTGATTGAAGTCGCCGTACGCCGAGCCGCGATGGCGTTTGGGTGGCTGTGCCGTAAATCCCGCTTCTTCGGTCAGTGCCACCCATTTGCCCGTCGGCCCATTGCGGAAGACCGTGTTGGGCTGGTCAATGTGGCGGTGACCTTCCATCGCGGGAGACTGCACGTCGCCGCGGCTCACAAAGAGGTCCTTCCAACCATCGTTGTCGAAATCCGCGATGTTCGGGCTGTAACCCGCCATGGGATTGCTGAGCAGGGCCATCCCGCTCTTGGCGGTAATCTCCGTAAACGAGCCTTTGCCATTGTTTTGATAGAGCGGAAAGGTCTCTAAATCCAGCGCAACCAGGGAAATGTCCGGCAGGCCATCGTTATTGAGATCCCGGAAATCCACGCCCATCCCGGAAATCAGATTGCCGTGCTCGGGCAGCGCGACGCCCGCCTCGAAAGCCACTTCTTCAAAGCGCAAATTGCCTTTGTTGTGGAAGAGGGAATTGAAAAGCTTGTCGTTGGTAACGAAAATATCGGGGAGGCCGTCGCCGTCGTAATCCGCAACTCCGACAGCCATTCCTTTGCCGGGATGCGCGCGAATTCCGGACTCCGCGGAGACATCCACGAACTTCCCGTTGCCCTTATTGATAAAAAGCTGGTTGGGCGTCTCCTTGTAGTATTTCGGGTGGCAGTATTCGGGCTTGCCGTTGAAGCTGCACGGCGGTTCTTTGTTGACATTCCAGCTCATATAATTGACAACGAAAAGATCCAGCAAGCCGTCGTTGTTCACGTCTACCCACGCGGCGCCGACGGACCATAGCGGGCCATACTGTTTGTCGGGTTGCGTCAGGCCGGCTTTTTCGGTGACATCGGTGAATGTGCCGTCGCCATTGTTGTGGTACAGCGTGTTGCGGTAAACGCCGCTGACAAAGATGTCCTCGTACCCGTCATTGTCGTAATCGCCGATGGCTACTCCCACGTCGTAGCCTGTCCCGGCCAAGCCCGCCTGCTCGGTAACATCCGTAAACGTTCCATCGCCATTGTTGCGGAATAATTTGTTGGAATATTGGGGCGAATCTTTTTTCAGCGTGGTGATGTCCGCGCCGTTGGTGAAGAAAATGTCCAGGTTTCCGTCATTGTTATAGTCAAATACAGCCACGCCACCGGCCATGGTTTCCGGAGCATGGCGCTGGGGTGTTTCGCAGCTGTCCAGGGAAAACGCGATGGGGCGGAAAGAAAAATGAATCGGAGCCTTGGCGGGTTCTTGCGATCGCACGGCTCGCAAATGAAGCCCGGTGGCGGCGCACATCGCAAGCAGCGCACAAAAAGCAACGCGAAGCAAAACTCTTCGGATGGAAAGCTCCTTTGAGCTAGGGCACTTGCTGCGATTCCAGGCGGTTAAGTCTCTCAATCTCTTCCTTCTCCCGTTTTGCATCTGCACTCCTGCCGGTGCTGGTGTAAGCCCGCAACAAATCCCAATGAGTCCTCACCGAATCCGGCGACTGTTTTCGTGCCGTCTCCAGTTCCGCAACACCCTTTGTGGCATCCCCCTTGCCCATCAGGGTCTCTCCCAAAATCATGTGCGTCTGTGCATTGTTCGGATCCAACTTGGCTGCTTCCTCCGCCAGATGCAAGGCTTCGTCGAACTTCTGCTCCTTGATGTACTCCTCCGCGATACGGAGGCGCGCTCCGAGATGAAACGGCGAGATTTCCAATTCGCGCTGCATCTGACGAATGCCTTCGTCCGGGCGTACGTCCATCAAGAACACGCCATAAAGAAAGTGAACGCCGGGTACGTCCGGATAGCGCGCCACCATTTCGCTGAACATTTTTTCGGTTTCATCGGTGTGCTCACTCTCGATTGTCAAGGAACCCTGACCGGCCATGCGGACCAAATCACGGCGGTCCGCGGGTATCTCCGTCGGGAGAAGCGGCATGCGCAGCGCCGCCAGTCCCATAGGTTCAAGAAGGAGGTCGGAAGTCTCGCCAGCCCGTTGCATTGTGCCGAGGACCGTCATGCTGTCCTCGTAGCGTTCGAAGCGAGTCAGGATCACCGCTTCAAAGTATTGCGCGGAGCGGACCAAATCCTTGCGATCTCCCAGGCCGAGTGACAGGGCGCGTTGCAAGTGATCCAAGGAACGTGGGTATTCCCGCGTTTGGTATTCGCTCATCCCCAGGACCACCCAGCCGGGGCCAGCTTGGGGATCAAGGGCGACAAACCGGCGGAGAACATCGCGCGCCTCGCCGAAATTCTCCTTCTCGTACAACAGAGTGCCTTGATACCACAGTCCTTCCGGCCAGTCCGGGCGAAGTTTCAAGGCCTGAGCGTAAAGACGGATGGCTTCGTCGTCCCGACTTTCTTTGCGCGCAAGAGTGGCAGCTTGGGAAATCTGATCGAAACTCTGCGGCTTTTCTTGGCCAGCATTTGCCCTGGACTGGCCAGGATTCGCGGACAAATGCATCGCGCCAATTCCGAGGGACAACATTGCCAAGAAAACCGACGCGGAAGCAGACAGGCGGCGTGTCATGGCTTAGACTCGGTCTTTCTGGTGGGAGCCATTTTCTGCGCAGCGGGAGCCAGGGCCTCTTCGTTCCTGGTCAGCGCTAGAAACGCCTCCGACTCGCGTTTCGCTTCCTTCACGCGGCCCAGGCGCAGGTAGGCATTCGCCAGTGACGAACGCACGGCCGGACTTCCCGGAGCAAGCTCTTTGGCGAGTTCCAATTCATGGGCCGCTTCGGGAATCCGTTCCGTGGCCAGCAGTGCTTTTCCGTAGGCAAGGTGAGCTTTGGCATTCTTGGGCTCCCGTGTCACGACGCGCTCCGCCAAAGGCAGAGCCTCCTCCGGCTTAGCATTTTCCAATTGCGCGAGGGCCAACTCCACCATTGCCGGGATACTTTCCGGCGAAATTTGCAGCTCTTTCTTGTACTCCTCAGCAGCCTCAGGGAATCTTCGTTGGAAGCCGAGCAGCGTGCCGAGGAGGTAGTGAACGTTGGCGTCCCCTCCGTAGCGCTTGGACAGCCTTTGCGCATAATCATCGCTTCTCGCGTAGTCCTGACGCGAACAGAAGAGCGCGGCTTTGCCCGCCAACCAGACCGCTTCACGCTTCTCATGCGGATAGTCTTCCGGAAGAGTGGCCATGCGCAGAGAGGCCAAGCCCATCGCTTCGGTGAGGGCCGGCGTGTCGCCAAGTTTTTTGGCTTTGGCCTCCAGGAGGTAGAGGGCAGACTCGAACTCCGCCTTGCGCGCCAGCAGTAGAGCCCAGTGAAAACCGGCCACGTCAAGCAAGGCATCATTGCCGGGAGAGCCCGCTTTCGCCCAAGCCTGGAAGTGTTTGAGGGATTCATCATAATCGTGCGTCTCGTACTCGCAGAGCGCCAGAAACGCATAACCCGGCCCGGGCTTGGATGAGGTCGCGACGAAGCGCTTGAAGGCGTCCAGCGCTTCCGCAAAGCGATCCTGATCGTACAGCAGGCTTCCCAGGGCCCACCAACCATCGCTCCATGCTGGACGGAGCCGCACGGCTTTTGCATAGAGGGTTTCTGCCTGATTCAAGTGGTCGGCAGAACGCGCGGCATCCGCCTGCTTGGCGACCTGCTCAAATGCATCTTGTGGTGAGGAAGGCGGATTGGCTTGAGCCGTCAGAAGCAGGACCAGGAGGGAAGGGAACACCAGCATACCTAAAATATACATGGGGTGGCCCCGTAGGACCACCCCATGATTTCAGACATTCGGGTTGGTTAGAAGGAATACTTAAGCATGAGCTCCATAACGCGGTTGCCCACATGATGCGTGGCTTCGCCGAAGGTGCTCTTCGCAGCGCAAGGAGTGCCGCCGGAAATGGACGGGCAACCGGTCCCTGTGATGACCTGCCCCAAATCGTTAAACTGCAATTGGAGGTTGCTATCGCCGTTGGTGAACGATTGCAATCCATGGTTCACGAAGTTAAACGCAGACGCGCGGAACTCCACATTCTGACGTTCCGTGATCTTGAACTTCTTCGTTACCGCCAGGTCGCTGTTCCAGTACATCGGACCCGGCAGGTAGGGTATGCTCGCATCTCCGAGTTTACCGACTGGTTGCGGCTTAAAGCAGCTTGGGTTGGCAAAATAGTTAGACGCCAAGTTCTTTGCAGGATTGCATACGAGCACCGGGAAGATGGTGATGTTTGGGGTGCCCAGCAAATGGGCCGCATCCTGGGATGTGGCGCCGCCCTGAACCATATTGAAGGCACGGTTGGAGCCGGACGAAGCATTGGACAATTGCATCCCGCTCTCGATCGTGGTGACGCCGGAAATCTGCCAGCCGTTTACGGCGCCACGCACGAAGGCGTTGGTACCCTGTACCTTCGGGAGGAAGAACACGTAAACGAAGTTGACGGCTTGTCCGCGGTCCTGCTGGGACACGCCGTAGAGCCAGTCGGTGCCGTAGTTCGGCAGTGCAGCGGTGAAATAGGAGTTGCCGCTAGCCTGGTTGGCCGCCAACGTTTTCGACCAAGTATAGTTTGTTTGCAGGGTCAACCAGCTATAGGAACGCTTGACGGAGACCTCCAGAGCATCGAAACGTGACTTGCCAGCAGTCTCAGCGTCGTTGAGTCCCGAGCTATTCGAGTAACCAGGATATGCTGTGTAGTCCTGATAGCACGACGTTGACTCAATGGTATTCGAACCGGAACAGTCCGGGTTCTTAGCGACGTCTGGTAGTAGCAATCTGCCAAGGGGAATGTAATTGATATTGACCGAGTTCTGGAAGTCATAGCCTTTGTTCCCGGCATAGGTTACCTCTAAATGGAACTTGGCAGGAAGAACCTGATCAATGGATAAGTTATATTGATAGAGCAGGGGCTGCTGATGATCATCCGGGTTGTAGACGCTGGCGCCCTTTAGGCCTGCCCCGAGGCCGCTGGTGCCATAATTGCTGGGCGGTGCCGTCGCGGCAGAATCAATGGTCTCCCAACTGGAGCAGACCTTGTCGCCTGTACCGCAAGAGAAGCTCACGGAACCGAAGGCGGTACCGGCTGGGCCCGTGTAGTTATTGCTCTGCACGGAATCGTAGAAGCGGTACATGCCCCAGCCGCCACGAATCACCGTTTTCGCGTTGCCGAACAGGTCGTATGCCGCATCAATGCGGGGTTCGGGGAATAAGAAGGTGCTCGTTGCACCGGATAGCGGGATGTTCGGGTTAATCTTGTGCCAGCCGATACCCACGTTGGCATCAGGCCCGCAGGGAGACGTCGGCGGACAATATTCGTTGTAAACGTTTGGATAGAAAGTAGCCAATCCAACGCTGTCCACCGGAGCATATGGCTTGCCATAATGCTCAAAGCGGGCTCCGAGGTTGAGGGTCAGCCGTCTGGTAAGTCTCCAGCTATCTTCCACATAGAAGGAAACGGTGTTTTGCGCGATATTCGTTGGGGGCGGCAATGCCTGCTCATAGTAGCCGGCGCCGATACCCGTGAGCGCATCCGCATAATTGTTGCCCGTAGGCGTACCCCACTCATTGTAATTAAGCACGCCCATATATTGGCCCCAATTGTCCTGCTTATTGTAGAGATGCTGCCAGTAGAAGCCGGTCTTTAGAGTATGGGTGCCGATGACCTTGGTCAGGTTTTCACCGGCGCTGGGGATGCCCTTGTCGGCGATCATAGTTGGATGGTAATCGTGGCCCACATCGCCCAGGTTGGGGAAGCTGTTGTTCCAACTAAGGAGCGCTGGCATCATCGGGTTGCCGTAAATGCCCGTAAGCGGGAAGCCTGCGTCTTTGCGGAGCAGCTTTGCAGGATCCGTTGGCGTGGTCGGGAAAGTGATATAGGTGTAAGCGAAACGCGACTCACTGGTCAGCGTGGGCGAAAAGACCTTCACAAAACTCGCGACCAGGAGGTCGGAGCCGTTGTTTCCCACCACCGGACTTGGGGACGGCACGCAATTATCGCAGGACCCGTTCCACAATCCATAAGGCATCGTCGCGCTTTCCCGCTGTCGGCTCCAGGACACGTAGAACTTGGTGAAGTCGCTGATGGCCCAGTCAACGCGGGCGACGTTTTGCCAGGAGTTTTGAGGAGCAGTATAGTTTGAAACGAAGTTGAAGCCGGTATTTGGGTCGACCTCATTCAACGGGATGTTGGGCTTCGGCAGGTAGTCCTTCAACAACAGTTGGGCATTCGGGTCGACACAAGCCGTGGCCATAACGCCACCCGTGATGGTGCAAGGTCCCCGGTTGGCCGCAATGTAGTTCATTCCGTTCGACCAGCCGCTCCCTGGCGTCGTGGGAACGACACCCAAGGTTGCATTCCAATGGGAATTCTGGATCGTGTTGAGCTCGCTGAAATCGCCACTCAACATCTGGGCGTCAGGGACAAAGGCGCGTTCGACGCCGGCATCCACTGTCTGATGGTAGTTTTCGTAGGCTTCGAAGAAGAACAGCTTCTTGTGGCTCTTGTTGAATCCCGTTCCCGGAATGATCAGCGGACCGCCAATGTTTCCGCCAGGGTAGTAATAGGAGCTATCTGGCTTTGGGCTGAAGCCCTGGGGATAGGAGCAGGAACCGCCAGAGCAGACCAGTGATTCCTTATTGAACTTGTCGGTAGCATTCATCACGGAATTCCGGGCGTTGAAGTAGCCCGAGCCGTGGAATTCGCTGCCGCCGCCCTTGGTGACTGTATTCACCACCACCGGGCCCTGGGTGTTCTCCGCGGAAAAGTTTGAAGTCATTACCTTGACTTCGGAAATCATGTCCGGATTGGGGTTCACGGGAGTGGCATTACCGAATGCGCCCGGGTCGAAGGAACTCTGCCCGTCCATGGTAATGTTCACCGCCTGGCCGTTGATGTTCACGGCGCTCAAGCCGCCCGCATTTGTCCCGTTGGGCACGAAGCCGTTGATGCCCACGACCTGGCCGCTGAAAGCAGACTGGTTCTTTCCGCTGGTGGGGTTCAAGATCGCGCCTGGCAGCAATTTCACGTATTCGCTGGCGTTGCGGCTGACCAACGCGATGTCCTGCAAATCCTTCTCTGAAATCAGCGAGGATTTCTCACCGGTATCGGTGACCGCAAGTTCGATCGAAGAGGCTTCGACAACGACCGTGTCCGTCACCGCTCCAACCTTCAAAGAGATATTCATGCTGCGGCTGTCCCCGCCGTTCAGAACGATGTTTCTGCCCTGCCACTTCTGGAAACCGGCCTTTTCGACGGTTACGTTATAAGAGCCGGCTGGAAGAGTGGCAAAGGTGAAGACGCCATCGTCATTGGTCTGCACTTCGCGCGCTTCACCCAATGAGACGCCCTTCACCATAATCTTTGCTCCACCAATGGCCGCGCCGCTGGGGTCGGTTACTTCGCCACTCAACGTAGCGAATTGCGACTGCGCCGAGACCATCGGCTGCAACAGAAGAAACGCGGCTAAGACGATTGCGAGAACGCCAACGCTCCGCCGCGTGGTCAAACAATTTACAAATGTAGATACATAATTTGGCACTGAAGCACCCCCGCTTCAAAATCGAGATTCCCGTCCCAACACCCTAATCGAGAATGGACTAACAAGGACCGCTAAATGCGAGGAGCGAACCGCGTCTAAAATCGATATTTCAGTGTAATCGCTTACGGCCCTAATACTTCTCTACTACGCCTGTCGAGGGCGGCTGTCAAGGGGTCTTTTCGGAAAGCCAATTTTAAATATCGTTTTTTTGGCGGTAATCTGCAAAGTGAGGGCTTTGGCAGGAAAGCGAAAAGGCGACGCGGATAGTCGCACATCTAGCTTCCGTCCTCAAGCAATCTTGGGGGTCGAGGATCATTCACAAGCGATTTACCCTCTTGCGCGTGATTAACCTCCAGAAAATGAATAAGATATGACTGGTCAATGGGCCAGTCCTGGTGCTGGCCAAAGGGTCAATCGGAGAAAACAGCCCTTGTCCGCGTTTACAGAGTGCCGCTTGCCTGGTTTTGGGGGTACCCGTACGTGTCAGCCGGAATCCCGGATGGCTACGTCTCCGTGTCGACTGGCAGCTAACTGCATTCTTGCCCCTTAATCTGCTAAACTCCTCGCGGTCTCATGCTTCGATTGCCATTTTTCCTCAGCGGTGTGCTGGCATTTCTGCTTTGTCTATCGCCACCCGCAGAATCTTTGCCTCAGACAGCTCCCGCAGGGCCATCTTCCGCCAAACAGGATGCGGCTCCAGCGGCCCCCAAGCGTGACGCTTCTGCTGCGAGTCAGAATGAGAAATCACGCCTCCATTTTCGCGATGTTTCCTCGCAGGTTGGAATTACGACGGTGCCGCACACGCGCCTGGACCGGCACTACGTACTCGATACCATGGCGGGTGGAGGAGTGGCTCTGTTCGACTGTGACAATGACGGCAAGCTGGACATCGCTGTCATCAACGACTCCACGATCGAAAAATATCTGCAGGGCGGCGATTTGATGGTCAGGCTGTATCACCAGGACTCGAATTCTCCCAGCTTGCATTTCACAGACATCACGGAATCCGCTGGGCTAACAACCAAGGGCTACGGCATGGCCATTGCCGTGGGCGATTATGACAACGATGGCCTGCCAGATTTGTACATTACGGGTTACGGCCACAACGTTCTGTACCACAATCTGGGCAACTGCAAATTCGAGGATGTCACGAAAAAAGCGGGGCTCGAGGTGGGTGGCTTCAGCACCGGGGCCGCGTGGGCTGATTACGATCGCGACGGACTTCTGGACCTTTTCGTCGCGCGCTATGTGAAGACCGACCCGCGGCATCTTCCCGACCCCGCCAAGTCTCGCGGTTACAAAGGCGTGCTGGTGGAATTGCCGGACACGATGGAAGGCGAAACTGATTTTCTTTTCCGTAACCGTGGCGACGGCACCTTTGAAGATGTTTCTGCGAAGGCTGGGGTGAACGATCCTCACAAACAACACGGGATGGGAGTCGTGTGGGGCGATTACGATAACGATGGTTGGCCCGATCTGTACGTGACTAATGACACCGGCTGGAACTACCTCTACCACAATAATCATGACGGGACGTTTGAAGACGTGGGCATTCCCTCCGGGGCCGGCCTTGGGCCCTTCGGTCAATTCAATGGGAATATGGCTGCCGGTTTCGGGGATTTCGATCGCGACGGCAAATTTGACCTAATCGTGACGCGCTTCGGGAATCAGCCCGCCAGCTTGTATTGGAACCGCGGCGATTTCTTCACCGATATTGCCGTCGTTGCGAAAATCGCACGCCCCACCTTTGCTCCCGTGAAATGGGGCACGGGGTTCGGTGATTTCGACAATGACGGCTGGCCGGACATCATTATCGCGAACGGCAATTTCACTTCCCTGATGGACACGATTTCAGGCGAAGCGCGCTTTGCCGAACCCATGCAGCTCTTTCGCAATCTGGGCGACCGGACGTTTGAGGAAATTGCCGATTCGGCGGGCCTCAATGACGGGCCACTTCTCTCTAGAAGGGGCACCGCTTTCGGCGACATCAATAACGATGGCAATTTGGACGTAGTGGTCTTCAATGTGGCTGGCCCGCCCTCCGTTTTTCTGAATGAGACGGCCAACGGCAATCATCGCGCCCTGTTTCGGCTGATTGGCACGAAGAGCAACGCCATGGCGATTGGGGCACGCGTTCGCGTCACTACGGCCAAGATGTCACAGATCGATGAAGTGCACGGAGGCGGGAGCTACAATTCCTCCGATGACACGCGTCTGCATTTCGGGCTTGGGAACGATTCCGTGATGGATAAGGTGGAAGTGTTTTGGCCCAGCGGCTTGAAGCAGGAATTTGCGAATGTCGCGGCGGACGCCATTTACGAGGTCAAGGAGGGCCAGGCCATCCGGAAAACTGTGGCTCTGCCTGCACCTTGAAGGGGCCTTGCGTAAAATCCAGCAATTTGAGCGGATGCGCGTTTGTCTTAGCAGCAAAACCCGTCTGGATGCCGGTGTACTTGGGCTTTTTGTGACGCCAGCCCTTGCGACAGATTCTTGCAACGCTTACGATTCCTTCCATCGGCGAAAGCTGCGCTCCGTGTGCCTTCTTCTCTCAGGCTGGCCTTCGCGATTTTTGTAATGCGCATTTGGATCGAACTTTGAACAATTCATGCCGCATCACTCGTCCCGTGAAGAGAGCGGCAGAGGTGGCGCCTTGAAATTCTGGAATCGTTCGCAGGCACTTACATGCCTTGTTGTAGTTTTCGCTTTTGGAAGATTGCTGTCAGGTTGCGGAAGCTCCGGCGGCGGAGGGGGCAACGGCGGCGGTGGAGTGCAAATCCCGGCCGTGCCGACTGGGGTTACCGCAACACCCGGAAACGCGCAAGTGGTGCTCACGTGGAGCGAAGCTGCAAACGGTCTGTCGCCGGCACCGACCTTCCACGTGAAGCGCTCCACGACGTCCGGCGGCCCTTACACACAGGTTGGCGCGCCCACGGCCGCAACGTACACCGATACGGGTCTGACCAATGGCACAGCTTATTACTATGTGGTGTCCGCGGTGAACTCGGCGGGTGAAAGTGCGAACTCATTGGAAGTGACTGCGACGCCGCTTGCCACGACCTCTGTCACGGTCAATATCGACACGCTGAGCAATCGCCACGCCATCAGCCCGTATGTCTACGGCGGAGCCTATCCGCAAGACGCCGCTCATGTCACGGACAGCGGCTTGACCGTGGTGCGCTGGGGCGGTGATGCGACTTCGACTTACAACTGGCAGCTACAAACCTACAATGCCGCCAACGACTACTACTACGAGGACTACAACAGTTCCGGGTTCAGCAGTGGGAACGCTGACAGTGATTCAATCCAGTTCGTTGAGAACATAGAAACTGCAGGCAGTAACCCACTGATGACGATGGTCATGTTGCCTTGGGTAGCGCAAAGCGCCGAAAACGGTAGTAATGGGCACTGGAGCTTTTCGGTCGCCAAATATGGCGCGCAATGCAGCGTGGATCAGTACAACACTGATGCGGGAAATGGTGTGGTCGCCGGTGCCAGTTGCGCCAGCTCCCCCACCTACATCACCGGAAACGACCCAAATGATGCCTACGTGCCACTGAAAGATGACCCGGCAGGCGGCGACCCAGCGGGAACGGTCTATCGCCATGCATGGGCAACCGCTTTGGCCACGGCGTTCGGTAGTGCGCCGCATTTCTACAACATGGACAATGAGCCGGAAATCTGGGGCAGCACCCACCGGGATATTCACCCCAGTCCATCGGCATACGAAGAACTCCGCGACACCTACATCCAATATGCTTCCGAATTGAAGACTTGGGACCCCGCCGCGATTCGTCTTGGACCCATCACTTGCTGTTGGTGGTTTTACTGGAATGGGGCGAATAGCAACGACAAACCCAATCATGCGGGCCAGGATTTTCTGCCCTGGTGGGTGAATGAAGTGTATTGGCGCGACCAGATCAGTGGCGTGCCCTCGGTGGAAGTCTTAGACGTGCATGCTTATCCGGACTCACCTGACACTTCCACATACACCCAAGCGCAGAAGCAAGCCTTGGCAGTGCGCATTTACCGTGATTATTGGGATTCCACCTACACGAGCGAATCCGGTGGCATCAATCAAATCTATACCACGCAGATTCAGCCCAATCACGCCATTCCTTTCCGTATTCCTCGGTTGCGCGCCATCTACAATTCCACCTATCCGGGTATCCCGATGAGCATTACAGAGTGGAGCGCCGCGTTTGCCGGCGAATCCGATTTCTCCACGGCCATCGGCGATGCCGACTCCTACGGCATCCTTGGCCGAGAGCGAGTCTACTTAGCGTCACGCTGGGGAGCGCCTCTTCCCGCGAATCCCAACTACCAGGCCTTGAAGCTCTACACCAATTATGATGGCGCGCATCATATGTTTGGGACGACTTCCGTGTCTGCCACGCATAATGCCGACCCGAATCTGTTTAGTGTGTATGCCGCGCTGGGTACGGGCGGCTCGTCGCTCACGATCATGGTGCTCAACAAAGACCCCGGGAATTCGGCTATCGTGAATTTCCAGATCAATAATTTCAGCGGAACTTCGTGCACGGCTTACACGCTCTCGCAATCTTCCCCCAACGCGATTGTGAGCTCGTCCTGCCAGGCGAACGGGTCGATGACTTTTGCTCCTTATACGGCGACCTTGCTCGTTTTGAGTGGCGCGCTGACTTCGGTTCCCGCGGCGGAATGGGACCTCAATCCGGATACCACCATGGTTCCTGCGGGCGGCACCGCGACGCTGAATCCCATCATTACGAGCGGCACTTCCGGGGCTACCGTGACGCTCACGGCCGCCTCGTTTGATTCCGGCGGCGGAACGATGAGCATTACCAACGGCAATGTCACACAGGCGCCGTCCAATGCCGCGATCACCGTGACCGCCGGTACAACCCCTGGCTTTTATCATTACACGGTGACCAGCAAAGACAGCTCAAACGTGATTCAAAAGCAGGGCGGCTGGATCATCGTGGGCAATCCGCCGGCGACATTCACACAAACCGGAAACGGGCAAACGGGCGACGTTGGCACACCACTCACGCTCTCCGTGACGCTTGTTCCCGGGACGTCTGGCGCCACTTCGGGCGCGGGCGCCACGATTCGTTTCACTACAGATGCTGGAACGCTTTCGGGTGGAACCGCCGGCAACGCTACCACGCAATTGGTCACGACGAATTCCTCGGGCGTGGCGAGCGTCACTCTCACGCTTCCGGCCACCGCGGGGCCTGTGAACGTGCTCGCGGAAGGGCCCTACCAATTGGGGCATCCTGTCGTCAAATTCAGCGAAACGGCGCAGTGAGCAGGGATGCTGCTGCGAGTTGCCGACACTCTCGTCAGACGATAGCTTAAGAAAAGTCAAAGCGGAAGACGGACCCACCCTATGCGAAAACTGCAAAGGGCACGCTATCTGTCTGGAAATTCATTACACTGGTGCAATCCAACGGAAGTAACCGAAGGAGCCTGACCAAATGGGGATTACGACGAAATGGACACGCCGAGGCTTTATGGGAGGGATCAGCGCACTCGCCGGTGCACTGTTGAATGCCAAGAGATTGCCGGCAAGCCCGGGCGCCGAAGATGCCGGCATCACGGGATTTGGGCACACTGGCAATGTTTATGAAGAGCTGGGTGTCACGACCTTGATCAACGGGCAGGGCACGATGACGATGCTTGGCGGCTCACTGATGCGGCCGGAAGTGGAAGCGGTGATGGCCATGGCGGGGCGGCACTTTGTGAGTATTCCGGAACTCGAGGTGGCTGCCGGGAAACGCATCGCGAGCATGCTGAATCTGCCGGAAGGGTATAGCGCCATTGTGACTTCCGGAGCTGCGGCGGCGATGCAGTCGGGGCTCTCTGGAATCCTGACGGGAGACAATCCGAGATTTATTCTGCAATTGCCGGATCTGACGGGGATGAAGTCCGAAGTGATCATCCAGAAATCGCACCGCAATCCGTTCGACCACCAACTGCGATCCACGGGAGTGAAGCTGATTGAGATAGAGACGCGAGAGGAATTGAAGAAGGCCATCAATGCGAAGACAGCGATGATGCACTTCACCAATTTCGCCAACGCTGCGGGACAGATCAAAGTTGACGAATGGCCGCGGATTGCGAAGGAGTACAACATTCCCACGTTTATTGATGCAGCGGCGGATACGCCACCGGTTTCGCATCTTTGGGATTATGTGACGATGGGCTATGACCTGATCGCTTTCAGCGGAGGGAAAGCGATTCGTGGGCCGCAATGCGCTGGGCTGCTACTCGGGCGGAAGGACCTGGTGACGTACGCGCTGCTGAATAACAGTCCTTACGAAGACACACTGGGGCGGAGCCAGAAAGTGGGCAAGGAAGAGATTGTGGGGATGGTGAAAGCGCTGGAGAGCTATCTGCAGGAAGACCACGAAGCCCTGAAGAAAGAGTGGCAGCGGCGATTGGAAGTGATTGCAGCGGAGGTCGGCAAGGTACGCGGCGTTACGACCACCTTTTGGACGCCTGATGTGGCCAACCATGTTCCTCATCTGGATATAGCTTGGGACAAACAACACCTCGCGCTGACTCCCGAGCAGGTGGTCACGGCTTTGCGCGAGGGGAAGCCCGCGATCGTGGTTGCCAGCGACGAACATCCCGGAGTGATCACGATGAAGTCGTTTATGCTGCAGCCGGGAGAGGAAAGGATTATTGCGGAGGCGCTTTCGGCGTATTTGAAGGCGCACTCGGCGTAGCCGTACGCACATGAGTGGCGAAAGCCCGGCCTAGTTATAAAATTTGCTCCAACTTCCAAAGAGGAAAAGCGGACCCACGCTTTGCTGAAAGCGCAGAGGGTAGGCCACCCAGGTGGCTTGTGCGTCAGAGATGTGCCACTACACTCCTGAGCAGGAACCCAAGAGAAGAGGGATTCCTCACTTCGCGGACTACGTTCGGAATGACGTGGGGTGTTTTTCCGCGAGCGGTGAAGCCTTGCCCTAATGATTGCGGCAGGCGGGTTAGTTGAGAGAGGCGGAGAGGTGGGAGAGGTTTTGCTGGGCTTGATGGAGGAGGCCGAGGGCGTCGGCTTGCAAGGGTCCGTGGGGGGCGAGCTTCAGATAGGTTTGGGCGTCGGAGAGGACAGCTGAGGGATTGTGCTGCTGCTCGTGAATCCTGGCGAGTAGGACATAGACGTCGGCTTCGCGTGGATCAAGCTTGACTGATTCCAGGGCGCTGCGCTCCGACTCCGCGATGCGGCCGAGGGAAAACTGCACAAGTCCGAGACAATATCTGCCCACGGGGGAGTAGGGCATGACCTGGAGGCCTCTTTCAATGAGGGATTCGGCCTGACGGTACTCGGAGCGCTGATAAAGGATCATGGAAAGGCCAAAGATGGAAGGTGCAAAACCGCCGTTGGTGAGGTCAATGGATTTCTGGAAATATTCAGCGGCGGCATCCAGTTGACCGAGGCGGAAGAGGGCCAGTGCGAGGTTGTGGTAGGGACGATAGGCTTCAGGAGCTTGTTCGATAGCCGAGCGGAAGTACGGGAGGCTGGCCTGGAGATCGCCTTTGAGAAGGAGTTGCGTGCCCTTTGCAAAGGCTTGCTCAGCTTTGCGGGGCATGGCGAGTTCCTGGACGGAGACAACCGAATCGTTGCGAGGAGTGGGAGCGATTGCGGATTTGCGCAAACGGATGACGAGAGGAGTGGCGGGGGGAAGGCTGGTGGTGAGCTGGAACAATTCGCAATCGGGGGCAGTGACGGTGACCACATAGGTTGCGGGGGAGAGTTGGTCGAAGTGGAATTCACCGTTGTCATCGGTGCGAGTGGAAATGGCGGTGCCGGTGTCTGAAAGATAGAGTTCAACATCCGCGTGAGGGACGGGACGGTCGTTGGCAGAAAGAAGCACAGTGCCCGCAGCGGAAAGGGAGGCGTGAAGAGAGGAAGGAGACTGCGAGAAACACACGCTTGGTGAGGATAGGGCAAGGACGCCGAACAGCGAAAAGAGGCAAACGTTCCTCATGGTGCACCAACTAAGCAGGGGGCAAATTCCCCAAGATACATTGTGAGAAGAAATGGGAGCGTGCGCGCAGAGGAATCGGCGGCGATAGAGCAGTAGTTAACAGGGCGAAGGGGCAGGGGCGCTGACTGGCCGAATGGCCAGGGGGAAAGGATCAGACGAGGACGGTCTAGGGGTCCCGCGATTCAAAGTTGTGGGCTGTGTATCAGTTGAGATCCTTCGGGGCGCAAACGACGCGCCCCGAAGGATGACAGCGCGTTGTTGAGTGCGAGCGATGGATGACAGCGCGTCGTTGCGTGTAGGCGATGGATAAAATATTGGCGCGTGAGAAATACAGCGTAGGACTACGTCATTTCCGCGCTGAGTCTCAGGTAGGGCCAGAAGACGGGTATCTGGACGTACTCTTTTCAGCTATGGCTGAGGATGCGGTGGACAATTTCGGCGTTTTCCCGGACTTCATCCTTGACCAGGGGGAACATGCCGACATAGACGCCGTCGATCGGTTTGATGCTTTCAAAGGCGGTGCGGAAGGCTTGTTCCACGCCTTCATCGGAAATTCGTCCAGCGGCCAAAACCTTGAAAGCGAAGCAGGGCTTCTTGGTCTGACGCATCACGTTGTACATGCGTGGCGGGTCGCTCTGCAGGTAGATGTCATGAGGCATTTCGAGCATTTCACCGTTGAGAACTTTCTTCCATTCATCGATGGTGCGGGTGCGGTTATAGACGCATCCGGCGTAAAAATCGACATCCCAGCCTTGCTCTTCGACGTAGGCGATGACTTCCGGTTTGTGAGTGCCGACGCCAACCAGGACGCCTAAGTCCCGGACTTTCTTGCACCACTCTTTGACGGTATCCATCTTGCCTTCACGGAAGGCCACGTCGACCACTTCGCCCTGGCGCTGCATGGCCAACGGCTTGAGAGTTTTGGCAAGAGCAACGGTATCGTCGCCAGCGATAACCTGCATGATCAAGTGCATCTTGCCGCCTTCGGTTTGAAAACGCGCCCAGTCCTTGGGGGCGGGATCGAGATGGACGTAGTTGAAGGCGTTGATGCCGAAGCGATTGCACTCGTGCATTACCTTGCAGACGCGGTCCGGCGTGTACCAATCCTTCATCGCAGCGCCGAAATTGTTGTTGTAATGGGCAAATCCACAGATGGGGTTGGCGCCGAGAACCAAGCGGCTGATGTCTACACCGAAGAACTTCATTTTTGGTACCTGAATGTCGGTGGTGGACTTTGCCGGGGGTGTTTGCGGGGAGGCTGGACCCGATCCGAGAGCCAATGTGTGGGCGTCGATGGCCGACGCAGCGCCGGACAAAGCAGCAGCCATGGCCGCGCTGGTGAGAAGGAAATCTCTTCTGGTGGTGTTTGACATGGGGGTTGCGTGCTCCGATCCAGCGCTGGGCTGAAAGAAAAGAGGACAAACACACAACAGCGTAAGCAACAACCCGTGTGTTGGCCTGGCCTTCTGTCATTGGCTTTAGCAGCGCAGAAGGGGTGCGTCTGTAACCGGCATCACCACGGGGTGTGACAACACTGGCAAACGCAGGATTACGCCCAGCCCGTTCTCGCAGGCCTTGGTCAAGCTGAGGGGGAACCAGTTTTGGCGACGAGATAGCGATCCAGCGATTCGAGAATGAGCTTCCTCATTTCGGGCAGTTCTTGGTGCGCCGCATCAAACATTTCGATACGGCAATCGGATTCCTGGCCATATTTGCGATAAAGGGGAAGCAGGTGATCGCGAATCTTCTCGACGCCCGGAACGGGGGTTAGAGGATCGCGGCGGCCATTTACGCTCAGGCGAGGACGCGGCACGATCAGCTCATTGATGTCCGCCGACTGGAAATGCTTGAGCAGAGATGGCACGTAATAAAATATTGCGTGCGCGCTGAGAGCGTGCATCTTGATCAATTCTTCGTAATCCGTCAGGCAGCAAACGTCCACGCACAGACGAATGCGCGGATCGAGAGCCGCAAGCCACCAGGCCTTGGTTGCTCCCATGGACATTCCGAGGACGCCGATACGGTGGGGATCGACCTCGGGGCGGCCGGTGAGATAGTCGAGCGCGCGGAACTCGTCGAACATCATCATGCCGAAGAGCACCTGCCCCTGCCACAGCATGAGCTTGAAGGCATCTTCCTCACCGCGTTTTCCGTCGTGATCGTGCTGGCGCTCGCCGAAACACCAGCTATCAATGGCCAGCGTCACGAGGCCTTTTTCGGCGCAGACAGGAGCGTAGGCGGGCTGAACATCCACGCCGCGCAAGAGCTGTTCTTTGCCGAGGCCGTACATTCCGGCGTGCCAATGGATATACAGGAGACCGGGAGCGGGGGACTGGCGCTTGTCGGGGATCAGGAGAAGCGCGGGGACCGGCTCGATGCCGTTAAGATCGAGAGTGAGGCGTTCCAGCGTATAGCCATCGTGCTTTTCGGTGGTCAACAACTTTGGCTTGGCCGGCTGGTGCTGCCAGGGCAGGTCACCTAGCAGACTCCAAAGCTCTTTTCGCCGGCGCTCCTGATAGGACGGGAACGAATCGCCTGTCTCAGGAGAAGGCGGCGCAGGTGAAAGAGATTGTCCGGTTGTTCCCCAAGCGGCGGCGGCTGCGCCGCTTTGCACGAAATCGCGTCTGGTGATGGGGGGCATGATCGCTCCTGGTAATGTTCTGATTGGGCCGAAGGTTTGTTCCGGCAGAAGTGCTGAGTTCTTCTTATCACAGCCAGGAGCGAAGAGGCTGAATTTTTGGCGTGCGCTAGAGATCGAGCAGAAGGTGGTGCACACCCAATCCGGTGACTTGCAATACCGCGTAGCGCGACTGCTCGACTGTTTCAATGGAAGCCTTCACCGGCCGTTCATCCAGCGTCGCTTTTGTCAGCTCGCGTTCCTTCGGAAGGAGCACACGCAACTCAAATTCTTTTCCCGTGCCCGTGAATTCGAGCGATATGCGATGAATGGTGACATCGTTTTTGTAGCGGTAACGGCAATAGCCGCCCGAGGTGGGATATTTGACAGTGACTTCGGCAGTGCGCACCTCGGCCGATTCCCAGCGTGGCGCAATCCGAGTACGGCTGAAGGCCGTGCCGTTGTCCACTACTCCGGCCAATCCTTCCAACAGCGCGTAGGTAACGGCGGCGTTCCAACCGTCAGGGATTCCGCTGGAAAGGTCATCGTAGGGGGCGAAGAACACGGGCGCGCCGCAGAGGGTGGCCGCAAGCACCATCCATTTGACGCCGCCCACCGCAGCCGAGAATTCGAGTGCGGCAATTTCCCGCTCCGGATGAGGATTTTCAAACCCGACCGCATAAACGCCGATGGCCGGGAGTCCGTGACTCGATTCCTGCCAGGCAAGACGCAAGCGATCCCGGACGCGTGGGCCTTCCCGGGCGTACTTGCTGTCACTTGGCTCCCACCAGGAGGCGATGTTCTTGCGGCCTTCGATGGACTCCGAATGCGAAGTGCCATCGCCATAGCGCATGGTGAAAGTGCCGAAGGCTCCGGCTGAGGCGGACGCAGCGTGCAACAGATAAACCGAAGCAGCCTTGGCGTGCACCGGCAGGGAAGCTTTTTGCGTGTAGCCGCTGCTTTCGGACAGACCGAGGCACGAGCGGTGGCCGTTTTCAGCAGGCGAAATCACGTCAAAGGGAATGCCCTGAAATTCCTGGGGCCCCGTAGGCAAATCCCGCAGGTCGTGGCTGCTGTCGCCTACCCACGCCGGGATTCCCGGAGCGCCTGTTCCAATATCCGCGTTGGCCACACTGCGCAGGTCGAGCTTCTGAAAGGTTCTCTGTGGCGTTTCCACAGTGTTGCCGCGGAGAGTGACAGGCAGGTAGCCACGATAGCGATCGGCAATGGCTTTTTGCCGCCGCAAGATGTCCGCGCCGTAATCCTCGAAACCGTGCTCGAAGGCGCCGCGTGCCAGTTCGCCTGCCACGCAAGAAAGCACTCCGCCATTCACGTATTCCCAAACCATTCCCGGCTCGTTGCTCGTGAAACCCCTAAAGAATGGAGGATAGATTCCGTAAAACTCACCTGGCGACCCCGCCGGCATTTCGCGGCGGATATGTTGGTAGGTTTTCAAGATGGCCACACACTTTTCGTGGGAGATGCCGCGATTGAGCGAGTAGGCATTCGACAAGGAAACCTGCCTGGCCATGTCCACACCCACGTCCGGCTTGTAATCCGGATTCTCCGCGATCCAGTGCGTGTAGAACTCGCCGTTCCAAGCCAGCTGGTCCAGGCGTCCCTGAATCACATCGGCCAATGCCGCGAACTCAGTGGCCTCCGCAGAGCGGCCCGCTTGGGTAAGCATCTCCGACAAGCGGCGGCAGGCAGCGACGAGGTTGGTGTTGTCACCGTAAAAGACGCCGAATTCGCTTTTCCCCAGGTAGACCACGAAGACGCAGTCGGAACCGATTTTCTGCTGGTCGTCCGAAGTGTAATCCCAGGTATCAATAGTGAATCCGCGGTGCATGAGATGATACTTTTGCGACCAGCGGTAGGGATTTTTCGTCACGAAGCGCAGCGCCTTGATCGCGCCATCGAGCTTTGCCTTCATCCATTCATCATCGCCGGTGGCTTTCCAGGTGTAATACAGCGCCTCGACGAAATACTGCTCGACGTGGCTTTCCACCGGCGCGCGGCGCAACTGCCGGAATCCGCCTTCGATCTTTCTGACGAAATCGTCATAACCGAATTTCCAGTCGAAGTAATTTGCTTCTGGCGTGCAGGGATAGCAGTTTTCCCAGATCATGCCGTCTTCGCGCTGCGTCTCCGCAAAGAAGTCCACGGCATCTTTCAAGTCCGGCCAGTAGTACTTCATACCCTTCAGGATGAGGGTGTGGTCGAAAACCCAATTGGCAAAGAATTGGTAGACGCGATCCTTGTAGCGGATTACGTTGACGGGCGCTTCCTGGTTCCAATCCATGATCGTCCAGAGGATATCGGTGAGCAGTCCCTGGAAGATGCCAGTGTCTTCGCAAATTTCGGTTTGGCAGTCCACGTGGAAAGGGAGGGAGGCGTGCACTGCTCCGTTGGCATCGAGCACGCTTGCCGTGTGCACGCCCAGCGCGCCAGCTACCTTGAATGCAAAGGGATCGCGGGCACTTTCGCGGACGTAGGCGTGGCCCGCCGCATCTTCCACGACGATTGTGCCGGAGACCGCGCCGTGCAATTGAATCTCATCGAGCGGGCAAAAGGGAGTTTGCAGGGGTGGGGCAATCTGCAACTTCGGAGCGACTCCGAACGTCAAGTGTGGGCTTGCCAACGCTCCACCTGCCACCGCGGGAATCGCTTTCAAAACACTGCGACGGTTCATTTTCATCGGTGCCTCGACTTTTTTCGCTTCATGAGGATTGCGTCCATTCTGGGACGGGCTCTCGCCATACGCACTTTGCTGAGGTAGCCTTGATGCTTGCGACCCATGGTACTCCCAGTTCGGGAAATCTGTGGGTTGCTTCGGGCTTCCTTAATTGATGGATAGAATTATGTGTAACGCAAAGTCCGCATGGGTGCGTCTAAGCAAAAGGGTCTCGCTCCCGTGTGTCGCTTTAGGTGTGCCTGCGGCTTTGCTTGTTACGCCTGCCACTGAAGGGGAACTTGAGGAGAGTTCGATGGGAACAGTAGATGTGAGCCGGGTCTGTCAAAAAACTTTGCGTTTAGCTAGTGTCGTACTGAGTCTTTGCTGCTTGCTCGCTCTCGCGGCATTTCCCGCGCGCGGGGGGCAGGGAACGCCAGCAACTCCCGCGCCAAAGACGCCGCCGGTCATGGGGACAATTAAAGCCATCGCGGGGAATAGCGTCACGTTGACAACGGACGCAGGCGGGGAAATCAAGGTACTTGTTCCGCCCGAGGCGAGACTTCTGCGCGTGCCACCTGGCTCCAAAGATCTGAAGGAAGCCGCTCCGTTGCAATTTGCCGATTTGCAGGCTGGCGATCGCATCATGGTTCGCGGCAAGCCGGGCGATGAAGCGAACTCGCTGGTGGCCACGGCCGTTGTAGCCATGAAGAAAACCGACATTGCGGAGAAGCAAGCGCACGAGAGGGAAGAATGGCAGCGGCACGGCATTGGGGGACTGGTACGCTCGGTGGACGGATCGAGCGGTGTAATCACGATTGGTACCACGACGGCCACGGGCAACAAGGAAGTTGCGGTTCAGACCGCTTCGACGACCATTCTCCGCCGCTACGCACCGGGCTCCATCAAGTTTGACGATGCCAAGCCCAGCACTCTTGCGGAAATCCATGCCGGCGATCAATTGCGGGCGCGTGGTTCGCGCAACTCCGATGCCTCCGAGTTCAAAGCGGATGAAATCGTCACCGGCTCGTTCCGGAATATCGCGGGGACGATTGTGTCCATTGACACGGCTGGGAATTCGCTGACAGTGAACGATGTGTTTACGAAGAAAAACGTCGAGGTGAAACTCGTCGCGGATTCGCAATTGCGCAAATTGCCGCAAGAGATGGCACAACGGATTGCCATGCGCTTAAAAGCGGCCTCTGCGGACGCGAATGCTACTGCCGGTGGTGCAAAGCCGGTGGCCGCGCCCGCAGCACCTTCCACGGCACCTGCCCCGCAGACTCAAGCGGGAATGGGCGGAGGCGCAAGTGGGGGCTACGGCGGCGGAATGAATGGCGGGGGACGAGCGGGCGGAGGCGGGGGCGATCTGCAGCAGATGCTCAGCCGTCTGCCTGCAAACTCACTGGCGGACTTTCAGAAAGGTGATGCGGTGATGATCGTGGCGACACCCGATCATGACGTGTCGAAAACGACGGCGGTCACGGTTTTGGGAGGGGTTGAGCCCATCCTGCAAGCGTCGCCGCAGGGGCAGGCAGCGTCGATTCTTACGCCGTGGAGTTTGAATAGCGGCGGCGCTGCCGACGCCGGCACTCCCTGATTCCCGGTGAACACGGACAATTATTAGAAAGGGAAGAACACCCCGGATGATCTCTCGAAATTGCAAATACGCTAAACTCTTCGCCTGCCTCGCGGGCCTCCTGCTCTTCTGGGCCGCTGCTGCGCTGGCTGCGCAAGCGCCCACCACGGGGGCAATTCGCGGGCAGGTGACGGATCCTTCCGGAGCTTCGGTTGTGGGAGCCACAGTGCTTCTGACGACGCCTAGTGGCGGCTCCATGGACACGCAGACTAACAAGGATGGATTCTACGAATTCAAGGACCTTGCGCCGGGCAACTATGAGATCAAAGCGGTGGCCAAAGGTTTTGCGCTGTTTGACAAGAGCGGGATCGCGCTTGCGGCTGGGCAAGCGCTTCGCGTAAATATTCCGTTGGCGCTGGAAGTTCAGCAGGAAAAGGTCCTGGTGAATGACACGAGCGCACAGGTGGACACGAATCCTTCGAACAATGCCAATACCGTGGTGCTGCAGGGAAAGGACCTGGACGCCCTTTCGGACGATCCCGATGAATTGGAGTCACAACTCCAGGCTCTCGCGGGTCCCTCCGCCGGACCGAATGGCGGACAGATTTATATTGACGGTTTCACCGCCGGGCAGCTTCCCCCGAAAGCGTCCATTCGAGAGATTCGCATCAACCAGAATCCGTTTTCGTCCGAATATGACCGTCTGGGTTACGGGCGCGTGGAAATCTTCACCAAGCCCGGCACGGACAAGCTGCACGGCCAGTTCATGGTCAGCGGGAATGCCTCCGCCTTTAATGCGCGGAATCCGTTTGAGCAATTGCCGGCCGGGACATCCCCTCCCGACTATCACTCCGAACAATACAGCGGCAACATCGGCGGAGCGCTGAGCAAGAAAGCCTCCTTCTTTTTCAATATTGAACGGCGGAACATCGGGGCGTTGAACATCGTCAGTGGTCAAATCGTGTGCGGAGATACGTATCTGGCAATTGCGTGCCCATCTTCGGAGCCCCCGTTGAGCATCATTCCGTACAGCGCCGCGATCGCGAATCCACAGACGCGGACGAATTTGAGCCCGCGGATTGACTATCAGATTACGCCAAACAACACGCTCACGGGACGTTATCAGTATTTCAGAAACTCAGAGAGTGGCGATAACGTGGGACAATTCACTTTGGCAGAATTAGCCACCACGGATTTGAGCACCGAGCACACCGTGCAGGCAACGGATACGCAGGTGATCGGCGCGCACATCATCAACGAGACGCGCTTCCAGTATGTACACGACAACTCTCTGACCACACCCGTGAATCAGGCCACAACGATTTCAGTGGGCGGCGCGTTCACCGGTTATGGCAGCGGCGGCGGGCCCGAGTCCGATATTCAGAACCGCTACGAAGTACAGAACATCACGTACATGAATTACGGCAAGCACTCCTGGAAGTTTGGCGGGAGGTTGCGTTCCACGGCCGATGATAATTCCACGCTGAGCAATTTCTATGGACAGTATACTTTCGGTTCACGCTCGAATCCCGACACCACCTGCGTGCCATCCGCGGCAAACAACAACTGCATCATCACGCCGATTGAAGCGTACCAGATCACGGAATCCGTGCTCGCGCAACCGGGAGGGACGATCGCGGAGGCTATTGCGCAGGGCGGCGGAGCGAGTTTCTATACGCTGACCTCAGGTACGCCAGCCGCGAAAGTGACGCTTGTGGATGCGGGCTTGTTTGTACAGGATGACTGGAAGGTGCGGCAGAACGTCACCATCAGCTATGGCCTGCGTTTCGAAACACAAAACCATTTCAGCGATAAGCGCGATTTTGCGCCGCGCCTCGGCTTTGCCTGGGGCATCGGCGGCAACGCCAAGAATCCTCCCAAGACCGTGTTGCGCGGAGGTTTTGGCATGTTTTACGACCGTTTCAATTACGGTCTTGTGCTCGAGCAGCTTCGCTACAACATCAATGGCACTTTGCTGAATCAATATCAGTTGGCAAATCCGGAGTTCTTTACTCCGTCTGCGCCGCCGCAATCCTTCACGGGAAGCAGTGAGACGATCGTATATCGAGACAATTCGAATCTGCGCGCGCCCTACACGATTCAGACGGGCCTCACTTTGGAGCGCCAGCTAACGAAAGCGGCCAATGTCGCCGTCACCTATCTGAATTCCCGCGGCGTGCATCAGTTCTATACCGACAACCTGAATCCCGTAGATCCAACGACCGGCCTGCGCGGGACGACAACGCAAGGCAACATTTTCCAATATCAGTCCGAAGGGATATTCAAGCAGAACCAACTCATCGTGAATGGCAGTATCCGCATGGGCGCTAAACTTTCCCTGTTTGGCTACTACGTTTTTAGCCATGCCCACGGAGACACGTCGGGCACGGGGAGTTTTCCTTCCATTCCAGATGATCCGCAAGTGGATTACGGCCGCACGGCTTACGACGTTCACAACCGGCTGTTCATGGGAGGTACCATGGCATTTCCCCGGGGCTTTCGCTTGAGCCCCTTCCTGATCGCGCAATCGGGGATCCCGTTCAACATCACCACTGGCACCGATCCTTATCAGAGCAACGCCTACAATGTACGGCCTGAATTCGCCACGTGCACGGCGGCAAATCAGACGAAATTCGGATGTTTCGTGATACCGGCGATAGCCGATTTCCCCGAGCCGACGCCAGGCGGTTCCTTGACCTACACGCCAATCCCGGTCAACTACGGCGATGGACCCGGACGATTTTCATTGAATCTTAGGCTCAGCAAAACTTTCGGATTTGGCCCGGTCCTGGAAGGTGCGGCGAGCGGGCCGGGCGGCGGGCCGAGTGGCGGCACGTTTGGGCGTCCGGGCGGCGGTCCGCGAGGTGGACCGGGCGGCGGACGCGGCGGACCGGATGCAGGCGCGACGAATCGCCGCTACGCGCTGACTTTTTCCGTGAGCGCGCGAAACATTTTTAATGACGTCAACCGGGCCACGCCTATCGGCAATCTGGGCTCGCCGCTATTCGGCGAATCCAATGGACTGACGGGAAGACCGTACAGCGACCCCTCATCCAATCGCCGGCTGGATCTGCAGGTTAGTTTCACATTCTGACTTGAGTTTTTGGACGCGCTGGGTCGGCATGAAGCGGAAACGCAAACAAACATTGGACAAAGGCGTGGAAGCGCGGCGCCTGGCGCGCAAATCCGGGCTAGCACCGGCGGTCACACGGGTAATTGCGGACAAGCGAAAGAAACCACCCAAGCACAAGAAAGCCATGCTTCAGGAAGAAACCTGAAAGAGGGTTGTGCGCTTCATCTATACGTATGCAGGTCCGACCGGACCTAGTTTTTGCTGCCTCAGCCAGGTTTATAGTCGGGAACGGCTTCGTCCCTATGGAACAGCGGCGCCGCTTGCACCTTTTTGTGCTGTGAAAGTTCGCCAGCGATATTCTCCAGATCGCTTTTGCTGAAGCCCATGCAGCTCACTTTCACTTTGCCGTCTGGTGCGATCAGGAAAATCGTGGGCACGTTTGTCAGGCCGTAGGCGTTGGAGGCGGGATAACCCTCGGCGTCCACCAGCGTCGGAAAGGTCACCCCATATTCCTGGTTGAACTCTTTTGTGCCGCGCGCGTCATCCTGTGAGACGCCAATCACGGTGGCACCGCCGCCGGAGAAACGCTCGTGCAAGCGCTGGAGAAACGGAAACGTAAACTGGCACACGGGGCAGGAAATCTTGAAGAAGGCCACAACCGCCGGACCGTGCTCCAGCAATTGTTTCAGCGAATATGGTTTGCCATCCAGTGCCTTCAGGGAAAATTCCGGTGCCGTGTGACCTGCTTCAACGTGCGTCAAGGGAGCCTCCAAGCCGAGCAAGCGCGAAAGCCGCTTTCTTAAACTCATGCAGATATTTTAGCGCACTGCGGCGGGGTCGCCGCAAATTCTGAAGCAGGAAAAGGGCGCCCAATTCCTTCCCAGCAGAACAGCAAGGAATCGGGCGTCCGACCTGTTTTCATGGTTATGCGAGCAGGCTGCCGCTCACGCGCAGGTTAGTTCTTGGCAGCTTCCTTCTGGCCAACTTCCAGAACGATTTTCTTTCCCTCTGGATAGTAGGCTTCCAGTGACTTGCTGCCGTCCGCTTCCATCCTGGTGCCGTAGGCGTTGGCGAGGTTTGAATTCTGGCCAGCAACAATTGTTGCAGGAACCGTGACCACGGTGTCGCGGCCCTGGATAATCGAGAGTTGCACGTTGGATCCCGTGCCCTCCCACGTTACTTTGTAGTTGCCGGGCTTCAAAACTTTACCTTGAACGGTAACGTTTTCGCTCAAGTTCAGCTTACCTTTCTCCTGGGCGAAAGCGCCCGAGGAAAGCAAAAGCATCGCTGCAACTGCGGTGATGATGATCTTTGAAAGTTTCACGTAAAGCTCCTTTTTTTTTCTTCCGGGCAGTGGCTCGCTGGACACGATGCGTCCCTCAGCCACGGAGTAATTGTTATGTGTCCTTGCTTACTAAGACGGATGGGCCGTCGGTGATGTTTCATGTGACTGCGTATTTTGTCCGGGAAAATTTCGATGCGGGCGTCCCAATCTTTCAATGTAACCTTCTGATTCCAGTTCCTGAGATCGCCACGCGAACGGTTCTTGCAAATTCATTCGCGAATTTCACGATGATTTAATGCGCGGGAAATTTTTATAGTCGAGAGACTGAGCTGCCTATTGGGCATGGAAAACGCGCAAGATAACGCCTGTGTTCGGTTGCCGCTAATGAATCGTCCTGGTTTTTCGCTTCATGTAATCCATCAGTAGGTACTGTCCGAGGTTGTACGGCGTGGTGAAATAGGCTTTGCCTTTGCACATTTCCGTGATTTTTTGGACGAAGTGAACCAGGCTGTAGTCCGTCGCCAGCATGAAGGTGTTGATCATGATGCCTGCGCGCTTGCACTTGTTCACTTCCTCAAGCGTCTCGCTGACCACGAACGGATCGAGCCCGAAGGCGTTTTTGTAAATCCTGCCGTCCTCCAGCGTAAGAGCAGATGGCTTGCCATCCGTAATCATGACGATCTGGCGCATATCCTTGCGCTGCCGCAGCAAGATGCGTTGCGCCATGCGCAAGCCTTCGCGCGTGTTGGTGTAGTACGGGCCCACCTGGACGCGCGCCAGTTCGTTTAGCGGAACTTCCTCCGCGGAATCGTGGAAGAGCACGAGGCTGAGCGTATCGCCGGGATATTGCGTGCGGATCAGATGGGAAAGAGCCATGGCCACGCGCTTGGCCGGGGTGAAGCGATCCTCACCATAGAGAATCATGCTGTGGCTGCAATCGAGCAGCAAGGCCGTGGCGCAGGAGCTCTGGTATTCGCACTGGTGGACCATCAGGTCCTTGTATTGCATGTCGATGGGCACTTTGGCGCCCTCGCGGCGAATGGCATTGGAGAGCGTCTCGCTGATGTCTAGATTCAGCACGTCACCGAATTCATAGGGCCGCGAAACTCCGCCGGATTCGACACCGGTGGACAGATCGCGCGTGTCGTGGCGGCCAAAACTGCTGCGGCCCAGCGAGCCGAGCAGATCCTGCAGGGTTTTGAATCCCAGAAAATCGATGGTTTTGTCGGTGATTTCAAAACGCGCTTCGGTGTTGCGTTCCTGCGGTTCGCCCACTTGACCAAGCGCGGATGTTTGCGGAGGTGGAGTCACTTGCGGAGGCTGTTGCGGATTGATGTAGCCTTCACCAGCGAGGCGTTCCATCAGCTTATCAATCAGGTTGCGAACTTCTTCGTTGTTCAGTGCGCCGGGATCCTTGAGCATTTCGCGCAACTCGTCGCTCATCTGATCCTCGGGAAGCAAGTCGCCTTCCTGGAGGGCGCGCAGGATGGCCTCGCGCAGGGCTTCCATGGAGCGCTCGTTGTCAAACTCGTTGAGCCCGTAGAATTGCGACTCGAAGCCGCTCTGCAGGAAAAAATCGCCGAGGCGCTTCAGAAGCTCGTTCAGGTCCACCGCATCAGCCGGTTCGCCGGTGTATTTTCCGTACTTAGTGACTTTCATTTCGCGGCCTCGATCCTCAGTTGTAACCCCGGCGTGGCGGACGGTTGGGCGATTCGCGCGGTTCCGGTGGGCGCTGTGGCTTTTCCGCATAGAAGCCGCGTTCTTCGCTGCGGCCAATGCGCCGATGCGCCCACAATCCCTCGAGGATCATTTCAGCGGCCGCCGCGGCGGCCGCTTCGTTCTTGCGATTGGTCACGCCAAGCTTGTCCGTGTGACTCAGCAAGTCCGGGACTTTTGCCAGTTGCTGATAGCGCTGGTTGGTTGTGACGAGGTCGGGGATCTTCAGCTCACCGCCCGCTTCGAACCACTGAATCACCGGCTGGAAGCTGACGTTTGGAAAATGTTTGCTGAATACGCGGCCAATGGCGGTGCGAATCAATTCACGCGCGATGGTCTCCGCGCCTTTCAACTCGCCCTCGTACTCGAGTTCCAGTTTTCCGGTGATCGATGGGAGCGCCGCATACACATCCGCGACGCGGGCCACGCCACGTGTTTCACCCGTGCGCGCCGCGCGCTGTTCGGAATTGCTAACCACACATTCCAGCGCTGTAATCGGGAGGCGCTGGCTGACGCCGGAGCGCCGGTCCACGCGCTTGTCTTCGCGGGCTTGAAAAGCAATTTCCTCGATGACCTCCCGCAAATAGCCCGGGACTTCCACTTTGAATGCTTCGTCGCGTTCGAGCCAGGCTTCCTGTCCGGTAATGCGCATGCCTTCGTCAACCGTGGCGGGATAATGGGTGCGGATTTCGGCGCCGATGCGGTCCTTCAACGGAGTGATAATTTTTCCGCGCGCGGTGTAATCTTCAGGGTTCGCAGTGAAGACGAGCAGGACATCGAGCGGGAGGCGCAGCGGGTAGCCCTTAATCTGGATGTCGCCTTCCTGCATGATGTTGAAGAGGCCCACCTGGATTTTCCCGGCTAGATCGGGCAATTCGTTGATGGCGAAAATGCCGCGATTGGCGCGGGGCAGCAATCCGTAATGGATGGTGAGTTCGTCGGAAAGGTCACGGCCACCGCGAGCGGCGCGAATGGGGTCAACGTCGCCGATGATGTCCGCGATGGTCACATCGGGCGTGGCCAGTTTTTCGACGTAGCGCTGGTCCCGTGGCAGCCAGGCAATGGGAGTGTTTTCGCCCTCTGCGGCCACCTTTTCGCGGCAGGAACGGCAGATGGGGCGCAGCGGGTTATCATTGATTTCGCAGCCCGCAATCACGGGAATTTCCGTGTCCAACAATTGAATTAGGCCGCGAAGGATGCGGCTTTTAGCCTGGCCGCGCAGCCCCAGAAGAATAAAATTGTGGCGAGAGAGCAGAGCGTTTACGATTTGCGGAATCACGCTGTCTTCATAGCCGTGTACGCCGGGGAAGAGCGGCTCGTTGCGCTCGATGGCGCGCAATAGATTGCGGCGGATTTCGTTTTTCACGGGCAGGGAAGTGGCGCGCGCATCGAAATCGGGGATGCGTTTCCATTCGCCGATGGTGCGCGGCCTGGAATGTCCCGCGGGATGTAACGAAGTGCTTGCTGTCATTGGGCCCCCCAGCCCAGGCCGTAAAGAATGGCCCGCCACTTATTAGTTCAGTCCGTGACCGTTGCCTCCGGCGCGTTCTCGCAAAGCAGCCGCCTTCTGTAGATGCGGCGCCCAGTCCCGGAGGTACGCGAGCAAGCGCTCTTGCCGCTGTGCCTCCGAACGCGATTCCAGAATTTGCTGCTTCCACATCAAATCCAGGGGCAAGGCTGCGGCGATGGCATAGGCAAGTTGTTCAGCAGGACTTTCCTGGAAATCGCGTGGAATCTCCGAAAAGAGAAGCGTGTGGCAGGTTTCGTAGGCCTCGATCAAGCGCTTCTGCCGGGCGGGTTCGGGCAGGGATTCTTCGTCTTCCAGGTAATCGATCTGGCCCGCGAGCAGGGGGTCGTCGGTGAAAAGTTCAAGAATGCGGAAAGGTTCTCGCCCCACGGTCAGGATGTCCATGCGCCCGTCCTCATATCGTTTGATGACGTCGACGATTTCCGCGCTGCATCCCACACGCACGACGCCATTGGGCAGCGCGAGCAGCATGCCGAAGGGCGATTTAGCCTCCAGACATTCGCGGACCATGCGGCGGTAGCGTGGCTCGAAGATGTGCAAAGGGAGTTGTTCGCCGGGGAAAAGGACGACGTTGAGGGGGAAAAGCGGAATGCGTTCCGGCCGCATGGTTTGCAGGGCCAAAGGATACCAGAAGGCAGGGCAGAAAGCTTTACGGGGATGTGGAATTGGCGTGGGGCTGGAATGGGGGTCCCAAATACAGAAAGTGTATCGCGATGGGACACAAACCCGCCTCTTTCTTCTTTGGTGCTCCGTTGATTCCGCGCAACTAACTCTAGATAAAGCCGTTGATTCTGCCTGCTCCGGGAAGGCTTGGCCCCCGTCATGCACCTGATTGGGGAGGAGAGTTGCCTTAGCGCGCTTCCTATGTGCAGGTGCGCGCTGGGATTCGCGATAGCGCAAGCTTTGGCTCTTGGAACTCTCGGCTAGTCGACTCAGGCTGGAACCTAGATGGTCATGATTTGCAGCAATTTGAAACCTGCAGGATAGCGCCAATGTCCAACGATTCCAGTTGGTATAAAGCTGCGGGCATAACATTTGCCAGTTTGCTCGCAATGTATCTTTTTGAGGCGGGCAAAGAGCTTCTTTTCCGCGGCCTCACAAGATGGCAGTCGCACATCGCTGTCATTGTCTTCACCGGGGTCCTGGTTTTCTTTCTGACGTTAAACCTGTACAACCGCGAAAAAGCTACCCAACAAAAGCTTCGCGAGGCGCTTGCGTTATCCGAAGCGTTGAATGTGAGCCTGCCGGGGCTAGTGGCCATCTTCGATGTTTCTGGCACCATTCGGCGATGGAACGAGAATTTTCTGGGCTACTCGGTTGCCGAAATGGTGGGAAGCGGCATCATGCGCACCGTTGCGCCAGAAAGCTTGAATGATGCGCGGCAAACCATTATGAGCGCGTTCGAAACGGGGAAAAGCGAAGGGGAAGCCTGGCTGATGGCGAAGAACGGGGCGAAGGTCTACTGCTATCTGAAGGGCGTGCGCTTTCTGTTTGAAAATGCACCCTGCATCCTTGGGGTGGCCATTGATATCAGTAATCTGAAGAGAGCGGAAGAGCAAATCCGGCTGCAGTCCGCGGCCCTGGAAAGTGCGGCAAACGGGATTGTCATAACCGATACAAGCGGGACGATTCAATGGGCTAATCCGGCCTTTACGCGACTTACAGGCTACTCTCTGAAAGAGGCCGTAGGGCAGACCCCGAGAATATTGAAATCCGGGAAGCAGGATGAAACCTTCTACCGGAATCTGTGGCAAACGATTCTCGCGGGGAACGTGTGGACAGGGGAACTCCAGAATCTCAAGAAGGGTGGACGGCTGTATATCGAGCAGATGATTATTTCGCCGGTGCGCTCCACAAGCGGCGAAATCACCAATTTTGTAGCCATCAAGCAGGATGTGACCGAACGCAAACGAGCCGAGGAGATGCTGCAGAACAGCGAGAGCAAGCATCGAGTGCTGTTCGAAGAATCGGCTGATGCGAACGTTCTGGTCGGAAAAAACGGGTTTCTGGATTGCAATTTGGCCGCGCTGCAGATGTTCGGATACTCGAGCAAGAAAGAGTTCCTCGCGCTGCACCCGTCCGATTTCTCACCCCCGTGCCAACCGGGCGGCACGGCTTCCCGGGTACTCTCCGAACAGAAGATGGCCAGCGCGTTTCTGAATGGCGAAGAACATTTTGAGTGGTGGCACCGACGCAAAAATGGGGAGTACTTTCCGGCTGAGGTATCCCTAACTAGATTGACGCTGAGCGGCGAGCCAGCGCTGCTGGCCATTGTGCGCGACATCACGGCCCGGAAGGGGATCGAGGCCGATTTGGTGAAAGCCAAGCTGCTTGCGGAAGCCGCCAATCGTGCGAAGAGCGAGTTTCTGGCCAACATGAGCCATGAAATCCGTACACCGATGAATGGCATCATCGGGATGACGGAATTGGCCCTGGGCACGAACCTGACAGAGGAGCAGCGGGAGTACTTGGGGACTGTCAACCAATCCGGAGAAGCGTTGCTGAACGTGATTAACGACGTTCTGGATTTTTCCAAGATCGAAGCAGGGAGGCTCGATCTGGAAGAGACGGTATTCAGCCTGGAGGAGCTGTTGAGCGAGACGTTGAAGGCACTGGCGCTCCGGGCCCGCGAAAAAGGACTGGAATTACAGTTCGAACTGGCGGAAGAGATACCGACGCTGCTGGCGGGTGACCCCTTCCGTTTGCGCCAAGTCCTGACCAACCTGGTCAGCAACGCGTTGAAATTCACAGAACGTGGGAAAGTGTCCGCCACTGCCGGCCTGGAAAGCTCCAGCCCGCAGAATTGCGTAGTCCATTTTCAAATTCAGGACACCGGGATGGGCATTACGGAAGACAAGCTGGCGCACATCTTTGAGCCCTTTTGCCAGGGCGACAACTCCACGACGCGCAAACATGGCGGAACGGGCCTCGGCCTGACCATCTCTGCGCGCATCGTCGAGATGATGCACGGGCGGATATGGGTGGACAGTTCGCCGGGGAAGGGCAGCACTTTCCATTTCACCGCCCAATTCGCGGCTGCCGACGCAGTTCCCAACAACGGTGAAGCGAACGCAGAACGGCTGAAGGGGATGGCGGCACTGATCGTTGACGATGATTCCTCCAATCGCAAGATCCTGGATGGCTTGTTGCGCAAGTGGGGCATGCAACCAACACTTGCGGTGAACGGACCGCAAGCACTTTGGGAAATCGAGGCGGCTTGCCGAAGCGGTCATCCCTTTCCTCTGTTTCTGATCGATGAACAGATGCCGGAAATGGATGGTTTCGAGCTGGTGCAGAGGATTCGCTGCAACCCGGATTTCAGCGGGTACGCCGTGATGATGCTTACATCAGGCGAACGGCAAGGAGACATCAGCCGATGCGAACAACTTGGAATCGCGGCTTACTTAATTAAGCCCATTCGCGGATCGGAACTGCTGAAAGCGATCTTGCGAACCCTGGCGGTTGGCGCGAAGCCGCCGCGTTTTTCGGTGGCACAGCAGTGCGAACCGCAGCTCAGAAAGAGTTCGCTGCGAATCCTGCTGGTGGAGGACAACGCGGTCAATCGCCGACTGGCGGTGCGTTTATTGGAGAAGGCAGGGCACGAGGTTCGCATCGCGGAGAATGGTTTGCGCGCCGTGGGCATGTATCAGACGCAGCAATTCGACATGGTCCTGATGGACGTGCAAATGCCGGAAATGGATGGATTTGAGGCCACGGCGGCGATTCGCGCATTTGAATGTGAGAAGCACTCGCACATCCCCATCATCGCCATGACCGCGCATGCGATGAAAGGCGACCGGGAGCGCTGCATGGAAGCTGGGATGGATGGTTACATCGCCAAGCCCATCAATCGTGAAGAATTGCTGGCTGCTATCTTGGAGAACGCGCCGCGGGCTGTGGTACTGAGCTAGAATTTTCGAGCCTGAGCTGATTTGTTCCGCTGCAACTCAGCCGGACTGCAGGCTCCTACTCGGCGCTTCCTTTCGTCGCGTGTGCGGGCGTGCGCAGATAGGCCGTTACAAATAGGGCGCCGAGGAGCAAATCCGTGGCCGCAAAGACGAGGTCGGAAGTGTGCATCTTTGCTTGCAACACCAGGACCATTACCGTGAGCCCGTAACCGAATTTTTCCACCATAGAAGGGATCATCAGCGGCCGGAAACGCACGGGATCCCTGCTGATGAAAAGAAACGCAATCTGCCACGCCAGCCCTACACCCAAAAATCCATAGAAGAATCCCGGATGCGTGATGGGCGGCGGATCTTTCTGGCCAATCAAGTCAAAGATGAAATACAGCGGCGCAATTACCAGTACGCCCCAGATTCCCGCCACCAAGAATACAATCTTTGCGAATTTCATCCCGCCCCCAACTCCGCCAGCAATCCTTCCATTTCCGAGCGCGCGTGAGCGTTCCCCGCGTGCGTTGCCGCGGTGATTCCGGCCTTCAAAATAAACCTGGCTTCCTCTCGCCGTTCCTCTTGCGCCAGCATTTGCGCGTACATCTGAAAGCCCGGCACGTAATCCGCGTTGGTTTCAAGCAACGTGCGGAACTGCGCCTCGGCCGCGGCCTTGTCCCCTTCTTTCAGGGATTCCAGGGCCAGGCCGTAGCGCGAAAATGCGTCGTTGGGATTTTGCGCGACGTATTCTTCCAGTTTTTGGCGGCGGCTTTTCTTTTGGTCAGTCATGGGGATGTCCCGTATTATACGTGGAGGCGCGGCGGGTCCAAACTCCGTCCGCCGCGGACAGGGCGACTTTGAGTCCGCTCTGGCAGATCAACTCGAAACGCTTGAAGCAATCGGCGGCGAGACACCAACAAGGACAGTGATGAAACGAACAGGCGATACGAAAAAGTCAGTCCATGCGGATGTGGCGATGAAGGGGAAACCGGTCAGCGCTTCGGCGTCTGAAATGGCGGAGGTGGTGCTGCCCGCGCAAACCAACGCGCTGGGAAAACTGCTCGGGGGCCATGTGATGCATCTGGTTGATATCGTTGGCGCCATGGCCGCCTGCCGCCACGCCAACAGTTACATGGTCACAGCTTCGGTGGACTACATCGATTTTCAGAACCCCGTGAGCCTTGGCGAGATCGTCATCCTGAAATCTCATGTCAACCGCGTGTTTCACACTTCACTGGAAGTCGGCGTGGAGGTTTATTCGGAGGACATTCTCACCGGGGAGCGTAAGCAGACGACCACGGCTTATGTCACGTTCGTGGCGATTGACGAGCACACACGGCAGCCCAAGCCCGTGCCGCCTTTGATTCTGCGCACGGCGGAAGAGCGTCACCGTTGGCGGGCGGCTGCACTGCGGCGGAAGATTCGGCTGGCGCACCGGCATTCGAAAAAACACTAAAAGTCATCTCATGAGTACTTCTAGCGACGAGCAAGTGTACCTCAGGGGTTAAAACCCCTGAATTTCCGAGGCTTTTCGGCACGGCTGAAGCCGTGCCCTCCCGGAAGCCGTTTATGAGATGGCTTCTAATCATGTAGCTGAGTGTGGCTTTAGGGAGTTCTTTTAATTCGCGAAGCTGACGCGAATTTCGTCCGCTACCCTTAGCGCTTGCTCGATGCAGGTGCCAATCGCCGGGCCGTTCAGGTAATTGCCCGCGAAATAAAGTCCTGGGAATTTGACGCGCAGCTTTTCCAGGGCTGCGAGCCGCGCTGTGTGGCCCAAATTGTATTGCGGCAACGCGCGGGGCCAGATGGTGACATTGGAGAATACCGGCTCATTGCGAATGCCCAAGAGGGGCGTGAGCTCTTTGTGAATCGATTCCGCAAGAGCAGTTTCCGATTGCTGCAGTGCGGCGGGATTCGTCGCGCCGCCGACAAAGCTGGTCATCAGCGCTTCGCCGTCGGGCGCGCGACCGGGAAACAACGAAGAGTTCCACACCGTGCCGAGATCGCTTAGGCCCGAAGATCGCGGCACGAGAAAACCAAATCCATCGAGAGAGCAGCTTACATCCTTCTTGCGGTAGCCAAGTGAAACCACGGCTACGCCCGCGTACTCGACGCCGCTCAACTGTTTCTCGAACTCGCCGTGCAGGCCGCTCAGCAGTTTGCCGGCAACGTTTGGCGGCGCCGCCAGCACCAGGCGCTCCGCCTCCACACGTTCTTCGCCTTGGGGGGTCCGCACCGCAACACGGAACCGTGGTGCCTTGGCATCGTGGCCCCATTCCAGATGTTCGATTCCCAGAACTTCGACGCTACACTGCAGGCGCTCGCCCAGATTCAGCGCCAGCGCCTTGATCAACATTTCGTTGCCTTCGGTAAACGTCTGCAAGGTCGGCCGTTCGCGTGGTCCTCTCGGCCCCTTGGGACGTTTGGCGGCGCGCGCTTTGATGGCGGCAAAAATCCCGCGAAGGATGCTGCCGGAGGCTTTCTCAGCTTCGTACAGAATGGGGAATGCGGCGCGCAAGCTCAGTTTTTCCGGGTCGCCCGCGTAAATACCGGAAACGAATGGACCCACCAGGCGATCCAGCAACCTTTCTGAATACTTCCGGCGAACAAAATCGGCCACGGATTCGTCGGGCTCTGGCGCCGCGCTTTTGCCAAGCAAGTCGCGCAGAATCGCGCGCTTCGTTCCGCCGCTCAATAGCGGCGAAACCAGCAGACCCAGCGGATTCATAGCAACGGGCTGCAGTCTGCCATTGATGAGGACAAATCGTGGGGCCTTGGGATCGGCGAGCACGCGCTCGTCCAGAAGTCCAAGCTCCTCGCAGATGGCGGTGATGGAACGGTTGCCGCTGAAGCTTTGCGGGCCACACTCGAGAAGGTAGCCATCACGCTGGGGGGATTTAATGACGCCGCCCGGCCGCGGTGCCGCCTCCAGAATCAACGTGGCCACTTGCGATTTCTGCAGCGCGTACGCCGTGGCAAGGCCGGAAACTCCCGCGCCAACCACCAGAGCCTGGACCTGCGTGGACATAAAGTTTGTCCCTCGGCAAATTTGTGACGCCAGCGCAAAAACGGCGCGGCTGCAAGGATCAGTGTGACAGAACTCTTACAGAGTTTTCGAGAATAACGGACGGGACGCGAGTTGCTGCTTTTCCAGGTACGGATCAAACACCATGGCCAGATTGCGAATGAAGATGCGCCCCAGCCATGCGGTACGAATCTCCTTGTCGTTGACCACCACCAAACCGTCTTGCTGCGGCATTTTCAGGCGTTCCAGTTCGGGAGCGAAGTATTCGTCGAAATTAATTCCAAACTTTTGCGAGATTTCGTCTTTCACGATTACGGTGTGGCACAGCAGGCGGCTGATCACCTCGCGGCGCAGGATGTCGTCCTGCGAGAGGTGGTAGCCGCGCATGGTGGCGATGCCGCGCTCGTTCACGGCCTTTTCCCAGGAGGGGATGTCCCGGAAATTTTGCGCGTAGCAATCCTGAATGCCGCTGATTGCGGTGATGCCCATGCCGTAAAGGTCGGCGCCTGCTTTCGTGGTGTAGCCCTGAAAATTGCGGTGAAGCGTGCGATTGCGTTGCGAGACCGCCAGTTCGTCGTTGTCCTTGGCGAAATGGTCCATGCCGATGTAGAGATACCCCGCCTCCACGAAAGCCAGCAGGCCGCTGCGGAAAATTTCAAATTTTTTCATGCCTTCGGGAAGGTGCGCTACGAAGGAGCCTTGTTGCTTTTTCAGCCATGGCACGTGGGCGTAGCTGAACATGGCGATACGGTCTGGGGAAAGGCCGACGATTTGCTCGACCGTGTGCGCGAAGCTTTCCGCAGTTTGGTAGGGCAGGCCGTAGATCAGGTCCACGTTGATGCTGTCGAACCCAAGTTCGCGGGCGTTGGCGATGAGGTCGCGGGTCTGCTCGTAGGGCTGAATCCGGTGCACCGCTTTCTGCACTTCGGGCTTGAAGTCCTGGATCCCCATGCTGAGACGGTTAAAGCCCATCTTGCGTACCGTTTCCAGATGCGCGCGTGTGGTTACGCGGGGGTCCACTTCAATGCCAATTTCCGCATCTGGCGCGAACGTGAAGCGCTCTCGCGTGTAGGTGAAAAGGTCCTCGATCTGCTCGGGCGAGAGATAGGTGGGAGTTCCGCCGCCCCAGTGAAACTGCGCGACCTTCCGCTCGCGGGAAACGCTTTGGCTGATGCGATCGGTTTCCTTTTTCAGGATGTCCAGATAAGGGGGAGCAACGCCCTTGTTTTTCGTGATGACCACGTTGCACGCGCAGAACAGGCAGAGGCTTTCGCAGAAGGGAAGATGCATGTACAGCGAAACGGGGCTGCGCTTCGCTTCCGCCGTGGCCATGGCGTCTTCGAAATCCTTTGGCCCAAAGGAATCGGTCCACACCGGAGCGGTAGGGTAGCTGGTGTAGCGCGGTCCCGGCTTGTTGTAGCGGTTTACGAACTCTTCGCCGACGGAAAGTGCATCGCGCATCTCCCGCAGGTTTGGATTCATCAGTGCCACGGTGCCTCCCTCCCGCGCGATCAGGCGCGCGCCTTCCCGGCGGGCTGCGTTTCCGCCAATGTTGCCTGCTGGCCAGTGTGGATGAAGAGTTGCGCGTTTTCCACCGGCGTGTGCGGCAGGATGCCATGCCCCAAATTCAAGATGTGACCATGTCCACCCAATTCGGCGGCGAGTTGCAGCGTGGCCTGGCGGATCTTTTCTGCTGGCGCGAAGAGCATCGCTGCATCGAGATTGCCTTGCACGGCGACACGCGGCCCGGCCAGTTCGCGCACCGTCGCCAGCGGAATGCGCCAATCCACGCTTAAAACATTTGCTCCCGCCAGCACAATCGAGGGCAGCAAGTGATGCGAAGCCTTGGTGTAGTAAATCACCGGCACCACGCCGCCGAGCCCGGAAATAATTTCCTTCACGGCAGGGAGAACAAATTCTGTGTAGTCATGCAAATCCAGTTCGCCGCACCAGGTATCGAAAAGTTGCACGGCGCAGACGCCCGCGGCAATCTGGGCCTTTAGATAAAGTGTGGTTGCGCGTGCGATCTTGTGCAGCAATTCGCGAAAAACTTTCGGCTCGCGATAGAGAAATTCCTTTACCGTCGCAAAGCCTTCTTTCGTGCGGCCTTCCACCATGTAGCAGGCCAGCGTCCACGGGGAAGCCGCGAAGCCCAGCACTGGCACGTCCGGCCCGGCCTGCTTCACCGTGCGGCGCAGCGCTTCCATCAGGAAGCCGGTCTCGATTTCCGGGTCGAACAGGTGCAGCTTTCGGACGTCCGCTTCGTTGCGCACCGGCTCCGGCAAGTTCGGCCCGGCGTCGCCCAGTTCCAGGGGTAAGCCCATGGCTTCCGCGGGGATCAGGATGTCCGAAAAAATGATGATAGCGTCCACGCCCAGCCGCCGGAAGGGTTGCAGCGAGACTTCGACGGCCAGGTCCGGCGTTTTGCAGACCTCCAGAAAGGAATGTTTGGCGCGAATTTCGCGGTACTCGGGGAGGTAGCGGCCCGCCTGCCGCATCATCCACACGGGAAGGCGCGGCACAGGCTCGCAACGCGCGGCTCGTAGGAAGAGATCTTTGCGGGTCAGTGCGGGGGCCGGAATGGTCATAAAGTTATCCAGTAAGAATAGCAAAACCGGGAAAATCCTGCCTTCTTAGGACGCATGGTCAATTTCTGATTGCGCGGCTTTCGCGGTACTGGGTGGTCATCGCAGTTCGGGCCGCGTTCCGATACAATCGCTTGTAACCGCGGTCTTTATGTTTTCGTCATATTGATGAAAGACCATCGGCACGCCCATCCTCGCTCCTGGGTGATTTCTGGCAATGGCTCTGGACTTGATTCTCGTCCGGAGCAGCAAGTAGAAGGGGGCAGGAATGATGGGAACCATTCCACTGGGCCAGCCTTCGAGCAGTCTGCCACGGACATTCCGGTTCGCGTTTTTCTTTGCAATTTGTTTCCTCGCTGGATTGCCGTGCGCTCACGGCCAAACGCCAGCCACCCCCGCGCAGGCTCCTCAGACCCCACAGGCAGGGGCATCGCAAGTCACGGCAAAACCTGACGCGAAGGCGGCCAGCGAGGGAAACATCTCGCAAGAAAATCCTCCGATTTTCAAAGTGCACGTCAACTTGGTCCTCGTGCACGTTGTGGTGCGCGACAACGACGGCAAAGTCATCGGGAATCTGAAGAAGGAGGATTTTCGGCTGGAGGATGAAGGGAAGCCCCAGGTGGTCTCGAGCTTTTCGATGGAAACGCCGGATTCGCAAGTATCTGCCATTAAGATGGAAACCGCTGGGGGAAGCGCGGAGGCGGCTGCGGCGAAAGCGGCAAATTTGCCGAAAAGGTTTGTCGCGTTGCTCTTCGACGATGCTTTTCTCTCAGGAGTGAGTGTCGATCCGACGCAGGTTGCCGCGAAGTTGTTGCGAGCGATGCAACCTGGTGACCGCTTTGGCGTTTTTACCACCTGGGGGAGCACAGAACAGGGTTTCACGGCGGACCGGGAAAAACTACTCGAGGCGATCAAAAGGATGGCCGTGCCACTGCCAGCGGTATCGCCCTGGGAATACGAATACCGGCTGCGCCAATTGAATCGAAATTTCAGGGCGTTGATCCGCAAGATGAGCACGTTGCCTGGACCCCGGACCATCTTGTTCGTATCGCCGGGATACCATGAGACCGAGTCGGTTCGTGAGTCCGGTGACTTGATTGAGCTTGCGAACAAAGCAAATATAGTGATCAACGCAATTGATGCGCGCGGTTTGTACGTTTCCGCCACGCATGACGCATCCCTAAATGGTCCGCTTACCCCGGAGCAGTCGCGGTCCATCCGGATGCGAGAATTCACGCAGAATGATGTGCTTGAACAACTGGCCGATGGCACTGGAGGAACTTTTTTTCACGACCGGAATGATCTCGATCAGGGGATTCTGAATGCCGGTGCCATACCGGAATTTTCCTATGTTTTGGGATTCACGCCAGAAAGCTTGAAGCTCGATGGAAAATATCACCAGCTCAAGGTGACGTTGACGACCAAGAAAAAATGGGCGGTGCAAGCCCGTCGCGGGTATTTTGCGCCGCATGGGGGAGCCGACCATGAAGCCACGGCGAAAGAGGAGACCGCCGAATTGCCGAGCGCCGTGGAGCAGACGCCACCCGCGCCAGGACCAGTGCCTCAAGCACCGCAGGCAGACACATCCCAAAACGCCGCAAAACCGGAAGCAAAGACGCACAGCGAAGTAGTCGATTCGCAGGAGACTCCGCACGAAGAAATCTCGTCTCACGATACTCCTACGACGTTTAAGCTGCACGTGAACCTGGTGCTCGTACGAGTCGTGGTGCGCGACAACAACGGCAAAGTTGTCGCTGGTCTGAAAAAGGAGGATTTTCAAGTCGCTGACAACCGAAAACCGCAAATGATTTCGAGTTTTTCAGTGGAAACTCCTGCTTCGCACGTGCCTACCGTGAAGATGGAGGGTTCCGAAGCAACCGCCGAAGGGACGCCCGTAAAAGGGGTGGAGTTGCCGCAAAGGTTCGTTACGCTGTTCTTTGACGATGTGCATCTTTCCATTGCGGATTCCATGTATTCCCAGCGGGCCGCCACGAAAGTATTGGAGTCCATGCAGGAGGGTGACCGGTTTGCGATCGTCACCACCTCTGGCCAAGTGGGTCAGGATTTCACCTCGGACCGCGCGAAACTGGAAGGGGCGATCAAGCGAATTATGGCGCGCGGCCAAGACACTTCAATTGACTGTCCGCCGATGTCTTTCTACGAGGCCTATCAGATCCTGGAGGTCGAGGATCCCGACGCGACGCACATCGGGATGACGATGCAGGTGGCGATCGAGGACCTTGGCCAATGCGCCCCGGGTACGCCTTTTAATGCAGCCAAAATGTTGGTGAAGGGGGCGGCCCAGCGAGAGCTAGGAATCGGTGAATACCAGGTGCGCCAGGCGTTTGGAGCTCTGGACGGGGTGATCCGAAGGATGAGCGCACTGCCGGGACAGCGGGCCATCGTGTTAGTGTCGCCAGGATTCTTCGTGAGCCCTTCGGTTCACGAGTCGGGCGAGGTCATCGATCGGGCCACAAAGGCAAATGTTGTGATCAATGCGATTGACGCGCGTGGCTTGTACGTCTATTCCTACAACGATGCATCCAATCGTTTCGCTCCTAGCAACGACAAGATGCAATTCGTCAGGATGGAAGAATCCATGCAGAATGAAGTGCTCGAGGAAATAGCCGACGGCACCGGAGGGCTCTTCTTTCACGACCGGAATGATATCGATCAGGGTATACGGCAGGCCGCGGCGGTGCCGGAAGTTTCCTACGTATTGGGATTCACGCCGCAAAACCTGAAACTCGACGGCAAATATCACCACCTGAAAGTGATGCTGGTGAGCAAGCAAAAATGGTCACTGCAGGCCCGCCACGGGTATTTCGCCCCACAAGGCGAATCCAGTCCTGACAAAGTGGCGAAAGAGGAGATCGAGCAGGCGGTCTTCTCTCAGGCGGAAATGCAGGATTTGCCCATTCAATGCCAGACGCAATTCTTCAGCGGCGCGGACGGCGCGCATTTGACGGTGCTGGCGCGCATTGACACGAGCACTCTGAGATTCCGCAAAGCCGAGGATCGCAATAATGACACCTTGACCCTCGTGACGGCCATTTTTGACGACAATGGAAATATGCTGAAGGGCGAGCAGAAGAGCATCGAACTGAGGTTGCGGGACTCGACGCGGGAACGATTCAACAAAGAAGGGTTGAAGTTCAAGTCCACTTTCGATCTGAAACCGGGAACCTATTTGGTGCGCATCGTGGTGCGGGATTCCGAAGGTGCCCAGATGGCAGCCCTGAATCGCGGAGTGGTGATCCCCTAAAGGGATTTGAGAGACGTCGGTGAACTGGTCTTAATGTCCGGCTTGTCTGCCGTTGAATCTTGAGGCAAAGCGAGGGTTACCTTCTCTTCCTCAATCGTGTAATCGAGGACTAGCTTGGCGTCCTTGTTTTTCTTGGGAATGCGGAAATAAAGGTAGCCGGCGACGGGGAGGGACGCACTACCCTCCACCAAACCCTTTTCCTTGAACTCGACTCTCATTGCTTCCAGTTCGTGATCGGCAGCGGCGGAAGGAGTCCCCGAGGGATCAACGCCAACGCCCACACCGGCGCCGGTGTAGACACCGTGTACGCGCCGCGGTTGGCCGGTAACGGGATCGATAATAGTACCCGTTTCATAGCCGACGCCCACGGAGGATTCGACCGATACGTCGTGCTGCTTGTCACGATTCTTCTGGAGCGCAGTGGCGACCTGCCACGCGGTCTGCGGTTTCGCGGTAGTATCTGTGCCCACGACGCGCAATTTGAAATCGTCGAAGTTGACGTCCAAAGGCTTCTCCCCCCTGGGATACAGACCTACCTCCACCACCAGGCAGCAGTCATTCACGTTGGCCACGAAAGCCTTGTGAGCTTCTTCGGGGGTAAGCAGTTTCACGCCGATGACGACCCCTGGGCGTTGCGCATGTGCCGGATAGTGTTCCGCGGTGGCGCGTGGCGCGATGCCCTTTGTTTCTGTGGACTGGCCTGCGACCGTGGCATTGCTCAGCAGACATGCTGCGGGAATTGCCAGACACATCAGCACTTTGCGCATGGAAGCGTCTCCCTGAGAGGATGCCTACCCGCCGTAGACCTTGGTCGTCTCTTCCTAAACGTGTGAATCCCGCCTACGACGATAATCGTCCTCCGGCGAACTGTTGGCGTCAAGAGGCCTGAGCCGCCCTGAAGTGCGCGAGCATTTTGGTATAGCTGAAGCTATGCCCTTCCCGAAACCGTGCCATGCCGGAAACCCCTTATACAATGGCGGCTAGGTCACAAGCGGTGCGTCGGCGATGCCGGCCAGGCCAAACACGCGCTGATAGCGCTGAATCTCCTCGGAGGGTCCCAAGGCTTTATGGAAGTTGTCGGACAGTTTCACTGCCGGTCTGCCATTCACGTCGTTGAGCTTGCACACCAGGCTCAGGGGATCAAAATCGCGGCCGCGCTGCGCATTGCAGTCGCGAAAATCGTTGGTCAACAAAGTGCCCCACCCGGCGCTGAAGCGGATGCGCCTTTCCGGAAGCCATTTGCGTTCATCGAGGAAGTCGCTGGCCTGGCGAAAATCCGCGGGTGAAGCGCCATTGCGAATCTTCCCGGAAAAATAGGCGTGTAATCCCAAAATCGTGCTCACGTCGAGGGAGTCTGATGCAATGAAGAGTTTTTGCAGCGGGTCGCGCCCTCGTTGTTGCAGCCAGGCAATGTATTCGTCGCCCGCGATGAACGGATCCTTGCTGTCCGCGCGCTGCCCGGTCCAGTCCGCCACCCAATCGGGAGCGTTGTTGAAAAAGGCAGTCGTGCCAAAGGTGTCTGGCAGAAGGATGAGCAGTTCGCCCTGGTAGGTATCCTGCCAGAGTTCCAGCAAGCGATAGGGCGCGGCCTTCAGTTCCTGATCGTCTTTGGCCAGTGCCGCCAAAGCCATGGGCAATTCATGGGCATTTGTGCCGATGGCTTCCAAGTCGTGTTTGTAAGCCAGATAGGCATTCGAGGTCCCGGTAAAGTAGTCGCCGAGCATGTCGCTCATGGCCTTCACGACATATTCCTGCCAGAGAAAGCTGTGACGCCGCCGCGTTCCGAAATCGCTGACGCGCAATCCGGGGACGCCGTGCAACTTTTCCATTTTTTCCCAGAGCTTGGTTTTGGCGCGGGAATAAAGAATATCGAGCTCGAGTTCGCTCAAGCGCTTCAGGCTGGCGCGCGTCCGCAGCTCGCTGATCGCCGAAAGCGCGTAAATTTCCCACAATGTCGTCTGCGTCCAGAGGCCGCGAAACACCAGGGAGAACTGCCCGTCGCGCATGGACAATTCATAATCAGAAAGACGGAAGTCCCGTTCGAGCCAGTCCAGGAACGCCGGCTCGAAAATACCGCGCTTGCCATAAAAAGTATTTCCCGCCAGCCAGATCAGTTCGGATTTGTGAAATCGCAGCTTTCTTGTCTGCTCCAACTGTGCCCGGAGTTCATCTTCATCGACCAGATCGCCAAGGCGTACCTCGACGGTGCGATTGATGAAGGAAAAGGAGGCTTCGGTATGCGGAAAGCTCTTCCAGATGAACTGGAGCATGAGCAGCTTGTAGAAGTCCGTGTCGAGGAGGGACCGCGTAATCGGATCGAGTTCCCAGTTATGGTCATGGGCGCGCCGCGCAAGGTTGATGATCACGATGTCTCCACTTTACTGCAATTTGGATGCACGAGTCAGCCTTGTGATGCACCGCTGCGGCACACCCACCATGCGGCTCGAGGGCGAGTGCGCTATACTCCAAATATCTCTTGTTACGCGTCAAATCAGGAACTTCGCGCTCCCGAACGTGTCCTGACGTGCGTGGACTAGGCCGATGAATCATACGTTTGTGATCCTGACTGTCATCGCGTACCTGCTCAGCCTGAGTTTGTACGTGCAATTCCTTTATACCGGCAAGGAGCTTACCGGGCGGCTCGCTACCTTGCTGATGATCCTGGGGTTAGGGACGCATTACCTGGCGCTGCTGATCAGCGCCCGCGCAAGCCATACGGTCCCCTACCATGACCTGCAAGGGGCGATGTCCCTGTTTGGCTGGCTGCTGGCCGTTACCTATCTTTGCGTGGAGATTTACCACCGCCAGCGCACGGTGGGCGCGTTCGTGATGCCGGTCATCCTGATCTTCTTTTTTGTGGCAAATCTGATGCCTGCCCTCCCGCACACACCTTCACCCATACACGGCGTGGTGTTTGCCCTTCACGTCACGTTAAGCATTCTCGCCTACGCGGCCTTCGCGCTTTCCTGCGTCCTCAGTTTGATCTATTTGGGGGAGGAGCGCCTGCTGCGCATGAGGCGCCTTGGCGATGTGGTCTGGCGCTTGCCGCCGTTGGAACTTCTGGAGCGCATGAGCCACACCAGCGTGATGGTTGGGTTGATCACGATTGTGGTGGGCACGTCACTGGGATTTATCGCCGTCGACCGCAACCTTGCGGAGCACTACTCGTATTTCGACCCGAAGTACATTTTCACGTTATTCGTGCTTTTGCTGTACATCGCGTATTTTCGGCTGGCGCGCACGGCGGCGTGGCGTGGGGCCCGCGCGTCGAAGTTGTGCGTGTTTAATTTTGTTCTCGTCGTGGTGAACTTTTGGGTCGTCAATCTGTTTTTTTCGCAGCACCACCGGTACTTTTAGGAGCGCGCGGAACACGGCATGGAGATTGTTCTCGTCGGCCTGAACTTCCGAACGGCGCCTGTTGAGGTGCGGGAAAAGGTGTCCTTTTCCGCCGAACAGGCACAACGGGCCGCCGAGGAGTTGCGTACGCAAGGCATCCTTGAAGAAACACTGGTCCTTTCCACCTGCAATCGCAGCGAAGTTTACGGCGTACACCCGATGGCCAAGCGGGCTTCCGCCGCCGCGCTGTCCAGCTTCCTCTGCACGTTTCACGCGATCAAGCCGGAGGTTTTGAACGCCTCTCTGTATCATCACTACGATCATGACGCCGTGCGGCATCTGTTTCGCGTTTCTGCCGGACTGGAATCCATGCTCTTGGGAGAAGCGGAAATCCTCGGCCAGGTGCGCGAGGCATATTTACGTGCTCACGCAACGCACGTTACCGGCCCGGTGCTGAATCGTCTGTTTCAAGGCGCACTGGAAATTGGCAAGCGTGTCCGCGCGGAAACCGAACTTGGCGCGCGGCCCATGGGCATTGCCTCCGCAGGCATGAAACTGGCTGAACGCATTTTTGGCAAACTCAACGATCGCACCGCGCTTGTCCTTGGCGCGGGCACCATCAGCGAACAAGTTGTTTCCCAATTACGCGACCGCAACATCGGCCGACTGCTTCTTTCCAACCGCTCCCGCGAAAAGGCCGAGGAGTTCGCCAAGCAGTACAAGGGGGAAGTGCTCGACTGGGGCGCGTGGGACACCACGCTGAAGCTGCCTGACGTTATCGTGTCGGCTGTCGGCGTTCAGGAAGCGCTTCTGACCAAGGCGCTCATCGAACACGCGATGGCAGCTCGCGGCAATCGCGCGCTCTTCCTGATGGATCTGGGGATGCCCCGCAACATCGATCCGGCGGTGAGCGAACTCTATAATTGCTACCTCTACTCGATGGAGGACCTGAGCGAAATCGTGCAGCAGAATCGCAGCGCCCGCCAGAATGAAGTGCCCAAGGCCGAAGCGCTGGTGGAAGAGCACGTGGGTAAATTCATCTCCTGGCAGGCCAGCGTGGAGCTGATCGGCGTGCTGGATACCTTGCGCGGCAGCTTGAAAGAACGCCGCGCCGCCTTTCTTCATGAGAAACTTGCCGGAATGAATCACTTCAGCAGCGAGGACCGCGAACAAATCGGTGCGCTCATGGACGAACTGCTGGAGAAGTTGCTGATCGCGCCAGCCGAGCGCCTGCGGGCCGAAAAAGAACTGCGCAAGAAGATTCAGAACGTCGAAGCGATTCGTGAACTTTATCTATCGGACCGGGAGAAACCGTGAGGCCACTGCGCATTGGCAGTCGAGGAAGCATCTTGGCGCGCTGGCAGGCGGAGTTCGTGCGCAAGCAGCTCTTCCAGGTGAGCGGTGTCGAAGCCGAAATTATTATTATCAAGACCGCCGGGGACAAAATGCAGCAGGCGCCGGTGACGCAAATTGGCGGGAAGGGCATTTTCATCAAGGAACTTGAGGAAGCGCTGTTGGAAGAAACCGTGGACCTGGCCGTTCACAGCGTGAAAGACATTCCCACGGAAACGCCCAGCCGGCTCCATTTTCCCGCGGTGTGCCGCCGGGATGATGTGCGCGATTGCCTGGTATCTCACAAGGGCGACTCGCTCGCTGCGCTGAAGCAGGGTGCGCGCGTGGGAACCAGCAGCCTCCGTCGGCAAGCGCAACTGCGCCATCACCGCCCCGACCTGGATATCCGTGAATTGCGCGGCAACGTGGACACGCGACTGCGCAAAGTGGAAAGCGGCGAGTATGATGCCATCGTGCTTTCCAAGGCGGGCCTCGATCGCCTTGGCTGGGGCCAGAAAATGACGGAACCCCTTTCCACGGAAATTTCTTTGCCTGCGGTAGGGCAGGGCGCTATCGCCATTCAATCCCGTGTGAAAGACACGGAGGCAGCGGAGCTTCTTGGCAAGCTGGATGACGCCGAAACGCGCACCGCCATCATTGCCGAACGCGCGTTGCTGGCCGCGTTGCAGGGTGGCTGCCAGGTCCCGCTGGGCGCGTGGGCCCGTATGGAGCGTGGGGAACTGGTGATGGACGCGGTGGTTTGTTCCGTGGATGGCGTGCAGTATGTTCGCCAGCGAGCCGCGGCTCCGCCAGATCAAGCGGCGCAACTTGGCCAGCAGATGGCCAAGCTTCTTGCTGATGGTGGCGCCCGAAGCATTCTGGAAGAGGTGCAACGCTCCCGTGGCTGAATCGCTCGCCAACGCACTTAGGGGCAAGCGCGTGATCATTACGCGCGCAGCGGAGCAGAGTCAACCACTGCTGGAGGCGTTGCGCGATAAAGGTGCGCTGCCCATTCTCTTTCCGATGGTCACATTTGCGCCGCCGGACGACCTGGAGCCCCTGGATGCCGCCGTGCGCTGCTTGCGCGGATACCAATGGATTTTCTTTACGAGCCAGAACGCGGTGCGCGCCTTGCAGGAACGTGCCGAACACCTGAAGCTCGCTTTGCGCGATGCCGTGGGGGCAGCGCAAATCGCCGCCGTTGGGCCCGCCACCGCGCATGCTCTGCGGGCCGCGGATCTCATTGTCCATTACGTAGCCAGAGAACCTAGTGGCGTGGCGCTTGCCCAGGAATTGCAAAACGAGGTCCGTGGCAAGCACGTCCTCCTGCCGCGAAGCGACCGCGCGAATCGCGAAATGGTCGGGACGTTGCTCGATCTCGGCGCCTTCGTGACCGAAGTGGTCGCCTATAAAACCATCCGTCCCACTACCTCGGAATCACATGATCTGCAACTCCTGCTCCAATCAGTTCCCGACGCGGTTTTGTTTTTCAGCCCTTCCGCGGTGCTCCACTTTCAGGAGATTATCGGGCCGCGGCTATTTGGCGACTTGTCGGAGAAATCCGCCTTTGCCGCCATCGGCCATGTTACGGGACGCAAACTGCGCGAGGCAGGAGTACAACGCGTGATCATTGCTCGCGACACTACCGTTCCATCTATCCTCGAGTCCCTTTCCTCCTTTCTTGCAGATTCCGGGCACAGCTTGCCCGCAGGAGCGAAACAGCCATGAGTTTCCCCACGCATCGCCCACGGCGTCTTCGCCGCACCGAAGCCCTGCGAGGATTGGTGCGCGAAACGCGTCTCACCACCGCGGGCTTCATCTATCCCATGTTTGTTTGCCCCGGCACAAAAGTACGCACGGAAGTTGGCTCGATGCCGGGGATTCACCAGCAATCGGTGGATCAAATTGTGCAAGAGTGCCGCGAAGTCGAGTCGCTCGGCATACCGGCGGTGATTCTGTTTGGCTTGCCGGAATCGAAAGACCCGCGCGGCGCTATTTCGTATGCTGCCGACGGCGTCGTTCAAAGAGCCATCGAAGCCATCCGCAAGGCGGGATTAAATCTTCTGGTCATTACGGATGTGTGTCTTTGCGAATACACGGATCACGGCCACTGCGGCGTCATCGAACGCGGCGAAATTGCCAATGATCCCACGCTGGACATCCTGGCCGAGCAGGCGCTTTCTCACGCGCGCGCCGGAGCCGACATTGTGGCGCCATCGGACATGATGGATGGGCGCGTCGCCGCTATCCGCAAAAAGCTGGATCAGCACAATTTTGAAAACATCGCGATCCTGGCGTACGCCGCGAAATACTGCTCGGGCTTCTACGGGCCGTTCCGCGAAGCAGCGCAATCCGCGCCACAGCACGGCGATCGCCGCAGCTATCAGATGGATCCCGCCAACGCTCACGAAGCGCTGAAGGAAGTGGCGCTGGACATCGAGGAAGGCGCGGACATGGTCATGGTCAAGCCGGCGCTGCCCTATCTGGACATCGTGCGCCGGGTGCGGGATCGTTTTGACGTGCCGGTGGGCGCGTACAATGTGAGCGGCGAATACTCCATGGTGAAGGCGGCCGCGCGCAACGGCTGGATTGACGAAAAGCGCGTCGTGCTGGAAATCCTGACGGGCATTCAACGCGCTGGTGCGGACATCATTCTCACGTATCACGCCAAAGACGTGGCTCGCTGGCTGAAATCCTAAACGCAAAGGTGCGCAAATGAGTGCAACGCAACGCCGCTCCCTACCCGAACGCCGCCGTTCAAAGGAAATTTTCGAGAGAGCCGAAAAGATCCTTGTCGGTGGCGTCAACAGCCCCGTGCGCGCCTTCCGCTCCGTTGGCGGCGAACCGCTGATCATCGAGAAGGGAAGCGGCCAGCACCTTTATGACGCGGACGGCAACATGCTGCTCGATTACGTGTGCTCGTGGGGCGCGATGCTTCTGGGCCACGCGCATCCCGCTGTCACCGCCGCGATTGCTGATCAGGCGCAACGCGGCACAAGCTTTGGCGTAACCACGGAACTCGAGGTCGAGCTTGCCTCGCTGATCATCAAAGCGATTTCGTTTATCGAAAAGATTCGCTTCGTGTCCAGCGGCACGGAAGCCACGATGAGCGCGGTTCGCCTGGCCCGCGGGGTTACCAAGCGCGATTTGATTGTTAAGTTTGAGGGCTGCTATCACGGCCACGCTGATAGTTTCCTCTCCCAAGCCGGTTCCGGCCTGGCCACCCTCGGGATTGCGGAATGCCCGGGAGTGCCGCAAGCGCTGGCTGCGCTCACGCTTAACGTTCCCTACAATGACATCAATGGGGTGGAGCAGCTTTTTGCCCAGCACAAAGATAAAATTGCCGCCGTTATTGTTGAGCCGGTTGCCGCCAACATGGGTGTGGTCCTCCCCGAGGATGGTTTTCTGAAGGGGCTGCGGGAAATCACGCGGAAGCATGGCGCGCTGCTGATCATGGACGAAGTGATCACCGGCTTTCGCCTGCACAATGGCTCCGCGCAGCAGTTGTTCGGCGTGCAGGGCGACCTGACTACCATGGGGAAAATTATCGGCGGGGGCGTTCCTGTCGCGGCTTATGGCGGAAGCGCGGAGCTGATGAATCACGTGGCACCTCTCGGCCCGGTCTATCAGGCGGGCACGTTAGCGGGCAATCCGCTGGCCATGCGCGCGGGCATCGCGACGCTGAAAGAGCTAAGCAAGCCCGGGCTCTACGATGGCATCAACGCATTGGCGAAACAGCTCGCCACCGGCCTGCGCAAGGCGGTGAAGGACGCGGGAATCGCCGCACAAGTCAATAGCATCGGCTCGCTCTCGACGGTTTTCTTTGCACCACAGCCCGTGAACAATTATACGGAAGCGAAGCGCTCCGACACGAAACTCTACGCGCGCTTCTTCCGTGATATGCTGCAGCGCGGTATTTTCCTGGCGCCTTCGCAGTTTGAAGCCGCTTTTGTTTCGGCATCGCACACGTCCGCGGACATCGAACGCACTCTTTCGGCTGCCGCGGATGTTTTGCATGAGATAGCTGTACAGCCGTCTGCTTAAAACCAACTCGAGGAGAAGCAAGCAATGCACGAAGTTCTGGAAGCCCACGAAGAACACGGCGGGCACGAAGAAAGCCCGTTCACCATCCCGGTTTCGGTTACGCTTTCAATTCTAGCTGTCCTGGTGGCCATCTCGACTCTGATGGGCCATCGTTCCTCCAAGGAAGAACTTCTCTTGCAGACGCAGGAAGCCGACCAGTGGGCTTTCTTCCAGGCCAAGAATAGCGGCCTGCACGGCATGCAGACCGGCGCGGATATGCTCGGCACATTCACCACTGTGGACAAGGAGAAAGCGGAACAATTGCGCGAGAAGTATCTGAAGGAAGCGGAGCGCTACACCAAGGAGAAGGCAGAGGCCAAGGAAAAAGCCGAAGAACTACAGAAAGAGAGAGGCGTAATTGCGCGGAGGGGTGACCGCTATGAAGGCTCGGAAGTACTTCTCGAAATTGCGCTGATTCTTACCTCATTCACTCTGATCACTAAGAAAAAATTCTTTTGGTTTGCCGGGTCGCTTCTCGGCCTGGCCGGTTTTGCCGTGGCCCTAAGCGGTTTCCTGCTGCACTGAGGCCCACTACACAAACCCGATTTCTACAGATCAGGCTTGGGCACTTCACGCTTAGGCCTTGGCGGGCGGCTGTGTGCTTCTCAGCAGGGCTATTTCTGCATTCAGATGATCCATTCGCTCGAGCAGTTCGCGGTGACGCTTATCTTCCACATCTGGTTTTTTGCCGATGAATGACAAGGTTCCTCCCGGTTCCAGGATGCATTGATCCACCTCTGCCAGCGCGGAAAAGCCTTGCTTGCGCGCAGCCGCCTCCAGTTGCGCCATGGTGATCAGCTCGCTCTTCAAGTGCTGCGTGCGCACGCGGCCCCCTTCGATCAACACGTCGGCTTTGCCTTCTACCAGTTGATCGAGTTTCTTGTGACCATACAAAAAGCGCACTGTCAGATAATTGATTGCCAGAAGGGCAGTCGCCCCCAGCAGACCCCCGGAGACGGAATTGTCGTCGCCAATGATGGCGTTCTGGACGGTGTTCGACAACGTCAACAACACCACGAGGTCGAAGGGGTTCAACTGCACGAGTTCGCGCTTTCCGGATAGCCGCAGCATCACCACCAGGAATACGTACACGATCACCGGACGCAGGATCTTCTCCAGGATCGGGAGTGTCATGACAAACATATCTTTCCAAATGTCGTGCATCGCGCCGCAACCTCCTTGGGCCAAACTCGGGCGCTGATTCGCCTTGCCCTTGCGCTCCGGATGTATGGCAGGGTAACATGCGGTACACCTAGCCTGAAGTGCTCCGGGCGCCTGGCCTGTCCATCTGGACAGTCATACTTTGAAAACCTGTTTCGTTGAGAAAGTTTACGGCGCCGTGGGTTACAGCTATTCTGTCAGGGAGACGCGCTGTCCTCCTGCACTGGTTTGCTCGTTGCACGAAGACCTACGGAGGCTTCGGAGACTCCTGCCGGGAATGAAGGACTCGCTCGAACCGGCTCGTGAAGCGGCTACCTCATGGCACAGAAAACGTTTACGGAGCCGGGAATACGGCTTGGCGCGCAACATCTTGCGGCGCTGCTCGATGCGACTCAGGAACTCATCGCCATTCTTGGTGAGGATGGCGCCATTCATTTCGTAAACGAAGCCTTCCGTCGATCCATGGGTTATGAGCCCGACGAACTGCTCGGGCGCAGTATTCATGGCATCGTTCATCCCGTTGACGTCGAGCATTTGCGCGAACGCCTGCGGGAAATTGCCGCTCAACCGGGTACCAGCGCTCGCGAACGCTGCCGCCTGCGCACACGCGATGGCTCATGGCGCTGGTTTGAGGCCGTCTGGAGCAATCGCCCCAACGAAATGGGCCTGGAAGGAATTCTTTTCCGCGCCCAGGATGTCACCGAACTTCAGCGCATGGAGTCGGAGCGCCAGGTTATTTCCGACGTGGTGCATGCGCTCAACCTGACTTCCAACCTGGATCAGCTCCTCTCCAGCATCCACGAGGCTCTGCAGCGCGTCGTCTCCGCCGAAAATTGCTTCGTTGCTCTGCACGACCCGGAGCACGATTTGTTTGAGTTTCCCTTCTTCGCGGACGAGTACGATACCGCCCCTGCGCCCCAGAAAGTGGGACGCAGTTGCACGGCTTATGTTTTTCGCACTGGCCGTGCCATGCTTATCCCGCAATCGGATTTTGACCGCCTGGTTGCGCTTGGTGAGGTCGAACTTGTCGGTTCTCCGTCGCCCGCCTGGCTGGGCGTTCCGCTGAAAACGCCCACCGCCACGATTGGCGTCCTGGTCGTACAGCATTACCAGAACGAAAACGCTTACGATATCCGCGACCTCGAATTCCTGGATTCCGTGGGCGCCCATATCGCGCTGGCCATCGAGCGGCGTCGCGCCGAAGAAGAGCTACGCAAGAGCGAATCCATCTTCCGGCTTCTCTTTGAGCGCAACCCATTGCCAACGTGGCTTCACGATGCCGACACACTTGAATTCCTCCGTGCGAACGAGGCGGCCGTTCAACTGTATGGTTATTCCCACGAGGAATTCGAGAAAATGACCATCCTCGACATTCGCCCTCTCAGTGAGCGCGAGAAACTCTCGTCCCATCTCCTGAAGAACCATGTTGACGACGAAGATCATGGGTTTTGGCTGCACCAGACCAAGGACGGCAAAACCATGGAGGTGGAAGTCATCTCTCACGCATTGCTTTACGCGGGGAGGCGTGTCCGCTTGGTGGTGGCGCAGGATATCAGCGAACGGCGCAACCTGGAACACCAACTTCGCCAGGCGCAGAAAATGGAAGCGATTGGCCGGCTGGCAGGCGGAGTGGCGCACGACTTCAACAATTTGCTGATGGTGATCAAGGGGCACACGGAATTGCTCCTGAATGTCCTGTCGCCCTCCGATCATGTTGCGCGCAAAATCGAGCAGATTGACCGCTCGGCGGACCGCGCCGCCACGCTGACGCGCCAGTTGCTGGCTTTCAGCCGCATGCAAGTCTTGCAGCCGCAGGTCATCAACCTGAATTCCGTCGTCGAAGAAATGGCCAAGCTGCTTCCGCGACTGATTGGCGAAGACATCGAACTGGTCGTTCGCACCGACGAGGAATTGGGCACCATCCGTGCCGACGCCAGCCAGATGGAGCAGATCATCATGAATCTGGCCGTCAACGCTCGTGATGCGATGCCCAATGGAGGCAAGTTCGTCATCGAGACCTGCAACATTGATCTGGACCAGACCTACATGGCCAGCCATCCGTTGATGAAGCCTGGTCCCTACGTGCTGACGACTGTGAGCGACAGCGGCACCGGCATGGATGCGGAGACGCAGTCCCACATCTTCGAGCCTTTTTTCACGACCAAGGAAAAGGGGAAGGGCACGGGGCTGGGACTTGCAACGGTGTATGGCATCGTCAAGCAGAGTGGCGGTTTCATCTGGGTGTACAGCGAACTTAGCAAAGGCACTTCCTTCAAAATCTATCTTCCCCGTGTTGATCAGGCCGAAGACCTTGCCGGTGTTCCAAACGCAACCGCGGAAGTGCCCCTGGGCACGGAGACGGTTCTTCTGGCGGAAGACGAACAGGACGTGCGCGAGATCGCCAGGGAGTTTCTGGAGTCGGGGGGTTACAAAGTCCTGGAAGCCAAAGATGCCGAAGAAGCTGTCAAACTCGCCCGCGAGCATGGCAGGGCCATCGATCTTCTAGTGACGGATATGGTTATGCCCGGGATGACCGGCCAGGAACTTGCCGTACAGCTGCAGCACGAATATCCAGGGCTGCGCATCGTTTTCATGTCCGGCTACAGCGAACATGCCGCCACGGAAATGGCCAACGCAGACCCCAACGTACGCCTCCTCAACAAGCCATTCAGCCGCGGGACACTGCTCCGAGGTGTGCGCGAAATCCTCCACGCCAAAAAACATCCCTGATCTTGCTGTAGTGAAATGATGTGTTACGTCAGTTTGGGATGTTTACGGTGCCACTCGGTGACGTGTTGAAACGTCTGTCCGGCTTGTAGGACGGCCTCATCATCCCCCGCACGTCCCACGAATTGCAGTCCCACAGGCAGATTCTTCTCCGTGAACCCGCAGGGCACGGAAATTGCTGGTAACCCACACAAGTTTCCAATCGCGCCGAGAGGGTCGGGAGAGTTAAACGCCTTGTCCAGACTCATCGTCAAGGGAGAGGCGGGTGCGGGCAGCGTTGCGGCCGCGAGCACATCGTAGCTCTCAAACAGCGCCTCCATTTTTTTCTGCAGAATCTCGCGCACGCGTTGTGCGGTCGTGAAGTCGCCGCCGCTCACGGTCAGGTTCGCGTAACCGCCGACGCGTCCCATCGGATCGCGCAATTCTTTCACGCGTCCCGAGCGGATCAGGTCGCCGAAGGAAGAAGCCACCTCTGCCTGGAGGATTACGCCCGCCGCTTCCTCCCAGGGTCCTTCCGGCAATACGGCATCTCTTGCCGAAGTAAAATGCCGGGGTAACACCTTGTGAGCAGCTTGAATCACCTTCGCGACACTCGGGTCATAATCTTTCCACACATTCCCCAGCCAGCCCACGCGCAACCCGTGCCTCTTCAGGTCCGCCGCGGGTGAATAGGTGAACGCGGCTCGGTCCACCGGCAAGGTGCTGCGGTCCAGCGGATCGTGTCCGGCAATCGCGGCGAAAATCCGCGCGCAATCTTCGGCGCTGCGCGCCATGGGGCCGATTTTGTCCAGCGAGTAGGAAAGAGCCATGGCCCCGTGGCGGCTCACGCGTCCGTAGGTTGGCCGGAATCCGCTTACGCCGCAAAATGCCGATGGGCACAGAATGGAGCCCCACGTCTCCGTGCCGATTGCGAATCCTGCCAGTCCTGCCGCAACGATCGCGCCCGAGCCAGAAGAGGAACCGCACGTCCAGCAGTTGGTGTCCCAGGGGTTTTTGGTTTCGCCCTGCAACGACGCGGACGCGAAGTTGTAGCCGAGGCCACCCGCCAACTCGATCATGGAGGCTTTGCCCAGCAGCACGGCGCCTACATTGTGTAAATGTTCAATCACCGTGGCGTTGTAGTCAAACACCTGCTCGGCGAAGGGCTTGGCTCCCCAGGTGGTTTGCACGCCTTTCACCGCCAGCAAATCTTTCGCGGCATAGGGAATTCCATGCAGCGGCCCGCGGTAGTGTCCGCGGTGAATGTCCTTATCTGCCGCGCGGGCCTGGTCCAGCGCCTCCACCGGCATCAGGCGCGCATAAGCATTCAGGCGTGGGCCAAATTTATCGCTGCGTTCCAGGTACGCTTCGGTCAATTCAACGGGGGAGAGTTGCTTCGATTCGATGCGCTTCGCAAGTTCACCAACCGATTCGTAAAGAATGGATTCCTTCAGCATATGTGGCTCCGCTCAGGGCTTTTTGGTTGTTGCGGTGGGCGCGGTGCCGGCCGCAGGAGCGCTCTGCGGCTTCTTTTCCCGTTCCACAAGTGGTTTCAGATACACGGCGGGAGCGTCGCCATTTTCCAGGTGAAAGGCGCGCAGCTTCTCCAACGACCGCTGCAAACTGTAACAGTTCTCGCGCACACTCTTTTGTTCATTGCTATCGAAGCGGCTTGCGAACTGGCTCATCAGCTGCTGAAAGCGCGCTTCGGCTTCCACACGGCTCTCGGCGCTCAGTTTTTCGGCGCCTTCCGGCAATTGTTCGTTGACTGCGGCTGCCGCTGCGGGCTGATTGAGCGCGATTCCTGCCGGAACCATGGCCGCGGAGAGGAGCGCCGCCTTCTGCGCAAACTCCCGCCTGTTGATCTTTTGCCCTTTGTTATTGTTCATCCGCAATACCCCTGACCACTTCTTACGCTCTCCACGAGGCACAACTTATACTGCAAAGCCAAGCTACTCAATTCAAGCTGGGGCGTCAACTGGACGAAGGGCTAGGCGAGAGAAGCAGGCCAGGTGCGGAGGGGCGCCATCCTCCCTGGGAGGAAAGTGGATTGCCCTTGTCCTCTATGCGGCAATCCCAGTGGACTGAAAAAAACGCAATGCACGCTTATTGATGGATAGATTAACGAAACCGGTAATGGGGCGGGCGCGTCCTACCGAGTGAACAGGGTCAGGTGCTCGTTCCGGAGGTTCCTCATGCGCTACACCGAGTCGTTCGCGTCCCTCCTGGTGCTCCTCGGCGTTGTAAGTTTTGTAGTTCCAATCCCAACAAATGCAGCGGAAACAAGCTCTCCGCAGATCGTGCGAGTGAGCTACGTGCAGGGAGAGGTGAAGCTCTCCACGGGAATAAAAGGCAGTCCGGACCTGGGAAAGAACTGGATTGCCGCAGGGGTGAATTTCCCAATCGAAGAAGGGGTCACGCTTGCCACGGAAGATGGGAAGGCCGAAGTGGAATTTGAAAATGGCTCTGTAGCCTATTTGGCGGAGCACTCGGTATTGCAATTCGATGGATTGACCAGCGATTCCCAAGGCACAAGTACCAAGGTCAAACTGTTGACCGGCAGAGCGACCTTCGCCATTGAGTCGATTGGCCACGATCAATTCACGCTTAAGACGACTGTGGCATCTTTTCATCTAAACGAACCGAGGACGCTGCGGGTAGAAAGCGCGCTTAATGGAGCGATGGTTCGAATGGTTGAGGGATCGTTCACCTTGTACGAAGGAGTCGCGGGCAAATCGTTCACGGTAGGACCTGGAGATGCCTTCCAGTGCGTAGGTGAGGAACTATCGCCCCTAAAAGGCATGCAGGACGATCCCGAGCAACAAGCGTGGGACCAATGGGTCAGTGAGGAACGCACCGCAAGAAAAGCGGATATCGATGAAGGACTGAAGCAATCGGGACTCGCGGCGCCTATCCCTGGACTCGTGGACCTGGTCAGAAGCGGCACTTTCACCGATTGTCCCCCATACGGGAAGTGCTGGGAGCCGATGGAAGTGCCTGCGGCTGGACGTGTTCCGGAAGCGGCCATGGCGATTCCTACACCGCAGGCACAAAATGCTGGGGGACAAGGGGCAGAGAACTGTGATGCGGCACAAACTGCGGGTGTGCGATGCGAATGGGTGAGGGAAGACGAAGGCACATTTGCTACGAATGAGGGGCCGTGCGGAAGAGGCCCGGTGATTCAAAGGCAATATTGGGTCGACAAACTGATGAAGATATCCCCAGAGCATCCCGAGGGGGTAGTTGTGAGGAAGCACTGGGGCATGAATTACTGGAGAAGCAGTAGCGGTTCGCTCCCTGGAGCTTATCCCGGTTGGTGGCACTTTCCATGGGCCACGTGTCATGCGGGCAGCTGGTTGCCGGAACCCCGGGTTCTAGGAGCAGGCTGCAAACCAGGTAAGACGGGCAAGCCGGGGAAGTGTCAACCACCGAAGAAGTGGGTGGTGGGGCCGAAGAGAAAGGGCGCCTCATTCTTGCGCGTCAAGATGGGAAAAGGAGAGGGGTTCATACCGAGACATCCTCTGGATGTTAAGGGGAAGCGGCCGCTGAATGCGCAGGACGGCGTCTTGACATTCCACGGGAAAGGCCAGGAAGAAGTCGCGGAGATGAAATCGTCCCCGAAGGATCTGCACATCGAGAGGGGTTTGCCCGCCGGTTACGACGGGAACTGGGTAAAAACTTTGCCAAAGGTGGAACAGCCTGTCATCGAAGGCAAACTCCTGAAGAGTGGAATTCCGTCAGCGAGCTCGGCTGCGCCGAAGGGCGGAAATCAAAAAGGTGAACCTGGCATCCGTTACGATTATAAGACGGGCAACTTTGTGGCGCTCTCCCATCCTGCTGGCGGCACGCAGGGAAAAGAGCAGCCGGTGGTGATTGCGCACGTTGGCCCGAGCCCTGGGAGCGGCGGCGGTTCACGCGCAAGCAATTCTGGCGGGAAGTCTGGGGGCAGCAGCGGATCGCAATCCAAGGGTAACAGCGCCGGTGGATCTTCGCGCGGGAACTCGGGGAGCAGCGGAGGCGGATCGTCGCACTCTTCGTCTGGTGGTGGCTCGTCGTCGCATGCCTCTTCCGGTGGCGGCGGAGGGGGAGGTGGTGCGTCGCATGCCTCCTCGGGCGGGGGCGGGGGAGCCTCGTCCAGTTCTTCCGGCGGTGGCGGAAGGCCGCACTAAGAAGTGGTTTCGGATTGAGGAAGGATCAGCGCCGCACACGGTACTGAGTTTGGGTGTATACATTTGTGAGAGGAGCTGGGGAGTAAGGGAAATGAGGTACATCGATCCATGAGAATCGGACGACTGTTGCTAGTCCTCGCAGTTCCACTCCTGATCGTCGCTTCCGAAAATTTAGCCCGCGGCCAGGATTCCAAGCCACCAACGAGCGAAGGAGTAAAGAAGCTCGTATGTCACGTGCAGTTAACCGAAGGGACAGACATGGTCAGGGGCGTTCCTCATGGGGAAAGAACATGGAAGAGCGATATCTACGTGCAGGACGGTCCGAAAGCGAAGCCCAGGCTACTCGTTCAGGGGGGACAGGCGCCTCAATGGTCGCCAAATGGGGAAAAGGTCGCTTTCTTGGAATTCAGCAATGTCTATATAAATACCGAGCTCGGCGCGGGCTTTCAAGCCGCCTCTCTTGCATCCAGGCAGATTCACGTAATGAATGCTGATGGCTCGGGGACAAAACAGGTTACGAAGGTCCCCAACGGAATATGGGATTTTGCCTGGTCCCCAGTTGAACAGAAGATTGCTTATTGCGAACTGGGTAACGATGGACGGACCGCGATTGTAACGATCAACGCAGACGGCTCTGGGCGGACCGAACTTACAAAGATCGGAGAGGTGCGGTGCGCGGTAGGGATGCCCGTCCTGAATAAAACAATCGATAGTTTAAAGAGTATATATTCTACCCATCTATCAGGTGGCAAAGCCTCTGTTAGCCTCGTAGGCGGACACGAATCAGCCGGAGTCGAGAACATCAAAGGCGAAGTTTTCGGCGTGCCCACACTGGCCTGGTCGCCTGATGGATCGAGGCTTGCTTTTACCAGCGTCGTTAACGGCAAAATCGTGATTGGGGTCGTCGGTACCAACGGAGGGAACCCTAAACCCATCATTATCGGTTACAGCCCACTATGGTCTCCGGATGGAAAACAACTATTGTTTCGCCACGATTCTGAAAGAACTCCGTCTGTGACATCGATCTGCATTGTCAATGCTGACGGGACGCAACCGAGGATAGTACTTGACGGAGAGTCGGCAGACTTCGGCTTAATGTGGTTCCCAGATGGAAAGAGCATTGTCTTTGCTTCCGAGCGCGAGAATAAAAATCAATCCGAAATTTTCCGAATCAACACGGACGGAACGGGCCTCGCAAAGATAGCATCTCAAGATTATTTTTCACTTTCGTCGCCTACCCTTTCACCCGACGGCACAGAACTGATCGTCGACGCCACTCCTTCGGCGGGCGCTAAGAGTTACACTTACGATCCCAGCATTTGGGTCGTGGATCTGGCCAGCCATCACCAGGAGATCTTGATGAAGGGAACCCGTGCGAGTGTCATCTGGGAGAAAAAATAGCAGGGAAACGGCGTCCAGCTCACCCGCCCTGAATCTCCCGCAGCAGGCCGCTGGTGACGTCGTAGACGAAGCCGCGGACGGCCACGCTCTGCGGCACCCAGGGATGGCTGCGAAGCTTCTGCAACTGGTGGCGGACATTTTCCTCGACATTCTGGAAGGCGTAGAAGAAGGCCGGAGCCACCGCGGCGGTGCCCGCGCGATTCTGAATTCTGGTGCGCAAATCCTGTTCGCTGGTGTGCATCAATCCGCAATCAGTGTGATTGATTACCATGAATTCCTCGGTGCGCAACAAATAGTGCGAGATGAGCAGCGAGCGCAGGGTGTCGTCCGTAACGATGCCGCCGGCATTGCGAATGATGTGCGCGTCCGCGGCTTTTAGGCCGAGGGTTTGAATGGACAGCCGCGTGTCCATGCAGGTCAGCACGGCCAGCTTGCGTTCCGGGCGCGGCGTCAGTTTGCGCAATTCATGGGTACGCGCGTAAAGTTCGTTGGCAATCAGGACTTCGTCAATCACGCTCATGGCCGCCCAGTTTAGCGCAACCTCCCCCAAATCGCACAACGCCTGTATTGTGAAGCAGGCCTCACGGTAAGATGGAAAACACAAAGTGGCGTGCTGCGCGCTCGATGGCGCAACGCATCACCCCAGGTGGATCATGGCGAGAATCACCGTAGTTGGCATCGGTCCAGGGCAGATCTCCTGCTTGACCAAAGAGGCGGAGGCGGCGCTGCTCGCTGCGCCGAAGGTTTTCTTCCGCATCGGCTCGCACCCGGTGTACGAATGGCTTCGCGGCATGGGCAAGCACGTGGTCTGTTTCGACAAACTCTACGCCAGCCACTGGGTGAAACCAGAGGACGTTTACGAATTCATGGTGGTGGCTTTGCTGAAGGAAGCGGCCCTGACCAGCGAAGTGGTTTTTGCAGTCCCCGGTAGCCCCGATGTGCTGGAAGCGACGACAAATCTGATTCGCGCGTGGGCTCCCAAAGAAGGTGTCGAGGTTCGCGTGCTTCCCGGTGTCAGCTTCCTGGATGAAGCCCTTGCGGCCCTCAATTTTGATTTCGCGCTGGGGCTGCAGGTCGTCATGCCTTTAACGCATCTTCAGCACGGCCTTTTCACTCCGCGCCTGGCCCTGATGGTCTGCCAGATTGAAGCCACGACGCAATCGCGGGAGGCGCCGCGAGTGGATTTGACGATGAATTTCCTGCTGCGGTCCTATCCTCCGCAACACCCGGTGACACTGCTTTGGACCGACGGTCTGCCGGAATACAAGACGCAGACAAAAGTGTTTGCGCTTGCCGATCTCGCCCGCGAATACGGTGGAGCGAGATTTTTTGCGAGCCTTTACGTGCCTCCGCTTGAATAGGGCGGAGATCGAGAAATCTGCTTTTGTGTTTGACGTGGAAGCGGAAAGCGGATTCCTCGCTTCGCTCGGAATGACAGTTTTTGTTTTAGTGGAATTTATGCAGTGGGATTTGTCGCTTAGGACGCTAACGCGTATTTGACGTGAGGTCTTCCGATCCCCAAAATTTCTCGCAATCCAGTATCTCGATCCCGATCAAGTATTGCGATGCCGCGCTTTTTTTCACCCAAACAATCCGCGCATACGCTTTCAGCGGGCTCTGGGGTTTCTGAATCCAAATTGTTTCGCCCTCTTTTGACGCCCGCGTCGTTGCGATGCAAGCCCCCAGTTTGCTGACATTCAGCGCGTGCGCGAGTTCCTGCTTTCCGCCCGCCTCATCTTCGAGATAAACCGGAATGGGCGGGTTACGCGATGCGCGAGGCTCTCTTTGGAGCTGCTTGTACAACTCCATTGCGGAAAAGGAGACGGCCAGGATCTGTTCGCGCTGCGTTGCGGTCAGGGCTTTCGCGCTGGCAATCAGCTTTGTCGCCTGGCTCATCAGGTCCGAGAGGAATTTCGCAATCGCAATACGTTCGGCTTGGGCTGGTTCGCCCTTGTGCAAGCGCGCGTCGTACTCTTTCAGGCGCTTCGCAGCCACTTCGTAGAAATGTAGGCGGCACCACATGCGCGCATCCAGCGCCGCCTCCGCGGGGCCCTTGCAGCCGGGCGATGCACACAAGCCCTCAGGCATAACAGCCCCCATGTGCGCGGTGTCGTCTATGGGCCATGGTGCGCCTCGCCTAGCTCTACCTTAACCTAGATTCAGACGCAATGGGCACGAACACGGCGCCCCTGTCGCTACTTCCGGGGGTTGGCCCAGGTCCCAATGTGAAACATCGTTTGGACGAATTCTCCGTGCACGGAGCGTTAGCCGATGGTTGCCAATTCTGCTACGCTGGGCAGTGCATTTACCTGAACTTAGAGGAGAACTCGTGTGAGTGTCGTGGCCGGAGTGGACCTTGGCGGAACCGCCGTCAACTATACGTTGATCAATCAGCAGGAAAAATTTCTCATTGACGGTTTGTGCGAACATCCCGCCCTGGCCAAGCAGGGACCGGACGTCTGCCTGCGCCAGATTGCGGATGGTCTGAAGATCGCCACCGAAAAAGTGGGAGTTCCTCTATCCGATGTAGTTGCGGTTGGCTTGGACACGCCGGGCCCGGCCAGTGCTACGGGAGTGCTGAGCGCGCGAGGCTCGACGAATTTTGTTCATCCGAACTGGGCGTCCTTTGATATTCGCGAAGGGCTGGCGCAGAAGCTCGGCAAGCCGGTTACCTATTTGAACGATGGCAATGCCGCCGCCCTGTGGGGGCATTACAACATCTTTGGGTCCAAGAGCCACGAGACCTCTATCTCCATCGTGATTGGCACGGGCAATGGCGGCGGCATCATTCTGGATGGCCACGTCGTGAAAGGCAAAAACGGTTTTGGCGGGGAACTTGGCCACGTGCTGATTCCGTATCAGAGCATCGAGGGAACCGCGGGCATTAAGCCGCACTGCAATTGCGGACGCACTGGGGATCTGGAATCGCTTTGCTCGCTCGGCGCGATCGAGCGGAATATCCTGCCTTATTTTCTGCCGCGCTATCCCGGCCACGAACTGGGCAAAATGGATGCCCACCAGGCGGCCAAGCTTGTGCGCGGCCTCGCGGATAAGGGCGACGCCTTGTGCAAGGATATTTTCCGCGTGCAGGCACACGCTTTGGGGCTTTTCTTCGACGAGATGATCAATACGTTTGACCCCGACGCGTTAATCGTCGGCGGTGGCGCGCTGGAAGCCAGCAAAGAGTTTCAGCAATGGTTTTTGAAGGAAGTCCGGGTAGCCATGGGCGCGCAGCGTGAAGAGCAAGCCAACATCCCCATCTACGTCATGCCGAATGGGGACACCGCGGGGGCCCGCGGCGCGGCCATCGAAGCGCTGAATATGGCCCGCCAAAGGGGACTCATGTAATCGTCGCGCTGCGCCTATCGTCTGGTGCGTGCGCTGATTTATCCAACGGCAATATTTGTCATTGGATGAATGTTTGCCTGCGCCAACTTTTGCCCCTTGAGTTTGACGCAACGGAAAATCGGGGTATACTCGACCGCCCTACCAATCCGCAATGACATTTCCGGAGTCATAAATAAGGAGATTCGCGATGCATAGTAATCCCGCTCCCGGCGCTCCATTGACACCGGGCATCGTCTTCGAGAATTTACAAGCGTTCCAGCGTACCGCCGCATTGAAAGCGGCGATTGAGTTGGACATCTTCCGCGCCGTAGGCCAGGGACCCGGCGACGTGGCTTCCATCGCGCGCCACGCTTCCGCCTCGGAACGCGGCATTCGCATTCTCTGCGATTTTCTCGTCGTGAACGGCCTCCTTCAGAAACAGGACGGGCGCTACTACCACACACCATCGAGTGCGGCTTTCCTCGATCCCAACTCGCCCAGTTGCCTGGCTTCCATCGCGGTTTTTCTGTCACACGCATCGTTGCGTGAACCCTACGAACATCTCGCGGACATCGTGCGCGCGGGAAGGACTGTGCTTCCGGGAGACGGGACGGTGGAACCCGAGAACCCCGTGTGGGTGCAGTTCGCGCAGAGCATGGGCCCGATGATGGCGCCGCTGGCTGGTCCGTTGGGAAAGATCGTGTTGGAGGGCCGTGAAGGGCCGATGAAGGTATTGGACATCGCCGCGGGTCACGGATTGTTTGGCATTGAAGTCGCGAAACAGAACGCCCATGCTCATGTGACGGGCCTGGACTGGGCACCAGTGCTGCGCGTCGCGCTGGAAAATGCGCAGAAGGCCGGTGTCCAGGACCGTTATGACATGCTCGCGGGCAGCGCCTTCACTGTAGACTTTGGCGGCCCGTACGACGCCGTGCTGTTAACGAATTTCCTGCATCACTTCGATGTGGAGACTTGCATCGGCTTGCTGAAGAAAGTGCGAAGCTCGCTGAAGCCCGGCGGCTGTGTGGCAACATTGGAGTTCGTGCCAAATGAAGATCGCGTATCCCCGCCGCAGCCTGCCGCCTTCAGCATGACAATGCTGGTGACAACACCCGCGGGGGATGCCTATACGTTTCGGGAGTTAGCGGATATGCACGCGCATGCCGGTTTCCACGAGGTCACCGCGCATCCCATCGCGATGAGCCCGCACACGATCGTCAAGGCGCGCGCCTAGCGCTGGTAGCGTTGCTGCGTTGCAGGAGTTGAACGCACTCTGCGATCTGATCGTCAAGCAACTTGATTTCCACCGCGAGGCTGGTGTTTATGGGATTCTTCAAAAGCCGGTTGAAGAGGAGATCCCTTTTGGCTTTCAAGACGTCGCGTTTGCCCTTCTCATCGATCTCTTTCACTGGCATGCGGGTGGAATCCTCCGTTTGTAAGCATACACTAATGGTTGTTACGAAACTGTGAACGGAATTACGAGGAATCGGCCCGGGATGGGCCCATACTGGAAGTACCATGGATAAACTTATGGAATTTCAGGCCGCTGCTCGCAACTGTGGCTTCGTTGCCGTCGAGGAGAGCGATGGCGGTACTGTCTTGTGGCTGCGGAAAGAGACGCCCGATGCGACGACGAAAACGCACCGCCGAATCTGCCTCGATAGCGATGCCAATATCGCCACCATCTACTGGATGACCGCTCTTGGCAAGATCGATTCGCAGACCTTCCGGAATGCCAACAGTTTGCAGGCGTGGTTTGCGTTGCACCCTTCGGAATAATCATTCGGATTTACGCCATCCCGCCGAGCAATTGATGTGTGTTCACGCGAAGCGCTTATTCGGTGTGTGTCAACGCGCGGACCTGCAGTTCCAGCGCCTGATTGTATTGCTTCTCGATCTGCAGTTCGGTTTGCAATTTCTTGACGAGCAATTCGAGGTGCGCGATTTCCGCGCGCAGCTTGCCCTCTACCGATAGCCCACTCACGCGCATGGCTGGCGGTGCAGTCGGCGCCGGGCTTTGAGATGCGCCATCGCCGGGTCGCTGGCCCATGAAAGCTTCCGTTACGGCGCGTGACCAGGGTGCATCATTTTGTCTTTGTTCCGGGGGCGAAGGCACATTCATGGGTGCAGCCGCAATCGGTGTGACGCGCGCGGGTGGCGTCGGTGGCGGAGCAAACAGGCTGCTCAGCGAAGGCACGGCCAGGGGCCGGTCCGCGGCTGGTGGTGTCGCTGCCGGAGGCATCACCGGCGCGAGCAGATGTTTCACGCGTCCAATCAATTCCTGCGGCTGAAACGGTTTGCGCACCAGTTCATCGGCTTGCACCGATACGGCCCGGTCGGCCACGCTCTTGTTGACCACGCCGGACATCAGAATCACAGGCGTTTTTCCATATTGTGGGCTTTGCTTGATCTGGCTGCACACCGAATAGCCATCTTGATCGGGCATAATCACGTCGGTGATCACCACGTCCGGCGGATGCTCCTCGAACTGCGCCAGCGCCGAAGCCGCGTCCGCGCACGTAATCACGTGAATGTTTTCGCGGCGAAACGCGATTTTGATCACTTCGCGCATGGTGGCGCTGTCGTCAATGAAATAGACCGTAGGCGTGTGCTTCACCTCGGTTTCGCCGATCGGCGGAATGGCGATCACGTCGCTCATTGAGCCTCCTTGTCCGCAAGTTCATCGGTGGAATCGCGCGCGGTCTCGTCAAACTCCCGCATCGCGTCGAGCATCAGGTCCGTTGCAGAGCGCAGCACCGTTCGTTGCGCCGAAGTCGCTCCGTAAACAAATTTGTACACGCCTGCGTTCACATCCACGCAGCTTTTCAGTATGTGCAGTACCGCTTCATCGCCAAACAGCGCGCCGCATTCCGCGTGCGTAATCTCTCCCGCGTCAAAAAACATCACCGCGTCGGTTTCGCCGGCGTTGATCGTCAACGCGCCGGTCTGCCGCGCGTGGCCGAGCATCTGCATCACGCCGGTCAGGTCGTGATGCGTCAAATTCCCGCTCAAGCTTGTGTCCGCCTGCCCCAGCATCTGCGTCGGCTGGAACCCATCGAGTTTGCTGATGATGATGTTCTTTATGTGATTGGCGATGGTGGCCGGTGGAAGTTGCCGATCAATGTAATCGTCGCAGCCCGCCTGAAACGCCTCCATCAATGCACGCTGGGTGCCATCTCCCAGCGCAATGATGGGTAGGGAAGCGTTCGAGGAATCGGCGTGGACAATCTTGGCCATTTCAAGCGCACCCATCTCCCGCATATTCGTAGCGCAGACAATCGCATTGGGCGCGTCGTATTCCAATGTGGTCAAGGCAAAGGCTGCTTGCGTTGTCGAACGCACTTCGAAGCCTTCTCGTTTCAGCGCGTCCCCGAGCCGTTTCGTAAACAGGACGTTGCTGTCAATCAGCAGAACCTTGGCGGGTTTGCCGGGGAGCATCATGGCCGCGCCTCCGCCAACACCTGGTTCCGGTTCGCGGCGTCCTGCGGTTCCATTCCCGGGGTCAGGGCGCTCAGATTCAGCACCTCGATCACTTCGCCGTCGTGGGAAAGCCACGCGGCCACGTGTGGAGAGTCGGAAGGCCCCGCTGGAGTCAAGTCCGCTTGAATCAATTCGCAATCGCCGCTAACTGGCAGCGCAATCCAATCCGAAGTCGTGTCCAGCCGCCGCGTTGAAATCAGGTAAAAACGGCGTGAGGTCAGGCGCTTTCCAATCAGTTTTTCTGCAACGTCGCAGACCGGCACAACGCGGCCGCGCCGCAAGATCACTCCATCGATCTCCGGTGTGCGGTGCGCAAAACGGAACATACGGCTTGGAGCCACGAGTTCAGACACTTGGTCCGCCGCGAGAGCGAAACGGCGATCGCCGAGCCGGAGCAGCACGCAAGAGCGTGCGTCGTATTGTTCCGTCCAACTCACGGCGTGATTCCCATCTCCTGCGCGTTCGCAGCTTCCGCCTCAATCAAGGTGCCCGCGGCAGCGTCCAGCACGAGCAATTCCTGATCCGTCAAAAATCCCTGCGGATTCACGACCGGGATCACGTTCTGGTCCAACACCGTCAGGCCGCGGTACCACACGCGCTCCTCGTGACAGAAAGCTCCCGACAAGGCTTGCAGACGGGTCATCGTGGTCATCTTTTCGATGCCGTCAATCAGCAACGCCACCCGCGTTTTCCGCAAAAGAAAAATCAGTGCTGCCGGTGAAGGCCGCAAACCAAAGTGCGCCGCCGAATTCACCACATAGACATTACGATCACCGCGCCGCAGCAGATGGTGTACCTTGGGCACGGCCGGCTCGTTGATTTCCATCGCCGCTCCGGCCAGGCTGTCCACGCTGCGCACTTCCTGCACCGAGGAAGAGGAAATCGCAAAGATCTGCGTGCTGCTCCGGAACAGGATGATCTGCTCCGTGCGCATTGCCGGGGTCTTGTGGACGGGCTCAAAGCGCATCACCGTACTCCCACAGGGGCCATGCGAGTGAGTGCGAGGACGCGCTTTTCGATGGCGGGATAAATGTCGTCAATCCCCAGCACTTGATCGACGATACCGGCTTTGATGGCCTCCGCCGGCATTCCAAAAATCACCGAGGTCGCTTCATCCTGCGCCAGCACCAGCCCGCCAGCGGATTTGATTGCCTTTGCCCCGCGCGCTCCGTCGCTGCCCATCCCTGTCAGCACCACCGCAATGCTCATCGCGCCTGCATACGCGGCCACCGATTCCATGGTCACATCAATGTTGGGAAGGTAGCCTTCGATCCGTCCGGTTGTGCTGTCCAACTGAATGCGTCCCGTGGGCGTCACGCGCAAATGCTGTCCACCTGGGCAAATGTAAAGCGTCCCCGGCTGCACGGATTCGTTCGATTCGCCTTCTTTCACGCGTATTCCGGTGAACTCCGCAAGCTGCAAAGCGTACTGCGTGGTAAACGCGGCGGGCATATGCTGCACCAGAAACACCGCCGCTGGAAAATCTTTGGTGAACCCCGGCGCGAGGCGCATCACTGTTGCCGGGCCTCCGGTTGATGCCGCAAGCACCACCACGGGGAAGCGCAGATCCGCCGGAACGATGGGACCTGTCTGTGCCGACCGCTCTCGTTGCACCGGTGCGGGCTGCGACGATCCGTTTCCTGTGCCCTGGACCGCCGAAACCATTCGTGAAGCCGTGCGCACCACTCTCACCTTCGCCGCCATGCGCACTTTGCGAATCAGCTCCTCTTTTACGCTTTGCATGTCCAGGTCAACGCCGCCCGAGGGCTTCGTTACAAATTCGATCGCGCCCAGTTCCAGCGTCTTCAGCGTGCTCGCCGCGCCTTCCTTTGTCTCTGAACTCACTACGACGATCGGCCTCGGATTCGTGGTCATGATGTGCGCGGTGGCTTGCAGGCCGTCCATGTGCGGCATGTTCAAGTCCATGGTGATTACGTCCGGCTTCAGCGATTCCGCCAGCGCGATGGCTTCGTTTCCGTCTTTGGCGTGGCCCACAACCTGCAATTGGTCATCGGAATTGAAAATTGTTTCCAGCACACGGCGCATGAACGTGGAATCGTCCACAACAAGCACGCGAAACTTCTTGGGCTGGTTGCTCACCATACTCACTTATCCGACCGGCACTACCGGACGTGCCGCCTCCTTGCCCATCAATTGCTCCACTGCGGCAAGCAACTGATCTTCCTGCACCGGTTTCGTCAAGAATGCCGAAGCGCCTTCTTTCAATGCGCGGTCACGATGCTTTGCGCCGGCGCGCGAAGTTACCACCATCACGGGAATGCGGCGCGTCGAGGGGGTTTGCCGCAACTGGGCCATCAATTCGTAGCCGGTCATGCGCGGCATTTCCAGGTCCGTGATCACCAGGTGACACCCGTGCTGCGTTACCAGTTCAGCGGCTTCCAGACCATCGGCCGCGAGTTTCACGCGATAGCCGTTCTTCTCTAGCATGCGTCCCACAAATTTGCGCACGCTGATGGAATCGTCGGCAATCACGATGACGCGCTCCTGCTCCACGCGGTCGATCGCATCCGTGGGAATGGTGCCGCGCGCCACCGCCGTCGAGCCCGGAGCAAACACACGTGCGGCGCTGGCGCTGGCTTGCACAGCGCGGCGCTCGTTCGGCTCGGTAGCCACCATGCGGTTCAGGTCAATCAATAGAATCAGACTGCCATCTGGAGCAATGGTGGTCCCGGGGAAGAGCTTCACGCGGCGTAAATATTCGCCCAGGTTCTTGATCACGATTTCGTCTTTGCCCAGCACTTCCTCGACGACCAATCCGATTTGACGGCTCCCCGCATTCGCCACTACCATGCGGAAATACCCATTGATGGGCTCGAGCGGCGGCAATCCCAAGTATGAATCTAGCCTGACCACTTCCGTCACCACGTCGCGCACCTTGGTCAACAGCTTTCCGCCCACATCCTCAATTTCGTCGGCGCGCAACCGGCGAATTTCTTCCACCACCGCAAGTGGCAGGGCAAAATGCGTTGCGCCGCAGCGCACGAAGAGTGCTGGGGAGATGATCAAAGTCAACGGCACCTTCAAGGTGAACTTCGTGCCCACGCCGGCCGTGCTCTGCACTTCGATTTCGCCGTTCAGCAGGTTCAGGTTGGAGCGCACCACGTCCAACCCCACACCGCGTCCCGCTAATTCTGTCTTCACCGCGGCCGTGGAAAAACCAGGGTGGAACAGCATCTCGCGCAGGTCGCGCTCCGTCAACCGGTCGGCCGTTTCCGCGGACACCAGCCCGCAATCGATGGCGCTTTGCTTTACGCGCTGGTAATCGATGCCGCGGCCGTTGTCTTCCACTTCGATGTAAATATGATTGCCGCGATGATAGGCGCGCAGGAAAACCGTGCCCTGCTCCGGTTTGCCCGCGGCCGCGCGATCCGCGGGACTCTCGACCCCGTGCGCCACGGAGTTGCGCACCAGGTGCACCAGCGGATCTGAAATCTGCTGAATGATATTGTTGTCGAGTTCCGTCTCGCTGCCCGAGAACTCCAGTTCCACCTGTTTCCTTGCCGATTTCGCGGCATCGCGCACCGTGCGCGAGAGCAGGGAATAGAGCGTTCCGATGGGCACCATGCGCGCGGCTGTGATTTCGTCCTGCAGGTGGTGCGCCAGCTTGCTGAACTCGTCGATATCGCCTTCCACGCGCCCGATGAACCCTTCGAGCTGTGAGAGCACTTCGTTCACGTCGGCGGAGATTTCCGTCATTGACCGCGACAAGATGTTGAAGTCGTCGTAGCGATCCATCTCGAGTTCGCTGAACTCTTCCAGATACGAGGCTTCACCTGCCGCGGCGCTGGTCAGCATTTTTTGCGTTTGCGACGAGGCCCACGGCGTCCCCAACTGCGAAGACTTCAGCCGGTTGAACTCGTACTTCTCTTGAAACTCGTTGACCTTGTTCTGCAGGCGTTCCTTCGAAAAGCTCAACGTGTCGATCAGTTTTTCAAGCTCCGCCACACGGCCCAGCATCTTGGTACGGTTGATCACCAGTTCGCCGACCGTATTCATCATGCGGTCCAGCCGTGCCAGTGCGATGCGCACCGACTTCGACACCGATGCCTGCTTTGCGCTCGCACGCGTGCGCTGCTTCGCCTGTGCGCGCTCCGCCAGGGACTTGGCACTTTCCTCGGCTGCTGCTTCAGGCTCCGCCGTGGCAGCCGCTGGCGCCTCTTCCTCAACTTCCAGAGGCGCAAACTCCGCGATCCTGCCCAGCAACGAATCTACGCCCGCGCGCATGTCCGCTTCGCTCTCCCAGTCCCGGTGCAACGTCTTTTTCAGGACGTCCACGGACTCCAGGCACAAATCCACAATCGCGGGCGACGGTTGAATCTCACCATCGCGCATCCGGCCGATCAAATCCTCTACGCGATGCGCAATCGCTCCCAGCCGCCGCAATCCCACCTGTGCCGCCGATCCCTTTACGGTATGGATTGCCCGGAACAGCCGGTTGATCTCTTCGGGATTGTTGTTGCCTTCCAGGGAGAGCAGGCAATCGCTCACGATTTGCAAATGCTCTTCCGCCTCGGGCTGGAAGAATTCCAGGATTTCGTCGGGCACTTCATCATCGGAGGGCAGGGTATCGAAATAGGAGCCCGTCAATCCCACTGTCGTGGCCTGTTCCTCGCGCGTCGCAGCTTGCTCCTCGGCCAGTGCCGCTGCTTCTGCCCGCGCATCTTCTCCGGGCATGGAAAGATTCAAGGGCGGGGGCTCGGGTGGAAAGGCGAACCGGTAGCGCTCCTTGAACGCGGCCACATCCTCCACGGCTTCCTGGCCCGTGTCACTCATCTCCAGGAGGCAGGTCTCGAGAAGGGAAATTCCGTCAGAGAGAAACTCCGTCAAGGGGCCGTGCAAATCGTCGCCCAGCGGCGCATTCAATGCGTACTGGAACACGTGCGCCAGTTTCGCCGCCACTTCCGAAAAACGTGGGAAGCCGTAACTCGCCGAAGTTCCGCTCAGCGTATGCGCGGCAATGTATAGGCGCTCCATGTCCTCACGCCGCGGCGCAACCTCCTGCAGCACACCTACATACTCCCGCAAATATTGCAGGTGCTCCGAGGCTTCCTGGAGGAACAACTCGACGGATTCGCGGTCCGGCATGCTCACGCGCGCCCCTCCGTCACCAATTCCGGCTTGGGCAACTCTTCCGCCGTTGGCTTGCGGTACAAAATGCAATCGCCCAGCACGATGGCCTGGAATTTCACGGGCATTTTAGAAATGGACTCCGAATGCCCCAAAATCAGGTAGCCGCCCGGTTCCAGCGACTCGTAGAACTTCTGGACCAGCGCATGCCGCCGCTTTTCCGTGAAATAGATCAGCACGTTCATGCAGAAAATCAGGTCCATGCGGCCCACATAAACCGGCGAAGCCAGATTCATTTGTGCGAATGTCACCAGCCGGCGCAACCGCGGCTTCACCTGATACCCGCCGTTCACCGCCGTGAAATGCGCCGCCAGTTGTTGCTCGTTCACGCTGGCGAGGCTCCGGCCGGAGTAGATGGCACGTTCCGCCAGTTTCAATGCGTGCCTGCCCAGATCCGTCGCCAGAATTTCCACGTTCCAGGCGTCGGCGAACGAGAGTGAGTCCAGGATGGTGATGGCGATTGAGTAGGGCTCTTCTCCCGTCGAACAGCCCGCGCTCCATACCCGCAGGGTCCGCGGATTTTTCCAGAATTTCTTCGTATGGAGTTCCGGCAGAACGCGCTTCTCGAAAGCCTCGAATACCGCCGGATAGCGGAAGAACGACGTTTCCTGCGTAAGCAATCTTTCGAGCAGCGCTTCAAACTCCACGTTCGATTTGCGAATTGCCCGGAGCAGTTCGTTCCCCTTCGTGCGCCCGCAATCGTGCAGATGTTCGCGGACTCGCGTGGAGAAGAACCTCTCGCGCGATTCATCAAAATGAATGCCCGTCCGCTCTTCAATCAGCATGCGGATCTCGCTCAGTTCGTGTTCGTTCAAACCGTGTCCCGCCCCGTGGCGTTCGCTCATCTTGGTCACGCTTTTGCCCCGGCCCTGTGCCTGGGAGTGGTTTTACCGCTATCGAACCGCGCCCGCCGGCACCGGCCGTTCCGATTCCTCCGCTGCCTGAGCAGCCGCCTTGGTGTGCGCGCGGAATTGCGCCAGCGCTTCGTTCAACTGGTCAGACAACTTCACCAGTTGGCTCACCGTTGCCACCGTTCCGCGTGTTCCTTGCGATGTTTGCCGCGTGATGTTGGAGATGATCTGCATCGCGTGCGCCACGCCTTCCGTGCCGCGCACCTGCTGCTTCGATGCCAGGGAAATTTCCTGTACCAGTTCCGCCGATTGCCGCACCACGCTGGAAATGGCGTCCAGTGCGCGCCCCGCTTGATCGGCCAGCGTTGCGCCGGACTCCACTTCCTTCGTGCCTTCTTCCATGACGACCACGGCTTCGTTCGTCTCCGCCTGAATGGCCTTGATAAGGGCGGCAATGTCTTTCGTGGCGCTGCGTGAGTGTTCCGCCAGTTTGCGGACTTCGTCGGCCACGACCGCGAACCCGCGCCCTGCCTCGCCCGCGCGTGCCGCTTCGATGGCGGCGTTCAATGCCAGCAAGTTGGTTTGCTCGGTGATGTCGTTAATCACGTTAATGATTTCCGAGATTTCCAGTGAACGGTCGCCGAGAGACTTGATCTTCTTCGCGGTAGCCTGCACGGAAGACCGGATGCGCTGCATGCCGTCCAGCGTATCGCGCACCGCGCGGTTGCCTTGTTCGGCGGCGTCCAGGGCGCGGCGTGCCGCTTCGGCGCTGGCTTCGGCGTTGTTGGACACCTGCTTCATGGAAACCGTCAGCTCTTCCACGGCGCTGGAAGTGTTCGTGATTTCCTGGTCCTGTTGGGTGGCACCTGCCTGCATCTCGTCCGCGGCAACTAGGATGTTGTTGGAGCACGCGGTCACTTCCATGGCAGCCTTGCGGACGCGCTCGAGCACCTTGGTGAAGTTGTCGAGCATGTAGTTGATGGAGTCGGCGACGTTGCCGAGGGCGTCGTTGGTGACCTTGCCACGCAGCGTCAAATCGCCGCGCGCCACCTGGTTGATCACCGCCAGCAGGTCCGTGATGCTGCGCTGCAACGCTTCGTTGGCTTCCTGGTTGCTCGAAGCCTTCGAGACCTTGGCCACCGCGCGGTTCAGATTCTCCGCGATGAAGCCAAACTCGTCGTTCGAAGACACTTCGGCGCGCGCCTTGGCATCGCCCGCGGCCAAGCGTTCGGAGAACTCTGAAAGCTCGTTCACCGGCGTCAGGATTGCGCCGCCCAAACGCCAAGCCAGCACGATGGTGATCGCCAGGGCGATAATCCCCGGAATGATCAGCCCACCGGGCTCAAATCCGCCCCCGGCCGCGGCTGACTGGCGTCCTGCGCTGTATGCCAGCCCCAAGACCGCGGCTAACGCTGCGAAGTTCAAGATCACCAGCAGCCAGATTGTGCTACTCAGTCGCGATTTCATTCCCGCCTCCCCAACTTTCCAAATCTCGTCAGATGCTCGGTCCCGGGTAAACTTCCAGGAGCCGGCGCAAATCAATCACCAGAGCCAGCCGGTCGTCGTGTCGCAACATGCCCACGCAATGCGGCACGTTTTCCGGCGCTTGCTCCAGCAGGTCTTCCGCGTCATTCACCGAATAGGTCCCCACGACTTCATCCGCCGCAATCCCCAGCCGCAGATCGTCGTGATGACTTTCGCTCCTCAGCGAGGCCACCACCACGTGCTTTGGCAACAACCCTGTGCGTCTGCCTTCCGTCAAGGCAATGTCAATCAACGGCACAATGGCGCCGCGCAAATTGAAAATTCCCAGCACATACGCAGGAGCGAGAGGCAGTTTCGTCACCAGCGGCCACTCCAGCACTTCTTCCACGTCCAGCACCGGCAAGCAGAACCGTTCGCGCCCGCTGCGGAATACGCAGTACTGCGATTCCGGCGGCCGTTCGGCCACGTTGCCCAGCGCTTCCAGCATCTCCCCGAGTTCCGCATCGGGAGGAAGTGGCATCAATTGGAAGTCGTCGCTCATCCGTTGTTCTTTCTGCGTTCCTTTATGCGAACCGCCGTACCGCCCGCAATAATTCTTCCCGCGTGAAGGGCTTCGTTACGTAACCATCCGCACCCTGCTGCTCGCCCCAGTACTTGTCACTCGCGGTGTCCTTTGATGTCACCAGAATCACCGGAATCGAATTGAATTCAGCGCTGCCCTTCAATTCCCGGCAAACCTGGAAACCATTTCGCTCCGGCATTACTACGTCCAGCAAAATCACGCTCGGCCGCTCCGCAGTAATGGCTTCTTCCACGCGCTTCGGGTCACTCAAACCCACCGGCCAATAGCCCTCCGGTTCCAACAGCCCCTGGATCAGCCGCACCTGCGACGGTGAGTCATCGACGATCAGTACTTTTTTCTGCACGAGCCTCTACCCCGCATAGTTCTCCACGTCAGAAAAATGCACGTCAGCGGCCAGCTTGGAGTTTCCTTTGCGCGGCGTGTCTATTTTCTTTAACTGCAGGAAAGAAAAGCAGTTGCACGTCCCTGAACTATGGCTAACGACGCCGGAAGGCTGGCGCAGTGGCCTCCTCCGTCTCAGCTTGAGAAGCCGTCTCACCCTCCCGCACTTCGCTGGCGAGCGATGAGAATCGCTGCATCACTTCATTGATTCGCAGGGCCATGGTGTGGATGGTTTTGATTTGCGCAATAGACTGCGTGGAGAGCTGGCCGGGCTCCAACAATAGCAATTCCGCATTTCCCAGGAGCGATGTCAACGCGTTATTTACGCTGTGTCGCATATCCATCATGTAGCGGCCCAGCATCGCCTGGTTGGCATTCTCTGCTGCGCGCTGCTCCGCCCGCTCCACTTGCTTTACGGCTTGCGCTCGCCGCAGGGATTCTCCGGCCAGCAGCAGCACCATCTGCGTCCAATCTTCTTTGAGCGGCACATGCAGCAACCGTGGATAGCGGTTGCGCAACAGCCCCAGCTCCGTCGCGTCGGCCGGCGCGCAGAGAATCACTGCCACATTCGGCTCCATGGAGCGAAGAGCTTCCGCAAGCTTTCCTTCCTTTAGCGGGCCGATCACGATCAGGTCGGGGGAAACTCTGTCGCCGTTTTTCCATAAATCGCTGGTTACAACGGAAAGGCCGGGAAGCTGGCGTTCCACTTGCCAGCAGGCCGATAGCAATCGCGCAAACTCGGCATCGTCCGTGAGAATCAATACGCTCGTATTTCGCAAGAGTGATCCGCTCCCTGACTGTGTTTCTTGCCTGCCATACATTCGCAGCAGGGAATTACAATTTCTCGGCGTCGTCCAATGCCGAAAGCAGCCGTTTGGTGCTGATTCCCAGGTTCACTGCCGCTTCCGTGTCTTTGGCCTGTTTGGCTGCTTCCACGCGTTCCTGCAAGCGCGAAACTTCCATACGCGCGATGGGCAGCACGCGGTCCAGCCCTGTGGCAATTCCTGATTCCTTGGCCTTCTCTACCGCCGCCGTCACCAGCGCCCGCGCCACCACCGCGCGCCGCAGATCTTCCGCCGCCGGCCCGTCTTCGGTGACAAACGCCGCCACTTCCCATGACGACATCAGCAGCCGTGCTCCGCCGACTCGCACCGTCGTCATCGAGCGACCGCGTGAAGGCGGCGCCGAAATCAATTGCTCCCACACCTGTTCCATGCAGGATTCGAAATCGAGTTCCGGAATTAATTCCTCGGCCTTGTGGAGATTGACCGGGCCCGGCTTCTCGACCGGATGAGGCGCGACAGCATTTGCCGACGCTCCATTGTTTGCAAGGGCTTTCTCTGGAGCAGGATTGATCGGGGCGGCATCCAGCGATTTGCCCAGAACTTTCACGGCATTGCGATCCACGTCTGCACGCAACGCCAGCAGTTTCTCGAACGCCTGGCTCACCGAGCGTTCCGTGTATTCCTTTTGGAATGGTTGCTTCCAGTCGTCCGCGAGCATGCGTATCTTCGCGATCGGTTCTGAAGACGTCAGCCCAAACGTCTGGCAGTCCACCGTCTTTGCCCCGGCATGTTCCAGATGGTTGATGCCAGAGCGTATGAAGATCAAGTCCGAGTGCATCAGCTCGATCAGGGTCCGGCGCAGCAGGAAATTAAAACGCACAAACGCCAGCATCGCCGAGGGATCATAGAACATCCCACCCGCTTTCTCCTTGATGCGGCGTCCCTCGCTGATGAAATCCGTCTTCAGGATGTCGCGCAGGCTTTTGAACGAGCGCAACGCCGTTATCATTTTCTCCAGAGGCTCGCACCATGGCAGCGGGGCCGTGTCCACTTCTCCCAACACCGGCTTCATCACCTGCGCCACGTCGTTCAGCTCAATCTGCTTGTGATAAATCTTGGTGGGCACGCTGAGCGCGAAATATTGCACCATCAGAAAGTCGATTTTGTCGCGGTCCACCGTTGACTTCGCCGGCTTCCGCAGGTGGCGCATAATCAGCGCGCGTAGCCCGCTTTCGCTGGCGTTCAGTGTGGTCATCTGCAGCAGGTGCCGCAACTGGTGCACGAGCACTTGCTGATCCATGGCGTCCAGCCAGGCTTGCGCGCGGCTGAACAGGTCCAGATCCGCCTTCTCCGGCAGAACCCGCTTGTTTGGCGGGAAGGGAATTTCGATTTGCAGATGTTTGGCCAGAGCCAGATAAATAGGAAAAACGGAGCGGATTTCTTCCCACTGCGCTTGCCTGGCATTATCTGGTTTAGGCGGGGCGGGCAAATTCAATGTTGTAATCGTTTTGTTCACGGCTGCCTCATCCATTCGCAGGGGCCTTGCAGAAACCGTACCGCGACTGCTTTGCGTCCTTCTTCATACTGCAACGCAATCACCGTGGCCTCCGCGGGACGTCCTCCATCTCGTTCCAGCTTCACGCGATCCGCAAATTCCAGTGGCAAAGTCGAAAGGAAGATTGCGCATTCCTCTGTGCCGTACTCCAGCACCGTGCGTTCCTGCAATTTTCCCTGCGCGGGCTGCAGCGGCGTCACTCGCACCGGAAAACGGACGGCGGGTAGTGCTGGAAAGAACCGGGCAAGCTGATCCACGCATCCCCGTTCATCCGCAATGAGTGTCATTTCGCGCTTTTGCCCCGTTGCCACTGAACCGCTTATCACGCAAACTCTGATCGCGCGGCGAGCAAGAACACACCCGGCACGGACCGGGACACAGTGTCCCGGGGAGGGAATTGCACGCCGACCACCAAATTTTTCATGGGAGTGCGAACTCTGGAAATTGCAGAAAGGCTGAGACTTAGGTTTTTCCATCAACCGCGGTCATGTCCAACCGTCTCAGGCTGAAACGATTCCGTCTCACTCTTCTCTGAGAGAGCGGCTCTCTCTAGTGAGACGTACTATTGCCCTGCCGCGTGCGCCGCCGTTTCGTTTTCGTCCTGCTGCGCATCCCCGCGCAGAGGAATGTTGTAGCGCTTCAGTTTGCGGTACAGCGTGGCGCGGCTGATGCCGAGCATTTTGCCGGCCAACGCCTTGTCACCATGCGCTTGCTCGAACACGCGCAGTATGGTCATGCGCTCCATCTCCGCCAGTGCTGTCGTGGAAAGGGAAGCGGCATCTTGCGGGGTCATTTCGCTGCTGACCGGCTGCTCGCTGCGAATTGCCGGAGGCAGATCTTGCACGTCAATCACGGCCTGGTCGCCTAACGTCACGGCTCGCGCGATGCAATTCTCAAGTTCGCGCACGTTGCCCGGCCAATCGTATTGCAGCAGGCTCTTCATGGCCGCCGCCGTCACCTGCAGCGGTTTGGTCGGCGTGTAGCGGTTCAGAAAATGATGCACCAGCATGGGAATGTCCGCTCGGCGCTCCCGCAACGGCGGGATGTGCACAGTCACCACGTTCAAGCGGAAATAGAGGTCCTTGCGGAACGTCCCCGCGCGATAAGCGGCCTCCAGGTCGCGGTTTGTCGCCGCGATCACCCGCACGTCCACCGCGTGCCGGTCGTTGCTGCCCACGGGCCGCACCTCTTTTTCCTGGAGCACGCGCAGCAGTTTTGCCTGCATCTCCAGCGGCAATTCGCCGATTTCGTCCAGGAAAATGCTTCCGCCATTCGCCGCCTGAAACAGCCCCATTTTCGATTTCATCGCGCCGGTAAACGCGCCCTTCTCATACCCAAACATCTCGCTTTCCATCAGCGTGGGCACCAGCGCGCCGCAATCCACGGCCACAAACGGCGTCTGCGCCAGCATCCCGCGAAAGTGAATGGCCCGCGCCACCAGTTCTTTGCCTGTCCCGCTCTCACCAGAGATCAGCACGGGCGTCCGCGTATCTTTCAAGCGCGAAATCATCCGCAAGACATCCTGCATACCGGAAGATGTGCCGATGATTCCATCCAGGTTTTCCTCCGTGCTCACACGCTCCCGCAGGAACGCGTTTTCGTTCACCAGTCGCACCTTCTCCGCCATGCGTTGCAGAAGAAGACGCATCTTCTCCACACGGAAGGGCTTTTCGATGTAGTCGTACGCCCCCAACTTCATTGCATCCACGGCCGATTCGATTGAGCCGTGGCCCGTCATGATGGCCACTTCCGTACGCGGCAGCACCGCCTTGATCTGCTTGAGCAGTTCCACGCCGGATTGATTGGGCAACTTCAAATCCGTCAGGACCAGGTCCGGCGGGTCCGTCTCCAGCCGCTGGAGGGCCGTTTCCGCGCTCTCGGCCTCGTTGCAGTTGTAGGCCAGCGAGCTTCCGATGGTCATGCAGAGCCGGCGGATGCTCTGCTCGTCGTCCACTACCAGAAGTTTAATTCTTAGATCTTCGCTCATGGTTTCCCGAAGGTCGTCTCCACAATGGAAATAAGTTGCTGTACCCGAAATGGTTTCTCGATGCAGGGCGTCGCGCTTTCCGTTAAAAGCGCCTGCGTTTCGCTGTTGGCCGTATCCCCGCTGATCAGGATGATGCGCTGGCTCAATTCTGGCCGGTTTTCCCTGATCCAATGATGGACGTCTGCGCCATTAATCTTCCCCGGCATGCGAATGTCGGTAATCACGCCCGCGTACTTTCCCTTGGCCAGATGTCGCAGGCCCTCGTCGCCGTTTGCCGCTTGCACCACGGAATACCCGCGCCGTTCGAGCGCCGCGCGCACAAAAGCGCTTACCGATCTCTCATCCTCTATCAGAAGGATCGGCGAAAATGTCCGCGTTGCTGTTGGTGAACTCATCGGCCCGCCTCATTCGCCGCCGCAGCCAGCAATGTTTCCGTCGCCCGAGGCAAACGCACCAGGAATGTGCTTCCGTTTTCACCGGCATTCTTCCAGCAGAGAATCTCTCCGCCATGGGCGCGCACGATTCCGTAGCAGATACTCAATCCCAGCCCCGTCCCTTTGCCGGCCTGCTTGGTGGTAAAGAAAGGATCAAAGATGCGCTCCGGGTCGCTGACGCCCGTTCCGTTGTCCACAAATGTCACCTCAATGGAATCGCCCGCGCGCTTCGTGGCGATGCGGATCCGCCCGTGGTTTCCAGACTCCTGGATGGCGTCATACGCATTGTTCAAAATATTCAGGAACACTTGCTGGAGTTGCTGCGCATCTCCCAACGTCTCTCCGATGCCTTCGTCGAACTCTTCCACCACTTCTACCCCATGGCTCGCAAAGTCGTAGCTGCGCAGCCGGATCGTTTGCCGCAGCACCGTGTTCACCTGCACCGGCTCCTTTTGCGTTGGCCGCTGGCGCGCAAATCGCAGCAGGTCCTGCACAATCTCCTTTGTGCGCTGCGTCTCTTGAAGAATGATTTGCAAATCCTCCTTAGCTGATGCCGGCATATCCTTATTCTCCAGGAGCAGATCCGTGAACCCCAGAATGGCTGCCAGGGGATTGTTCACCTCGTGGGCCACACCGGAAACCAATCGCCCGATCGTGGCCATCTTTTCGGAATGCGCCAGTTTCGCCTGCAACAGGGCTGCGTCCGTGATGTCAGTCATGACCACCACGACGCTGTTCACCTGGTTGGTTTCATCCCGCATGGGGCTTAAGCTGATGGAAAAGTGACCCATCGAGGCGTCGCTCCGCCGTACCCGCAGTTCCAGATTCTCCACCTGCTGCCCGTGCGCGGTTGTTTGCAATGCGGCTTCAAAATCCCTTCTATGCGACGCTTCCACCCAATCCACCAGCCGGTGCCCGATCATCTCGTCTTCCAGATAACCCGTCTCATAACACCGCCGGTTCGCGTAACTGATCAGCCCCGCCGTATCCAGCACTAAAATCATGCTCTGTGTAGTGTTCAGAATCTTCTGGTTGAAGTCGCGCTCCCGCTGCAGTTGCGACTGGAACATGCGCTGCTCCGTCACGTCCAGCATTAGCCCGCGGATTTGAGCCACGCGACCTTGCTTGTCCCGAACCGCGCTGATGTTCTGCAGGGTGTGCAGGAGACTGCCATCTTTCCGCCGCAGCGTCTCTTCGTAGTTCCGCAGCGCGCCACGCTCCGCGATTGCCCGCACCAGCCGTTCTTTCGCGGCCGCTGTGGGATATAGATGCGTACTCACATCCGCCTGCAGCAGTTCCGCGCTCGATTCGTAGCCCAGCATCCGTACCATGGCGTCATTGACGTCCAGGAACTGCCCCTCGGGAGTGGCAAAAAAGAGGCCTTCCTGAATGCTGTCAAACAGCTCGCGATATCTCCGTTCGGCTTCTCTGCGGTCCGTAATGTCTTTCAGAACGTGAATCGTTCGTGTGTCATCTTCAGTCAGGCCGCGCGTTCGCGAGGTGGACACAAGAAACGTTCGCCCCTCAGACGTCGCGATGTATTCTTCCCGTGTTTCATTGGTGTTGCGGCAGAACGGGCAGGGCAGCGCACTTCCCGTTTCCGCGATGTGCCGCAAGTTGATCATCGGCTCGCCCACCAGCGCTACGGGCGACCTGCCCAGATGCGTGGCCAGCGAGCGGTTGGTCCTTACAATCCTTCCGCGCTGGTCATGCACCGCGATGTAGTCGCTGATGGCATCAATATCTTCTACCCACTGTTTCTTTGAGCGCTCCAGTTGCGCAAAGCGCCGCACCTTCTCCATCGAAAGCGCTGCATGGCTTCCCAAGACCGCCAGTAGTTCATCTTCTTTCGGCGAAAACTCCGCCTTGCGCCGGATCAGACACACCGTCCCCATCAACTCCCCGTCGCTCGCATAGATCGGAAAGAACGCGCAATACTTTGCCGTCTCACCCAGTGGCAGAACTTCCAGTCCCGGTCGCTTGCGCGTGACGTTGCGTAGGATCCAGGCGCGCTCGCTCTCGCCGCCCGGAAATTCCGTCCCTTGCGAGTACAACTCAACCTTGCTTCCCAGGATCTCTCCCACGCCTCCCCATTCCGCCTTCAACATCTCTGTCGCTCGCGCCGCGAAGCCCGCCAGAAACACGGGTAGGTCTCGCGACTTCGCCGCTTCCACGACCAAATCCATCAGTTCCTGGGAATAGTCACGTTTAGTTTGTCCGGCAATCTCCGGCATACAAGTAGCCACGGGGCGATGGGCACGGTATTTCTTGCGATCACGCATGGGGGTTAAGGGGGCTTTGCGGGCGTCTCAATTTAAGAAGCCCCGCACCCCCACGCTACTCAACCATCTCATTCTGAGTCAAATCCTGCTGGTGGTATTGGTACGCATGCGTTACCTGCCCTTTGGTGTAGGCCTCGCGCGTCTCAGCGTGAGACCTTTCCACGCGAACGGCCCCCTCGGTGAGACGCTCACGCGCTATCCCCGGCTCGCGGAATCCTTCTCTTCGTTCTCTATCTTGCTAGAACAAAAGCTGTTATTCGCCTTGTGCGCAAAAACAGTTTCATTCCTTAGGCGGCTTTCACCCTGGCACTGCACTTGCCTTCTTTTGCGTGGGGTAGTTTTCCGCCTGAGGAGGCAGTGGTGTACATCCGATTCCCTTGGACCAGAAAGATCCTTGCTGCTGTTGGGGTGGGCTTGTTCGCATTGTCGATGGCCAGCTCCCAAACGGTTAATGACGAAGGCAAGCGCAAAGTCAAGAGTAGGGTCGCTCCTGTTTATCCCGAACTCGCTCGCCGCATGAACATCGCGGGTAAGGTCAAGATCGAGGTTGTGATTGCAGCCGACGGCCATGTGCGCAGTGCGCGGGCCATCGGTGGGCATCCGGTCCTCGTGCAGGCGTGCACGGATGCCATTAAAGACTGGAAATACGAGCCGGCGGCAGAAGAGACCACGCAGATTGTCGAATTTGATTTCAAGCAGCAGTGATCCGTGGGGCCCCGCGACTTTGGCGACCGCTTGTGGCGTTGGGTATTTGTTCCTGTATTGGGGAGTGGAGGAAGTGACGCAATGACGATAGGAAAGCAGTTATACCGAAGTTTTGGAGCGATTCTGCTGACGCTGCTCGGCTTGCTCGTTGTTAACGTCGCGACCATCTGGAAGGCGAGCTCCGCGAACACCGAAGTCAGCAACACCTTGAAGGACGTCCGCGCCGCGGAAGCTGTCCGCTACCAGATCATGCAGAACCGTCTGAACCTCAACAATTTCCTGCTCAGCGGTGATCCCCGCGATGAGGATAAGGTCAATCATGGTTTTGCCGATCTTTCGGACGTCATCAAGCGCAGCCAGTCCAACACCCCCAACGAGTACCTGCGCAATGCGCTCATCCAGGTGGAAAGCACGGAAACCAGTTGGGCCGACAATTTTGCCAAGCCGCTGCTCGCCAAACGCCATCAAGTGGACGCCGGCGACGCCACCGTCTCCGATCTTCAGATCTTTTATTTGCAGAAGGACCCTGCTTCGTGGCTCGCCAAGTCTTCCGCCAATCTGGATCAAGCGAATTCGGACATCGGGCGCGCCCTCGACGATTCACAAAGAGCCGCCAGGACTGCCAGCCTGCTCAGCCTCATCCTTGTTGTCCTCGGCACGATGTCCGCCATTGCCTTTGGGCTTTGGACCATGTTCCGGACGGCCAATTCCATCACCCAGCCCTTGCAACACCTCATCACAGTTGCTCAGGAGATAGGCGATTCCGGCGACCTCGATCAGAACATTGATATTCACCGCAACGACGAAATTGGCGCTCTGGCCACCACGTTTAACAACATGGTCGCTTACCTCAAGGAGATGGCCAGTGTTTCCATGGCCGTCGCGGAAGGCGATCTGACCGTCGAAGTCGCGCCACGCTCCAAGCGCGACACGCTCGGCAACGCTTTCCTGCGCATGTCACACGGCTTGCAGGAAATTGTGCGTACCACCCGCGATGGCGCCTCCCAGGTTTCCGCCGGTTCCAATCAGGTCGCTGGCGCCGCCGACGAATCCGCCAAGGTTAGCGTCCAGGCCTCCTCCGCGATTGAAGAAGTTACCAGCACCATGCACGAGATGAGTATCAACGTGCAGAACGTCGTGAAGAACACACAGGTACAAGCCTCCAGCGTCGCCGAAACTTCCGCTTCCATCGATCAGATGGTCACCTCTATTCAGCGTGTCGCCGATACCGCCAAGGTCCTTCTGGACATCGCCAATCGTTCCCGCGAGGAAGTCGTCACCGGTATTCAAACCATGGAGAAGGCCACCGATGGCCTGAACCGCACCAACCGCGCCATCCAATCCTCCGCGGAAATCATCAATATTCTCGGCCACCGCGCCGACGACATTGGCAAGATCATCGAGGTGATTGATGATCTGGCCGAACAGACCAACCTGCTGGCCCTCAACGCCGCCATCGAAGCCGCGCGTGCCGGAGAGCATGGTCTCGGTTTCGCGGTCGTAGCCGACGAAGTCCGCAAGCTCGCGGAAAAGTCCACCCAGTCCACCAAGGAAATTGCCGACTTGATCCAGAGCATCCAGCGCGAAGCGCGGCAGGCCGTGGAAAACATGGAGCACAGCACGCGCATCGTCGAGGAAGGTCTCAGCCTCGGCAACGATCTGGGTTCCGCCCTCCACAAGATTTCGGACGTGGTCACGGAAGTCTACAAGTTCTCCCAGGAAATCGGCGCGGCCACCAACGAGCAGTCCGTCGGTTCTTCGCAGATTGCCAAGGCCACCAACCGCCTCACCGAAATCACTCAGGAGATTAACTCCGCCGTCGAAGAGCAGGCTTCCGGCGCCCAGGCCGTCGTTCGCGCCATGGACAAGATGCGCGAACTTGTGCAGCAATCCGCATCGAGTTCCACCGAGCTTTCCGCCGCCGCCGAGCAGATGCTCAAACTCTCTCGCAACCTGCTCGAAAACATGGGCCGCTTCGTCCTCGACAGCAACGGCAATCTTCGCTCACGGCGTGAGGCCGCCGCGCAGCGCCGCCACGCTCCGGCCACCGAATCCAGAGAATTCGAGTACGCCGAAGTCACTCGTTCCTGAACCGGAGACTGCTTCATGGAGAAAGACCTTCAAGTCGTCGGCTTTCGCATCGGAAACGAAACATATGGCGTTCGTATCGCTTCCGTTCGCGAAATCGTCCGTGTACCCGAGATCACTTCGGTGCCAAACGCTCCGGATATCATCGAAGGCGTCATCAATCTTCGCGGCAAGATCATTCCCGTCATGGACCTTCGCAAGCGTTTCCGTTCCGCGGCCGCCCAGGCGGACAAAAAGAACCGCATTCTCGTCGTTGAACTCGATAGCAAGCTCCTCGGACTCATTGTCAGCTCCGCTTCCGAGGTCCTGAAGATTCCGCCGTCAGAAATCGAATCGCCCGGCTCTGTCTTCGCCGAAGGCGAATCCAGTTATGTCACCGGTGTGGGTAAGCTCAAGGGCCGCCTGATTATCCTCCTGGATATTGCCAGGCTCTTGCGCCAGCCGGAATTCAAGAAACTCGAGGAGGTCGCGGAACCTGTCGCGATGGCTCGCTAGCGTCTTCCCCTTTTCCGGAAGGGCCGCCATTCGCCGATGTTTCCGCCCGCACTCAGCATGGGAACGATCACTGCGCAGGTTCAGCTCACCGAAGCGGAACTCAAGCTCCTGCAGACCCTCGTCTACCAGGAGTGTGGCATGTATTTTGACGAGCGCCGCGCCCATTTCCTCAAGGATCGCCTGCAGCGCCGCCTGAAGGCCTGCCAGTTGGAGTCCTTTTACAGCTACTATCGCCTGCTTACCAGCCGCGAGGGGCGCGCCGAACTGGCCCTGCTTCTCGAGAATCTTACTGTCAACGAAACCAGTTTCTTTCGCAACCGGCCCCAACTCGATTTGCTTCAGAAAGGCGTCCTCGAAGAAATCCTCCATCACAAACAAGAGCGCCGCGATTGGAATCTCCGCGTGTGGTCGGCGGGTTGTTCCACCGGGCAGGAACCTTATTCAGTCGCCATTCTCATTTGCGATGCCCTCGCTTACTACTACCTGCGCAACCCGCTTCCCTTCGATATGCCCTCACCCAAGCCGCTCATTCCACCTCCGTGGAAACTGGAAATTGTGGCTTCGGACATCAGCTACGCCAGCCTGCGCCACGGCCAGGAGGGGCTTTACTCGGAAGTACAAATGGAGCCGGTGGATTACACGACGCGGCTGCGCTATTTCGAGAAGGCCAGCGATAAATACACCGTCAAACCGCAGCTCAAGGAACTGGTCCAATTCGACTTCCATAATCTCAAAACCGAATTTTTGCCGCGGCGCAATGACATCATCCTGTGCCGCAACGTCATGATCTATTTCGACGAAGCCGAACAGAAGCGCCTTATCGAAAAATTCTGGCACTGTTTGAATCCTGGCGGTTACCTGTTTGTTGGTCACGCGGAGAGCCTCTTCGGTCTCACTCAGAAATTCCGCATGGTCCATGAAAACAATGGCACTGCCTACAAGCGTCTCGAGGTGAATGGTTGAGCCTTCTGCCCGAGGATCGGAGTTCGGAGCTTCGCGCGCTTTTCTTTGAGAGCGCCGAGGAAATCCTGCAGACCATCAACGAAGCTGGTCTGAGCCTCGAACAGCATCCCGCTGACGAGGAACTGCTCCGCAGTGTGCGCCGCGCCGTCCATACGCTGAAAGGCGACTCCGCGGCGTGCGGCTTCCAAAAGCTCAGCGAAATCTCCCACGAACTCGAGGACATCCTTACACTTCAAATCGGCCAGGCCCACGGCGCAAAACTCGCCGAAGTGGTTCTTGCCGCTGTGGACACTTTTGAAAGCATGTTGAGCGCTTATCAGAAGCAGGTTGAGCCCCCACCGGCCACCGCGCTGCGCGAGCTCATCCAGGGCTTGCTTCAGGCGCCCGCTGCTTCACCAGGCGCCGGAGAATCCGCTCACGCCGAAGTCCCCGCAACTTTTCGTTGGAGTGAGTACGAGCAGCTCATGATTTCCGAGGCGCTCCTCCGCGGCGACAACGTTTACAATATCGCCCTGCGCATCGATCCCAACAGCGCCATGCGTGCCGCCGCTTTTCAGCTTGTTCGCAATGTCCTGCACGCCTGCGGCACGGTGATTGCCCTTCGCCCGGAAGACAACCTGGCTGCAGCTTCGGTGGAAATAGTCGAGGCCGCCATTGCCAGCACGCATCCCATCGAGCATATTGCCCATCGTTGCCATATTCCTTCGGTGGTGTCCCATCAGCGTGTCGAACCAGCCCATACCGCAGAGTCCGCCGAGCACGAACTTATAGGCGATATGCTGGAAGCGCAGGCTGCCCAGATTGCCACGCGCGCGGCTGATTCCACTGAGGCCGCGTCCGCGAAGCAGGCACCCGCTTCCGCTGTCGCCGCTGTTGCCGAGGCCACCTTGCGCGTGGATGCTTCGCGTATTGAAGCGGTGATGAACCTGGTCGGCGAACTGATCATCGGCAAGTCCATGCTTCATCGCACGCTATCCGAGTTCGAAGCGAAACACGCGCGCGATCCCGTACGCGGCAAGCTTGCCGAAGCCCTGGCATTTCAATCGCGGGTCCTCGACGAACTGCACAAGTGCGTCTTGAAAATCCGCATGGTTCCCGTCGAGCAGCTCTTCCGCCGCTTCCCGCGCGTTGTTCGCGACATTGCCAAACTTTGCGGCAAGGACATTGCCCTCGAAGTGGCCGGCGAGCACACCGATCTTGACAAAGGCATCCTCGATGCCCTGGCTGAGCCCCTCACGCACCTTGTCCGCAATGCCGTCGATCACGGCATCGAGCCTTCCAGCGAGCGCCTCAGCGCCGGAAAGCCCGCTCGCGGCACGGTTTTCCTTAACGCCTATCATCAAGGCACGCAGGTCGTCATCGAAGTTCGCGATGATGGCCGTGGCATCGATCTCGACCTCATTCGGGAACAAGCTGTTCGCAATGGTTTGTTCAAGCCGGAAGACGCCAAGCGCCTTGACGCCCAGGACGTCTTGAATCTCGTTTTTGAGCCCGGTTTCAGCACCGCCTCCGAAATCACCGAAGTCTCCGGCCGCGGCGTCGGTATGGATGTGGTGCGCACCGTACTTGATCGCCTTAAAGGTACCGTGCACATTGCCAGTACAGAAGGGAAGGGCACCAGCATTCAACTTCGCGTTCCGCTGACGCTCGCCAGTATTCAGACGCTTCTCTTTCGCGTGGGTGGCCGCCTGTTTGCTGTGCCGCTCTCATCCGTCATCGAAATCACGCGCGTGGATGAAAAGGAAGTTACCCGCGTGGATCAGCGCGAAGTCCTCCGGTTGCGCGAACAAATTCTTACACTTGTGCGCCTCAGCGGGCTGAACCGTATTCACGCCGTTGATGAGCCCGAGGGCAAAAAGAAAAAGAGCTTTGTGATCGTTATCGGCGTGGCGGAAAAGCGTTTCGGCCTGGTCGTGGATAGTCTTGTGGGCGAGGAAGAGCTGGTCATCAAGGCCCTGCCCGGCGAAATTGTGGCCAGCGATCTCGTCAGCGGCGCTTCGATTCTCGGAGACGGCACGGTTGTCCTCATTTTGAACGTGCCAGCCATTCTTACGCGCTTGTCCCGCTCGTTGCCCCTGGGGGCCATTGCATGAAGGAACGTACCCGAGTCCTGGTGGTAGATGATTCCGCTCTGATGCGGAAGTTGATACCCCTTATTCTTGAGCGCGACCCAGACATTGAGGTCGTCGGCACCGCCATGGATGGCGCTTTTGCCTTGCGCAAAATCGCCGAACTCCAGCCCGACGTTGTGACTCTCGACCTTGAAATGCCGCGCATGGACGGCATCGAAACTCTGCGCATGATTATGCGCAACGCTCCGCTTCCCGTCATCGTTTTCAGCACGCATTCGAAGGAAGGCGCCTACTCCACATTCAAAGCGCTAGCTCTCGGCGCTATTGATTTCGTTGCCAAGCCCAAGGAAGCCGCGGCTGGCCATCTGGATCCCATCGCTTACCAGCTCATCGAAAAGATCAAAATCGCCAAGCGCGCGGGTGGACGCAAAGCCCTTCCCAAGCCTCAAGTCGAGGTCGCTGCGCCCGCAAAGAAACGTTCGCACGTTGCGCTGCCCCCAAATCGCGTTATCGCCATTGGCATTTCCACCGGCGGCCCCAACGCACTCCAGTATGTTCTATCCCAGATTCCCAGCGATTTTCCCGCTACCTTCGTTGTCGTCCAGCACATGCCCGAAGGTTTTACGGACATGTTCGCCCGGCGTCTGGATGAGTGCTGCGCCATGGAAGTCCATGAAGCCAAGTCCGGTGACCTGCTCGTGGCTAGCCGCGTTCTGATTTGCCCCGGCAATCGCCACATCATGGTGCGGCGCATGCCGCGAGGCGAAATGGTGGTGCTCTCCGATAGTCCGCCCATCAACGGCCATCGCCCTTCCGCGGACGTGCTCTTTCACTCCGTCGCCCAGGAATTCGCGCTTACCGCCGTGGGCATCCTGATGACTGGCATGGGCGAAGACGGCGCCGAAGGTCTTGGTGCAATCAAGGCGGCCGGCGGCAATACCATCGTCCAGAGCGAGGATACATGCGTTGTTCCCTCCATGCCACGCGCCGCCATTCTGAAGGGTTATGCCAACAGAATTGTTCCGCTCGATAATCTCGCCACGTATCTGCTCAGCCAGTACGGAGCCGAGCGCGGCAATCCGGATCGCACCGATGCGCATGAGAAGAACGACAAAACGGACAAGAACGAAAGGACACAAGTTTCGACGCCGCGTTCCTGAAGGGGACACGGCGCCAAAGGAGAAGGTTATGCAACAGTTTCAACCGTTACTTCGCAAAGACCAGCAGCCGGTCCGCTATCTGGTCGTGGACGACTCCGTCTTCGCCCGCAAGAATCTCATCAAGATGATTGAGCTCTTCGGCGGCGAAGTAGCCGGTGAAGCCGGTGACGGTTTGACCGCCATCGCCGAATTCAACCGCTCCAAGCCCGATATTGTGCTGATGGACATCACCATGCCGCAGATGGAGGGGATCGAGGCCGTTGAGCGCATCGTGCGCCAGCATAGCGACGCCCGCATCGTCATGGTCTCTTCCGTCGGCTATCAGGAGAACATCCTGGCGGCGCTGCAAAAGGGCGCGAAGCACTTCGTGCAGAAGCCCGTCAAGCCCGAAGTGCTGTACGAAATTCTTCGCTATGTTCTTGGAGACGATCCCAACGGTGCTGGCGCACCCCTGGCGTTGGCCGAGGAGCAACATCTATGAGGATGGAACTCATTCAGCCGTTCATCAATGCTGCGGACGCCGTGTTCGCTGAGTCGCTGCAAGCGCCCACGAAAATCGCCGACCTCTCCATGGATGAGAATACCTATCGCCGCAAGGGTGTCGCCGCTCTCGTTTCCATCAAGGGCGACATCGAGGGCCGCGTGATCCTGGATCTCGCTCCCGAAGTCGCCATGCGTGTCGCCAGCCAGCTTGCCGGCACCGAACTTCCCGAGAGCGAGCAGGTCGTTCGCGAAACCGTCTGCGAACTCGCCAACATGGTCATCGGCAATTCCGTTACACTGCTCAACGACCAGGGTTTCCGCTTTAAGGTTTTCCCGCCGGAAATTCATATGAACGAGGAAGGCCTTGCGGGCAGCGTGGATACCGAGGCCATGGTCCTGTGCATCGAAACGCCCTGCGGCGAAATTTACATCAATATTGCCATGCACTATCTCCATCGCCGCCGCCGTGAAAGCGCCAGCGTCCCCGCCCTCGACTAGCAGGCCATTCAACTTGTTGGGCATCTCGTAGGGAACTGCCATTCGTTAACCCTGGACATCTTGTTTCGCCGATGCTAGGATGAAATTAAGCTAGATGGCATCTAGCTTAAAGTAGGTCGCCCCTTATGAAAGAAATAGGCGCCTTCGACGCCAAGAACAAACTCGCTCACCTTCTTGATTTGGCTGAACAGGGCGAAGAAATCATCATCACTCGCCACGGCAAGCAAGTCGCCAGGCTCCTGCCCATCGCCAAGCCATTTGACCGCGAGACAGCCCGTCAGGCCGTCGAGGAAATAAAGAAGATGCGAACGGGCATGCGATTGGACGATGCCTCGATCAAGGAACTCATTAACGAGGGGCGCTCTTGATAGGCGTGATTGATGCTTCCGTTGCGCTGAGTTGGTTTCTGCAAGATGAGCAAAGTCCCGCAAGCGACCGGCTTCTTTCGCGGGTGGCTGAGGAAGGTGCTGTTGTCCCTTCGCTATGGCGCCTGGAAATCGCCAATGCCCTGCAGGTGGCTGTAAGACGCAAGCGGATAGACCGAGCTTACCGGGACGGCACAATTCAGCGGGCTGGCCGGCTGCCAATTGAAGTTGATCCTGAGACCGATACCCATGCCTGGACCAGGACTCTGCACCTGTCCGAGCATCATAACCTTTCCGTTTACGATGCGGCCTATTTAGAACTGGCGCTCCGCCGCGCCGTTCCACTCGCCACGCGTGACCAGGACCTTGCCAAAGCCGCCGGCGACTCTGGCGTGACCGTGTTGCCCACTCGTTGAGCGAGTCACGAAAACTCCCCCTGTGTCGCTGTTGTACCTAGCTTCTTGGGTTTGCTGTTGACGGGTTTTGTACCACCCAGTCGCGCGCTCCGGCGCTTCTCATGGAAGAGAAATGAACACGCCGCCTCACTCGCTTCGCGGAAGGAGTAGAATGCCTTTGAACGCCGAAAGGTACCCACGATGAATCCCGGGGAAGGCCGTTTTTTGATCGCCGCGGTTTTACTTGCGGCATGTTTTTCTGTGGTCGTAGCAAGCAAAGCGGGTCCCCAAGGAGGTGTAACCATGCAAATTCAATTGCAGAGTCCCGATTTCACTTCCGGCGCAAGCATTCCGAAACAATTCACTTGCGATGGGGCAGACATTTCGCCGGCTCTCACCTGGAACGAGCCGCCCGTCGCAACGCAGAGTTTCGCGCTTATCGCGGACGATCCCGACGCACCGGTGGGCACATGGGTGCATTGGGTGCTCTTCGACCTGCCCGCGAACGCGCGAGCGCTACCACAAAATGTCCCAAAGATCGAGCAACTCCCTGACGGTTCGCGCCAGGGCCGCAATGATTTCCGGAAGATCGGATATGGCGGGCCTTGCCCTCCGCCAGGAAAGGCCCACAGCTATTTCTTCAAGCTCTATGCGTTAGACAAAAAACTGAATCTTCAGCCGAGCGCCACCAAAAAAGAAGTTGAGCACGCCATGCAGGGCCATATCCTAGCCCAGGGCGAATGGATGGGCCGCTACGGGCGCTAGTTCAAGCGGATAGACGCGCTTCCGCTCCATGTGAGTACTGGCAAAAACATCTCCGGTAACCCGACTTACCGGCACGTGGCGGTCATGTAGCCAGTGTTCTAGCGTACGCCGGCGTCAGTATCTATCAAGACTCAAACCAATCTCTTTGCGGCCTTTCCACTCACACTCTTCGTAGCTCCACATTCCGGAAGTGGCAACGACTACCTGGTCCAGAATCTCTGCAACGGTCGTATCCTTGAAATGATAATTACTGCCGGACGTTGTCCCTGAGGAGTACTCCACAGTCCCGTCCGGGCGCAGGTTCACAGTCCCGGAAGACAGGTAGGATGTCGGGTGCATGAATTCGGCGTTGCTCTTTTTCATGAATTCCTGGACTTCACCACTGTTTTCCAGGGCTAACGAAAGTTGGTACATCTCGCGAACATGGAGGACGCTTAACTCTTTTATCCGAACGGCAAGTAGGTCCGGCCGCGCGGTGCTGTCCGTCAGGCGAATCATTTTCCCATCTTCCTTCCAGGCGAGAGCGGGGTATCGACGGACGATATATGCGAGCGCCTCGCTGCGCGTTGACCGGACATTGCTTCCGAAAAATTCACTGCCCCTTCCACCAATGAATCTTGTTGCACAGTTTTGACTCACAACGAGCGATGCGTCCACACGGCCGGGTGCAAGTGAGGTGTAGACCACGGAACCTACTCCATAGTTCACCCCGACCTGGCCACCTGGCTCAATGACGGCGTCTCTCGAAGGACGACAACCCGCGCAACAGAACGCCGCTGCCACAATCGTTACGAATATCCCCGCCCACTGATTCCGCGCCATTTTCGTAATGCTCTGTAGTTTCACCACAATCGCCGGCTCAGCCAGAGTATAGAACCAAGCGGGGTCTTTAGCGACCGTCGAGCAAATTTCTATTCCAAATGGGTAACAGCAGAACAATGTCGGACAGCGCCTTCTTATCCCATCTGATTAACGCTTACCGGAAGAGTAGGTACTGGACCGAGGGACCATTCGGGCGCCATCGTATTCGCTGCCCTAATCCGGTGGCCTGACGTAGGCCGCGCCATGGCGGAACAATCCCGCCGATGCAATCGCCTGTGAAAACACAATGCGGATCGGCACGAAGATCGCTCCCGCCCCGGGCGTATATGGCACGGCTACTTCTAGCCGCGTTCCCTCGGGATAGCGGTTCCTACTGCGGAAGCTGATTCCGCCCTTCGACAAATCCTCGCACACGGCCACTTCTTCCTGGAAGCCTCTCCGTCGTATGCACGCCAGCACGCGCGCTTTGATGCGCGTGCGGTTTCGCCGGGGGATCACCTTCACTTCTTCCGCCATCCGCGATGGCAGCGTTTCGTCAATCTTCGGCTCCGTGGCCGCTTCCACCCAGATGGAAGGCGCATCGCAATGCCGGCACAATCGCGCCACGCACTTGCGAATCTCAAACGATTTCACTTCCATCTCGTTCAGATACACCACCTCGCGCCGCTGGCAGAAGCTGCATTCCATCAACAGCCGCGCCAGCGCTTCATCCGCCTGATGCATCGCCGGAAATTCGATGTCCCAGAAATCCACCTGCGGTTCCAGTATGGCCACCGCGTAAATGAACCCCTCCGGCTCGCGGTCAATTTCCGCGACAATCCTGGCTCTTGTTGTCTTGGACTGATCGCCTTCCAATTTGCGATGCAGCGTAATTTCTTGCCCCGTGAAAAGCTTCTCCTGTAGGCGCAACACGCCACCGTTGCGGCTGACCAGCATCGTTTGTGCCGGCTGCTTCACCGCCATTCCGTTGCTCGCAAACCACGATGCTTCCACTTGCAGACGCAACGTGATCCGGTCGCTCTGACGTATTCCTTCTGCGCGCATGTATTGGTTCAAGAGTGGGTCGCCTACCTCGTCAGGCTACCATGTCCCCCTCCGGTCCCACTCTTCCTGCGATTGTTCTTGTCGAACCCACTAATAGCCCTCTCAACGCATGTCCATCGTTACCCTTACGAAGACACTCCCCGCAAGAAGGTTCACAATTCCCGCCCCTTCGGCCACACTGTTTCGAGGGGGCCTCATCCGCCTTGGGGCGCTGGCTGTCTATTTACGTCTACTGAGTCCCTAGCGTGAACAAAGTCATACCTATGCCCGACCGCACGAACGCCCCATCCACCCGCATTACGGGGGTGCGCGATCGCCGTTATACGATCCGCTATCCCTTCGCCGCGGACGCCGAAGTCACCGACATGCAGACCGGGCAAAAGGTGGAAGGCGTCACCTCAGACATCTCCCTGGGCGGCTGCTTCATCTGCGCCAGCAAAACCCTGCCTATGAATTGCCGCGCGCGCCTCAAACTCACCCGCAAAGGCCAGGTGCTGGAAGCCTTGGTCATCGTGCGTATCGTCAAACCACGCGTCGGCCTGGGCATCGAGTTTTTCGACCTGGAATCGCCCTACAACGAAATCCTGGCCAATTGGATTGACACCCTCCGCCGCACCCGCTGACTCTTACCCCTCCTGCCCGCCCTTCGGCATCGCTGGCCTGCTACAGGATCCGTCCGGCAACACAAAGAATAGTTCCTGTCAATCTCGACCTAAGTTACGATGAGGGCGTAGATTTCCGGCTGGCCATCGTGCCAGCCGGAAGCACGAACGCGGTTGCGCAACGTTCCCCTTCGCTTAGGCAACTCATGACTCTCATGGATACGCAAGGTCGCAGCGCTCCATTAGGAGCAACGGTTTTCCCCTCTGGTACCAATTTCAGCTTGTACGCGCGCGAAGCCATCGGCGTGGACCTGCTCTTCTTTGACCAGGAAGATCAGGCGCGCCCCTCCCGCATGATTTCCTTCGATCCCGTCGTAAACCTCACGGCGCATTATTGGCACGTTTTTGTCCCCGGTATCGCTGTCGGCCAACTCTACGCCTATCGAGTTCACGGCCCATTCGACCCCGCCCAGGGTCTCCGCTTCGACCCGGAAAAAGCGCTTCTCGACCCCTACGGCAAGGCCGTCGTCACCCCCAAGAACTACAGCCGCCAGGCCGCCAGCACAAAAGGGAACAACTTTGCTTCGGCAATGAAGAGTGTCGTTGTCGATCCACGCGCCTATGACTGGGAGGGCGATGCCCCGCTCCGCACTCCCTCCTCGCGCACCATCATTTACGAATTACACGTAAGAGGCTTCACCCGCCATCCGAATTCTGAGGTTGAAGAGAACCTTCGCGGCACTTTTCGCGGCCTGATCGAGAAGATCCCTTATCTGCAACACCTCGGAATCACGGCCGTCGAGATTCTGCCCGTGTTTGCGTTCGACGCACAGGATTGTCCGGCTGGACTTGTGAACTATTGGGGCTACGCGCCCGTCAATTTTTTTTCGCCGCATCCAGCCTATAGTTCCCGGGGCGGCCCGCTCGGCCCCGTGGGTGAATTCCGCGACATGGTCAAGGCCCTGCATCGTGCGGGAATTGAGGTGATTCTCGACGTCGTCTTCAATCACACTACCGAAGACAACGAAACAGGTCCTACCCTCTGCTTCCGAGGCATTGATAATGCCGCCTACTACGTTCTGGAGCAAGACCGTTCCCGTTACGCCAATTTCAGCGGCACCGGTAACGCCTTGAACGCCGGCCATCCCGTTGCTCGCCGCATGATTGTTGATAGCCTGCGCTACTGGGTCCAGGAAATGCACGTGGACGGTTTTCGCTTCGACCTCGCTTCCATCCTGGCCCGCGATTCCACCGGCAATGTGCTCGCGAACCCTCCCGTCCTCTGGGACATCGATTCCGATCCCTACCTTTCCGGCACCAAGTTCATCGCGGAAGCCTGGGACGCCGCCGGCCTTTATCAAGTCGGCAGTTTTGTCGGCGATAGCTGGCGCGAATGGAATGGCAAATTCCGCGACGACATACGCAACTTCTTCCGTGCCACTAAGAACTCCGTGGGTTCATTTGCCGATCGCTACGTCGGCAGTCCCGATCTGTACGGTCACAAACAGCGCGAAGCCGAGCAGAGCATCAATTTCATTACTTGCCACGACGGCTTCACGCTCAACGATCTGGTCTCCTACGAGCAGAAGCACAACGAGGCCAACCTCGAGCAGAACCGCGACGGCTCCGACGACAATCGCTCCTGGAATTGCGGCGTCGAAGGCCCCACGGACAATCCCGAAATTGAAAAGCTGCGCAATCGCCAAGTGAAAAACTTCTTCACTGCGACCTTGCTCTCCATTGGAATGCCCATGATCTCTATGGGCGACGAAGTCAGGCGCACCCAGCAGGGCAACAACAACGCCTATTGCCAGGATAACGAAATCAGTTGGTACGACTGGTCACTCCTGAAGAAGCATGGTGATGTGCAACGCTTTCTGCGTCTGCTGAATGGCCGCCGTTTGTTGCGAGACATGACTCCGGAAATGGAGCGCCTCACCTTGGTCGAACTTCTCCAGCAAGCCCAAAAAGAGTGGCACGGCGTCAAACTCCATCAACCCGATTGGGGCCCGGACTCACACTCGATTGCCTTCAGCATCGATTTACCCTGGGAAGATCTCCACTACTTCAATATTTTCAATGCTTATTGGGAGCCACTCGAATTCGAACTACCGCGCATCAGCTCTGGTGAGTACGAGCCCTGGCGCCGCTGGATCGACACATACCTGGATTCGCCCCAGGATATTACTGCGTGGCACTCCGCCGCGGCTGTGCCTGGTTATGTGTACCGTGCCGCCCCGCGCTCCGTCGTGATCCTCTGGGCGCACATCCATCCACGTTAAGCAAAAGCAAATTGTAAAAGAGAAGAAGCGCACACGCCCGCAAGGTGCGGTGGGAATTCAGCCGGCTCAGTTTTTGCTCATCGTTTCGGTTTCTCTGGCGCGCTTCGTGGTGCCCGGTGACTTCGGCCCCTCGTGGCTGGCGGGGAAGGCCGTCGAATTTCGCAGAACCAGGCGCGTCCTAAGGACGTATTCGGTCCCCTCCGGCGCAGGCGTTTCTCTCTTCACTTCCTTCAGCAGGGCGTTGAACGCCAGCCTGGCTATTTCCGTCTGCGACATTTGTACCGTGGTCAGCGGAGGAATCATGAAATCCGCCATGCGTATATCGTCGAACCCCACCACGGACAATTCCTGCGGCACCTTGATGTTCAGCTCGAAAGCTTCTCTCATCACGCCAATGGCCGTCATGTCATTCGAGCAGAGCAGTGCAGTGGGACGTTCCCGCTGCAGCGAAAGCTTTTGCAGAGCTTTTTTCCCGCCCTCCAGCCGGTGATCGCCCTCAACGACATACTCCGGCCTCACTGGCAAGCCGATCTCACGCATCGACTCTGCAAACGCATCTTTGCGGGCCACCGCGGACCTGAGACCCAGCGGTCCCGATACAAAGCCAATCCGCTCGTGGCGCAGAGCCGCCAGATGTTGAATGGCCTGCCGGATTCCATCCGCGTAGTCGACACGGATATTGCTGACGCGCGGCGCCTTTGGGCCAACGTCGACAAACACCAGCGGCATATTCCGGAAACGGAAATGATCCAGTAGCGCGTCTTCCATGCCGAAGGTGAGGATCGCTACGCCATCCACGCGCCCTTCAATCATCCTGCGAACGGCAAGTTCCATGCGCTTGGGATCGTGAATCGTGGAGGTCAGCAGGATCTCGTAGCGCTGTTCGACAGCCAGCGTTTCAAACGTCTGCACGATCTCGGGGAAAAAGGGGTTGGTGATTTCCGATACGATCAGCCCGAAGGTGTGGCTTCTTCCGGAAACCAGCGTGCGCGCCTGCCGGTTGGGGTAATAACCGAGTTCCGCAATGGCCTTCCAGACGCGTTTTGCCAACCGCGCATCTACTGTCGAGACCTGGTTGACCGTGCGCGATACCGTCGCGGTCGACACCTTTGCTCGCCTGGCAACGTCCCGGATATCCACGCGAAGAACTCCGCCTCAGTGCCTATAATCTAACACAGTACACGTTATCTCAAGACTTTTTCAACGAGCAAGTTACGCCCAAGTACATAGCCCAGGCAATCCCCCCTACCCCATTTCCTCGGGAGCCGCCGCCCGCCTAGTAAGGATGCACCGGATCAGCCAAAACCAAGCAGTAGAAGAACGGCGAATGGGGTGCAGCCAGAAATTGGGCTTGACAAAATATTTAATAATGTATACAGATTAGGGCAATCGTTCGGGCTCGCGCGGGGTGTTGGGGGCCGATGCGAAAACGTTTACTGCACGCTCCTTTTGCCGGGTTTGCCGGCTGGCTCTCCCTCGGGACGGCTTTCCGGCTGAACCGGCCGCTTTCTGCCATTCCCACATTTGCTGGGAACTGCCTTTGTTCCCCGACAGGCCTAGTTCGAGGGGTGAGCCACATTTGCCGGTTTCGCTGAGTATTCCGTGTTCTCAAGAGAAGGGAGACTGTAATGCTGCATTTATCGGGTCGTGTTTTCCTGGGGGTGGTGCTGGTCTGCAGTTGTCTCTGCCTCCTGGTCGGGGTTCCAGCTGCTTATGGGCAGATGGGCTCCGAAGGAACTTTGAACCTCGTTGTGACAGACCAGTCTGGCGGTGTGGTGGAAGGGGCAACTGCGGAGTTGCGGAGTCCCTCCACCAACAGGGTATGGACGCTGCAAACCCAAGGACTGGGTACAGCCGTATTTGTCAGGGTCCCGCTCGGGACTTACCGATTGACGGTGACGAAATCCAATTTTAAGAGTGAAGTCGTCGAAACGGTTGTGATCGAAGGCGAGCGTGTCACGGACTTGAAAGTCACACTTACGGTCGGAGCTGCCAGTGAAGTCGTGGAAGTCACTTCCAGCGCGGTGCCGCTAATTGAGACGACATCGAATGCCATCAACGCTACGATCAACCTCAAAGAGATCGAGGATCTTCCTTTGCAAGGCCGGGACGTCAGTTCCCTGGCACAGCTTACCCCTGGTTACAGCGGTATACCCGGATACGGCACGTGGAACGGACTTCCGCTTGCCGCGCAGGGAAATACCATCGACGGCGTGGCATCCTCCACCAACCGAATGAAGTTTGGCGGCAACGTAACTCCCGGTCTCGAAGCGCGCCTTGAAGACATCCAGGAGATGACCGTCCAGACCGCCCAGATGGACACCAGCCAAGGCATGGGCGGACAGACCATGCAGGTGAATTTCATTACGCGCTCGGGCACGAACGACTTCCATGGCCGCGTATTTGAAGATTTTCGAAACACGGTTCTGAACGCCAACAGTTGGACCAACAATGCCGAGGGACTGCCCAGGAATGTGCAACAACTGAATAGCTTTGGGGGAAGCGTTGGCGGGCGCATCATCAAGGACAAACTCTTCTTCTTCGGTACATTCGCCATGTTCAAGCAGCCGGGTTCTTATACGGCCGGCATAAGCCCCCTCGTGACCGTTCTGACGCCATTGGCGCAATCAGGCGTTTTCACTGATACTGCTGGTAAACAGATTAATCTATTCACGACTGCGTCGGCGAATGGGCTCACCGGAACGGCCTACACGACGGTTAATTCGGCCATTGCCGCACAGCAGGCGCTCATCAACACCGCTATTGCCACACCCGGCGTGGCGGTTACGCCGTCAGGGAACCCGAACCTGGACAACGTCAACTGGCTTGTGCATTCGCCCATCACTAACTACTATCCAGCGTTTCGCGTGGACTACAACGCCACGCAGAAGCTCCATTTCGATTTCGCGTTTAATGAAACCAAGTACAAGCAACCAAACGCGGCCGCTCCGCCCTTTCCCGGTTCCGCCTTTGCAAATCAAACGGCGTCCAACTCCTCCAACAATTACATTGGGTCGTTAGGTATCAGCTATGCCTTCACCCCGACACTCGTCAATCAGTTCCGGGGCGGCTATTACTACAACGCCGCGTTCTATGCGACAGGCTCCAAACCTACCTGGGATACTCTGGATCAAGTGAGCTGGGCTTACGCCGATTCCGGCCAGTCCTTCAACTTGCCCATCAGCACGTTTTATCCGGTCATCAATTTCTCAGACAACGTGACCTGGACACACGGAAAACACTCCGCAATGTTTGGCATGGATTTTCACCGCGAACAAGACCATTACTGGAATGCGCCGGACGGGATTCCGAACATCGGGCTAGGCCTCGCAGTCGGCGATCCAGCCACCAATGCCTTCAATACTGCCTTGGCCAGCGAGTCCTCGGGCGACTTAACCAATGCCGAGAATCTCTACGGCACTCTGATTGGCAGAATTTCCGGCATCGGACCGGTTGGCAGCGGATTTCCCTACAATCAGAAGACCGGCCAGTACGCTACCTCGGCAGGTTCCTCGTTCAACCTCGACGAGCTCCAGAAGAATTGGGGAATCTATGCACAAGATGCTTTCCGTCTTACCCCTCGTCTGACCGTCAATTTTGGACTTCGCTGGGATTTCATGGGCGACGATCACGACTTGACCGACGCTTATCATGGCGCGGACGCGACGCAAATCTACGGGCCCTCAGTGATTGGTCACCCGTTTAGCCCGGGCACGCTCTCCAGCAACACCAACCCTGCGTTTGTGGCCAGCAGTCATCAATACCCCTCCTACAATGTAACGCCACAACCGACCATTGGCATTGCTTGGAACCCCGCGTCAGATAATGACCTATTGCACCAACTAATAGGGGGAAGCGGCACGGTTTTTCGAGCCGGTTTTGATATCAAGCGCTTCACCGAGCCCTACCAATATTTCTGGAACAACGCCTCGAATTATGGGAAAGCCTTCTTCCAGGCGTTTGCCTTGTACCCGGCTAACGGCGGCGGCGTGGGCACCTTCACTCCGGGCAGCCTGACCTACACGGGAAATCCGGAGACTAGTTTGCCTCCGTACTCGCTGTTCCCGGAACAGTACTCGAACACGCTGCAACAATCCCTGTATACGTACGGCGTCTATTTCGCTGGCGCTGGGATGGATCCCCACATTCAACAACCTTATCTGCAGGAGTGGAACCTCGGCGTCCAGAGGCAACTTGGAGCGAACAACGTCCTGGAGGTCCGCTACATGGGACATCGAGCAGTCCATCAATGGATTTCCGTGGACACCAACGAAGTAAATATCTTTGAAAATGGGTTCCTGAAGGAATTCCAAGCTGCCCAATCCAACCTGAAGATCTACGAGGCTGCCAACCCGACTTGCCTTAACGCTGGTACGTGCAGTTTTGGCAATACGGGCCTGCCGGGCCAGGTCAATTTGCCCATTATGTCGACGGCATTTGGCGGGGCAGCATCCACGGACTTTACCAACACTGCTTTCGTTACGGATCTGCTCCGCGGGGCCGCTGGTGCGTTGGCCTCCAACCTGGCTTTTCCCCAAGGAAACTTCAACTACGCCTGCAACCTGGTTGGGTCCTCGCTGTCGCCCTGCGCAACGAGCTACGGCTACAACACTCCCGGGCCATACCCGGTCAATTTCCTGCAGTCCAATCCGTACCTCGATTCGTTCGAGGGTGGAGCACCGTCAAGCTTCCTGACGGCTCAGGGCTATGGCACTTACCACGCCCTGCAGGTGGACTTCCGCCAGAAACAGTGGCATGGCATGAATTTCGACGTGAACTACACTTACAGTCACACGCTTGGCCTCCAGCCGGACAATTCCTGGACCGGCAATACCGGCGTATTCACCATTCGCAATCTGCGATTGGACTATGGACCAACACTTTTCGATTTGCGCCATGTGGTGCATGCCAGCGGGACGTACGACCTGCCCTTTGGCAAAGGAAAAGCGTTCCTCGGGGGCAGCAGTGGCCTCGTTGACAGGCTCGTCGGAGGGTGGACCCTCGGCACGATTCTTACCATTGATTCTGGGTTCCCCTTCCAGTTGTACGGCGGTTATCTGACCTACAACGATTATGGCGATGGCGGACTGAATCTGAGCGGCACCTCTGTCAATGCATTGCAAAAGGCCGTTGGCGTCTACACTGCCCCCGGCGGAGGAACCTACAAATACACGATCAACCCAGCTCTAGTAACGCAATCGGCTACGAGCACGTGCAGCAGCGTCTTGCAAGGTGTCTGCCAAAACATAACTGCGGGCACTTTTGGCGCTCACCCTTGGCTGGTTGGACCGCGCATCTGGAATGATGACCTATCGCTCTCCAAAGCGGTTGCCATCACGGAGCGCATTCAGTTTAGATTGCAAGCGGAGTTCCTAAACGTGTTCAACCACCCTAATTGGGCGAACCCGGACCCGAACGTTCAAGACACTACGTTCGGACAGTCCGGCCTTAGCAACCTAAACGGCCCAAGAGTGATCGAGTTGCGCGCTAACATTTCGTTCTAATTTTCATAACGGGCCCCTCTTTGAGGCCTGACGGGGAGGCATTCACTTATGGGAATCCCGCAGTATCGCGGGGAACCCAGTGGATGCCTCTTCTTGTTGTTGCACGAAACTCAGGGCCGGTTGACAGGATCAAACCTCCCCGCGTCCCGTCTTCATCCGCGATATACTACGAATTGCGGCAAAGTTACTTTTTGCGCTTTTATGAACAGATTTCTTCGCCTTGCTTTTCAAGTATCCCTGGCCATGCTGTGCCCGATGACCTTTCTTTTCGGGCAACACTCCACGCAGCCTGCGCCCGCGGTTTCTACGGCTGCCGTCGAACATGCCATCGATTTGGCCGCCAAAGGCCAGTGCCAGGAAGCCTTGAAAGTTCTGAGAAAATCGGCCACGCGCGTTTCCGATAAACAATTGAAATACCCCGCCGAAATAGCCGCCGCTCGCTGTGCCATGAGCTTGAATGAAACGGACACCGCCGTCGAGACGCTCTTGGCGCTGAATCGTGAATTTCCCAACGATCCGCAAGTCCTTTACATCTCCACGCACTACTATTCAGAGCTGGCTGATCAGGCAGCGCACCGGATCGCCGCCGTGGCGCCTTCCTCCTACCAGGCGCATCAACTGGATGCGGAAGCCCTGGAATCGCAGCAGAAATGGGACGAGGCTGCCGCCGAGTACCACGAGATTCTCGAGAAAAACCCCAATGTCCCCGGGATCCACTACCGCCTGGCACGGATAGCCCTGTCGAGACCGCAAACTCCGGCCACGGGGGAAGAAGGGAAGAAGGAACTTGAGGAGGAGTTGCAGATTGATCCCACGAACGCCCCCGCCGTATTTTACCTGGGCGAACTGGCGCGGCAAGCAGGCCATTGGGACGAGGCCATCTCGAGCTTCACAAAGGCCGCCGAACTCGATCCCGGATTTGCTGAAGCGAATCTCGCGTTGGGCATGTCGCTAAATTCCGCCCAGCGTTTTCAGGAGGCGGTGGCTCCGCTGGAAAAGTACGTAAAGATTGTCCCCGACGACCCTGCGGGCCACTACCAGCTTTCCGTAGCTTATGCGCGCACCGGCCGCAAGCAAAACGCCGTCCGTGAAATGGCAATTCAGCAGGAACTCACCCAAAAGAAGCCGGGCGGCGCTCCGCAACAATAGGAGGCCGAAAGCGTTAGAAACTCGAAAGTAGAAAGCTGAAAAAGGCCAATACTCCTAGAGAAAGATGATCTCGAGACGCCACATCTTGCAAATGCTGAGCTGCTCTGCCATCAGTGCCGGCATTGGTCGAGCCGGGCTCCCACTTCTGTACGCCTCAGCCAAGACCGCAGAGGCCCAGCCCGCTTTTGAGGAAACTCCCGCCAAGGCATCCGGCATTTCCTGGGTTCACGACAGCGGCCCCTCCCCCGATATGTACCTCCCGGAAACCACCGGCCCCGGTTGCGCTTTCCTGGATTACGACAATGACGGCTGGATGGACATCTATCTGGTGAACAGCGGCCCCTGCGATTTCTACAAGCCCAAAGTGCCCATTCGCAACGCTCTGTATCGCAACAATCGCGATGGAACCTTTACGGACGTGACTGAGAAGGCCGGGGTTCCCGGGAATGCTTATGGCATGGGCATTGCCGTTGGCGATTACGACGGCGACGGCTGGCCCGACATGTACGTCTCCCAACATTCACGCAGCATTCTCTATCACAATAATGGCGACGGGACATTCACCGATGTGACGGATAAAGCCGGCGTGGCCGCACCAGGGATGGCCACCAGCGCCGTGTGGTTTGACTACGATAACGATGGCCGCCTGGATCTCTTCGTCTGCCGCTTTGGAAATTTTGAGAAGTCCACCAACATCACCTGCATGTCCGGCGTGCATAGCCGCGTCTACTGCAAGCCGACTCCGTACCTTGGCAGACCTTGCTATCTCTTCCACAACAACGGCGATGGCACCTTCACCGACGTAACCAAGGAATCCGGCATTGCCGCTTGGCCGGCAAAAGCCTGGGGCGTTGTGGCGGCGGATATCAACAACGATGGCTGGATGGACCTCTTCGTCAGCAATGACACGCTGCCGAATTTCCTCTTCGCCAATCGCGGAAAGGGCCGCTTCGAAGAGATCGGCATGCTCGGCGGCGTAGGATATAACTCGTTTGGCCAGCCCCGCTCCAGCATGGGAGTGGATGCGGCCGATTACGACCAGGACGGCTGGATTGACCTGTTCGTGGCCAACGTGGATCACGAATCCTATTCGCTCTACCACAACCTCAAAGATGAAAGCTTTTCGGATGTGGCCAACGGATTCGGCATCGCCTCCACCACCCACCTCATGAGTGGCTGGGGATTAAAATTTTTCGATTACGACAACGACGGCAACATCGACCTGCTGCTTTGCAATGGCCATCCCGATCCTTCCGTGGAGGAAAGATACCCAGAATTGAGGTACGAGGAGCCGATGCTTCTGTTCCGCAACGACACTAAGAATTTCCAGAACGTGAGCGCGCAGAGTGGCGCGATTTTCGCAAAGAGCATGGCATCGCGTGGGCTGGCTCTCGGCGACTTTGATAACGATGGCTCGGTGGACTTGCTGATCACCACGAACAACGGCGCTCCGGCGCTGGTGCGCAATAATATCGGCCGGGCGAACCACTGGCTGGGGGTTCGCTTGATTGGCCGCAAAGCGAACATTGACGCCATTGGAGCGAAGTTGACCTATCAGGCTGGGGAATTGCTGCGCCACTGTTTCAAGGTTGGCGGAGGCAGTTATCTTTCTTCGCACGATCCGCGCGTCGTGCTTGGGCTTGGCCAGCAAACCAAGCTCGATTGGCTGGAAATCGCATGGCCCCAGCCCAGCGGTAAAACCGAGCGATTCACAGACCTTCCCATCGACCGCTATATTACGATTGTGGAAGGCACGGGGAAGTGGAAGTAAGGAATTGGAAGTAGGGAAGCGGGCACGCTGTGAAAATCCAACGCTATCTTCCATCGCGTGGTTTGGTCTCGGCGATTCTCGCGCTCATCGGGCTTTCGGCCGGCCCTTTGTTGCAAGCGCAGGTTCAGCCCGGTACAACTCCTCCCCAGGTGGAATTCAAAACCGGCGTGGCCGACTCGCAAGCGGAAGCAGAACTTCGCACCGGCGTGGATCTGACGCGTCGTGGTCAATTCGTCGAAGCCATCCCGCATTTCCTGGCGGCACAAGGTCGCGTCCAGGATGAATTCGTGGCCGACTTCAATCTCGCTCTCTGTTACATCGGCACGGGCGAATATCGGCGCGCGATTCAGACGCTCACCGCGCTGCACAGTGAGGGTAAAGCGACGGCCAACGTGGAGAATCTCCTCGCCCAAGCCTACATTGGGAACGGCCAGGGCGAGGATGCCTTCGCCGCGTTGCAACGAGCGGCGCAACTTACTCCCAACGATGAGAAACTCTATGTTTTCGTAAGTGATGCCTGCGCGGACCACCAGGATTCTGCCCTGGGCCTCCGCGTGGTTGATTTAGGGTTGCAGCACCTGCCCAAGTCCGCGCGATTGCACTATCAACGCGCGAATTTTCTTGCCGCCATGGATCACCTGGACGATGCGCTTGCGGATTTCGATCTGGCCGCTTCCCTCGATCCCCATTCCGAGGTCGCCTTCGATGCCGCCGCGCAAAAGAATTTCCTCGAGGGCAATTTGCCGGCTGCAATTCAAGCGGCGCGCGCGGCCGTCCAGGAACATCATGCAAACTATCTGACACTCGCAATCCTTGGAGACGCGCTTCTGCGCACGGGCGCAAGCCCCGGACAGCCGGAGTTTGCCGAAGCGGAATCCGCCTTGAAAGATTGTGTTTCAGCGCGGCCAAACTACGCCAGAGCACTGATTGCCTTGGGCTACCTGTTGCTTCTGGACGATAAGCCAGCTGATGCCCTTTCTTATCTCGAAAAAGGCCGCCAACTGGATCCGCGCAATCCCTCGATCTACAGGCATCTCGCACGCGTTTATAAAAAGCTGGGCCAGCCGAAACAAGCCCAGGAAATGCTCGCCACTCTCGCTGACCTGAACGCACAGGAAGCGCAGAAAATCAATTCAGCCCCCGGCGAGCGCAAAGCGATTCCTGGCCGCGATCACACATACCCTTAGGCTGTGCAGGCGCTACGGCAGCGGCAAGCTCCACTACTTCTTCTTTTGGTAGCAGAACATTAGCTCAGCCATGTCTGGGTCGCGGGCGACCATTTGCGTCGTGGTGAGCGAATCGGCGAGACCGGCAGGCACGGCCGCGGGAAGTTTGTCGTTTGATAAAACGAAGCCGCCCGGATTCAGCATCAGCGACATGTTGACGCGGGCCAGCGATTGCTCAAAGGCGTTGAAGTACAGAAAAATGTTGGTGCCGATGATCAGGTCAAACCCCGGCTGGGCAGAGGGCTGCAGGTGCTGGTAAACAATGTTCATGTCCAGTGCGGTGACGCGGCGGACAATTACGGGCCGGATCTTCACGGCGCGCGTCTGTGTTTCGGCGGCCGCTCCCGGCGGAACGGCAATGGGCGGCACAGATTCTCCAATGTGGTCACCAAGTTTCTGCCAATAGTTGACGAAACCGGTGCGGTATTCGGAAGTGTGCCGGGCGGAAGTGTCCCAAGGAAGTTGAACCGTATAGAAATGCCCTGCTGCGGCGTTTTTTCTGGCGCGATCAATGTGAAAGTTGACGTCGGAGCTGATGTCGAGCGTGTACAGCTCCACGGTGGCAGGATCGGCCAACCCTAGCCGGAGAAGGGAATCCAGCACCGCGAAAGGCTGAATCGTTTGCGGCGGATAAAAATCGTTGCCCTTTTCCTTGTTGGCGAAATCCAGGCCTGGGCCCACAACGGCAACGCGATGAACGCTGCCGGGCTTTAGCAGACCCTGCTCCACCATGCGCCGCAGGTGCTCGTCAATCAGGTAATTGGGCCAGAGATTGGTGTCGAGAGAAATACCGCGCTGTTGAAAAAGTTGAAAGCGTGAATCGTCCTTGGGCTGCGCAAGATAATGGAGGTATTCATCGCGGAGGCGGGCCAGATTATTGAGCAGGTACTTTTTGATCTTCTTGCGATCCTCGGGAGTTTTGAAGGAATAGCCCTTCTTTTCGAGGAAAGCGCGCATGTGGGCAATGCCTTCATTGGCATTGGGGGAAGCCATGACGCGGATTAAATCGTTGGCGCGATTTTCAGCGAAAGCGTTGACCAGTGAGCTGCTGCCATATATGGGGAGGTATTCATCATCAATGCGGTATTCCTTGGTGAAGGTGACGCCGAAGCGCAGAAGGTTGGTGAGCGTGTCCTCTTCCCCGCGATCCAGCCGTTCGCGAATTTGTTGATCCTGCTTCAAGACCCACGCCGACCACGCCGCCGGATCCTGTGTTGCAGAACCATTCAAATCGGCAGGAAGCGCACCAGACATTCCAGAGAGGACGGGCCGAGCTTCTTCCAGAGAAATAAACTGCGCTTTGGGTGAGGTCTGGCCGCGAGCAGCGCATGAAAAGAAGCAGAAGAAAATCATTGCGCCTGCCAGGAGTCGGGGAATTGTCATTGCCGCCTTCCAAAACTAATTGGAAATGGGTGTGTGGGAGCCGGATTTCGCCTGATCAATCAACTGTTGCACCTTGTCGCGCGCCGCGTAGTTTGGATTGGTGTCGAGCAATTTCTGCCAGTCCGCAATCGCGCCCTTGGCATCGTTCTTGCCCTGCCACTTCACAATGCCGAGGTTGAACAAGGTGTTGGCCTGGTTGGGCTCGTACGTGAGCGCTTTGTTGAATTCGGCGAGCGCAGTATCTGCATTTCCCGTATACCAATAAGCAGTCCCCATGTCCGTGCGCACGGCGGCGTTGGCCGGCTGCAGCTTCAGCGAGCGCTCATAATACTCGATGGCCGTGGGGTACTGCTTCACGTCGTAATAGATGTTCCCGAGGCGAACGAGCGTCTCGACATTGTTGGGATCCGCTTTCAAGCTTTCCAACAGGGGAGCGGCCTGCGTGTCAGCCATCTTCTTTAATTGTTCGGGAGTAGGCATAGTGGCCAGCGAGCCGAGTGGAGGAACAGAAGATGTACCTGTTGGGGCGGCGGATGGCGCCGCAGTGTTCGTGACGCGTGCCTGGCCAATGGATTTGTGGATGAACCAGCCGCCAGCCAAACCCAGCAAGAGGCAGATCAGCGCCACGGCGAAAGCCTGAGCGGAGGTCCAATTCACGCTGGCTGTTGTTGTTTTAATTTCGGGCACTCAGTATGGCTCCTTCTGCTCAGAATGTTGGCGCGGGTTAGTTCTTCACCTGGCCGCCTGACTTCGCCTCGGCAATCATTTTTTCCACGATGGGCCGGCGATCCAGGTCCGGGTGCGCCTTGAGGAGTGTTTCCCATGCCGCGATAGCTCCTGCAGCATCTTTCTTTCCCTTCCAGCGAATCATACCAATATTAAACAGGGAGTTCGTGTCTTTGGGGTCGTATTTCAACGCTTCATCCAATTGTGCGAGCGCGCCATCAACATCGCCGTCATAGTAGAGACACGAGGCAAGTTCGGTGCGAATGGGAATGTTTTTGGGATCCAGCTTGAGGGATTTATCGTAATACCGCGCAGCTTCCTTGAACTGGTGCATCGAACCATAGATGGCGCCGACTTGCGCCAGGAGGTTTGCATCGTTGGGCGTAGACTTGAGTTTTTCGAGAAGAGGTGCGGCCTTGGTGTCAGCCACCGCTTTCATCTGCTCCAAGGTTGCTGCTGGATGAGGCGCGTTCCGGGCACTCGCAACGCCGGCAGCAGGATGCGCGGGGTTGGCGGCCTTGCCAACCGGCATGAAATAGCCGCCGACCAGTCCCAGGATCAGGCACACGGCGGCGAGGACACCTACTTGCCCCGGGGTCCAGCGCGGCTCAGAGGACGTTGCCGCAGATTCCGAATTGTTGGCCATAAACTCGATTACTCCTTCCCCGGGTTAGGAGCCTAAGGACGTACAGGCTTGTCCGCTTTCGATCCGGCAACAGGCCGGTTCTCCACGCGATAAAGCGCTGCCCGCTGCCGAGGTTTTGGTCTACTCTGCCGGCTATTCTTAATGGATTCAACGCATTACAAGTGTAGCACCGAGCCCCTTGCAATTCGGCCAGGAAGGACTAAAAAAAGGCCAAGCCAAGGCGCGCGGAGAGGCAAGGGTATGGTGTAGATCGCACGTGGTGCCGTATTCTTCGTCACATCGAATTGTGACAAGTATCACACAATGCTAATTCTGCGCTTTTGGCTCGCGAACTATCGGACCTTGCTGATCTCCGCAGGCTTTACGATACAATGGTCGCCTGAATGCTTGGGAGTTTCCAGAGCAGACGGTGCATGACCACCTTGGCGTGCGTGAGCCGGGGTCTGCTCTGCCTCTGTGCTTGCGTAACTCTGTTTGGCCATGGCACGGCTGCAGCAGCACAAGGGACTTTTGTCGGCTCGAAAGGTTTCGCGCCGCAGTTTGCCATTGCGGATTTCGACGGAGACCGCAAGCCGGATCTGGCAACAATAGAAGTAGAGCGGGACGCGTCGATTGGGACGCGCTACTCCATCCGTTTGCAACTGAGCGCGGGCAGGGAGTCGGCGATTGGGATCACTGGACCGTGGGGTGGGTTGCAGTTGGAGCCGCGGGACGTCAACGGAGACGACGCAATTGACTTGATCGTGACCACGGCCCTGGATTCGCACTTTGTTGCCGTGCTGCTCAACGACGGACATGGAAAATTCACGGAGGCTCGCGCGGGAGAATTCCCGGCCATCGAAAGGGATAGAGGTGTACGCGTGCACGCGGCGGACGAACCCGCCCAAGAATACGGCACCCTGCAAGTAAGCCGGAGCACGTTTGGGATCGAAGGACTCGTAGCGTGTGGAGCAAGTACGGAGCGCGAAGCGAAAGTATTGCCGGTAGGTCTTCAAGAAGTGAGTTTAGCTGACTTTCAACAAGGGAAGTCTGGCCGCTCACCGCCTCAAGGCGTTGTTCATTCCTAAACAGTTTCTTCACACGCTCGTAACAATCTCAAAATGAGTGCCGACCTATCGTTCGGCTAATCCTTCGCCTTTAACGCATTGCCACTAGCAGGGGATGTGGCAGAATCGCAGAACGAACCGGATTTCTGGAGCTGAAGTATTCAGAAGAGTGTGGGCATGTGAGGGTAGAACGATGCGGCGTTTTATTCGGGGTGTCTGTGTTGTGCTGGTCTTGACAGCGGGAAGTTGTAGTCTCGTTGAAGCGCAGCATGCGCTGACATGGGACGAACTGAAAGCGCGATTCGAGGCCAACAATCCCACTCTGCGAGCCGGGCAACTCGGCATAGATGAATCGAAGGCCAGCGAAATCACCGCGTATTTGCGCCCGAATCCGAATCTGACGATCCTTTCGGACCAGATCGACCCGTTTTCAGGCGGGCCCTCGCACGGACCGTTTTCTTACTGGTTGCCCTCGGCCACCGTGACCTACTTGCACGAGCGCGAACACAAGCGGGAACTCCGTTTGGAAAGCGCTCAGGGGGCGACAGCAATCGCTGTGTCCAGCCAGGCAGACCTGGAAAGGGGCCTGCTATTCAGTTTGCGCGGCGCGTTTGTGCAAACCTTGCAGGCAAAGGCCGTCCTGGACGTGGCCAAGGAGAACCTGACCTATTACGACCACGTGCTGGACATCAGCCGGGAGCGATTCAAAGCAGGGGACATCGCCCAAGTTGATCTGGACCGCTTGGAACTGCAACGCGTGCAGTTCGAATCGGACCTGCAGACCGCCGAGGTCAACCTGCGAACCGCGAAGATTGAATTACTGATGCTGCTGAACGACCGCACCCCCGTCGAACAATTTGACGTCATTGGGTTGTTCGAGTTCAACGAACAGATCGCCGCGCTGGACGACTTTCGCAAGATTGCCGTGGACACCCGGCCGGATTTGAAGGCCGCGGTGCAGGCTGTTGACAAGGCCAAAACGGACCACAAGCTGGCTGTCGCCAATGGCTCTACCGATCCCACTTTCAGCTTTGACGTGGGCCGCAACCCTCCCATCGACGAGTACTTCGGAGTCAACGTAAGCATTCCGCTGCGCATCTTTGACCGCAATCAAGGCGAGAAGCTGCGCACGCAATTGGACATTGATCGCAACCAAAGGCTGCTGGACGCCACGCAATCTCAGGTATTCAGCGATGTTGACTCTGCCTACGCCATGGTGAACAGCAATCTGATCCTGCTCCGGCCTTACAAGGCAAAATATCTGCAACAAGCGGTCAGGGTCCGTGACACGATCACTTTTGCGTATCAACATGGCGGCGCGTCGTTGTTGGATTTCTTGAACGCGGAGAATGACTACCGCACTGTGCAATTGAATTATGTGAATCTGGTTGGTTCTTATTTGACGGCCGCGGCGCAGTTGAATCTTGCGGTAGGCCGGGAGGCGATTCAATGACAGAGAAACGCTTTGGATGCCGAGCGGCGATTCGCCCAGAGCACCTAATGGAGGCAGTGGCATGTGTGACATTGATTCTTGTGCTCGGTGGTTGCGGTAAGGACAAAGCGAACGAGAAAGCGGAGGCTCCGCCACCGGCTACCGTCGAGACCGAGCTGGATGCGAACAACTTCAAAGTCGACAATCCCGAGCGCTTCCCCTTGGCGACCGCAGTTGAACATAAAACGGTGCCTGTGCTGAATGTTACGGGCGTGGTGCAGCCCGATATCGCGCGTGCCGTGCCGGTCATCTCGCTGGCTGCTGGACGCGTGGTGGAAATCAAGGCCCGGTTGGGGGACGTGGTAAAGAAGGGCCAGTTGTTGCTGAGAGTCAGGAGCAACGATGTCTCCGGAGCCTACCAGACTTATTTGAAGGCCGTGAACGACGAGCGGTTGGCGCGCCAGCAGCTCGAACGACAGCAGATTCTCTATGAGAAAGGCGCTGTCGCAAAGAGCGTTCTCGAACAAGCCGAGGACACCGAACAAGACACCAAAGTTGACCTGGACACAGCAGTCGAACAGTTGCGCCTTCTCGGGGTTGACAAAGACCATCCCTCCGGCATCGTGGACATCTTTGCGCCCATTTCCGGCGTGATCACCGATCAACAAGTCACCAACGCCGCCGGAGTTCAGGGCCTCGGCTCCCCCAATCCCTTTACCATTTCCGATCTCTCTTATGTCTGGATCATCTGCGATGTTTACGAGAACGACCTGGATGCCGTGCACATCGGCGAAACTGCCGACCTTCACTTCAATGCTTATCCCAACAAAGTCTTGAAAGGCCGCATTGACAATATCCTCCCAGTGCTTGATCCCACCATCCGCACGGCCAAAGTCCGGCTGGAGGTGGCCAACCCCGGACTGATGCGCGTGGGCATGTTTGTCACGGCAACCTTTTACGGGAAGCAACCCGAAACGCGCGCCGCGGTTCCTGCAACCGCCGTTTTGCACCTCCACGATCGTCAGTGGGTCTACGCGCCACTGACCGCCGGGCACTTCAAACGCCTTGAAGTCGTTGCAGGAGACATGCTGCCCGGCAACCAGCAAGAGATTGTTTCGGGCATCAAGCCCGGTGATAAGGTCATTGCGGACGCTCTGACGTTCCAGAGCACGGTAGAACAGTAATGATACGCAAACTCGTCGATTTCGCCCTGGAGAACCGGCTGCTTATCCTCGCGCTGGCGTTAATACTGTTTGTGTGGGGCGCCGTTTCGTTCCATCTACTTCCCGTCGAGGCGTATCCGGACGTTGCGGACAACTACGTCGAAATCATCACGCAGTGGCCCGGAATTTCAGCGGAACAAATCGAACAGCAGGTGACGATCCCACTGGAAATCGTGATGAACGGGATCCCGCACGTAAGACACTTGCGATCCTTCTCCTTGTTCGGGCTCTCCGACCTCAAGCTCATCTTTGATGACGAGGAAGACAACTTCAAGAACCGCGAGCGAGTTCTGGAGCGGCTTTCCCAGGTTTCTTTGCCGCCGGGTGTCACTCCGACCATGGGCACGGACTGGAGCCCGGTTGGGCAAATCTACTTCTATACCTTGCGCAGCAGCAATCCGCAGTATGACGTGATGGAACTGAAGTCCATCGAAGACTGGGTGGTCGAGAAGAGCCTGAAAGCCGTGCCGGACATCGTGGACGTGGCGAGTTTCGGCGGGCCCACGCGGGAGTATCAGGTTCGCGTTGACCCCAATAAACTGATCGCTTATGGGCTGAGCCTGGCGCAAATCGAGCAGCAACTCACAAACAACAACACGAATGCCGGTGGCAGCTTCGTTGAGGCCGGCCTGCAGCAGATCAACGTTCGCGAAGTGGGACTCGTCGCGAACGTGCAGGACATCGAAAACACGGTCATCATGACCAAGAGCGGCACGCCGATCCGCGTCAAGGACATTGCCGTAGTCGCGCAAGGCCCGAAGATTCGCCTGGGCCAGTTCGCCCGCGCCATTCACCGCGAAGATGGCAAGATCGTGGACAATGACGACGTCGTCTCCGGCATCGCGCTCTTGCGAAAAGGAGCGGATGCCGAGCAGGTTCTAGAAAACCTTCATGAAAAAGTACGGGAGCTGAACGAACGCATTCTGCCGGCGGGCGTAAAGGTTGTTCCATTTATTGATCGAAGCGATTTGCTGCACTACACGACCCACACGGTGCTACACAATTTGACCGAAGGCATCATCCTGGTTGTCGTCATCCTCTTCTTGTTTCTCGGAAATGTTCGCGGAGCGGTGATTGTTGCCATGACCATTCCGTTTTCCCTGCTCTTCGCTGCTACCTGCCTCAAGCTCAAGGGTATTCCTGCCAACCTGCTGTCACTTGGGGCGCTGGATTTCGGCATGGTTGTGGATGGCGCCGTGGTGATGGTGGAAAACATCATCCGCCATATGAGCCATCAGGAAAACTCACTGAAAACTCCGATGGACCGCATTCGCGAAGCCGCGCACGAGGTACAGCGCCCGGTCTTTTACGCCATTGCCATTATCATTACCGCGTACCTGCCAATCTTCACGTTGCAACGAGTCGAAGGGCGCTTGTTCAAGCCCATGGCCTGGACAGTAGCTTTTGCCCTGCTCGGCGCCTTGATTTTCTCCATGCTCATCGCCCCGGTGCTTGCAAGCCTGTTCTTTCAAAAGGGAGCCCGCGAATGGCACAACCCGGTGATGGCATTTCTGACCAAGGCATACCGTGAAGCGGTGAAGTGGGCCATCGAGCACCGCCTGATCACTGTGGGCGTGGCGCTGGCAGGTTTGCTTATCGCCATCTATCTTTCCGTCAGCGTGATCGGTTCCGAATTCCTGCCGCATCTGGATGAAGGCGCCCTCTGGGTGCGCGGCACGCTTGCTCCCAGCGCCGGGCCGAGTGAAGGAATCCGCTTGTCCAACCAGGCCCATATTATACTCTGCACTTTTCCCGAGGTTACGGAATGTACCAGTCAAACGGGGCGTCCGGATGACGGCACAGACACAACCAGCTTCTTTAACACCGAATACTACGTCGGCCTCAAGCCGAAAGAACAATGGCGTCCCGTATTTCACGAGGACAAGGAAGAAGTGATCGCGGCCATGGATCGCGAACTGGAGAAAATTCCTGGCGTAATCTGGGGCTTTTCCCAGCCCATCGAAGACAATATGGAAGAGGCGGTCAGCGGCGTTAAAGGTGAACTGGCCACAAAAGTTTATGGCGACGACTTGAAGGTCCTCGAAGCAAAAGCAGATCAGATCGTGACTGTCCTGCGCGGGGTCAAGGGAATCGAAGACTTGGGAGTCCTGCAGGTTCTTGGCCAGCCTAACTTGAATATTACCGTGGACCGGCAGCAGGCCGCGCGCTATCAGGTCAACGTTGCAGACGTTCAGGATGCCGTCCAGACCGCGGTGGGTGGCAACGCGCTGACCCAGGTGCTCCAGGGTGAGGCGCGCTACGATTTGGTATTGCGCTATCTTCCCCAGTACCGTGACACCAGGCAAGCTATCGAAAACATTCGTTTGCTTTCACCCTCCGGCGAGCGCGTGTCTCTCGCGCAACTCTGCAAAATCGAAGAACGGGACGGCGCTTCGGAAATCTACCGCGAGGGCAACCAGCGCTTCATCGCGATTAAGTACAGCGTGCGCGGCCGGGACCTGGGTGGCGCCGTCGAGGAGGCGATTCAGAAAGTAAACGCCCAGGTACAAATGCCGCGCGGGTACCACATTGATTGGGAAGGCGAATACGAAAGTGAGAAACGCGCCGGGAAACGGCTTTTCGTCATCGTGCCGCTCACCATCTTGTTGATTTTCATCATTCTCTACTCCATGTTTCGCTCGCTCAAATGGGCACTACTCATTCTCGCCAACGTGGCGCTGGCGCCGATCGGTGGCACGCTGGCGTTGTTGATCTCTGGCACGCACTTCAGCGTATCGTCGGGCGTTGGTTTTTTGGCGCTTTTCGGAGTGTCGGTGCAAACCGGCGTAATCATGCTTGAATACATCAACCAATTGCGAGTGAGGGGACACTCCATTGAGGAATCCGCCATCGAAGGCGCCGTTCTCCGGCTTCGGCCCATTATGATGACCATGTTGGTCGCTACGTTTGGATTGCTGCCCGCGGCGATGTCGCACGCGATCGGCTCGGACTCGCAACGCCCGTTTGCCATTGTGATCGTGGGCGGCCTCATCTCCGATTTGGTGATGAGCATCTTCCTGTTGCCGACGCTGTATGTCTGGTTCTCCAGAGATGGCGACAAGCTTCCCGAACCAGAGATAGAGTTCGAGGAAAGCACGTAAGCGCGTTCTCGCTCTAGGTCTTCACATTCTGCCGGTTCTCTTGCGCCGTTTTCGCGGGATTTTCATGGGCCGCATTCCGCCCACATACAATGGCAAGAAGCGGCCTGGAAAAGCGAACACCACGCAGTGACGCACGTCACAAGACGTGATGTGCGACTGTCCAAGTCGTCCTTGCCCCTATTTCATCGTACTTTTCATTGATTTCAACTGCCGCCCAGCCTACCATTTTCTTGATACCTTTTTTGAGCTTGCCCGGAGAAACCTAATGAGCCGCAAAATGTCTATCGTCGACGGCAACGAGGCCGCCGCAGCCGTCGCCTACCGCATCAACGAGGTGATCGCCATCTATCCGATTACCCCGTCATCCCCGATGGGGGAGTGGTCCGACCAGTGGAATTCCGAGAAGAAGCCGAATATTTGGGGCGCTATCCCGGATGTGATTGAAATGCAAAGCGAAGGTGGCGCGGCTGGTGCGCTGCATGGCGCACTGCAAGCGGGCGCGCTGGGCACCACGTTTACGGCCTCTCAGGGCTTGCTCCTGATGATCCCCAATATGTTCAAGATCGCCGGGGAGTTGACGTCCGCGGTGATTCACGTCGCCGCGCGGACCGTGGCCACGCATGCTCTGTCCATTTTTGGTGACCATAGCGACGTGATGGCCACGCGCGCCACTGGTTTTGCAATGCTGGCTTCAAATTCGGTGCAGGAAGCGAGCGACTTCGCCTGCATCGCCCAAGTCGCTGCGCTTGAGGCGCGTGTGCCATTCTTGCACTTCTTCGATGGATTTCGCACCTCCCACGAAGTGAACATGATTGAACCGCTGAGCGATGACGATCTCCGGGCGCTGATTGACGACAAGTTTGTGCGCCAGCACCGCGAACGCGCCATGTCCCCGGATCGCCCGATACTCCGCGGCACGGCGCAGAATCCTGATGTGTTCTTCCAGGCACGCGAGGCGTGCAATCCGTATTACCGCGCGTGCCCCACGATTGTGCAGGATGTGATGGATCGTTTTGCGAAGCGCACGGGCAGGAAATATAACCTCTTCGATTATTACGGGCCGGCGGACGCGGAACGCGTGGTGATCCTGATGGGGTCTGGCGCGGGCGCTGCGGAAGAGGCCGTGGACGCATTGCAGGCAGCGGGCGAAAAGGTTGGATTGTTGAAGGTGCGGTTGTACCGGCCGTTCGCCGCATCCGCGTTTCTTAGCGCCATTCCCGCCAGCACCAAGACCATCGCGGTTCTGGACCGCACGAAAGAACCGGGCAGCCTTGGCGAGCCGCTTTATCAAGATGTGCTGACGACTTATGCGGAAAGATACGCCACGAAGCCTGGCGCGGGCATTCCGCGAATCATCGGCGGGCGCTACGGATTGTCTTCGAAGGAGTTCACGCCCGCGATGGTCAAGGCCGTATTCGACGAACTGAAAAAGCCGGAGCCGAAGAATCACTTCACCGTGGGCATCCAGGACGATGTGACGCACACCAGCTTGCACTACGATCCGGATTTTTCTACGGAAGATCCGCGCACAGTCCGCGCGCTGTTTTACGGACTGGGTTCGGACGGCACCGTGGGCGCCAACAAGAACTCCATCAAGATTATCGGCAAGGGCACGAACAACTACGCGCAGGGTTATTTCGTGTACGACTCGAAGAAGGCGGGCGCGGTGACGGTGTCGCACTTGCGCTTCGGGCCCGATCCCATCCGCTCGACGTACCTCATCACCAAAGCGAATTTCGTGGCCTGTCACCAGTTCCAGTTCCTGGACCGTATTGATGTGCTGGCAGCGGCGGAGCCGGGCGCGGTATTCCTGCTGAATTCGCTATATGGACCGGACGAAATCTGGGATCACGTTCCACGGCAGGCGCAGGAAACGATCATCAAGAAGAAGCTGCGGTTCTATGTCATTGACGGCTACAACGTGGCACGCGCTGCGGGGATGGGCAGCCGCATCAACACGATCATGCAGACGTGCTTCTTCGCCATCAGCGGCGTGCTTCCACGGGACCAGGCCATTACCGCCATCAAGAAATCGATCGAGGATACGTACGGCAAGCGCGGCGAAGCCGTGGTGCAGAAGAACTACGCGGCCGTGGATGCGGCTCTGGCGCATCTCCACGAGGTTAAGGTGCCGGATAAGGTGACGGCGCTCTTCGACATGCTTCCGGCCGTCTCGCCACAAGCGCCAAAATTCGTGCGCGACGTTTTGGGAACAATCATCACCGGGAACGGCGATTCGCTCCCGGTCAGTGCGATGCCGATTGACGGCACATTCCCGACGGGCACGGCAATGTGGGAGAAGCGCAACATCGCCAAGGAAATTCCCGTTTGGGACGAGGCGTTGTGCATCCAATGTGGCAAATGCGTTCTGGTTTGCCCGCATGCCGTGATTCGCGCGAAGGTATACGACTCGTCGCTGCTTAAGGATGCGCCGGCGACCTTCAAGTCCTCCAAACCGCGTTGGCGCGAATTCGAAACGCTGAAATACACGCTGCAAGTGGCGCCGGAAGATTGTACCGGTTGCAAGCTGTGCGTGGAAGTTTGCCCGGCGAAGAGCAAGAGCGAAGTGAAGCACAAAGCGATCAACATGGAAGACCAGGAACCGCTGTGCAAACCGGAAAGCGTGAACTGGGAGTTCTTCCTGTCGCTGCCGGAATTCGACCGCAATAAGATCTCGCACACGCAGGTGAAGGACTCGCAATTGCTCGAGCCGTTGTTCGAGTTTTCCGGCGCTTGCGCTGGCTGCGGCGAAACGCCATACATCAAGCTGCTGACGCAGCTCTTCGGGGACAGATTGCTGATCGCGAATGCCACGGGCTGCTCTTCCATTTATGGCGGGAACCTGCCCACCACGCCGTACACGCTGAACAAAGAGGGCCGCGGTCCCACGTGGTCGAATTCCTTGTTTGAAGATAACGCGGAGTTCGGGCTGGGCATGCGTCTGGCGGTAGACGAACAAAATATGTACGCGCGCGAGTTGCTGACGCGCATAAACGGCACGATCGGCGAGGTGCTCGTCAAAGGCCTGCTGGAAGCCGATCAAACCAAGGAGCTGGGGATTCACGAGCAGCGCGCTCGCGTTGCGGAGCTGAAGAAAAAACTGCAGACCTTGAATACGCCGGAGGCGCTGGCGCTTCTGCCGATTGCCGATTGCCTGGTGCGCAAGAGCGTCTGGCTGCTTGGCGGAGACGGCTGGGCCTATGACATTGGCTTTGGCGGACTCGATCACGTGCTGGGGTCGGGGCGCAATGTCAATGTGCTCGTGCTCGACACGGAAGTCTATTCCAACACCGGCGGCCAAATGTCCAAATCCACGCCGCGTGGTGCCGTGGCGAAATTCGCGATGGGCGGAAAGCGCACGGGGAAGAAAGACCTGGCTATGGAGGCGGTGAGCTATGGTTACGTTTACGTGGCGCGAGTGGCGCTGGGGGCCAACGATACGCACACGGTGAAGGCGTTCCTGGAAGCGGAAGCGCACGACGGGCCTTCGCTGATTATTGCCTACAGCCATTGCATTGCGCACGGCTACGACATGTCCATGGGCTTGGAACAGCAGAAGAAGGCCGTGCTCTCGGGTTACTGGCCGCTGATGCGCTACAACCCTTCGCTGCGAGTGGAAGGCAAGAACCCGTTCCTGCTGGATTCCAAGGCGCCCAGTATTCCGTTGAAACAGTATGCGTACCAGGAGGCGCGCTACACCATGCTGGTGCGGAGTGATCCGGAAGCGGCTCGTGAATTGCTGAAACAGGCGCAGGACGACGTGGAACGCCAGTGGCGCGTCTATTCCAACAGGGCCGCCATGGCCGGACGCTCCGAAACGCCGCATATTGCGCCGGAAGCGCCTGACTCCGGGCCTGAAACCGTGAAGAAGGGAGGAGAAGAGGAATGAGCGACCTCTCTACGAAATATCTGGGACTCAACCTGAAATCACCTCTGTTGGCTTCGGCTTCCCCACTATCGGAATCCGTGGATAACATCAAACGGCTGGAGGATAACGGTTTGGCAGGCGTGGTCCTGCCTTCGCTGTTCGAGGAGCAGTTGGAACTGGAAAGCCTGTCCGTGGAATCGGATCTCGACAGGGGAGCGGACAGCTTCCCGGAATCCGCGAATTTCTTTCCGGATCTGCAGACCTACAACCTGGGGCCCGATGGCTATCTGGAATTAATCCGCCACGCCAAGGAAGCCGTGAACATCCCCATCATCGCCAGCCTCAATGGCGTGTCCTCTGGAGGCTGGTTGCAATATGCGCGCTTGATGGAGGAAGCCGGAGCCGATGCGATTGAGTTGAACATTTATTCCATCGCCACGGACCCGGCAGTAAGCGGCGCTGAAGTGGAGCAGGGTTACATTGATTTAGTGAAGCAACTGAAGCGCAGCCTGCGCATTCCGTTGGCTGTGAAGCTCTCGCCCTTCTTCAGCGCGCCCGCAAATATGGGAGTGCGGCTGGACGAATCGCGCGCGGATGGCATTACCCTCTTCAACCGGTTCTATCAACCCGACTTTGACATTGACCAGTTGGAGGTGACACCTTCGCTGGCTCTCAGCCGCCCGGAGGAACTGCTTCTCCGCTTGCATTGGACTGCCATATTGTTTGGCCATGTGCGCGCCGACTTGGGCATCACCGGTGGCGTGCACAGCTCGCGGGACCTGCTGAAGTGCATCCTGGCGGGTGCAAAGGTGGCGTTCATGACCTCCGCGTTGTTGCGAAACGGTGTGCATCATGCCGCGCATGTGCTGGCCGAAGCGAACCGTTGGCTGGATGAGCATGAGTACAGCTCGATTCAACAGATGTGCGGAAGCATGAGCCATGGTTCTGTGCCGGATCCCACGGCGTTTGAACGCGGCAACTACATGAAGGTTCTCAGCTCGTACACGTTGCGCGCCAACGTTTTCAACGATTAGCTGATTCAGCTCGCGCTGATAATTGCAGCGCGCCCCTTCTGAAATATTGAAGTCTACCGTGCCGGGGCCGGGGAAATGACTTCGTCGGCGAGGGCGCGAGCATCTGTCACGAAGCGTTCCAGCAGTGCGATCGCATCCGCTTCGGAGTAGGATTCCGCCATTGGAAATCTCCTGCTGAGTTCCTGCCAGCATTCCATATACGCGAAGGGGTTTTCGCCTTCGATCTCGTACCCGTAATCCAGGCCGCATCTTCTGCAAATCTGGTCCGCGACGCTGACAATGAACGTCACATCCTTCGGCGGTGCCTGCTCTTCCGGATGCATGTGATATTCGATCGCCTCGGCGATTTCCACCGGAAGCCGCCAAACCTCCGCCAGGATGCGCCCGCTTTCCGCATGTGTAAATCCCATATTGCGTATTTCCACGGCTTCGATGGAGGTTTTTTCCGCAGTGGCCTCCTTCATCACGTCACGGAAATCCTCGGGAAAGAGAATCGCGTTAACCAGAATTCCGATGTCGTGGAGCAGTCCTGCCAGGTAGGCCTGTTCGTGGTTGGCGGCGCAGAACCTCTCCGCAAGGTTTTGTGAAACCACTGCCGTGCCCAGGCCGTGACGCCAGAAAACTTCTTTTCCCACGCCACTGTTGAGGTTGGCAAACAGCAAAGGAAGGTTGCAGGAGAAAGCGATGTCGCGAATGCGCCAAAGTCCCAGCGCAAGGACCGCTTCGCGAACGGTGGCCACGTCTCCTCGCTGGCGGTACAGCGCTGAATTGGCTTGGCGCAGGCACTGCGCGGTCAGGGCTTTGTCATAAGAGATGGTTCGCGCGATCCGGTTGACATCGATCTTATTGGGGCACGCACTCAATGCTTCGCAGAGCGTCGTCAAAATTGTCGGCATGGCGGGCAGATTGCCCAACTGCTTTACGCGTTGCGTCAGGATGTCGTAGGTGACCGGATTCACGCAGGACCTCAGTTCCCGAATCCAGGCGGCACAGGCACGCACAGTCGGACACTTTCCGCCTTCGTCGAAATAATGGAGCAACCTGCCTTCCAGATTAAGTGGAGCAGGCGTGCAGACTTCTCAGGAGGGGATGTTCCAAAGGCGAACAAACAACCCGTTTGCGATTCACTTTTCTCATTGCCTCTCGCGCTGCTTGACGCTCTCTCGCCGCCATGCTGGGCGGGGAAATTCCTTCCAGTAAACACCTTGGCCCCCACTCCGAATCCGGCATTGGACTCGTTATCGGGAGAAAACGAGTGTGCTGCATGGCACTCGGTGTGCATGTTTCTCTTACTGGAGTTAGCCGCGGTCATTACTGCGCATGACGGCATCTGAAACACTGAACCGGTTTCTGGCGCGCCAGCCGATCCTCACTTCCAAGCGGAAGCTATTCGGCTACGAGATCCTCTCGCGCTATGGCCCGGAGAATTATTGCCGCCCCATGGCCAGCGACCAGTTCCACGTGAATGGAATGGATGAACTATTTCTCATGGGAATTCAGACCATGACCGAAGGGCTGCCCGCTTTCCTCAACTGCACGCGCGAGTTTCTGGTGAAAGATTATTTGACGCTCATGCCGCGAGAGCTCGTCGTGGGCGAAATCCTCGAAGACGTTTCCCCCGATGAAGAGGTGCTTGCCGCTTGCCGCAGAATGAAAGAGCAGAAATACCGTTTTGCTCTCGATGACTATTGCGATCACGCGGACATGCGGCCCCTGCTGGACATTGCGGATTTCGTCAAACTCGACGTGCTCTTGACCAGCTTTGAGGAACAAAAGCGCGTCGTGGAGCTCTGCCACGGACGCGGCATCCCCGTCGTTGCCGAAAAAGTCGAAACCGACCAGCAATTCCACCGGTGCCTGGACATTGGCTATGATTTCTTCCAGGGATATTTCTTCTGCCGCCCGCAAATTGTGGGCCGCAGGAGCGTGCCGGCAAACAAGACGGTGTACCTGCAGCTCTTGCAGGCCGCCAACGCCCCGGAATTCAACCTGAACAGGATATCGTTGATCTTCAAGCGCGACGTCTCGCTCTCCTATCGCCTTTTGCGCTACCTGAATTCCGCGGCATTTGCGTTTCGCGTGGAAATTCGTTCGATTCCCCACGCGCTCTCCCTTCTTGGCGAGCGCGCAATGCGCAAGTGGATTTCGCTGGTCAGCGTCGCGGCGTTGGGTGATTCCGTCGCGGACGATCTGCTGCGCCTCCCATTGCTGCGGGCCATGTTCTGCGAACTCATCGGCCAGAAGATCGGAATGTTTCAGGAAACCAACGAGCTGTTTCTGCTGGGCTTACTCTCTGTAATGGATGCGTTGCTCAACGTGCCGATGGCCGATGTTCTGAAGGAAATCCCCGTTGATGAAGAGATCAAGAGAGCGTTGCTCGGCCACCAGAGCCGCTATCGCCCGGTCTTCGAAGTGGTGCTGGACTACGAAAGCGGCACTTGGGAACAACTGGCGCATTCCGCCCGCCACATTCGCCTGCACGAAAACTTTCTTCCCGATCTGTACCTGCGCTCCGTGCGCTGGGTCGGCGAGGTGCTTGCGGATTCTCCCGTGCTGGTTTGATGCCCCGCGCCTCTGCTACTCCTCCGATTCAGAGAAAACTTCTTCTGCCAGGTGGAAAGCTGAATTCGCCGCGGGTACGCCGCAATAAATCGCGGCCTGCAAAAGCACTTCGCGCAATTCCTCCCGAGTCACGCCATTCTGCAGCGCGCCACGGATGTGCATCTTTAATTCCTCCCCGCGATTCAGCGCAACCAGCATGCCGATGGTAAGCAGGCAGCGCGTTTTTCGAGGCAGGCCAGGGCGTGTCCAGATCTCGCCCCAAGCATAGCGAGTGATCAAATCCTGAAACGCATAATTGAACTCATTCTCGGCCGCGCGGGCACGCTCGACGTGCGCTTCTCCCAGCACCGCTCGGCGTATTTTCAGCCCTTCTCTGTGGCGATCGCGCTCATCCATGTGGAACTCCCTTATTTCGCAAGAAAATCGGCTACGTGACGGTTGAACTCGTCCTGGGCCTCGAGGTTGGAAAGATGCGCGGCATTCACTTCGACGTAACTCGCGCCGGGAATGTGTTGAGCCACGAACTGGCCTTCCGCCGCGGGCGTGCTGGTATCGTGCGTTCCAGCAAGAACGAGCGCTGGCACTTTGACATTTTGCAGTGCCTCGCGCTGGTCCATATCGCGGATTGCGGCGCAGTTGGCGACATAACCTTCCGGATTTGCCTCTTCCAGCATGCGCAAAATTCCCGCGGTTTCCGTTGGATGAGCGGCGCGATAGCCGGGCGTCAGCCAGCGTTCAAGGACGGCCCCAGCCACCGCGCGCATGCCACCCTTCTTCACGGCGTCAATCCGCGCATTCCACGATTCAGACGTGCCGATTTTCGCGGCGGTATTGCATAGCGCGATTTTGCGAAACCGGTTCGGGGCGTTCGCGCCCAGGAACACGCCGATCATTCCGCCCATGGAAAGTCCGCAGAAACAAACGCGATCCACTTGCAGGAAATCGAGGAGCCGCACGACGTCCCAACTCAACTGTTCGATAGTGTACGGGCCGGGAGTGGCGCTGGACTGGCCATGGCCGCGCGTATCGTACCGCAACATGCGAAAATGTTTTGTGAAAGCATTAACCTGCGGGTCCCACATGCGATGGGTGGTGCCGAGTGAATTGGAAAAGACCAGCGCGGGAGCGTGCTCCGGGCCTGACCATTCATAATAAATCCGAGCATCGTGTAGTTTCGCAAAAGGCATGTGCGTGGCGCTCCTCGTCAAACGAACTATGAAATTGCGCGAGCTTCCGCCATCACGCGGCTAATAAACTCTTCGGCGTTGCCCAGATAGTTTCGCACATCGAAGAGGCTTTCCAGGTCAGCCGGCGTCAGATGTCCGCGCAGGCCAGATTCCTCCCGAAGAACATCCTTTAGATGGCGATTCTGTTCGCGCGACTTCTTGCAAGCGGCTTCCACCAAAAGGTGCGCGGGCATTTTCCCCATGCGATCGCCGAGGGCCATGGTGACAGCTTCGGCAAAAATGAGGCCATTGGTAATTTCTAGGTTTTTGCGCATTCGCTCGGCGTCCACTTCCAGTCCCGGCAACATCTCCGCCAGATGGTGAAGAGCCCCGCCACAGAGACAGACAATCTCCGGAAGCGTTTCCCATTCAGCCTGCCAGCCGCCCAGCCCGCGCTGCTCTTCCTGTGGCATGGCGGAAAGAAGCGTGGCGACGAGGCCGGGAAGACGCGCTGCGGCCGCAAGAACCACGGCGCAAGTGACCGGATTGCGTTTTTGGGGCATGGTGGAGGAGCCACCGCGCCCCTCGACGAACGGCTCGAACAGTTCCGCGATCTCAGTTTGCGCATAAAGCGAGATGTCTCGTGCGATCTTCCCCAAAGTTCCCGCGCACAAGCCAAGCGTCGTGGCGAGCTCTACGATGCGATCGCGATGCGTGTGCCAGGGAATTGCCGGTAGCGCGAGGCGAAGATCTTCAGCCAGCGCTTTAGCGACTTCCGGACCGCGGCCTCCCAGTGCGGCGAGCGTGCCGACCGCACCGCCGAATTGCAGTGTCAGCACCCGCGGCTTGGTTTCGCGGAGGCGTTGACGATGGCGCGTGACGGCGTCCAGCCAACCCGCAACAATGAACCCGAACGTGGTCGGCAGGGCTTGTTGCATCCAGGTTCGCGCCACAATGGGAGTAGCGCGGTGTTTCTCAGCGAGCGCAATCAACGTATCGCTGAGGCGCGCCAAATCCTGTTCGATCAGATCCAACGCATCGCGTACTTGCAGAACGCAGCCAGTGTCAATCGCGTCCTGGCTGGTGGCGCCCCAATGAACGAAACGCGCCGCGTCCTTGCTCTCCTGCGCCACGAGTTCCGTAAGCTTCCGGATCAATGGAATGGCCAGATTGCCGGAAAGCGCGGCGTCTTTGGCGATGCCCGCAAAATCAAAATCCTCCGCGCGGCACTTGCTCGCGATGATTTGCGCTTGCGAAGGCGGTACAATGCCGCAGTTCGCTTCGGCGCGAGCGAGCGCCGCTTCAAAATCCAGCATGCCCTGGATGCGCGCTTCGTCGCTAAAAAGCTTGTCCAGCGCGTTGTCACGAAATAAGGCGTCGAGAAGGCTCATCGGCGGCAGTGTCTCCCCGGCTCAGCAATCAAAGAATACGGTTTCGTGTTCGCCCTGCAGACAAATATTCCACTCAAAAGTGTGAGGCTCCTCCGCAAGCGGCCGGGCAATCAGCGTAGCGCGCCGCTCAGTGGGCGCAAGATTCAAGACGTGATCCGTGGCGTGACCTGAAGCATCGGGGAAATAGAGTCGCGTCACCAACCGGCGCAGCAATCCGCGCATGAACACTGTGATTAGAATATGCGGTGCTTGCGGACGGCCATCCAACCCGGGCACGCTGCCGGGCTTGATGGTTGTGAAAGAAAACTCGCCTAGATCGTTCACGGGGACTCGCCCGAAACCGAAAAACTCCCCATCCGGCGATTTCTCCTGGCTATTTTCCGGCTGAGCATATTTCCCTTGAGCGTCAGCTTGCCAGAGTTCGAGGCAGGCATCCGGAACCGGTTGCCCTTCACCATCGAGAATGCGCCCGCGAATCGTGACACGCTCGCCGCCTGATGCGCCGTGCGTGAGATCCGAGCGGTTCAGCCAATCCATGCCGATGCTGAAATACGGCCCGACGGTTTGCGAAGGCGTGGTTTTTCCGCTCATCTCATGGCTCCATGGGAGTGGCGTTGCGGCCACGCAGCACAATATCAAAGCGAAAACCGAGGGCGATCTCCGGAGTGGTCGTCGCCCAATCAAAAACCGAAATCAGGCGCTTGCGTGCGGATTCATCGGGCACACTGTTGTATATCGGGTCAAACGCGAGCAACGGATCGCCCGGAAAATACATTTGCGTGACAAGTCGCGTAGCGAATGCCGGGCCGAACACAGAGAAATGGATGTGCTGCGGACGCCAGGCATTGTAATGATTGCGCCAGGGATACGCGCCGGGACGAATGGTGACGAAACGGTAGCGCCCCTCTTCGTCAGTCATAGTTTGCCCCATCCCCGTGAAATTAGGATCGAGCGGAGCATCATGCTGATCCACTTTGTGCCGATAACGCCCGGCCGCATTCGCTTGCCAAATTTCCACCAGCGAATGCGGCACTGGGCGGCCATCTTCATCCAACAGGCGGCCGCTGACCACGATACGCTCGCCGAGGGGTTCGCCTTTGTGCTTTCGAGTTAGATCGAAAGCCTTTGGCGGAATGATTTCTTTACGGAAGAATGGTCCGGTCGTTTCCGAAAGTGTGTGGGGCAACTGGATTAGAGCTTGCGTTGGCGCGCGCTTGATCGAGGAAGCGTAAGGCGGATACAAAAGCTCTGGCTGAGTACCGGGGGGAGGCCTGCGATAGCGCAGCATCGGCATCATGCTCCCTCTCCCTCAGACGCGTTCAAGAATCACGGCTATACCCTGGCCCACGCCGATGCACATCGTGCAGAGCGCGTAACGTCCCTTGGTGCGCAGCAGTTGATAGAGCGCGGTGGTCACGAGCCGCCCACCGCTTGCGCCGAGCGGATGGCCGATGGCAATCGCCCCGCCATTGGGGTTCACCTGCGCCGCATCGTCCGGCAGGCCAAGCTCGCGAAGCACCGCGAGCGCCTGCGCGGCAAAGGCTTCGTTCAATTCGACCACGTCCATTTGTGAAAGAGTCAGACCTGCTTTGGTGAGAACTTTGCGCGTCGCAGGAACTGGTCCCATCCCCATGATGCGCGGGGCGACTCCAGCGGTGGCAGCTGCGATCACGCGGGCTTTGGGCGTCATACCAAAGCGCTTGATCGCATCCTCAGAGGCAAGAAGCAGGGCACACGCGCCGTCGTTCACGCCGGAAGCATTACCTGCGGTTACGGTGCCGTCGGGCTTCACCACGCCTTTCAGTTTCGCCAGCGCTTCCATCGTCGTGTCCGGCCGCGGATGTTCGTCCACGTTCACGAGCACCGCATCACCCTTTTTCTGCGGTATGGACACGCTGGCAATCTCTTCCGCCAACCGGCCTGCCTTCATCGCTTCACTGGTGCGCTGCTGGCTGCGAAACGCAAAAGCGTCCTGGTCGGCGCGTGCAATGCGGTATTCCTCCGCGACAATTTCGGCTGTTTCCGGCATGGAGTCGGTGCCGTACTTGGCTTTCAACGCTGGATTCACGAAGCGCCAGCCGATGGTCGTGTCCTCAATCTTCATGTTGCGGGAAAACGCGGCATCCGCTTTGCCCATGACAAACGGCGCGCGCGACATGCTTTCCACGCCACCCGCAAGAATCAGATCCACTTCGCCGCTCTTGATGCCGCGCGAAGCAACGGCGACAGCATCCATGCTGGAGCCGCAAAGGCGATTCACGGTGGTGCCGGAAATTTCCTTCGGCAGGCCCGCCAGGAGCAGCGCCATGCGCGCCACATTGCGATTGTCCTCGCCTGCCTGATTGGCGCAGCCGTACACAACGTCATCCAGCGCGCCCCAGTCCACCTTCGGATTTCGTTCGACTAGAGTTTTGATCGGAATGGCGGCAAGATCATCGGTTCTGACGGCCGCCAGCGCACCTCCATATCTTCCGATGGGCGTGCGAATGGCGTCACAAATATAAGCGAAGCTCATGGTTTTACGTTCTATCCCCGCCCTCAGTCTACCGTAAACACACACCGCTTGACCAAATCCGGTGATTCTTCCCGGAGCCTGCGCTAGACTCGGCATGGGTCAAATAGGGCGCCCGCGGCCAACCCACACCATGCTCATCAATCGCAAAGAAATTCAGATCGAATGGGGCGATTGCGACCCCTTCGGAATCGTCTTTTTCCCCCGCTATTTCGAGTTTTTTGACGCGTGCACCAATGCGTTGTTCCAGCGCGCGCTGGGCTTCCCGAAAGCGGAAATGCTGCGGCGCTTCCAGATTGCCGGAATCCCGCTGGTCCAGGCGAGCGCGAATTTCTTTGCGCCGTCGTCGTTTGGAGACGTGGTCAGCGTGGAATCCTGCGTAACACAATGGGGGAAAAGCAGCTTTTCCGTCCAGCACCGATTGCTGCGTGGCCAGACTCTGGCCGTGGAAGGTTTCGAGAAGCGCGTCTGGACGGTGCGGCAGGCGGGCGATCCCACGAAAGCTGTCAGCCAGCCCATTCCTCAGGAAATCATCGAGAAGTTTTCCTAATTTTTCGATATGCTCAATCGCCCATGGCCACGATTCGCACGCAAGTCGGAATCATCGGCGCCGGGCCAGCCGGGTTGACGCTCGCACACTTGCTTCACTTGCAGGGGATCGAATCGGTCGTACTCGAAAGCCGCACGCGCGACCACATCGAAACCCGTGTGCGCGCCGGCGTGCTGGAGCAGGCCACCGTGGAACTTCTGCGCGAATCCGGCGTGGGCGCGCGCCTGGATCGCGAGGGCCTGCAGCACAGCGGCATTGAGTTGCGTTTTGCCGGTGACGGCCATCGTATCGATTTCAAGGCGCTCACCGGAAAATCCATCACCGTTTATGCGCAACAGGAAGTGATTAAGGATCTAATCGCGGCCCGATTGGGCTATGGCGCGCCCATCTGTTTTGAAGCGGAAGCGATGCGCCTTGTCGATGTGGATGCGCAGCCGAGGATTATTTACCGCCAACAAGGCGTCGAACATCTCGTAGCTTGCGATTTCATCGCCGGTTGCGACGGCTTTCATGGAATCTGCCGTCCGGCCATCCCCGCAAGCCATTTGCAGATTCACGAACGCCACTATCCGTACGCCTGGCTAGGGATTCTGGCGAACGTGCCACCCGCGTCGCACGAGTTGATCTACACCTATCACGAGCGCGGCTTCGCGCTGCTAAGCATGCGGTCGCCCCAAGTATCGCGGCTTTACCTGCAGTGCGCTCCTGGCGAGGATCTGCAGAACTGGCCGGACGACAGGATTTGGGAGGAGTTGCGGGCACGTATGGCCACGCACGACGGCTTTGCATTGCAGGACGGTCCAATCACGCAGAAAACCATCACTCCCATGCGCAGCTTCGTGGCGGAACCCATGCAGTATGGAAAGCTATTTTTGCTCGGGGATGCCGCGCATATCGTTCCGCCAACGGGTGCCAAGGGGCTCAACCTTGCTGTGGCGGACGTGCGCGTGATGGCGCGAGGACTCGTCGACGTTTACAAAAACAAGAAGCGGACTGCGCTGGCCGATTACACCGAGCGTTGCCGGAAGCGTGTCTGGAAAGTGCAGCGATTCTCCTCGTGGATGACATCAATGCTGCATCGGCAGGAGAACGAGGACACCTTCTCGCACAACCTTCACCTGGCCGAACTCGATTATGTGACCTCCTCGCGGGCTGCCTCCACGGCGCTAGCCGAAAACTACGTTGGCTTGCCGTTCGATACACCAGGGCTGTTTTAGCGTTTCACGGCAGAGCAAACGCAACATAGACCCCGCCCGAGGGCGATTTCGGATCCCGGCCGCCACCTGCAGCAATCACCACAAACTGGCGTCCGTTCACTTCATAGGTTGCGGGAGTAGCAGTTCCGGAGAATGGAAGCGAACCTTCCCACAGCAATTCTCCCGTTGAGCTATTGAAGACCCGGAATTTCTTGTCGAAACAGGTGGCGCCAATGAAAACCAAGCCACCCGCGGTGACGATCGGCCCGCCATAGCTTTCCGTCCCGGTATCTTTCATGCCCTTCGCGGCAAGATCCGGATATTCGCCGAGCGGAATTTTCCAGACGTACTCGCCGGTATTCAAATCGATGGCGTTCAGCGTGCCCCAAGGCGGGGCCACCGCAGGATATCCATCGGAGTCCAGAAATTTGTGATACCCAGTGAAGCGATAATTCATCGCTGGCAGCGGAGGCCCCGAACTCTTCAGTTCCTTGTCATCGCCGGTCGTCAGATACATGTCCAGGGCGAACAGTTGGTCGTCCGTCAAATTAGGGAAGCCCGGCATGCGGCCTTTGCCGCTTTTTATCGTCTGCGCAATCTGTTTGGAAGTCAGCCGCTTGCTCACGTCAACCAGGGAGGGAATCGCGGGAGGCGAGCCCTTCATTGCGTCACCGTGGCAGATGCTGCATTGGCTTAGATAGATGCCGCGTGGGCTATGGGCACCGGTGTTCTGAATGAGCGCCCCGGTCCACGCAATATCGTTCGCGTTGATGTAGAGTACGCCCGTCTGTTCATCCACGGCCGAGCCGCCCCATTCCGCGCCGCCATCGAATCCCGGGAAAATCACGGTGTCAATGCCGACAGAGAACGGCACGAATTGGCCTTCGCTGCGATATTTGCGAAACGTTTCCAGCGCCCATTGGTGGATTTCCGGCGTGCGCTGCGTGAGGAGATCCTCCGTAAGCAATTGGCGCGCGTACGGCGCGGGTCGCGTGGGAAGCGCCTGTTCCGGAACGGCAATTTCTCCAGGAACAGTAGAGGGCGGATATTTGCGGGATTCCAGCGGGAAGAGCGGCGTGCCGGTGACGCGGTCAAAGAGATACACATATCCTTGCTTGGAACTTTGTTCCACCGCTTCTACATTCTTCCCGTCACGCTTTACCGTGAGCAATACAGGCGGAGCGGGAAAATCGCGGTCCCAAAGATCGTGATGCACGCCCTGAAAATGCCAGATGCGCTGGCCGGTTTCCGCGTTCAATGCGAGAAGGCAGTTCGCGAACAGGTCGTCGCCAACTCGGTCCGCGCCGTAGAAATCAGCGGCAGCGGAACCCGTGGGAACGTAGACGATGCCGCGCTTTGTGTCTACGGCCATCCCGGCCCAGTTATTGGCGGCGCCACTCGTCTTCCAAGCGTCCTTGGGCCACGTTTCATAGCCAAATTCACCGGGGCGGGGAATCGTGTGAAATGCCCAACGGAGCTTGCCGGTGTGCACATCAAATGCGCGCACATCTCCCGGCGGTGCCGGCAGCGTTTCCGGATTGCGGCCACCGACAATGAGGAGATCTTTATAGACGACGCCGGGACTCGTCAGAGAAATGGATTGCGCTTGCGCCGGTTCGCGGCCAAGGTTCTCACGCAAATCGATGCGGCCCTCATGGCCGAAACTAACGATGGGCTTTCCCGTTGTGGCGTTGAGGGCGTAGACAAAGTTCATCACTCCAACCAGGATGCGTTTCTCCTTGCCGTCGGTCCAATAAACCAGCCCGCGGTCGGGCTGCGTTCCCTTGACCCCGGAATCAAATTTCCATAGAAGCTTCCCCGTGGCGGCGTTCAATGCAAAGACTTTTTGTGTGGGAGTAAGTCCATAAAGAACGTCGCCGACGATCAGAGGGTTCGTCTGCAGTCCCCCTTGCTCTTCCGTATCAAACGTCCACGCGACAACAAGACTCTTGACGTTTTCACGATTGATCTGCCGCAGGCCGGAGTAATGCGTATTCTCAGGCTTGCCGCCGTAGGTAGGCCAATCCTTCGCGATGGTCGAACTGTTCGCTGGATCTTGACCCGCAAGCGCAGACACCGCGGTGAAGGAAAGTCCGGCGAACAAAAAAAGAATCGCGGCAGCGAGGGGATGGAATTTCATCTTTGAGTTACGCTCCGATCTTCATTGAGGGTGAAGAGCTTCGAGCAAGGCATGGACGTACGCAGATTCCGTCACTTTTCCGTGTGCGTCTGCCAGTAAGCCTGGTGGCCCAGGTAATCGTCGTCCGGCAAATTGGCAATGATCATCCGGCGCATCTCCAGCGGGTTAATGGTTCCCTGTAGCTTGTAGACGACCTCGCCGTCGGGGCGTATGAGCATGGAGTAGGGAACAGCGGCGTTCCAATCCGGATCAAACGCAGCAAGAAGACCGTACAAATCCGTCGAGCCAAGAATCAAATTGCGCGTGGTGGCATGAAGCTTGGTAAGCGAGGCGAGCGCGCCTTTCTGTTCGTCCGGATAGTTGATGCTGAGGGTAACCACGTCAAACGGGCGATGGCCATACATCCTGTACATTGTCTGAATCTCCGGCATTTCCTTAACGCAAGGCGCGCACCAGGTGGCCCAGAAGTTGACCAGCAGAAGTTTGCCTGTGGGGTTCTTGCGCAGGGCCTTCAGATCATCCGCACTGGCGGGCGAAATTTGCACCCGCTTGCTCTCGATTTCCGCGAGTTCCTCCCTGCGCCCTTCTTCTTTATAAAGCCACTTCGTGGAACAACCGACCGAAGGAGTCTTCTCGAGTTCGACGGGTTTGTCCGCAAGGATGGCATCAATGGCCATGCGGGCGTCACGGCGCGTCACCAGTACTTCGCGCGGATTGTTGTCCACGCGGCCTTCGTAGCGCAGCTTGCGTGGCGCATCAAAAATAAAAAGATGTGGCGTTGCCGCCGGCCCATACGCCCGTGAAACCTTCTGCGTCTCGCCGTCATACAGGTACGCAAAATTGAAATGACGGTAAGCCGCGCGAATCTTCATCTCGTCGAATGAATCCCCCACATCCGTGTAGCCCATTTCATCCAGGCGGACGGCGTTGGGATTGTTCGGTTCGATGGCAACAAAAGCGACGCCGCGATCGTGATAGTCCGCGGCAAGTTGCTTAATGCGCGTTTCGTACAGTTGCGCGGTGGGGCAATGATTGCAGGTGAACGCAATGACCAGAACTTTGCTGGACGCGTATTCGGCCAGGCAATGCGCTTGCCCGTCAATGCCCGGAAGGCAGAAATCCGGCGCCGCAGCACCGATGGCAAGCGGCGGAGGACCGGCCTCGTCGGACTGCCCGGAACTGGAAAGAAGCGTAAGAGCACACAAAACCAGAAGCAAAGTGAATAGAAACAAGACTTTGTTACCGCGGTTGGATGGCGTCATTTGCACCGATTATACCCAACGCAAGCGGGGAAGGGGAGAAAGTAGAAACGTGCGGCAAGTGCGCGTGGCATCTCCGGGAAAGTGTGGACCGCGCGCAGTGGATTGGTAGGCAAAATCCAAACGCTAAAACCGGGCAAACGGCACCCAGCAAGCTGATTTGTGTAAGTGGTTCCTAATAAGACAAAGTGAATTAGGTTGTGCCGAATTGGATGTTCACTATGCCGTTGGACAGGGTGGGGGCCTGAACTCATTGGCGGAAGACGCCGATGGAAGAAAGCGTTGCAATTGAAGTGCGCTGGAACGCCACTTGCTCGCAAAAGGCGCATGGCTGCCGACCGCGGGAAAGCGGGAAGCGGCCGCGAGTATCTGGAATTGCTGATGAGCCCCGGCTACAAGGAGTGGAGAAGCGTGGAACTGGCGGCAGATCCCGCATGGGAAGAGCTGGCTAAACATTGCCCTCGGCTGAAGAACATGGACCTGATTCGTTTCACCTTGGACTTCGAAGGAATAGTTCCGAGCGTACAGCCGCTCGTCGACTCTGTGTTCAATCCCAAAGCGGAACATATCGAGGTCGAAAGCCCCTCCTAAAGTTTCACTCAAGCCTGCCGATAGCCCAATTGAGGACCTGCAGGCGCGCAAACAGCCGCTTTTGCAGCCCCGCATATCTCTTCCCGCCGGGGTTTCGGGCAGGAAGTGCATAGTACTTTGTGTGTTCGATGCAGACACTGTGTCCTGATGGCGCAGTGCGCGCTCCCCCATCTTCGTTAACTCCCTTATTCTCAATCCTGCAATCCATCGATTGTGGCGACGAACGCGCACCAGTACCCGCGTGTTCTTGCAAGGCAGACTTTTCCCAAGCGAGGGGCACAGTGAACCCCTGTGAAGACACATACCGGGAGAAGTGGGGTGACGATATGGCGGCAGCGTCAACGGTGGCGTGGTCCAGAACTGCAAGTCGCGTTCTAGTGGCGAGTTCCGACCCGAAGGTGCGTCAGCGCGTATTGGGCCATCCGGGCTACGTCGACGCGGAGCGAATGGAAGCTTGTGGAGGAGCGCACGCGCTGGCAAGACTGAAAGAAACTGCGTGCGATGCGGTGCTGCTGGACCGCAACCTGGCGGATCTGGATGCTCAGGAAGTCGCGGCCCTGATCCAGCGTCAATATCCGAACATCGCCATTTCCTGGATTGACGACGAGCAAAACGACAATCGCGAGGGACGGGCAGCTCCCGCAATGCAAACGGAAACAGTCGCTGGCGACCTTCTCCCCTGGGAGCGCAAGGCGCAGTGCGATGCCGCGCAAGCTTTGCCGGGAATGATTGGCGATAGCGAACCCATGCGGGAGGTTTATCGCCTGGTGCGCATGGTGGCGAAACGCGACACCACCGTGCTGGTAACGGGCGAAACTGGCACGGGGAAAGAGTTGGTGGCGGAAGCCATCCACGCGCTTAGTCCACGCGCCCAACAACCATTTGTCGTTGTGAACTGCGCCGCCATTCCCGAAGCCCTGTTGGAAGCGGAACTCTTCGGCCATGCGCGCGGAGCCTTTACCGGAGCGGTGCAAGCTCGCCTGGGACGCATCCACGTCGCGCAGGGCGGCACGCTCTTCCTCGACGAGATTGGCGATTTGCCGCTGAACATGCAGGCAAAGCTGCTCCGCTTTCTGCAAAGCGGGGAAGTGCAACGCCTGGGAAGCTCCGACGTGCACCGCGTGGATGTCCGCGTGATATGCGCCACGAACGCGCGGTTAAGTGAACTCGTCGGAGCCAAGCAATTCCGCATGGATTTGTATTACCGGTTGGAAGTGTTTCCTATCGGCTTGCCTCCACTGCGGGAACGCATGGAAGACATTGAAGCGCTAACGGAGCACTTCCTGCGGCTGTTGGCCGAGGAAAACAAGAGCGCCTGCAAGAGCGTCCACAGTAGCGCCTTAAACGCTTTGCGAAAACGCCGCTGGCCCGGAAATGTTCGCGAGCTCCAACACGCCATTGAGCGGGCCTTCATCCTGGCGGGCGAAGACGATGTGCTCTGCCTCGAACATTTTCCGATCTATGGGCAGGCAGAGGAACTCGGAGTTGTGTGAAGGTGCAAGACTACCGATTGAAGGCGAAAAGTTCGCATGAGGCCAGATAATGCAAATGGTTGGACATAGCCACAGCAAGAGAAGCACGGTCCTGGCAAACCGTCAGAAACTCCGTGCGGAAAGCGGCCTGGCACAGGCATTCCTCACCTTTACCCAGGCAGCCGGCTCGCTCGAAAAATCCTACACCTTGCTGCAGAGCGAGGTCGCGCGGCTCCATGAGGAACTCCGCAAAACCAACGCCGAACTCGACCGCAGCCTGGAAGAAAATCGCCGCGTGCGCGCGTACCTCGCGAATGTCCTGGAGAATCTCCCGTGCGGCGTGGTGGTGGCGCAGGGTCCGCAGGCAGACCTGCAAGTCCTGAACCCTGAAGCGCGAAGACTCCTGCAAGTCCCACCGGAATGGAACCCTTCCGCGGGCGTTGCTCCACCAGCGTTGCTCGAAAGACTCCTGGCCCAGGAACCGGGCGCCAAGGATTCCTGTCAACAGGAATGGACGGAAGAAGGAAGGTCCGGCAATCGCACAATCGGCATCTCCCGCGCAAACTTGAACGGCAGAGGCAACGGCGAGCGCATCTGGATCCTCCGCGACACTACGGAAGAAAAACGGATCGGTGAGGAACGCGAAGCCTCGCGACGCTCCAAAGCCCTGGCGGATATTGCCGCGTTGCTGGCGCATGAAATTCGCAATCCGCTGGGCAGCATGGAACTCTTCACCGGGCTGTTGACGGAGGCGGCTGCGAATACGCCGGAAACGCGCCAGTGGGCCAACCACCTGCAAGCTGGCCTTCGCTGCCTCAGCGCCACCGTCAATAACGTTCTGCAATTCCACACGGTGGGCGGCATCCAGCGCAGCCCCACGGACCTCGACCGCCTTCTCAGCGAACTCACCGATTTTCTTCTCCCCATGGCCAGGCAGCGCGGCCAACAAATTAAATTTGAGAACGCTATTGGCCCCGTAGCCACGCAAGCGGATGCCAACCGCTTGAAGCAGGTTTTCCTGAATCTCGCGTTGAACGCGTTTCGCGCTATGCCTCCTGGCGCAACGCTGCGCTTCCGCATGGGATGGGCGCCGCAATTCCCCGGCGGCCTGGCAAGCATCGAAGTGCAGGACGAAGGCAGAGGCATTCCCAAGGAACTGCTTGGCCGCATTTTTGAGCCGGGTTTCACGACCACGCCGGGAAGTCCGGGGCTCGGTCTGGCCGTCTGCAAAAAAATTGTCGAGCAGCACGGCGGCGAAATCTCTGTGCAAAGCAAGCCGCAAGAAGGCACGCGCTTCACCATCGTGCTGCCAGTCTCGGGAGAGTCCGCATGAAAGAAGTTCTGATCGTTGACGACGAAGCCGCCATGCGCGAGGCGCTGGAAGCCAATTTCCGGCGGCACGGATGGCGTGTGCAAAGTGCCGCGGGCGTCGGCGAAGCTTTAAGTGCTTTTCGCCAGGAGCCCAGCCGCCTGGTCATCACGGACATGCGCATGCCCGATGGCGATGGCTTGCAGGTGATGGAAGGCGTGCGCAAGTGCATGCCGGAAACTCCTGTCATTCTCTTGACCGCCTACGCTAGCGTCCCCGATGCCGTGGAAGCGATGCGCGGCGGCGCTTGCGATTATCTGCAGAAGCCTATTTCGTTCGAAGAGCTGGAGTCTACCGCCGAGCGTTTCGTCGGGCACGCCACTGAACCCGCTGCCGCAGACGGCGGCGTGGAAGCAGTTGCCGAATCGCTCTCTTTTCGCAGGGTCCTGGAACAAGCCCGCAAAGTGGCCCGCAGCGATGTGGACATTCTGATCGAAGCCGAAAGCGGCACGGGCAAGGAAGTGGTGGCGCGCATGATTCACCAGCACAGCTCCCGGCGAACGGGTCCCTTCGTTGCCGTGAACTGCTCCGCCTTCCCGGAAAATCTACTTGAGAGCGAATTGTTTGGTCATGTGCGCGGCGCGTTCACCGGCGCGCAGAATGCCAAAGCCGGCAAATTTGAACTCGCGGAAGGCGGCACGCTTCTGCTCGATGAAATCGGCGAAATGCCACTAGCGCTGCAACCAAAACTGCTTCGCGTACTCCAGGAACGCGAGATCGACCGCCTCGGCGATACCAAGCCCGTGCATGTGGATGTGCGCATCATCGCCACCACTAACCGCCCCTTACACCAACAGGTAAAAAACGGCGTGTTCCGCGCGGATCTCTATTACCGCCTTCATGTCGTCCCGCTCTCCATCCCGCCTCTGCGCGAACGCCGCGAAGACATCTTGCCATTGGCCGAATATTTCCTGCGCAAGTATGAGCCCGCCGAATCCCGTGGAATGTTCCGCATCGCAAAGGAGCTCGCGGAGCAATTGAAATGGCACGATTGGCCCGGAAACGTCCGCGAACTGGAAAACGTGATCCGCCGCGAACTGGCCTTTGCTGGGGGAACCACTCTCGACGGCCGGGAAATCGAACTCGGTTCCGAGTTGCGCGAAGACGCCGCGCCCGGCGAACTGCGTCCCGGCGTCACCATGCACGAAATGCAGCGCCGCCTTCTGGAGGCCACGCTCGAAGCCACCGGAGGAAACCGCACGCGAGCCGCCGCGCTGATGGGCGTGAGCCTGCGCACGGTCCGCAACAAAATTCGGGAGTACGGCTTAGCAGGCAGGAGGCCGTCATGAGTTGGCTGCAAACAACAAATCTGATCATGCTGCAGCGCTTCCTGGATGTGGACGCGATGCGGCAAACCCTGGTCACCACCAATGTCGCGAACGTGGACACGCCCGGCTATCACACGCGCGATGTCGATTTTCGTGGAGAAATGATGCGCGCCATGAACGGCCAGGCCGACGATGGCACCAGCCCATTTGTGATGCCGGTGCGCGGCCTGCTGGCCCGGCCGGATGGCAACAACGTCAGCCTGGAGCGCGAATCCATGCTCTTGGCGGAAGTGCAACTGCAATTTAAGACCGCCACTGCCATTCTGCGCGCGGAATTCCTACAAATTCACACTGCCATCCACGAGGGTCAATAATCATGAACCTTTTTCGCGTACTCGAAATCAGCGGTTCCGCACTGCTCGCGGAGCGCATCCGTGCCGAAGTCACCGCGGCGAATCTTGCCAATGCGGAGACCACCAAAACGGAAAGCGGCGGGCCATACCAGCGCATGAACGTGGTCTTTGGCGCGCGCCCCGTAGGATTCCGAAGCTTCAATGGAATGATGCTGGCCTCGCTGGCCGATCTCCACGCCGAAGATGTTCGCGTGGTGGGCTTGGCACAGGACACCACGCCGCCCGTCCGGCGCTACGAACCGGGCCATCCGGATGCGGACAAGGACGGCTATGTGGCGTATCCGGCCGTCAATCCGGCGGAAGAGATGGTCAACCTGATGGGAGCGGCGCGCGCCTACGAGATGAATGCCTCCGCCGTGGCCAGCACGAAAAACATGATTCAAGCGGCCATCACGATTCTGTCCTGATTTCGATTTGAGTAACGAGGGAGAACCATGGGCAACACAATTCAAGGATTACCAACGGGCGCGCCCGATTTCGGCGCAACTTCCACGATCAAAACGCAGGCCGCTGGCGGCGATTCCACGGAGTTCATGAAAACCTTGCAAGACGCCATGACCCAGGTGGGCCAGTTGCAAAACGATGCCGACACGCGCGTGGGTCAATTGCTCAACGGAAACGGCCAGGACGTGCATTCCGCCTTGATCGCGGTGGAGAAGGCCAGTCTGGCGTTCGACATGATGGTCCAGGTGCGCAACAAGATTGTGCAAGCCTACCAGCAGGTTTCAGGCATGCAATTTTAATCTGAGCTAGAAACAAGGAGAGGGTCCCGGCGGTTTGGGCATGGAAAAATTCCTGCAACAAATCCAGGCTTTTTTTCGCGGCTTGACACTTGGCCAGCGCGTGGTCCTCGTCGTCGGCACATTGCTGGTCGCCGCCGTGATCTGGGGATTTACCATGTTCTTTTCCGCGGGCGAGTACAAGCCGTTGTTTTCCGGGATGTCCCCCGCGGATGCGCAACAGCTCTCCGTGCGCCTTGCCGGGGAAAACATCAGCGCACAACTTTCCACCGATGGCACTTCCGTGCTGGTGCGCGCGGACCAGATTGACAAGGCCCGCCTTGCCGCCGCGGCCCAAGGTCCCATTTCCAGTGGCCGTCTGGGCTTTGAACTCTTCGACAAGCCCAATTGGTCAGGCAGCGATTTTTCCGAAAAAGTGAATTACCAGCGCGCCGTCGAGGCGGAACTTGAACGCACCATTCAGACCATGAGCGGCGTGGATTCCGTGCGCGTGCATCTTGTGCTGCCGAGAGATTCTCTCTTCGCCGACCGCGAGCGCCCTGCCAAAGCTTCCGTCGTCCTCAAACTCCGTGGCTCGCGCCTGACGGATCAAGTGGCCATGCCCGTGGCAAATCTTGTCGCCAGCGCTTGGGATGGTTTGACGCCGCAAAACGTCACGGTAGTGACCACCGAAGGACAAATTCCCTCCCCGGGTCATGGAAGGATGCTGGCAGGCAGCGCCGGCAATCTGGAACTCGAAGCGCTCCTTGCGGAAAAACTGGTGCAAACCCTTTCCCCGGTTGTCGGCGGAGATCACATCAAATCCAGCATCACCATTGATTACGATCCCACTTCCGGCGAGAGCACTCAGGAACTCTACGACCCCAACACCATCGCCGTCTTGAGCTCGCAATCTTCCAACGAGACAGTCGGCGATCTGGAACCCGCGGGAATTCCCGGAACGCCCAGCAATACGCCCAATTCTCAGTCCAACGCCACGGCCGTGGCGCAAGCCAAAACCAACTCCACCACGCAGGGGCTTCACAGTGAAAGCAAAACCTTTGCCGTCAGCCACACCACCAAGCATTTACTGGAGCCCGCCGGGCGCATCCGCAAATTGGCGGCGGCCATCCTGGTAGACGACGCCATCGACGCCAAAACCGAGAATGGCAAGACGCAACAGAACCGCCGCAAGCGCACTCCCGAGGAAATGAAGCAGATCGAGGAGCTTGCCAAAGCCGCAATTGGTTTCGACGCGCAGCGTGGCGACCTCTTCGCGCTACAAAACATTTCTTTTGTGCAGGCCCCGCCGGAAGTAATCGTGCCCACAGGAAAAGTAACTCGTATCATGACCTTCGTGGAACGCTGGACGGGCATCCTGCGCTATGCCGCCTTGCTGCTGATGTTCCTGCTTGTCTATGTGCTCGTTCTCCGTCCAATCAAAAATCAATTCGTGGACATTTTGAAGAGCCCGCCGCGACCCCTTCTCCAAGCAGGCGCAGCCGCACAATTAGGGGCGGGAGCAGAATCTGTACAGGGCGCGGCGGCGCGGACCAGCGTCCCAATCGAAGGTCCCTCAGCGGAAGTGAATCGCACCATTCAATTGAAGAAAGAGCTAGTGAACAAAGTGAAATCTGATCCCGAATCGGCCAGCCGGCTGGTTCAGAACTGGGTTCGCGAAACGGAGAAGCCGCAATGACCCCCGCGGAAGAAGCCGCCATTCCGGGAAAGCGCAAGGCGGCGATACTTCTGGTGCTTCTCGGCGACGACGTGGCCGCCGCTGTCTACAAGAACCTACCGGAGGCCGAGGTGCGTCTCATCACGCAAGAGATTGCGGAGCTCGAATACGTTTCGCCTGAATTGGCTTCTCGGGTCCTTCAGGAATATCACCGCTTGGCCGTAACCCAGGAATATCTGGCTCAAGGCGGCCATGAATTCGCCAACAAATTGTTGATTAAAGCGTTTGGAGAGCATGGCGCCAAGGCATTGCTAGAGGAAGTGAGCCGTGCGCAAGAAGCGAGTGCCCAGAATCTGGATGCGATGCAGAAGACAGACCCGCACCAACTGGCAAAATTCATTCAGGGAGAGCATCCCCAGACCATTGCGCTGGTGTTGGCCCACTTGAACGCCAAGAACGCGCGCATGGTGCTGATGTTGCTCCCGGATAAAGTGCGCGGGCAAGCCGTGAAGCGGCTGGCGCAGATGCAACAATTTTCTCCGGAGATGGTCAAGCAGATTTCGATTGTGCTTCACAAACGCCTGCTCACCCTAGGCCAGCAAAGCCGCCGCGCCTATGGCGGAGTCAAGGCCGTGGCCGACCTCCTGAACCAGTTGGACCAGGAAGCCACCACTACCATTCTGGACACCATCGAGCAGGACAACACCCAACTCGCTACCAGCATTCGCAATCTCATGTTCACCTTCGACGATTTCCGCGAAGTGCCCGACACCGGCATTCGCGAATTGCTTGGCCAGGTGGACAAGAAAACTCTTGCCACCGCCCTGAAGGGTGTCTCCGAAGAATTGAAGAATCATTTCTTCAAATGCATGTCTTCGCGCGCTGTTGAAATGTTGAAGGAAGACATGGAAGTGCTCGGTCCCGTGCGTTCCCGGGATGTGCACGCCGCAAAGCAGGAAATTGTCTCCGTGGCGCGGCGTTTGGAGGGGGAAGGGAAGTTGGTTCTGAAGCAGGAGCAGGAAGATTCCTATGTCGTCTGAAACCACTTCGCGGGCCGGAGGGCCGATGCAGACCGAACCTTTTTTGTATGTCCCTACGGGGGATGGTACGGAGTCCGGTGCGGACCAGCCCAATCCCTGGGGTGTGCTCGGCGCACCCACAAAAACACAAGCAGAGAAGATGGAGCGCGAGACGCTCGTCCGCGGTATCCAGGAAGGCGAATCGCGCGCACGGGCCGCTTGCGACGCCAAAGTGGCCGCCGCTCAAGATGGAATTCGCAAAGCGCTCCTGGAATTTCAAAAAGAGCGCGAAGATTATTTCAATCGCATTGAGCCGGAAGTGGTGCAATTGGCGCTGGCGATTGCGCGCAAGATTCTCCACCGCGAAGCACAGATCGATCCGTTGCTGCTCACCGGATTGGTGCACGTGGCCCTCGAAAAGCTCGATGCCGGAACGCGCCTGCGCCTCCGCGCAAACCCCGCCGACATGCACTTTTGGAATGAACACTTTGCGCAATCCGGCAGCGGCGTTGCTTCGCCGGAGTTGATTGGAGACTCCTCCTTGCAGCACGGCGAGTGCTCGTTGGAAACGGAAGTGGGCAGCACGCAAATCAGCCTGGAAACACAGCTCAAGGAGATCGAACAGGGTTTCTTTGATTTGCTGGAGCAGCGCCCGCGAGTACGTTGATGGCAGAATCACGCGATTTGAAGCCTTTTCTCAAGCGATTGGAAGATTTCTCCACGTTGCGCTGGACCGGGCGCGTCACCAAAGCCGTCGGCCACCTGGTTGAATCCGACGGACCTTTTTGCAGCGTCGGCGAAGGTTGCGCGATCCTCACCGAAGATGGCCAAACGTTTTCCGGAGAGATCGTCGGATTTCGCGGCCGCTCAGTGTTATCCATGCCGCTGGAAAGGCCGAGCGGCATTCGCTACGGTGATCGCATCGTAACGCGCGGCACGCATCCCGCTCTTCGCGTAGGGCCCGGTGTCCTGGGGCGCGTCATTGATGGTTCCGGCAAGCCGCTGGATGATCTTCCCAACTACCGAGCCAGGGAATATTGGCCGCTGCATGGAGACCCGCCGCAGCCTCTCGAGCGCTCTCCCATTCGCGAGCCGTTGGGTTGTGGCATTCGCGCCATCGATGGCCTGTTGACTTCGGGCTGCGGGCAGCGCGTGGGCATTTTCGGCGGCAGCGGCGTGGGGAAAAGCACATTGATTGGCATGATGACGCGTGGCACAAACGCCGATTTGACGGTGCTCGCGCTCGTCGGTGAGCGCGGCCGCGAAGTCCGTGAATTTCTCGAGGAATCCATCGGCAAGGTAGGGTTGGCGCGCTCGGTAGTTGTCGTTTCCACTTCCGATCAATCGCCGCTTCTGCGCATTCGTGCGGCGCTCGCCGCCACCACCGTCGCGGAATATTTCTGCGCGCAAGGGAAGCATGTACTCCTTGTAGTCGATTCTTTGACGCGTTTTGCCATGGCCCAGCGCGAAATCGGCCTTGCCGCCGGTGAGCCGCCCACCGCGAAAGGCTATACGCCCTCCGTGTTCACGTTGCTCGCGCGCCTGATCGAGCGCGCCGGAAACTTCGGCGGCGGCAGCATCACCGCGTTCTACACCGTTTTGATGGAAGGCGACGACCAGCAGGATCCCCTGGTGGACGCGGTGCGCGCCCTGCTCGATGGCCATGTGCTCCTCGACCGCAAGCTCAACGCGCGTAGCCACTACCCGCCCATCTCCGTCCTCGATAGCCTCAGCCGTTTGATGGAGGCTGTGTGTACCGTCGAGCATCAGGAAAAGGCCAAGCGTCTCCGCCAATTGTTGGCGGCCTACGCGGCCAGCGAAGACCTGGTGCGCATCGGCGCGTATCAAAAGGGTGCGGACGCCACGCTGGATCGCGCCTTGGCGGCGCTTCCCGCAATCACGGCATTCCTGCAGCAGCGTAAAGACGAGCGCGCACCGTACGCCGATTCGATCAAAGCTCTTCTGGCGCTTCCGGGATAAACGCATGCCCTTCAAATACCGGTTGGAAGTTTTGCTGCGGTTGCAGCGCAGTGTTGAGCATCAGGAAGAGAACCAGCTGCTCGCTTGCGTCGCTCGCGTCGCGCAACTGAAGGCGCGGCTGCAACAGTGGGAACAGGCGCGATTCGCGCGCAAGCAGCGCACTGTGGAGGAACTGCAAGAAGGCGCGAAAGGAATCGTGTTGCAGCTGGCCGCGGAATGGGACGCAGGCGCACGTCGAAAGCAAGCGGAGCTGCGCAAGCAAATAGAAGCTGCGGAGCAATTGCGGTTGCAGCAGATGCAAATCTACCGGAAAGCCCGCCAGAAGCGCGAAGTGCTCGATGATTTGCGCCAGCGCCAGCAAACGACATACGACCAGAAAGAACTTCGCCAACTGCAACGCACCCTCGATGAAACGTTTCTCATCCAAACGTTTCACAAAAAGAACGACTAGAAGTTGTCTAACATATGCTTCTTGTGAGGGCACGGCCTTACAAGCCACAGAAACACTATCATCCCGTCATTCCGAACGGAGTCTGCGAAGTGAGGGACGGTTTTGCATCGCGCGCCTTTTGTGCGATGAATCCCTCCCTTCTTGGGGTGCGCAAGACCTACGAGATCACTCTTAACTCTGTCCTTGCCTGGGCAAAGATTGCCTCACTAGGCCACGGTTTGCCCGGTTTCTCCACACATCGAATTCTTTAGAAATCCTGCAACTCTTTCAGCGACTGAGGGATAAGCGCTCTCTGCCTATGCAAACGGGAATGGTGGACCTTGTGCATAAACCTCTCCGGAGTTCGAGTGGAGCGTAATGCCAGCAACTTTCATTGCGGCGATGCCCGTGAATCCCCCAGTGACGAATCCCACTGTGGCGGCTACAGCTGCTCCGGCAGCGGTGAAGCCAGCCAGCGGCATGCCGGTCTTTGCGCAGATGGTGGCTCAAAAGATGGCCACCCCTGATTCACAAGCATCTTGTAAGAAGGGTACTGAAGATACCCCGAACGGTGTGTCTTCCCCATCGCCCGTGAATTCTTCTACGGGCGCTCCGCCAAAAAAGTTCGCACCGACTCGCCCAACTGCTTCTGTCTGCACGCAGAGCAATCTGCTTTCAGATAAGTTGAACCCCGTTCTCAGCCCCATTCTCCCGCTGTCCATGGGCTCCGTGATTGGTAGTCCCCCAGCCACAACTCCGCCAAACACTGCTTGCTCCACTTGGACCACAACCGACGGCGCGGCATCTGCCTCCGCGCCAATCTCGCCCACAACTCCGGATACATCGAACACTTCTGCGCCAAACGCCGCGAGCGGGGGACTTACATCCGGCAATGTAACTCCGGCACCAGCGGATCAAATCGCCGGCAGTACCATGAACTCGTCAGTGCCTTCAACTGTCAGCGCAGATCCATCTGTAATCGCCAGCGCGATGGAAGGCGATATGGCCGCCGTACCGCTGCCACCAAATGCGGCAACCTCGCCAGTAGCCTCGTCAGCAGCACTACCAGCATCACAGAATGTAATTCCCGATCAAATCGGTGTTGCGGCTCCAAACCCCAATCCGAATCCCAACTCAGTAGTTCCTCAGAGTCCGGTCAACTCGGCGAGTAACACGCAAAGCGCGCCAACTCCTCCAGTAGTTGCAGTCGCGCCCGCCATTCAAACGCCCGTACTTTCTACAAACCCGACTGCACCTTTTGTGCAAAGTCAGCCGACGCCACCGGCCAGCAAGGCTCCAGCCGCGGTATCCGCAACGACCAACTCGAAAGCCCCGACCCCTCCGTCTTCGAATACAGCGACTCCGGCCATTCATCTACAATTGCCCACCCTTGGAGATGTGCTGCGACAGGTCGCCGCCGCCACGGAAAAGACCAACGCACTCGCGGCCGCGGTCAACGTCAGGATAGCAAAGGATCCCCTTAGCGCCCCCGCGAAAGGACCAGTGCTCAGCACGCTGGATGTGCCGAAGGCCGGCGTGCAATCGAGTGCCTTGCGTTCCAGCGCCGTTGCAAATCACCAGAACGGCATTGACCAGACGAGCGTGCAGAAGAGCAGCGCCACAGCCAACGGAAACCTGGCCGACGATCAGGAGCCAGCAAACTCGACACTGTCCGCTCCGGACTCCAAGGCAAACACCACCGGTGCCATCGCGAATTTCAATGACACTTTGAATGTCGCCCAACAGAACACCGCTGACCCGAGCAGCAACCCTCAGCCCGCTGGCGCGACGCCAGCGACAATCCCCATCGCCAAAGACGCCTCCCTGCCGCAGACTCCCGCGTCTTCCGATTCTTCGCGGAGTGATAGCGCGAGCAGCGCGCCACCAGACAAGCCCGATTTGGGCGTGAGCACACCAGCCCAGATCAACAACGCGCAGCTCGGCGGCACCGACGCGCACTCCGAAATGCACATCGCCATGCAGACAGACAAACTGGGCACGGTAGAACTTCACGCGCGGGTCACTGGCGAACAGGTGGGCGCAGCCATCATGGTGGAAAAGCGAGAAGCGCACGCCGCGCTCGCCGTCGAGCTGCCATCCTTGCAGCAGGCGCTATCCGATAAAAGTCTCCGCGTGCAAAGCGTTGTGCTCCTCCAGGCGGCCATGCACTCCACCGCCCAGGGTGCGGGCGATCACGCGCAACATCAGCCCCGCAGTCAGCCGGGAACGGCCTATCGGCAGGTGCAGGAAGCCGCAGCGTTTCCGCCAGTGTTCGCGGCCGCGGCAGAGCCCAGCGGAATTTTTGACGACCGGGGACGATTGAGCGTCCTCGCATGAAGATTGGAGAAAAAAGATGATGAACATCTCCGGAATTCCCCGCGCGTTACCCCAGACTTCGCCATCGACGGGCTCTTCCAGCAGTTCGTCGACAAACTCCTCCAGCAACCAGCTCAACGGCAACTCCTTCATCACCCTGCTCACTGCTCAGCTGCAGGCTCAGGATCCGCTCAACCCCATGGATCCCGATCAGATGGTTAACGAACTCGTCTCCATGAATTCGCTCCAGCAGCTCATCGGCATTAAACAGGATCTGGATAACTTGACCGGGGCAAACTCCAGTAGCGGAACCGCCGCTACTGGTTCCAGTTGACTTTCTTTCACAAAGGGCAAGCCGCTGGCATTGCCACTGCCCCTTCCGATGCCGTTTCCTTTAAACATTTTCCCGGCGCAATCGCCGGCTAGCTTCAAACTGAGGAGAACATCATGCCGTCATTTTCAATTCCGCTTTCAGGGTTAGACACCAGTTCCACCGATTTGTCGGTCATTGCCAACAATCTCGCGAACTTGAACACCACCGGCTTCAAGGCCCAGAGCGCGAGCTTCCAGGATCTCTTTTACCAGCAGATCGGCTCCAGCGGCGACGGCAATGCCATCCAGGTCGGTGTCGGCGCGTCGGTGGCAGGCATTGAGTCGCAGTTGACGCAGGGCAGCATCCAGAGCACCGGCAACTCCACTGACGTTGCCATTCAGGGCGATGGCTTTTTCGTCGTCGATAATGGTGGCGAGCAAATGTACACTCGCGCGGGCAATCTGTCGGTCGGCTCGGATGGCACCTTGCAGACCGAGGCTGGCGCCACGGTTCAAGGCTACCAGGCCGTTAATGGCGTGATTCCGCCAAACGCCACGCTCGGCCCACTCTCCATTCCCACGGGCCTGATCAATCTGCCGCAAGCCACAACCGAAGTGCAGCTCGCCCTCAACCTGGATGCAAGCGGCGGAACAGGGGCTGTCGCGGCCAGCCAACAGACCGGCACGGGAATTACTGCCGCAGACACGCTGGCGACCGGTTCGCAACTGGCGTTCACGGATGGCACGAACACCTTCACTTACACGACGGCAGCCGGAGACACGCTGGCGACTCTCGTAACAAAGATCAATGCCAATCCCAATTTCAACGCCTCCCTCAACGGCAATAATCTTGTGATTACGGCCACAAATGGAAAGGCGATTAACTTCACCACGAACTCGTTGCACGACACCACGGGGGCCCTCTCGGAGACCTTCAGCCCCACTGGCACCAATGCACCGGCCGGCACGTTCAGCACCTCGATTGTTGCCTACGATGCGCTGGGCACCAGCCATGTGCTGACGTTTAACTTCACCAAGACTGCCGCCAACACCTGGACGTATCAGATTACCGCCCCCCAGGGCGATCTGGCGGCTGGCGGCAACCCGGTCATCGGGGCCGGAACGCTGACGTTCAACGGCAACGGTCAACTGGTCACTCCCGCCGCGAACGTTGCGGGATTGACGATTCCCGATCTTGCGGATGGCGCCAGCCCCCTCAATTTCACATGGGAATTGTTCAACGCAAATGGCGGCGGCTTATTGACCCAGCTAGCCGGATCCTCCGCCACCTCTTCCACCCAGCAAAACGGTTATGCCAGCGGCTCGCTGAATAGCTTCACGATTGGCAATAACGGTGTGATCCAGGGAATTTTCAGCAACGGCCAAACCAGCTCTCTCGGTCAAATCGCTCTGGCCAGTTTCTCCAATGAACAGGGACTGGTCCGTAACGGCGACAATGAGTTCGTCTCCAGTCTGGCGTCCGGCCCTGCCGATATCGGCCAGCCGGGCACAGGTGGCCGAGGCTCGTTAAGCGGCGGCGCGCTGGAACAATCCAACGTGGACATTGCCACGCAGTTTGCTCAGCTCATCGTGGCACAGAGCGATTACCAGGCGAACTCCAAAGTCCTCACGACTTTCAACGAGGTAACCCAAGCGGCGATCAACCTGATAACGTAAAACTCATTCAGCGAGGGAAGAGCTCCGCGAAGAACCGGAGCTCTTCCTCTCTCTAAGAGAATCTTCATGAGGGAACTCCCAATCCTTCCACGATGTTTCATCCTGAATCTCCTCGCTTCTCCACCGTTCTTCTCGTGATTCCCTAACTCTCGCAATTCCCGCCACTTCCCGGCAATTCGCGTATGCGCTTTCCGTAAAAGAAACAACTCTTCCGGCGATTAAATTGCACCACTCTTTCGCGTATGGTTGCTAAGAACTCAGCGTCGATCGAACCTCCGCAGACTCCTCCTCTGCCTGCAATTGTTCCGCGCAAGTCGTCCTTGCCCAAGCTGGCGCTCATCGCGGGGCTTGTCATGCTCGCGGGAATTATTGCAGCTTGGTTTGCTTTCGGCCGCGGGGATACTCCCGAAGCCTCCACCGCGGGCTCCTCCAACAGTTCTGAACTCACCACGGTTCATCTCGATGGGTTTATCGTGAATCTCGCCGATCGCGAAGAAAACCATTTCCTGCGTGTAACCATGGATCTGGCGCTGGACCATTTGCCTCCAGGCACAGAAAAAGACAAGCCCGCCTCTGGCCTTCCTACGGCGCGCATCCGCGACGCGATTCTCTCCGTGCTGACAGACTGCAGTGCCGACGCACTGCTTACGCCAGACGGCAAGAATCAGCTGAAGAAAAAACTGATCGAGACATTGAATCGCAGCGTTCCTGAGCTCGGCGTGCGCGATATCTATTTCACGGAGTTTTTGGTCCAACGGTGAGCTATGGCCTCGTTGCCGATGACCGTTCCAATTCGCAAAGGGGAATTGTCCGAAGAGCTTTGGAGCGAAGCAGCCATGTTGCCGTGCGTCCTGAGTGTGGATGTGCCGCTGAAGGATTTTGCTGTGCGCGACCTTTTGCGGCTGGAGCCGGGCTCGATCGTTGAATCCAGAAATGTCAATGGCGCTGATCTTCCCATCTTTGTGAATGCGCGGCTCATCGGTTGGGCGGAATTTGAAGTGGTTGGGCAGCGTCTGGCGATTCGCTTGACGGAACTCGCCTGAGGAGCGTCGAAATGCAGGAAACTCTCCGTGAAAGGTCCCCGGATTTGCGCTGGAATGCTCCGGGATTCTTCCGGCCCATCCTTGCGGCGATTGCCAATGGTCTCCACCAGATTCATGTGCGGCGCAAGCCCCACACTTTGCATCTTCAAGAGACGTTGGCACTGGGAGACAAGCGCTTTCTAGCCGTCATCGAGTGGAAAAACGAGAAACTCCTCATCGGTGTCACTGCGCACGCCATCACCCTCCTCGAACCGCAAATTGAGAAAGAGGCGCGGAAATTCGCGTGGGAAAAGGAGCGCATTGCGTGAGACGGTTCACTCCCTGCTTCGCCAGGGCCAGGCGTGCCATCTTCCTGCTCGCCGTCTGCGCTCTTGCTCTGCCCGGGCGCATCCTGGCTGCACCTCAGCAAACGGTCATCCAGCTTCCCGGAATGACCGTGCGCTCGGACTCTACTCCCGTCACCATCATTGTCCTGTTGACCCTGCTCACGCTTCTTCCCGCCATCCTTCTTTCGATGACCCCCTTCGTACGCATCCTCATCATTTTCCATTTTCTCCGCCAGGCGCTGGGCACGCAAACCGCGCCGACAAATCAGACGCTCGTGGGCCTCTCGTTGTTCCTCACCTATTTCCTGATGCAACCGGTCGTCATGGGCATCAACCAACAAGCCATTCAACCGTACGAGCAGGGCCGGCTCACGGTCTGGCAGGCGCTGGACAAGGGTGCCGTCCCAATGCGCCACTTCATGCTGAATTACACCCGCGAGAAAGATCTCGCCCTTTTCCTCGACATGAGCAAGGAGCCGCGCCCGCAAAAGCCGGATGACCTCGCTATGCGCATCGTCATTCCGGCTTATATCCTCTCGGAATTGAAGACCGGCTTTCAGATTGGCGCCGTACTCTTTCTGCCGTTCCTGGTCATCGATCTCGTAACCGCTTCGGTAACCACTTCCGTGGGTATGTTCCAGCTTCCCCCTGTAGTGATTTCTACGCCTCTCAAAATCTTGCTCTTCGTTGTTGCCGACGGCTGGAACCTCGTGGTCGGTTCCATGCTGCGGAGTTTTCAGGTGTGAGGTGAAACGATGACGCCAGAACAAGTAGTCGCGCTGGCACGGCAAACCATCGAAGCGGCCTTCTGGGTCGCGGCGCCGGTTCTTCTTTCGGCGATGGTGGTCGGCCTGCTCATCAACGTCGTGCAGGTTTTGACATCCATCCAGGACACGACCGTTTCCACTGTTCCCCGGCTCACCGCCGTCGGCATCATCCTGTTCGTCTTGGCACCGTGGATTTTGCACCATCTGGTCGTGTTTACGCGCGCTTTATTCGGCGACTTCCGTTTGTACACGCGATGAAAGGGGCGGCGTGATCTCAGCGTACGAAATCATCATTATGCATGCCGCCGCAATTGGGTTGCGTGTCGGCGGTGTCTTCACCTTCATGCCGTTTTTTGGCAGCGTGGGCATCCCCGCCCAAATTAAGGCCATTCTGGTGCTCCTCTGTACCGTGGCGCTTTATCCCGTTGTCCCGTTTTTCCCGGCGCCATTTTCGATTTCTGCTCTAACGCAACTCGGCCTCACGGAGGTGACGCTTGGCTTGTTGATTGGGCTGTGCCTGCAATTTGTGTTTGAAGCCGTGCAGCTTGCCGGGCAAATCACCGGTTTCCAGTTGTCCTTCTCCCTGGTGAACGTAATCGACCCGCAGACCGACGTGGACACCCCGGTTCTCGCTAACCTGCAGCAACTCATTGTGTTGTTTCTTTTTTTGCAACTCAACGTACACCACTGGATTCTCCGTGGCATCGCCAAAAGTTTTGAACGCGTACCGCCAGGCACTGTCGTGTTTTCTCTCCAGCATGTGCGCGAACTATTTCATGCCGCTGCAGGTATGTGGACAGCCGGCCTTCAGCTTGCCGCGCCCGTCCTGCTGGCCACGGTAATTCTCGACGTCACCGTCGGATTCGTCAGCAAGGCCGCACCGCAAATGCCCGCGCTCTTTCTCAGCATTCCGCTGAAAACTCTGTTGGGGTACGTCGTTCTGGCGATGGCCATGGGCCTGTGGCCGGAATTTTTTGAAAGGGAGTTCAGCAACGCGCTGGCCTGGAGCTGGCGCCTGCTGGAACTAACGCACTAAAGGAACGAAACTTTGCCGGATAATCGCACAGAGAAGGCCACACCGCGCCGACGCCTGAAGGCCCGCGAACACGGACAAGTCCTCCGCAGCCGTGATCTCGTCTCGGCCATCACCCTTTTGGGCTTGGTGTGCTGCATGGCCTGGCGCCCTGAAGCTTGGATTTCAGGTTGGCGCGCCTACTTCACGAACCAGTTGGACTCGGCAATCTCCACCCACTGGGATGGAGGGCTTCCCCTTTGGTCGGCCACGGGCACTGCTGTGCTCCTCGGCGTCGGTCCTTGGCTCGTCGTGGCTTTTGGTGTTGCCGTGGTCAGCACTTTGGCGCAAGGAGCGCCCACCTTCGCGGGAGAAGCCCTTGCGCCGAATTTCAACCGCCTCAACCCCGCCAACAACCTCCAGCAACTATTCTCTCTCGCCGCCATCAGTCGCGTTTTGCGTTCCCTGTTGCCCACTTCCGTGATTGTCTATCTGGCGTTGCATCTAATCCAATCGCAGGCCGTGGGCATTCTGCACGCGGCGCGGTTGCATCCCGGCGCGCTGCTCGCACTGTTGGGCTCCTTGTGTTTCGGGCTGGCGTGGCGCTCCATCGCGGTTTTTCTGGTCTGGTCCGCCATGGACTATTTCCTGCAATGGCAGACTTATGAAAAGTCCCTGCGCATGACCAAGCAGGAAGTGCGCGACGAATCCAAGGAAAACGAGGGCAATCCGGAAGTCCGCGGACGCATTCGCCGCCTCCGCCGCGATATGTCTCGCAAGTCCCTGCAGAAAAGCATGCAGCGCGCCACCGCCGTCATCACCAACCCCGTGCATTTCGCCGTGGCACTCGAATATCGCCCCGCCATCATGGCCGCCCCGGTGGTTGTTGCCAAAGGGCAAAACCTGATCGCTCTGAAGATCAAGGAACTGGCGCGTTGGAATGACGTCCCCATCGTCGAAAATCCGCCGCTGGCCCAGGCCCTCTACAAAGCCACTGAAGTCGGCCAAGTGATACCGCCCAAGCTGTACGCCGCCGTCGCCGAAATCCTAGCCTTTATCTACCGCGCCCAAATGCGCATGCGCACCGCGGAAGCCAAATCGTTCTAGGGAGAGTTCATGGCAGCAGAGCTCACAGCAAAGACTTCGAGAGGCGCCACCGAGTGGCTGTTCCCTGTCGCCGCTGTCACGCTCGTGTTTGTGATGCTCGTGCCGGTCCCCGCCATTGTGCTGGACATTCTGCTCTCCATGAGCATCGCCCTGGGCGTCCTCGTTCTTCTCTCCGCCTTGTTCATCTTGCGTCCGGTGCAGTTTTCCGTTTTTCCCACGATGTTGTTGTTCCTCACCTTGCTTCGCATTTCCCTGAATATCGCCAGCAGCCGGCGAATCCTTCTTCACGGCAATGAAGGGCTAAGCGCCGCCGGAACCGTGATTCAAGCCTTTGGGCAGTTTGTTGTCGGCGGCAACTATGTTGTGGGCTTCGTGATCTTCCTCGCCTTGATCGCCATTCAGTACCTGGTCATCAACCACGGCGCGGTCCGCACCGCCGAAGTTGCCGCCCGCTTCACCCTGGACGCCTTGCCGGGAAAGCAAATGGCCATCGATGCGGAAATGAATGCTGGTTTGATCGACGAGCACCAGGCTCGCGCGCGCCGCGAAATCATCGGCAAGGAAGCGGAATTCTACGGCGCCATGGACGGTGCTGCCCGCTTCAGTCAGCGCGATTCTCTGGCCACCATCCTCATCACCATCATCAACATCGTCGCCGGATTCTTGATCGGCGTATTCCAACTGAACATTCCCCTAGCCGATGCCGCAAAAACTTACACCGTGCTCACCGTAGGCGATGGCCTCGTCACCATGATTCCCTCGCTGCTCGTTTCCGTCGCGGGCGGCATCGTTGTGACGCGCACTTCCAGCGAAACTACGGTGGGCATCGAGTTCGGCCGCCAGTTGTTTGGCAAGCGCACGCCACTGCGCATCGCCGCCGGCGTAATGCTGTTGCTGGCCTTGATTCCAGGCCTCCCCAAAATTCCGTTCTTTATGATCGCCGCCCTCATGGCGTATCTCTCTTCGCGCGCAACCGTCAAGGCGGCAGAAGAGGTGAAGGCCGCGGAAATCGTTTCCGGAAAGAAGAAGGCCGATCCGCAGCAGCAGCTCGAAACCTTGTTGAAGTTGGACGAAATCAGCCTGGAAGTGGGCTATGCGCTCGTGCCCATGGTGGATCAGGCGCAAGGCGGCCAATTGTTGCAGCGCATTCGCGCTCTGCGCAAACACCTCGCATTGCAATTAGGTTTCCTCGTTCCCTCGGTCCACATTACGGACAACCTCAAACTCAAGCCCCGCGAATACGTAGTGCTACTGCGCGGCGTCGAAGTGGCCCGTTGGGAGATGCAGCAGGAGCGCCTGCTGGCAATCAGTTCCGATCCCACCGCCAGTCAACTGGAAGGTTTGGCGACGCAGGAGCCCGCCTTTGGCGCTTCCGCGCTGTGGATTGTGCCGGGCTTGCAGGAGCAGGCCTTGGCCAGCGGCTACGCCGTCGTAGACCAAACTTCCGTGCTCGCCACGCACCTGGCGGAAATCGTCCGCCAGTATGCGCACGAATTGCTCACGCGCCAGGAAACTAAACGTCTGCTTGACGCCATGGCAGAAGCGCAGCCCAAGCTTGTGGATGAGCTTGTGCCGCGCCTGCTCACCCTAGGCGAAGTACAAAAAGTCCTCCAGCAACTCCTGCGCGAACAAGTTTCCATTCGCGACCTCAGCTCCATTCTGGAGACTCTGCTCGATACCGCCACCGTCAACAAAAACCCTGTCGCGCTCGTCGAGGCCGTGCGTCAGGCGCTGGCCCGTTCCCTGGTTCAGCCGCTCATCGCGGACGACCGCAAACTCAAAGTGCTCGCTCTCGACCCCGCCATCGAACAGGAATTTCAGCGCCAATTGGATCCCCAGGCTGGAGGAGAGAAGTCCGCCGGCGGCGTAGGCGCGCCCCTCCGCCAGATCCTCGAAGGCTTGCAGAAAATGGTGGGCGACAAGCTCGCGCTGAGTTCCACAATCCTTCTTTGCAATAGCCCCTCCCGGTACCACCTGCGCCGTTTGCTGGAGCCCTTCCTGCCGCGCATCGTGGTCCTTTCACCCGCGGAAATTCCCGCTTCCGTGTCGGTGCAAACGCTGGGGGTGGTGCGATGAAGCGCAACACAAGGAGAGTTCATCTAGCAGGGAACTGAGCCATGTTAACCACATCTTCCAACAATGATTCCGCCACGGCCGTTCTCGATCCCGTCGAACGCGAGCGCTTGCTCCAGGAAAATCTTCCCGAAGTGCGCTACATCGCCCGGCGCATCCACGACCGCCTTCCTTCCCACGTCCCCTTCGATGATCTGGTGCACGCCGGAATTGTCGGCCTGATTGACGCCGTTGACAAATTCGATCCCACTCGCAACGTGCAGTTGAAATCCTATGCGCGCTTCCGCATCCGCGGCGCCATTCTCGATAGCCTCCGTCAGATGGACTGGAGCCCCCGCGCGCTCCGTCGCCAGGCGCGCCGCATTGAAGATGCCCAGCGAGAAATCGCCACGAAAGAGGGCCGCGCTGCCACCGACATCGAAATATCCGCGCACATGGGAATTTCGCTTGAAGAATACCAGCAACTCCTGGGCGATTTGCGTGGGCTGGATCTTGGCAGCCTGCAAGCCGCCAGCGGCGAAGAGAGCCCCGAAAATCCGCACACATCACTGACCGCCAAGGAAGAGGACGATCCCTTCCAGCTTTGTCTGCGTTCGGAAATGCGTACGCTCCTGGCAGAGTCCATCGAAGAATTGGAAGAGAAAGAGCGCCACGTCCTCGGCCTCTACTACCTGGAGGAACTCACCATGAAGGAAGTCGGTCTGATTCTCGATATTGGCGAATCCCGTGTCTCGCAAATTCATACTGCGGCCATTCTCCGGCTGCGCGGCCGTTTGCGCGAAAAGATTCAAGCACAGCGCGAAGCCGAACGCGACCCAGCGCCGCGTGCGCTACAAAGCTGAGGTGAACTATGCGCAAAATTCTCACTCAGGATGAAATTGACGCCCTCTTCAGCGCCGCCAAAGTGTCGCCCAAGGGTGGCGCGACAACTCCCCGGAAAGATGTGAAGCCGTGCGACCTCCGTAAACTGGGCACCCTGAATGCCGAGCAGGTCCGTGTCATCACCACTCTGCACGAATCCTTTGCACGGCGCCTCGGTGGTTCCTTGGGCGCGTACCTGCGGGTCGGCTTCGAGATGAACCTGGTCTCCGTCGAGCAAATCATGTATTCGGAGCTCGTCAGCCGCTTGCCGGAGCTCACGTACCTCGCTTCATTGCGCGTCATGCCTATTGATGCGCGCGCGACCATCCAGGCCGATCTTTCCCTGGTTTTCCCGATTGTGGAACTCGTCCTGGGCGGCTCGGGCTCCGAAACCATCGATCCCCGCGAACTCACCGAAATCGAAGAGCAGATCTTTGAAACCGTTGTGCGCCTCATTGCCCGCGACCTGCAGACCACCTGGGCTCCTGTGCTGGACATTGACATCGTTTTCGATCTTCGCCAGCAGCACACACAAATCCAAACCCTCATGCTCCCCATGGAAAAAGTTCTCTCCCTCACCTTCGAGATTCGCCTCCCGGACTCCCGCGGCTCGCTCAACTTGGCCTTTCCCGCTGTCGTCTCCAATGCGTTGTTGCGCAAACTTTCCGTGCAGTGGTCCTACTTCGAGCGCACACCTTCCCGCGAAGTGCGCCGCCAGATTCAACAGCGCTTGATGGAGAGCCGCTTCGACGTAAACCTGAGCCTGCCGCCCAGCCCTCTCAGCATTCGCGAAATCGTGGCCCTGGAGCCCGGCCGCGTCCTCGTTCTGCCCAAACGCGTGCACGAGCCCATTCACCTCAACGTTGCCGGGAAGCCCATGTTCCGTGCCTATCCCATCCGCCATGGCCCAAATCGCGGCGCGCGGATTGATCGCCGCATCCCGCTGCGTCCGGGTACAAAAGAGGAGGGCAAATGAGCGAAGCCGCTGCGCCAGCAATCACCGCTTTTGCCGCAGTCTGGAAGAATGCCTTCACCAAAATCCTTACCCAACTTGGCGCGGACAACGCCACGATCTCCGACGCCGCTGGTTCTTCTCTGCAACCCGCAAGCGCGGAGAGCACCCATGTACTCAGCGCAAAATTCTCCGGCGGCGGCTGTTTGCAAGGCCAACTGCTCTGGACTTGCGAGAAGAGCGTTGCGGTTCAGTGTGCCCAGTTGCTGATGTCAGAGCCCGTGGATGCGTCCATTCAATTCACGGACATGCATGCCGATGGCTTCCTCGAATTCCTGCGCCAGGTGGCCGGTGAAGCCGCCTTAGCCTGGAATGCGCATCAAGGGTTGCCCACCGAGCTTGTCTATCAGATTGAATCTTCTCCTTCCGTGGAACCGCAATCCACTCTGGCATTCACCATTGACTCGGATAAGTGCAGGGGGCTGGCCTTCCGCCTGGACCTCGACGCCGCAATTTGCGCCGCCCTCTCGGCCCTTCCTCCTGCGTCAATCCCCGAGCAACAACCAGAACAATCCTCTGCGCAAGAAAAGAATCCTCCCCAAAAGGAAGCCTCCGCGCAGGTTTCGGAACAACCCAAGGAAGAAAGCGCGTCAGCCTTGGAGAGCGATTCCGCACAATCGCATGCCTCCAATCTGGATTTGATTCTTGATGTCCAACTCGAGGCGACCATCCGCTTCGGGGAAAGGGAGATGCTCTTGCAGGATGTTTTTGGGTTGATGCCGGGCGCTGTTGTCGAGCTCAACCAATTGGTGAACGAACCTGCGGAATTGTTGGTGGCGGGGCGTTTGGTGGCGAAGGGCGAAGTCGTGGTGGTGGATGGGAATTTCGGATTGCGCGTGACGGAAGTCGTCAGCCGCGATCAGCGGGCGGAAATGCTTTCGCTTGAATGAGGTAGAACGTATGCACATGGATCTTCACGAAAAGCTAGCGGCCACGTGGAAGTGGGAAGGGTGGCGGCACGTTGCGATGCTGGATTGGAATCATCTCACCATTCGCTGTAGCGCTCCGGATTGCCATCGCCATGGCAAAGCGCAATTCGCGCCCCTGGCCCGCTTTCGCGGAATTTTTTACAACAATGGCTGGTATCACGCCACAGCTTGCTTAAACACCGCCCTCGTCCAACAACTTCGCAGCCTTCTCTTAACTTTTTCTCAGGATCGTGGAAAGCCTTACCGTCTTCCGCTCGGACTCTTGCTCGTTAATCGAGGCGCCATTACGCCGCAGGAGTTGCGCGCCGCCCTGCAACTTCAGCAGCGCGCGGGCTATGGAAAGCTGGGCTACTGGGTGCGCCAGATTGCCAACCTCAACGAATCCCGGCTCACTGCCGCGCTGGGCCAACAGTGGGGTTGCCCGGTCTTCCCGCTGAACCAGCATACCGCCGCCGCCCATGTGCCGGGCTGCCCTCCTTTTCCGCTGCTGGCTGCGGCAAAGGCCGTGCCTGCCTACAGCGCCTTTGATGGCCACCTGCTCCACATCGCCTTCTCCGATCATGTAGATCACACGCTGCTCTATGCGCTCGAGGAGATTCTCGGCTGCCGCACCGTGGCCTGTGTGTCCACGGAATCCTCCGTCAATCTAGCTCTCGAGATGTTGCGGCGGCATGGCTCTGGCGACAACATCTGTTTCGATTCGGTACATGACCCCTTTGAAATCGCTGATACCATCTGCAACTATGCCGCCCACCTCGGGGCTAAACGCCTCAAAGTTGTTCGCGCGGGCGGTTATATCTGGGCTGCGCTCTTTCGCAAGGAGTTGCGCCGGGATCTGCTGTTTCGCGCAGCTCCCCCACAACAGTTTCGCTGCTCCGACCCGGGTTTCGCCAACGCTAAAGATTTTCTATCATCTGCCGATACACGAAAGGATGGCGTCTATGACGCCACGGGATTGCCATGAGCCAACCTGTCCGATTCATTGTGACTCCGCCGCAGCGGGCCGACAGCGTGGCCTTCGATCAGGAACGCCGCAAAAAACGCATGATGGGTTTGCTGAGCAAGGGCCTTCCTACTCTGCCCAACTATCTGCTGGATTTGAATGCGTTGCTCGGCAGCTCTTCCGTTGACCTCAAGAAAGTCGGCAAGGTCATCCGCACGGATCCCAGCCTCTCCGCCCAGGTTCTTCGCCTATGCAATTCCGCGCTGTTTGGCTTGCGCCATCGCGTCATCAGTATCGAGCAGGCTGCCGTCCTTCTAGGCACGGAGCGCTTGCGCACTCTTGTGCTCACCTGTTCGCTCATGCAATTCGCCGGCAAACATGTGCCCATGGCCTCATTGCTGCGCTTCTGGCAGCACAGCTTCCTGGCGGCGCTCCTCAGCGAGCGCATCGCCCGCCAGGTGGATTATCCGGAAAAAGAACAAGCCTATCTTGGTGGACTCATGCATGACATTGGCCAGCTTCCCTTGTGGATGCTGGTCATGGAAGAGCAAGCCAAACAGCGTGAAGTACCACCCGAAAATTGGGCGGACAATTTGCCCCTCGAACGCGAGTACTTCGGCATGGACCACGGAAAAGTTGGCCGCTGGATGGCTGTGGCATGGAACTTCATGCCCTCCTTCATGGATGTCTTCGAGCACCACCACAATCCGGAACAGGCGCAACATGATCCCTATCTTGTCGGAATCGTCTCCGCCGCCGACCAATTCCTGATGACCCAGGAAGCCATCGAAGGCGAAACCCTGGAGACGGGCGAAGCGCCGGACCATCCTGCCGACGCGCCCAACTCTCCCTTTGCCTCGATGGAGGTTAGCGGCCTCAACTTCCTGCTGCAATGCTTCCCCTTGCTCACCGATGATGAGCGCCATGGGATCCTGGGGACATTACAGACCGAATACATTCATGTCTTGCCCCTGGTTCAACTCGGGCTTTCAGCGGTCGCCCCCGAAGCAAGCGCCGGACAAAATTCCGTGCAGGAGCGTAAACGTGAAGAAGCTTCGAGTACTAATCGTGGATGATTCCTCGGTGATGCGCAAAATCATCGAGCGCTCCCTGCGTCAGGCGGGCATCGAAATCGGGGAAGTGGCGGAAGCCGGCAATGGCGCCGACGCCCTGACCGAAGTCCAGAAAGCGCCTTTCGATCTCATCTTAAGCGACATCAACATGCCGGCGATGGACGGCCTGGAATTCTTGCGCAATCTGGCAAACATCGAATCGGCGAAATCCATTCCCGTTGTCATGATCACCACGGAAGGCAGCGAAGCGCGCGTTGTGGAGGCACTTTCCGTCGGCGCCAAAGGCTACATCCGCAAACCGTTTACTCCCCAGCAGGTTAAAGAGCGTATTTCTCCGCTCATCTGAGGTGCATTTTGAGCTCCTCCATGAATCACGCCATGCATACCCCAATTAAGCCCGATCCGCACCGTAAGGGCAGCTGGAATGCTCCGCCATGGATGTCTTCAGCAGGATGGCGGGCGTGGAACTCACCGATTTTCCCGGCTCTGTGGAAGATCGCCAAGCCGAACAAACCGCTATGATCGGCCTTGCCGGCGCGCTCTGCGGGATGGACACCATCGTTGTGCGACTCCCATTGCCGGAAAACTCGCTAAACTCTTGCTCCGCGCCGATACGGCGTCCACTCCGTCTGTTATGGGCGACGCTCTAGGTGAGCTATGCAGCTTGGTCGCGGGAAACTTCAAATCCAAAGTCACCACCCTCGCGGACCATTGCATGCTCTCCGTTCCCACGGTCATCTGGGGCGAAGACTACGTCCTGCAGACCGTTTTGCCTCACGAAGGTTTTGAGGTTGTGCTTTCTTTTTATGGCGAACCCTTTTGGTTCACACTCGTAATTCACACCTGAAACATCCCCTGTAGGTCCTGCACCTTTCCCCGGCAATCTTTGCCCAGTCCTCGCAAACCATGGCAGAGATTGCCGGTTCTTTTTTGTCGCTTCGATTTTCCTCCCCGACTCAAACGAAAAACATTTGAGTTTCAACACTTTCCCTCGCCTTAGGATCCGCTTCATTGGTCACTGCCTTGCTCCTCTCTTCCTGGAGGTCTCTGATGGACAGCGGTTTCTATTCCGCCTTTACCGGATTCTCCACCCGCCTGGATGCCCTGGAGCTTCTCGCCAACAATCTTGCCAACACCAATACTCCGGGCTACAAGGCTCAGTCCGCGTTCTACCGTGCGATGCCCGCGTGGCTGCAAGCTTCGCTCACCTCTCCCATCAATCAGGTCGTCAATCGCTACGGTGTTCTGGGAGGCGCGCATTTGGATCTTTCTTCCAGCAACCTGGAAACTACCGGGAATCCCACCGATGTCGCTTTGGAGGGTCCCGGCTTCTTCACCATTCAGGCAAAGTACGGCCTACGCTTTACCCGCAATGGCAGCTTCCAGCTCAATTCGCAGCGCCAACTCGTCACCCCGCAAGGCGACTTGGTTCTTGGCGAGCAGGGGCCCATCCAGATTCCTTCCGGCCAACTGAATATCAGCCAGGACGGCACGATTTCCGTGGATGGCAGCATCGTGGCCAAGCTCAAAATCACCGATTTCGGTAGTGCGCCTGACCTGACTCCAGAAGGGAGTACTTATTTCGTTGCGCCGGCAGGTTCGGGAAAGAATTCCACCGAAGCGCACGTCCGCCAAGGCGCGCTGGAAACCTCCAACAGCGATCCGATCCGCTCTACGGTTGCGCTCATGGATTTGCAGCGCACCGCCGAACTGATGGAAAAGGCGCTGTACATCTTTCACAACGAATTCAACCGCACGGCAACGCAGGATCTGCCGCGCGTTTAAGTCCAAAGCCAGAAAGGAAGAAAAACGATGTACCGAGCTCTCTACACCGCCGCAAGCGGCATGGAAACCCAGCAAATCAATCTGGAAAACGTGGCCAACAACCTGGCCAACGCCAATACCACCGGGTTTCGCCGTCGCCGCCTGCAGTTTCAGGATTTGATCTACCAGAATCTCGTTTTGCCCGGCGCGGCTTCCACGCAGCAGACTACATTCCCCACCGGCCTCCAGATTGGCCTCGGCACCCGCTTGGCCGCTTCGGCAGCTATTCAACTCCAGGGCGACATCAACACGACGGGTAATACGCTCGACCTCTGCATCCAGGGGCCGGGCTTCTTTCAGGTCCAGTTACCCAGCGGCGAGGTCGCCTACACGCGCGATGGCTCCTTCAGTCTCGATCCCACTGGAATCATCGTGACGGCAGACGGCTATCAGCTTCAGCCCGCCATCACCATCCCTCCCAGCGCCACCAATGTCACCATCGGCACCGACGGCACGGTTAGCGTGCAACTTCCCGGCCAGCAGCAGGCTCAACAGGTCGGCACGATCCAACTGGCCACATTCGCCAATCCCGGCGGACTCAGCAGCGTCGGCCAAAACTTGTTTCTGGAAACCACCGCCTCCGGTAACCCCATCGTTGGCACCCCCGGCGGCAGCGAAGGCCTGGGCACTATTCTTCAGGGTTCGCTCGAAAACTCCAACGTGGACATCGTCACCGAATTCGTCCAGATGATTCTGGCGCAGCGCTCTTATGAAGCGAACTCTCGCGTGGTCCAGGCAGCCAACCAAATGTTCCAGACCATCAACAGCCTCACCACCACCTAAGGAGCATGCCCATGAACAAACTTGCGGCCGTCTTCGCATTGTTCCTCCTCCTTCTCCTTCCTCGCGCACCGGTGCACGCCGGGCCTCTTCGCATCGCGCTGCTTGCGGATACCACCATCCAAACCGACACCATCCTGCTTTCTCATTTGCTCCCTCCGTTCGTGTCCCCCGAGATTCGCCAGCGTGCAGAAAATGTGGTTCTCGGCGCCGCTCCGGAAATCGGCAACTTCCGCTCGTTGAGCCGCGAATTTCTCGAGGCCTCGTTGCAAGACGCCGATTTGCCTCCGGAAAGTTTTGAACTTCCCGAAGCCACCATCGTTCGCCGCGAAGGCCGCCGCATTAGCAAAGACGACATTCTCCGCGTCCTGCAAAGCTATCTCGATGCCCGCTCGAGTGGCACGCCTGCAAAAATTACCTTAGACCAGATTTCCTTGCAGGCTTCCATTTCCGTCCCTGAAGGCGCAACGCACCTGAGAGTTTCGGATTATGCATTTGACGATCTCCTCGGTTGCGCCCGATTCCGCATCTCCTCCTCCAATCCCAAGGCCCCGCCCTTCTACGCCTGGCTCTCCATGTCGCGTACTTCCCATCCCGGAGATCCATACCGTAGCCACACATCGCGTGATACTTCACGCGCTCCCAATGCCCCGGCGCCTGTCGAATCCCGTCGTTTGGCAATCCTCTACATGCACTCCGAAAACTCTTCCCTCGTGCTCAGTGTCCGGCCGCTGCAAAGCGGTTCCATCGGCGAAACCATTCGTGTGCGCGTGCCCGCCAACGGCCACACGCTGCTTGCCCGCGTCGCTGGCCCCGATCGGCTCGAGGCCGCTTTCTAAGGAAGGCATCAATGAGGAATTCCTCCAAGCTTCTGTCGCTCTTTTTCCTGGTCGCACTGTCGGCGATTTCCGCAACTGCATCGCCTGGCCCCAAAAAAATCAAAACGCCCGCAGCCTCTAGCGTCTATGACGACTACCTCGCCCGCGTTCGTGCCATGAATGTTGCGCCGCCTGTCACCCCCGGCAGTTTGTGGGTGGATTCCGGCCCGCTCTCCCTGATTGCCGCTGACTACAAGGCGCGCCACCCCGGCGACCTCGTCATCATTCATTTAGCGGACAGCTTCACGGCTGGCACCGCCGGCGAGAACAACCAGTCCCGCAAATTTGCCGCGCAATCCGCCGTAACTCAATTGTTCGGAGCCCTCGCCAGCAACAACCGCCTGCAAAGCCTCTTAAACGCCAATTCCAGCCACAGCCTCGATGGCAAAGGCCAGTCCACCATGAGTTCCAACGTCACCATGAACCTCGCCGCTCAGGTCATGGAAACTCTACCGAATGGCGTCCTGGTCATTCAGGCTGCCCGCGACCTCACTTTGGGTAACGACCGCCAGACCGTCTTTCTCCGCGGTCTCGTTCGTCCCGGCGACCTCGCTCCCGATAATTCCGTTGCTTCCAGTTCCATCTCTGACCTGCAAGTGGAGATTAAGGGGAAAGGCGCGGTCGCTGATGCTTCGCGCCAGCCGAATCTTATCGTCAGAACGCTCTTGAGGCTGCTGTCGTTCTAAGGAACCACTTATGATTCGTCTCTTGGTTTCTCTCTTTCTTGTTCTCGCCCTGATCGCAGCCGGGCCGCTGCCGGCCTGCTTTGCCGATGAATCCGCGGCCATCCCCCCGCACATTGCGCGCCTGAAAGACATCACGGAAATCGAAGGCATTCGCGATAACCAGCTCATCGGCTATGGCCTGGTCGTCGGCCTCAGCGGCACTGGTGACAAGCAGCAAACCATCTTCTCTGTGCAAACTCTCGGCAACATGCTTCAGCGCATGGGCGTCAGCATCCAGAGTCAAATCTCCACTATTCAGGTGCGCAACATCGCCGCCGTGTTCGCCACCGCCACTTTGCCTCCTTTTGCGCGCCCCGGCATGAAACTAGACGTCACCGTATCCTCCATCGGCGATGCCAAGAGCCTCGCCGGAGGCACGCTGCTCCTCACCCCGTTGCGTGCCGCCGATGGCAACACTTACGCGGCGGCACAAGGCCCCTTGGTCATTGGCGGCTACAGCGCCGGGACCGCCACAAACTCCAAGGTCGTGAATCACCCGACGGTTGGTCGCATCCCGGATGGCGCGCTTGTCGAGCGCGACGCTTCGCTGGATCTCACCCAGGTCAAGCTTCTCTCCATCCTTCTTCGCGATCCCGATTTCCAGACCGCGGAAGAGGCGGCCTCCACCATCAACCACGAATTAGGCGCGAGCCTCGCTCACGTTGTGGACAGCCGTCGCATCGAAATAGCCGATCTGAAGGGCGCTGGCGGCGATCTTCCCTTGCTTCTCGCCAGAATCGGCGAACTCACTGTGCACACCAAGCCTCCGGCAAAAGTCGTCGTGAACGAACGTACCGGAACCGTCGTGATGGGCGGCAACGTCACCATCAGTGCCTGTTCTATCCTTCATGGCAATCTCTCGATTCAAGTCACCACCGATTTCCATGCGGCCCTACCGGAAGGGCTATGGTTAGGGAAGAATGGTACCGCCTCACCGCAGCCCAACAATGCTCCGCAGTCCACCACCCCTCCGCAGGCCAATAACCCTCCGCAGTCCAACAACGCGCCACAAACCACCACCGCTCCACAGACCACCACCCCTCCACCGGCAGCTCTCCAACCGCCTCCAGTGCTCGTGCCCCAGACAACCGTGCAGGCCCAAGAGTCCCCGGTTCAGGTCATCCATCTGAAAGAAGGCGCCACCGTTGAAGAGCTCATTCGGGGCCTTCAAACCATGGGCGCCACCGCACGCGACGTCATCGCCATCCTCCAAGCCATCAAACAGGCTGGTGCGCTGAACGCTGATTTGGAGGTCCTGTGACCGCGATTCCGAATCTCGCCACTCCGGCGATCTCCTCCACTAGCCCGAAGAGCCTCTTCGCTCGTGAACAAAAACTCCTCAAAGCCGCGGGGGAATTCGAGTCCATGCTCTTGTCCTCTTTCTGGAAGTCCATGAAGGAGTCCTTTGCCGACCCGGATAGCGACTCTTTGGACCCCGCTCACGACACTTTAGAGGATATGAGTATCCAAGCCATGTCCGATGCCATTGGAAAGGCGGGCGGTCTCGGAATTGGCAAGCTGATAATAAAGCACTTAGAGGTGCAACTTGCCGCCAGCCAACAGACCCGGGAGCCTCAATCTCAGTAAACTTGCCAGCGTTTTTGCCGATATCCCTTGGTGAGGAGCTTTACAGCACAGCTTTGCATTAAGCTTTTCTCAGTTTTGGCCGATCGGTACTCCAGACGCTCTTAGTTCCTTCTGAGTTCCCGACGGTAGCACGGCAAGGAGTTCGGCCATGAAAATCGACCCCACCATTCAGTCCACCGGTAACCTGCAAAACGACCGGGTGAAGGACACCAAAGGCAGCGCCGTACGCGCGCAATCGGATGCCAGGAGCGCAACCGCTAGCAGCGCCTCCACTGGCGATACTGTCCAGCTTTCCAGCCAACACGGCGAAGTCCAGCAGCTCGCCGCCCAGGTTGCCAATGTGCCAGAGGTGCGCATGGATCGCGTCGCGCCGCTGCAGGCCAAGGTGAATAGCGGGGCATACCAGCCAGAAAGCGAAAAAGTTGCCGACGCTATGTTGTCGGAGCAGACTCGCCAGACCTTCAAGGCCTAGCGCGTCGAGGTAGGGAAGTATGAACAACCTTGGGCCAGCTCCCACGTCCCGTTTGGAGCCGCTGCGGCCCGGGGACCGGGATCGCGGACAGCGCGAGAAGCAAACTGCTCCGCCCAGGCACACGCACACCAGCGAGCCGGCGCCGCTAGATGGCTCTGTTGAAGATTTGGTGAAGGAAAACGAAACGCACCAATTGGATGAGCGGGCTTAGCGCATGAACAACGAAACCTCACGCTACTTGGAACTCCTTGAGCGGCGTATCACCCTGCTGAATTCTATTTCCAAGACTCTTACGGCCGCCCGCGTGGCCATCGTTTCTTTTGACATCAACGCGCTGGAATCTCAGGTCGCCCAGCAGCAGCAACTCTGTGGCGAAGTACGCGCCCTCGACGAACAGGTGGAGCGCCTCGAATATCAATGTGCGGCGCACCAGCGGCTGCGTGGTGGTCAGGCTGGCAATGATTCTGACGTGGAGCTCGATGATGCTTTGGACCGCTTGCATCAAGCCCATGCCAACGCCAAAAACCTGAATGATGTGCACCAGGCTATCTTGCGGCGCTCCCAGCGCACCATCCTGGCGTTGCTCCATTCTCTGCGCACCTTTGAAGGCAATTATCAGGAGACGGCGCTTCTCCAGACGGCCAAACGTGTCGAATTCCAGGAGCAGGCATAACCATGGGCGGACTATCAGCAAGCCTGAATATCGCGGTGCAGTCCATGCTCGCACAACAGGGCGCCATTGAGACCACCACCAACAACATTGCCAATGCCAATACGCCTGGCTATTCTCGCGAAGTTCCCAATCTCGAGGAAGCTCCTACCGTCCAGCTCGGCACACTCACCTTCGGTACCGGTGTCCAGCTTGGCAGCGTTTCCAGCCTCCGCGATGCCGTCCTCGATGTGCGCGTCAATCAGGAAACCCAGCAGCAGGGCCAGTTGAACGCTTTCCTCGAATCGGGACAGCAGATTCAGCAGTTATTCAATGAAACCGCGGGGACGGGCTTGCAGACGCCGCTCACCAACTTTTTCAATAGCTTCTCGCAACTGGCTTCAAATCCCAGCGATCTCACCACGCGCCAGAATGTCATCACCACTGCCCAGGATTTGGCCACGGCCTTCAATCAGACTTCCAACAATCTCACCACGCTCCAGCGCAATGCCGATCTCTCCGTGCAACAGTCCGTCAGCCAGATCAACAGCCTCACGGCGCAAATCGCTCAGGTCAATCAGCAGGTTGTCAGCGCCACCAAAACCGGCGAAAACGCCGGCCCTTTCGAGGACCAGCGCCAGCAGTTGATCAATCAGCTCTCCAACTACATCGACGTTTCCGAAGTGGATGCCGGCAGCGGCGGCCTCACCCTCACAACCACGGTCGGCTCCCCCCTCGTTGTCGGAGACCAGAGTTTTGCGCTAACGACGCAGGCCAACACCACCACCGGTTTTCAAGATGTTTACAACAATGGTTCCGACATCACTTCCCAGATCAGCGGTGGCGCCTTGGCTGGCGAGATTCAGATTCGCGATCAGGAAATTCCCTCGGTACAAAATTCACTCGATACCCTCGCTTACAATCTCTCCACCGCCGTTAACAATCAGAGTACCCAGGGCTACGATCTCAACGGCAATCGCGGTGTGGACCTATTCACGCCACTCACCCAAGTAGGGGGCGCGGCCGCGGGCCTGAGCGTGGCCATCACCGACCCCTCCTTGATCGCCGCCAGCGGCACGGCGGGCCCCACCAACTCTGGCGATAACTCCAACGCCAACGCGCTCCTGGCCTTGCAGAACAACAACATCGTCAATGGCCAGACGCCCCTCGGCTATTACTCCGATTTGGTCTTCAAAGTCGGCAATGACGTTTCTACCGCGCAAGCCACTCAACAGGCCGGCAGCCAGACTCTCCTCCAACTCCAGAATCTCCAGGGCGGCGTTTCCGGCGTCGACATTAACGAAGAAGCCGCCAACCTCATGCGCTTTCAGACTGCCTACCAGGCCTCCGCTCAGGTGGCCACGGTAATCAACACGCTCTTGCAGACCACGATCAACATGGTGAACGGAGCATGAGTGTTCGTGTCAATCCCGATCTTCTTCCTGACCTGCTGGCAAGCATTCAACAAAGCCAGTCCAACGAAACCACCGCCACGGCAGAAATCGCCACCGGGCGCCTCGTGAACAACCCTTCCGATAATCCTGCTGCCACTGCCGCCGTCGTCCTCAATCACAACCAGTCCGGCCAGGACGCCCAGTTCCTCCAGAACATCACTACCTTGCAGGGCCGTTTTCAAACTGCCGATTCCACCCTTAGCAACGTTGTCCAGGCGCTCACGCAGGCCGTGAGCCTCGGCACGGAAGGCGCCAATGGCACAGTAAGTGCCTCCGATCGCCAGGCCATCGCCACTGAGGTGCAGGGTTTGTTGACCCAGACCATCGGTTTGGCCAACACCGCCTATCAAGGCGCTTACCTTTTCGGCGGAACAAACGTCAATACACAGCCCTTTACGCAGGACCCCACCACTGGCGTGATCACCTACCACGGAAACCCCAATACCTCCTCGGTGGAAATCTCCCAGGGAAACTCCGTAACCGCCAATGTGCCCGGTGATCAGCTTTTTCTAAATGCCAACGGCAGCGTGCTCGGCGCTTTGCAGGATCTCTACACTGCCCTGAACACGGGCACCAACATGCCCGCGGCTGTCACCGAAGTACAAAGCGCCTTGTCCCAATTGGATGTGCAACGTGTCACCTACGGCAATGCCCTGAATCAGATCAACCTGAGCGAGTCGTTTTTGAACCAGGACCAGCTAAACCTCTCCCAGCAGGAAAACACCTTAGAAGGTGCAGACCTTTCCGTCGTCGCAACCGACTATTCTCAAGCGCAGCTCGCCGAACAGGCCACGCTCAGCGCCACGAGCGTAGCCCTCAACCAAAAAACCCTCCTCGATTACCTAGCCTGACCCAGTCACTCCTGCTTGCCCTGAAGTACAAAGGGCCTGTGCTCTTGGCTTTCTCCCTGCCGTTGTAGGGGCGCAGCACTGCTGCGCCTCATGTCTGCAAGGTCTCTCCGCCTTCTCAGTTCTATTGGAGGGCGGCGGCTAGCCGCCGCTTTCACGCTTGCCAATCTCACTCACCAACAAGAATCGAACCGCCCCACTTCGCCCCAACCATGCTCGCTCGGCCTTTCTCTAATCTGTTAGCGATCGCATCTTTTTTCCCGGAAATCGCGCACGATTCGCAACGATGAAGCACAGGGCAAGGATTCACCGCGTCTGGTGGAGCGCCGACGCCCACTTCGCCACGGCATTAACGTGAGTCTGATCCGAGCGCAAACTGGCTTGCCGTGCCAGCAGCATCACGCGTAATTGATTGAGCGTGGTTTGCAATTCACCCAGGTGGACTTTGTACAGGTCAAGTTCGCCTACGATTTCTGGTTGCGCGCGCCGCAACTGATCGCACTCGGCCACGATCGGCGCCATCTCCTCCACCGGCCCCCGCAGTTCACGAACACTCTCCACGTTGAACTCGCACTCCCCGCGCAAAGCTCGGCGCGCTTTCTCGATCAGCACCGCAAGACGCGCATTGATGCGCTCCACCGTCTGGCGCAACCCCTCGCCCATCACGCTCTCCATTGGCCGTTGCTGGAACTTGGCCCTTCCTCGCTTGTATCAGGAGCGTTTTGCGAAGCAAACGCTTGTGGTTTGGAGGCAATGCGGAATTCTGGCGGCGGCTCCGACGGCCCAACCGCGTCCTCCGTCTTCGACCACGCCGCTCGAATGCGTGTAAACATCCCAATCAGCTCTTTGAGTTCTTCGCGGGAACTCATTACGCCGGCGTGCGTCACCATCGCGCGGGTCACGTTGTAAAAGCTGTTCAGATGTCGCGCCGGCTCTCCTCCGCGCTCGAAATCCAGCACTCCCTGCAGTTCGCCAATCACCGTCAGCGCATGGTTGATCGCGTTGCACCGTTTCTCAATCTGGCCGGCCTCGATGGCCACGCTCGCGCGATGCAGATCGCGCAGAATCGTGTCATACAGCGCGACGACCTGGCCCACGGGTGAAGCGCCGATGGCCGTGCTCTGGTGATAGGCGAAAGTGGAGTCGTGCGCGTTCATGTTAAGCCTAAGAGGTGCCGCTGATGCCGGCGATTTGCTGGCTAATCTGGCTTTCCAGCAGCGGCAATTCCTGCAGCGTCGTGTTCACTTGGGAATATACGGTGGTGAGGTTCGCCTCCTGGGTGGCCAGGGCTGCTTGCAGGTCGTTGATCTGATCCGTCAGTCCCTGCGAAGTATTCGTGATGCTCTGCGAATCGATGGAAAGAATTCCCGTGTTTGGCGCGTTGATGGCTTGGATGACGCTGTCCATATTCTGCGCAAATCCGCTGGTCGCGTTCTGCATCAGATTCTGCACCGCGGAGAAGTTGCTCGATAGCGCGGAAGCCAGCGCGCCATTGTCCACGGTCAGAGTGCCGTCGTCGTTCATGTTTACGCCGATGCTCGCCAGGTTCACCATGCCGTTGTTTCCCGGTACCGAATAGGAAATGGCGCTCAGCAGCATGCTCTGCGCCTGCTGCAGAGTGTTGTCAGCTTCCAGCGCTCCGCCTCCCGTGCCGTCCGACGCAACGTTGAATTGGCCATTGACTTCCGTGATTAGCGTGTTCCATGCGCTTACGAAGTTGTTGATTGCGCTGGTGGCCTGCGATGTATCCGGACTCACGTTGATCGCCACCGGCGAATTCGGCGAAGCCGATCCCAGGTTCAGCGTCACCCCATTGATTACGTTGCTCACCGTGTTGCTCGCGCTGCTGATCGGAATGCCATCCACGACCAGCGACGCATTGGTGCCCGTCACCGCTTTGGTGAAATCGAGGCCGGTGCCCGTATCGCCGGAAATCTTAATGTCGCCCGGCGCGCCAGAATTGTCGCTTACCAGCGCCAGGCGGTAACCCGTGGCGTCTTGAATAACACTGGCGGTGACGCCGATGTTCTGGCTATTGATGCTGGCGGCGAGTTCGCTCAGCGTATCGTTGCTGGAATCCACGGTCACGGTGACCGGCGCATTGGAGCCCACCTGAATCTGGAAGCTGCCGTTTGCAATTGTCGAATCGTTGCTCGCAAAGGCGCTCGTATAGTAAGAGGATGTTGTGGCAAGAGAATTGACCGTGATGGTGTGGGTGCCGGCGGAAGCGGTGCTCGAGGCCGTCGCGCTGACCACCGATGAATTGGATGAAGTTGCGGTTTCCGCGGCGAACGCACCCAGGGGATCGCTCAACGCTTCTACCGCATTATCAAGGTTGCTCAGGTCCGTGCTGATCGTCGAGAGTTCCCCAGTTTGCGAACCCAGCGCAGTCTGTTGCGTTTGCAGCGCCGTGATTGTGGCTTGCTGATCCGCAACCGCATACTGCACGAACTGCTGCACATTGATACCTTGCCCCAGCCCCGTTCCGCTGGTTGTCGAGGAAGTACCCGACCCCGAACTCGCCAGTGAATCCGTAAGAGACGACAGTGCACTGAGAGAAGTTGACATTGCTGAGCCTCCTCAGGCTTTCACGGTAATATGCGCGTTGGCCTTGGACTCTTCTTGCTTCAGATAGTCCTCGATCCCTTGGCCCACTGCGCGCACTGCTTTCGGCGGTACTTCCAGAATTTCTTCCCCGGACTGCGCGTCGGAGACCACATAGTAGATACGCCCATTGCTGTCTCGCTTGAAGGTCACATCCGTCTGCCGCTGCGGCGGTGGCACCACCGCAGTGCCGGCGCTCGTGGCCGCTCTCTCCACCGTGCTCGCGGTGGATGATTGTGTGGACGTGCGCCCGCTGTTTGCCTGACTGACTGCTGCACTCGGAGGATCCACGGTAGCGCCTGAAGGGGGATCCGGTGAGATCTTCATGACTTCCTCCTATAGCGGTTTGGGCGGAATCCCCGAAGGGATCCCGCCCGCCGCTTTGCTGTCCATTGCGCCGAATTACTGGAGCAGCTTCAGAATGCTCTGCTGGGCCGAGTTCGCCTGCGCCAGGGCCGAGATACCGGACTGGTTCAGGATGGAGTATTCAGACAGGTTGGTCACCTGTTGCGGGATGTTCGCCGCCATGATCGAGTCTTCTGCCGACGTCAGGTTCTGCACCTGGACGCTTTCCACGTTGCTGGCTGCTTGTAGCCGGTTGATCTCAGCCCCGATGTTACCGCGCTGGCTGGCTACGTCCGAAATGGCTTGGTTGATATAGGTCAGGGTCGTCTGCGCATCGATAGCGGTGTTCAGGTCGTTGGGCATGTTCACAGTGCCGGCAACAGCATTCGTGCCGCCCGTGAAACCGGCTCCCGGCACCGTGATGTTGCCGCTCGCCGTACCACCCTCTGCCAAGGCAATCGCGGCGCTGCCGCCCTTGTTCTCGTTTGCCCCGGCTGTGATTGCCGTGAACGTGATGTTGGTCCCAGAGGTGCTCGCCGTAACCGCAGCGTTCGCAGGCTCACCCGTGGAGTACAACGTTCCGGCACCGACTCCCGTCGGACCGTTGTTGATAGCCGCAGCCAGGTTCGCCACGGTATTTGCCGCCGAGTTCGCGTCGATCAGTACTTCGTGTGCGGTAGCTGGCACGAAGTGCGCGGCGTCCTCGAATGTGTACGTCGTGGCGCCGACTGTCAGTGTTTCGCCGACTGCCGGTTGACCCGAGAAGCTCACCGATGCGGTTGCTGCCACTGCCGGGGTCGTGGTGTTCACGGTTCCAGCGGCCAATCCCAAACTGGCGGCGGACAACACGTTCGTGCTCGTTTGGATGGTGCTGTTGCTCGCACCGTCACTGAGGAACACGCTCTGTTGCGCCGCGGTGAATACCGCCGTGCCGTTGTAGTTCGTCGAACTGCCGATGCTGTTGATTTCCTGGTTGATTTGCGAATATTCTGCCTGCAGCGCGCCGCGTTGTGAGTTTGACACCGTGCCGCTGGAAGACTCTGTCGCCAGGGTCACAGCGCGGTTGAGCAGGTTGGTCACCTGAGCCAGCGCACCATCAGCCACTTGCAACTGGCCGACGCCGCTGTTGGCGTTTTGGCCCGACTGCGTCAACGCCGTGATGTTCGCCTGCAAACCGTTCGCGATCGCGAGGCCTGCCGCGTCGTCAGCACCACTGTTGATTCGCTGACCAGAAGAGAGTTGAAACAGAGTGTTCTGCAGTTTACTCTGCGTCACGTTCAACTGGTTCTGTGCTTCCAACGCTGAAATGTTATTAAGAAGGCTAATCATAGAGGTAAGGCTCCTTTCGTTGCTTTTTATTCCGTTTGGCGTCCGAGGAGCCTTGGTGCGGGGCTTGAACCCTTTAGCAGTCCCAGGTGGCTCGCACGTCGCTACGGATCAGCCAACGTATTCACCCTGTATATCGGCTGGTGCCCAAAAGCCTTTACCTCCCATAACTCACTGAGTCCATGCGGCTTGCTCGATGTCCTTGGCCGCTCCTGCTTTCATCGCCTCAGCCGCAGGCCCATTTCCACGCATTTCGTTCGTACTTGGACGCCCGCATTCATCCCGCCCCCGTTTGTCATCCCACTTGCCCCGAGTTGCGAGGGGAGCGAAGCGAGGGATCTGCGTTGCTCTTTTTCATCATACTGTCAGCAGCCACAGTCGATTTCATGGCTACCAAAACAGATGTGAATGAGTACGCAGACAGTACAGCGGGTACCTCTAGTGCCAAAACGAAACGACTTTCCCGCTCTAAAATCTTTTGCCCTGAGCCCCTCTCTCCCTTTTTCTCCTTTTCTCTCATCCCAAAGGACTTCCATCATTCCTTTCCGCTACCTTGTTATAGGCTCACCTTTTACATTCCTCGCACGTGCACGAACCGCTCCAAAAGAATCATCTAATCTTTGCCTATTCTCCTTCTCTTCCTTATCTGTATCCCGATTTCGCCGATAAGCCCTTGTGAGGGCGATATGCGGCAGACTGCCGTGGCGAACAAAGGTGTTGGGCGATGATCAAACTAACCCGGCTTAACAACAATCCGTTGATCGTGAACTCCGACCTGATCAAGTGCGTCGAGAATTCCCCCGACACTGTCTTGACTCTCGTCACCGGCGAAAAGATCATCGTCCGCGAAACCACGGAACAGGTTCTGGAACGGGTCATCGCTTTCCGCAGAGCCATCCTGGCTGGGCTGACTCCTGTTTTGACGGATGCGCCCGTTGCATCCTCGACCGCTCAGCTCCCCTCTCCTGAGGGCTCCGGTACATCCTGAGGACGGTATGGACAAGAGCAGCTTTGTGGGCGTGGCGGTCGCGATTGGTGGCATCCTGCTTGGACTCATGCTGGAAGGCGGCCGCATTGCCCAGATTCTTCAGCCGACCGCCGCCATCATCGTCTTTGGCGGGACCCTGGGCGCGGTTATGATCCAGTTTCCGTTGCGCGTCATCTTCGCCGCAACACGCCGCCTCGGCCAAGTCTTCGTGGACAACTCCCTCGATCCCAATGCGCTCATCCGCGAAATCGTCGGCTACGCTCAGAAAGCTCGCAAGGAAGGCATCATCTCTCTGGACAACGAACTGGAAAGTATTCAGGACCCCTTCCTGAAGAAAAGCCTGATGCTCGCTGTGGATGGCACGGAACCCCAGGAAATCCGCAAAATCATGGAATTGGAATTGGACAACCAAAGCGAGCACGAAGACCACCTCCCTCGTGTCTTCGAGTCCGCCGGCGGATTTGCTCCCACCATCGGCATCATTGGCGCGGTGCTCGGTCTGATCCAAGTTATGCAGCACCTCGATGACATCACCGAGGTCGGCCGTGGCATCGCCGTGGCTTTCGTCGCCACCATCTACGGCGTCGGCTCCGCCAACCTCTTTTTTCTCCCCGCTTCCGGCAAAATCAAAATTCGCATCCGCCAGGAACAGATCCGCCGCGAAATGATGCTGGAAGGCGTCATCTCGATTCTGGAAGGCATGAATCCGCGCATGCTCGAAACCAAGCTGCTCGGCTTCTTCGCCGAAGCCAATAAGGATGCCGCCGTCACGAGGCCTGCATGAGCCGCCGCAAGAAAAAGGACGAGCACGTTTCCCACGATCGCTGGCTGGTCAGCTACGCCGACTTCATCACGCTTCTCTTCGCCTTCTTCGTCGTCATGTACTCCTCCGCGCAAGTGGACAAACGCCGCGTCGGCCGCCTCGCCATGGCCATTCAAGTCGCCTTCCAGGAACTCGGCGTGTTTGACACCTCCAATACCAAAGTCCCTCTTAGCGATACCGAAGCCATTCCCTTTTCAAAGGTACAGGCCGTGGAAAACGTCGACCGCACCACGGACATGGCGCGCGTCGTGCAGCCCATGAAAGGCATCCTTGGGCCCCCGGCGCCAACCGCTCCCCTAAAGGACGTTCAGGCGGAACTGGAGAAAGCGCTCGCGCCCGAGATTCAAAAGCACGTGGTGGACATCAAATCCCGCAAGGAAGGCTTAGTCGTCAGCTTGCGCGAAATGGGCTTCTATGAAAGCGGCTCCTCCACCATGCGCCCCTCATCCCTCGGCGCAGTGGACCGCCTTGCCAATGTTCTCGGCCCGCGCACGGAGAGCATTCGCATTGAAGGCCACACGGATAACGTGCCCATTCATAATCTCCATTTTGCTTCCAACTGGGAGCTTTCTACTGCGCGTTCCACCGAGCTAGTTCGCCTCTTCATCGATCGCTATCACTTCGATCCAGAGCGCCTTTCCGCTGCAGGTTATGCCGAGTTTCACCCCGTTGCCGACAATGACTCCGCCGATGGCCGCGCGCGCAACCGCCGTATCGACGTCGTCATCCTCAATCCCATGTTCGGAGAAAAATTGCCTTTCGTTACGCCTGGGCCGGTCATCACCCCGGCAGCCAACCCTCCCGCCGCTTCTCCCACTTCGGCTGCCCCGGCGCACCCGCATGGCCCGTAATCATTCGGACGCTTGCTTGGGGGCCTTTCTTGACACCTCTCCCCCCAGCGTCCAAACTGGCTGTATCCCCTTCCAGAAAGTTAGTTTGTGTGAATTATCATGCGCCTTCTTGTCGCTGAGGCCGATGCCTCTTTGGCGGAGTTTCTATCTTCGCGCTTTCAGCAGGAACAGTTCACCGTGCAGCTTGCCTCCACCGGCAATCAGATTTCCGATCTGCCAGAGAAGACTCCGTTTGACCTTGTTGTTCTGGACCTGAATCTTCCCGGCATCGCTGGCCTCGAGTTTCTTCACACCATTCAGCGCCGCTGGCCGGAGACCGCGGTTATCCTGGTATCTCAAGCCACCGCCGTGGAAGAGCGCGTTCGCGGTCTGAATGCCGGCGCCGACGATTTCGTCATTAAACCATTCGCCGTCGCCGAACTCCTTGCCCGCATCCACGCCGTGCTCCGCCGCCGCAATCGCCCCGCTACGGAGATCTTCCATTTCGAGGACCTCGAAGTCAATCGTGTCTCTCACAAAGTCAGCCGCAATGGCCGCTCCATTGAACTCAGTCCCAAGGAATATGCTCTGTTCGAATATCTCCTGCGGAATTCAGGCCGTCCCGTCTCCCGCAATTCCATTATCGAAAACGTTTGGTGCTTGCACTCTGATTCCATCACCAATGTCGTGGATGTTTACATCAACTATCTGCGCAAAAAAGTGGATGCCGGCTCCGACCGCCCCCTCATCCGCACCATCCGCGGCATCGGCTATCAAATCGGCGGCAATCACTACCCCAAATGATTGCCCCTTTGGAGTGCGGCGGCTAGCCGTCGCTTTTACGCAGTAAGCCCGACCACGAAATCGTCGTTGTCTACAGGTTCTTGTGGCCGATTCCGAATGCCCCCACAACTTCCTAGCGCTCACTCCCAAGTCTGATTGTCATCCCGAGCGAAGGCCTGCGCTTTTTGCAGGCCGTAGTCGAGGGATCGCGGCACGATCGCTGAATCATCGCGGCCCCTGTAGCGCAGGGCGAGTCCCCGAGCCCTGCGGTTTTTCCCCAACCTCGCCTGCACCTTCAATCCGCCTCTTCCTCAATCCTCCGCGCAAAAAACAAAATGGGCGTCCCGGCGAACCGGGACGCCCATGAAAGAGAAGGGAACTACGCTTTTCCTACTTCATCCCCGGACCTTTCGAAGCGCTTGCCGGCCGCGCATTCGGATCCAGGCTCAGCATGCCCTCCGTAGCGGAAACCGCCACCAGCGATCCATCGCGCCGGGTACGGATCACCGGGAAGTACCCTTGTGATAGCTCATCGACAAGGTGCGCCCAGGACTTTCCGCCGTCAAACGAAGCCAGCAGGCCCTGCTTCTGCAGAGATACCACCAGTGCCTTGTCCGTGCCCGCCACGGACTGGAACGACAATTCACGTACCTCCGAGCGGTTCCATGTCTTCCCCGCGTCGCGCGAGCCATACAGGCCCATGTTCGACGTGATGAACATCGTGCTGTCGTCCACGCCATGAAGTTTCAGGTTGCCCGCTGCGGCAAACGCCAGTTCCCTGGCATCCCAAGTCGCACCCTTGTCGCTCGAGTAGATCAGGTTCCGTTCCACAATGGCCCAGATCTGGTTGCCGTCGCTGGCCATTTCCACCGATTGCGCCGGTTTCCGCGTCAGCGGATCCTTGCTGGCTGCTTTCCACGTTGCCCCGTGATCTTTCGAGACAAGCACGCCTCCGGCCGTCGCTGCGTACCACGCATCGCTGCCGAACGCCATGCCATTCACCAAATACGCCGTGAACTGCGGAGCAGCCTGCTTCGGCGCTGCCTTCGGTGCTGCGCCATTCTTGCCCTTCGTCGTTTTTGCCACCGCGACAGTAGTCGGGTCCGGCACGAACAGTCCCGCGCGAACCCACTTGTGTGCGGTATCGTCGTACTTCATCCATCCGCCATTGTTGAGCGCAGCCCACCATCCCGTCGGTGCTGCATACACGTGACGCAGTTCCGTGCGCTTCAAACCCGGTCCCAGGGTCGTCCAGGAAGTCCCGCCATCCTTGGTTGCCAGGAAGGCGTCGTTGTCAAACGTCAGCACCACCAGCGCGCGTTCCGGATGCTCGCGATCCAGTGCCACATCGGAAATGTGCTGGTGTTGGAAGCCATTGTTCGCCGAAACGAACGACGCGCCGCCGTCCGTGCTGATTTGCACGCCCTGGCGCTCCGTCCCAATAATCAGTTTCTGCGGGTTGTCCTTGTCGATGATCAACGCATTGATGATCCAATCGCCTGGCGAAACGCGCTTGAAATCCTTATCATTCACCGTCTTCCACAAGCCGCTGGTTGTGCCCGCGTACAAGACCTGGGCATTGCTGGGATCCATGCGGATCAACTGCGTGCGGCGAAACACCGATGGAATTCCCTGATATTTTACCCACTGTACTCCGCCATTCGTGCTGTGATAGATGCCAGAGCACGCCGTGGCATGTACGTTCTCCACGTTCGCGGGATCCACGATGATGCTCATCACATCGGAGTCATCAATCATGCCCTTCACCACCGGGAACCAGTCCTTCCCGCCATTGATCGTCTTCCAGGGCAGGTGATAGGTCCCCGCATAAATTACGTTGGTATCGTGCGGGTCAAACGCCACCGAGTCAAAATTCCGCAAGTCCGGATGGTTGACCGGCGTGATTCGTTCCCAAGTCGCGCCTTCGTCCGTCGAGCGGTACACGCCGCTCAACGCTCCCGCCAGCAACAGTTTCGGATCCGTTGGCGCTTGCGCCAGCGCTCGCACCGTCTCGTGCGCCAAGCCGATAATGCTCCAGTTATGTCCTGCGTCGTCGCTGCGATATACTCCGCCGCCGCCCGAATAAAGCGTCCACGTGCTGGCGTAAAGACGCTTCGCATCCCGTGGGTCCACGATGATGTGCGTGATCACATCATCCTGCCCGGTGCCGATGCGGCTCAACAGTTCCCAGTGTTCGCCTTCATCGCTCGATGCGAACACGTGCCCGTCCGCTGTCCCCAGATACAAGCTCTTGATGTTGTTTGGATCTGCTGCCAGAGAAATCACCGTTCCGCCTGGAGGTCCCACTTGCCTCCACGTCTGCGCCTTCGCAGAAACTGCAAAAATCACCGTCAGCGCGGCTAACCCCAGAACCAAACGTTTCATGAGCATGTTTCTCTCCCAGAGCGCGGATGCGCCTTCATTGCGTTAGTGTAGGGAAAGCCTCAGCAAAGACATGCTGGCCTAAAGGACAGATTCCGGGCAAGATGTTTATAGTACTAGTACTTCTTGGATTGCCACCCTTCTCCCACCCCTTTATCTTCGCCTACAATGGCAACTTCTTTCCTTCTTCAGGGTTCTATCCCATGGAAACCCAATTCGAGCCATAATGCTCATTGGGTTTCCGGAACTCAGATATCCATGCTGGGTCTCCTCAGGGGAAAAAGCTATGAAGGCCAACGTCTCTGCAAAAAGCATCACCTCGCTCCTGCTGTGTCTGGCCGCTTCACTATTTTTGCTCTCGCCTGTCGTTAAGGCGCAAGCCCAGGAACAGGCCCAGGACCAAGAAAACGTCTCCAACCCTCCCACCGGCGATGTCGGACCCAGTGCGGACGACACCCACGATCCCCCATCCCGCGTCGCCCGCATCAGCTTTACAGACGGTTCCGTTTCTCTTCAGCCCGGTGGCACCGGCGATTGGGGCACTGCCGCGAAAAATCGCCCCATGACCGTCGGCGACAAAATCTGGGTGGACCAGAACTCCCGCGCGGAATTGCAGGCAGGACAAGCCGCCCTCCATCTCGGCAGCATGACCGCTGTTTCCTTCCTGAATCTTGATCAGAACATTACGCAAGTGCGCCTAGCCGAAGGCAAACTCAATTTCCGCGTCCGCGTAATTCTTCAAGGTGACACGTACGAAGTGGATACGCCTAATCTCACTTTCACTGTTCGCGAAGCGGGCGCCTTCCGCTTCGACGTCAATGAAGACGGCGACTACACCGCTGTTACCGCGATTCGCGGCTCCGGTGAAATTGCCGCTGGTGGCCAGACTTATCCTCTCCACGCGGGTGAGCGCGCCGGCGTTTCTGGCATTGACAACGACGTGAAGTATTCCACTTCCGCTGCCCCAGCCCCCGATGAACTGGATCGTTGGGCGCAGGATCGCGACCTCAGGGAAGACAATTCTGCTTCCGCCAGATATGTTTCGCGCGACACCGTCGGCTACAGCGACCTGGACGATCACGGCACTTGGAGCGAACAGCCCGACTATGGTCCGGTGTGGACTCCCAACGATGTGGGCCCAGACTGGTCGCCTTACAGCGACGGCTACTGGAATTATGTCGGCCCTTGGGGCTGGACTTGGGTCGGTTACGAGCCTTGGGGTTTTGCTCCCTATCACTATGGCCGCTGGAACAGGTTTGGCTGGGGCTGGGGTTGGTGCCCCGGTCCGATTTACGCGCGGCCTTTCTATGGTCCGGCCTTCGTCGGCTTCCTCGGCGGAGGGTTCGGGTTCGGTGTTGGCGTTGGCTTCGGTTTTGGTTTTGGCGGCGGTTATGGCTGGTTCCCTCTGGGTTGGGGTGAACCGTACCGTCCTTGGTATCACGCTGGCGGTGGCTACTGGCGTAACGTGAATATCCACAACACGTATATTCGCAACGTCAACGTGAACAATTTCCGCAGCTTTAACAATTACCGCTATGCCCACAATGCGAATGCCGTAACCACGGCTTCTCACAACGCCTTTGTGAACGGCGAGCACATCAACGGCAGCACCAACCGTGTCTCGGAAGCTTCTTTGCGCAACGCCAGAGTCACCAACAACATTAATGCTTCGCCGAGCCGCTCCAGTTACCTTGGCGCTTCGGCTTCCCACGGCCGCGTCGCTACGCCTTCTGCCAATGTGGAGAATCGCAGCGTGATGGCGCGTACCACTCCCGCGGCTTCTGCTTCTCATTTGCCCGTGCGTAGTATGAACAGCTCCGGTCTCAGGGCCGGCAACTCTTCGGCGATGACCGCAGCGCGGTCCACTGGCAATTCCTCGGGAATGAACGCCAATCGTCAGGCGCAACTCTCCGCCAGTCGTCCGCCTTCTGTTGGCGCCCAAGGCTCCCGGCCCGCAGCCTCGATGAATTCAACATCCCGCCCCAACAGTTCCACGCGCACTTGGAATGCTCAGGGGAACAATACCGATTCCGGCCGTGCCCCTCAGGGTTTTGGCAGTTCGAGCCGTCCAGCGAATTCCGAAACGGCCCCGCGCACCAATTCCACAAATCGTCCGTCCTGGCCTAGCTCCGGCAATTCCGCCTATTCCGGTTCTCGGAATTCTGTGAATCGTCCGCCGAACAACGCGGGCGCCAGCAACCGCTCTTACCGGCCGCCTTCTTACAACTCGAACCGCGCCTACTCCGCACCGCGCGGCAATTCATCTCCACGCAGCTATGCGCCTCCACACGGCTCCACAGCCCCGCACAGCTCATCGTCCGCTCCGCACTCTTCCGGTGGCGGCGCATCACACGGTGGCGGTGGTGGCGGAGGTCACCCGCATCGCTAAGCGTATTTGTGTCGCACAACTCGTCCCTTGTTTAATTTTCCATCTCCAGGCCCGTACATGATTCCCCGTGCGGGCCTTTTTCTTTTCCGCTTCATCCTCCCTCTTGTACATTTCGCGCCCTCGCCCCTTGCTCCTGCAACTCTCTCACTCTCCCTGTGTTACACATAATAGCGTCAGGAAATCTGGACCGTGAGGTTGCTCCCGGCAAAAACCTCGCATTCGCGGGCCATCAACATCGGGTCCGTTTGCGTTTCCTATCTGCGGTCTATCCTCACGCGACAAACCTGACATCGGAGAGTTGCGTGTTGGTTAGCGTTCCAGGAGAGAAGAAAGCACCATGAAAACTCGTTCAATCTATTTGCTCGCGCTGTTCTCGTTGATTCTTGTGCTTGCCTTGGCCGTGCCCAAAGTTGCTTCGGCAGACGACGATGATCCGCCAGGCCGCGTTGCGCGTCTCAGCGTAACCGAAGGCCAGGTCTCCTTCAGCCCTGCCGGAACCGATGATTGGGTCGGCGCTGTCCTGAATCGTCCCGTCACCATCGGCGACAAGCTCTGGACCGACACGAACTCTCGCGCTGAACTCCACGTGGATTCGGCCGCTTTTCGTCTTGGCGGCCAAACCGGCATTTCCTTCCTCAATCTGAACGACCAGACGATTCAGCTCCGCATCACTGAGGGCACCGTTAGCATCCGCGTACGCCGCCTCGGCGATGATGAAACGCTCGAAGTGGATACGCCCAACTTGGCCTTCTCTATCCTTCGTCCTGGCCGCTACCGTGTCGACGTCAACGAAGCGGGTGACGCCACCATCGTTTCCGTTCGCGATGGCCAAGGCGAAATCACCGGCGGCGGCTCCGCTTACACCGTCCACGCCGGCGAGATGGGAACTTTTTCTGGCACGGACACTCTGGACGCCGATATCGAGGACGTTGCCGATGTGGATGATTTCGATAACTGGTGCGATGAACGCGACCTCCACGAAGATCACGCCGTGGCCCGCCGCTACGTTTCCGACGACGTAATCGGCTACGAAGATCTGGACGACAACGGCGGTTGGCGTCCCGTTCCCGAATACGGCACCGTCTGGTTTCCTCACACGACCATCATTGGCTGGGCTCCCTATCGCTACGGCCATTGGGCCTGGGTCGGTCCCTGGGGTTGGACCTGGGTGGATGATGCGCCTTGGGGCTTCGCTCCCTTCCACTACGGCCGTTGGGTTTTCGTTGCCGGCGCTTGGGGTTGGGTACCTGCTCCGCCGCGCGTCGTTGGTGTCGCCTATGTCCGCCCGGTCTATGCGCCCGCGCTTGTTGCCTGGGTCGGTGGACCCCACTTCGCTGTCGGTGTGGGTTTCGCTGGCGGCGGTTTTGCCGCGGGCGTGAATGTTGGTTGGTTCCCGCTGGGGCCGCGTGAAGTCTTTGTGCCCTCCTATGCGGTCAGCCGCGCCTACGTCAGCAGAGTGAACATTTCCAACACCACCGTGAACGAGACTGTGGTCAACAACTACTACAACACCACCGTCATCAACAAAAACGTGACCGTCAACAACGTCCGCTACGTGAATCAGAACGTTCCGGGCGCCGTCACCGCCACGTCGCCGCACGCGTTCACCTCGGCGCAGCCCGTTTCGCGCAATCTCGTCGCCGTGAACCAAAGAGAAGTGGAATCTGCCCCTGTCGGCGTTTCCGCTCCCTCCGTTGCGCCTCCCAAGCAAGCCGTCATGGGCTCCGGTGCCGCCACGAACGTGCATCCATCAGCGGCTCTTGCGAACCGCGCCGTTGTGGCCAAGACCGCGCCGCCGCCCCCTCCTCCAACTTTTGAGAAGCAACAAGCTGCTATCCAGGCAAATCATGGTCAGCCCATCTCGTTGGCGCAAACCCGGCAGATTCAACCCGCGCGTACCACCGCCGCAGCGGCTCCCGTCAAGATCGCTCCGCCGTCCACTCCCGCCACGCCGCGCGTGAATGCGGTTCAAGGACAGAACAATCCCAACCGCCCATCCAACGCCGGGGGCATGCAATCTAATCCAGCGGGAAAACCGGCCAACGCCCGCCCGCAGAACGATCGTCCACCTTCCGCTCGGCCCGCCGTTACGGAAAATCCTCAGCTCGAGCAGAAACATCAGCAACAACTCGAGCAGCTTCAAAAGCAGCAGGATCAGGAGCGCCAACAACTCGAGCAACAGCAAATCCAGGAACGGCAGAAGATCCAGCAGCAGCTCCAGCAGGAGCAAGCCAACGAGCGCAAGCAGCAGGAACTCAATCAAAAACAGCAGGAGCTAAATCAGCAACATCAGCAACAGCTTGAGCAGTTGGCTCAGAAGCACAATCAGGAGAAGCAGCAACTCAATCAACAGCAGAAGGCGGAGCACGCCAAAGCAGCCCCGCCGCCAAAATCCAAAAACGAAGACAAGCCGCACAAATAAAGCTTCTCTTCACCGCAATCCGCGTAGGGGTCCACATTCTTTACCCTGAGTTTCGAAGGGATGGACCCCATCTCGGCAAGATGTAAACCATCAGCCCCGTTCCTTCTCTCTGCGTTTTTCGTCGTTTGAGTGGCGGGCCGCTGATCTTGAGGGTGCCCCACCCTCGTCTTCAGAGGGTGGGCTCTTACGATCCAACGCCTCGCTCCTCCCTCTCTTCTCATTGCGAAGCCCCACTATTTCTCCGTAATCGCCGCGCCGTTTGCGGCACCGCCCACCCTGTCATCCCGACCGGAGGCCCGCGCCGTTTGCGGCACCGCCCACGCTGTCATCCCGACCGGAGGCCCGCGCCGTTTGCGGCACCGCCCACCCTGTCATCCCGACCGTAGGGCCCGCGTCATTTGCGGCACCGCCCACGCTGTCATCCCGACCGGAGGCCCGCGCCGTTTGCGGGCCGAAGTGGAGGGATCGCGGCACAATCCCAGCCACTCCACTTCCAGCACTCTTACACTCTTGTACTCCTACACCTCTTCTCTGCAAACTCCGCGTCCCAAGCAACCACTGCGCAACTCCTCCTCTTCGTTTCCTGATATCTGATCGCTGATATCTGATATCCGATAACTGCCATCCGATAACTGCCACCTCTTCCATCCTGTGCTATCTTCAAGCGATGTCCTCTCCTCCAATCACATCCCAGCTTTTCCGTCGCGTCCTGGGTCATTTCGCCACCGGCATCACCGTTGTCACTGTCGAGCGCGAGCCCGGCCACGTGCACGGCATGACCGCTAACTCCTTCACGTCGGTTTCCCTCCAGCCTCCGCTAGTCTCCATCTGCGTGGATGAAGAAAGCCGCTTGCTCTCTTTCCTCAAAACGCAGCGCCGCTTCGGCGTAAGCATTCTTAAGGATTCCCAGCAAGCCCTCTCCGGGCATTTTGCAACCGGCGAACAAAGCCCCGAGGCCGATGCGCGCCTGGGCATTCGCTATCGCTGGACCCCCTCCGGCATTCCCGTCCTCGAAGATGCCTTGGCACAGTTGACTTGTAATGTCGTTTCTCAATACGTCGCGGGAGATCACACCATCTTTTTGGGCGAAGTGGAATCCGCCGGAGTCGCCGATGGCCAGCCGCTTCTTTATTACCGCAGCCAATACCGCACTCTGCAGCCCTGACACACCAGCACACACCAGCACATACCAACACACACCAGCACACAGCAGCACACACCAGCACACACCAACACACACCAAAACATACCAACACACACCAAAACATACCAACACACAGCAGCACACACCAACACGGTGTCATCCTGAGGGCCGCGCAGTTTGCGGCCCGAAGGATCTCAACCGATCCAACCTGCAACCAGCTTGTGAAAGGGCTCTCTCTTACCGTTCCGTGTTTCCCGAGGGCCGCGCCGATTCCGCCGAATCTCCCAGCTCTTTCCGGTGACTCTTCACTTCGCGCAGCGCATAAATCGCCTTGTTCTGCGATTCATAATACGTCCGTGAACTGATCTCTCCCAGCAGACCCAGAGAAATAAACTGAATCCCGCTGACAAACAGTGCAATCGACAGCAGCAGCAGCGGCCCGTGCTGTGCCATGATCGCTTCGTTGAAAAGAATTTTCTTCAGCACCAGGAAAACACCCAGCGCAAATCCCGTGCCCGTCCCCGCCAGCCCAAGTATCCCGAAAAACTGCAGCGGCCGCGTCGAATAATCCAGCAGAAACTTCACCATGATCAGGTCGAAAAACACCCGGATGCTCCGCCCAATCCCGTAATTAGATCGTCCGCTTTTCCGCTGCGGATTCGAGATCGGCACTTCCGCGATGCGCGCGCCCGTCGAACTCGCCAGCGCGGGTATGAAGCGGTGGAGCTCCCCGTACAGCTGGATTTCCTGCAGTATCTCTCGCCGGTAGGCCTTAAACGTCGTCCCAAAATCGTGCAGCTCGATCCCTGAAAGTTTCGCCATCAACCAGTTTGCAATCCGGCTTGGCACTTGCCGCATCAGCCAGTGGTCGTTCCGCGAACTCCTCCACCCGCTCACCAGATCGTAGCCTTCCTCTATTTTTTCCAGGAAGCGCGGTATCTCTTCGGGATTGTGTTGCTGGTCGCCGTCCATCGAGATCACGATGTCCCCGCGCGCAAAATCGAATCCCGCTTTCAGCGCCGGCGTCTGTCCAAAATTTCGCCGCAGCCTCACCACATTCACGCGCCGGTCGTGCTCGTAAATCTCCGAGAGCACTTTGTACGAGCTATCCTTGCTCCCGTCGTCCACGAACACCATCTCGTACGGTTCGCCCACCGAATCCATTACTTCCGTCAGCTTCATGTACAAATCCGGTATGTTTTCCTGTTCGTTGTAGAATGGAACCACGATCGAGTACCGGATCGCTGACTCAATTGCCATAAGCTCTACCCATACCTCTCTACCTTCATTTGCCCGCGCCTTGCCCCCAGCCTTTACCCTTCCCCAAGTCCGCGTGAAACCCAACTGGCTGAGTGCCCGTCCCCTGACGGCCCGTTTCTATCCAATTCCCCCAATAATCCCATAGTTTATCAGGCGTATCCCTCGGCTGGCGACAATTTTTCTGATCTCTGCATCCGTCAAAATGTCCAGTTCGGCTTTCCTGGATTCCTGTAGCCGGGTGGCCGTCCCTCGCAACTCCTCGTCTGCATATCCGGGGTGGCACATCAGTTCCGTTGTGCCTTCGGGCAGCTTCTCCAGGAATTCCTTCAGCCCTTCCCACGTCCACTCGCCGGTCTGCGTGATTCCGCAGAAGTAGTCGCTGGTGGCGATCCCCGCGCGTTCTGCCATTTTCCGCGCACCTCGCGCCAGCACCTTCAGGCCCCGCGCTCGCACGCTTTGTTTCAAAACCACTCCACCATTTTGAGGCGTCCCCGCTGATAACGCCGAGCGCAAACTCGATGCCTCGTTCGCCACGCGAACGGCCCGGATTCCGTGCTTCTTGGCCAATCGAAGCGCCAATTCAAAAAGCCCTGGCAGCATGTGGACGTGCTTGTGCCCGTCCAAATGGGTCGGCGCAATTCCAGATTCGCGTACCTTCCGGATCTGCGCGTCCCATTCCCGCTCTACTTCTTCGATGCGCAACCGCCCGCTTGCGATTCGCAGCAATAATGCCTCAGTCCCGCCGTCCATGTCGCCAGCACCATTCAATAGCCCCCGTACTTTCTCGGCGGGCGCGGTCGGCCGCCCATCGCCCAGATTCAGGTGTACGCCAATCCCCAATCCCGGATTCTGCCGCGCCGCCTCCAGCGCACCCTCGAACGCGCGCCCGTTGGCCAGCAGCGTTGTGCTGGTCACCAATCCCTTCTGGTGCGCCTCCACGATTCCCCGGTTCACCCCCTCGGTCCATCCCAGGTCATCCGCATTGACGATTAGATTCCGCACTTCACCTGTCCCCCGCCTATCAACGCCTGTCCTTCTGGACAGCTACTCTTACGTCTACGTACCATTGACCCTTCTTTCTTCCAACTCTAGCATGATCAACAAGACAGTTTGTGGAACCGCGCTGCTTTTGTTTGCGCTGCGATTTTTGTTTGTCGCTGCCTGCGCGCGTTTTTTGCGGCTCTCGCCGCAATGGGCTGGCGTGCTCTGCTTCTCCGCTGGCTCCAGAGGCTACGATGCATGTCAAGTTACAGGAATTGAAGCAGGTGGGCATTCGCTATCGCGAAAAGCGTCGCGGTCGCCGCATGAACTCCCGCGTCCCCATTCGCCTCGAGTGGGATGCCTCCACCGGCAAACGACAGAACGTCGAAGCCTTCACCCGGGTTGTGAATCCTTACGGTTGTATGGTTGTTCTAGAAGACTCGTTGGAACTGGATCATCGCTTGGCACTGACGAATCTCGCTACGGGAACCAGCAATGCCGCCGTGGTTGTCTGGAAAGGGAACGAGCAGCCTGGCGGCTGGGAATACGGCCTCGAGCTTGTCGCGCCGGATATGGACTTCTGGGGGTTGGAACTGTGACGCCTTTACAAAAACCCACGCCGCCCGTGGCCGCCACTGGTGGCACCGCCCCGAACGTCAAGCGCAGCGCCACCGCTGCTCGCCCGCAGACCAACGAAGAGCGCCGCCGCGCCCAGCGTGTCCTTCTCAGGATCCCCGTGCTCGTGCACATCGAGGGCAAAGCCAATCCCATTAACGGCACCACGCACACCGTCAGCGCCAGCGGAGCCATGATCATTCTTCCCCAAGGCCTACCCACCGGCACCAAAATCTCCATCGAAAATCCCAAGACCCAGAAAAAAGTGGACGCTCACGTCGTCCGTCCGCCCGTGATGAACGCCGAGGGCTCCCTCGTCCCCATCGAGTTCACCACGCCCTCTCCCCAATTCTGGAATATCTTCTTCCCCCCCAACCCCACCAACTAACACGTGACACTCCTCGCAGAGGTTCTCTTCGCGTGAAAAGCGGTCTCATGAGTAGCCCTCGGGAGGGCACGGCTGATTGCCCAGGGTCCAGCGAGGGGCACAGCTTGCGGAAAAAGCACGATCCCGTCATTCCGAACGGAGTCTGCGAAGTGAGGAATCCCTCTTCTCTTGGGTTTCCGCCAAGGAGCGGTAGTTCGCCTCTCCCGAAATGATCGATCGATCCCGTTTTCCGCGGTCTCTTGAGCCCTGCCAATAGGCCCCGGAATCTCAGGGGTTTTAGCCCCTCAGGCGAATGGCGCACGTTTGCAGATCACCTGTCAGAAGGGCCCCACTTATCAACGGGCTTCCGCAAGCAACCAACACGATTTTCCTAATTTACTGGATAGTTATGTTTGCCTGCAGCGTATGCATGTCGCCCCCCGTATTTGCTTGAATTGTTGGCGACATGGTCCCTGTAATCACCTGTATTAAGCCCGCCGACGTTGAGGCCTGATTCTCGCTATCCCCGCTATAGCTCGCCGTTACTTGATAAACGCCTGGATTGTTCAAGTACCCTTGACCCGTTTGTGCCTGGCCATTGGCCACGGGGAAGGCGCCTGCGAACGGAGTTCCAAAATTGTAAAACGTGACCGTTCCTGTGAGTGGTTTATTTGAAGCCGAAGTCACCGTCGCCGTAATGACAAATGGTGCATTCACGCCGACTTTCGGGTTCGAGGTTGTCAGTGTAATAGTCGTTGCCGAGAGGCCACCTCCACCACCCCCGCCGCCTCCACCCCCACCACCTCCACTACCGCCCCCTCCGCCGCACCCAATCGCGATGAAAAGCAGGCAGGCCACGCTCAGTCCCCGAGCCACTCGCAATCTCTTTTGCCGACCCGGAAGTCCAAGCAAGAACAGCGCGCTCACTCCAGTTGCCAAGCTCAACCACCACCAATTTCCTCGTTTCATTCCAAAGAACCCTGCGCGTTTTGCCTGCATGTGAAGAACAGCATTGGATGGAACGCTGGCAAGAGGCGTGAGCGAGAGTGTTGCCGTTACCGCAGCCCCATTCAAGCTAACCTGTGACGGATTCATCGTCATGTTGTATCCAGAAATCACCATGGGCGACAGCGACAGGGTCACCGTGCTCGGCACCTGCGTCGAACTTACGGGCGTGATCGTGATTTGCCCGGAACCCGGTTGCCCCGCCACAACGGGCACATTCAGACCACCTGCCGGTCCCAGCGTGAAATCCGGAATGCTCACCGTGATCGAGACACTCTGGCCGGAAACCGCATAGTTTGCATCGCCGCTATAATTCGCAGTAATCGACTCGCTCTGTTGCGGCGCGAACGTCGTCGTCCCTTGGAGTATCCAATTGCCGTTTCCATCTTGACCAACCGTCGTGGTCACTGCGCTCGACAGCCCCGGAAATGTTATCGTGCCCGTTGGCTTCAGGGCAGCGTTGCTCGCTGGGTTCCCAGTGCTCACCGTGGCCGTCACCGTTGTGTTGCTTCCAAAAACGACGTTGCTCGGATTCGCCACGACGGCCGTCGTGGTGTTATAAAGCGCATCCACCGTAAACGCGTTGGACACCGAAGCGGCGTAATTCTGATCCCCGTTAAAATGAACGGTAAGCGTGTGCAGACCCGAGGGCGCCGAAAGTGTGGCCCATACGGATCCGCTAAAGGACACCTGACCGCCCCCAGTCGATTCATCTCCACCGGAGGGTGCTGGCCCGGCGATCTGTGTGCCTCCGTCGAATACTGAGTACGTTCCTTGCGGCCACGTGCCCCAACTGTTGGCAGTGATAACGAAGTTGAGCAAAATGGATTGGCCCATCACCGTGTTTTGGGGGCCCGAGGCCGTTATGCTCGTGGGCGCGAGCGTAACGGTAAGCGGATAGCTGCTGCTGCCAGGCTGATAGCTGTTATCACCGCTGTAACTGGCCGCCAGCACGTGTTGGCCGCCAGGAAGGTCAATTATTTGGTCCTCGGTGTAGCCCTCGCTGTTAAGGGCAAATGTGCCGCCATCAAGCGCTGTGGCAGCCCCACCGTTATAAGCATCGGTCCACGTGATCGTTCCCGTGGGGCAATTGGGCGGCGTGCAAACCAGTTTGGGCGGATAGGATAAAGTCGCCTGCGAGTTGCCCACATCTATCCTGGCAATATAAAGAGAGCCGTACACTACGGAGCTTGGGTTGTTCCCCGTCTCATTTCCTGACGTGAAATTAAACGTCGGAATACTGATCAGCGTCTTGCTGGGTTCCGCCGTAATAGTGACCGGAATCCCGTTCGAGTCGCTGCTTCCGAATGTTGCGTCACCCTGGTAATGAGCTGTCAGGTTATAGCTTCCTCCCGGAAGAATGACGCTGGTGCTGTCGGCAGTGCCGCTCGAAAGCGGAAGAGCCTCAATCCCGAGCGATGCGCTCGGATTTCCAGGCGTCGGATTCGGGGTCGCCATCAGTGCCACTTGGCCCGTGGGAGTTCCTGTTTCCCCGCTGCCCGCGCTCACGTCACTCGCCACTCCAACGCTGGCGCCGTGCGTCACGCTGATCGAGCTAACGGGGCTGCCGTTAACGGTAGCGCTCAATGAAGTGACCGACGGCAGGAACGTGACAGAAGACCAGTTGTTTACCAAATTCTGCGCGTTCACTGACCCTAAGCCCGTCGCCAGATCGTATCCTGCGCCCGCGTTATAGCCGGAGAGAATCCCATACTGATCGTTGGCGTTCGAAGTCGTGCAATCCAAGCTGCCCTTGGCGCACGGCATCGCATTGATTCCAGAGGTCACATCGTTGAATATGCAGGTGCTCGCTGGAGCTGTGCTGGAGTTGCAACTCGAAGTTGTTTGTTTTGTCGCGAGCTTGTAAAGCACAACGTTCGCGCTGCCTTGCCGCGACTGCGTCTTTTGGCTAACCATCGCCATGATGCCGGCGAACGTCGGGGAGGACGCCGACGTGCCTCCGACGCCCAAAAACTGCGATGGGCAATAGTCCCCTTTGTCCATTTCACATACGGCGTACGAGTTCCCGGCAAATCCGTCCCCGGAAAACAGCGACACGTCCGGAACTGCACGTCCCCCATTCAGAGGTACGCCAACTCCGGCTTGCCACGACGGCCTGGGATTGCTTCCAGCACAACTTCCCGGCGCTTGGCCACTGGGTGTCGTGCAATTGCTCTGGCCGCCGCTCCCTCCGATGGTGATCACCCAGTTCACCAATTGAGAATTGTTGCAGTTTGTCTCCGCATTGCTGCTGAAACCGTAGCTGGCAAAAAGTGCGTTGCTACAGGAATCATTCCAGGTTGTTTCCGGTATGTAACTGAGCGCGGATTTCTGCGTAGTCGGATCGTTCGTCGTGCTCCAATAGCTGGTCTCTGTGGAAACATCGTTGAAGTCCGTACCGCCAACTGCGATGTTGAATGGCGTAGAAGCAACCCCGCTCACCTGCAAACCGTTGTTTGCCGGCTCCGGAACAGTCCCCTGATTGAAGTCACATCCCGCTGCGCCATTGTCCCCCGCCGCCACGAACACCGAGATCCCCTGCGCGGCAGCTTGCTCCCAGAGGTTGTTGAAGAATTTATTGCCGGCTGTTCCCAGATACAGTTCACAGTTTCCAAAACTCATGCTCATGATCGGGGCCAGGTTGTTGTCTACCCCGTATACCGCCGAAAGATCGGCCCCTGAACTTGCCTCCGTGGATTGTGAAACGATCAGTTCGATAGTCGCTCCCCTGGCCACTGCTCCGGACCACTCTACGTCCAGGTCTGCTTCGGTTTCGGCGCCCTCTACCAATCCCGGATCGGGGCCATTTAGTACGACAACTGGGGCGCTCGCGGGTAACCCGAACGACGACCGGAAATTACTCACATCGTCCACATTTATGTTTGATTCACCCACGATCGCGATCGTCTGCCCCGTGCCATCAATCGCCGGCGTTGCATTCCACAATGGCAGCACGTTGTATATGGTCGCAAAATCATATGGCACCAGCGCGTTGCAGTAGATCGGTTGGTCGGTGTTGGAGTTGAGGCCACACTGATAAGTGAGTTCGGGATTTTCAGGTTGGGTTAGCTTGGCCTTGCCCGTCCCCTTCGATCTCGTGAATACCCCGACGGTGCGATGCATGGCCTGCCGCGGAAAACTATTCAACGAAACAATCCCCGCCACCACCGGAGCCAAAGCTACGGGAATCTGCGGATCGCTCGCATTCGCCGTGTACGTTTTCCCTTCCACCAGGTAATTGTGTATCTCGGTCCCAAACGCCGCCCTCACCTGCGCCGCCGTCCCGGAAAACTCAATCACCGTTTTCCCGCTGTACACCTGGTTGACCTGGAAGCCCTGCTGTCCCAGCCAGCCCGTCACCGCCTGAATATCCGCGTCCGCCGGACCATACTGCGCCCCAAATTCCTGCGGCGTCAGCCACTGGTGATAGCTCGCGGAACTCTTATCCTGCTGCTTCTCCAGAAAATCCTGCAGCGCCGCTTCCTGCGCATCGCTCCGCTTCAACAACAGCAATATCCGCGACATTGGCAAAGCATCAGCCACCGCGCCCTGGTCAAACTCCGCCCGCGCCAGTGGATGCACATTCCCCGCCAGCGTCACGCGATTCGCGTTGTCCACCGCCTCCACCACGCGCGGCGGCACTTGTCCTAGTGCGCGCGAAGGGTTCAATGCCAAAAGGGAACTACCAACTAGAAAAACAGCGGGGAGCAAACGCAGACCGTGGCGCATACACCGCCTCCAGGTGCAGGAATCTTCTTAAGTAGGTGGAGCGTATCGAACTGGAACGAAGGTTAGCACTTCATCAATCTGCTGTCGAGATAATGACGTATGTCCGCTGTCACCCCCGCTCCCCCCTCGCCATCACGCCCCTAAGGTTGCCCAACCACGGTCTGCGGTACGCGTAGGGGCACGATACATCGCGCCCCCGTGCGCAAAGAAAAGGCGCGCCATCCTCCAGCGCGCCTAGTCCCTCTTAGCTGTCTTTAGAGTGTTTGCCCTTGTAGGGACCGCCTTCTGCCCGCCCGCCGAAGGAGGGAGGCGGTCCGCAACGTGCGCATCCTTTAGCAACGACCGCACGCACGCCCAAGGGAATGATGGCATCCGCCCAGCTTCAGCCCGGTGCTCTCTCCGTCGCTCCAGTAGGGCTCGAGCATCGTTTACCCCGACCTTCGAAGGGCTCGACCCCATCGAGCCAAGCCCTAATCGCCTAAGCAGCAATGACTTACATCCTCCCGACTGCCCAGCTCCTCAAGAGGCGCCGTCCCCCCTCAGTTAATCGCCAAGCTGATCGACGGACTGGCGTTAGACGCTCCCGGGTTCCCCGAAATCGGCAACGATGTTGTCCCCGTAACCGTAACATTCAACGTTCCCGATGACGACGGGCTGGTGGTGCTGTCGCCCAGGTAATTCGCGCTCACTGCGTGCGTCCCCACCAGTTGCAGAAACGCTGGTGCCTGCGCCGCGGTCACAGTGACATTTCCTGTTGTCCCGCCGCTGGTCGCCACCGGACTCCCCAGTGCCGTGCCGTCAACCCTGAATTGCACGCTCCCAGTGGGCGTTCCTCCCGTCACCGTCGCACTCACCGTAATGCTCGCGGTTGCCGTGGCCGCCAACTTCGTAGTGGATACGGTCATATGCGTGGTTGTCGGTGTCGTCCCGCCGCCCCCCCCACCACTGCTCCCGCCTCCACAGCCTAGGGTGAAGCTCAACACGCACATCAGCCCCATCCCCAGCGCGGCGCGATACCGTTTCCGCCCCGGCAAGAACAGCAGGAAGATGGCCGCAAGGCCCGTCCCCGCACTCAGCGTCCACAATCCGGTTCGCACACTAGCTGCACGCGGAAGCGTGGCTGCGCGGAACTCCTGCGTTTCCGGCATATTCATCGCCGTTGTTGTCGTAGATGGCGCGGCCACGTTCACCGTCAGTGACCCGGTTCCGTTCCCACCACCGCTGGTGACAGGAATGCTCAGCGCCCCGCAAGTAACGCCCGGCACGGTTGTTCCACAACTGATCACCACGCCAGTACTTGTAAACCCGCCGCTGGGCGTCAATGTAATCGTGGACGTGCCGCTGCCACCAGCCATCACGCTCACGCTCGACCCGGCAAGGCTATACGAACCCCCGGAAGTTCCCTGGGTCACCGTTATCGGCACCGCCGCACTGATCGCCGAAGCTGTGTAATTAGTGTCTCCGTCATACTTCGCGGTGATCGTCTCGGTTCCCGGGGTGCTAAACGAAGTACTAAGGGTAGCCATTGCTCCCGCCGCGGACGTTTGGGTGGCTCCGAACGAAGTCACTGTCACAGGGGTTCCGATCGCCACACCACCATTGTAAAACGTGACATAACCCGTCGGGCCAGCACCGTCGCTTTGAGTCCCAACTGTCGCCGTCAGCGTCACCGCCGCACCTGTTGTCACGTTCTGAGAGGAACTGGAAACGGTCGTAGTCGTTGTCGCTGGCGTGACAGTAACCGAAAATGTGGTCGAGCTTGAGTTATAGCTCGTGTCGCCGGAATAGCTCACCACTACCGTGTCGTTGCCTCCGGGAAGATTGATCGGTATATCCTCCAGAAAACCAATGACATTGAGCGTCGCCGTATTCGTTGAAATACCGGTCTGCGCGTTCGGGAAATCATTCAGCGGCAAGCCGCCGTTATACGTTTCCGTAATTGTTCCTGTGGGGCAGGGAACCGCGTTTGCATCGCATGGTTCGTTCGACGAGTTGGTAACGTCAACCCGCATGATATACGGCACCGTCGTTGAACCGTATAACAGCGGTGTCGGCACCGGCGTGTCCCACAGTCCGTCTGCGGAGTCGTAGGTCAACAGGCTCGCCGCCGTTACGCTGTTTTCCTTACTCACCGTGACCGTAACCGGCGTAGACGTCGCAGCCGCAAATGTCCCATCGCCCCCGTACTGCGCCACCACGGAGTCCGTGCCACCCGGCAGCGAATTCGTTGATATGGTCGCCGTACCACCACTCAGCTCGAACGTCGGCGATGTACTCGACGAAGTGGTGTTCGTAAACGCCCCAATCCCGACCGGCGTTGGGTTTGGATAGGTTGTGGTCGCAGCCGGGGTCGCGATCAGAGACACGTAGCCCGTCGGCGTACCCGATCCCGAAGTCACTGTCACCGTAAAGTCTGCTGTCGAACCATGCGTAATTGTGCTCGCGCCAGTGTTGGTGAGAGCTGCTGACGTATGGTCAAAGCTCGCTGTGCTCCACGCCTTCGCTAGGTTCGCTACGTTCACCGACCCGAGCCCCGTCCCTTTGTCGTATCCCTTTACCGCCAGAAATGCGGGAGTAGTCGTCGCGGCGGGATCAACCAGCACTCCATATTGGCTCGTCGAGCTTTGGTTGCTGCAATTCAACGACTTGCCTTGGCAAGCCACCGAGTTATTGCCTGTGACCGTATCGTAAAATATGCAGCCCGTCGCGCTTACAGTAGTTGTGTTCGATGGGCAGACAAGCGCTGCATTGCTAACATTCGCTTTGTACAGCTGGTACAGCACATAATTCGCATTGCCCTGACTAACTCCGCCTTCCTTCTGGATAATCAGCGCCATAATCCCCGCAAACGCTGGCGCCGCCGCCGAAGTCCCACCCACAGGGCTGATCGACACGGAACTGGATAGCGAGCATGCACTGCCGCTTTGGTCCGGCGAATCTTGCTGGCATGTAATGTAAAACGCGTTGCTGCTCGAGTTCACCGCCGAAAACAAAGCCACATCGGGGATGTCGCGGCCAGTATCGGCCGAAGGCACCACGCCAACTTGCCAAGCCGGCCTTCCATTGATGGAGGGAAAAGCGCTCTGCCCTCCACCGCCCCCCAGCACATCATAGCCAGTACCGGAGTTGGGAAGCGACGCGCATGTAGTTAAATTTCCCGTCGTCGCAGTCGCCGCGCAGCCACTATTCCACGTCTGCTCCGGAATATAGGATTTTGCCGACTCCGTGACACCCACTCCCGGCGCATTCCAATAATTGGAGAGTCCTGCGGCCTGAAAATCTGTCCCGCCCACCGCCACGTTGAACGGCGTGGAAGCCAAGCCGTTAATTCCCAATCCACTCGTGGAGTAGTCGTTTGTACCGCCGGCGTCGCACATATCGGAGCCGTGGTCGCCGGTAGCAACGATGGCAGTTATTCCCTGTGCGGCCGCCTGTTCCCAGAGCACGTTATAAAACTGCACTCCGCTGGTGCCCATACCGGCCTCGCAGCCCCCGAAGCTCTCGCTCAGGATCTGCGCGGAATTATTTTGGACAATGTAGTTCGCCGAAAGATCAGTGCCCTGAGCCCCTATGGTAAGCGAGGTTGCCGACACTACCAGATCAATCGTCGCTCCCGGTGCCACGGCTCCCGACCATTCAACGTCCAGAACGGCTTCGCCTTCGTCGCCGTTCCCGGTAGCGGTGCTCTGCACGCCGGGATCCGGCCCGTCCATAATGATGTTGCTTTCGGTGAAATTATTCGACAATCCAAAAAGGCTACGGAACTGTTGGATGTCGGTCAGGTAGACGTTCGAGTCCTGCACGATCGCGATCGTCACCCCTGTCCCATCAATCTTCGGGCTTCCACTCACCAGAGGTGTGCTGTTGTAGATGGTCGCAAAATCCCCCGGCGCAACCCCGTAGCATTGTCCCGTACCACAAGTGAACGTGACCTGTGGTTTCGGCCCATTTCCCGATACCTTCCCGCCAAGGTAATTCTCCATCCGGTGCATCAGCGGCTTCGGCCGGAAATTGTGCAGCCCCACCACTCCGCCCAGCACCGGTGCCAGCGCCGCCGGAATCTGCGGATCGCTCACGTTCGCCATGTGCTGTTCGCCATGCACCAGAAACTGGTGTATGTCCGTGTGAAACGCGTTCCGCACTTGTCCAACGTTCCCGGAAAACTCAATCGTTGTCCGCCCCGCTCCCACCTTCACATTCTGAAATCCATGAGATTGTAGCCAGCTCGTCACCGCCTGTACGTCCGCATCCGCGGGCCCGAATTGCGTGCCGAATTGTGCTGGAGTCAGCCACGCGTGGTAATTCGCGGAACTCTTGTCCTGTTGCTGGTCCAACAATTGCCGCAACGCCGTCTCCTGCTCCGGACTCCGCTGCAACACCAGCATCATCCGCGTCGCCGGCGTAGCATCACTTACTGCTCCCTGATCAAATTCCGCCCGTGCCAATGGGTGCACATTCCCCTTCAACGTCACCGTCTGCGTATCATCCACGGCACTCATCACGCGTGTCGGCACAGTGGTTGTCTGCGCCCAAGCCGCCTGCCCTGCCAATAGCGCCACAACCGCACACAAAATCACCCACTTACTTTTCTTCGCCATCTTCATAGTTTCCTCAGATTCCACACGCAGTTTTCTTGCGAGCTCCCAGGGTTTTTAGGCAGGAATGGCGTGTCTCCGCCCCTATTCGGAAACACTCTTCATGCTGTCTGTTTCAGATGCGCCGGGCCAGGGAACGGTTTGCTCCACCCAAGCGCTCCGAAACCCATTCTTTTGTAACACACGTTGAGCTGATTTAGTTGCACCTGAATATCGGCCCGCTTAGGTCACCCAACGACGTACTTGAGGGTGCCCCATCCTTCGCGTTCTTCGCGAAGGGTGGGTTCTTACGGACTAATGCCACTCCCTCTCTTTGCTTTTCTTGTCTTCCTCTTCTCGGTCTTTTTTATGTCCGGCTTGGGTTCCTCTTTTCAATTCTGTCTTCTCTGCTCACTCCGTGCTGGTTGCTCCAGGCACGGAGTGTGCCTGGGTCTTGGGGTTCCTCGTCCCCTCTTTCCTATTTTCGATTTTCTATTCGCTCTTCCCTGCGATCTCTGTGTAATCCTTGCTCACCCCATCTCCACATTCCCCCCCGACAAAATCACCCCAATCCTTGGCCGCATCCCTGCCATGCCACTCGGCAATTCCAGCCCCGCCACCCCGTTCTTCCGCAGCAACGGCGCAAGCGCCACCGCGCTCGAAGGCTCAATCACGATCTTCATCCGTTGCCACACCAATCTCATCGTCGAGCGGATCTCTTCTTCGCTCACCAGCAGTATCCCCTCCACGTTTTTCCTCAGAATCGCAAACGTCCGCGGCGCTAGCGAAGCCCGCAATCCATCCGCAATCGTGTCGCTCGATTCCTGCGCCTGCAGCACCCCCGTCTTCAGCGAACGGTAAGCGTCATCCGCGCGCTCCGGCTCGCACCCAAACACCCGCACCGTGGCGCGAACTCCCTTCGCTCCCAGGCAAGTGCCGCTTAGCAGCCCGCCCCCGCTCACTGGTGCCAGCACAACGTCCAGTTCCGCCACTTCCTCCATCAATTCCTTAGCCGCTGTGGCTTGCCCCGCGATAATCCGGTCATCATCATACGGATGAATCAGCACCGCCCCGGTCTCCGCTTGAATCTTTGCCGCCGCTTCTGCCCGTGCCGACACCTTCGGCTCGCAGTACGTAATCTTCCCGCCGTACGCCTCCACCGCCCGGCACTTTACGGCAGGCGCATTCTTCGGCATCACAATCCATGCAGGCACGCCCCGCCAGGCCGCTGCACGCGCCACCGCCGCCGCGTGATTCCCGCTGGAATGGGTCACCACGCCATGCTTCGCCTCTCGGTCGCTCAGTGAAAAGATCGCGTTGCTGGCTCCGCGAATCTTGAACGACCCCGTCTTTTGCAGGTTTTCGCACTTGAAAAACAGCGTCGCGCCCGCCATCTCGTTCAACGATGTGCTGGTCAATACGGGCGTGCGGTGGATAAGCGGCTGGATTCGTTCGTGGGCTTCCACTATGTCCTTCCAGCCAATGGATGTTACGTCGTTTTGCGTACTACTCAGGGAACTAGCCATACCCTCAGTCTAGACCAGCCAGTACTCCCAGCGCGAGAGGTTCCCCCAATTGAACCCCTCTTCCCCTTGACCTCCCCTACTTGTCTGTTAACCTTGGTGTTCAAGGTAGTCCGCCGCAGCGATCCGCCCATCCTTCGCTCGGCGCGGAGTTTTCATGTCTCCTTCTGAACGCCGGCATCTTGAGCGGTTTCCCCTGCGTGTCCCCTTGCGTTTCCGCGCTCTGGGCTTGGCCGCGGACAAAACCGAGCATTTCACCGAAGCCGTCAACCTCTCGCGGGGTGGTTTTTTCTTCGTTACTTCCGCACCTTTGCAAGTCGGCATGCCCATCGAAGCCACGTTCAAAATGCCCGCGGAAGTTACCGGCAACCAGCCCGACGAGACCCACTGCCGCGCCCGCTTGGTGCATGCGCGTGCAGGTGCCTATAGCGATGGCCGCATGGGTTTTGGCGCGGAAATAGAAATGTTCCTCGATTCCGATAAGCCCCGCCCCGCCAATCCCCAGCCTGCAAGCCCCCAGCCATCCAAACCAAAGCCGTAGCCCCGTTTTGGATTTCTCATTTGTCGCGCATCCGAAGTTGATGAACCTAAGCGAAATCTTGTCATCCTGAGGCGATCCGATGAGGATCGCCGAAGGACCTCAACTGCGGAGTCAACCGGGACTCATCCGTCCAGGCACTTCGGGGCAGAAAAGAGAGCACCATGGGGCAATGCTTGGAAACTTAGGAGGCCGGGGCTTCAGCCACTGAGGTTGACGCCCATGAGCACGATATTTACCTGAAAACTCCTACTTCGTCACCGTAATCACGGTCTTCCCCGCGCCCACATTCTCAAACTTGTCATAAGCGCGCACCGCAATCGTGTGCTCTTGTCCCCATGGTACAGCGGGGCTCTTAAAGGGAAAACTCAATGTGAATTGATAATGTTCTTCCAGAGCGTCGCTGATCGCTCCTTCCGGAGCAACGAGAATCCACTCGCCCCCGTCCAAGCTGTACTGTGCCCTTTCAATACTGCTCGTGCTGTCCCGGGCCGTGAACTTCACGATGACGTTCACGTCGCCGCAAGCGCCCGTGCAGCGATTCCAGACGTCAGCAGATAAACTCACAATGCTCGGCGGCGTGTTGTCCACTTCAAATCGCTCGCTCTCCCTTTCCGTCTTCAGCGTCGCCGCTGGCGGATTGGACGGCGCATCGCTCGCCACGATTTTCAAGTAGTACGCCCCATCCGGCATCGTCGCCGTGTCCCAGGAATAAAACCTCTGCTCCAGGTTATCCTTCAACAATTTCCAGTCGTGCTCGTCCTCGCCTCGGAAATACACCGCGAACCTCAGTTCGTCGTCATTGTCGTCGTGCGCGCTCCACAACACGGACTGATATCCCTTCTGCTCGGTTCCTTGCGGCGGCTGATCAAACTTGACCGGATTCGTCGTTGTAATCACCACGTTACTGGGGTTGGGGCTGGGACTCGGCGGCTGCTTCAATGTCACGTTGCCCGGCTGCCCCACAATTATTTGTTGAACTTGCGCGCGCACGCCCGGGTCCTGCATCGCGATTCCATCAATCACCGGCGCAACATTTTTCGGCTGGTACGCCACGCTCACCCAGTCAATTCCGTCACCCGGCCGTCCATCGTGAATCACCGCTTTCCATTGCAGGAATCGCGCCGCGGGCGCTTCCACCGGCGTAGCCGATGTGGTGTACGGCCCGAACCACCGCGACCATTCTTTTCCCGGGTATTCCGTGTTTCCGCTGCGCACGAAAAACTCCAGCCGCGGGTCACCCATGCCCTTTCCGCCCTTGCCGCTTCCGCTCGCTCCAGCTTTGTTCCCCGTGCCCAGGATTTCCGGCGGTCCCCACCACTCAATCCGTCCCCATTGCGAAAAAAGTTTCGCGTCAAATGATTGCGACTCGAACGTGCCCTCCGCCTCGGATTCCGGTCCCAGCGAAAAGACTTTTCCGGGATTAGCCGTGCACAGGAAAACTTTCCCTCCAGTTGAAGTCGAACGCGAAATCCCCGTAATCTGCGCTGAACCCGACTTCGCCAGTTGCGCATACACCCCGCGCCCGTCAATCACCAGCAGCGATCCATTATTCCCCGTGCCCGCCAGCAATCGCCCGTCCGAATTCAGCCCCAGCGCGTACACCACATCGTCTCGGGAACTCCAAATTTCTTCCGGCGCGCCATCACTCGCAATCTTGTAAATGCTGCTGGAAATCGCCTGCGGATACGCCAGAAACGGCACTCCTCCCTGCACACCCATCTGGGGAACCGGAGTGGAAATGGTTGTCGTTCCCTGCGGCGTCGTGATCACCGTCGTACCGGCCTGCGTCCCTGTGTGTTGCTTTTCCCCGATTGCCGCCACGTAGATAGTTCCGTCCGGAGCCACCGTCAGCGAAGTGACTTCGCGCTTCGCCGTTTCATAGACCACGAATCCCTCGGCCGCGCCTTCATCCGCTGATTTTTTCTTCGCTGCTTTCTCTGCGCTCCTCGAAATCCGCAGCACTCGCCCGTTCGGCTCCGTCCCGGCCAACAAATTGTTCTTTGCGTCAAACGCCAGTACCTTGATGTGCGCTTCATCGCTCGCGTAGAACAGTTCGCCCTTGCCTTCCGCCGTCACCGCAAAAATCTGCCCTTTGTCTCCCGTGGCCACGTACAGCGTTCCATCGCTTCCAAACGCCAGGTCCCAAATGTATTTCGTCTTTGGTTCAAAGAACACGGACTTCTCGCCGCCCGGCGTCACCCGATAAACTTTTCCATCCGGCGAAGTGGCCACATACAAATTGCCCTTGGCATCAAACGTGATTGCCTGCACCAGTAGGTCCGTGGACTCAAATACCGTCTTCGGCTTCCCGCTTCCCTCAAAACGGAATACTTTCGCCGGAGATCCACCGCCCGCATACAACACGCCCGCTGCATCCGTGCGCAGCGACCACAGGTACGAAGCATCCGCATCCGAAATCAGTGTGAACTTTGGCGCTAGCTCCAAATGCCCGTCGCTCCGCACCGCCACGCCCTTCGCCGTACCTTTCTGAAAGTCCTCATACGTGGATTGCCGCCAGCGGCGCGTGTGGTCCGCCACAGCCGTCGCGGCCACCACGCAAATTAGCAAGACCGACAAGCTTAGGCGCTGCAAAAGTTTCGACTTGGAGATGAACATGGACATGGTCACCGAATCTGTAAATTCAACGAAATCAGCCCCGCCACCGGCCCGCCCAGCGCAATCGAAGACTCGCTGGACAACGATTCCCGCAGCACCTGCACCGTTCCCGGCGCCGGACGCCCGTCAATCATATTGATTTGCGACAGCGGTACGTTGGGCAATTCCTTGTCGTCCCACACCAGCGTCGGCGCGGGCACAAACAGCCCTACATACAACCGGTCGTTGCGACGCTCGCGGTTCATCAGCGTAATCAGTTGATCCAATCCTTCCGGTCCAGCTGCCCCCGGCATCCCGGGAAAATTGAATCCTCGCGAAGCCCGATTCATCCAATCCGCATCGCTCACCAGCACCCGCAGCATTGTGCCGCGCGCCATCTGGTCCGGCACATGCACCGTCGCTTCTTCAATCCGCGCCGCACCGCGATAAGGCTGCAGCAGCACGCGCACCTTCAAATTGTCGCCCGGTGCCGCTTCGCCCTTTTCCAGCCATGCGCTGTCAATCGTGAACGACTTCCGCCCCGGCTGGCTTTCCACGCGCAAATCAATGTGCTCCACCTTGGGAATCTCATAATTGTTGTTGAACAGCCGCCCGAACATGTTCTGTATCGTCAGCGCTATCGGCAAGCTGTCTTGCATCAGTGAATCCCCCGGCGCAAACGTATTTTCCAACTGCACCGGTATGTGTCCCTGCAGCCGGATTTCACCCGTCAGCCGCAGCGTTGTTCCCTCGCCATACAGTGAATTCTGGCCGATTCCATTGAAAGTAGTAATCGCCACCAGCAGCGGCGTCAACTTGGGATGATTCACCAACTCAAAGTGCAGCTTCTTCTCCGCGCTTCCCGCAACGAACGTCACATCCAGCGGCACCATCACCGGCGGCGCTCCCAGCTTTCCGGTCACTGCCGTCAGGTGATCTCCCGTAATCGTTCCGATCGGCCCGCCCACATTTACGATTTTCGTGGACGCCAACTCGGACGACAGCGTCGTCACCACGCGGCTCCGCGCCATCGGCATCTGAATATCGCCCAAGTTCATGAACGGGTGCCCGCACAAAAACACCTTGTCGCCTTGCACTGCCGTCACCGTGCACGACGCATTGATCGAAGCGTCTCCCTGCACCAGCACCAGTCCCGCCATGTCTCCGGCCACCAGGTGCTTATCCTCCGGCCGTGCTTCCGCCGTGCCGCCCTGCGCGGCCACAAATCCATAACTCTGCAATTGCGGCGCGAATTGTTGCAGCGCAGCAGGCTGAAACCCGGAAAAGACTAGCGGCGTCTCAATGGGTTCCAGCGAGGATCCGCTCGGCAGCGTGTTGCGTGCCAGCGCGTCATTCGGCACAGCAAATTGCTGCGCGCTCGCCTTCGCCGCGTCCCCCTCCGTCGGCGGCCGCAGCACATCTTCAATCGGCGTTACCCCGGCAATCGCTTCCTTGGTGAAGATTCCCAGCTTCAGCGAAAGCGCCCCCGCCAGTTTCCCCTCAATATAAACGGGGCTCCCGCTCATCCCCGCCACCACGCCGGTGTGCTCCACGTGCGGCCCTTTCAATTGCACCAGGATGATGGACTGCTTCGGCCCCAGAAAATTCGGCAGCACACCAATTACTTCCAGGTCAAATTTCTCAATCGCGTCGCCCGCGAATATCGTGTACGCGTACCCCTGCATCCCAGCGCGCACCTGCGATACCGGCATTATTTCTGTGGATTCCTGAGGAGCAGCGGCAACCGCAAGGCCGCCAAAAAGAAACGCCGACACAACCAACTTCGCAATCCGCTGGGAAAAGAGTGCCATGGAGAAGATAGACGTGCCCCCCGGTATGAAGGATGCATGATACTGGCTGGGGAGGGGGGTACGCAATTGGACGGCTAGAGTGGCCGGGCTAGCCGCAAAGCCTTAGTCGTCCTAGAACTCACGCAACCCGTCCTTGCGATTCCTTACCTCATCGCGATATTGTGAGTCTACCCACCACAGGAGGAATCATGGCAGAACCTACCAAAGAAGAACTGCTCGCGCGCATCGCCGAATTGGAAAAGCAGACCGCAGGCCGCAAGAAGGGCGCACTCGAGTTCCGTGTCGGTGAAAAAGGAGGCGTCAGCGTCTACGGCCTCGGCCGTTTCCCCGTCACCCTCTACTACGAGCAGTGGGTCCGCCTCCTCGACGCCTCCAAGGACCTACGCGAGTTCCTCGAGGAAAACAAGCACCGCCTCAAGCTCAAAGATCAACAGTAAATTGTCGCTTTGGGTAGGTTCAGTCGTGGTGGTGCATCGCGAAAATCTTCTCGCTGGAATCCTCGTACGGATACACATGCACCATCCAGCCGAAAATCACCGGGTGAAAGCGCCCTCCGGCTGCGTCGCAAGCCGCTTGCGTGGTGATCGAGCCGCGCAATCCAAACTTCGTGTAATCCGCCGTCAGCAGTTGCCCTATCGGCGGCACGCACAAATTCGTATGGAGATGCCATCTGGCCACGCTCAATGGCACGCGTTCGTTCAGTTGCTCTTCGTTCGCCCGCTTCGGCATCGTGTACATCGCCCCCACAAGCTCATATCCCGTCCCCGTCTTCTTGTACAGTAAGGAAGTGGGCCGCGCCGGATCGAATGTGAAGGCCTCCAGGAATCCGTTTCGGTAATTCGTAAAGTGATACTCCGGTTGCGGCACGTTTGGCAGGAAGATCTTGTACCCATCATTTAACGCCGCGTGGTAATCCTTGTATTTCTCGATCCCTGCGCGAAGTTCCTTCACAACTTCCTCGGCACGCTGCTGATCTCCCGCCGTTTGTGGCCGCAACGCCGTCATGTACATATGCGCGGAGTCGCCATGGTCCATGTGCGCCATGTCCTCCATGGCACCCTGTTCATTCGATTTCGCTTCGTCCATGTCCATGCCGGGCATGGACGTATGATCTGTTTCCCGCGCCTCTTGGGCGGGTTCGGGCGAAACGCTGGCCACTACGGGTGCACGATGATTCGGAATCGCGGCCAGCAACACTCCCACCAGAAACAGCGCACCAACCCCAATGGCGAGTTTTGTACCCAACTGAACCAACGTACGGCGGGCAAGCATAGCTTCTCCAAATTCCAGCGCAATGCGCAATTTGTTCTCTTCCATGATACGGACGCCCCCCTCGAATTGTTTCCGCCCATTTCCCACCGCGTTCCCCAATAAAACTGTCCCCCAGTACAGGCACTCCCTCCGCCTCTCTCTTGCTCTGCGAACTCTGTGTCTCTGCGTTTTGCTTTCTTTGTTTTTCTTCGGGTTTCGCCTGCCCTCCCAACCCCCAAATCCCCTCGTGCTAAACTTCCTTCAGGAACCATCATCGTGAAAAACCTCACCATCCATCCCGCCAGCGCCCTCTCCGGCAGCCTGGAACTTCCCGGCGACAAATCCATCTCGCATCGCTACGCCATGCTCGCCGCACTCGCCGATGGCACCAGCGAACTCCGCCATTTCGCCGCCGCCCGCGATTGCCACAGCACCCTCGGCTGCATGAAATCCCTCGGCGCGGATGTAAGAGTCGAAGGTACCACCGTCAGGATCACCGGCCGCGGCCTGCGCGGCTTGAAAAGCAGTTGGCGCACCCTCGACGCCGAAAACTCCGGCACCACTATCCGCCTCCTCTCCGGCATCCTCTCCGGCCAGGACTTCACCACCCGAATTACCGGCGATACCTCCCTCCAAAAACGCCCCATGAAGCGCGTCGTCACCCCGCTCCTCCAAATGGGCGCCGAAATCCATGCCCACGAGGGCAATTTCCCCCCGCTCGAAATTCGTGGAGGCCATCTCCATGGCATTCGCTACGAAATGCCCATGGCCAGCGCCCAGGTAAAATCCGCCGTCCTCCTCGCCGGCCTCTATGCCAAAGGCGAAACGCTAGTCACCGAACCCGCCGCCACGCGCGATCACACCGAACTCGCCCTTGAACTTTTCGGCGCGCAAATCACCAAGCGCGGACGCACCATCGCCATTCAAGGCTCGGCCGACGGCCCCGGCAAAATCGCCTTGCAAGCGCAATCCCTCGTTGTCCCCGGCGATGTTTCCTCCGCGGTTTTCTTCATCGCCGCTGCGTCCCTGCTCCCCGAATCCAATCTCTTCATCGCCAATGTAGGCCTGAATCCCACGCGTTCCGCCATTCTGGATTTCTTTCAATCCATGGGTGCATCGCTTACAGTCCTGAATCTGCAAAGCGCGCAAGGCGAAGTCGTCGGCGACTTGATTGTCAAAGGCGCAGCGCTCAGAGGTGGCCACATTTCCGGCAACCTCGTTCCTCTCTTGATTGACGAATTGCCCATGCTCGCCGCTCTCGGCCCCTTCACCGAAGAGGGCATCGAGATTCGCGACGCCGCCGAGTTGCGCGTCAAGGAAAGCGACCGCATCGCCGCTCTCGCCGAAAACCTCCGCAAAATGGGCGCAAGAGTCGAAGAGCTTCCCGATGGTTTGCGCGTCGAAGGCCGCCACTCCGGCAAAGTCCACGGCGCGGAAATCGAGCCGCACGGCGATCATCGCATCGCTATGGCCTTCGCCGTTGCAGGCCTGGCCGCCGAAGGCCAAACCCTGATCAAGGGCGCCGATTGCGCCGCTGTCTCTTATCCCAACTTCTTCGATGAATTGCGCCGCCTCGCGTCCTCCTGATCCACCGCCTCCACCTCCGGCCAGGTTCCCCTTTGGATAAGGGCAATCCAACCTCCCACCAGCCACAATTCAGCTCCGTGTACACTCGAAATAAGCTCCACCGGCAAGTGCGCGGAAGGAACACCCATGTTTGCCGCAATTCTCGACGCGTTATTCTCGTCAACCTCCGATGGGTTCACCATTGCCCTCATGGGTCTGGTGGGCGCTGCGGTTGGCACGTTCCTTTTCTTCAAGGGTTTCCGCATGCTGCGCTACAAGCGTTTGATCCTCGATACTCCTCTTTCCAGGATTCACAGCGCCTCCATCGGCCTGGTCGAGGTTACCGGCACTCCCATCGGGCCGAAAACTCTCACCGCTCCGGTCACCGGTGCTCCTTGTTACTTCTATCGCGTGCAAGCCTGGCAGTGGGAAGAGTCGGGCAAGAACCACCAGTGGAAGCGGGTCCTCGACGAAAGTTTCTGCGTGCCATTTTTTCTGGAGGACACCACTGGGCGCGTGCTCATTGATCCGCAAGGCGCGGAGATGGATGTCCACAAGAGCTTCTCCGATGAGGTTGGCGCCAGTTTCTTTCAGGGCCGCAATCTGCTCCCCCAAAATGTTCGCGACTTCCTTGTCAAACGCGGCCTTGTTCCTTACGAAAAAATCAAAATCGAAGAGCGCATTCTCCAGCCCAATTTCCCGCTCTTTGTGTTCGGCACTCTCGGCGAGAATCCCTCGCGCGGTTTTTGGGGACCTAGGCCGCACCATGCCGGTGGCGTCTCCTCATTCAATGTTCAGCTAGGCGGGAGTCCCAGCATCGGCATGACTGTGCTGACCACCAAAATTGGAAGCCAATCCGCTCCAATGGTGATTCCCGATGATGCCGCTGCAATTCTGCAGCGTGTGGGCATAAACCTCCCGGCCGGCATGACTACAAAATCCGCCGGCACGGTGGCAGTGCTGGATGACGTGGCACCTGCCAATTCCAACGTTCCCTCTTTCGACCTCTCTCCCAGCGCCGCCATCAGCAAGGGTCAGCGGGGCGATCCCTTTACGATTTCCTGGCATAGCCAGAAGGAAGTGGTGCAATCCCTCGCCTGGAAGTCCACGCTCTGCATTTGGGGTGGTCCTGTCATTGCGATCGCCTCGCTTTATTTCCTGCTGCTTTTTTGGGGTCTCATTTCGGTGTGAAGCATAAGGAGCGGGTATGGGTCTGATTCCATCTCTCATTGCCACCTTCGTCGTCGTCGGCGTTTTGATTTACCTCGCCACCATCTACAACGGCCTTGTCGCTCTCCGCAATGACATGGACAAGGCTTGGGCCAACATTGACGTTCTCCTCAAACAGCGTCATGACGAAGTGCCCCGCCTTGTTGATGTCTGCAAAGGCTACATGCAGTACGAACGCGGAACTTTGCAGACTCTCACCGAAGCCAGGGCCAAATACGCTTTGGCCACCACGGTAGGCCAGAAAGCACTTGCCAGCGGCTGCCTCAGTGATTCCGTTCAAAGAGTATTTGCTGTCGCAGAGAACTATCCGGACTTGAAAGCCAACGTCTCCTTTTTGCAACTCCAGCAGCGCATCACCGAACTCGAGAGCCAGATCGCCGACCGCCGCGAGTTCTATAACGATTCCATCAATTTGTTCAACACCCGCATTCAGGAGATGCCAGACTCCCTGTTGGCCGGCACTATGGGCCTCAAGCCGCGCCCCATGTTTCAGGTAAGCGCCTCGGAAAAAGCCCCCGTCAACATAACGCTAACTCCCACGCGCATTTGAAGGTGAAGTTAGGCCGCGTGCCAGTCGCGATCAGATATCAGTTATCAGAGATCAGCGATCAGGAACCGGAAGGATGCCACTATACGCCATCTGATAAATAGCTCCCGGGAGGGCACGGCTTCAGCCGTGCCGAAAAGCTCCCGAAATTCAGGGGTTTTAACCCCTGAGGTACGCAGGATGGCCGCGAGAAGAATTTATGAGATTACTTCTAATTGAATTTAGCGCGGTTCGTTCGCGCGAATAGTCCGCATCGTACCTTCCGGAACACCGGTGTTCTTCATCACTCTCTCGCGCATCCGAAAGAGCATTTTGGCTGGTTCATCGGCAGCACGAAGAATCGGCCCCGACTTTGCCTCCGAAACATAGCCCAGCCGTTGAGTAATAATAAGGTGAGTCTCCAGTTCGCGAAGCGAGCCGCACGAGATCGCCAGGAATCGCGCAAACTCGCGCGTGTTCCATCTCCCAAATCCTTCAGCAATGTTTGCGGGTATGGAAGTCGCAGCCCGCCGAATCTCTGATGTCAGCCCGAACCGCTCGTCGCCAGGGAGCGTGGCGGAAAGCTTGTAACACGCCTCCACCAAATCCATGGACTTCTGCCAGATCTTCAGCTCGCGGACCGTTTGCCTAAGATCACCGGTCTATTAACGACTCTTGTATATTATAGGAGAATTAAACGCTTCTCAAGTGAAAGAAAACTGAATATCGGGAATATTCTTGTTTCCTGATATCTGATAACTGAAATCTGATATCAGAACTGCGTCGCTGATCGCCGGTCGCTGATCGCCCCTTACTGTTCCGTCGCCGGCGGTATCGGCCTCGCCGGTGGTCTAGGCAGGATCGGCGTTGGGGGCTTCGGGGGAGGCGCAGCCGACATCGCCGTCCGCCGCAATGCGATATTCCCATAACTCGTCTTTAATGTAATTTTAGGCTTGCGCCCGTTGCCATAGCTCGCCGCAACACTCGCATCGCCTCCCGGGCTCTTGGTCACTGCCAGCCCCGGAAACTCCGAACTGATGTCGCAGTTGCGGCATTCCGCCTGCACTTCAAAGCTCGAACTCCCCGGCAGCGACAGGGCAATCTCCCCCGACGAATTCGTAATGTTCACATCATCCTTCGGCGCCGAAAAGAATCGTACATTGATCGCCGCGTTCCGGTTTTCGATGTTCACCTTTCCGCCCGGATTCTCGATGCTGATCTCATTGTCGCGCGTTCGCACGCTCAAATTGCCGGGCGCATCCACCACATCCAGATTCCCCGACGCCGCTTCCAGGTGCCCCGTCAGCGCGCTTAACGTCAAATCCGTCTTTGCGGAAATCAATCGCACTCCTAGTGTCACTTTGTCCGCGCGCACCGGCCCGTAGAAATCGCCGTCCACTGTCAGGCTTCCCGCTACGTTCACCACATCAATTTCGCCGCCTCTGCCGGACACCTTTACATTTCCCGTGGAGTCGTTCACCTTCACGTCGCCTTTGTGCATCTCGATCGAAACTTCGCCCCCGGTGTTGCGGACCTCCACTTCGCCGTTCTGATCTGTCACGCCAACATCCCCGGCCATGTCGGATACCGTGACGTCGCCCTTCTCCGTTTTCACCGTCAGCGCCGATTTCTTCGGTATGGACACTTCCAGGTCCATGCTGATCCGTGAATCCGATGTGTCGTATCCCACGGGCCGCACTTCGTAGGAATCACCGTTCTTCACGATCTCCGCTGACACCGGCTTGCCCATCCGGTCCGCTTCCGTTTCGCTCCACGCATGCACACCCGTCTTCCCGGTTACGCGGATCATCTCATCATCCGACGATCGCACGCTGATATCACCGCGCCCGTTGTGCACATACACCCGCGCATTCGCGGGAATCGCTTTCGGCGCAACCTCGATGTCGTAGCTGAAACTATCCCCAACGTCCCCAATCCCTTCGCCAATTTTCCGCTTTCCGTATTCCACGCTCGCCACGACCCCCAGCAACGCCAGCATCCCCACCACCAGAAGCACTTCGCCCGCCGTGATTCCCACGCCACCCTCTGTGCCGCCCATCCGCGGCCCAACGGTGCGTTCGTACAGCTTCACGACTCCCCAGAAAATGATGATCAGCGGCCACCAGCGCCCAAAAAAATGCGCCAAATCCAGATGGCCAAAGGTGTGCAGTAGAAGAATCACTCCCGCGGAAATGAGTACCAGCCCTGAGAATAAACCGCTGCTACGCGTCTGCGTGCGTGCCATAAGTGATTATTGCCTCTCCAAAGGCGGCACCGGTGGTGGCGGATCTACCGGCGGCGGTGGCGGTACTCCCGGCACCGCTAAATTCGTTTGCGTGCCAATGTGGCCATCCTGTGGTGCGAACGCCGAGGCCAATTGCAACAGCCCAATCACTACCAGGATCACCGGCCACGTATTCTCAAACTCAAAATGGCCTCCATGGACTTGGTGCAGCAGGAAGAGCACGCCCAGCGTGATCACCACCACCGGGCCCGTCAGGCTGCGGATCGTGCAGCTCTGACATTTGCACCGCACGCGATCGCCCATCGTTCCGCTCCTCTCCTGTCCTGCTTACTTTGGCCCGTCCATGCGCTTCCTCAGCATCAGGAATCCCACGACAATCAAAACCACCGGCCAGAAGAACTCGCCAATCCGAAAACGCTCAAAAAATCCAAAATTATTGAGCAGGATCAACACGCCCACGCCGATCAAAATCATCGGTCCCAACGGTTGCTTCGCGCTCCACAACTCCACCGGATCCTTCAGTGGCTCCCCGGTCTGCCGGGACTTTGCCGTGCGCAGCGCATCAATCGGCATATAGAGGACGAACGCCACCAACCCGAACACCCAAAAGCTCTCCAACCCTTCTCCAAACGCGCCCGTAACTCCCAGGATGATTCCGCCGAAGATCACGATGTGCAGGATCGCTTTGTTGTATTCGCCGTTATAAATTGCTCCCAGTCCCGGAATAAATCCCAGGATGAATGCAAGCGCCGGACTCACTCCACCTGGCTTCCCCGTAACAGGACCTTGTGCGGGAACTCCCGAAACATCCCCCATCCCTGGCGCTGCACTCGAGCCCGCCGCTTGTGGGCCCGGCAAGCCCATCACGTGTCCCAGGCACTCCTCGCAATACAGCACTCCATGCACCGGTCGCGAGCACGCCGCGCACATCGGCTTGCCGCAGTTCCGGCAATAGCCCGAAACATCCACGTCGGGATGCACGGCACATTTCATCGAAAGCTCCTCTCCAACACCATTGGACATTCTGCCGCCACCATTTCCATCCGGCGGGCCAGTTCATTGGCGCGATTCTGCTGCCGCGGCTGCGCCGGTTTCTGGTCGTTTGTCTGTCCCGGCTCTTTCTCCGGGCCCGGCTTCGGCAGCGATTCTTCCGGCGTCACTTGCAGATTGTTCTGCTCTTCCCGCAACCGCGACTGGATTTCGTACACCACCCGCAAGTCGCTCACGTATTTCACGCAGCTCGCCTTGACCATATGGATCTGCCGGTCCGCCGCTTGATATACCGTCGCGGGACGCAGATCCGCCAGCTTCGGCCTACGGAAGGAAAATCCCGTTGCGGTCACCAGCACCAGGCACGTTGCAAACACACTCGCCACACCATAGACAAACTTAGGTGAACGCAACCCGCGCAGAAAATTCCGCAGAGCCTGCCAGCCGGAAATTGTTTCCCGCGGCCCCAGTGTCTTGTCCAGAATCGCGTACACCAGCCGTGGCGGCACTTCCATTTCTTCCATCTCATGCATTCCACCGACAACTTCGCGCACGCTCGCCAGCAGCGGCGCGCATTCCGCGCAGCTCGTTGCGTGCGCCTCAAACTCCGCGCGCTCCGGGCCCGCCAACAACCCCTCAAGGTAATCGCTCAAACGTGCTTCAATTTGTTCACATGTCCAGGTCATCGCTCGACCCCCAGCGGCAGAGTTACCCTCGCCGCTACTTCCACTCCCAAACTCATTCTGACGCCCTTCCTCATGCCGGCCGCACTCCCATCTGCTGCAAGATCCGTGCCAACTCGATCCTTCCGCGATTAATCCGCGACTTCACCGTGCCTTCCGGCACTTCCAGCACCTGTTGAATCTCTGCATACTCCAACTGCTGCAGATCCCGCAAGATGACCGCTTCCCGCAATTCCGGCGAGAGCCTCGTCAGCGCATTCTGCACCTGCCCGCTCAATTCTCCCAATAGCGCCAATTCGTCCGGCCTCCGCGCTGATGTCGCTTTGTTCTCCACCACTGGCATCTTGTCATCCAGTGAATCCGTAATCCGGTCCCGCTTCGTGCGCCGGTAATGATCGATCAGCAAGTTGCGCGTCACGCTGGTCATCCACGTTGCGAATCCTCCGTGCGCCGAGCGGTAACTCACCAACGTCCGGTACACGCGTAGAAAAACATCCTGCGTCAAATCCTCCGCTTCCGTGCGGTTTCCTACGAATCGGTAACAAATATTGTAGATTCGCCGCGTGTGCCGACGCACAAGTTCCTCCCAGGCCGAGCCATCTCCCTGGAGGCATTGCTGGACCAGTTGGGCATCCTGCTCCAAGCTTTCCTTAGCCCCATTTTCCCGATTCCTGCACTCACGACTACCGCAGGTGACTGCTTTCGGCCTGCCATAGTATGGAACGTAAATTGCCCTCGAAATGTTCCCCTATAGCCACGCCCGGCAACCCACCCATTGGGTGCATCTTACCCACTCCTTCCCCACCTGACAAGACTTGGCAATTCAACTGGTTATGCGCCCTTGACGCCACCCTCTCCCGACCAGTACTCTTCAGCCTGATGACTGCTTCGTCGAGGAAGTGGTTGACTGTGGGCTTGGGGGCTGTCCTGCTCGGCTTCCTCCTCTACCACTTTCGCCATTCGCTGCCTATCAGCCAGTTCAGCGGCAAGGAATTCTGGTTCGCCATCAGACGTGCCGACCCGCTTTACCTCCTAGCCGCCGTTTTCCTCATCTATGTCTGCTACTTTCTCCGGGCTCTCCGCTGGCAGAATTTCCAGAGGTACGTGGGCAATTCCAACCTCTTCCACATCCTCAACATGACCTTGGCGGGCTTTTCTGCGGTCTTCCTCTTTGGCCGCGTCGGCGAACCTGTCCGGCCGCTCCTCATCGCTCGCAAAGACAAGATCCCTTTGGCGGACACCTTCGGCATCTACGCCCTCGAGCGTCTGATTGATATGGGTTTCTCTGTGGGTGTTCTGGGGTGTTGGTTCCTCATTGCCACATTCCAGAAATTCCTGCACCCTGATCAACTCTCACCCGCTCTGGAAAGCGCGCGCAAGACCGCTGGAACCATCCTCACCTTGGGTCTCATCGGTCTCATCGCCCTCGCGGTCTACATCCGGATCCACGGTGCGTCCATGATGGAAGGGAGCATGAAGGTCTGGCTGACCGCTCACGGCTGGCGAGCCAGCGTCGCCCGCATTGTCCTCGGCGTTGCTCGTGGACTGAAGACCATCCGCACTTGGGGCGACTTCGTTTATGCCTTTGCCGTCTCCACGCTCCATTGGTTTTTGGTCATTCTGATCTATTACCTGATCGCGCTGGGCTTTGGAGGCAAGCTGGCAACTCTGCGATTCCAGGACTCCATGTTGATCCTGGCTTTGACTCTGGTCGGTTCGCTTTTCCAGTTGCCCGGAATCGGTGGCGGGCCCCAGGCGGTCATGGTCGGTGCATGGACCAAGCTCTTCGGCGTCCCCGGAGAATTGGCGCTTGCCGCAGCCATGGTCGCCTACCTGGTCACGTTTGCCATGTGCACGTTTGCCGGTGTTCCCATCCTCCTGCGTGAAGGGTGGTCATTCGGCGATCTCCGCCGCATGAGCCAGCACAAAGACGAACAGCTCGCCGCCGAAATCGCCAATCCCCCCGCCACGCCCTTGTAATTCTCTTGACTAGGTTTTGTAGTGGCCGGTCTTTAGACCGGTTCTTGGGGTTGCCTTTGTTTTGATTCCGCATCGCTGATATCTGATATCTGATAACTGATATCTGATATCCGCTTTCTAATATCTGCTATCCTTCCTACCATCAGGAGATTCTTCCGAGTGAAATGTCCTTTCTGCGCCAACATTGATGACAAGGTGATCGATTCCCGCGAAGGCCGCACCGGCGACACCATCCGCCGCCGCCGCGAATGCCTGAAATGCTCCCGCCGCTTCACCACTTACGAACGCATTGACGAAATCCCTTACATGGTCATCAAGAAGGATGGCCGCCGCGAACGCTTCGAGCGCCAGAAAATCCTGCAAGGTTTGTTGAAGGCTTGCGAAAAACGCCCCGTCCCCACTCCCAAACTGGAAGCCATCGTGGATGAAATCGAAGGCGTGGTCCACGAAGCCACCGAAAGGGAATTGACCACCACCGAAATCGGCGAAATGATCATGCACCGCCTGAAGAAACTCGATAAAGTTGCCTACGTCCGTTTCGCCAGTGTCTACATGGATTTCAAGGACGTCCAGGAATTCATGTCCGAGCTGAAGAATCTCCTAAAAGATCGCGCCCTTCCCAAAAAGTAATTTCCGCGTGCGTACGATTTTTTCTTTCGTAGGGTCACGATACATCGTGCACCCGAATGCGGAAATGTCGCCGCCTGCACAACCTGCCCGCTCATCAGGCGGATTTCCACGCCACTCCTCCGTTCTCGTCGTAGAACGTTTCCTGAATGTTCGGGCCGTTCAACGATAAAACGGCAAATCCATTCAGCACTCTTTGCGGGATGTCGGGATCATTCGCCGAGCGATTCTCATACCACTGCACGCTCTGCTTGCCTGCGAGGGACGACGCCTGCCCCCAAGGAAGCGCGCCATGCCCGCAGCAGCGGCAGGGCACTCCGTTAGGTTCTTGCGGTCTGTAGACCGCCCCCATATGTTTGTGCCCCCAGTACCAATACGCCGGGCCGTTCCCGGCAGGGAACGAGCTCGTCACTTGCTGGTACAAGGTGTTAGTGCTCGAGCCATCCTCCGACAATCCGTTGTGATGCGTTAGTACGATCACTTTCTTGCCCTTCGCCGCCTGCGCTTGCAGGAACAACTCCTGCGTGCCTCCTCCAGGTGGGATCAGTGACCCGTCCATGTAGAGCCCACTCTCGGGCGCGAAGTACGCTGAATCCAGCCCCACGACCACCCAGTTCTTGTTCTCCAGCGCGAAGAAGCTGCAGCCGTTTTGGATTCCGAAGGGCGGACCAACGATCGCCTTGAAGTAAGGCTTTGCGCCGGGATACATCTCATGATTGGAGTTCAGCGCCAGCGAGCCGATCGAACCTTTGGGCCAAATGTCAACAAAGAGGTGCTGCTCCTGATCGTCGGTGCCCGCGTAGTAGACGTCGCCCAGATGGATGGTCACGTGCGGCTTCAAAGAAGCCATGTGGCTTGCCACCCCGGTACTCGGCGCCGGATTCGACGCAGTCCTCCACTCTCCGGTGCCCCAATCTCCTGCTAACCCGATTTGGACAGCATCAGGAATGGAGACAACGACGGGATTCGCCATGAACGGGTGCTTGCCGGTGAGGAGACTTTCCAGGAAAACCGCAAAGGCCTCCGCCCAGCCCGGATCGAGTTGCTCGTACTTGCCGGTGCCCCAAATCTCGCCGTCGCCGCCCACATCCAGCACCACGCCAGCCTCCAGGTTGGATACAACGTTGTCCTTATCATTGGAGAGTGCGCTCTGGGCCAGCATCAGGTGATGAGGGCCAGCCGGTCCCGCGGGCGCCTTTCCGGTTTGCGCGATGGTCACGGCTTGCTGGTTGGCACTCATGATTGCGGGTGCCAGCTCTGCTTGCTGCGCGGGCGTCAGCTTCGCCCACGCCGCTCGAATGCGGCTGGATATGACAGGATCAATGTTGATTTTCATGTGCGCACCTGGTGAGGGAATCGGAATATCACCTTGCAACGCTTTTTTCTTAGTCTTGATCACTTGACCATTTAAATCAGTGCTCGCAATGGGGAGAGCCGATGGAGAGAGTATGGGCTTGGGCGGTTCGAGATCCCTCGTCTCTGACAGGTTGATGATCGGCGACACTGTGATGACTGGCGAGAATATGATGGTCGGAGACTGCGTTACGGTCTGGTGGGGCGATGGTATAGGCTTAGGCTTCAACCATCCCTTGAGGAACCAGGCGATCAGAGCGAGCGCCGATACGCCCACCCCATCAAAAAGCCACTGCCTGTTTTGCATCACCCAATGCAACATTACTCAAAACCTGTCAGCGAGACGTAAGTTTCACGTGCCTCAAGCGGATTTGATCCAATCTTATATGTGAGCAATTCGGGGAGCAAGGATGTATGCGCGCGTACCCCAGGTACCGCTTTTGTACCTGGGTCTTGGGTCTCCCTCCCTGTAGCACAGTCACTCTTGACTGTGCTCTTGGGTTTGTTACTTGCTGCGTGCGGAAGCAAAAATGTCGGCGCGCCGACAATATGATTAAACATATAGTTTATCATTTCGTTACTACGGCCAAAGAAAACAAAGGGGTTGTGAGAGAACACATTCTGCCGGATGTCCGGACGGGCGGATTGTTGACATTTTAGACCGAGCGGATGCCTGACACTTTCTGGTCCGTCTGACCTTGATGAGGGGCAGCCGAGGAGGGGGACGCGTCCCCCTCCTCGGCTGTGGTG